>Ga0209281_1000024_pt1 | contig 499062 bp, 457 predicted proteins | sample MedtruBG_FD_187514 | JGI IMG/M metagenome (GOLD analysis project Ga0209281, IMG submission 187514) | Root nodule microbial communities of legume samples collected from California, USA - Medicago truncatula BG (SPAdes) (version 2) | ecosystem: Host-associated > Plants > Roots > Nodule | place... | reverse complement strand
CGTCAGGCGACAGAAGGGTGGTCATCTCATACGAGAAGTCATAGATCGGCAAAAACGCTTTGATTTTGCCACCAATCCGTTGATGTAAATACACAGCACGTCGTAATGCTGGCTGATCGTCCTGATTAGGATCGATAGCCACCAGCATGTTTTGATACTTTGCCATACAGGTCTCCTTACTACTGTCACCACAGTCTGTAAGTAAAAGAGTAACCTATATATCTTGAATGAAACAGGGGGGAAGTTTTTGCCAGATCAATAAATAACTAAAATTTATCGATCTGGCATCGTTAATACGCAGGTTTTATGCAACGTTGCGGGCGTGTCCGGCAAGCACCGCCAGCGCTTCACCGTTTTCGATGGTGATGTATTTCCCTTTCACCGCCAGCATGCCGCTTTTCTGGAAACGCCCCAGCAGACGGCTGATGGTCTCAACGGTCAGGCCCAGGTAGTTACCGATATCGCCGCGCGTCATGGTCAGACGGAACTCACGCGGAGAGAAACCACGCTCCGCGAAACGGCGGGAGAGGTTATAAATAAATGCGGCCAGGCGCTCTTCTGCGTTCTTCTTGGACAGCAGCAGGATCATGTCCTGATCGCCTTTGATCTCACCGCTCATCAGACGCATCATCTGCTGGCGCAGGTTTGGCATCTTCCCGGACAGGTCGTCCAGCGTTTCGAACGGAATTTCGCAGACCATTGAGGTTTCCAGCGCCTGAGCAAAGCTCGGGTGGTGGCCCGTACCGATGGCATCAAAGCCCACAAGATCGCCTGCCAGATGGAAGCCGGTGATCTGCTCATCGCCCTGTTCGGTGATGGTGTAGCTTTTGATGGTGCCAGAACGGATAGCATAGAGCGACTTCAGTTCGTCTCCCGCTTTAAACAGCGTCTGTCCTTTCTGAATAGGCTTTTTACGCTCGATGATATTATCAAGCTGATCGAGTTCATGCTCGTTCAGCGTGAACGGGATACAGAGCTGGCTAATGCTGCAATCCTGACAATGGATTGCACAACCGCCAGACTGAATGCGTCGTATAATTCGCTTTTCCGGGATCATAGGTCTGCTCAAGCCTTAATTGATATTGGTCAATTTTAACATCTTTTTGGCAAGTTCGTAAGCCTGGCAAACGACCATTAGAGACAACTGGCGACATCATGTCGCCATCTTCTTGAAATTCCACAGCTTGAATATGGATTTTTAGCCTAACCGGTAGAAAATTAAGCACTAAAAGCCTGGGATTTAGAGCAGGAGATAGCCTTCGTGGCGCAGCAACCACTCCTTGCGCGTCACCCCACCGGCATACCCGGTCATGGTGCCGTTACGTCCTATAACGCGATGGCATGGAACGACAATGCTGACGGGATTTGACCCGTTTGCGGCACCTACCGCGCGCGCCGCACCGGCGCGGCCAAGCTGTTCTGCAAGCTGGCCGTAGTGCATCACGTGGCCGCAGGGAATGCTGCGCAACGCCTGCCAAACCTCACGCTGGAACGGCGTTCCCGCCGTGGCGGTTGGCAGGTCATTAATAATGCTGAGATCGCCTTCGAAGTAGGCCGCCAGCTTATCGCTCAGTCCGCCCGGATTCGTGGCGCTGACGCGTTCAAACCCCTGTGCGCGATAGTGGATAGTGAGCAGCTCTTCCATGCGGTCGCTGTGCTCTTCCCACTCAACGGCGCGCAGGTTGTACTGCTCATCCGCGATAACCCACAGTGGCCCAAGCGGCGTTGTAATTTTATCTTCGAGTAATCTCAGCATCCTCAGTCCTTAATTCAGCCTCGGGTAAATCCCCGGCCCAATCGGCAGACCGACAAGATACCATGCCACCAGCATGAGCAACCATACCCCTAAAAAGATAAGCGGATAGGGCAGGACCAGCGAATAGTAGGTACCCAGTTTGGCGTCTGGCCTGTAGCGCTGCAGAAAGCCTAAAAACAGCGGAACGAACGGGGAGACGGGCGCCAGCGGGATCACCGACGAGTCGGCCACGCGGAACAGGATTTGGGCAAACGCCGGATGGAACCCAAGCATCATAAACATCGGCACAAATATCGGCGCCAGAATCGACCAGATGGCCGATCCGCTGGCAATAAACATGCACAGCAGGGAAGACAGCAGCGCCAGCCCGACAAACGCCGGCACGCCGCTTAATCCCGCCGTCTCCAGCGCATCGGTCAGACCCACGGCCATAAACTTACCCATGTTGCTCCAGTTAAACATGGCGACAAACTGCGCCAGCGGGAACACCATCACGATAAACCCGGCCATCTCTTTCATCGGTTCGATCATCAGCTGCGGCAGATCGCCCTGGCGGCGGATTTTGCCCGTGGCGATGCCGTACGCGAGCGAAACGACAAAGAAGAAGAGGATAATCAGCGGCACAATGCCCTGAATAAACGGCGAGGGCAGAACGGTATGTTTCACCGGATCGCGCAGCACGCCGTTTTCCGGTACCACCATCAGCGCCACCGCGGCAATAAAGGCCAGCGAAACGATCCCGGCAACGCGCAGACCAAAACGCTGTTCTTTACTCAGCGTCTCCAGCTGTTCATCGCTGCGGCCTTCCCATTTACCCAGGCGCGGTTCGACGATCTTATCGGTGATCAGGCCGCCGACAATCGTCAGCACAACCACCGAGCTGGCCATAAAATACCAGTTGTCGATCACGCTGACGTGCATCGCGGCGTCGATGGTTTTTGCCGCCTCGGTGCTGATGCCGGAAAGCAGAACATCCGTCGTCACAATCAGCAGGTTCGCGGTGAAGCCACAGCCCACGCCGGCAATAGCGGACAGCAGTCCCGCCACGGGATGGCGCCCGACGGCGAGAAAAATCAACGCGCCCATCGGCGGCATGATCACCAGCGCGGCATCGGACGAGATGTGGCTGAAGAAAGCGATAAACAGCACCATATAGCTGGCGTAACGCGCGCTCACGTGGGAGGCCATCTTCACCATCAGCGCGGGCAGCAGGCCAACGCGTTCAGCCAGCCCGGCCCCCAGCACCAGCGCCAGAATGGCCCCCAGCGGGGCGAAGCCGCTGAAGTTTTTAATCACGTTCGGTAAAAACCAGTGCAGGCCCTCAACGCTGAGCAGGTTTTTCACCGCCACCAGGCTGCCGTCGGCGGGGCTGCGCACGCTCACGTCGAAGGCAGACAGCACGGCGGTGGCGACCATCAAAATCACAATCAAATAGATAAAAAGCAGGAAAGGGTGCGGCACTTTGTTGCCGATCCTTTCAACCCAGCCATAGAGCTTACCGGATGGGGAATGCGAAGGTATGGATGACATACTCATGGGCGTTCCTCGGGACTGTTGTGTTGTTGTGTTATGTTTTTTTATTTTAATGGTGACGGTGTCACGTCCTGCGGGATCGGACACGCGTACGGTTTTTCTGTTATCTGTTGTTCAAACTCTTCACGGCACTTACGCAGTAAATCTGCATCCTGAAGCAGATTTAGCGCGGTTGCGCCCATGACTTTTCCGGCCAGCAGCATGCCTTTATGGGCAATGGACGTGCGTCCCTGGGCGACGAGCTGCCAGGTATGCAGCGGCGTGCCGACGGTAAAGCAGGGGCTGAAGCACTGGGCGACGGGCATTTTCCAGCTAACGTCGCCCACGTCGGTTGACCCAGCCAGCACGTTATCTGTGATAGCGTAAGGCGCGACCTCATCCACCAGCAGCGTCTCCTGATGACGGCGGGCGAAGGCCTTCCCTTGCTCTGCGCCCGTCGCTGCGATGTTTTTCAGGCTGTTTTGCAGATCGTTAGGCGTCAGCGTCGCGCGGATCTGGCGCGCAAAGTCGCGTTCTTCCTCCGTCCAGGCAGGCGTGCCGTAGTGCTGAAGTGCACTGTACATCGCCGCTTCAAGGGTGCGGTTGGGCAGATAGCTTGAGCAGGCTTTATCAAAGCGGCACTCGACGGTAGTTTCGGTCATCATCGCCGCGCCCTGGGCGATTTTCTCGATGCGCGCGTAGATCTGCCGTGCGTCGGCCATTTCCGGGGCGCGTATCAGATACAGCACTTCGGCCTGCGCCTGCACCACGTTGGGTGAGATGCCGCCGGTATCGGTAATGGCATAGTGGACGCGGGCTTTCTCAATAATGTGCTCGTTGAGGAAGTTGGTGCCGGTCGTCATCAGGGTCACGGCATCCAGCGCGCTGCGCCCGAGGTGCGGAGAGTTTGCCGCGTGGGCCGCGGTGCCCTTAAAACGCCAGGCAGCCTGAATGTTGGCCAGCGTGCTGACGTTAAACATGCCGGCAAAGGCTTCCGGGTGCCAGGTCACGGCGGCATCGACGTCGTCGAACAGGCCTTCGCGGACCATATAGGTCTTACCGGAACCGCCTTCTTCACCGGGGCACCCGTAAAAACGTACCGTCCCGCTGCCGCCGCGCTGCGCCAGCCAGCTTTTCACCGCGACCGCACCTGCAAGCGCCGCGGTGCCTAACAGGTTGTGCCCGCAGCCGTGGCCGTTGGCGCCCGGCGTAGCGGATTGTTCGGTTGCGCAGTGCGCCTGCTGGCTTAATCCTGCCAGCGCGTCGTATTCGCCGAGCAGGGCGATAACCGGTTTCCCGCTGCCGAAGCTGGCGATAAAGGCGTTTGGAATGCCTCCGGCTTCGCGCGTCAGGGCAAAACCTTCTGCCTCCAGCGCGCCGGCGAGCCGTTCGGCTGACCAGAACTCTTCAAAACGCGTTTCAGGATGATCCCAAATCTCATCGGCAATATCGGTTAACGTCCGACATCGCGTCTCTATCGCATCGGCAATAAAAGCGTAGTTCTCCTGCATTACACACCTCGTGTCCACGGGAAGTTGAGCGCGGTCCGCGCCAGCGTTTCGATAGCGACGTTCATGACCTGCTCGTCGAAGTCGAATTTTTCATTGTGATGCCCGGCGCTGAGTTCGGTACCAAACACCATATAGGAAGCCATGCCGCCGTTCTGCTGCACGCGGGCCATCATCAGCGTGGCATCTTCGGATCCCGCCGGCGCTTTAACCTTATCAATGGCGTGCATAACGCCAGGCACCTGTCTTGCCTGCTCGCGCAGATAATCTACCCAGGCAGGCGTAGGGGCGCTGGACGTGGCTGCGCCCATCAGACGCATTTCTGCCGTCACGCCGTAGAGCGCTGCCGCGCCGGAAATCACGGATTGCGCGCGATCGAAGACGTACTGGTTGATGGCTTCACTTTCGCCGCGGGTTTCCACTTTTAGCAGGGCGTTAGCCGGAACCACGTTGCGTCCGCTGCCGGCCTGCATGACGCCGACGTTGACGCGTGATGCCCCTTCGCTGTGCGGTGCAATGCTATGCAGCGCGAGCGCGGCCTGCGCGGCAGCGAGCAGGGCGTTACGACCCTCCTCCGGCTTACCGCCTGCGTGTGCGGCAACGCCGGTAAACTGCACGTCGAATTTGGTGGTGGCCATAAAATTATCGCTGCCGCAGATCGCCGTCCCGGCGGGAACCCCTGTACCGATGTGAATGGCGGTGAAATAGTCCACGCTGTCCAGCGCGCCCGCTGCCACCATCGCCCGCGCGCCGCGCGTGCCTTCTTCGGCAGGCTGGAAGATGATCTTGATAGTGCCGTTCAGCTGCGCCTCATTTTGTTTCAGCACATGGGCCAGCCCCAGGCCGATGGTGGTGTGGCCGTCATGACCGCAGGCGTGCATCATCCCAGGGTTGCAGGAGGCAAACCCCTCGCGGAACGGGCGATGGCTGTCGTCGAGCGCTTCGCTTAAATCAAGCGCATCCATGTCCACGCGAAACGCCAGCGTGGGGCCCGGGCGCCCGGTGTTGAGCGTGGCAACAATGCCGGTAAATCCGCCTTCAAAAGGTGCGAGCCATTTCTCAGGCGCACCCTGCGCGCGGGCGCGGGAAAATTCTTTTGCCAGCGTTGCCTCATCCGGCAATCCCATGCGGCTTTCGGCGTCCACCACGTCGCGGCCCATCGCCAGTTCATAGCCCAGGTGGTCTAATATTTCTGCGACTTTCGCTGCGGTACGAAATTCTACCCAGCCGGATTCGGCGAAATGGTGAAAATCACGACGCCATGCGGTCAGTTTCGGGGTTAACGTCTGAATGTGTTGCGCCAGTAAATCCATATCTCTTCCTGTCATCATTAAAATATGTGAACTGCTTCACGCTGTGATAGTTTTTACTTATCACTTACCGATTTTTCACAGTTTTAACCGTTCAGGAATTACCCTCGCACATCCATTTCCATTACAGTAGATGACAGTTTCTTTACTCTGATAAACAACGGTTATCGGTCTCGCTATGTCATTTCAGATTAAATTCCATCAAATTCGGGCGTTTGTAGAAGTGGCGCGTCAGGGCAGCATTCGCGGTGCCAGCAGAACGCTGAATCTCTCGCAGCCTGCGCTAACCAAATCGATCAAGGAGCTCGAGGAGGGCATGGCGGCACAGCTTTTTATTCGTCGCAGCAAGGGCGTGGCGTTAACCGAATGCGGTGAGGGGTTTTATCATCGCGCTAATTTGATTCTGGAAGAGCTGCGCGCCGCGCAGGACGACATCCGTCAGCGGCAGGGAGAGCTGGCCGGGCAGATCAACATTGGGATGGGGGCCAGTATTTCACGCAGCTTAATGCCGTCGGTGATCACTCGCTTTCATTCGCAGCATCCGCAGGTCAAAGTGCGAATTATGGAAGGGCAGCTGGTATCAATGATTAATGAATTACGGCAGGGAGAGCTGGATTTCACTATCAATACGTATTATCAGGGTCCGTACGATCATGAATTTACGTTTGAAAAACTCTTTGAAAAACCGTTCGCAGTATTTTGTCGGGAAGGCCACCCGGCGACAGGGGCTAAATCAATTAGCGAGCTACTTCATTATAACTGGACCATGCCGACGCCGCGGGGAAGTTATTATAAGCAGCTGGAGGATGTGTTTAGCCACCGCTCGCAAATACCGCGAATCGGCGTTGTGTGTGAAACATTTTCCTCCTGCATTAGCCTCGTGGCGCAAAGCGATTTTTTGAGTATTCTTCCGCAGGAGTTGGGCTGCGACCCGCTGCTGGCGCACCGACTGGTGATGTTGCCGGTTGTCGAGTCGCTTCCTAAAGCAGCCTATTATTTAATTCAGCGGCGAGATGCTCGTCAAACGCCGCTGGCGGAATCATTAATTACGCAATTCAGACGGGAAGCCCGTAAAATAATTTCAGCCTAAAATAGAATAATAAAAAAACAGAGTCTGCCCGACATCAGACAGACCCTATAGTACACACAGCAGTGCATCCATTCACGGACCCTACGTGTTATATCCATTGGCAGGTTGATTTAGTTATAACAGTTTTCTCCAAAAAGGAAAGGCGGCAAAGCGATTGATTACACAATTTTTTAACGTAAATCATTTATTTAATCATTGCTGAAATTTTACTTAAGTAGCGTTTACTTTTTAATCCATTTATATTTTATATATTAGCGTCTACTATTTGCCCATATCCCCGTGATTGAGGCTCAGGCTGGGCGCGGGTATAGTATCCCCTCTGACGTAGCTGGAGGATTTCCATGAACCCTGACGACAAATCACTTTTTCTTGACGCCATGGAAGATGTCCAGCCCCTGAAACGCTGCGCGGATATCCACTGGCAGCAGAGCCGCAATACCCGGGCTCGTCAGGAGATTGATACCGAGCAGCTCGACAACTTTCTGACCCTGGGTTTTCTCGAACTGATGCCGCTTGAAGAGCCGCTGATGTTCCAGCGTGATGGGGTACAGCAGGGGGTATTTGAGAAGCTGCGTTCCGGTAAATATTCGCGTCAGGCCAGCCTGACGCTGCTGCGCCAGCCTGCGGAGGCCTGCCGTCAGATGCTGTATACCTTCATTCGCCAGGCCGAACGCGAGGGATTACGTAACCTCATTATTGTTCATGGCAAAGGGCGCGAGCAGAAGTCACACCCCAACGTGGTGCGCAGCTATCTTGCGCGCTGGTTGACCGAATTCGACGAGGTGCAGGCTTTTTGCGAAGCAAAACCCCACCATGGCGGCAGCGGGGCGTGCTACGTTTCACTGCGCAAATCTGATGATGCAAAGCAAGAAAACTGGGAACGACACGCCAAGCGCAGTCGCTAAGGGATGCTACGGGCGGGCGAAACAATCGCCCGCCCGTCACTCAGAAGGTTTCCCAGTTTCCGTCCGTCGTGCTCGCGCCTGCCGCTGTCGGGCGCAACAGCTGCGGCGTTTTGACATTTTTCGTAAGTGGAGACGCGCTCTCTTTTGCGTTGAGGCGGAATGCCGCCACGGCCTGACGCAGCTGCTCGGACTGGTCTTCCAGCGCGGCCGCCGCCGTTGCGGACTCCTGTACCAGGGCGGCGTTTTGCTGGGTGACGCTGTCCATCTGCGACACGGCCAGGCTGACCTGTTCAATGCCGCGGCTTTGCTCGTCGGACGCTGACGAAATCTCGCCCATGATGTCGGTCACGCGCGTGACCGCCGCAACGATCTCTTTCATGGTTGCGCCAGCCTCGCTCACCTGGTCAGAACCGGTATTTACCCGGCTGACGGAGTTCTCAATCAGCCCTTTGATCTCTTTGGCGGCCTGCGCGCTGCGGCTGGCCAGGGTACGCACTTCACCCGCAACGACCGCAAATCCGCGGCCCTGTTCTCCGGCGCGCGCGGCTTCAACCGCGGCGTTGAGTGCCAGGATGTTGGTCTGGAAGGCGATACTGTCGATGACGCCCGTAATGTGTGCAATTTGCTGCGAACTGTCGGCGATATCATTCATCGTGCGCACAACGTTATCCACCACCTGACCGCCGCGCGCGGCCGTTTCGGAGGCATTTTTTGCCAGCAGCGTTGCCTGACGGGCGTTATCGGAGTTCTGTTTGACGGTCGCCGTCAGCTGTTCCATGCTGGCGGCGGTCTCTTCCAGCGAAGCGGCCTGCTGTTCGGTACGGGCAGAGAGATCGTTGCTGCCCGCGGCAATTTCACCCGCGCCCGTATAGATAGAGTCGGTACTGCCGCGCACGGCGCTGACGGTGCTCACCAGCGAGGTCTGCATCTCATGCAGACCGGCTGCCAGCTGGCCCATTTCGTTACGGCCGGAGATATCGACGCTGTGCGTCAGATCGCCGCTTGCGATGGTGCGGATGTGGTTCATGATGGTTTTGAGCGGCTTCAGCAGGAGATGCTGTAAACCCTGCCAGATCACCACTAGCACGGCGATAACGGCCAGGAAAATGCCCGCCAGCGTCCACTGCATCTGGGTAAAGCTGCTCTGGTTCTCTTCGGTTGCGGCTTTCAGCAGGGTGTTGTTTTCGGCGCGCCAGCGGTTATAAACCGCCTCCATATCGTCCTGCGCCTGCTGGGCGTCCAGGTCACCATACGCCTGGTAATTGTCTGCGCGCAGATACTCAATCGACAGACGCATCACCTCGTGCATCTGATTCCAGGATTTCTGCATCTCGTCGGTCAACGCCGCGTTTTGGCCGTTAATCTGCGGCATTTCCTGCCAGGCTTTGCTGTAGGCCTCCGCTTTCGCCAGCGAATCGCCTGCCGTGCCGAGCAGCTTGTTGATCGCCGCAAGCGATGCCGGGTCGCGCTGGTTTTTCAGGTAGCGTATTGCCACGCGGGTGACGGTAACGCGGGTTTTCACCAGCGTATTGACGCTATCGCTCAGGCTCTCCTGTTGGGCATTGAGCACCCCGGAGTTCTGAAAGTTATGACGATCGTTATTGACGGCAGAGTAGAACAACCCTCCCGTGACAATTTGCAGCAGACAGAATATGGTGAGAGCAAAGAGAATACCGGTAATCACGTGCAGATTTTTCAGCATAGCGGTCGTCCATAAGAGAAGATGCAGGGGTTACTCAACTACTATCGTCGTAGCGAAATTAAACTTTAATTTAACTATTGCTTAACTAATGGTTCCGTCGCGAACCCGTTGTAAATCCAAATCATTTTTTATGAGGAAGGTCGACATGAGCAGCATTGATAAAAGCGGAACGTATACGCTTGGCGCGCATACGGTTAAACGACTGGGCTATGGTGCAATGCAGCTTGCCGGGCCGGGCGTTTTTGGCCCGCCGAAGGACAAAAGTGCCGCGCTGGCGGTGCTGCGTGAGGCCGTGGCGTCTGGGGTGAACCACATTGATACCAGTGATTTTTACGGGCCGCATATTACCAATCAGCTTATCGCCGAGGCGCTGCATCCGTACCGGGACGATCTGACCATCGTGACCAAGATCGGGGCCCGACGCGGTGATGATGCCTCCTGGCTGCCGGCGTTTTCGCCGCAGGAACTGACGCAGGCGGTACATGACAACCTGCGGAATCTGAAGCTGGAGGCGCTGGACGTGGTTAACCTGCGGATCATGTTTAGCGCCCACGGGCCCGCGGAAGGATCGATTGCAGAGCCGCTGTCGACGCTGGCGGAGCTGCAGCAGCAGGGGCTGGTGCGCCACATTGGGCTAAGTAACGTTACCGCCGCTCAGGTTGCCGAAGCGCAAAAGATGGTGTCCGTGGTGTGTGTGCAGAACATGTACAACATTGTGAATCGTGGGGATGATGCCCTGGTCGATACGCTGGCACAGCAGGGCATTGCGTACGTGCCATTTTTCCCGCTGGGCGGTTTTACGCCGCTGCAGTCTTCCGGCCTGCAGGCGGTGGCAGACTCGCTGGGCGCAACGCCGATGCAGGTCGCGCTGGCGTGGCTGCTGCAACGCTCCCCGAATATCCTGCTGATCCCGGGAACATCCTCCGTGGCGCATTTACGGCAAAATCTGGCGGCGGCCGAGTGCGTATTGCCGCCTGATGCGGTCGCGACGCTGAATGCGCTGATCGACTAATCACAGCATGCAGAAAGCCCGAAGGGATCTTCCGGGCTTTCTGCCCCCATCCGGCTGCTCTGCATGTGCAGCGCTAACGCCTCTGCCACGATTTCCTGCTTGCTTTTGCGCGTCTCATACGCGGTGATCCTGATGTATTCCATCAGGGCGGGATCGATGCGGGCGCTCAACATCTTCAGGTCAGCCTCTTTTGCTAAACCGCGTGCCACACGCTTATCAGGATAATCACGGGCTGGCATAGGAAACGCTCTCCAAAAATAGTCTTGTTAATTCGTGCTGTGAAATATGCGGTGAGTTGATTTAAAAGTCAATGCATAGTGATTGTGTAGTGATGAGATTTTTTAATATTGCTTTCTTTGAAAGTCAGTAATAAGTGATTTGATGTTGATTTTTATATGACTTTAAGAAGACAAGCGATACGGGCGCGTTTGCAGGTGACCTCACGGGAAGAGATGTTATGATGAGAGAGGATGTAAGAGGGCGGCTTAGCTCAGTTCTGACGGCATCACTGAGCTGCTGTTGTGACGGCGATGATCGGATCGTGAGGGGACGAATATGGATTTTAACGCAGTGAAGTTACAGGCTATAACCGCGCCACAGGGATTTTCAAATGTGCCGCCCGTGCCGCTTTCGGACGCAACCATTCAGACGCGTAAAGACAAACTACTCGCAGGCATGCGCGCTGAAGGGTTTGACGCGCTGGTCATTTATGCTGACAAAGAGCACGGCAGCAATTTTGAATACCTGACCGGCTTTATTCCCCGCTTTGAAGAAGGACTGTTGATTCTCGAGAAGAGCGGGGCGGCGAGCGTTATTCTCGGCAATGAAAATCTCAAGATGGCGGCGCACTCGCGTATCCCCGTCACGCTAAAGCACAGCCCTTACTTCTCATTACCCAATCAGCCCATGGAGAATGAAAAACCGCTGGAAGTGTTGTTCGGCGAGCTGGGGCTACCCGCCATGAGCCGTATCGGCCTCGTGGGCTGGAAAATGTTTACCTCTGCCCGCGCGGAGAATAAGCGCTTCTTTGATTTACCCGCTTTTATTGTTGATGCCATCCGCAACAGCGTCCCGGCGACGGCCGTTCTTGAAAACGCGGCGCATATTTTCATCGGTGGGGATAACGGCGCGCGCATCACTAATACCGCCAACGAAATCGCCCATTATGAGTACGGTGCGAATCTTGCTTCAACCTGCATGCTTAACGCGATGAACGCCGTCGAGCCGGGTATTCGCGAAGTGGATCTGGCGGGCTATCTTACCGGGGAAGGACAGTACAATACGGTGGTCACAATCGCGGCCGCCGGGCAGCGCTTTGAAAACGCCAACCTCTATCCGACCTGGAAACCGATACAGCGCGGCCAGCCGCTTTCTATGACCACCGGATTTAAGGGCGGCTTATCCAGCCGAACCGGGTTTGTTATTGCAGACGAAAGCGAACTGCCGGAAACGCAAAAAGATTATCTCGACCGTGTGGCAAAACCCTATTTCTCGGCGGTAGTGACCTGGCTTGAAAATATTCATATTGGCATGCCTGGCGGAGAGATCTATTCCTTAATCGAGTCCGTGTTGCCTCAAGAAAAATATGGCTGGCACCTGAACCCGGGCCATCTCAGCGCGGACGAAGAGTGGATGTCATCGCCCATTTTTGAACATTCCGCGCAGACGTTGAAAAGCGGTATGATCCTGCAGATTGACATCATTCCGTCCGTTAAGGGCTATACCGGTACCAGCGCCGAGGAGAGCGTTGCGCTGGCGGATCGGGCGCTTCAGGCGGACATTGCCCGCGCCTATCCTGAACTGTGGGCGCGTATTGAAACGCGTAAACGGTACCTTACGGATGTCCTGAATATTGCGCTGAGCGACGACGTTATCCCGCTCTCCAGTACGGTTGCGTATTTGCGACCTTTCTTCCTCGCGAAGGATAACGCCTTCACCTGTTAACCCTTTCTGAAAATCTATGGCGAAGCGCATGGTTATTTTTAACGTTGTCGACCATGCTCTTTGTACTTATATCACTCCGTTCGGTAGAGACGTTAATGCGCAATGTCCTGGTCCCCGCCGTTGCCGCCGTGGCCCTCCTGATGATGGGCATTTTTATTCTCAGCACGCAGCTCTGGTATTCCGCGCGAGTCGATAGCCTCGCGGGGGCCCGCTATGCCGTAAAAAATATGGATGCCATTCTTGCCGAAGCGCGCGACGCGACCCGTAAAGCGGCTGAAATTGCGGAGAGCGGGTGCGGCGTGGAAGGACAATACCAGCTCGGTGCTGAAGCGGCCCTGCAGCCTCATCTAAGAACGATATTTATTATGAAACAGGAAAAAATATGGTGCTCATCCCTGTCGGGTAACCATATTTTGCTGATTAACGCCGGCGCATTGCCCGAGTCACCCCTGCTGCTTGTGTCGGCTAAAAGTACGGTGAATGGGCTGCCGGTTCTGGTTTATCAGACGGTATTTGATGGCAATCGTATTGTGGTCACCATCAGCGATCGTCATATCCGGGACGCGCTGGATACGGCATTAAAGAGCGTGACCTATACATTACGGGTGGGCGACGCCGTCATCGGCACGTCCGGAGATATCGCCACGGTAAGCGAGGAAAGTCATCTCCGCGGGCACGTGAAGGCCACAGGCTACCCTTACAGTATTGAGTACAACTTCCCCCCGTTATTTAGCCTGCAGAGACTGCTTCATCAGGGCGGCGGCATTTTGCTGTTTTTGCTGTTGATCGCCTGCCTTGCCGCTTACGTCATGTATAAATACCTGAACAAAAATACGCTGCCTGAAGAGTCGCTGCGCAGCGCGATTGCCAGGGGAGAAATCGTTCCGTTTTACCAGCCCGTCGTCAACGGCAGAGAAGGGACGCTGCGCGGTATTGAGGTGCTGGCACGGTGGAAGCACCCGAAAGCGGGATTTATCTCTCCGTCGACCTTTATCCCGATTGCGGAAAAATCAGGGCTGATTGTGTCACTCACGCAAAGCCTGATGGCGCAGGTGGTGACGCAGATGAACGCCATCGCCACGAAGCTGCCTGAAGGTTTTCATATCGGGATTAACTTTAGCGCGTCCCACATCGCGACGCCCACGTTTGTGGCGGAGTGCCTGAAATATAAAAACAGCTTCGTCAGAAAAGATCTGAACTTGGTCATTGAGGTAACAGAGCGGGAGCCTTTAGATATTGACGAGCATCTCGTTCAGACCCTTAACGCGCTGCATGATAACGGTTTTGCCATTGCTCTGGATGACTTTGGTACCGGCTATTCAGGGCTCTCTTATCTGCACGATCTGCATATTGACTACATCAAGATTGACCATAGCTTTGTGAGCCGGGTCAATGAGCATCAAGACTCCACCCGGATCCTTGACTGCGTGCTGGATCTGGCGCGCAAGCTCTCCATCAGCATTGTGGCGGAAGGGGTGGAGACGCAGGCGCAGCTGGATTACCTCAACCGAAACAACATCGTATTCCAGCAGGGGTACTACTTTTTTAAACCGGTTCCTTTTACGGAGCTGGTGCACATTTTGCTGTCGAAGCCAAAGGTGAAGGTAAGGGTGGAGTAGTTCATGTGTATTTAAAGTGCGCAATCACGCTATACGCCTTAAAAATTTACAAAACGATTAATCCTCATAGCAAGATAGACTTACAGACGAAGCGGTTACAGGATAACCAGGCTGTATCCCTGCGGAAGCTTGATCGGTTCCTCGGTTAAAACTACTGTATATAAAAACAGTATTGAGGGCGTATCATGATCTTTTCCAGACCTGCAGAGCTACGTGAAATTATGGCCATTCCGCTTTTCAGCGATGTCGTGCAGTGTGGGTTTCCCAGCCCTGCCGCGGACTACGTTGAACAGCGTATTGATTTAAATGAGCTATTAATCGCTCATCCCAGCTCCACCTACTTTGTGAAAGCCGCCGGAGACTCGATGATCGAAGGGGGCATCCATAACGGCGATCTGCTGGTGGTGGACAGTTCCCGCACGGCCGTGCATGGCGACATCGTCATTGCTGCCGTTGACGGTGATTTTACCGTTAAGCGCCTGCAGCTACGCCCGACCATTCAGCTCAACCCGATGAACAGCGCCTATTCACCGATTGTGGTGAGCTGCGAAGATACGCTCGATATCTTTGGCGTGGTCACCTGGATTGTGAAGTCGACGAGCTGACCATGTTTGCGCTGTGTGATGTGAACTCATTCTATGCCTCATGCGAGACGGCGTTCAGGCCGGATTTGAAAGGGCGACCGGTCGTCGTTCTGTCAAATAACGACGGATGCGTTATTGCGCGTTCTGCGGAAGCGAAAGCCGCGGGTATTGTCATGGGGGCGCCGTACTTCAAGCAAAAGGATCTGTTCCGGCGCCACGGCGTGGTCTGCTTTAGCAGCAACTACGAGCTGTATGCCGATATGTCTAACCGCGTGATGACCCTTCTTGAAGAGATGTCTCCCCGGGTGGAAATCTACAGTATCGATGAGGCGTTTTGCGACCTGACTGGCGTTCGCCATTGCAGGGATCTCACCGAATTCGGCAAAGAGATCCGGGCGACGATTTTAAAACGGACGCGCCTGACGGTGGGAGTGGGGATCGCTCAGACAAAAACCCTGGCAAAGCTTGCCAACCATGCGGCAAAAAAATGGCAGCATCAGACGGGGGGCGTCGTGGATTTATCCAACCTGGCGCGCCAGAGAAAGCTGATGGCCGTGCTGCCCGTTGATGAGGTGTGGGGCATTGGCCGTCGCATCAGTAAAAAGCTGGACGCTATGGGCATTAAGACGGTGCTCGACCTGGCTGACACGCACACCTCGATGATCCGTAAGCACTTCAGCGTGGTGCTGGAGAGAACGGTGCGGGAGCTGCGCGGCGAGCCCTGCCTGGAGCTGGAGGAGTTTGCGCCCGCGAAGCAGGAGATTATCTGTAGCCGGTCATTCGGCGACCGCGTCACGGAGTATGAGCAGGTGCGCCAGGCGATCTGTGCTTATGCGACGCGAGGTGCAGAAAAACTGCGGGGCGAACACCAGTACTGCCGTCATATTTCAGCATTTGTGAAAACCTCGCCATTCGCACTGAATGAGCCTTATTACGGCAACAGTGCCGCGGTCAGCCTGATGATACCCACGCAGGACACGCGGGAAATTATCAGTGCGGCGACACGGTGCCTGGATGTCATCTGGAAGGACGGGCATCGGTATCAAAAAGCGGGAATTATGCTCGGGGATTTCTTCAGCCAGGGTATTGCCCAGCTAAACCTTTTCGATGAAAACGCGCCGCGGGCCGATAGCGATACGTTGATGGCGGTACTGGACCGCCTGAATGCTAAAGAAGGCAAGGGGACGTTGTTCTTTGCCGGGCAGGGCATCCAGCAGCAATGGCAGATGAAGCGTGAGATGCTCTCACCCCGCTACACGACGCGCTTCTCGGATCTCCTTAAGGTGATTGGGTAGATCGCTACGCGGGTTATTTTTTGCGAAATAGCGCCGTGGCCGCCGCCGCCATCACGCCGATCAGCGGCATCTGTCCGGCACCTGCGAGAAAGTTGTCGCGATCTATCTGGTTATTTCGACGAATATCGGCAAAGCGGGCAAGAGCGCTTTTTTCATCAACGGCGCTGACCTCCTCGAACAGCTTTTCAAACCCCTGAGCCGTTAACTGAGCGGCGCTGCCTGCGTCAGTTCTCTCCAGCGCAACGTATTGCTGACCTTTTTGATAGAAACAGTAATCCGGCATAAGGACTCCAGAATGAGTGGGGCGACTGGAATACTGTATTCGCTGTGGTTGGAAATTGCACTGGGTTTATGAGGGGATATTGGCTTGCGGGCAGCAGCGGACGTGATGATCTCATTGGCCTTCAGAATAACCAGAGCAGTGGGGAAAGATATAGCCTCTTATACAATTTGTTTTTCTGTATTTGTTATATGGCGAAAGGCAGTTTATATGGCATAAAAGTGCTAAACGAACATCCAGTGGAACAACCTCATGTCGCTTTTTGACCTTAGAACCGAAGCTCACGCATTACCGGAGGCCTGGCGCTCTCGGGTATTAGGGCGTGTTGGAACCGCGAATCTCAAAATTTTACGCATGGATGAACGCTCGGTTATTGAAGAGGTACATGACTATGACGAAGGGCTGCTGGTTATTGACGGACGTCTGGAACTCAGCGTGAAAGGCACAAAAATCTCCGTAACGTCTGGCCAGCTTTACGTTGCCAAAGCGGGCATTCCTCATACGGTGGAAACCGGCAGCTATGGCACACTGGTCATTATAGATTTGCCCGAAACGTAAGCTGCCTGTTCCCCGCGTTAGCGCATTGTCCAGTTTATTCGCAACGTTTCCGCCAGTATTATTTTCAATCAACCCCTCGTTAAGAGAGAAGGCCGCACAACCGAGCGGCCTTTGGTGTCAGTCAGCCAGTTCAGGCATCTCTGCCATCACAAACGCTAACACTTTTTCCGCGTCGAGTGAGGCATAGGACAGACTTTCAATAACAGCAACAGAACGAGAGTCTCCAACAATCGCTTTAATCTCAGCGAACTTATACTGAATATGCGGCCCAATAAGAAATCCGTCGAACGCGGGAGCCACGCTGGCAAAATTATCCATACCCACTGCACTCACAATGAGAAGATGACCCTTATTTTCCGCCAGTAACTGCATCTTTTTGGCGAGAGAATTGGCTGTGTTTCCAAACAAACAACATATCAGAAGCTTTTTCATGTTTTTACCTCCTGAGAATTATTCACAGGATATGACTCGGCAAGCTCATAAAATGAGCGCCACCTCATATTTGCGTGAAGGATCCCTCATTGAGGTGATGAACGCTCGGGCAGACCGCCTTGACAGACATACTCCCCATAGTGAAAAATGCTGTATATTAAAACAGTATTCATGGAGAGCTTGTATGTTCGTCGAACTGGTTTACGACAAACGAAATGTTGAGGGGCTGGCCGGTGCCAGAGAGATCATCCTGGACGAGCTAACCCGGCGAGTCCACCGCATTTTTCCGGATGCAGAGGTGAAGGTTAAGCCGATGCAGGCGAACGGCTTGAACAGCGATGCGAGTAAGAGCGATCGGGAAAAGCTGAACCGCATGTTAGAAGAGATGTTTGAAGAGGCCGAGATGTGGCTGGTGGCAGACTAAGCGCCTGAGAGGAAACGTTCATGCACTCACATCCATTACGCCAGATAATAGAAGCCTGCGATACAGCCATATCGACGAAAAACTATGACGCGCTTATGGCGTACTATTCTGAAGATGCGGCGCTGGTGGTAAAACCCGGCATGATAGTGAAAGGGAAAGAGAATATCCGCAAAGCGTTTATGGCTATATCGGACTATTTTCAGGATCGGCTTATCGTGGAGCAAGGGGAGATGCAGGTGATAGAGGGGGGCGGTAATGCGCTCGTTATCATGGAAACCGTGCTGAGTTTCCCGGATGGTCAAAACGGAACCCTTCGAACAACGCGCCGCGCAACCTACGTGTTTCGCCAGGAAAGTGACGACCGCTGGCTCTGTACCATCGACAACTCTTATGGCACGTCGCTTCTGGATACGGAGTAGCGTTTACGACTCGCAGCTAATCATATGAATCTCAATCGCTTTTGTTATCTGTTACTGGCCGTAACGGCCGTCGGCAGTGTTTTTTCACCGCATCCCGTAGCCGCGTGGCTTTTGCTCGCCAACGTTCTGACGCTGGTGATATACGGCCTGGACAAAATGGCGGCGCGCAAGGCCTGGCGCAGAGTGCCGGAAGCCACCCTGCTGGTGTTTGGGGTGGTCGGGGGCTGGCCCGGCGCGATTCTGGGCCAACAGCTGTTCCGCCACAAAACGCAAAAGCAGCCGTTTAAAACCCGGTTCGTCTTCAGTGTTATCGTCAGTATCGCTATGATGGTCGGGATTTATATGCTGTTACCCATGGAGGACGTATGGCTAAAACGTTAGTGCAGTTACACTTTGATTTTCAGGGCCCGTTTGGTGACGAAATGTCGCGTCAGTTGGTGGGCCTGGCGGAGTCAATTAACCATGAGCCGGGCTTTATCTGGAAAGTCTGGACGGAAAACGAAGCCGGGCAGGAAGCGGGCGGGATTTACCTGTTCCAGGATGAAGATACCGCGCTCGCGTATGTCAAAAAGCACACGGCACGCCTTAAGCAGCTGGGCGTAGACGAGGTAGTGCATAAGGTATTTGGCGTTAACGAACCGCTGACGACGCTTAACCACGGCACGCTGAGTTAATCGATTCCCCCATCACCGCCCGTACCGATGGGGTGGGCAGTGATGGCAGAGCGAATGCTACTTCTTCTTATTCATCATCGACTTCAGGTCGGCAAACGGGTTAAACGTGGCTACGCCCACATCTTTCTGCGCGTCTTCCCCTGCAACAACCGTGGTGCCGTACTGGTCCGCTTCGGTGTACTTTGAGTGCTCGTGGTCGTGGCAAAACAGGCACAATAGCTCCCAGTTACTGCCATCTTCCGGATTGTTGGTGTGATCGTGGTCGATATGGTGGACCGTGAGCTCACGAAGGTTGGAATAGACAAACTCCCGAGAGCAGCGGCCGCATACCCATGGGTAGATTTTCAGAGCTTTTTCACGGTAGCCGCTTTCCAGCCGCGCGTAGTTTTTAGGGATCAGAGCCATTGTCGATATACCTGTCATAAAAATATCGTTCCAATATATCGCATAAGGGAATAGAGGGGGTAACCCGTCTCGACGTCAGAGCGTAAATCTCCCTTCCAGCGTAATCGTACACTGCCCGCCGACGCGAACTACTGCCTCTCCTGACGTTGCATCGTACTGCGATAACAGACGCTTGCTCGCCCCATATCAACGCCCTGGCTGACCCTCAGCGAGAGGGATGGTTTATCCCGATGTAATGCCAGCAGCGCCGTGGCTGCCGCGGTCGCACTGCCTGTTGCTGGATCCTCCGTCATACGGGGAGTAAACATGCGCGCCTGCAGATCGCAGGAGGCATCTTCACCCGTATCGGTAGTATACGCATAGACGGATACCGCGCCATCAAGCGGCAGAGTCGCGCGAAAGCCCTGTAAATTCGGCACGCATCGACGAAGCGCGTCGCGGGAACCCAGCTCCACGATCAGGAAGGGCAGGCCCACCGAGGCGACGACGGGCATGTGTACTTCCGTGCGGATATCGTCTGCGCACAGCGACAGGCAGGCGGCAACGTTTGACGGGCTCACTTCAGAGCGGCGGGAGAGAGCCTCTGGCACCGTCAATTCCGCCCCCGTCACCGTGCCGTTCGCTTGTAAAAGACGCACCGGTACCAGACCCGCGATCTCCTCAAAATGCAGCGCGTCGGGCAACGCTTGCCCGTTCATTATGGCGTTCTGCGCCAGCACGTAAGCAGTGCCGACGTTAGGATGTCCCGCAAAAGGGATTTCACGCGAGGGGGTGAAAATCCGCACGCGCGCCGTATTGGCGGCATTTTCAGGCGGCAGCACGAACGTCGTTTCGCTGTAGCCAAATTCAACGGCAACCCGCTGCATCTGTTCTGTGCTCATACCTTCAGCATCGATGACAACGGCGACCGGGTTACCGAGGAACGGGGTATCCGTAAAAACATCTGCAACGACGTAGCGTCTTTTCATTCTCTGTCCTGATAAAGGCGGGGAGAACAGTAATACCGCTAAATCAGGCAGATAACCAGCGTTGGGCCTCATCTTTCATCTTCGCTTCCAGCTCGCTGCCGCGCGTGGCAAATACGCGGCCCAGGGGAAACCCGCTTTGCTCCAGCAGATAGGCCAGCGCAGCGTACTCGCGCGGATATTTTGCCACGATACTCTGGTCGACCTCGACGGGCCCGGTCGGGAAAGTGAATGTACCCATGTCATAGATGCTCTGGCGATGGAACAGCCTCCATACGCCGTCTCGTTTTTCTGCCAGGTCATAAAAACGGTTGTGGCATTCGCAGCCGATATTCAGCTTAACGTTCTCCGCGATGATGATGGCGTTGGTCTCAAGGATCGCCTTAGTGCCACTGGCATCGAAGGTCACCACCGGCGAGGCGATAACGTGCTTGGTACGTAAATCAGAGGCTCCCATACGCATTGAGCCTTCGACAAACTCACTCGCCAGCCCCTCAAACCAGGTGATTTCAATCGTGCCATCGGGGTGGAAGAGTTCGCGAAGCTGCTGCCACTCGCTCAGATCGCGGTGGATCCAGCCCGTCATCAGATCGGCGAGTTGTTGTCTGTCATTTTGTTGGCTATGCATTTTGCTTTCTCCGGTTGTGTGATGGGATGCAGTTTGGCGCGAAAAAAAGCTAAAATGAAATATATAGATATTACTGATTAATCATTTTTAATTATTGATGAGGTTGGAGATGGAACTACGCCACCTGCGTTACTTTCTGGCCGTGGCCGAAGAGGGCCATTTTGGGCGTGCGGCTGAAAAGCTGAATATCGTGCAGCCGGCGCTGAGTATGCAGATCAAATCGCTGGAGGCGGAGCTGGGCGGGGCGCTTTTTGTGCGTACTAGCCGTCGGGTCGAGCTGACGGAGGCCGGATTGCTTTTTCAGACGGAAGCGCGGCGAACGCTGGAGCAGGCGGATCATGCCAGGCTAACCGTTGAGCGCGCCATCCGCGGTGAAACGGGGCGCGTGCGGGTAGGTTTTGCCGGAAATGCCATTTTTAGCGGTAGGCTGATAGCCGACCTCAGGCGTTTTCATTATGCCTTCCCTGATGCGGAGCTGATGATTCAGGAGGTAGGCCCGCAGGAGCAGGTTGCGGCGATCCTTGCCGGGCATCTGGACATCGGCTATACCCCGGCAAACAGCAACCTGGACTCCCCGGAGATGGCCGTCAGGCGCATCGGCGACTGGGACATGCTCGTCGCCATGGCGGACGATCACCCCTTCACTGAGCAGGGCGCGCTGACGATCGAGATGCTTGCCGGGCAACCGCTTATTCTTTACGACGCGCACGACGCCCATGAACACCTGTTTATCCTGCTCACCCAAAGGCTGGGGGAACGGTGTCACGTTGCGTACCGTTCAGGCAGCACGCTGAGCATTCTCGCAATGGCGGCCACGGGATTGGGGCTGGCGCTGATCCCGGCGCCGTTGCGGCAGGTACAGATCCCTGGCCTGGTTTACCGTCCGTTGAACGCGCCTGATTTAAGCGCCAATCTTGTGCTTATCAGCCGGGCGCAGGAGACGAATGCAGTGGTGAAAGCGTATCTTTCGCGCGTAACGTAAACCTGTAATCAATCAATTTATTTGAAGGATTCAGTGAAATAAAGGGCATTTATTCTCATCCGGTAATGCGTACAGTGGAATAAACCCGAAGTAAACCAGGATACCGCATTATGAAAAAGATCGGATTTTTGTCATTTGGCCACTGGACGCCGTCACCCCAGTCAGGAACCCGTTCGGCCGCTGACACTCTGCTGCAGTCCATCGATCTGGCTGTCGCCGCCGAAGAGCTGGGCGCGGACGGCGCCTATTTCCGCGTGCACCATTTCGCCCGTCAGCTCAGTTCGCCGTTCCCGCTGCTGGCAGCGATAGGGGCGAAAACCAGCCGTATTGAGATCGGCACCGGCGTGATCGACATGCGCTATGAAAACCCAATGTATATGGCGGAAGATGCCGGCGCGGCGGACTTGATCTCCGGCGGGCGCTTGCAGCTGGGCATCAGCCGCGGTTCGCCCGAGCAGGTGATTGATGGCTGGCGCCACTTTGGTTATATCCCGCAGGAAGGGGAAAATGAAGCGGATATGGCGCGCCGCCACACCGAGGTGCTGCTGGAGGTGCTGCGCGGAGAAGGCTTTGCGAAGCCTAACCCTCAGCCGATGTTCCCGAATCCGCCGGGGCTGCTACGCGTTGAGCCGCACTCGGAAGGCTTGCGCGAGCGCATCTGGTGGGGGGCGGGCTCAAATGCAACAGCGATGTGGGCCGCAAAGCTTGGCATGAACCTGCAAAGCTCAACGCTGAAAGATGACGAAACCGGCGAGCCGTTCCATATCCAGCAGGCGAAACAGATCCGCGCCTATCGTCAGGCGTGGGCAGAAGCCGGGCATACCCGCCAGCCGCGCGTCTCAGTCAGCCGCAGCATTTTCGCCCTGATGGACGATCGCGACCGGATGTATTTTGGTGCAAGCAGGAACGACAGCGACAGCGTCGGTTTTCTGGATGAGAAAACCCGGGCTATTTTCGGGCGCAGCTATGCGGCAGAGCCGGAAAAACTGATTGAACAGCTGAAGCAGGACGAGGCTATCGCCGAGGCGGATACGCTATTGCTGACCGTGCCGAACCAGCTTGGCGTGGACTATAACGCGCATGTTATCGAGTCTATCCTGAAGCATGTCGCACCGGAAATGGGCTGGCGATGAATAACCTGGCCCTCTGGTATCGCCGTTTCGGCGAGCCAGAATCCGTTTTGCACGCTGAATCCTCAGCGCCGGCCCTGCGCCAGCCTGGGGATCTGCGCGTGCGCATGCTTTATTCCCCCGTGAATGCATCCGATCTCATCCCCGTCACGGGGGCTTATCGCCACCGGACGCCGCTACCCGCCGTCGCGGGATATGAAGGCGTGGGCGTCGTGACGCAAGCCCCTGACTCCTTCTCGCAGATGCTGGGCACGCGCGTGCTGCCGTTACGCGGGCAGGGAACCTGGCAGCAGGTTGTCGACTGCCCGGCGGAGTACGCGATCCCGGTGCCGGAAGATATTGATTCGCTTCTGGCCGCACGGGCGTATATCAATCCGCTCGCGGCGCAGATGATGCTTGACCACGCGCCACCGAACGGGAAAACGGTACTGCTGACGGCGGCAGGGTCTGACTGCGCGATCCTGCTCGGCCAGTGGGCGCTTCAGGCTGGCGCGAAAGCGGTCTATGGGATTCACCGTTCGCCTGTTCATGCTGAGAGGCTGGCCGCGCGAGGGATTATCCCGGTTGCGCAGCAGGATACCGCGGCGGTTAACGCTGCGGTAGCGCGCGCGGATATCGTGTTCGACGCCACCGGCGGCGCACTCGCGGAAACAATCCTGCGCGTGATGCCGGAGCAGGGCGAGTTTGTTTGCTACGGGCTGCTCTCTGGCCAGACGTTCCGCCAGCAGCGGGCGCTGCCGCGCGTCCGGTGGTTTCACATTCGCAACTATCTGGACGCGCTCAGCGCTGAGGCGTGGCAGGCTGAGTTTCAACAGCTCTGGCCCAGGCTGCGCGCCAGCCGGTACAGCGATGTCACCCTCTACCCTCTGACGGAATGGCAGAGGGCGCTGAGTGCGTATCGTGAAGCCGGAAGAACCGGCAAGCCCGTGCTGGCGTTGGGGGACTAGCGGTGATCCATATCGCTCAGCAGCACGGCGATGCTTTGACCTCCCGCCGTTTGCTCCAGGCCAATCTTCACGATAATGGTTAGCGGAACGGAAAGCAGCATGCCTACCGGACCGAGCAGCCAGCCCCAGAAGATCAGGGAGAGGAAGACGACAAGCGTAGACAGGCCCAGCCCGCGTCCCATCATGCGCGGTTCCAGAATGTTGCCGAACACAAGGTTAATGACCAAATAGCCAGCCAGCAAAACCAGCGCATCGTACAGGCCGCTGAAAACCAGAACCTGGAGAATCGGCGGGATCGCCGCCAGCACGGAGCCGATATTGGGAATATAGTTCAGGGCAAAAGCCAGTAACCCCCAGACAAAGGCAAAGCGTACGTCCAGCGCGACCAGCATCCCCCAGACAACCAGCCCCGTTACCAGGCTGATGGCCGTTTTCAGCACCAGATAGCGCGAGACGCTGTCCAGCGCACGCTGAATCGCCCCCATGCCTTCGACAGGACGCACCATGATCTGCTGCAGCTTTGCAGGCAGCTGTGGCACTTCAAGCAGCATAAAAACGACGGTCAAGAACAGTAGAAAGATGGACGTCATCGCGTTGGAGAGCTGGCCCAGCAGGCTGGTGACGATGGTCATGGCGGCGTTCGGATCGATATACTTGAGCAACTCTTCAACAGAGACTTCAATGCCCGCACGCTGCAGCCAGGGCTCAATTTGCAGGAGAGGGATCGCCAGAGACGAACGGTATTTTGGCAACGTACGCGCCAGCTCGTTCAGGGAAGTGCCCAGATAGGCCACCAGCAGCACCATGGCAACAATGATAATGCTGATAAGCAAGGTGATCGCCAGCACGCGAGGTACGCGCCACCGCACCATTCGCTGCACGAGCGGGTTAAGGATGACGGCGACAAAAAGCGCCAGAATAAAGGGAACGATGATATCGGCGGCAAAACGCACGCCGGTCAAAATGATCACCAACATGCCAAGCATAATGACAATCTTCAGTCCGTTCAGGGTAATGATGGGTTTGGCCATGGAAGTTCCTGAATAATCTTTTTATTTATAATAGATGGGAAACCCGTTCCGATAAACTAACCGAAATCAAACAGAGTGGGTAAAGAATTGAAAAGTCTTTGAGTAAAATCCTGGCATATGATACAAATCAGGCGTGTTCAACTACCGAGGACAATTTTCATCCGCACTGACGAGAAGCAACAACGCGGATAATTGTAATATTATGGACAATGTGTTCAGGACGTATTTTTCAAACAACACCGCTGTATTTTCCACCTCCTTCTGCCTTCTTTCCGGTGAGCAACACTGGCGCAACGCGCTGTAGTCACGTCTTCTGCCTGAGCTAGCGCTGTGCGCTTAGCTGTCTGATCTTATTTCGTATTTTTGGGTTTGCTGCACGCAGCGAGCCGCGATGGATTATATTCTCAAGCAGGAGAAGAACATGTTTTACTGGATTTTATTAGCTCTGGCTATTATCGCTGAAATTACCGGCACCTTGTCGATGAAATGGGCAAGCGTCAGTGAAGGCAACACCGGTTTTATTTTGATGCTGGTGATGATTACGCTTTCCTATATTTTCCTCTCATTTGCCGTAAAAAAAATCGCCCTGGGCGTGGCCTATGCCCTGTGGGAAGGGATCGGTATTTTGTTGATTACGCTTTTCAGCGTCATGTTATTTGATGAAACCCTGTCCACAATGAAAATTGCCGGCCTGACCACGCTGGTGGCGGGTATCGTGCTGATTAAATCGGGTACACGCAAACCGACGAAACAGCAGAAGGAGCAGGCCCATGCAGCAGTTTGAATGGATCCACGCGGCCTGGCTGGCGCTGGCCATCGTGCTGGAAATTGTGGCTAACGTCTTTTTAAAATTCTCCGATGGTTTTCGCCGTAAGTTCTACGGCCTGATGTCCATCGCTGCGGTGCTGGGCGCGTTCAGCGCCCTGTCGCAGGCGGTTAAAGGCATCGATCTTTCGGTGGCCTATGCGCTGTGGGGCGGCTTCGGCATCGCCGCTACGCTGGCCGCCGGCTGGATCCTGTTCGGCCAGCGTTTAAACCACAAAGGCTGGATTGGATTAGTACTGCTTCTTGCCGGCATGATTATGATAAAACTCGCCTGACTTCAGCACGGCCAGCATTTACAGGCAGCGAAATTCGCTGCCTGTATTACGCTTAGAAAGTAGAACGCTGAAGAGGATGGCTGATGGTCTACACATTAAGCTGGCGCAATATTCCCACCGCCAAAACGCTGTTCGTCATGGTCTTTATGGCGGGGATCGGCTTGATTGTGTCCATCGTCGCGCTGCTCTATCTCTCCCTTCATCTTATCAGCACCAAAACCAATGAAATTGATGAGCATCGCTCCGCTTTGTCGGTGCAGGGTGCCATCCAGACCTCGGTCAACCGGGTCTCCTCTCTGGTAATAGATAACGCCGTCTGGGATGATGCGGTCCGCGAAGTCTATCGCCCCACGCTTGATACCGAGTGGTTGTATAACACTTGGGGAGCCGGCTTTAAAATCAATAATCTCTATGACGGCACCTTTGTGCTGGATGAGAATTTCAACGTCCTGTGGGGAGCCTTTCAAAGTAAACCCGTCCTCGAAACGAATCTCGACTTTTTTGGCAACGGCCTGAAGGCGCTGATTGAGCGTAATAAACGGGCGCTGATCGGCGACAAAAATATCTACGCCGGGATCACCAGGACGCAATACGGCGTGGCGTTTGTGGGGATCGGGCTGATACGCCCGATGATGGGGCGGCTGCAGGTTCATGACGGCACGCGCCGTTACCTGGTGATCACCCGTCATCTGAATCCTAAAATTTTATCTGACCTAGGCACGACGTTTCAGATTGATAACCTCAACTATACCGCTGAAAAAATCAGCGCGATGGGGATGCCGCTGCGTAGCTCCGCAGGGGAGCTGCTGGGGTACCTTAACTGGCAGGCGCGCCTTCCTGGGGCCCAGGCCGCGCGTGCGGCATCGTCAGACATCACGCAAATCGTGGTGCTGGCGGCGGCGCTGATTTTACTCTTTATTCTGGTGAGCAGCGTGGGGCTGTATAAGCTCGCCAGAGGGGAAAGCCAGGCCCGGCGGGTCGCAAGAACCGACTGGCTTAGCCATCTGCCGAACCGACGCGCCTTAATTGAAGCGCTGGAGCAGGTGAGCCTGCGCGGCGACATTGACCTGAAAAGCGTTGTGTTTATCGATCTGGATGGTTTTAAGGATGTGAACGACATCTACGGCCACAGCGTCGGTGACGATTTGATTATCGTGATGGCGAAAATGCTGAGCGAGCGTGTGCCGCCCGGCGGCATGCTGGCGCGCATGGGCGGGGATGAGTTCGCAATGACCATCGGGGGCGAGCGTGCCGAAGCGCTTGCCGACGCGTTTGCCGGTTCGGTGCTGGACTTCCTCAAATCCCCGATTCGCCTTGGCGAGCGTACCATTCACATCAGCGCCAGCATCGGGATCGCCAGCGGAACCTTGATCGAATGTACCAGTAACGAGCTGTTCCGCCGGGCAGACATTGCCATGTATCACTCAAAAATCACCGGTAAAGGGCGGATTACGCACTATGATGCGGAGCTGAACAGCGTCCGGGAGCGGCAGCTGGCGATTGAGAATCAGATCCGTCACGGGCTGGAGCGCGATGAATTCGAAGTCTGGTACCAGCCGATAATTGACGCTCGCAGCCAGAAGATGACCAGCGTTGAGGCGCTGGTACGCTGGCCACGCCGCCCCGAGGGCGAGCTTGGCCCGGATTCGTTTATCTCGATAGCCGAGACCAGCGGGCTTATCTATAAGCTCGGCCAGTTTGTCCTGCACCGGGCCTGTCAGGATCTGGAGCCGTTCGGTGATTTAAAACTCTCGGTTAACATCTCTCCGGCCCAGTTTCGCGATCCCGAGTTCGAAGACAGGGTGGCTAAGGTTCTGGAGATTACCCGTTTTCCGGCCAACCGGCTGCAGCTTGAGGTAACCGAGACCTATGTGCTGGAAAACCCGGAGCGAGCCCGCACGGCGATAGCCAACCTCAAAGCGCTGGGGACCGCGGTGGCGCTGGATGATTTTGGCACCGGGTATTCAAGTATCGGCTATCTGCGGCGCTTTAATTTTGACACCATCAAAATCGATAAATCGCTGGCAGGGCTGGTAGATAACGATGAACAGGCTGCAGCCCTGGTAAGTGGAACGGTACGGATCGCTAACGCGCTGGGGATGGCGGTGGTTGCCGAAGGGGTAGAAAACGAGAAACAGATGAAGCTGCTGCGGCTGGCCGGCTGCGATCAGTTACAGGGGTTCTGGTTCAGCCAGCCGATGCCTATCGAGTCAATTATTGCGTTGCGTCAGGTTCGTCAGTGCTGAACTATTGTTGCGCCAGCGCTTCCAGCCGATCGCGAAAACCGGTCACGGACAGCGCGCGATTGTCGGCGCGCCAGCGGTCTTTCGCCGCAGGCGCGGAGCTTTGAACGCCGATCAGCTGCCAGCCGCTATCGGTTTTTAACATCAGCGGCGAGCCGCTGTCGCCCGGCAGCGTATCGCACTGATGCGAGAGCACGCTGTTTTGCGCCCAGCCTGTCACAACGCAGTCCGTATGGGTGTAGAGCGAATCAAGATGATCCACCGGATAACCCGATTGCGTCACTTTTCTATCGACCGCTTTTAGCGCGGCGGTCAGGGCCGCTTTGTCTCCGTCAAATAACGGCAGCGGCGTAATGCCCGACGGCGGGTACCGTAAAACGATCAGGCCGAAGTCCCAGGAGGCGGCGGCAGGGGGAACAATCCAGCCGTCGCCATCGGGTTTCAGGCGCTTACCGAGAGTTGGGTCGACCCGGCCTTCAATGCCGTGGATTTCGTAACGCCAGATCCCTTTTTGCGATATAAAGCGCAGGGCGACGGCTTTATCCGGTTTGCCGCCCGGAGGCGTCAAAAGACAGTGTCCGGCAGTGAGCGCCAGTTGGGGAGTAATGAGCGTTGCCGTGCATAAGTTACCGCTGGCGGTTTCCAGCTGGCCGATGGCATCCCACGGCGACTGGGTGGGATCGGTCACGCGCGTGCGGTCGTCATGACCAAAAAAAAGCGTCTTAACATCTTTGGCGCTAATGCCGTCATCATCGCCCTCATCCGCATGTGAAAAGCCAGAAAAAAGGCTTAACGTTCCCAGTAAAAACACAACAGATTTACGCATATCACACTCTGGTGGGGGTAATTATGATTATTAAAAGTGAACCCTATGAAAATACTATAGACGGGACCGAGCGAAAGTGGGAGTAAAATCAGCGTGCTACAGTCAGGAAAGATAATAGTGGCTTGCGATGAGCGCGCATAAAATAAGCATGATAAGAATGAGCTCAAACCGATAGCGTCGCAGCATACGCCCTCCGGATAAAAAAACGGCGCTGATCCTTTTCCGGTTCAGCGCCGGTTTACCAACGTGCCCCGAAGGGCACGGTTAAGCTTGTACTTTTACGCAGCTGGCTGTGCAGCTGGTTTAGCAGCTTCGTGTTTTACTGCTTTTTTGTGATGCTTTTTAGCAGCCTGGGCTTTCTGCTCTACGGCTGGCTTGGTCGCTTTTTTGTGGTGCTTTTTAGCGGCCTGGGCTTTCTGCTCTACGGCTGGCTTGGTTGCTTTTTTGTGATGCTTTTTAGCGGCCTGCGCTTTCTGTTCTACAGCCGGTTTAGCGGCTTTGTGGTGTTTCTTGTGATGAACCGCTTTTGCTGGCGCAGCGGTCGTGGTCGCAGCTGGCGCCGCAGCAGGAGTTGCGGTAGCAGTAGTTTCAGCAGCGAACGCAGCAGAAGACAGACCCATAGCAGCGGCAACAACCAGAGCTAATACTTTTTTCATTCTCATACCCTCGATTTGGCTTTTCATTTAACCCCACTGCGGGGCCGTTGAAAGAACTATATTCCTGTAAACACGAGGTTTCCGTGAGTGATTGGTATCGGCGTGTAACGTAATGTACAACGCCGGGGATATCCCCCGGCGCGCGTCGTTACAGATAGCGTGCGGTAAGGTGTTCGCGGAAGTAACGGATATTCAGATCTTCACCCGTGGCCTGGGTTATCAGCTGCGACGTGCTGAAGCGGCTGCCGTGCTGCCAGATGTTCTGGCGCAGCCAGTCAAAGAGCGCGGAGAAATCACCGCCCGCGATGGCATCCTGCAGCCCCGGCAGCGCGGTTTTGGCAGCATGGAAGAGCTGTGCGGCATACATTGCGCCAAGGGTGTATGACGGGAAGTAGCCAAAGCCGCCGTCGGTCCAGTGGATGTCCTGCATACAGCCGTTGCGGTAGTTATCTTTGGTAGACAAGCCCAGCCAGGCCTGCATTTTCTCATCCCACAGCGCCGGAATATCGTCGACGTCGATTTCGCCGTTAATCAGCGCACGCTCGATTTCATAGCGCAGGACAACGTGTGCCGGATAGCTCACCTCATCGGCGTCAACGCGGATATAGCCCGGCTTCACGCGCTGGTTCCAGGCGATGAAATTCTCTTCGCTGAATGCTGCCTGGCTACCAAAGCGGGCGTGAACGGCAGGAAGCAGATGCTTCAGGAAGGCGTCACTGCGGCCCAGCTGCATTTCAAAGAACAGGCTCTGGGACTCGTGGATTGCCGTTGAGCGCGCCAGCGCCACGGGCTGACCGGCCCATGCGCGGGGCAGGTTTTGTTCGTACCGCGCGTGTCCGGTTTCATGTACTACGCCGAACAGTGCGCTGAGAAGTTCATCTTCGTCATAGCGCGTGGTGATGCGCACATCTTCCGGCACGCCGCCGCAGAACGGGTGCGCGCTAACGTCCAGGCGTCCGCCGTTAAAATCGAATCCAAGCATTTTCATGGCTTCCAGCCCCAGCTCACGCTGCGTGGCGGTCGGGAAGGGGCCTTGTGGCGGGACGAAGGACTGCTGGGCCTGTTTCTCAACAACGTTCGCCAGCAGATCCGGCAGCCATGATTTCATGTCGCCAAACAGCACGTCGAGGCGAGCGCTGGTCATGTCCGGCTCAAAAATATCCAGCAGCGCGTCATACGGCGTACAGCCTTTGGCTTCAGCACGCAGGCGAGCCTCTTCGCGGCTAAGTTTGACCACCTCTTTCAGGTTGGCGGAAAAACCCTGCCAGTCATTGGCCGGGCGCTGGGTGCGCCAGGCGTGTTCACACCTGCTGCCCGCCAGCGACTTGGCTTCCACCAGCGATTCTGGCAGCAGCGTCGCCTGCTCATAATGGCGGGCCATTTCACGCAGGTTGGCCTGCTCGACGTCATTCAGGTCTTCGCTTGCCGCGGCTGCCAGCCAGTCGCCCACTTTTTTATCGGTCAGGATCTGATGCTGCAGGACGCTCATCTCGGCCAGCGCTTCGCCGCGCGCGGCGCTTCCGCCCGGGGGCATCATCGTAAACATGTCCCAGCTGGCGATGGCGGAGAGGTGGGAGAAGCGGGAGAGGCGCTGGAAGGTGCGGGTGAGCTCCTGATAAGAGACGTTTTTCGACATAGTTATTGTTCTCGTTCGGTTGGATGTGTTCAGGGGAGTGTAACGCGATTTGTCGGGGAAGAAAGCATCTGTTAGCGAGTAGCGCCCGGCGGCGCTACGTTTGCACGAGCCAGAAATGAAGGGTGAAAGGCTCTGGTTATTTCAAACGCTGGTGCAGACTGCTCCCCACCAGCAGGGCCGCACACAGCATCAGCGCGATAAACCCGCCCACGCCGTTCCAGCCGTAGCTATGCCAGAACACGCCCCCGAGCGTCCCGGCGATGCTGGAGCCGAGGTAATAGCTAAACAGATACAGCGACGACGCCTGGCCTTTCGCCCGGCGCGCGCGCGGGCCAATCCAGCTGCTGGCGACCGAGTGGGCGGCAAAAAAGCCCGCGGAGAAAAGCAGCATGCCGGCAAAGATCAGCCATAGGGAGGAAAAGAGCGTCATCAGCAGGCCGAGCAGCATCACGCCCGTAGAAACCAGCATCACCGGGCCACGGCCAAAGCGTGCGGTCATCGCCCCGGCTTTAGGCGAACTCCAGGTTCCGGTGAGATAGGCCACGGAGAGCAGTCCGACAACCGCCTGGCTGAGATGCCACGGAGAGAGCATCAGGCGATAGCCAATATAGTTAAACAGCGTGACGAACGAGCCCATCAGCAGGAAACCGGTCAGGAACAGGCGCGGAAGCCCTTTGTCACGCCAGTGCAGACGAAAGTTGATAAACAGGGTTTTCGGGCGCAGGGATGAAGGCCGGAAATGACGCGATTCAGGCAGGATTTTCCAGAACATCAGCGCGGAGGCGAGGGCGAAACAGCCGATCGCGGCCAGCGCAATACGCCAGTTGAAGAAGTCGGTAAATACGCCGCTCAGGAGACGTCCGCTCATCCCGCCAATCGAGTTCCCGCTGATGTACAACCCCATTGAGAAGGCAACAAAGCTCGGGTGGATCTCTTCGCTGAGGTAAGTCATCCCAACCGCAGCCACGCCGCTCAGGGATAGCCCAATCAGCGCGCGCATCACCAGAATGCCGTGCCAGCTGGTCATCATCGTCGAGAGCAACGTGCAGACCGACGCCAGCATCAGCGCGGTCACCATTACCTGTTTACGGCCTATGGCATCCGAGAGCGGGCCGGTGAACAGCAGGCCAATCGCCAGCATTCCGGTCGAAATGGAGAGTGAAATACTGCTGGTGGCGGGCGACACGCCAAACTCATGGGACAGCACGGGGAGGATCGGCTGAACGCAGTAGAGCAGCGCGAACGTTGCCAGGCCCGCAGAGAAGAGCGCCAGCGTGACGCGCATAAATTGAGGTGTACCACGTTTGATGAACTGAACCGGCTGTGATGCTGCGGGTAAATCATTGATATCGCTTGCCGGATCGACATCAACGGTAGTTGTACGACTCACACGTATTCCTTGCTTAAACATCCCCGTGTCTTCGGGTGACGGGTATGACCACGGGATCAGAGTAGGAAAATGTAAATATTCTGTCTAATATATTAATAATCTCAAATGATACTTTAAAGATATGAATATCGAACTGCGTCACCTGCGCTACTTTGTTGCCGTGGCTGAAGAGCTGCACTTTGGCCGTGCGGCGGCGCGGCTGAACATCTCACAGCCGCCGCTGAGCCAGCAAATTCAGATTCTTGAACAGCAGGTTGGGGCACGTCTGCTGGCGCGCACCAACCGCAGCGTGAGCCTAACCGCAGCAGGAAGGCAATTCCTGGCGGACAGCAGGCAAATCCTGAGCATGGTCAATGACGCGGCCGCACGGGCAGAGCGTCTTTACCTGGGGGAAACCGGTGAATTACGTATCGGTTTTACCTCGTCGGCACCCTTTATCAGCGCCGTCTCGGAAACCCTCTCGTCGTTTCGTCGCCATTTCCCCGACGTGCATATTCAGACCCGCGAAATTAATACCCGTGAGCAAATATCCCCGCTCAATGAAGGTTCGCTCGATCTGGGCTTAATGCGTAACACCCAGCTGCCGGAGACGCTGGAATGGCAGGTTATCCTGCGTGAACCGCTTATGGCGATGATCCCGCGCGACCACCCCTTAGCCGGGCAGCCGTCCGTCACGCTGGCGGAGCTGGCGAAAGAGCCATTTGTCTTCTTTGACCCGCAGGTAGGAACCGGTCTGTATGACGACATTCTTGGGCTGATGCGCCGCTACGATCTGGCGCCGGTCATTACCCAGGAGGTTGGCGAGGCAATGACCATTATTGGGCTGGTCGCCGCAGGATTGGGCGTATCTATTCTCCCGGCTTCCTTTAAACGGGTACAATTGCGGGAAATGCGCTGGGTGGCGATTGCTGAAAAAGACGCGGTATCGGAGATGTGGCTGGTCTGGTCGAAGCATCATGAGCAGAGCCACGCGGCACAGCGTTTCAAAAACCAGCTTATCGCCGCCTCTGCAGGGCGCTATTTATAGGGAAAAGTGGGTGAAAATGTGCAGTAAATCACATGGCTAAGTAAATATTTGACGACGGCCATTGAAGTGCTTCACCATAGCCCACAGTTTATTTCGAAGCTCGAAAATAAGGGAGTACGAGGTGGTTGCTGATAGTCAGCCAGGGCATATCGATCAGATTAAGCAGACCAACGCTGGCGCGGTTTATCGCCTGATTGATCAGCTTGGTCCGGTTTCGCGTATCGATCTCTCGCGCCTGGCACAACTGGCACCCGCCAGTATTACCAAGATTGTCCGCGAAATGCTGGAAGCGCATCTTGTTCAGGAGACGGAAATTCAGGAGCCGGGCAGCCGGGGCCGTCCCGCTGTCGGGCTGGTTGTCGAGACCGAAGCGTGGCACTACCTGTCGCTGCGCATTAGCCGCGGTGAAATCTTCCTCGCCCTGCGTGATTTAAGCAGCAAGCTGGTGGTGGAAGACCGCATGGAGCTGCCGCTCAAGGCCGAAACGCCTCTGCAGGACGCCATCGTGGCGCATATCGATCAGTTTTTTATTCGTCACCAGCAGCGTCTTGAGCGCTTAACGTCCATCGCAATCACCATGCCGGGTATTATCGACACGGAAAACGGCATCGTGCACCGCATGCCGTTCTATGAAGACGTGAAAGAGATGCCGCTGGGCGAGGTGCTGGAAAACCATACCGGTGTACCGGTTTACATCCAGCATGATATCAGCGCGTGGACGATGGCGGAGGCGCTGTTCGGCGCCTCGCGCGGCGCGCGTGACGTCATTCAGGTGGTGATTGATCACAACGTAGGGGCAGGGGTCATCACCGACGGACGCTTGCTGCACGCCGGCAGCAGCAGCCTGGTGGAAATAGGCCATACCCAGGTCGATCCTTATGGAAAACGCTGTTACTGCGGCAACCACGGCTGTCTCGAAACCATTGCCAGCGTTGAAAGCGTGCTTGAGCTGGCACAGGTGCGGCTGAGCCAGTCGATGAGTTCTTCGCTGCACGGCCAGCCGTTAACCGTTGATTCCCTCTGCGCGGCGGCGCGACAGGGCGATCTGCTGGCGAAGGATATTATTACCGGTGTCGGCAACAATGTGGGCCGCATTCTCGCCATTATGGTCAATCTCTTTAATCCACAAAAAATCCTGATTGGCTCGCCCCTCAGCCAGGCGGCGGATATCCTCTTCCCGGCGATTTCTGCCTGTATCAACCAGCAGGCGCTGCCCGCCTACAGTAAAAACATCGTGGTTGAAAGTACGCAGTTCTCAAACCAGGGGACGATGGCCGGCGCGGCGCTGGTGAAAGACGCGATGTACAACGGCTCGTTATTGATTCGCCTCCTGCAGGGCTAACTCTTTTCCATTGATGTAAGAAATATTGCGCTATCTCAAGCCGGATAGCGCACGCATCCCGTAGACTTCCCCCACTGAATTATTTACTTGGTTTATATTTTCGAAGCATACCCAAGAGGTGGAATGAGTCATGCTTAAGCGTTTCTTTGTAACGGGTACTGATACCTCTGTCGGGAAGACCGTTGTATCCCGCGCATTGCTGCAAGCCCTGGCGGCAAGTGGCGAACGTGTTGCAGGGTATAAACCCGTCGCGAAAGGCAGTAAAGAGACGCCAGAGGGACTGCGCAATAAAGACGCATTGGTTCTGCAAAGCGTTTCGTCGCTGGAGTTGCCCTATCACGCCGTTAACCCTATCGCACTCAGCGAAGATGAAAGCAGCGTGGCCCACAGCGGCCTGATCAACTACAGCCTGCTGTCCGATGGACTGGCAAGCCTGAGCGAGAAGGTTGACCACGTCGTTGTTGAAGGCACCGGCGGCTGGCGCAGCCTGATGAACGATTTACGCCCGCTTTCAGAGTGGGTCGTACAGGAACAGCTGCCCGTGGTGATGGTCGTCGGCATTCAGGAGGGGTGTATAAACCATGCCCTACTGACCGCGCAGGCGATTGCCAATGACGGCCTGCCGCTGGTTGGCTGGGTCGCGAACCGCATCAACCCGGGTCTGGCGCACTACGCTGAAATTATTGACGTTCTGAGCAAAAAGCTGCCCGGGCCGTTGGTCGGCGAGCTGCCCTATCTGCCGCGCGCCGAGCAGCGCGAGCTAGCGCATTACATCGACCTCTCTGCCTTCGGCAGCATGGTGTCCGTAGACAGAGTCGTGGCGTAACGTCCGGGACAGCACCGACGCAATAACGCACGCCACCAGCAAACCGGGTAGTAAAAAATACTGCCCGGTCATTTCACATACCATCAGGGCAGACATTATCGGCGCGTGAGTTGTCGCGGCGAGCAGCGTCGCCATGCCCGCCAGCCCCAGTAAAATCGCCGTTTCCGCCCCTGGAAACCACAGGGTAAATACCTGCGCGAACACCATCCCCGTTGCCATGCCGACAAACAGGGTCGGCGTGAATACCCCGCCGGGTGCCCCTGAGCCGCTGCTTGCCAGCACCGCCAGAAGCTTGCAGATAAACACGCCGGTAATGACGGACAATAACGGCGGTGAGTGCAGAAATGTCTGCACCACGCTGTAGCCGTTGCCCCAGACTTTTGGCGTCAGGAGCGACAGCAGCCCGACGATCAGCCCGCCCAGCGCCAACTGCCAGGGCGGCGATAGTTTGAGGCGCAGAAACAGGCCGTGGCTAAACGCCATTAACCCCATCAGCAGCGGGCCACACAGGCCGGCCAGAACCCCCATTCCCACGATCAGGGTATAATCCACTGCGCTGAGGAGCCCGCTGAGATGAACGTCATAAAGGGTGTTCGCGCCGGTGCTTAACAGGCGCGTCGTAAGCAGCGCCACAACAGCGGCAATGACTACCGGACCGAGTGAGGCCAGCATCAGCGTGCCGAACAAAATTTCTGCGATGAACAGGCTGCCCGCTAACGGCGCGTGGTACGCGCTGGCCATCCCTGCTGCGGCGCCGCAGGCGATCCATAACTTCCACTCAGATTTCGGCGTAAAACGCCGGGCGAATACGGAGGCGGCGAGGGCGGCAAGCAGGATCATCGCCCCTTCTCGGCCGATGGCGCTCCCGCTGGCAACCACCAGCAGTGAGGCGAGGGATTTTATCAGGCTTGATCCGTAATCGAACTGCCCGTCTTCCGTTTCCAGCGCTTCCATATAGTCGGTGGGCGCATGCGGACGCTGTGCGTTCAGGCGTTGCCATCCCCACAGCAATAACCCCGCTGCCAGCCCGCCCAGAGCAGGCGTTAACGCACGTCGCCAGGGGGATAGCGCAGCGGCAGCGTTCACCAGGCTGCCGCTGTCGTTACTGAGAAACAGCCACTCGAGCAGATACATGCCGTGGCGAAATACGGCAACGGCCAGCGCGGCCAGTATGCCGGTGGCGCTGGCGATCGGAAGCCGGCGAAACATCGCTCGTATGTCGGGGTAAGCGTGAAGACGTTGCATGGGTCGTAATTTAAGGTAGGGGATACAATATTGTGATGGGAATTCGTGGCGTTAGCATAAGGAACCGGTGCGAAATGTGGCGCTGTATCATGGAGGGCTGATAATGTATCTGAACATGCCTCAATATAGGGTAAAACCATGAGCAGCATAGCGTCAGTCATCAAACTCAATTCTGCTGTAGACACGGCGGCCAGCCTGGCGAAACGAAAGACCTTTATTGCAATGACAGCCCTATTGCTTTCGGGCTGTACGACCAGCGGTGGAGTTGGAATCGGAGGGGGAAGCAATGGCATTGGCGTTGGTGCAGGGGTCAGTTTCCCCATTAAACTCAGTGGATCTGATGCCGGCAGGGAAGGCTCTGTAAACAGCGGACTTAAAACGGTTACCGCGCCAATGCCTTTTTATCCCGCGCAAGCAGCAGCCAGGCGAATTAACGGTAGCGTTACCGTTCGCTATGACGTCTCCAGTGACGGAAAAATTGAAAATATAGAGGTGATTAACGCTGAACCGCCGGGTGTATTCGAAAGGGAAACATTGTATGCACTGAGAAACTGGCAGTACGTAGCCGGTGATGAGCATAAGGGCATAACGAATACGTTTTACTTCAAACCAGGGGACGGCGTGACAAACAAATAAGCCCGCAATCCAAATGCGGGCTTATTTGTCGCGGGAGAAATGATTAGCTCTCGCTATGAATATTCAGCGCACGGCGCGTACGCCCTGAACTCAGGTACTCCGCAATATAATCCTGCGAAATCTCGCCGTTATAGCGTCCGTCTTCATCCACGATCGGCATCCAGCTGGTATTACTCTCATACAGGCGAGACAGCACCACGCGCAGGTTATCTTCGGCCTTACCGGTCATGCGGAACGGGTGCAGAATGTCGCCACAGCTGCCGCTAACGTTCCGCGCTTCGCGGCGCTTAACGAAGCCCAGCGGTTTACCGTGCTCGTCGACCACGGTAATGGCGCGGATATCGTTATCATCCATGGTGGCAAAAGCTTCCGGAAGCGGGGTAGACTCGCGAACCGTAATCGTTGGCTGTCTGTCGGTCACGTCACCCGCCGACACCAGCAGCAGGCGCTTCAGGGTACGATCCTGACCGACAAACGAGCCGACAAACTCGTTCGCCGGTTTCGCCAGCAGCTCATCCGGGCTGGCGCACTGAACGATGCGACCCTGACGGAAGACGGCGATACGGTCGCCCAGCTTCAGGGCCTCATCGATATCGTGGCTGACCAGCATCACCGTCTTTTTCAGCTTGCGCTGCATCTCGAGGAACTGGTTCTGGATCACCTCGCGGTTTATCGGGTCGACCGCACCGAAAGGTTCATCCATCAGGAGGACCGGAGGATCTGCCGCCAGGGCGCGGATCACGCCGATACGCTGCTGCTGGCCGCCGGACATTTCGCGCGGGTAGCGATTCAGGAACTTGTGCGGATCCATCGCCACCATATCCATCAGCTCCTCGGCGCGGGTTTTACAGCGCGCTTTATCCCAACCCAGCATGCGCGGCACGACGGTGATGTTCTCTTCAATGGTCATGTTCGGGAACAGACCGATCTGCTGAATAACATAGCCAATATTGCGGCGCAGGGTAACGGTATCCATTCCGCTGGTATCCTCCCCGTTAATGAGGATCGTCCCGCTGCTTGGGGCAATAAGGCGGTTTATCATCTTGAGTGTGGTCGTCTTCCCGCAGCCGGACGGACCGAGCAGGACGCACATTTCGCCTTCGGGCACGTTCAGGTTGACGTTATCCACGGCCTTAACGCTCGACGAAAATTGTTTGGTGAGGTTTTCCAGTTTTATCATTATCGAATCCCCTTCGGAGTCAGTACAACCTGCAAACGGTGCAGCAGCCAGTCGAGCACAATCGCTAAAAGACAAATCATCAGCGCGCCCGCAATTAACATACGAATATCGCTCCCGCCAATGCCGTTAAGCAGCAGCAGGCCAAGCCCGCCCGCGCCGATAACGGCGGCAATGGCCATCACGCCGATGTTCATTACTACCGCCGTACGAATACCCCCGAAAATCACCGGCAGCGCCATCGGAATTTCAACCCAGCGCAGACGCTGCCAGAAGGTCATGCCGATACCGCGGCCCGCTTCACGCAGGCCGGGCGGCAGGCTGTCGAGCGCGGTGTGGGTATTGCGCACAATCGGCAGCAGCGAGTACAGAAATACCGCGGTGATTGCGGGCAGGGCACCGATACCCTGACCGATCAGCGAAAAGAGTGGGATCATCAGGCCGAACAGGGCGATTGACGGAATAGTCAGTACCAGGGTGGCAATCCCCAGTACCGGTGTCGCCAGCCATTTATGACGGACAATCAGGATCCCCAGAGGTACGCCGATGACGATCGCCAGCCCGACGGCCAGTGCGACCAGCCACAGGTGCTGCAGCGTCAGGGTTAACAGGTAGTCCCAGTTATCCAGAATGTAGTGAATCGTCTCCATAGCGCCTCCTACAGCAACTGTTTGCTACGCAGGAAATCTCGGGCGACCTGCTGCGGTGACTGATGGTCGATATCCACCTTCTTGTTCAGTTCGGTGATAACGTCGTTATTAAGCTGGCCGGAGAGGGTGTTGAGCGCCTCCTCGAGGCCCGGATTGGCGTCCAGCGTGTCTTTGCGCACCACTGGCGTCACCGCATAGCTCGGGAAGAAACCTTTATCATCTTCCAGCACCTTCAGGTCGAAGCCTTTCACGCGTCCGTCGGTGGTGTAGATCAACCCGGCATCAACGAACCCGTCGCGCACGGCGTTGTATACCAGCCCCGGATCCATCTGACGGATCTGCGGGCGGTCCAGCGTCATGCTGTACGCGGCCTGCAGCGGCTTCATGCCGTCGCTGCGCCCGGCAAATTCCAGGTCTAAGCCCAGCAGCCAGTTGTTGTCCGGATCGGTTTTACGAACCTGTTCAATCTTTGCCACCATCTCCGACATGGTGTTGATGTGCTCCGCCTCGGCGCGTTTACGCTGCATGGCGAAAGCGTAGGTGTTGTTCATATCGGCGGGTTTGAGCCACACCAGACCGTGCTTTGCGTCCAGGCGTTTCACCGTCTCATAAGACTCCTGCGGCGACATGCGCTTATTGATGTGGTTGAAGATAATCAGCGAGGTGCCGGTGTACTCCCACGTCATATCAATCTGTTTGTTGATCATCGCGTTACGTGAAATGACCGTCGCAATGTTGGTTTGCGGCTGGACCTGAAAGCCTTTCTTTTGCAGGTACTGCACGGTCATCGCGGAAAGAATGTGCTGTTCGGTAAAGCTCTTGGTCGCCAGAATCAGCGGGGCGGCCAGCGTCTGGCTGGTGAAAAGCGCCGCGGCGCAGAAGGCCGTCAGGCTGGAAATCAGTCTCATAAAAGCTCCTTGTTATTGTTATCGAGCGAGATGCGGACTCATCACGCGACCCAGCGCCGCCAGCAGGGTATCGAGGATCAGGGCAAACAGGGCGGTGGCCGCCGCGCCCAGGATCAGCGTCGGGAAGTCGTTGAGGTAAATGCCGGGGAAAATCAGCTCGCCGTAGCTGCTGGCGCCGATCAGGAACGCCAGCGGCGCCGTACCCACATTGATGGCAGTAGCAATACGAATGCCCGAGAGCATCACTGGCCAGGCGTTAGGAATTTCGACCTGGCGCAGGCGCTGCCATTTGGTCATTCCAATACCGTTAGCCGCTTCCAGCAACGAGGCAGGCACCGAGCACAGTCCCGCATAGGTGTTGCGCACAATCGGCAGCAGCGAGGCGAGGAACAGAGCGATGATGGCAGGCGTATCGCCGATGCCAATCACGACCATCGCCAGCGCCAGAACGGCCAGCGGCGGCAGGGTGTTGCCCACGTTAAAGATTTGCATCACGTATTCAGCGACGCCGCGCGCCGCCGGACGGCTCAGCAGAATGCCGCTTGGGATGCCGACGAGCAGGGCAAAGAACATTGATGAGAAAACCAGAATCAAATGCTGTTGCCCGAGATAAACCAGGTCAACCTGACGCGCTTTGATCGTCTCCAGCCCAATGCCCCAGATGAGCAGGGCGAGGACCACGATAATCGCGCCGACAAAAAGCAGCGAACGTTTGAGTAATGGGTGCATTGCGGTGTGTCTCCCTGTGCGCATGCGTTATAGCAACCACCGGTTGCCTGTTGTTATGCCATGTTTCGGCAGGGGTACATCAGCTATAGCAAGTGAATGGGAAGGGTTCCAGCGAAGGGGCAAAATAAGTAACCCTATGAAACTACAGGGAACCTTGTGTCAGGCCTTATGGGATAAGGCCTGAATGTGGGTCAGGCAGAATAGTCCTAAAGACGAAAACGAAAAGTGACAGGGTCACCAACAGTAAATTCGCAGGGGACTATTTGCTGAGAGCGGCGCGAACTCTGCGCACGCGAAGCGAGATGGTAATGATGGAAAATGTAGCCACGAGCACGAGCATCACGCCCAGCGCGAGCATCGCATTAAACCCAAACCACCTGAACAGGATCAGCCCCGCAATACCGCCGGTAATGAAGGAAAAAAGGGTGGTTAAATGGGTTTTTAGCTGGCTTCGTTGCGCAGCCGTATCTTTGGAGTAATCCCGACGCAGCATCGCGACCACCACGGAGGCCAGCGCGATGCCCGCGTCGGTTAACGTACCGGTAATATGGGTCGATCTCACGCGTCCGCTGGAAAGCTGCGTGGAGGTAGAATTATGGATCCCCATCAACCCGCAGAGGAAGATGATAATTTCACGATTTGTCGAGAACGAATGGAAATACATTTCATACAGCGACACGCCTGCGAGCAATACGCCTTCGACAAATAAAATCTGGCTAAATACCAGTCTCACATTATGGATAATGCCCCATAAAACGATAATGCGTGCAACTATCGCTCCCGACACAAAGGAGAGAATAATAGCGCCAAAAAAAAGAATATCGTTTAAATCTGTGGAGGAGACTTCGCTGGATAATTGTGAAGTATTGCCCGTCATGTGGGAAGGAAAGAAGCCAAATGCCCCAAGCGCAATGGCGTTCAGTAGACCTGCGGAGGTCGCCAGCCACAGGGCGAGCAGGCGATCCTCCTGATGCGTTCGTGCTTTCTTGAGCTTAATCAGCAAAGATTACCTCCGTTTGAGCTTCGCCTGAACAAGCAGGCTAACAAAGTCAGTTCACTGGATGTCCAGGACACGGCCTAATTATTATCTCGCCGGAGGTGAGTCGTCGTTTTGTAATTAATTAAATTAACCATGCAAAAACAGCGCTTATTCAGCATTCATTTGCAAAGCCTATTTTTCCGCGCGCTTTGCCAGGCAATAAGCGTAGGCACAAGAGCAAGGATTTCCGGTATGGCGCCAGGGTTACAGCATCCCGTTATTTCCGTGGCGTAAAAAAGCCGGACGCTGGTTCCGCTGCTCGAACCAGGCGTCGATGGCGGGAAAGTCCGGGCGATCGAACGGGGTCATTTTCCAGCGGTTCACCGACAGCCCCAGCACCACATCGGCCAGAGTAAAGGTGCAGGCAGAAGGTCGTCACGACCGACCTTACGGGCCAGATAGCGGCAAAATGAGTTGGATTCCCACAGCACAAAATCACCATTAATTAGCACCGGCACCATGGCGTTAGGGTTCATGGCGCGAAAGGCGTCCGTTTCGGTTGAGGCAAAACCGCTGTCGTAGTCTTCCTGTAAATAATCGATACCTGCTTCACGCCAGCTTTTGCCGCCCGGGCAAGCGAGGCGCCCGGCTTACTTCGAACTCACCTTTGACGCGATGCGAAAAACGTCATCCCCCCCGCCATCAGAAGCAAACACCCGCTCATTGCAAACGTGCTTTGCCAACCGAGATGGTCAAACACCACGCCGCCCGCCGTTGAGCCAAGGGCTATGGCAAGCTGGATCACCGCGACCATCAGCCCGCCGCCTGCTTCGGCATCCTCCGGCAGCGTACGGGCGATCCACGTCCACCATCCCGTAGGTGCCGCCGTCGCCAGCATCCCCCATACGCCCAACAGAAGGGCAACGATGCCTGCGCTCTGTCCGGCCAGGATCAACAGGCAAGCGAGGGCCGCCATCAGCAGCGGAATGGCTATTAACGTCGGATAAAATGCCCTGTTGAGGACCATTGCTACGAGCAGCGTGCCAACAAAACCGGCAATTCCGATGGTGAGCAAAATCAGCGATAAGCCCGAGGCGCTGACCTGCGTGACGGTTTCCAGGAACGGGCGCACGTAGGTAAAAAGGGCAAACTGCCCCATAAAGAACAGGCCGCAGGCCACCAGCCCCACTGAAACGGCGCGCTGGCGAAAGAGCCGAAATACGCTTTGGCGTGATGACTGGCGTTGATTCCCGGTCATAGTGGGCAAGCTATAACACTGCCAGATGAACGCCACTATCGCTATCGGCACCAGGCACAGGAACGCGCCGCGCCAGCCAGTGGTCGAGCCGAGATAGCTCCCCAGCGGGGCGGCGACAACCGTTGCCAGCGCGTTACCCCCGTTAAATATTGCCAGCGCGCGGGCAACCTGGTGCGACGGCACAAGGCGAATGGCCGTGGCGGCAGACATGGACCAGAAGCCTCCGATGGCGATGCCGATAAGGGCGCGGCCAGCCATGTAAACCGGATAGTTTGGCGCAAAGGCGATAATGCTGCCCGAGAGCGCCATCAGGAGCGTCATGCCCAGCAGAACATGTTTACGATCCCTGTTCCCGACAAGCTGAGAAAGGAAGAGGCTGGTCAGGACGGCCAGCGCGCCGGAGATGGCGATACCCTGGCCCGCGAGCCCCTCACTGACGCCCAGTTCGCTGGCGAGAGGGGTGAGCAGGCTAACGGGCATAAATTCCGAGGCAATCAGGACGAAGACGCACAGGGTCATGGCAAAAATGCCGCCCCAGCGCGCCTGCTCCTCATTCTGTGTTGCGGTGTGGTTCAGTGTGGACATAGTCATATTTCACGAAGGAAAGTTGTGCAGCCACCTGCCGAAAGCAGGTGGCCGAATGGGTTATTTCAGGCTGGTTTTGAAGAACTGCTCAAACTGTGCGAAAGGGATTTTACCGGCAACGTTGTCGTAAAGGTCGACATGGTTTGCGCCAGGAACAATCACCAGCTCTTTGTGTTTGCTGCCCACGGCGTTAAACGCATCTTCAGCAAAGTAGCGTGAGTGCGCGTTTTCCCCCGTGACGATAAGCGTCGGGATGGCGATCTCTCCGGCGTAGCTCAGCAGCGGCATATTCATAAATGACAGCGGGGTTGTTGCCGTCCAGGCGCCGGTAGAGTTGACGGAACGCGCGTGGAAGCCACGCGGCATGCGATAATAATCATAAAACTCCTTCAGCACAGGATGCGGATCGGCAGGCAGTGCTTCCGGCAGAATGCGGTCTGCCGCAGTGACCTTGCCGTTCTCATCGACGTAAATGTCGTGACCGCCGTGCGCAAACGTGCCGCTCTCGGCATCCTTCCAGCGCTGCGCGTTCAGATACTGCAGCACGGCATGACGGTCGGTCGCGGAATAACGATCTTTACCGTCGCCCACGCCGTGGCCCATGGCGCGACTCATGTCGTACATCACGCTGGTAGCGACCGCTTTCACGCGGGTATCCATGGAGGCCGCATTCAGCGCCATACCGCCCCAGCCGCAGATGCCGAGAATGCCGATTCGGTTACGGTCGACCTCTTTCTGCAGCCCCAGGAAATCTACCGCGGCGCTGAAGTCCTCGGTGTTGATATCCGGCGAGGCAACGTTGCGCGGCTGGCCGCCGCTTTCGCCCGTGTAAGAAGGGTCAAACGCAAGCGTCACAAACCCGTTTTCAGCCAGCGTCTGAGCGTAGAGGCCGCTGGACTGCTCTTTGACCGCGCCAAACGGCCCGCTGACGGCGATCGCTGCCAGCCTGCGGTCTCCACGGTTCTTAGGAAGATACAGATCGCCCACCAGGGTGATGCCGTATCGGTTCGTGAAGGACACCTTACGGTGCTCGACCTTGTCGCTTTCGGCGAAGGTTTTATCCCAGGCCGTCACCATCGAAACGGGTGCGTTTGGGTTGGTGGTTTCTGCATAACTCATCGTCGTCACTCCACTTAATGATGCGCATAACAGCATCGCAACTGATAGTTTCTGGGTGAATGTTTTCATAGTAAGTACCGGGTGTTGTTGTGATGCGAGCATTATAGTTAGCAGGAATAGTGCTGATTAGAGGCCAGATCCTGCTAAGATTCATAACATAATGTGATAAATGGACGGGGCAGGATGGCGAAGCGGGAAAACTACAATGAGCTTTACCTGTTTATGCAGGTGGTGCGTGAGGGAAGCTTTACGGCAGCCGCGCACCGGCTCGGGCTGGCGCAATCGGGGATCAGCCGTTCGGTACGCGAGCTGGAAGAGCGGCTGGGCGTCCAGCTGCTGGTGCGCACAACGCGAAAACTCTCCCTCACCCACGCGGGGGAACGGCTCTATCAGTCCGCCGAGTCGGCGTTTGAAACGCTCGATAACGGCCTGGCTACGCTGGCGCATTTTCGCGAAACGCCGTCCGGCACGGTCCGTATCAACGCCAGCCAGCACGCCATCGATAAATGTCTCCTCCCCAGGCTTGCCGTATTTAAACAACGTTATCCGGATATTCGGCTTGAGCTAATGAATGAAAGCCGGTTCGTCGACATTATCGCCGAGCGTTTCGATGCGGGCGTCCGGCTGGGGCCGGAAGTGGGGCAGGGAATGATCGCCGTGCGCATCACACCCGATATGGAAATGGCCGTGGTGGGCACGCCGGAACACATGCGACGCTACGGTTTTCCGCAGGCGCCCGCGGATTTAGCGACACATCCCTGCATTGCCTATCAGTTTGCCGACGGCAGTCATTATCAGTGGGAGCTGGTTCAGGACGGGAAGATGGTCACTCACCGGCCTGAAGGCCAGTGGGCGCTGTCGGACAGCTATATGGAAGCCGAAGCCGCCCGGCTGGGGCTTGGGCTGGCCTATGTTCCGGTGGAGCTGGTGGAAGAGGATATCGCGCGCGGAACGCTTATCCGCGTGTTACAGCGTTACAGCCTGCGCATGGAGGGCTTGTTCCTTTACTATCCCCATCGCAACGTGACGCCCGCCCTGCGGGCGGTGATTGATACGCTCAAAATATAGACACCCTTCGTACAGGCCGGGAGGATAAAGCCCCCCGGCGTTGCCGTTCAAAAAGAGAACGGCACTCAACCGTTTTTAATCTCATCAGCGATACAAGGCTGAGGTTTACCAAACAGATAGCCTTGTGCAAAATCGCAGCCCAGCGCCTGAAGGCTTTCGAGCTGTTGCTGCGTTTCGACACCTTCTGCAACGGCCTTCATATTGAGGGATTTAGCCATGCCAGTGATGAGTTTGATGATGGTAAGGGCGTCTTCCTGAGTAGATACAGAATGCACAAAGGATTTGTCTATTTTGATTTTATCGAACGCAAGCTTGCTAAGCCGCGAAAGAGAAGAGTATCCCGTGCCAAAATCATCGATGGAGATTTTCACGCCTAGGGCTTTGAGCTTATTCAGCGTATTCATCGGCGTATTGCTCTCCGTAAAGAGAGAGGACTCCGTCACTTCCAGTTCAAGACGATCGGCCGGAAGCCCTGTTTCTTTCAGAATGTTCATCACGATCCCAGCAAACGTTTTGCTGCTTAGCTGAACCGGGGAGGCGTTGACTGAAATTTTAGCCGGAACAGCCCAGGAAGCCGCTTCCCTGCACGCCATTTCGAGCACCGATTTCCCCATCTCGTTTATCATGCCTGTTTTTTCAGCTGCGGGAATAAAGCTGTCCGGTGACAGGAGCCCCTTCAAAGGATGTATCCAACGAATAAGGGCTTCATAGCTGTAAATTTTTTGCGTGAAGGAATCTACAATCGGCTGATAATAAACCACGAATTCTTTATTCATTATTGCCAGTGACATGTCATGCTCGAGCGTTCTGCTCTCCTGCAGCTTATCTAACATGCGTTGACGGAAGACTTTTATCTTCCCGGCACCTTCTTTTTTGGCTTCATAAAGGGCCAGATCGGCAAATTTATAGAGATAGTCGGAGCGGCGCTCCGTCTCTGAGTTAACAATGCCGACACAGGTAGTTATGTTCACAATAGCGTTATAAATAGTGTAAGGCTGGTTGATTGCATCACATATGCTTTGCGCGCGCGAAACGGCACTGCTTTCCGTCAGGCCACTTGAGAGAAACGCAAACTCATCGCCGCCCAGGCGGTAAAGGGTATCCGACGTCAGGCCCATTGACAGCAAGCGGAGGGAGATCTGGCGGAGTAATATATCGCCGGCATCATGCCCGTAAGTATCATTGACCTCCTTGAACCGGTCTAAATCAAACAGCATGACCGTGACGGAGTTATTATTTTTTTCCGCTATCTCTATTGTTTTATTAAGATGCCCCCAGAAAGACTGGCGGTTATTCATCTCGGTAAGAGAATCGTGGTAGACGTCATATTCCAGCCTGGCATTCTGAAGCTGCAGCTTTTCTTTGGATTTCTGCAGCTCTTCAGCAAGACTCTTTACCTGAAGGTGCGCCTTCAGAATATTTCTGTTCTGGAAAAATATCAGAATACCCAGTATCGCACTCAGTATGATCAGCAGTACAGACGTCGCCGAGTAGATATAGTACAGCGTTTGAATTTTGACGTTGGCGTTATTTATGGAGTTAACGTCTTTGTCTAATGCACCGGATGAAAGACGGCTCAGTGGCGCATCAAGCGTGTGCATTATTTTCAGGTAAGACTCGAGCTCTGAGCGGTTCATTTTTTCAAGGTGAACGTCCAGATAATCCAGCGTCTTTTCCAGCTGGGCGGCCAGTTGAAGATGGGATTTATTACTTTCGATATAATGCCCTAAATCACCTTCTTTCGTTAAATCGCTCTGGCTGAGCATAATGTCGAGACGCAGGCGTACGTCATCGACCTTCATCGTGTCATCGATCGTGTAAAGACCAAGCCATGATTCGAGTCGGTAATATTCTGATACCAGCTGGGCAGCCGACCAGGAATCGGCGTAGTGCGTCAGTTTCTGTAACTCCTGCTGCCTTTCATGTACCAGGAAAGAGATATACCCGGTAGATATAAACAGGGAAAATATGATGCCAGCCAGTATTCTGTTCATGATGCTCCTTTGAACGCCTACTCAATATTCATTCTGCTGACCTGCCAGGCAGACCTTGAATAAAAAATCTGGTTATTCAGTTCAGGCATGCTGTCATAAGGATACACAATGAATGTCGGGCCTTTATCACGGATGCGTAAATATTCACCGTTTACTTTTAATGCAAGGATGACATTGTATTTTTTGAAATCGCTGAGGGGAAGAACGGTAGTGTAGTCGTTAAGCGCCGTGACCGTAACGATTGAACCTTTCGCGCCAACGTAATCCATCAGTTTTTGCATCGGAATACCCGTAAAGGTCGTGCGGCCATTATACCAGGGCGACGTTGTCTGGAAGCTGACCACACCCAGCTTCTCAAGGCTGGCGAGATCAAAAACGGCTTTGCCGTCTTCATTTGTATTTTGAATATTTCCAGTGAGGGTTAAGAGAACTTTACCGGCAGGCCTGGCAAGCTCACTCGCCAGGGCCTGTGTGGAGACAACCAAGCTTAACAACATGACAATTAACCGCATTCTAACCTCACCTGTGGACCATACGTGAAAGAATTATAATTTAGATATTATGCTATTAATATACGGCGCCTGATTATTATTAACGTGACAGTCCATTCTTTCTCCTGGCGCTTCCCCGCAGTGCGCTACACCATTTGAATAATAGCGGATTTGCCGGGGCGCATCTGGACGTGAAGATAAACGCCGACCGGCGTGGGCTGTCGCTGGCGTTATCCCGCCAGAGCAGGGGGGATTTTAGCGGATTGGGGGCAGGCGAGCCTGGCTTGCTCAATCGCGGTGAGCAAGCCAGAAGGTGATTAACGGTAGAGCGTTTTTTCCGCGACAGGGACCAGCAATGTAGACTGCCAGTCTGCGAGCGTCAGCCGGGCAAGTTCTCCGAGCGCGCGATAGAACGGGTGCTCTGCATTCTCGGTAAAGACGGTGAGAAAACGCGTGCTCCATGGCAGCAAATGCCAGGCCAGAAGCTGGTCGCATTCGGCGTCGCGACCGTTCTCAGCCAGCCACGCGGCCAGCAGCAGCAGCGTGCCAATATGGTCTTCCGGCTCGTTCTGCTTCATCTCAAAGACGATGTGATTTTCACGCATCCACTGGCGCAGCGCGAGAGTGGAGTCGCCAAACAGCACGGATTCACGATCCAGCCAGACGGAACCCCACGGCGGTGCAGGCAGCGCATAGGGACCGATGAAAAGACGCTGCCAGGCATCTTTTATTGCTTCCTCTGACGGGGAGCGAAACGTCTCGGCTACGGGCAGCAGGGCTTCCTGCTCCAGCGGCCAGTCCTGCGTCCAGTCACCCGCGGTGAGGGCATTTACCAGCGGCGCAGCCTGCTCGCTGTCCGGGGCATAATAAAACAGTGCGCCCAATACTCTGGCGCTGAAGGCAAAAGATGCACGATGTGATACTTCAGTCATTACAACATTCCTTACGCATGCGCGGGGGTCCCCGCGCACTTTGTTAACCTGCAATCGCCATACCTGCGGTCATATGCAGGCCATAGAAAAGACCACGGCCAGGCAGCTCGCTCAGCACAACGAGGATATTACCGGCAGGGCTTTGGGATCCACAAAAAAGCCATACCGGGCTGTCATCGGTTACTCCTTACGCCTTCTCGATCTGCACCAGGTTGGTGTGCTGCGGATTGCCTTTCGCCAGCGGCGAAGGGCGGTGCGTGGTCAGCGTGTTGATGCACGAACCGTGGTCGATGCGATCGCCGTTCATGTTGGCGTCGTGCCAGGCGCCCTGGCCCATCGCGCTCACGCCGGGCATAATCCGCGGCGTGACTTTAGCCGCAATTCGCACTTCACCGCGATCGTTAAAGACGCGCACCATATCGCCGTTTTTAATGCCGCGTTTGCTGGCATCGACGGGGTTGAGCCACACTTCCTGGCGGCAGGCTGCCTGCAGCACATCGATATTGCCGTAGCTGGAGTGGGTGCGGGCTTTGAAGTGGAAGCCGAACAGTTGCAGCGGGAAGGTGCTGCGCTCAGGCGCGTCCCAGCCCTCAAAGGTCGACGCGTAGACCGGGAGCGGGGTAATGGTTTCGTCTTTTGCCAGCTCCCAGGTGGCGGCAATTTCCGCCAGTTTGCTGGAGTAAATTTCAATTTTGCCCGACGGCGTTTTCAGCGGATGGGCATCCGGGTCGTCGCGGAATTTTTTATAGGCTACGAAGTGCCCGTTCGGGTCTTTACGCTTATAAATCCCCATTTTTTTCAGTTCATCATAGGAGGGCAGCAGCGGGTCTTTTTCGAGCATTTTGGCGTACAGATACTGTAGCCACTGCGCCTGCGTGCGGCCTTCGGTAAACTGCTGATGGATATCCGGCCCGAGGCGTTTTGCCACTTCGCTCATGATCCAGTAGATAGGCTTACGCTCGAATTTCGGCGCGGTAGCGGGCTGCAGGAAGATCAGATAGCCCATGTTGCCAGCGTAGTCGTTAGGGATGATGTCTTCCTGCTCGACGGTCATCAGGTCTGGCAGGACGATATCAGCATACTTCGCGGATGAGGTCATAAAATTGTCGATGACGACAATCATTTCGCACTTGCTCTCGTCCTGCAAAATGTCGTGCGTTTTGTTGATATCCGAGTGCTGGTTGATGAGGGTATTTCCGGCGTAGTTCCAGATGAACTTAATCGGCACGTCGAGCTTCTCTTTACCGCGCACGCCGTCGCGAAGCGCGGTCATTTCCGGGCCGCGGGCAATCGCGTCCGTCCAGCTAAAGCAGGAGATTTGCGTTTTCACCGGGTTATCCGGTAGCGGCATTCGCTCGATGGTGATGGTATAGGTGGATTCACGCGCGCCGCTGTTGCCGCCGTTGATGCCCACGTTGCCGGTCAGGATCGGCAGCATCGCGATGGCGCGGGAGGTCTGTTCCCCGTTTGCCTGGCGCTGCGGACCCCAGCCCTGGCAAATACAGGCGGGTTTAGCCTCGCCAATTTCGCGGGCCAGCTTGATAATGCGCCCGGCAGGAATGCCGGTGATGCGCGAGGCCCATTCTGGCGTTTTCGCCGTGGCATCGTCACCCTGACCCAGAATATAGGCTTTGTAATGCCCGTTTGCGGGGGCACCCTCCGGCAGCGTTTTTTCGTCGTAGCCAACGCAGTATTTATCGAGGAACGGCTGGTCAACCAGATTTTCGTTAATCAATACCCATGCGATACCGGCGACCAGTGCCGCATCGGTGCCGGGACGGATCGGGATCCACTCGTCTTCACGTCCGGCTGCGGTGTCGGTGTAGCGCGGGTCGATAACAATCATCCGCGCATTGGAACGCTCGCGAGCCTGTTCAAGATAGTAGGTGATCCCGCCGCCGCTCATGCGTGTTTCCGCCGGGTTGTTGCCGAACATCACCACCAGTTTGGTGTTTTCGATATCCGAAGTGCTGTTGCCGTCGTTGGTGCCGTAAGTGTAGGGCATTGCACAGGCAATTTGCGCGGTGCTGTAGGTGCCGTAGTGGCTCAGGAAGCCACCGTAACAGTTCATCAGGCGGGCCACCAGCGAGGCGTAAGGGGAGGAACGGGTGATGTTGCCCCCAACAATGCCGGAGGAGTAGTTAATATAGACCGCTTCGTTGCCGTACTTTTCCACCACGTTTTTCAGGCTGGCGGTGAGGATATTCAGCGCGTCGTCCCAGCTGATTCGCTCAAACTTGCCTTCGCCGCGCTTGCCCACGCGTTTCATGGGGTAGTTAAGACGGTCAGGGTGGTTGATGCGGCGGCGAATGGAACGCCCGCGCAGGCAGGCGCGAACCTGATGGTTTCCGTAAATGTCATCGCCCGTATTGTCGGTTTCGACCCAGTACACTTCATCGTCACGTACGTGCAGTCGCAGCGCACAGCGGCTGCCGCAGTTAACCGAACAGGCTCCCCACACCACTTTATCTTCTGCGGGCTTGACGGCTTTTTGCACCGCGGCGGCAGCGGTTTTAAGACCAAAAGGTAACGATATGCCACCGGCAGCCAGCGCCAGAGAACCCAGCGCAGTGGATTTAACAAGAGCTCGACGGCTAATTCCGCCGTGATTAACGTCCTCAGACATGACTCACCCCATCATTGGAATTGCGTATTATTTTCACCCGTGATTACGACCGGGCTAATGATGGGGTGAGTGTTACTTATTTGGGGGTATTAAATATTAATCCTCATCAAACCAAGGGGTATTGAGGTGAAATTACTGCGGTTCAGCAGGGGCGTTGTCCTGATTGCCGGATGCCGCGCCGCTTCCCGTGCGAGTGTATAAAATTTTAAAAGTATCGTTAGCACAATGACCAACCACCTGCGCATCGGGCTTATCCGCCTGATCGTTCGGCACGATGTTCAGGCTAAAGCCTGATTCAGGCACGCCGTTGTTGATGATCTTCTGCTGAATGTCGCTTTTTACGCGCTCGCAGGAATCAGGGGCGGCTAAAGCAGCCGTTGACGCGCTCATTAACAGCAGGGCGGTAATCCAGGGTAACCGTTTCATGTGTTGCTCCTTTTCTCTGTGTGTAGGTTTATTTTAGCAGGGTTCGTGTAAGTGTCTGTTTTTGATAGTAACATTCTGAATATTCTGATCAACGGCGCCGTTGTCTGGTTTGATATGATATGCCCAGAATGGGAGGGGAAGATGGCGGTCATACTGCCGCCCGATAAATTACATTTTCTTTTTTAATGCCCACCCGTATATTAAGAGTGCATTGAACAAAAAGGAAAATATAAAAAGTACTAACGTGTAGTATTCACTCCCGTCTAACTCAGTAACAAATCCAAAATTTCTTGTGTACATGTCGTAAAGCAGCACGTCTGGCATTATGTAACACATGAATGTATATATTAAAAAGAAAATGAGCGTTTCTACGATCCATACAAGAGCAATTTTTTTGCGTTCATCAATACACCTGTATTGTGCCAGGGGCTTTTAATTCCGATGTGACCTGCATCGTTGATTTTGTACCATTTGAACTCGGCGCTTTTCAGCGTTTGCCCTTTTGCCACAGCTTTGTAGAGATGAGGGCTTGAACTGTCGAACTCTTTCTCGAATACCAGAGCGCTATGCACGCGAGTACCCGTTATTTTCCCCGTCATATTATCGGTACCGCCATCGTCCTTCAGCCAATGGTAGGCAGGAATTGCCATTTTGAAGCTCCATTCCAAAAAAAGAAGGTCAGTAAACATCCAGAGCTTCCATTCAGGTAGGCAAAGGATGTTATTTATAAATCATATATTTCATGTGCTTATGCTCTCTTTTTATATTATTTAACAAGGATATGCCTTTCCCGAGCAGAAGGTCGCTCTCAAGCGAGAAGCTGAATCACTACTGCTTAACTTGCTGTATTTGCTAATATGATTGGCAACAACGTTCCGAAACGGTAAATGATGTGAAGAAATATGCAGCGATATCGCTACTGGCAACAACGCTGATGGGGTGCGACAACAATTCTGCACCGCTGTCATTCACGCCGGAGATGGCGAGCTTTTCGAATGAATTTGATTTTGACCCTCTGCGCGGACCGGTCAAAGACTTTACCCAGACGTTGTTTAACGATAAGGGCGAAGTGTCCAAACGCGTGACCGGCACGATGTCAGCAGAAGGGTGCTTCGATACTCTGGAGCTGCACGATCTGGAAGCCAACACGGGCGTTGCGCTGGTGCTGGACGCGAATTATTACCTGGATGCCGAAACGCAGCAGCAGAAGGTCAAACTGCAGGGAAAATGCCAGCTGGCAGAGCTGCCGTCAGCCGGCGTAACCTGGGACACAGATGACAACGGTTTTGTGGTGGCGGCACACGGTAAAGAGATGGAAGTAAAATACCGCTATGACGCCGATGGCTATCCGCTGGGGAAAACCACCGTCTCTGGCGAACAGCACCTGTCCGTACAGTCGACGCCGTCGAAAGATCTGCGTAAACGAATGGACTATACGGCGGTGAGTATGCTGAACGATAAACCGATGGGGGTCGTGAAGCAGAGCTGCGATTACGACAGACACAACAATCCGGTAAGTTGCGATCTGACGATTTCCGACGACAGCGTCAAACCCGCCGTTGAACGCAACTACACCATTAAAAACAATATTGAATATTACTGAGAATAAAACCGCGCAGGTTACTGCGCGGTTGGTTTCAACAGGCTGGCGGCAGATGATTTATGCCCGGCCAGATGCTGATGCTGGAAAATGCACATGCGGATGGTGTTGCGGTACTCTCCGTTGATGAAGAACTCGTGAATCAGCTCGCCTTCCACCATAAACCCGAGTTTGCGGTAAATATGGATTGCCTTTTCGTTCTCTTTATCCACGATGAGATAGAGCTTATACAGGTTTAAGACGTTAAACCCGTAGTCCATCGCCAGCTTGGCGGCGCGTGACGCCAGTCCTTTTCCCTGATGCTCGGGAGAAATGATGATCTGAAATTCCGCGCGGCGGTGCACGTGGTTGATCTCAACCAGCTCGACCAGACCCGCTTTGTCACCTTCGCACTCCACGACAAAGCGGCGTTCGCTCTGATCGTGAATGTGCTTGTCATAGAGATCTGACAGCTCAACAAACGCCTCGTAAGGCTCTTCAAACCAGTAGCGCATTACGCTGGCGTTGTTGTCGAGCTGGTGGACAAAGCGTAAGTCTTCTCGCTCCAGCGGACGAAGCTTAATGTCATACTTTGCTGACATTACGGCGCAACCGTACGGCCAGTGCGGCGATCCAGACAGCGCAGGGTGTTTGGCTCCCAGTACGCATTGGTGTTTGCACTTTGCTGACACTTATCACGCGCATCGAACGCAACGTCTGCTTTGTCCCACTCTTTTTCAGCGCGGGTGTTTACCTTATGGCGAAGGTTGCGGGTGTCATTCCATTGTTCTTTGTCCATGGCGGCGTTCTGGCGGCTTTGCGCGCTATCCCCAGACTCAATGATGAGTTTGTTGGTTTCGGCCGTAGCGGCTGTGGCGAAGGCGAACGAGGACAGCGCCAGCAGGGCTGTCAGACAAAGGCGTTTGCTTAATGTTGTCATAGCGTTTCCTTTAAAGTGGGTGCAGATAATCGGTTAACCCAGCCACGATTCTACACCAAACCGAAATTGCGGCATACCCGCGCCGCAGGTATGGAAAAGTAAAGGCCATTATCGCGTATGATGTCTAAATCAATCCTCACGAAAACCTAAAAATGATCAAAACGACGCTGCTTTTTTTTGCCACCGCGCTGTGTGAAATTATCGGGTGCTTTCTACCCTGGCTTTGGCTGAAGAAGGGGGCGTCCGTATTGCTGCTGATCCCGGCAGGCGTTGCGCTGGCGCTGTTTGTCTGGCTCTTGACCCTCCATCCCGCCGCCAGCGGGCGAGTCTATGCGGCCTACGGCGGGGTTTACGTCTGCACCGCGCTGCTGTGGCTGCGGGTCGTCGACGGCGTCAGGCTGAGCGTGTACGACTGGGCCGGCGCGCTGGTTGCGCTGTGCGGCATGCTGATCATTGTGGCAGGCTGGGGGCGCGCGTAAGCGCCCTTATTTTGTGATCTCTCGCTGATTTTATGATCATTATACTTGTATGGTAGTAGTGTAGTTGCGTAAATTTCCTTCATCACAACGAGCGATGCAAGGAACTGGATTATGAAGATTGTCGGGGCTGAAGTATTTGTTACCTGCCCGGGGCGTAACTTTGTCACCCTCAAAATCACCACCGATGAGGGAATCGTGGGGCTTGGCGACGCCACCCTGAACGGACGCGAACTCTCCGTTGCTTCTTACCTGAAAGATCACCTCTGTCCGCAGCTGATTGGCCGCGATGCCCACCGAATCGAAGATATCTGGCAGTTCTTCTATAAAGGCGCGTACTGGCGCCGTGGGCCGGTCACCATGTCGGCTCTCTCCGCCGTGGATATGGCGCTGTGGGATATTAAAGCCAAAGCCGCCAATATGCCGCTCTATCAGCTGTTGGGTGGTGCATCCCGCGAAGGGGTGATGGTTTATTGCCATACCACCGGCCATACCATTGACGACGTGCTGGAGGATTACGCCCGCCATAAAGAGATGGGCTTCAAGGCGATTCGCGTGCAGTGTGGCGTGCCGGGAATGAAAACCACCTACGGCATGTCTAAAGGAAAAGGGCTGGCGTACGAGCCTGCGACCAAAGGCGACTGGCCGGAAGAGCAGCTGTGGTCCACTGAAAAATACCTCGACTTCACGCCAAAGCTGTTTGATGCCGTGCGCAGCAAGTTTGGCTTCAATGAACACCTGCTGCACGACATGCACCATCGCCTGACGCCAATAGAAGCCGCGCGATTTGGCAAGAGCATCGAAGCATTCCGCATGTTCTGGATGGAGGATCCAACGCCTGCCGAGAACCAGGCGTGCTTCCGCCTGATACGCCAGCATACCGTCACGCCTGTTGCGGTGGGTGAAGTGTTTAACAGCATCTGGGATTGCAAACAGCTCATCGAAGAACAGCTGATTGACTACATCCGCACCACCATTACCCATGCGGGAGGGATCACCGGGATGCGCCGCATCGCGGACTTCGCGTCGCTTTACCAGGTGCGCACCGGCTCGCACGGGCCGTCGGATCTGTCGCCGATTTGCCACGCCGCCGCGCTGCATTTCGACCTGTGGGTGCCGAACTTCGGCGTGCAGGAGTATATGGGCTACTCCGAGCAGATGCTCGAAGTCTTCCCACACAGCTGGCGCTTCGACAACGGCTATATGCACCCGGGCGACAAGCCAGGCCTGGGCATCGAGTTTGACGAGAAGCTGGCCGCAAAATACCCGTACGATCCGGCCTATCTTCCGGTCGCACGCTTAGAAGACGGCACGCTGTGGAACTGGTAAATGAGGAATGCACGATGAAAAGCGTAGTGATTCAACAGCCTGATGAACTGGTAATAGAAGAGCGTCCGCTCCCGACACCCGAAGCCGGCGACGTGCGCGTCAAAATCACGCTTGCGGGGATCTGCGGTTCAGACAGCCATATCTACCGCGGCCATAATCCCTTTGCCAAATATCCGCGCGTAATCGGACACGAGTTTTTTGGCGTCATAGACGCCGTGGGCGAGGGCGTGGATAGCGCCCGTATCGGCCAGCGCGTATCGGTGGACCCGGTAATCAATTGCGGACACTGCTATCCGTGCTCGGTGGGCAAACCGAACGTCTGCACCTCGCTGGTGGTGCTGGGCGTCCACCGCGACGGCGGCTTTAGCGAGTACGCCGTTGTGCCCGATAAAAACGCATGGCACATCCCGGATACGATCCCCGATAAGCATGCCGTCATGGTGGAGCCATTCACCATTGCCGCCAACGTGACGGGCCACGCAAAGCCAACCGAACATGACGTTGCCCTGATTTACGGCGCGGGCCCGATGGGGCTGGTCACCGTGCAGGCGCTAAAGGGCGTTTACAGGGTGAAGCAGGTCATCGTCGTGGACAGGATTGACGAGCGCCTGGCAATGGCGCAGCGCAGCGGGGCTGACTGGGTATTCAACAACGGCGAGCAGTCGCTTCAGGCTGCGCTGGATGAGAAAGGGATCAAGCCGACGTTAATTGTTGACGCCGCCTGCCATCCGTCGATTTTGCAGGAGGCAATAGCCCTGGCCTCTCCGGCGGCGCGCATTGTGCTGATGGGGTTCTCCAGCGAGCCGAGCCAGGTAGTACAGCAGGGCATCACCGGCAAAGAGCTGTCGATTTTCTCCTCGCGCCTGAACGCCAACAAATTCCCGGTCGTGATTGACTGGCTGAAGAGGGGGCTGATCGACCCTGAAAAACTGATTACCCACACTTTTGACTATCACCACGTTACAGACGCAATCGAGCTGTTTGAAAAAGACCAGCGGCAGTGCTGCAAGGTTTTGCTCACGTTCGGACAATAACACTTCACGCGGTTAAGAGCCTGCGCAGACAGGCTCTGAGTGGTACGCATCTTACCCTTTAGAGATAGCCATTATGACTCAAGCACAACCTCAAAGAACGACCTCAGATCTGGTAAAAGCCGCCGTGTCCGGCTGGCTCGGCACAGCGCTGGAGTTTATGGATTTCCAGCTCTATTCGCTGGGGGCCGCGCTCGTTTTCCATGAAATATTCTTCCCGGAACAGTCCGCTGCGATGGCGCTCATCCTGGCGATGGGGACTTACGGCGCAGGCTATATTGCGCGCATCGTGGGGGCCTTTATTTTCGGCAGAATGGGGGACAGCATTGGCCGTAAAAAAGTGCTGTTTATCACTATCACCATGATGGGGATCTGCACCACCCTGATTGGCGTGCTGCCGACGTACGCGCAAATCGGGATTTTCGCGCCCGTATTGCTGGTCACGCTGCGCATTATTCAGGGGCTGGGCGCAGGGGCGGAGATCTCCGGCGCGGGTACGATGCTGGCGGAGTACGCGCCGAAAGGGAAGCGCGGCATTATCTCCTCGCTGGTCGCGATGGGCACCAACTGCGGCACGCTGAGCGCGACGGCTATCTGGGCGGTCATGTTCTTTGCTCTCGACCGTGAAGAGCTTGTTGCCTGGGGCTGGCGTATCCCGTTCCTCGCGAGCGTGGTGGTAATGATCTTCGCAATCTGGCTGCGAATGAACCTTAAAGAGAGCCCGGTATTCGAGAAAGTAAATGAGGCTGAAGCAGCGCCAGCAGCGCAAGAAACCTCTCTCGGCGCGATGTTTAAAAGCAAGTCCTTCTGGCTGGCGACCGGCCTGCGGTTTGGACAGGCGGGCAACTCCGGTTTAATCCAGACATTTCTGGCAGGGTATCTGGTGCAGACGCTGCTGTTCGATAAGGCAATCCCAACCGATGCGTTGATGATCAGCTCCTTCCTCGGCTTTATCTCTATTCCGCTACTCGGCTGGCTGTCGGATAAGGTCGGGCGCCGTCTGCCGTATATTATTCTCAATATCTCAGCCATCATCCTTGCCTACCCGATGCTGTCGATCATCGTCGATAAAAGCTATGCGCCGGGCACGATCATGCTCTCGATTATCGTTATCCATAACGTCGCGGTGCTGGGGCTGTTCGCGCTGGAAAATATCACCATGGCGGAGATGTTTGGCTCGCGTAATCGCTTTACCCGCATGGCGATCTCTAAAGAGGCGGGCGGTCTGGTCGCCGTTGGTTTTGGGCCGGTGCTGGCTGGGATATTCTGCAATATGACCGGCTCATGGTGGCCAATCGTCGCCATGCTGATGGTCTATTCGGTGATTGGGCTGATCTCTGCCGTTCTGATGCCAGAAGTGCGTGACCGTGATTTGAGCCTCGCGGAGGATGCGGCCGAAGTGCCTCACAAAGAGCGCGTTGCGTATGGCGCACTCTCTTCAAGACGCTAGTGGTTTATATCTTGAGTGACTTATCACACAACTTATCATTCATGTCACACCACATGGACAAAAGTTAATATAAATCAATATCTGAAAATGAAGGTTCAGTATGGTTGATGGCAGATATTTTTTTACCTCAACTGCCATTCTAGTTGGTGTAGTAAGCAGGCGCAGCCGCTCTGATAACAGAGCGGCTGCGGATCTCAGCTTTGATAAATTAACGAGTCTCAATCATGGAAAACCGGTTATTACAGGCGAACGCGACGCGGCCTCAGTACGATCGCGACAGCCTTAAGTCACGCATTGTTCATTTAGGGTTTGGTGCATTTCACCGTGCGCACCAGGCGGTATACACCGACATTCTCGCAGCTGAACACAACAGCGACTGGGGTTACTGTGAAGTTAACCTGATTGGTGGCGAACAGCAGATTGCCGATCTTAAGGCGCAGGATAATCTCTACACCGTGGCGGAAATGTCTGCCGACGCGTGGACGGCGCGCGTGGTCGGCGTCGTCAAAAAGGCCCTGCACGCGCAGGTTGACGGGCTGGAAACCGTTCTGGCCGCGATGTGCGAACCGCAGGTGGCGATTGTTTCGCTGACCATCACCGAGAAAGGGTACTGCCACTCTCCGGCGACCGGACAGCTGATGCTCGATCATCCGTTTATTGTTGCCGATTTGCAAAACCCGCATCAGCCGAAATCTGCTGTGGGCGTAGTGGTAGAAGCGCTGGCGCGCCGCAGAGCGGCCGGTTTGCCCGCTTTTAGCGTCATGTCCTGTGACAACATGCCGGAGAACGGTCATGTGATGCGTAACGTCACCTGCGCCTATGCCCGCGCGGTTGATAGCGAACTGGCGGACTGGATTGAGGCCAACGTGACCTTCCCGTCAACCATGGTGGATCGTATCGTTCCCGCGGTCACTGCCGAAACGCTGGAAAAAATCGAACAGCTGACTGGCGTTCGCGATCCGGCGGGCGTGGCCTGCGAGCCGTTCCGCCAGTGGGTGATTGAAGATAACTTTGTTGCCGGGCGTCCGCAGTGGGAAAAAGCGGGCGCAGAGCTGGTGTCCGACGTCATTCCGTTTGAAGAGATGAAGCTGCGTATGCTTAACGGCAGCCACTCGTTCCTGGCCTACCTTGGCTATCTGGCGGGCTATCAGCATATTAACGACTGCATGGAAGATGAACATTATCGCGTTGCGGCACATGCGCTGATGCTAAAAGAGCAGGCGCCAACGCTAAAAGTGAAAGGCGTCGATTTAGCCCACTATGCTGATCTGCTCATTGCGCGTTACAGCAACCCGGCCCTTCGTCACCGCACCTGGCAGATCGCTATGGACGGCAGCCAGAAGCTGCCGCAGCGTATGCTTGATTCCGTACGCTGGCATCTGGTGCACCAAAAGAGCTTCCCGCTGCTGGCGCTGGGCGTAGCAGGCTGGATGCGCTACGTGGGCGGCGTGGACGAGCAGGGGAACGTGATAGACGTAAGCGACCCGCAGCTGGCGGTCATTCAGGCTGCGGTAAACGGCAGTGCGGAAGGCGAAAGCCGGGTGAAAGCGCTGTTGGGCATTGAGGCTATCTTTGGTAAAGAGCTCCCGCAGGAAGCGGTCTTCGTTGATGCAGTAATGAAAGCGTATCAGACGTTGCTGCAGAAGGGGGCAAAAGCGACGGTTAAGCACTACGCAGCGCAGCTGTAATTACGCACATGCCGCCATTCGTGGCGGCATGTCGTTACCCGGATCAGTGCATGCCCAGGCGAATCAGCTCAATCGGTTCGAACTTACCCTCGCATCCTTCCACTTCCACCGTTTTGCTCCGACGCACCTGCGCGGCGTCGAGGCCCTCGCTGTGAATCGCTTTAATCAGGCCGGTGCGGCCAGTGCCGCTGATCATGACCCGGCTGCCTGTGGTAATGGCGTTACGGTTACGGTCGTATGTCATCATGGTATTTTCTCCTCTCTAACTATCCGCTACGGCGCTATTTTGCGTGCTGCCGTTGACGGGCATTATTAATACGCCTCTCTTCGCGTAAAATATTTGTTTTTGATCAAGGTCACGCTTTTTTGTTCTTTCTGCGGCCGCTGACGATTCAGGACGGTAATTTACAAAGTGGACAGTTATTTTCCTTAATGGATAATTTACCCCTGCAAGCGTTGAGGGTTTGTTTATATTGCTAATGGCACTCTTAAGGCAGGAAATAATCCTCTCATCGGAATTAGGAGTCAGGCTTATGTACAAAAAGATTTTGATGCCTGTTGATGTATTTGAAATGGACTTGAGCGATAAGGCGGTGCGCCACGCGGCTAACCTGGCAAAGGCGGAAGGCGCAACCATTACCCTGGTAAACATTTTGCCTAACAGCAGCCGCTCGTTGCTGCGCGGATTCAACGCGGATATTAAGAAGTTTGAAGAGTATATGACCGCGGAGTCTGAGAAAAAAATGACGGCGTTAAAGCGTCTCTTCGATCTCTCGCCGGACAATATTCACTGTAAGGTCTGTTTCGGCAACGTGCGTGACGAGATTATTAAACTGAGCAAAGCAGGGGAATATGACGTGATTGTCATCGGGTCGAAAAACCCGAGCATGACGACCCACCTGCTCGGTTCGAATGCCGAATCAATCCTTCGCTATGCCACTATTCCGGTCCTGGTAGTCCGCTAAAAAGCTTCGCCGCCGCCGAAAGGCGGCGGCGAAGATTATTCTTCGCTAAACCACTCGCTGTTTTCCTGACGAATGAGCTGCACCGATTCGCTAATTTCCTGCAGGTGCAGAGTCATCGCTTTTTCTACGCCCTCAGCGTCACGCTTGTTCAGCGCATTAAAAATATCGTGGTGCTGACGGAGCAACATCTCCGGCGGCGAAACGTGATCCAGGCTCATATAGCGCACGCGGTCGATGGTGGCTTTGATGTTTTCAATGGTGTCCCACGCGAGCTGGCAGTCGGCAATTTGCGCCAGCTTCTGGTGGAATTCATCATCCAGCTGGAAAAAGTCGTTCAGCTGCTTGCGGTCTATCGCAATACGCTGCTGATGCAGGTTCTGTTCTAGCAGATAAAGCTGGTTGTCGTTAATCAGCGAGGCGGCGCGGCGCACGACGGCGCACTCAATCGCCTGACGCACAAAACAGCCGTTACGTACCTGAGAAAGCGAAATCTTATTAACATAGCTGCCGCGCTGCGGACGGATCTGAATCAGGCCGTTTTCCGCAAGCTTAATAAAGGCCTCGCGCACGGGCTGGCGGGACACGTCAAAACGCACGGACACTTCTTTTTCAGAGAGCGGCGTACCCGGTGGGATCAGGCAGTGAACGATGTCACGTCGCAAAATACGATAGATCTGCTGATTAACGGGCTGGGTAGGATTAAGTTGGGATTCAGCGGCCATGGATTGTGGTTTCTCAGAGAGTTAACCTGAACATACTACCATTCTTTTAACGACCATCACATACCCGGCCCGCAGGCCGGGAAGGGCAGATTAGCCGCGATGGACGCTCAGCCCGGCGAAGCTTTGACTGACTGGCATCATTTCGACGGTATTGATGTTGACGTGTTTTGGCAGCGTTGCCACCCACCAGACCGCTTCAGTGATGTCTTCCGGTGCCAGCGCGTTGGCGTTTTCGTAGGTTTTATCCGCTTTCGCGTCATCGCCCTTGAAGCGCACGTTGGAGAACTCGGTACCGCCCACCAGGCCAGGCTCGATGTCGGTGACGCGCACGGCGGTCCCGTGCAGGTCGGTGCGCAGGTTCAGGCTAAACTGGCGCACGAAGGCTTTTGTCGCGCCATAGACGTTACCGCCCGCGTAAGGCCAGCTTCCGGCCGTAGATCCGATGTTGATCACGTGACCGCGGTTACGTTCAACCATTCCCGGCAATACCGCGCGCGTCATGTACACCAGCCCTTTATTGTTGGTGTCGATCATGTTTTCCCAGTCTTCGACGCTGGCTTTGTGCGCAGGCTCCATGCCCAGCGCCAGGCCGGCGTTATTGACCAGAACGTCGATGGCCTGCCACTCTGCGGGCAGGTTTGCCATCATCTCTTCGATGGCGGCGCGGTTGCGGACGTCAAGCTGTGCGGTCAGGATGCTGTCACCCAGCTCCTCTTTCAGCTCCTGCAGACGTTCCTGACGACGACCCGTAGCAATCACCTTATGCCCGTTGGCGACGAAGCGACGCGTGATGCTTTCACCAAAACCCGCTGTCGCCCCGGTAACTAAAATAATCATCTCACTGTTCCTCAACGCTTTTTGTGTTGTATTACCATAGCACGCTCTCCGGCACGCCGTTAAGGCAACATTTGTATGACGGCATTGCAGGCATTGGCTGGCTGGCCTACTCTGGGGGGATATACCGTTCTCAGGAGTAAAAGATGTCGGCCAATAATCCTTTTTATGAAATCAGCCAGCTGCCTTATCAGGCTCCGCGTTTTGATGAGATTAACGATAGCCACTATCGCCCGGCATTTGATGAAGCGATGTGCCAGAAGCGAGCCGATATCGAGGCTATCGTCGCGCAAACTGCCGCGCCGGACTTCAACAACACCGTGCTGGCGCTGGAAAAAAGCGGCGCCATGCTGTCGCGCGTAAGCAGCGTTTTCTTCGCCATGACCTCTGCACACACCAATGATGACCTCCAGACGCTGGACGAGCAGTTTTCGACAGAGCTCGCCGGGTTGGCCAACGACATCTGGCTTAACGATACGCTGTTCTCCCGCGTGGAGGCGGTCTGGCAGGCGCGAGCAGCGCTGGATGCGGAATCCCGTCGGCTGGTGGAAGAGACGTACCAGCACTTTGTGCTGGCCGGTGCGCGCCTTACCGCCGAAGAGAAAGCGGAGCTGAAAGCGCTGAACACCGAGTCAGCGTCCCTGACCAGCCAGTTCAATCAACGCCTGCTGGCGGCGGATAAAGCGGGCGGACTGGTCGCCGATGAAGTTGAGCAGCTTGAGGGATTAAGCGCTGATGAGATTGCCACTGCCGCGCAGGCCGCCGCCGAGAAAGGGCTGAACGACCGCTGGCTGATCCCGCTGCTCAATACTACCCAGCAGCCCGCGCTTTCTGCGCTAACCAACCGCCAGACCCGAGAAAACCTGTTCAAGGCCGGATGGGAACGCACCCAGAGGGGCGATGAAAATGACACCCGCGAGCTGATTACGCGTCTTACCGCCCTGCGCGCGCGTCAGGCGACGCTGCTGGGTTTTGCGGATTACGCGAGCTGGAGCACCGCGGATCAAATGGCCAAAACGCCTGCGGCGGCGCTGGCCTTTATGCGCGGAATCGTCCCCGCGGCGCGCGCGCGGGCCGAGCGTGAGCTGGCGGACATTCAGAAAGTCATTAATGACGAGCAGGGCGGCTTCACTGCCCAGGCCTGGGACTGGGCGTTTTATGCCGAGCGCGTGCGCCTGGGTAAATACGCGCTCGATGAGTCGCAAATCAAGCCCTACTTTGCGCTTAATACCGTGTTGCACGACGGCGTGTTCTGGGCGGCCAACCAGCTGTTTGGGATTAGCTTTGTCGAGCGGTTCGATATACCGGTTTATCACCCGGACGTTCGCGTATGGGAAATATTCGACCATACCGGCGAAGGCATGGCGCTGTTCTACGGTGATTTCTTCGCCCGCGATTCCAAAGGCGGCGGGGCGTGGATGGGCAACTTTGTTGAGCAATCCCATGAGTTTGCCGCGCGTCCGGTGATTTACAACGTGTGTAACTATCAAAAGCCGGCAAACGGGCAGACGGCGCTGATCTCCTGGGATGACGTGATTACGCTGTTCCACGAGTTTGGCCATACGCTGCACGGCCTGTTCGCCAGCCAGCGCTTTGCCACGCTTTCAGGCACCAACACGCCGCGTGATTTCGTGGAGTTCCCGTCACAAATTAACGAGCACTGGGCAAGCCATCCGCAGGTCTTTGCCCACTATGCCCGTCATTTTGAAACCAATGAGCCGATGCCGGATGCACTGCGGGAGAAAATGCTTAACGCAACCCAGTTCAACAAAGGCTACGACATGACGGAGCTGCTGAGCGCGGCCCTGCTGGATATGAACTGGCACAGCATCAGCGGTTCAGTGAATGGCGTTGAGAATTTCGAAGCCGAAGCGCTGAAAAAAGAGGGGCTGGATCTGCCGGCGGTGCCGCCGCGCTATCGCAGCAGCTATTTTGCCCATATTTTCGGCGGCGGCTATGCGGCGGGTTATTACGCCTATCTCTGGACGCAGATGCTGGCCGACGATGGCTACCAGTGGTTTGTCGAGCAGGGTGGATTATCGCGCGAGAATGGGCAAACTTTCCGTGACGCGATATTATCCCGCGGTAACAGTTCAGACCTTGCGGAGCTGTATCGACAGTGGCGCGGCCACGATCCGCGAATTGAACCCATGCTGGTGAACCGCGGGCTGAGTGCGTAAGGTACAGGGCCGGGTTGATACCCGGCTTTTAAATTAAGAGACCTTGTTGTAAAACTAACCTCAGGTCAGAATAGGGACAACATGGCGAACAACGCAGGCGAGGGATGATGGCGTACCTGGATTATTTATTAACGTTTATTGAGAGCAATCCTGCACTTGCTATCGGTTTTAACATTGTACTGCTGATTATCTCCGGTTTTTTTGCGCACATCATGTGCAAATTCCTGTTAATTAAAGTCGTAAGAAGGGTTTTCTTTTCCAGCCACAAACAGGACGTTCCGTTAGAAAAAGACCGTCGAATTGCTGAGAAACTCTCCAACTTCGTTCCGGTGATCAGCGTATATTACGTTCTGCAGTTTATGCCGAATATGCCAGCGTCCCTGGTGACGGCGATAAATACCGTGTGTGGGATATTATTTTTTATATTTCTGTCGGTATTTATCAATGAGATGCTGGATATTGTTAACAGCTCTTATCTGCGAAAAACCAAGCGAAAAAATCACTCTATCAAGGGCTACATTCAGATAGGAAAAATAGTCGTCCATATCATTGCCGCCATCATGATTATTGCGGTGATGTCTAATAAATCCCCTGCCATAATCATTTCAAGCCTCGGTGCGGTTGCCGCGGTACTCATGCTCGTCTTCCAGCATACGTTACTTTCCCTTGTCGCCAACGTTCAGCTTTCATCTAATGATGTGCTTCAGCTTGGCGACTGGATTGAAATGCCGGATAAAAACTTAAGCGGAGAGGTGACCGACATTGCCCTGCACACCATTACTATCCGCAACTGGGACAATACGATCTCGCGTATCCCGACCAAAAATTTCTTAACAGAAACCTATACCAACTGGCAGGCGATGTTTTCGTCCGGGGCGCGCAGAATAATGCGCAGCACCACCATCGATCAGCATTCGGTCGTGTTTCTCAATCAAGACATACTCGCGCCCATGCTGGCAATACGCGGCGTGAGTGAACCGCTTGCAAAGCTGCTCGACGGCCGCGATCCCACGGGGGTTGCCGACAGCTGGTTCGTTGATAACGGGCTGACAAACTTAACGCTGTTTCGTCATTATATGATGGCATACCTGGCCGAACGGCCGGATATCATTAAGGATATGTACATCGTGGTGAGAACGTTAAAACCGTCGGCATCCGGGATCCCGCTGGAAATTTACTGTTTTACCACGTCCACGATGTGGATGGATTATGAAAATACGCAATCCGCCATTTTTGAATATATTACTGCCGTGGTGGAGAAATTTTCGCTCCGTTTGTACCAGTACCCGGCAGGTCACGACTTCTGGCGTTTGTCTCAGAAAGGGTAAAACAGGCCGGGCGTATAGCCCGGCGCGCTTTGCTTACGCTATCGCGTTAGGACACTCTTCACCCTTCTCCAGCTGCTGCAGATTCCCGAGCGTGGTTTCGGAAATGCTGATCAGCGCTTCGGCCGTCAGGAACGCCTGGTGGCCGGTAAACAGAACGTTATGGCAGGCGGACAGGCGGCGGAAGACGTCATCCTGAATCACGTCGTTAGACTTGTCCTCAAAGAACAGGTCGCGTTCGTTTTCATATACGTCCATCCCCAGCGCGCCAATCTTCTGCGTTTTCAGCGCTTCAATGGCCGCCTGGGAGTCTATCAGTGCGCCGCGGCTGGTGTTGATGATCATCACGCCGTCTTTCATCTGCTCAAACGCCGACTGGTTAAGCAGATGGTAGTTTTCCGGCGTCAGCGGGCAGTGCAGAGAGATAACGTCTGACTGCGAGAACAGCGTGGCAAGGTCAACATACTCCACGCCAAGCTCCAGCGCGGCAGCGCTTGGGTACGGGTCAAACGCCAGCAGGCGCATGCCAAAGCCTTTGAGGATGCGCAGGGCCGCCACGCCGATTTTACCCGTACCGATCACGCCCGCGGTTTTGCCGTACATGGTGAAACCGGTCAGGCCTTCCAGTGAGAAGTTGGCATCACGGGTGCGTTGATAAGCGCGATGAATACGTCGGTTTAGCGACATCATCATGCCAACAGCGTGTTCAGCGACGGCTTCCGGTGAGTAGGCCGGAACGCGCACTACCTTCAGACCCAGCTCCTTCGCCGCGTCGAGATCGACGTTATTAAAGCCAGCGCAGCGCAGGGCAATGTATTTCACCCCGTGTTTTTTCAACTCTTCCAGCACCGGGCGGCTGCCGTCATCGTTCACGAAGATACAGACGCCTTCGCAGCCGTGCGCCGTTTTGGCAGTTTTTTCGGTCAGCAGAAAGTCGAAAAATTCAAGATCGAATCCGTAAGCCTCGTTAACATGTTGCAGATACTTTTTGTCGTACTGCTTTGTGCTATAAACCGCGAGTTTCATAAGGCTTTCTCCAGTGATTTTGCATTCACGTTAGCATGATTAAAATAATCTTACAATTTATAAAATATTATTGAATTCAATAAGTTCTATGAATAATCATAGAGCATCTATCCTTAAAAAAGGCATTTGCTTCAACTGACTGGCTAAACATGCGACAATGATCGGCAGTGTCGGCTTAATTCTCTCGCTAAATCAGGATATTAACTGCCCATGAAGGGTAAATACAAAGCCGCAATTGCGCTATTACTGCTATTGATTCTGCTCCCGCTGACGCTGCTGATGACGCTCGCTCAGTGGGTGCCAACCCTGGCCGGGATCTGGCTGCCCGTCGGGACGCGAATCGCGTTTGAAAAAAGCCCTAAATTAACGCGCCACGCCCTCGTAATTCCCGATCTTCGCTATCTTGTCGACGAGTGCGAAATAGCACGCATTGAACGCGTCACGCTGTCGCACCCGAGCCGCTGGGATCTTGATATAGGCGAGCTCGAAATAAACACCGCCTGTCTGAGCAAATTGCCCCAGTCAGCCCCCTCCACGGTGGCGCCAAAAACGCTGGCGCAGTGGCAGGCTGTGTTACCCAATACCTGGCTCACCATTCACCGTTTAACGCTAAGCCCCTGGCAGCAGTGGGAGGGCGAACTTCACGCCTCGCTTACCCCCGCAGCGCAGGAGATCGCCTATAAAGGCGAGCAGGTGAACATCAAAGGGCGGCTAAAGGGCCAGGCGCTGACCATCAGTCAGTTTGATATCCTGCTTCCAGACCAGCCGCAGCCTGTGAAGCTGGTGGGGGAATTTACCCTGCCGCTGGTCCCGGACGGCGTGCCGGTAAAAGGCCACGCGCTCGCCACCTTTAACGTGCCACAGTTAACCTCGCTGGTCGATGCCGATCTTGACTGGGAGGACAATCAGGGCCAGCTGGTAGTGATGGCGCGGGATAACCCCGATCCGCTGCTTGACCTGCCCTGGCAGATTACGGCTGAACAGCTGAACGTTAGCGACGGGCGCTGGAACTGGGCGCTCTCCGGCATGCCGCTGAGTGGGCGCGTGGGCGTACGGATCGACAACTGGCAGCAGGGGCTGGAAAAAGCCACCGTTACCGGACGCCTCAACGTGCTCACGCAAGGTGATGCAGGCAAAGGCAACGCGGTTCTGAATATTGGGCCGGGCAGGCTCAGCATGGAAAACAGCGATATGCCGATGCATCTGAGCGGTGAGGCAAAGCAAAGCGATCTTGTCCTCTACGCCAAGCTTCCGGCGAAACTGACCGGCAGCTTGAACGACCCGCAGCTGACGTTCGAGCCGGGGGCGCTGCTGCGCTCGCGCGGACGCATCATCAACTCCCTGGATATTGATGAAATTCGCTGGCCGCTGGCGGGTGTCAGGCTCACGCAGAAGGGCGTCGACGGTCGACTGCAGGCGATCCTGCGCGCGCATGAAAATGAAATGGGCGATTTTGAGCTGCACCTTGACGGCCAGGCCAGCGACTTTTTACCCGATAACGGCCTGTGGCAGTGGCGCTACTGGGGCAAGGGTGGTTTTACGCCGATGCACGCACGCTGGGATGTCGCGGGTAAAGGCGAATGGCGCGACAAGCTTATCGAATTAACCGACCTCTCGACGGGGTTCGACAGGCTCCAGTACGGCACGATGGAAGTCAGCAAGCCGCGTCTGGTGCTGGATAACCCGGTGCGCTGGTATCGTGACCCTGCCAATCCGAAATTTACGGGCGCCCTGTCGCTCAACGCCGGGCAAACCGCGTTCTCCGGCGGCAGCGTGCTGCCGCCCTCGGTATTGACCTTCAGCGTAGACGGCACGGACCCCACGCTGTTCCATTTTAAAGGCGATCTTCATGCCGATAAGATTGGCCCGGTACAGGTAAACGGACGATGGGACGGGGAACGCCTGCGCGGGCAGGCCTGGTGGCCAAAGCAGTCTCTCACCGTGTTTCAGCCGCTGATCCCGCCGGACTGGAAAATGACGCTGCGTGAAGGTGAGCTTTACGCACAGGTTGCCTTCTCGGCGGCGGCCGAGCAGGGGTTTGAAGCGGGCGGCCACGGGGTGCTGAAATCCGGTAGCGTCTGGATGCCCGATAACAAGATCAACGGCGTCGATTTTGTCCTGCCTTTCCGCTTTAGCGAAGGCACCTGGTCGCTGGGTACGCGTGGCCCGGTAACGCTGCGTATTGGTGAAGTTGAAAATCTGGTCACCGCGCGGAACATTACCGCCGATCTGCAGGGCGACTATCCGTGGACGGAAGAGAACCCGCTCCTGCTGACTAACGTGAAGGTTGAGGCGCTCGGCGGTAAAATTACCCTGCAGCAGCTCAGGATGCCGCAGCACGATCCGGCGCTGCTGCGCGTGGACAATATCTCAACCAGCGAGCTGATCGGCGCGGTCAACCCCAAACAGTTTACCCTGTCCGGCCCGGTCAGCGGGGCGCTGCCGTTTTGGCTGGACAATGAGAAATGGATCATCAAAGACGGCTGGCTGACGAACCCTGGGCCAATGACGCTGCGTATCGATAAAGATACGGCGGATGCCATAGTGAACGATAATATGGTGGCGGGCGCGGCGATTAACTGGCTCCGCTACATGGAAATTTCACAGTCGTGGACAACGCTCAATGTTGATAATCTGGGGATGTTAACCCTGCGGGCGACCATCAAGGGAACCAGCAGGGTAGATGGCAAAAGCGGTTCGGTGAACCTTAACTACACCCATGAAGAGAACGTGTTTACCCTCTGGCGCAGCCTGCGCTTTGGGGACAACCTGCAAACATGGTTTGAGCAACATGCGGTGATACCCGGTATCCGCAGTTCGACAGGCAAGGAAAGTGAGGAACAACAATGAAAATGAGGACTGGTGTACTCACCGTGGTCGCTGTCGCGCTGCTGACAGGCTGTACGCCGCGTATTGAAGTTGCGGCGCCGAAAGAGCCGATAACCATCAACATGAACGTGAAAATCGAGCATGAAATCCATATTAAGGTCGATAAAGACGTTGAAACCCTGCTGAAATCCCGCAGCGATCTGTTCTGAGGATGCCATGAAACGATTAACTCTTCTTATTCTGGCGCTGGGGTTCAACGTGCAGGCCGCGACGCTCACGCTGAATGATGCGCGCACGCAAGGTCGCGTGGGCGAAACGCTGAGCGGCTACATCGCGCCCGTCACGCAAGATGCCGACACGCTGGCGCTGGTTAACCGCATTAATGCCGCGCGCGCGGAAAGTTACCAAAAGCTGGCCGACAGCAATAACCTGCCCGTGGATGAAGTGGCAAAAATGGCGGGGCAGAAGCTGGTTGCGCGGGCGCAGCCGGGTGAATACGTGAAAGGGATTAACGGCAGATGGCTGAAAAAGTAGCTAGCGGCACCGCTTGCGGTATTCGCCGGGCGACACGCCAAAGCGTTGCTTGAAGGCCGTTGAAAAATGGCTGTGGTCGGCAAACCCCCAGCTGTAGCCAATCCCCGCCAGCTTCTCCTCATCGCCGGCGGAGCGCAGTACCTGCGCGCAGAGGTCGAGTCGACGGTTTTTAATATACTGCGCGACCACCAGGCCTTTATCGGCAAACATGCGGTACAGGCTGCGCACCGACATCCCGCTCTCTGAGGCAATCCATTCCGGGCGCAACGTCTCGGACTGAATATGGTCATCAATCAGCGACAACACGCTCTGAAACTGCCGTTCCTTACGCGGCTGTACGGCTTCACGCTGCTGGAACGCGGGGCGCAGCAGGCAGATCATCGCTTCCAGCGCGGCTTCGCTTTCCCGATCGCTCAGGTCCGCATTGCCCATACTCTCCTGCAGCAGGCGATGGCTAAGCTGAACCGTTGGCAGGCTGCGCGAGAGCGTGAGCGCGCAGCTGACCTCCTGAAAACGGCACTGTTGCTCGACGATCTGCCGCGGAACGAGGAGCGAAATCTGCCGGGACGTTTCCCGCCAGAAGATGGAGCAGGGGCGCGAGGCGTCTATCAGCGTGATATCGCCGGTTTTCAGGATCGAACGGCGGTCGTCCTGTTCAATCTCGGCGCTGCCTTCAAGCTGAAACACCGTGTAAAACCAGGCGTCGCTGCTGTGTTTAATCTCCTGACGGGTGCGAAACAGGTTAACGCCAGCGGCGGTGACGGTGCTTAACTTGAGGCTGCGCGCGTAGCTGGTTTCCAGTTCACCCATAAACTCACCCGCTAATGGGCGAGCGTCGAACCGCCCGCACGCCTGGTTAATTTGCGCCAGCCACTGCTGATACTTTTCCTGCTCGCTTGCACACGCCATTGTTTATCTCGCCGCACCGTCAATGTTTTTGCATTGTTGCATTTGTGTTGCATTTTGTCAGAGCCATGAGGCTGACTATAGGAAAGAACACTCACCGGGAACAGCGCTATAAGCCGGAATTATCACGATTTGCGGAGCCTGTCACAGGTGGCAAAGCGAATGTCACAGAGATAAAAGCGGGAACGCGAAAGGCTTCGTAGACTGCATTAAACCCTGCGAAGAATAACGAAGGAGTACCCTATGTCTGAATCACAGATCGCCGTTCTGCCCGGCGTACAGCAGTTTTTGGATCGACAGCATGGCCTGTGGATTGAAGGCCGTCAGGCTGCATCGGACAGCGAGAAACGCCTGAACGTGTATAACCCGGCGACGGGCGAGGTGATCGCCTCCACGGCGGATGCCAGCGTTGACGACGTGGACCGCGCGGTGATGTCCGGCTGGCGCGCTTTTGTGGCCCGCAGCTGGGCTGGAAAATTACCGGCGGAGCGTGAGCGTATCCTGCTGCGCTTTGCCGATCTGGTTGAGCAGCACGGCGAAGAGCTGGCGCAGCTCGAAACGCTGGAGCAGGGCAAATCCATTAACATCTCCCGCGCCTTTGAGGTGGGCTGCACCCTGAACTGGATGCGCTACACCGCCGGGCTGACCACCAAAATTGCGGGTAAAACTCTCGACCTCTCTATCCCGCTACCGCAGGGCGCACGCTATCAGGCCTGGACCCGTAAAGAGCCGGTAGGCGTGGTAGCCGGAATTGTGCCGTGGAACTTCCCGCTGATGATCGGCATGTGGAAAGTGATGCCCGCGCTGGCGGCAGGCTGTTCGATCGTTATCAAACCGTCTGAAACCACGCCGCTGACCATGCTGCGCGTGGCGGAGCTGGCGTGTGAAGCCGGTGTACCGGAAGGCGTGTTCAACGTCGTGACCGGAAGTGGCGCGGTGTGTGGCGCAGCGCTAACGTCACACCCGCGCATCGCCAAGGTCAGCTTTACCGGCTCCACCGCCACGGGGAAACAGATTGCACGCGCGGCGGCAGATACGTTGACGGGCGTCACCCTGGAGCTGGGTGGCAAAAACCCGGCCATCGTGCTGAAAGACGCCGATCCAGCCTGGGTGATTGAAGGGCTGATGATGGGCAGCTTCCTGAATCAGGGGCAGGTTTGCGCGGCAAGCTCCCGTATCTATATTGAAGCGCCGCTGTTCGACACGCTGGTGAACGGCTTTGAGCAGGCGGTGAAATCCCTGAGCGTGGGGCCGGGTATGTCGCCGCAGGCGTTTATTAACCCGCTGGTTTCGCGCGCCCACTGCGATAAAGTGCAGACCTTCCTGGATGAAGCGAAATCGCGCAGCGCGGAGCTTATCACCGGCAACCGTGGCCCGGAGGGCAAAGGTTATTACGTTTCTCCTACGCTGGTGGTCAACCCGGATGCGGCGCTGCGCCTGACGCGGGAAGAGGTGTTCGGTCCGGTGGTGAACCTGGTGCGCGTGGCCGACGGCGAAAAGGCATTGCAGCTGGCAAATGATACCGAGTACGGGCTGACGGCCAGCGTCTGGACGCAAAACATAGGCAAGGCGCTGGAGTACACCGACAGGCTGCAGGCGGGCACGGTGTGGGTAAACAGCCATACCCTGATCGACGCCAACCTGCCGTTCGGCGGCATGAAACAGTCCGGTACCGGCCGTGATTTTGGCCCGGACTGGCTGGACGGCTGGTGCGAGACCAAGTCGGTTTGCGTGCGCTACTCGTAAAAGCAAAAGGCAACCGGGAGGTTGCCTTTTTAGTGTGTGTTCCCTCTCCCGTGGGAGAGGGTCAGGGTGAGGGCATCAGGCCACACCGGGCTAATTTCGTAGGCCGGGTCAGCGCAGCGCCACCCGGCATTTTTTAATGCGACCACCGGTCCCGCCCGGCCTCTTTCGCACGGTACAGCGCCGCATCGGCACGGGCGATGATCTCGGTGCCCGCTAACCCTTCCGCCATGCTCGCAATTCCCATGCTCACGGTGACATGGTCGCTAACGGTTGACGCGCCGTGCGGTATGGGCTCCGCGCGCAGGCCGTCCTGAATACGTAAGGCAACCTTTTCAGCGATGTTTTCCGGGCAGTTAAACAGGATCACCACAAACTCCTCGCCGCCGTAGCGTGACACCACATCGTCAGGGGTTCGCACCGATTTCAACAGCACCTGAGCTACGCGTGTGAGGCATTCATCACCCGCCTGATGGCCGTAGGTGTCGTTGTAGAGCTTGAAGTAATCGATATCCAGCATAATCACCGAGAGGGTTTTTTTCTGCTCTACCGCGTTTTCCAGCACCACTTCCATTTTCCGGCGATTGGCGGTTTTGGTTAACGGATCCTGATGCGCCAGCGCATCCAGTCTGGAGATCAGCAGCTGATTTTGCTGGTTGCGTCGCCAGGCTTCATCAAACCAGCTCAACAGGATGAAACGCCCGCAGATCAGGATCAGCGTAAAGACGCTCCAGATAACAATGAAGTGAAGGTTGAGGCCATCATTTCGTACCCAGCTTGCTATCGGCAGGGTGATCCAAAGCGGCAGCACAAAGGCGAGCAACCCCTTAGGATGAAAATAGAGCGCCGTTAAGCCGGAGAGTAATAAAATGACGCACAGCGGCCAGACGTGCGGGAGCAGCAGCTGGGTGATAAACCAGAAACAGGAGACCGACCAGATGGCGCTACAAATAAACAACACCACGCTGATACCGGCAATGCGCCGCCAGGCCATGAGGATCAGCGCAGCTGAGAGGAGGGTAATGCCAAGCATGGAGGCATCGACTATTTTTGTCAGCTGCGGCGAGTGGGGATAAAGCGGGTCGCCGGCCTTAAGCAGAACGTGTCGCAGCAGAATCATCACCGCGAAGCTGATATTGACGAAGGCCAGCCACGGAAGGTTCATCGCCAGCCCATGCATAACCATGGCATGGCGCGTTGGCCAGGTGGCCCGTTCAAGTGTCGGTTTTTTTCTTTTTTCCATTAATGCTTATTACCCTTTCTGGCGAACACGTGAAGCAGAAAAGGGCGGACGAACCGCCCTTTTGCGTGAGCGTTACGGTGTCACAATGTTAAACCAGAAATCAAATTTATCCATATATCCAAGCATTGAATCCAGTTTAGCGCCGTCACCGGTGAGTTTCACGTCGCCGTCCTGTTCGGCCTGTTTGAGCGTCACCTCTTTGAGGATAATTTTGTTCAGCGTGTCGCGGTTAAGGGTCAGGGTGGCGTCAGCATCCTTCGCCTCGGCGTTGGCCGTGTGGTTCAGCACGCCGTTTTCCAGTTCGAGCTTATATTTGCCGCCGTCGCCGCCGAGATCGATGTTAAACACCGACTTCGCGGTACCCGCTTTTTCACCGTTGATATGCACCGCCAGGTAGTCAAAGAACATTTCTGGCGTCATTGCCCGTACGGTATCCGGGCTGGCGGTATTCGGCGTTGGGCCTTTTACCACGCCGTTACGCAGCTCTTGCGCGCCGGTCAGGTAGAAGTTGCGCCACGGACCGGATTCCGCCTGATAGCCGAGCTGCTCGAGCGCATCCGCTTCAAGGTTGCGTGCCGCCTGGTTATTCGGGTCGGCGAAGACGACTTTGCTCACCACCTGCGCGACCCAGCGGTAGTTGCCCTGGTCGAAATCGGTTTTGGCTTTTTGCAGAATCGCATCCGCGCCGCCCATATATTCAACGAACTTCTTCGCGCCTTCTTCTGGCGGCAGCTCATCCAGCGTTGCCGGGTTGCCGTCGAACCAGCCGAGATAGAGCACGTAGGTTGCCTTCACGTCGTGGCTTACCGAGCCGTAGTACCCTCGGTTGGCCCAGGTGTGCGCCAGCGAATCCGGCAGCTTAAAGTTGGCGGCGATCTCATCGCGCGTCAGGCCTTCGTTAGCCATGCGCAGGGTTTGGTCATTGATGTAACGATAGAGATCGCGCTGGCTTTTCAACAGTTTGACCACATTTTCGTTGCCCCAGGTAGGCCAGTGGTGCTGCGCCATGATGATTTCGGCTTTATCGCCCCAGCGCACAATCGCTTCGTTGATGTATTTTGACCACGGCAGCGGCTCACGGATTTTCGCTCCGCGAAGCGAGTAGGTGTTATGCAGGGTATGGGTCACGTCCTCGGCGGATTCAATCAGCTTTTTCTCTTCGATATACCAGAGCATTTCTGACGGGGCTTCAGAGCCAGGCGCGAGCATAAAATCATAGGTCAGGCCGTCGATGACCTCTTTCTGACCATCTTTCTCGATGATGTTGGTGGGCGCAATCAGGGTCACGGTTCCAGCGGAAGTGGTCGTCCCCAGACCGGCGCCGACCTGGCCTTTAGCATCGGGTTTCAGCAGGTTGCCGTACATATAGCTGGCGCGGCGGCTCATGACGTTACCCGCCATAATGTTCTCCGCGACGGCGGCTTCCATAAACCCGGCCGGGGCGTAGATTTTCACCTTGCCCGCCTTCACGTCCGCTTCGTCAACCACGCCGCGCACGCCACCGTAATGATCCACGTGGCTGTGGGTGTAGATCACCGCCACCACGGGCTTTTTACCGCGGTTTTTAAAGTAGAGATCCATCCCGACTTTGGCCGTCTCTGCCGACACCAGCGGGTCAACCACGGTAATACCTTCTTTACCTTCGATAATGGTCATATTCGACAGGTCAAGATTGCGTATTTGATATACGCCTTCGGTGACTTCAAACAGTCCGCTAATATTAATCAGCTGTGATTGACGCCATAAGCTGGGATTGACGGAATCCGGGGCTTTATCGCCTTCTTTAATAAATGAATATTGCTGCGGGTCCCAGACAACATTACCTTGTTCCCCTTTGATGACGTCCTGAGGAATAGGGGCAATAAATCCTTTGTGGGCGTCGGTGAAATCAGTGTTGTCGGAGAAGGGAAGCTGATTAAACAAAGCGTTGTTGGCTTGTTGCGTCGTTGCAGTCGCATCCTTTGGGGCTTCTGCGGCATAAGCCGAATTGACGGAAATAAAAAGCCCTGCCAGCGCAAGACTCCTGACGATCGAATTAAATCTCATCCTAAAACCTCTCAGTGATGTATTACGTCGTTTGTGGAAACTTCGTGTCCTGGCTGAAAGTGGTTCAAGAGATGCAATGGGAATACGCGAGGTAAAATAACTATAATCGGGGAGTGGTATTCAGCAAATAAATAGATGAAAAACCGGGCGTTGCGCCCGGTACGTTATTTATTTCTGTTGGTCTTTTTTCTTGCCAAGCGTTGGCGTCTCGTCGAAGAAGTTCCACGGTTTGAGCAAGGTATGCACCCATTCCGTAGGCATGATTGGCCACTCCTCGGCGCGGGCAACGTGCGTGGTGCCGGTGGTCATCCACACCACGTCGTCCTGGTCGTTCAGCGATTCGTTATCCTTGCTGTACTGGCCCAGGCCGGTATCGTGCGTTGAGCGGTTAGGGAATTTCCCTTCCGGGTACATCTCATTCGGGTGGTAGCGCGTCACCCACAGCTGTTTGTCCATAAAGCTCAGGCGGTGGTAAATCCACTCGTCCGGGGCAAACTTCGCCCCCGTTGCCACCGGATGCGTACCGCCCGCGTAAGGGATGATCTGGTACGACACCGGGTTGCCCATGCGGTTCTCTTTACGGGTGTTGCTCAGCAGTCGAATGGTGCCGGGGTCAAACTTCTGCGCGGCCTGCTGTTCGGTGTCGATATCGTACTGGTTAATCTGCATGGTGCTGGTACGCGGGCCCCCGGCGGTGTTCGGTTTCACTTCCGGGTCCATCGCCACCAGCTTGTTGTTGGTGCCGTCTACGTCCATATCCAGGCGGAAGTTATAGATGTGCTGGTGGGTGGTGCCGACAATATTATGGTCGATCAGCGTGCCGTATTTGGTGTCATCTTTGGCGGTTGCGTCATGCATGGTTTTTGCCTGCACGCCTTTCACCGCTTCAATGCCGGTTGCTCCTGCATCAATGCCGATGGTGCCGTTCTCGTGGAAGACCCAGTCAAAGATATAGTCGTAGTTGCCCACGGTACTCACCCAGCGCACCACCAGCTCGCGGCGCTCGGTGCTGACGTTCGGCTGGCCCATCTCCTGGTGCTTATACTCCGGCCCGGCGTAGCGCTCAAAAATGGCGATTGCGCCGGGGATCTCCATCGGCGCGCCGGTGTAGTCCGGAATGGTTTCGTTCAGCATCACGGCGTTAGACGGCACGTCCTTGCCGCGCACCAGCGGGGAGGTCAGGGTGCCCATGCCGTAGTCACCGGAATCCAGATAGGCTTTGAAGTACCAGCCCACGTCCGGGTCACCATAGGGTACGATCATCCCGCCTAACGATCCCTGATACATGACCTGACGCTTTTTGCCGTTATCGTTATAAGTCACGGTCGAGATTGTGGGCCCAACGCGGGAGTCGAGGCTCAGGTGGAAATCCCAGTTCTGCCAGTGCACCGTGTCGCCGGTGATGGTGTAGTTCTTGCCTTCCGGTTCGACGATCTCCAGCGGTTTTTTCACCGTTTCAATACGGTCGCGGCCGTCATAGGGACGCGGGGTCATCGGAACCGGCACCACCGGGCCTTCTTCGATTTTCTGGATTTTCTTCTGCTCAAGGTCAACAACCGCCACCAGGTTTTCAATCGGGTGCGCCCAGTAGTTGCCATCGCCCACGTCCAGATAGCTCACCACTTTGAGCAGGCGGTCTTCCTGCTTCAGGCCATCCTTGCCGTCAAAGTACCCGACGGTCAGCGGGGTGGTGATCACTTTCTTCGTATCGGTGATGCCGCGCTTTTTCAGCACCTCGGCAAACTCGGCGCTTTCGTTAACGATCTGCTGGACGGCGGTAAAGTCATCCAGCAGCACCATCCCGTGCGCGTCTTTTATCGGCTCCCAGCTGAGGATCTTTTTATCCTTCAGATCCACCCGGCTTTCGATGATGTGCTTCCCGTCGAGCATCGTGATGTTGGCCTGGCGAGGGGCATCCACCGCCGTGCCGTTCAGCACGAAGTCCCAGACTTTGGCTTTTTCCGGCTCGGCAAGGGCAATCTGGGTAAAGCGGGTATTGGGTTTGAAGTCCGCAGAGGCTTTAACGATCTCGACGGCCTGCTTAATTTCGTCTGCTGTTAAGGCGTTCAGAGGGTGGGGACGTTTTTCCACCTGGAAAGTCTGGTCGAGGCCAGACTGGAAGACATCGTTGATGAAGGTCTCGGAGATATAGGCTTTTTTGTTTTTCATCACCACCGGCACCTGCAGCTTCAGGGGTTTACCGTTGACGATGGCGGTTTTCGCGCCAGGCTTGACCTTCACAAAGGCTCCGTCTTTGGTGATGGTGAACATCTGTGCGTAATCATCCCACTGCACGTCCGCGCCAAACGTCTGCAGCGTTTTGTCCATCGGGACCATATGCGCCTCGCCGCCGTGTGCGAAAACAGGGGAGTGCCAGGCGCAACACAGCGCAACGGCCATGGCCAGTGCCGTTCTACGGGCAGAAAAAGAAGAATTGCTTCCCATCGTAGACCTCATCTTGTTGTGTTTATTGTGTTGTGACAGCCTTATCCTGACAGGCGCGCGCGAAAAGCGTTTGCCTGCATCTGCCAGGTTATTTGTCAGTCTTGCCAGGTTAAAAAAAGAGCGGGGATAAATCACATGCTCGTACAGAACAATCCCCTCTCCCCGTTGGGGAGAGGGTTAGGGTGAGGGGGAGTTAGCTGAAGTCGCCCTGCTGGCGGGCCACCAGCGTCAGAATGGAGTAGAGCGCCACGGCCTGCTGGTGCTGGTTGAATATCTCAACGGACCACTCCACCACGCCCGTCGGTTTTTCATCGGCGGTGCGCTGTTTTTTCAGCGTTTTACGCTTGCAGGTCAGGCGCACCTGAATGGTGTCGCCCGGTTTGACCGGCTCGATAAAGCGCAGGTTCTCCATGCCGTAGTTAGCGATGACCGGGCCTACGCCTGCATCGACAAACAGCCCGGCAGCGGCAGAAATCAGGAAATAGCCGTGCACTACGCGCTCGCCGAAGATCGACTCCGCCGCGCCGATTTTGTCCATATGGGCGTAGAAGTGATCCCCGCTCAGGCAGGCAAAGTTGACGATATCTGCCTCTGTCAGGGTACGGCGCGGCGTCAGCAGGCTGTCGCCCGGCTGCAGCTCTTCGAAGTATTTACGGAACGGATGAACACGATCTTCCTGAACCTCTGCACCGCGCACCCACTGCTTGCCGATAGCGGCCAGCATCGACGGGCTGCCCTGAACGGCGGTGCGCTGAAGATAGTGTTTCACCGCGCGCAGGCCGCCCAGCTCTTCACCACCGCCTGCACGGCCCGGGCCGCCGTGGACCAGCTGCGGCAGCGGCGAGCCGTGGCCGGTAGACTCTTTAGAGGACTCCTCGTTGAGGATCTGAATACGCCCGTGGGCGCGCGCTGCACCGGCAATAAACCGGCGGGCGGTGGCTAAATCCGCCGTTACCAGCGTCCCCGCCAGGCTGCCGCCGCCCGCGCGGGCCAGCTCCAGGGCGTGATCCGCATTGCGATACGGCATCAGCGTGGCCACAGGTCCAAAGGCCTCGGTGGAATGCACTGCAGGGGTTTCGTCCGGCTGCGGGCAGAAGAGCAGGGTCGGCGGGAAGAACGCGCCAGCCGCCTGCAGATCCGCTTTCCCGCCCAGGCGAACCTGGCAGCCTGCGGCAACAAGCTGGTCGACTTTTTCCTGCACGTCCGCGCGCTGTTCGCCGTTCACCAGCGCGCCCATCTTCACGCCTTCCTGCGCCGGATCGCCGACAACCACCTTCTCCAGCCGGGCAATCAGCGCCTGGCTGACGGCATCAGCCTGGCTTTGCGGCACGATGATGCGACGAATGGCGGTACATTTTTGCCCGGCCTTGGCGGTCATTTCGCGCACCACTTCACGAATGAAGAGGGCGAATTCCGGCTGCTCCGGCGTGACGTCTTCACCCAGCACGCCGCAGTTCAGCGAGTCGGCTTCCATGGTGAACGGAATCGCGTTCGCCACGATGTTCGGATGTACCCGCAGCGTCTGGCCGGTGCTGGCGGAGCCGGTGAAGGTCACCACGTCCTGGCTGTCGAGCTGGCTCAGCAGATCGCCCGCGCCGCCGCAGATCAGGCTGATGGCCCCGTCCGGCACCAGGCCGCTGTCGACGATGGATTTCACCATCGCCTGCGTCACCTGCGCGGTCGCGGTGGCGGGTTTAATGATGGCGGGCATCCCGGCAAGCCAGGTTGGCGCCAGTTTTTCCAGCATGCCCCAGCACGGGAAGTTGAAGGCGTTGATATGCACCGCCACGCCGGATTTCGACGTCAGGACGTGACGCGCCGCAAAGCCGCCCTCTTTTGAGAGGGGGATCAGCTCGTCCTCTGGCCACAGCGTATCGTCCGGCAGCTCGCGGCTGCCCAGGCCTGCGTAGGTGAACAGGGTGCCAATGCCGCCTTCGATATCCACCCAGCTGTCGGCTTTGGTCGCGCCCGTTTGCGCCGAAAGCGCGTAAAACTGCGCCTTGTGCTCAAGCAGATGTTTTGCCACGGCCTTCAGCATGGCTGCACGCTCGATAAAGGTCATGGCGCGAAGGGATTCGCCGCCGCGATCGATGGCGTAACGACGCGCCGCCGCCATATCCAGCCCTTCGCTGGTGACTTCCCACAAAGCTTCGCCGCTGATGGCGTGATGAATGTTGCGCTCGCGGCCCCGGCCAGACTGCCAGACGCCGGACAAGAAGCTGGCTAACTGCTGCATCGCTTATCTCCAGGTGTTTCGTGAATTCACCATAAATAGTTAAATTGTGAATCATAAAAATCAAGCTGAGTTTTAAAGAATTGTTAACATTGTGATCTGGCCTGATGAAACGTGGCGATATGTTTGGCCCTGTACGGGCCTCATTTGAAAAGCCTTGCGAGCGGCATCACAAAATAAGCAAACACTCCTTGGGGTTATATTTAACCTTTGTGTAACTTTTAAGAAACGAAGTGATTCACCATTTCGCATTATTAAACAGATTGACGAATCATAAGGGTGAAAACGTGACGCAAGAAGAACGCTTTGAGCAGCGCATAGCGCAGGAGACGGCGATAGAGCCTCAGGACTGGATGCCGGAAGCCTACCGTAAGACGCTGATCCGTCAGATTGGTCAGCACGCCCACTCCGAGATTGTCGGCATGCTGCCGGAGGGCAACTGGATCGCCCGCGCCCCGACGCTGCGCCGCAAGGCTATCCTGCTCGCAAAAGTGCAGGACGAGGCCGGACACGGTTTATACCTCTACAGCGCGGCGGAAACGCTGGGCTGCGCCCGGGAAGACATCTACCAGAAGATGCTCGACGGCAAGATGAAATACTCCTCCATCTTTAACTATCCCACCCTGACCTGGGCCGACATCGGCGTCATCGGCTGGCTGGTGGACGGCGCCGCCATCGTCAACCAGGTGGCGCTGTGCCGCACCTCCTATGGGCCGTATGCCCGTGCGATGGTGAAAATCTGCAAAGAAGAGAGTTTTCACCAGCGCCAGGGCTTTGAGGCCTGCATGGCGCTCGCGCAGGGGAGTGAATCTCAGCGTCAGATGCTGCAGGACGCCATCAACCGTTTCTGGTGGCCCGCCCTGATGATGTTTGGCCCGAACGACGACAGCTCCCCGAACAGCGCCCGCAGCCTCGCCTGGAAAATTAAACGCTTCGGCAACGACGAGCTGCGCCAGCGGTTCGTGGATAACACCGTTCCGCAGGTAGAAATGCTCGGCATGACCGTGCCGGATCCCGATCTGCGTTTCGACGAGGAGAGCGGCAGCTACCGCTTCGGCGAGATCGACTGGCATGAATTTGACGAGGTGATCAACGGCCGCGGGGTCTGCAATCACGAACGTCTGGCTGCAAAAAACAGAGCCTGGGACGACGGGGCGTGGGTGCGCGAAGCCGCCCTGGCGCATGCCGAAAAGCAACGCGCCCGTCAGGCCGCATAAGAGGAATACACCATGAGCAACGTCTACTGGCCGTTATATGAAGTTTTTGTCCGTTCTAAGCAGGGGCTATCACACCGTCATGTAGGCAGTCTTCACGCTGCTGACGACCGCATGGCGCTGGAAAACGCGCGTGATGCCTATACCCGCCGCAGCGAAGGCTGCTCCATCTGGGTGGTGAAGGCGAGCGAAATTGTCGCCTCCCAGCCGGAAGAGAGCGGCGAATTCTTCGACCCGGCAGAGAGCAAGGTCTATCGACATCCGACGTTTTACACCATCCCTGATGGCATCGAGCACATGTGAGGTCCGGGATGAAAACAGTATCTGCATACGCCCTGCGTCTGGGCGACAACGGTCTGGTCCTTTCCCAGCGTCTGGGCGCCTGGTGCGGCCACGCGCCGGAGCTGGAGATTGACCTCGCGCTCGCCAACATTGGCCTCGACCTGCTGGGGCAGGCGCGCAACTTCCTGACCTACGCCGCAGAGCGTGAAGGTGAGGGTGATGAAGACACGCTGGCCTTTGGCCGCGACGAGCGTCAGTTCCGCAACTTGCTGCTGGTGGAGCAGCCCAACGGCAGCTTCGCCGATACCCTTGTTCGCCAGTACCTGATGGACGCGTGGAACGTCGCGCTCTACGAGCGCCTGACCCGCAGCAGCGACGGCCAGCTTGCCGCCATCGCCGCCAAAGCGATTAAAGAGGCGCGCTACCACCTGCGCTTCAGCCGCGGCTGGCTGGTGCGCCTGGGCGACGGCACCGAAACCTCCGCGCAAAAAATGCAGCAGGCGGTTAACGGCCTGTGGCGCTTTACGGCGGAGCTGTTTGACGCCGACGACGTTGAGCTGGAGCTGGCTGCCACCGGCGTGGCCGTTGACCCGCGTGCGCTTCGTCAGCCGTGGGAAAGCGAAGTCTTTGCCGGACTGCACGAAGCCCGCCTAAGCGTGCCTGACGACGCCGCTTACCGCACCGGCGGCAAGAAGGGGCTGCACACCGAACACCTGGGGCCGATGCTGGCAGAGATGCAATATCTCCAGCGCGTCTACCCCGGCCAGCATTGGTAAGGAAGGAGAACGCCATGCAACGTCTCGTCGATATCGCGCCCGCGCAAATTCCGCAGATCTGGGCGCTGTTAAGCCAGATCCCGGACCCGGAAGTGCCGGTCCTGACCATCACCGACTTAGGCATGGTGCGCAGCGTGAAGGCGCAGGGGGGAGGTTGGGTTATTGGCTTCACGCCAACCTACTCGGGCTGCCCGGCGACGGAACACCTGCTGGGCGCGATCCGCGACGCGATGAGCGCGCAGGGGTTTACCCCGGTGCATATCGTGCTCCAGCTGGAACCCGCCTGGACAACGGACTGGATGACGGCCGACGCGCGCGAGCGCCTGCGGGCATACGGCATCAGCCCGCCCGTCGGCCACAGCTGTCACGCGCACGCACCTTTGGAGGTGAGCTGCCCGCGCTGCGCGAGCACCAACACCTCGCTTATCAGTGAATTTGGCTCAACGGCCTGCAAAGCGCTCTATCGCTGCAATTCCTGCCGTGAGCCTTTCGACTATTTCAAATGTATTTGAGGCTGCCATGACAACGTTTCATTCATTAACCGTGGCCAAAGTGGAACCCGAAACCCGCGACGCGGTGACGATTACCTTCGCGGTGCCGCAGGATCTGCAGGACGCTTACCGTTTTCGTCCCGGGCAACACCTGACGCTGAAAGCGAACCTTGGCGGGGATGAGCTGCGCCGCTGCTACTCCATCTGCCGCAGCGCCGCGCCGGGCGAAATCAGCGTGGCGGTCAAAGCCATCGAGGGCGGGCGTTTCTCCCGCTATGCCCGGGACGAGATCAAACAGGGCATGGCGCTGGACGTCATGGTTCCGCAGGGGCATTTTGGCTACCAGCCGCAGGCCGAACGGGAAGGCCACTATCTGGCGATAGCCGCAGGCTCCGGGATCACCCCGATGCTGGCGATTTTATCCGCCACGCTGGTCACCGAACCAAACAGCCATTTCACCCTGATTTACGGCAACCGCAGCAGCCAGAGCATGATGTTCCGCCAGGCGCTGGCGGACCTGAAGGACAAATATCCGCAGCGGCTGCAGCTGGTGTCCATCTTCAGCCAGGAGACGCTGGACAGCGACCTGCTGCACGGCCGCATCGACGGTGAAAAGCTGCAGGCGCTGGCAAAAAAGCTGATCGACTTCCGTCAGTACGACGAGGCCTTCATCTGCGGCCCGTCGGTGATGATGGACGACGCGGAGGCGGCGCTGAAGGCGCTGGGAATGCCGGAAAAATCCATTCACCTTGAGCGCTTCAACACCCCGGGAGCGGCCGTGAAGCGTGCCGTGAGCGTGCAGGCAGAAGGGCAAAAAGTGACCGTGCGCCAGGACGGTCGCGACCGCGAAATCACCCTGACGGCGGACGACGAAAGCATTCTCGATGCGGCCCTGCGCCAGGGCGCGGATCTGCCGTACGCCTGCAAGGGCGGCGTGTGCGCTACCTGCAAGTGCAAAGTGCTGCGCGGCAAAGTCGATATGGCGACCAACTACAGCCTTGAACCTGACGAACTGGCGGCGGGATATGTGTTGAGCTGTCAGGCGCTGCCGTTAACCGCCGACGTGGTCGTCGATTTTGACGCGAAGGGGATGGCATGAGCGAACTGATTATCACCCGGCATGGCCGCGTGCTGCAGCTGACGCTTAACCGTCCGGCGGCGCGTAACGCGCTTAACAACGCGCTTCTGGCGCAGGTTGCGGATGAACTCGAACGCGCCGCGCTTGATGGCGATATCTCCGTCGCGGTGATTTACGGCAACGAGCGCTGCTTCGCCGCCGGGGCGGATCTCAACGAAATGGCAGAAAAAGATCTGCCCGCCACCCTGAACGATATCCGTCCGCAGCTGTGGGCGCGCATCAACGCGTTCACAAAACCGCTGATCGCCGCCGTGAACGGCTTTGCGCTGGGGGCGGGCTGCGAGCTGGCGCTGCTGTGTGACGTGGTCATCGCCGGAGATAACGCCCGCTTTGGTCTGCCTGAAATCACGCTGGGCATTATGCCCGGCGCGGGGGGGACGCAGCGCCTGATTCGCTGCGTGGGCAAATCGCTGGCCAGCAAAATGGTGCTGACCGGTGAGAGCCTTACCGCGCAGCGGGCGCTGAGCGCGGGGCTGGTGAGCGACGTGTTCCCGGCCTCCCTCACGCTGGAGTATGCCCTGAAGCAGGCGGCGCTGATGGCTCGCCATTCGCCGCTGGCGCTGCAGGCCGCGAAGCAGGCGCTGCGCCAGTCGCAGGAGGTGGGGCTGCAGGCCGGGCTGGCGCAGGAACGTCAGCTGTTTACGCTGCTTTCCGCGACGGACGATCGCCGCGAGGGCATCGACGCCTTCTTACAAAAACGCACCCCCGACTTTAAAGGACGCTAACCGTGGAATTTATTCTGAGTCATGTAGAGCAAGGCGTGATGACCGTTACGCTGAACCGTCCCGAGCGTTTAAACAGCTTTAACGACGTGATGCACCAGCAGCTCTCCGAATGCCTGAAGCAGGCCGAGCGCGATGATGCCGTCCGCTGTTTGCTGCTCACCGGGGCGGGGCGCGGCTTCTGCGCGGGGCAGGACCTGAACGACCGCAACGTAGACCCGAACGGCCCGGCGCCGGACCTGGGGATGTCCGTTGAAACCTTTTACAACCCGCTGGTGCGCCGCCTGGCGAAACTGCCGAAACCGGTGATTTGCGCCGTCAACGGCGTGGCGGCGGGGGCCGGTGCCACGCTGGCGCTGGGCTGCGACATGGTGATTGCGGCGCGTTCCGCTCACTTCGTGATGGCCTTCAGCAAGCTCGGCCTGGTGCCGGACTGCGGTGGCACCTGGCTGCTGCCGCGCGTCGCCGGGCGCGCCCGCGCGATGGGGCTGGCGCTGCTGGGTGACAAACTGAGCGCCGAGCAGGCGCTGGCCTGGGGGATGATCTGGCAGGTGGTGGACGATGAACAGCTCTCCGCCGCGGCGCAGCAGATGGCGCTGCACTTCGCGTCACAGCCGACGTATGGCCTGGGGCTGATTAAGCAGGCGATCGGCGCCGCCGAAACCAACACCCTGGACGCGCAGCTCGATCTCGAACGTGACTATCAGCGTCTTGCCGGGCGCAGCGACGACTACCGCGAGGGCGTCAGCGCCTTCCTGGCGAAACGCGCGCCGAACTTTACGGGGAAATAAGATGGTCAATATTCACACTGTCGCGGTGATTGGCAGCGGCACGATGGGCGCGGGGATTGCCGAAGTGGCGGCAAGCTACGGCCATCAGGTTCTGATTTACGATATCGCCTCCGACGCGATTTCGCGTGCGATTGACGGCATCCGCCAGCGCCTGGCCTCAAGGGTGACGCGCGGAAAGCTCTCCGCGGACGCCAGCGCGCAGATCCTCGCCCGGCTGATCCCGGTGACCGACATTCAGGCCCTTGCGGCTGCCGACCTGGTCATTGAAGCAGCGTCCGAGCGTCTGGAGGTCAAAAAAGCCCTGTTTAAACAGCTGGCTGAGATCTGCCCGCCGCAGACGCTGTTGACCAGCAATACGTCATCAATCTCCGTCACGGCGATTGCCGCCGATCTTCCCCATCCCGAGCGCGTGGCGGGGCTGCACTTTTTCAACCCGGCTCCGGTCATGAAGCTGGTGGAAGTGGTAAGCGGGCTGGCAACGTCATCGGAAGCGGCAGATGTCTTGTGCGAACTGGCCATGAACTGGGGAAAACAGCCGGTGCGCTGCCAGTCAACGCCGGGATTTATTGTTAACCGCGTGGCGCGCCCGTTCTACTCCGAGGCCTGGCGCGCGCTGGAAGAGCAGGTTGCAGCGCCTGAGACGATCGACGCCGCGCTGCGCGAAGGCGGCGGTTTCCCGATGGGGCCTCTTGAGCTGACCGACATGATAGGTCAGGACGTCAACTTCGCCGTGACCTGCTCCGTGTTCAACGCCTTCTGGCAGGAGCGCCGTTTTCTGCCCTCGCTGGTGCAGCAGGAGCTGGTTCTGGCGGGAAGGCTGGGTAAAAAAAGCGGCAAGGGCGTATATGACTGGCAGAGCGACAGGCCCGGCGTGAGCTGGCTGCAGGCCGTCAGCGACAGCTTCAGCCCCATGAGCGCGGAGCGAAAAAGTGACGGCGTCACGGAGCTGGATGAGGTCCTGCTGGTTGAAACGCAGGGCGAAACGGCGCAGTCGCTGGCCGTGAAGCATTGCCGCCCGGTGGTGGTCGTTGACCGTATTGAACGCGATGTCGCCGTCATCGCCGCTGCCGCCAGTAACCCGCATTCTGCCACGCAAAAAGCCGTTTTCTATCTGCAGCAGCAGGGCAAGCGCGTGGTTCAGATTGCCGACTACCCTGGCCTGCTGGTCTGGCGCACGGTGGCAATGATTGCCAACGAAGCGCTGGACGCCCTGCAGAAAGGGGTCGCCAGCGAGAAAGATATCGATACCGCCATGCGCCTCGGGGTGAATTACCCAAACGGCCCGATTGCGTGGGGCGAGCGTCTGGGCTGGCAGCGTTTACTGGCGCTGCTGGAAAACCTTCAGCGTCACTATGGCGAAGAGCGCTATCGCCCCTGTTCACTGCTGCGCCAGCGTGCGCTTCTGGAGAGTAGCTATGAGTCATAACGCCTGGCACAACGCCCGCACCATGTATGAACAGGACGCCTGCGCCCAGGCGTTGGGCATCGACATCATTGAGATGGACGAAGGCTACGCGGTAGTCACGATGACTGTCACCCCGCAGATGCTTAACGGCCATAAAACCTGCCACGGCGGACAGCTGTTTTCGCTGGCGGACACCGCCTTCGCCTACGCCTGCAACAGCCAGGGGCTGGCGGCTGTGGCGTCGGGCTGCTCCATAGACTTTCTGCGTCCGGGATTTGCCGGGGACAGGCTCACCGCCACCGCGCGGGTGAAGCATCAGGGCAAACTGACCGGCGTGTACGACATTGAAATCCACAACCAACAACAGAAAACGGTCGCTCTCTTTCGCGGGAAATCTCACCGCATTGGCGGCAGTGTGACAGGAGAAGCCTGATGCGTGACGCATTTATTTGTGATGGTGTTCGTACCCCGGTCGGTCGCTACGGAGGGGCGTTATCAGGCATTCGCGCCGACGATCTGGGGGCTGTTCCGCTGCGGGCGCTGCTGGCGCGTTATCCGCAGCTGGATCTGGAGCGCATTGACGATGTTATCTTCGGCTGCGCGAACCAGGCGGGGGAAGATAACCGTAACGTGGCGCGCATGTCGGCGCTGCTGGCGGGGTTACCGCAGACGGTATCCGGCACCACGATCAACCGCCTGTGTGGTTCCGGCCTGGACGCGATTGGCTTTGCAGCGCGTGCCATTAAAGCCGGTGATGGCGATCTGCTAATTGCCGGCGGCGTTGAATCTATGTCTCGCGCGCCCTTCGTGATGGGCAAAGCGACCGCAGCTTTCCAGCGCCAGGCGGAGATTTTTGATACCACCATCGGCTGGCGATTTGTGAATCCGCTCATGCATCAGCATTTCGGAACTGACAGCATGCCGGAAACGGCGGAGAATGTAGCTGAATTGTTAAATATCAGCCGCGCCGATCAGGACGCGTTTGCCCTGCGCAGCCAGCAGCGTACCGCGCAGGCGCAGCAAAACGGCGTGCTGGCGCAGGAGATTGTGCCGGTGCGGGTGCCGGGGAAAAAAGGCGCGGTGACGGAAGTGAGCGAGGATGAGCATCCGCGCGCGGACACCACCCTGGAGCAGCTCAGCGCGCTGAAAACCCCGTTCCGTAAAAATGGTGTGGTCACGGCGGGGAATGCCTCCGGCGTGAACGACGGCGCAGCGGCGCTGATTATCGCCAGCGAGCAGATGGCGCTCGCGCAGGGCCTGGTGCCGCGCACGCGTATTGTGGCAATGGCGACCGCAGGCGTGGAACCGCGTCTGATGGGGTTAGGCCCGGTGCCCGCTACCTGCAGGGTGCTGGAGCGCGCCGGATTAAGCATTACCGATATGGACGTCATTGAGCTGAACGAAGCCTTTGCATCGCAGGCGCTGGGCGTGCTGCGTCAGCTGGGGCTGCCGGACGATGCTGCGCACGTCAACCCGAACGGGGGAGCCATTGCGTTAGGCCACCCGCTGGGAATGAGCGGTGCCAGGCTGGCGCTGGCGGCGAGCAACGAACTGCACCGACGCGGCGGGCGCTATGCGCTGTGTACGATGTGCATCGGTGTGGGTCAGGGTATTGCCATGATCCTTGAGCGCGTTTGATCAAACTACAATGTGAGCACCCTACAATGACCACGACAAATACAACAAAGCTTGATTCGATCGAAACCGCGTCCGTTGATGAACTGCAGGCACTGCAGACGGAGCGCCTGAAGTGGACGCTCCATCACGCCTACAGCAACGTTCCCATGTACAAACGCAAGTTTGACGCGGCGGGCGTTCACCCTGACGACTTTAACGAGCTGGCGGACCTGCAAAAGTTCCCGTGCACCACCAAGCAGGATCTGCGCGACAACTACCCGTTCGACACCTTTGCGGTGCCGATGGAGCAGGTCGTGCGTATCCATGCCTCCTCCGGCACTACCGGCAAACCGACCGTGGTGGGTTACACCCAAAACGACATCGACAACTGGGCGAACATTGTGGCCCGCTCCCTGCGTGCCGCGGGCGGCAGCGCGAAGGACAAAATTCACGTGGCCTACGGCTACGGGCTATTTACCGGCGGGCTGGGCGCGCACTATGGTGCCGAACGCTTAGGCGCGACGGTGATCCCGATGTCCGGCGGCCAGACGGAGAAGCAGGCGCAGCTGATCCGCGACTTCCAGCCGGATATGATCATGGTGACGCCGTCCTACTGCCTTAACCTGATTGAAGAGCTGGAGCGCCAGATGGGCGGAGACGCCAGCAAATGCTCCCTGCGCGTCGGCGTATTTGGCGCCGAGCCGTGGACGCAGGCTATGCGTCGGGAGATCGAAAAGCGCTTAGGCATTACCGCGCTCGATATTTATGGTCTGTCCGAAGTGATGGGGCCGGGCGTGGCGATGGAGTGTCTGGAAACCGCCGATGGCCCGACCATCTGGGAAGATCACTTCTTCCCGGAAATCGTCAACCCGAACGACGGCACGCCGCTGGCGGACGGCGAGCAGGGCGAACTGCTGTTCACCACCCTGACCAAAGAGGCGCTGCCGGTGATCCGTTACCGCACCCGCGACCTGACGCGCCTGCTGCCGGGCACCGCGCGCACCATGCGGCGTATGGACCGCATCAGCGGTCGTAGCGACGACATGCTCATTATTCGCGGCGTGAACGTCTTCCCGTCACAGCTGGAAGAGGAGATCGTTAAGTTCGAACACCTCTCGCCGCACTACCAGCTGGAGGTAAACCGCCGCGGACATCTTGATTCACTTTCGGTGAAGGTCGAGCTGAAACAGAGTAGCTTGACGCTCTCACACGAACAGCGCTGCCAGGTGTGCCACCAGCTGCGCCACCGAATTAAATCGATGGTGGGGATCTCAACGGACGTGACGATCGTCAACTGCGGCAGCATTCCGCGCTCGGAAGGGAAAGCCTGCCGGGTGTTTGATTTGCGCAAGGTTGCGGCCAACGGTTGAATTTCCCTCCCCCCAGCCCTCTCCCAAAGGGAGAGGGTGGAAAACGTTCCCTCTCCCTTTGGGAGAGGGTTAGGGTGAGGGGAAACCCCAGATTCCTGTGCTATGATTCATCCAGGATAAAAATCACAACAGAATGAATCACATGAATAAACTTGATGCCTTCATCCAGCACGCCGTCAGCTCCGTTCCCATCAGCGGGACGTCGCTCATCTCCTCGCTGTACGGCGACGCGCTTTCCCATCGCGGCGGCGAAATTTGGCTCGGAAGCCTTGCGGCACTGCTGGAGGGTATGGGGTTTGGCGAGCGTTTCGTGCGTACCGCGCTGTTCCGCCTGAACAAAGAGGGCTGGCTGGACGTTTCGCGCATCGGGCGTCGCAGCTTTTACCGCCTGAGCGACAAAGGGCTGCGCCTGACCCGCCGTGCGGAAAGCAAAATCTACCGCGCGGAGCTGCCCGCCTGGGACGGCAAGTGGCTGCTTCTGCTGTCAGAAGGGCTGGATAAAACCACGCTGGCCGATGTAAAAAAACAGCTGATATGGCAAGGGTTTGGCACATTGGCACCGAGCCTGATGGCCTCGCCGTCGCAGCATCTGGCGGACGTACAGTCGCTGCTCCACGACGCGGGCGTGGCGGAAAACGTCATCTTCTTTGAAGCGCATTCGCCGCTGGCGCTGTCCCGCGCGGCGCTGCGTTCGCGGGTGGAAGAGTGCTGGCAGCTCACCGAGCAGAACGCGATGTACGAGACGTTTATCAATTCGTTCCGCCCGCTGCTGCCGCTGCTGAAAGAGGCCGAGCCGGGGGATCTCACGCCGGAACGCTGCTTCCAGATCCAGCTTCTGCTGATTCATTTTTACCGTCGCGTGGTGCTGAAAGATCCGCTGCTGCCGGAGGAGCTGCTGCCTGCGCACTGGGCGGGCCAAAGCGCGCGACAGCTCTGTATCAACATCTACCAGCGCGTCGCGACGGGAGCGCTGGCGTTTGTCAGCGAGAAGGGGGAAACCTCCGTGGGCGAACTGCCCGCGCCCGGTACGCTCTATTTCCAGCGCTTCGGTGGTCTTAATATCGCATAAGGAGTGAAAATGCCGGTTTATCAAATTGACGGCCTGACGCCGGTCGTTCCTGACGAGAGCTATGTGCACCCGACGGCGGTGCTGATTGGCGACGTGATTCTGGGCAAGGGCGTTTACGTTGGCCCGAACGCCAGCCTGCGCGGTGATTTTGGCCGTATCGTGGTGAAAGACGGTGCCAACATCCAGGATAACTGCGTGATGCATGGCTTCCCGGAGCAGGACACGGTAGTTGAAGAGGACGGACATATCGGCCACAGCGCCATTTTGCACGGCTGCATCATCCGCCGTAACGCGCTGGTGGGCATGAACGCGGTAGTGATGGACGGCGCGACGATCGGTGAGAACAGCATCGTCGGCGCGGCGGCGTTTGTAAAAGCGAAAGCGGAAATGCCCGCCAACCACCTGATCGTTGGCAGCCCGGCAAAAGCGATTCGTGAGCTGAGCGCGCAGGAGATAGCGTGGAAGAAGCAGGGTACAAAAGAGTATCAGGTGCTGGTGGAGCGCTGTAAGCTCACGATGCATCAGGTTGAGCCGCTGCGCGAGGCGGAAGAAGGGCGCAAGCGGCTGACGTTTGATGAGAATTTACGCCCGAAGTCTGCCATGTAAAAAGAGCGTCCGTCAGCTCGCGCTGGCATAACCCCAAAAGAAAAAACATAAATGCCCTTCCGGGCATTTATGTTCTGGCTACTCCCATGACGTACGTTTAAAAAGGCCTGTCGCTACACGTGCATCAGTGGAAAAACAGGGCAATCAAAATAATAATTGGAATGGGTACCCCGAGAAAGAACAGTAATAAAGAGCGCATTTAAAACCTCCCGCATTTTTAACGATTATAAATCACGTTGACGACCACCGAAGGTCGCGCACAGGCTGGCGACAAAGGCACCTGCCAGCAGAGAAATGAACGTCCAGAGCATCAGATAGCTCGTGGCTTTGCGTGCGGCATCCGCAGCCTGCTGAGCTTTCTCCTTCGTTTCTTTTAATTTAGCCTGGGCTTTGTCATAGGTACTCTGCACCCGCTGTTCAGCCTCCTGCTGGCTGATACCCGTATTTTGAGCGATCAACCGAGCGACATACTGACGATCTTCCTCGGGCAAGGTCCCGCTGGTAATGCTGTTTACAAATATCCCCGACACTTCGCTTAGCTGTGCAGGAGAGACGGGCTGTTGAGATGCTGAAGGCGTTGCCGGAGCGGCTGGCGATGCGGGAGCGTCGGCGTTGCCTGGGGCATTCGACCTGAACATCGAATTGACGAAATACTGCATCGACGAACCCTGTTCGTCCTGGGACCCGTTAGCCATGCTCGCGGCACCCGCCGCCGTAGTTAGCGCTGCTCCGCCGGCAACATTCCCCACGATTTTAGCTCCTCCTCCGATGACGGAGCTTACGGCGCTTGTGAACAGCGCAGCGGATATGAGCGCCGCGACGGCCCAGGCTAAAAATCCATGTGCAGTATCCCGGAAATAGACTTCATCGCCGCGCGTATCGACCCATTTGGTGCGCAGTCGCCCGGATAAATAGCCGCCCATTCCTGACGCAACAATCTGAGTAAAAGTTAACCACGCTATAGCGGCAATACCCACCGTACCTGCGTCAAGTCCGCGACTTTCCCATGGCGAAACAGACGTAAGACCTAACCCGGCGCCCAGGATAAGTAAAATCAAAGAGAGAGAGGCCGCAGCTGCTGCGCCGGCGAAGATTGCGCCCCATGATACAGCGCTGCTGCTCGCGGCGGGCAGCGTCAGACGAGCGTCGGGAGTCGTGCTGTTTATGGCGCTTTCGTGAATGTGAGTCATAACTGTTGTCCTTTAAATAATATATGCGTTCGGAACCAGGAACTTATTGAAGAAACAGGAAATATAACCACCTTCAACACCTGTGCTCTAAAGGAGCCGGGTAGTCCATTTATAAAAAGAAATCCGGTAAAACGTGAAAAAATTCCCATCAGGATGGAAATTCATTCCTTGCACTAAGAAGAGTAGATGATTTTTCGCTAAATGGATTTTGAACTTTAAAAATCCGCTACCGACTCACAACGGCAGCAGAATTATTCAGCATCGGCACTGCGGATGAATAACCGATCTGGTCAGAGACAGGTGAATACGTTTTAAACGCCAGCAGAACGTTTAGGGGGGCTGTAATAACGGGGCGGGAAACAGCCATTAAAAGTGGCTATGCTAGCCTGCCTGCTGGCAAACGGCGCATCAGGCATTGAGTTCGTCTAAATGCTTCAGCAGGTCATGGCATGTCTCTTGTAACTCGTTGATCATTCTTGCCACATGGAAACCGTCGCACACGGAGTGATGGACAAGAACGGCGAGTGGCAACAGTATTTTCCCCTCCTGCTCAACGTATTTCCCAAGCGTAAACATGGGGGTGAAAAAATTCTGCATCTTCGCGACGTTGGTATCAAAACTGGTAAAACTTACCCAGGGGATCGCCGATACGAAAAATATATTTTCCGGAGACTCGCCCTTCGGCCAGTAAGCAACGTTGTTGCCATAGCGGGCAACGTCTGCTGAATAGGCATCCAGGAAGTGGAGAATATTGCCATCATAAGGGCTCCATAATGATGAGAACGTTTCCGTCTCATTATGGAAAATGGTATAGCTGGGGTGGACTTCATTCCAGACTATAAGTTCACCATCCTTCATGGCCATACGGAATTCAGCATGCCGGTTCACAGCCTGTGAAAGGAGAAAAATTATTGTAGGGTAAAATTTCCAGCCAAACTTTTTTGTATTTTTTAGCAGCCCGGTAATGTCTAACTGAACGGTCTGGCTGAACGTGCATTGCGCAAAAGACTGAAAGACCTCGAAATGCTCCTTTCTTGCCCAGCGGGATAGGTCAACAGGGGTATATTCTGGGGCTGTTTTTTTCATTTCTTAACCTTTTTTGAGCAATCGTAAATCAGATGTTTATCTGATTTTTCAGGAGGTTAGCAAGGGTACAGGCACTGAACCGCTTGGGTTGCGAACGCTGCTGTGAGAGTAGCGTATCCCTGTACGGCTGGAAAGGAAATGTGCCCTGCGAAACACATTTTGGCTGCAACGTTCGCCAGGTGCTGTTATACTGTATATAACCACAGTAAAAGGGGCGTATCATGGCTGTTGAAATAAAATATGTTGTCGTAAGAAAAGGTGAAGAGAAAATGACATTTGCCAGCAAGAAAGAGGCTGACGCTCACGACAAACTGCTCGACATGGCGGAAGCGTTCACCGACTGGCTGTTGCAAAGCGGTATACAGCTGGATGAAGCGCAGGCTGAGGATCTTGGGCTGCATCTCGCCGAGCAGAAAGAGGCCGTGCAGCATATTCTGCGTACCAGCAGGCTCCCCGATCTCAACGCCCCGGCGGGAACAGATCGCACGGACTCTGAAGCGGCTGACGGGAAAAAAATCAGAGCCGTGAAGGCTGCCTGATCGCCCGTGCCCATCTTCATTCAGGGGACGTCTCGCTGCCGTTCCCCCGAATGATGCTCTAGAGAGGTGTGATTGAAGATCCCCTCGCGATCCAACCTATAACCCAAGATCGCTTAAAGAAGGATGGTCATCTGGACGTCTGCCCAGCGGCCAGTGATACAGACGCTCTGATTCTTCGATCGGCATGTCATTTACGCACGCGAAACGACGCGTCATCAGGCCATCCTGGTCAAACTCCCAGTTTTCATTGCCGTAAGAACGGAACCAGTTGCCCGAATCATCATGCCATTCATAGGCATAGCGCACGGCAATACGGTTTTCTGTAAACGCCCAAAGCTCTTTGATCAGGCGATAGTCCAGCTCTTTTTTCCATTTGCGGTCCAGGAAGGCCTGGGCTTCTTCGCGGTTAGCGGCAAATTCCGCACGGTTTCGCCATTTTGTATCCACGGAGTAGGCGAGGGCAACTTTTGCGGGGTCGCGGCTGTTCCAGCCATCTTCTGCCAGCCTGACTTTTTCGATAGCCGTTTCACGGGTAAAGGGCGGTAACGGTGGGCGTGTGTTCATCTAAATGACCTCTGGTTGATAGTATGTAGACAGATCTGTCTACTTGCGTTAATCTAGGCCTGAAAAATAACGCTGTCAACAACTCAATTGAGGCTGGAACGTGGTGAAAACATCCATTGCGAATAAAGACGAAAAAATTAGCGTCAGAGAGAAAATAGTACTAACCGCGCATGAGCTGTTTTATTCCACGGGGTTTAAAGCAACGGGTGTAGATACCATCATCAGGCAGGCTCACGTGACGAAAGTAACTTTTTATCGTCATTTCCCCAGTAAAAATTTGCTCATTCTTGCCTATTTGCATTATCGGCACGAAATATGGATAGACTGGTTTGAGACCGCGCTGCGCCTGAATGTTGACGAAGGGAGAACTGCGTCGGATGCCCTGGCAGCAACGCTTCACGCGTGGTTGGTGATGCCTTCATTCCACGGTTGCGCATTTATCAACGCCAGCGCAGAAGCGAAATCCGAAGAGGTTGAAAACGAAATAAAAGAAATTTGCCGCAGCCATAAATTAGAGACGAAAGAAAAAATTGCGGCCCTGACGGCTATTTCCGATGAACAACGCCTTAATGAAATTATGTTACTGATCGACGGAGCCATCATTCATGCCCAGATGGGAATGGATGTCGACGCGGTTATTCACGGGCTGAAGAGTGGGCTGGAGAAAATAACCGGGCAGGCAGCGTAGAGCGAGGCGTCATCGGCTCGGCAGAATGAGCCGTTTACACGGTTTTCCCGGTCGGCGGCAGGGGGAAATGCGTATCCGTTGGGATCTCAGCCAAAATGCATGATACTGAACGAAATGGAAAAGCAAGGATTCAGCGTATGACCCTTCATTTACGACACGCCACGCCAGCCGATTCACGCTTGCTCAGCGACCTCGGGTTTCGCATCTATTCCGCCCACTTTAAACCTCTGTGGGTGTCGGAAACGGAGATGAATAATTTCCTGCACGACGAGTATTCTCTCCCCGTGCTCGAACAAAGCCTGAAGGAGAGCGGCGTAGCCTGGTACGTGGCACAAACCGAACGCCCGATTGGCTTTATGAAAGTCACCTGGGAAGCGGCCATACCGGGCACGAGCGACGTCGGGGTTCTGCTCAATAAACTTTACCTGGACCCAACTGAAACGGGAAAACACTATGGCAAGTTGATGTTTGAACACGCCGTACGGCTGGCCAGAAATAACGGCAAGCGCTCTTTATGGCCGGAAGTACTCGAGCAAAACGAAGGCGCTTACAGGTTCTATCAGAGACAGGGCATGCTTTGCGTCAATGAAGTGCTGTTTGAGACGGCATCACAGCAAAGCGTACTGAAAATAATGAGAATGCCTCTTCAGGCGTCTATCTAAAAACAGGTAAACCCCATGCTTGAACTTCGCCCTAACTGTGAACGTTGCGATAGAGATCTCCCGCCCGATACGTCCGAAGCCTACATTTGCTCGTTCGAATGCACCTTTTGCAACGAGTGCGTCACTCAGGCGCTGAGCGGGCGCTGTCCAAACTGCAGCGGTGAGCTTGTCCGCCGTCCGGTACGTCCTGAGGCGGCGCTGCTGAAGCACCCGGCATCCACGCTGCGCCGCTATACAAAGTAGGCTACCGCTCGTCGTTGTCCTCCCCCGGTGCCATCTCCAGCGCGCTGGCGCTGGCGGGGTCGAACAGCGAAATACTCTCAATCTGATTGAGCAAGATGACTCTGCGGAAGTCCATGGCGCTTCGGGGATCCGAATCAAGCGTGATGTCATGCTCGTGGTACCACCTGCTGTAGTTATTTTCGATGCGCAGATTCATCGTTTTTTCATCGCGATAGCCGCTTAGCATCGGGATCAGCACGATATTGGCCGTCTTTTCATATTCCAGCGTGGCGGTATGGATCATGCCAACATAGATTCGCCGAGACCTCAGCGCCACCTGTGCCAGCTCCCCTTGCTCCATGCACTGGTAAAGGAGCTGTTCAATGCCGCTTGATTGCGCCAGGCGCTTGTAGAGTTTTTTCCGGCCCTCGCCGTCGAGCCTCGCGCTGCCCGCCCAGTTAGAACGATAGAGACAGAACAGAATGGCGAAGGCCAGCATCACCACTACCGGCGCCTGGATCCCCAGGAAACTCCAGTTCATGAAATCTATCTGCCAGTCGGCATATTTCTGCGAGGTAAAGTGAAAAGTATTGTCCGCGGCTGAAAGCGCAAACAGCAGCAGCCAGAGGAGGCCGGTGGCGATCACGCCCTGTAAAACGAAAATACAGCCATAAAGCGCGACGAGGAAATACACGTCCCAGCCGAAGGAACGCTTAATTTTAAACCGCGTCGAGAGATCGCGGCTGGTATACCAGTACCCGCACACCATCAGCACCATAAATATCGCCGTTCCCATATCACGCCCTCTTCAGCGCAGTGACGTGGCGCAGAAAATCCTGGCGAACCTCATTGCTTTTGTAGTTCACCGAGGCGTTTCCGTCCTGATCGATAATAATGCGGTCCCCGTCCTCAACGGCTTCAATGATCTCCTGCTGCGTCATCACCTGAAGCAAAGATTCCGGGCTTGAAAAGAGTGAGAGAAAGAAACGTCTCATTGCGAAGCATCCTTATGAATAAAAAGGATAAGCCTGGAGGATAAACGGCGAGTTTGCCTTAAGGTTTTCCTTAAAATCAGCAGCTGCCGGGCACGGGAACTCATCCCGATCTCAAAAATGGCTTTTGTTGTGATTTTTAACCCTATGTAAATGTTGGTTAAAAAAATATATCCACCAACAAACTTGGACAAATAACGGTGATTGTGTAAGTTTTAATTATGCGATTACGCCACGTTGTTTACAGCCAGGATGTGACCCATGAGCATGTTGCCCTCCGTCGTCAGTCGGTTTTTTGATTACTACGCCGCGCTGGATGCCCAGCCACCGTCGGCGCTGGCAGGGCTTTACCACCCTGACGCCACGCTTATCGATCCCTTCGGTGAGCATCACGGGCTGTTTGCGCTCCAGCGCTACTTTACCCATCTGCTGGCTAACGTGGACAACTGCCGCTTTTCCATCGACCCGCCGCTGAGTGGCGACAGTCGTTTTGTCGTCACCTGGACAATGCACTGGTCGCATCCGCGCATTGCCGGGGGAGATCCGCTTGAGCTGCCGGGCTGTTCCGTGGTGGACACGGAAAACGATTTGATTGTGCGCCAGCGGGACTATTACGACGCTGGAGAGATGATCTATGAACATCTTCCCGTGCTCGGCTGGGCGGTACGCGGCGTGAAGCGCAGGGTGAAATCATGAAAACCGTACTGATTACCGGCGCGAGTTCCGGAATTGGCGCCGGGCTGGCGAGGTCCTATGCGGATGACGGCTATCACGTCATTGCCTGCGGGCGTGACCCGGCGCGTCTTGAAGCCCTGCATCAGCACAGCCCCAACGTCACGGTTCGCCTGTTCGACATGACGGACAGGGACGCCTGTCGCCAGGCGCTGACGGGGTGCTACGCCGACGTCGTTATCCTCTGCGCCGGAACCTGCGAATACCTCAACCACGGCGACGTAGATGCCGCGCTGGTGGAGAGGGTAATGAACACCAATTTCCTCGGCCCGGTTAACTGTCTTGCCGCACTGCAGCCGCAGCTGGCGGCGGGGAATCGCGTGGTCCTCGTCAGCTCGATGGCGCACTGGCTGCACTTCCCGCGAGCCGAAGCCTACGGCGCGTCGAAAGCCGCCTTAACCTGGTTTGCCGAGACGCTGCGCCTCGACTGGGAACCGAAAGGGATCGGCGTGACCGTCGTCTCACCCGGCTTTGTCGACACGCCGCTGACTCAAAAAAATGATTTCGCCATGCCGGGTAGGGTGAGCGTCGACGACGCCGTGAAGGCGATCCGTTCTGGTCTGGCGAAGGAAAAAAATCACATCGCCTTTCCCGGCAGTTTTGGCCTGATTTTGCGGCTGCTGTCAGCACTCCCGGCCTTTCTTCAGAATGCGCTCCTGCGCAGGATGGTGCGCTCATGAACATCGCCATTATCGGCAGCGGCATTGCCGGGTTAACCTGCGCCTGGCGGCTGGCCGGCCATCATCAGGTCACCGTGTTTGAAGCCGGAGCCACGCCGGGCGGACACACCGCGACGGTAGACGTTTCCACGCCGCAGGGGACCTTCGCCATTGACACCGGTTTTATCGTCTACAACGACCGTACCTATCCGCGCTTCATGGGCCTGCTGAGCGAGTTAGGCATCAGCGGGCAGAAAACGCAGATGAGCTTTTCGGTGCACAACCCGAAAACCGGGCTGGAGTACAACGGACACACCCTGACGTCGCTGTTTGCTCAGCGGCGAAATATCTTCAATCCGGCGTTCTGGACGCTGCTGAAGGAGATCGTGCGCTTCAATCGCCTGGCAAAACAGGCGCTGACGGAGGAGATTGACCCGAACGCTACGCTGCAGACCTTTCTGGAGCGGCATCGCTTTACGCCATTTTTCGCGCGTCACTACATTCTGCCGATGGGGGCGGCCATCTGGTCCTCGTCGCTGCAGGAGATGAAGCGCTTTCCGCTTCCGCTTTTCCTGCGCTTCTTTGAGCATCACGGCCTGCTGGACGTCACGCACCGCCCGCAGTGGTACGTCGTGCCCGGCGGATCGCGTGAGTACATCCGCGCGATGCTAGACAAGCTCGGAAACCGCGTAACGTTACGCCTGAACGCGCCCGTGCAGGGGGTGAGCCGCGATGAGCGGGGCGTCACGATCCGGCTGGACAACGACAGCCACACCTTCGATCGGGCGATCTTTGCCTGCCATTCCGGGCAGGCGCTGGCGATGCTGGACGATCCGACGCCCGCAGAACGTGAGGTGCTGGGGGATATTGGCTGGCAGCGCAACGAGGTGGTGTTGCACAGCGACAAAGGCTGGCTGCCGGCGCGCGAGCGCGCCTGGGCGAGCTGGAACTACCGGCTGAGCGAGCGGGATCGGGCCAGCGCCTGCGTCACCTATAACATGAATATTCTGCAGGGGCTGCCCGCCGGAAGCCCGCTGTTCTGCGTCACGCTGAACCCGGAAACGCCGGTGGATGAACGTTTCGTCCTGGAGCGTTTTGTCTATGAACACCCGCTTTTTAACCCGAAAAGCTGGCGCGCGCAGGCGCGGCGCGGGGAGATCAACGGCCATAACCGGAGCTGGTTCTGCGGCGCGTACTGGTACAACGGTTTTCATGAGGACGGCGTGCGCAGCGCGCTGGACGTGGTGCACGGTCTGGCGGCAGAGGAGGGCAACTGAGATGAACAGCTGCCTCTATCACGGCGCGCTGCGCCACCGCCGGCTGCAGCCGAAAGCGCACGACTTTACCTACACCGTCTTCATGGCCTGGCTGGATCTTGACGAGCTTGACGCGCTGCCCGCCGCTGGCGTGCGCCGCAACCGGTTTGCCGCCGCCTCGTTTTACGATGCGGATTACCCGCTGGGCGCGCCGCTAAAGGAGAACGTGCTCGATCGTCTGGAGAGCCTGACCGGTGAGCGTCCCGACGGGCGCGTGATGCTCCTGACGCAGCTGCGCTACTTCGGGTTTCATTTCAACCCGGTCAATTTTTACTACTGCTATGACCGGGCAGAGAGCCTGCGCTGGGTGCTCGCCGAGGTGCGCAATACGCCCTGGAACGAGCGGCATTACTACGCGGTGAACGGGCAGAACGCGCAGCCAACGGAAAAAGCGTTCCACGTCTCGCCGTTTAACCCAATGGAGATGGTTTACCACTGGCGCTTCAACAGCCCGGATAACACCCTCAACATGCATATTGAGAACCATCAGGACGAAAAGGTGTTTGACGCCACGCTGGCGCTTCGCCGGGAGCGGCTTACGCGCGCGTCGCTGAGGCGGATGCTGGTGCGGATCCCGCTGATGACGCTCAAAACCGTTTTCGCTATTTACTGGCAGGCGCTAAGGCTGTGGCTCAAGCGCGTGCCGTTGCATAACCATCCCGTCAGCAGGAGTGAACGCTCATGACCGATCCCGTCTTTGCGCTTGAACCCGATATTCCGCGCAACGTTCGCGTCGCGCGCTGGCTGCTTTTCCGCCTGTTGAGCGGCATCCGAGGCGGATCGCTTACCGTGCAAGAAGGGGCACAAACCTTTCAGTTTGGCGACCCCTCCGCTGCGCTACACGCCGATGTTCAGGTCCTGACGCCGGGGGTTTACTGGCGCGTCTTAACGGGCGGTAGCCTTGCTGCGTCCGAAGCCTGGATGGACGGCGAGTGGGAAACCGCCCAGCTTACGCCGCTTCTGCAGCTCCTGGCCCTCAACGGTGACGTGCTCGGACGGCTGGAAAACGGCTTTCGCCTGTTCGGCAGGCAGGTTGAGCGTCTGCGCCACTGGATGCGACGCAATTCGCGCGCGCAGGCGCGGGACAATATCGCCGCCCATTACGATCTGGGGAACTCCTTTTACGCCCATTTTCTGGACAAGGAGCTGCTCTATTCCAGCGCCTTGTTTACCGCCGAGGAGCAGGATTTAACGTCGGCCCAGCAGGCAAAAATGGCGCGCCTGTGCGACCAGCTCGCGCTCAGCGCGGAGGACCACCTGCTGGAAATCGGCACCGGCTGGGGCGCGATGGCGGAGTATGCCGCCCGCCATTACGGCTGCAGAGTAACCACCACCACGCTCTCAAAAGAGCAATATCTCTGGGCAACGGAGCGGATCGCTCGCGCCGGGCTGCAGGACCGCGTGGAGGTGCTGCTCTGCGACTATCGCGATCTCACCGGTCAGTACGACAAGCTGGTGTCGATTGAGATGATTGAAGCGGTGGGGCAGAACTATCTCCCGACGTTCTTCCGCACCTGCCAGGCGCGGCTGCGCCCGGGTGGACGCATGGCGATTCAGGCCATCACCATTCAGGACCAGCGCTACCGCGACTACAGCAAAAGCGTCGATTTTATCCAGCGCTACATTTTTCCCGGCGGTTTTTTACCGAGCATTACCGCGATGAACGAGCTGATGACGCGCCATACCGATTTTGTCGTGCGCAACCTCTTTGATATGGGGCCAGACTACGCCCGCACGCTGGCCCACTGGCGGCAGCGCTTTGTCCACGCCTGGCAGGAGATTGAAACGCTGGGGTTTGATGAGCGCTTTCGCCGGATGTGGCTCTACTACTTTGGCTACTGCGAAGCCGGGTTCAACGCCCGCACCATCAGCGTGGTGCAGCTGACTGCGGAACGCGTATGAAACAGTATGGGCAGGTTTTCCTGCTGGCCATCGCGTTCGATCTCTACTGGACGCTGGTGGTGCTGTTTCGCGAGCGGGGGCTGGTCATCTGGCTCGCGCTGGCGATTCTGGCCTGCCTGATGCTGTCGCCCGCGCACAGGCTGTACGCCGTTTTACTTGCCGCCGCGGGCAGCCTGCTTGACGCCCTCTGGGCAATGACCGGGCTGATTGCCTTTACGGGGGCGTCCCTCATGCCCCTGTGGATGGTGGCGCTGTGGCTGATGTTTGCCACCGTCTGGACCCAGCTGACGCGAACCACAACGCTACCGGGCTGGATGTTAACGCTGCTGGCAACCGTGGGCGGGCCGGTGGCCTACCTCATCGGTGAACGGCTGGGCGCGATTGAGTTTCTGGAGCCGACCTTTATCGTCGTCAGTTGGATGGCGCCGGGCTGGCTGGTATTGATGCTGTTTTTCCATCTGCTGATGGGGAGGCAACAATGAGAGCCGTTCTGCTGATGATCTGTCTCACCGCGTTTACCTCTACGGCCCACGCTGCCGACTGGCTCGGCTGGCGCAAGGTGGGAAGCGCCACGCTCACCTGGGGGCCTTTTACCGTTTACACCTCGCAGCTGCTGACGCCGGACGGGCGCTATGACGGCGAAAACGGAGACAGGGCGCTGCTTATCACCTACGCGCGCGATATCGACCGCGAGGAGCTGGTTGAGGCAACGCGCGACCAGTGGCGGGCGCAGGGCATTCTGCAGGAAGAGCCGCAGAGCGAAGCGTGGCTTCGGATGCTGGGGACGCTCTGGCCGGACGTCACGACGGGTTCACAGCTGGCGTTTGTGCTTAAGAACAGGCAGGGGCAGTTCTGGTATCGCGCCCCCGCGCAGTCAGGTTTTACTCCACTGGGGCCACCGCAGCCAGCGGCGTTCAGCACGCGTTTTCTGGCAATATGGCTCGATCCCCGTACCCAATATCCCGAACTGCGTCAGCAGCTGATCGGAGGTCAACAATGAAACGAATTATGATCGCGGCTTTTGCCCTGACGATGCTGCTGGCGGGATGCAGCACGGAGGTAACGGAGTACCGTCAGCAGCAGCCGAAGCTGGACATTTTCACCTATTTCCAGGGGAAAACCGAGGCGTGGGGCATGGTGCAGGATCGCAGCGGGAAGCAGATCCGCCGCTTTCACGTTGAGATCGCGGGGGATGTCATTGGCGATACGCTGACCCTCAACGAGCATTTTGTCTACGACGATGGCGAAAAACAGCAGCGCGTCTGGCACATCCGCCGGGTGGCGGCAGACCGCTATGAAGGGACGGCTGGCGATATCGAAGGCGTCGCCGCCGGCCAGGCGGCGGGTAACGCTTTCAACTGGCGCTACAGCATGAACGTTAAGGCTGACGGTAAAACCTGGCTGCTGCACTTCGACGACTGGATGTACCTGCAGGACGGAACGCATCTGTTTAATAAAACCGAAATGAAGAAATTTGGCGTCACCGTCGCCACGGTGACGCTCTTCTTTACCCGTAAAGCGTGATTCAGTCGCTGGCGGGGCGGGATTTATTGCTGGAGTAAATAAAATACAGGGCAATACCCAGGCAGATGACGGCAGCCAGGCGGCTCGTTGAAAACGGAATGGCTTCATTATTGAGCCAGCCAAAGTTATCAATCAGCATGCTCATGGCCAGCTGGCCCAGGATAACCGCCACCGTCGCGACGGCCGTGCCGATACGCTGCACGGCGAGCACCATCACGACGATGTACGGCACGCCGCACAGCGCGCCAAGCAGCTGCCATTTCGGCACGTCCATCAGGCTGACCGCCTGTTTTGGCTCAAAGAAGAAAATGAGCAGGGCGGTCACCAGCGCGCCGACGGAAAAGGTGAGAAACGCGCTTTTAAATACGCCCACGCGGCTGCCCAACTGTCCGTTAATGGCGGCCTGGACGCTCAGCGTTGCGCCGCCGATAACGGCTAACATAATCATAATGACGGTCATAACGTTACCCCTGCGCCACGAGAATAAGCGCGGCAATAATGAACGCCAGCGCGATAATGCGTTTCGTATCGATCCTGCGGTGCGGTGTACCCAGCAGGCCGTAGTGGTCGATGATCAGGCTTTTGAATACCTGTCCCGCCAGAATACCGATCATCGTCATGGCGATGCCGATGACCGGCGTGGCGATGGTCAGAATAACCACGTAAACCGGTCCGAGCACGCCGCCCAGCAGCTGCCAGGACGGCTGCGCGAAAAACGACGGGCTGTTGCGCGGGCTGAAAAACAGCATCAGCAGAAACGTCAGTGCGGCTCCGACGCCAAATATGCTTAACGTCGCCCACAAATCCCCGACCTGTTCGCCCAGCGGCCCCAGTAGGCCAGCCTCAACGGACAGCCCCATCCCGCCCGCAATCACCAGTAAAATCAAAAAAAATTGCATTGTGCTTCTTCTCCCGTATTCCAGGCCGAGAAGATTACGCCTTACCACCGATGAGAAAAATGCCATAATGCAGGAAACACCTGTGCAGGATATGCATTAATGATTGATGCCGGAAACATTAACATTCGCGCGCTGCTGATCTTCATTGAGGTTTATGAAGCGCAGAATTTCTCCGTTGTCGCGCGCCGGGAAGGGGTCTCAGCTTCGCAGGTTTCACGCGTGATCCACCAGCTTGAGGACGCGCTCGGCCAGCAGCTTTTTTACCGCAACACGCGTGCCGTTATTCCGACCGAAAGCGGGCATCTATTTATTCGCTATGCCCGGGCGATGGCGGGAAACCTTGAGGAGGCACGACGGGAGCTGGACGAGCGGTCCCTGGAGCCCACGGGCCTGATCCGAATTAACTGCCCGGTCTTTTTTGGACAACGGCACGTGGCTCCCGGGCTGGCCGGCCTTTCAGCGCGCTATCCGCGGCTCAACATTGAGCTGACGCTCACCGACGACTTTATCGATCCGCACCGGGATGCTGCCGACGTGCTGTTTCGCATCGGCACGCTGACGGATTCCTCGTTTCACGCGCGGGTGCTCGGGCAGCAGTTTTATCATCTGGCGGCGTCGCCGGCCTATTTGCAAAAGCACGGCGTGCCTGAGGCGCCGGAGGATTTTGCGCATCACCGCTGCCTCGTCTACCGCGGATCGTCCGGGCCTAACCGCTGGCTGATGCGTCGGCCGGGCGAGGCGTGGGTTCACTATCCCGTTGCGCCGCTGATGACCTCCAACAACGCCGAAACGCTGCTGATTGCCGCGCTGGGCGGAATGGGGATCGTGCTGTTCCCCGACTGGCTGGTGAGTGAAAGGCTAAAAAGCGGCGAGCTGGTGTCGCTCCTGCCGGAGCATGAATGCGGAATCAACACCGAGCCGCAGACCATTGCGGCGATCTACCCGAACGCGCGTCATCCGCCCCTTAACGTCAGGGCGGTGATTGACTATTACGTAGAGCGCTTCGGCACGCCGCTTTACTGGCAAAGATGAACCTGCGATTGCGCGACCTTGCCGCTATCCCGTACTGTAGCGAAAACGTTAAAGGATAACCCGGGACTATGCATCTAGACTTTCGCCAACTGCGCAACTTCGTCGCGCTGGTTGAATACGGCAGTTTTAATCGCGCGGCAGAGGCGGTATGCCTCTCGCAGTCTGCATTTAGCCGCAGCATTCAGGCGCTGGAGCAGAGCGTCGGGCATCCCCTGTTTGACCGGCAGAGCAAACTGGCCACCCTGACGCTGCACGGACAAACGCTGCTGCCCTACGCCCGTCGATTTCAGGAGCTGAACGTTGAGCTCAGCAGCCAGATGCGCGAAGCGGAGGAGGCGCAAACCGGCGAAGTGACGTTCGGCTGCGGTCCGGCACCGGCTGCTCGCCTGATCCCCGCCGCGGTGGGGGCGTTTCATCGCAGTATGCCGCAGGCGAAGGTACGCTTTCAGATCGATAACTGGTTTACGCTGCATCAGGCGCTGAACACGCAACACTTCCCGTTTGTCGTGGCCGATAGCTGGCAGGCGGAGCTGGATCCCCAGCTGCGGGTGCAGCCGCTGAGCCCGCAGCGCTGCTTTTTTATCTGTCATGCCGACCATCCGCTGGCGCAGCAGGATACCGTATCCGTGCAGGCGCTCCTGCGTTACCCCTTTGCGGCACCCTATTTACCGCCGGGGGTGCGCAAAGTGCTGGCCACCCTCAGCCAGCAGCAGGATTTTACCCCCGCAATCCAGTGCGACCACGTCTATGCGCTGCTCTCTACGCTCGCCTGCACCCACGCGATAAGCTTCGCCAGCGAGGATGGCTTTGCGCTGTGCCAGCACAGCCACCGGCTGGTGAAGCTGGAGATAAGCGACCTGCCCGAAGAGTGGCGGCTGATGCAGACCCGGTTTGCCATTATTTCCCCGGTCCATGCTGCCCAGCCGCCGCTGGTAGAAAAGATGATTGAGACGATCCTCCATGCCGACCGCCAGCATCAGAATCAGCTGCTGGCGCAGGAGGAGGGCAGTTAAAGCGGCTGGCCCTGAGTATTATACTGCGGCCACCGGTTTTCCAGCTTTTGCGCCCTAAGGGCCTGCTCGACGAAGGCGCCGTCAAACCACTCTTTGGCACTGAAGGCGCTGCGGATCAGGCGCCCCGAATGCGCCTGCTCGACGCTGTTGGTAAAGCTGTCGGTCAGGAAGGGATCGATGCGCGGTGAGGTGGTGAAGTTAAGATCCTGCGGCTGCAGTTCCTCCAGGAACAGCGCTTTAGGGATTTGGCTTTGCTGCGCCATCTCCGCCGACCAGGCTTCACGATTGTTCGGGTCGCTGATTTCTGCCGCGTTTTTCACCAGCACGTCGATAATCTGCTGCGTCGCCTGCGGCCAGGCGTCAATAAAGGTTTGCGTCCCCAGGAATCCCGCCTGGGTGGTGTTCTGACGACCGGAATCCCCGCTCTTCACCACCACGTCGATCTTATCGCCCCGCAGCGCCAGAAGAGACACGCCGCCCCAGACGGCATCCACGCGGCCTGCCGCCAGCGCAGCTTTTCCGGCATTCCAGTCGAGATTAATGACCTGCAGGTTTCTTTCCGTAAGCCCCGCGGACTGCAGGGCGCGATCGAAGGCAAGCTGGTCCGCCGTACCGCGATACACCGCGACCCGTTTACCCTTTAAATCCTCCAGTTTTTTTATGCCCGAGGCGCGGGTCGCCGCCAGGTAAGACTCCGACCCGCGGCTGCCCAACAGCAGGCGCGTGGGAAGGCCGTTCGCTTTGCCGATGATGGCCGCCAGATCGCCAAGGTAGACAAAATCAAGCTGCTGGTTGGCCAGCGCTTCATTCACCGCCGGACCCGCGCCCTTAAAGAACTGCCACTGGATTTCAACGCCCTGGGGTTTGAACACCGCTTCAAGCTGGTGGCGGATGTACGCCATGCCGACCGGGCCCTCAATAAAAGGCTTACTGCCCGCACTTTGATCCGGCACGCCGATACGAATGGCGTGCAGCGCTTCGGCGCTGGCGTTCCCCATCAGGGCGAAGGCGGCCACCAGCGGCAGCAGAGCGCGGCTAAAAATTGCTTTCATCATAACAAGTTACTCCAGTGTGTTTTTTCTCACCCTAATGAGCCGCCCGGCCCGCTGTTAAATGCTTTTATTGGAAAAGGACAGGTGAAAATGAGCTAAATCAGCGCCAGCGAGTCCGGCAGGCTGAAATGCATTTGTTGCATCGGGATTATTCGCGTAACGCAATGACGAAGGGGAACGGGGCGGGTTTTTATAACGGCATGACGGGTTTAAACGTGAAGCACTATGTCGCAAATAATTTTAAAAACGGGCTCATCCGGAAGGCTGAAAGTACGACTTAACGGCTGGCCGTGGATATTGCCCGCGCTACTGCTGCTGCTGTGGTCCATCGCGGCAGAGCGCCACTGGATGCCGGAACAAATTTTACCCGCGCCTTCGGTGGTCGCCGACGCGGCGCTCTCGCTCCTGGCAGGAGACCTTCTCTCACAGTGGGCGTTTAGCCTGCAGCACCTGCTGCTGGGCCTGCTGGCAGGCGCCTTCGCCGGCACGCTGCTGGGCGCGCTGTTCGGCCTGGTTCCCGGAGCGGCGCGTCGCGTGGAGCCGCTGTTTTACGCGCTGGCGCAAATCCCGACGCTGGGGTGGATCCCGCTTTTTATGGTGCTGTTCGGGATCGATAACGGCCTGAAGCTGGCGGTAATCATCAAGACCACCATCGTGCCGATGACGATCAACACGCAGCAGGCGGTTGCCAGCGTGCCCCATACCCTGAGCGAGGCCGCCAGGGTGATGAATTTTTCCCGCTGGCAGCGGCTGCGCTGGCTGGTGATCCCCGCGGGACTTCCCGGCTGGTTTACCGGCCTGCGGCTGGCGCTTTCTCAGGCCTGGGTGTCGCTGATCGTTGTTGAACTGCTCGCCTCCTCGGAGGGCATTGGCTACCTGATGGTCTGGGGGCGTCAGCTGTTCCAGCTGGATATCGTTTTCGTCACCATTGCGGTGGTGGGCTTTAGCGGCATGCTGATGGAGTGGGCGGCGAATCGGGCCTTTTCCCGGCTGGTGTTCTGGCCCCAACCCGCCGTCGGGCGTCTTGCATGGAAACCGCAGGCCAGCTGGCAGGCGCTGCAGCTGCCGATCCTGCTGCTGGCGCTGTGGCAGCTGGCTAGCCTATGGGGATGGATCGATGCGGCGCTGTTCTCTTCGCCGCTGGCGGTCGCCGAGCGCTTTATGCAGGGCGCGGCAAGCGGGGAGCTGGCGACGGCGATGCTGGCGAGCCTCGGGCGCGCCTTTGCGGGCGGGGCGGCGGGCATTGCCGGTGGCCTGTTCTGCGGGCTGCTGCTGGCGCTGCGGCCGCGCGCCGGACAGATCGTGACGCCATCGCTCAACGTGCTGCGCCATATTGCCCTTTTTGCGTGGCTACCGCTGCTGACCGCGTGGGTGGGCAACGATAACGTCGGCAAAATCGTCTTTATTGCCCTGGCCTCGTTCTTTCCGATGTTCTTTAGCACCCTTCAGGCCGTGCTGCAGCGCAGCCCGCAGCTGGACGAAGCGGCGCGCGTGCTGCGTTTAGGCGGCCTGACGCGCCTGCGGATGCTGATCCTTCCCGGTGCCGCGCCCGGTATTTTCGCCGGGCTGCGGCTGGCGATGATCTACGCCTGGCTTGGCAACATTGGCGCGGAATACTTCATGTCCTCGGGTGCCGGGATCGGCAGCCTGATGATCAACGCCCAGCAGCTGCTGGATATGCCCACCATTCTCTGCGGCATGGTGCTGGTCGGTCTCACCGGCGCAGCGCTGGATAAAGCCGGACGTTTACTGGAACTTCGCGCCACCCGCTGGCGCCAACAGGAGCCATCATGACCGCTCAAACTCTGGTCTCATTTCAACATGTGCGTAAAACCTGGCAGCAGGTCACGGCGCTGCAAAATTTTAGTCTCGACATCGCTGCCGGTGAACTGGTGGTGCTGGTGGGCAGCAGCGGCTGCGGTAAGTCGACGCTTCTGCGCATGCTGGTCGGCCTTGAAGAGACGACGCAGGGCGAAATTCGCATCAGCGGCAAGTTGGTCACCGGCGTGGGCAAAGAGCGCGGCATCGTGTTCCAGGAGCCCCGGCTGTTCCCCTGGCTGAGTGTGATCGACAACGTCATGCTGGGGCTGGCGGACGAAAAACTGAGCCGGGCCGCCAAACGCCAGCGCGCGCGGGAGATGCTGGCGCGGGTGCAGCTCACCGAGTTCGAGAGCGCGCTGCCCGCGCAGCTTTCCGGCGGGATGGCCCAGCGCGTTGCTATTGCTCGCGGCCTGGTTGCCCGCCCGCAAATTCTGATGCTGGACGAGCCGTTCGGCGCGCTCGATGCGCTGACGCGTCACACCCTGCAGCAGGCGCTTTTGCATATTCACAGAAGCGAGGGAACCACCACGCTGCTGGTGACCCATGACGTTGAAGAGGCGGTCGCCCTGGCCGACCGGGTCGTGGTGCTTTCCCCACGTCCCGGCCGCATTCGCGAGGTGGTGAGCCTAACGCTGCCGCACCCGCGACAGCGGGACGACGCCGAGTTTGCCGACGCCTGCCGTCATATTCGTCATCTTATTACCTCTGCCTGATAACTTTTACTAAGGAGCAAAACATGGGTCATCCTTCCATTTTCCCGACCGGCGCGACGCTTTACGATCCTGCGCGCGCGTGGAGCGGCTATACCCTTTTCCAGGCCACCGAGCACGGCGCGGTGCTGGTCGATATGAACGGTGCCGTGGTGCGGGAATGGCCTGAGCTCCATGGCTTCCCCAATAAAATTCTGCCGGGCGGGGCGATCCTCGGACACAGCGGCGAGCGCGACCCGCGCTACGGTATGCAGGATATGCTCGATCTGATCCAGGTTGACTGGGAAGGCAATGTGACATGGTCATTCGATCGCTATGAGAACGTGAGCGACCCGGGCAATGAAACCCGCTGGATGGCGCGGGCGCACCACGACTATCAGCGCGCGGGCAATCCGGTTGGCTACTACGCGCCGGGGCTGGAGCCGCAGGTCGAAGGGGGGAATACGCTGATCCTCGCCCACACTAACCTGGTCAACGAGGCGATATCGGATAAGGTCCTGCTGGATGACACCATTATTGAGGTCGACTGGGAGGGAAACGTGGTGTGGGAATGGCGCTGCAGCGATCATTTTGAGGAGCTGGGCTTCGACGATGCGGCGCGCACCGCGCTGTACAATAACCCCAACATGCGCGCCAGCGGCGGCGGAATGGGCGACTGGATGCATATCAACTCGATGTCCACGCTGGGGCCGAATAGATGGTATGACGCCGGGGACAGCCGTTTCCACCCGGATAACATCATCTGGGACGCCCGCGAGTCCAACATCATCGCCATCATCGATAAGCAGACCGGCTACATCGTCTGGCAGCTTGGCCCGGATTACAGCACGCCAGCGCTAAAACACATCGGCTGGATCATCGGCCAGCACCACGCGCACATGATCCCGCAGGGTCTGCCCGGCGCGGGCAATATCCTTATTTTCGATAACGGCGGCTGGGCGGGGTACGGCGCGCCGAACCCGGCCTCGGCGGACGGGGTGAAAAACGCCTGGCGCGACTATTCGCGGATCCTCGAAATTAACCCCGTGACGCTGGATATCGAGTGGCGCTACTCGCCGTATGAAGCGGATCTTCCCCAGCCAACCGACTCTTATCGTTTTTATAGCCCCTATATCAGCAATATGCAGCGCCTCGAAAACGGCAATACGCTGATTAATGAAGGCTCCAACGGGCGTATTTTTGAAGTGACGCGCAATCATGAAATTGTCTGGGAATACGTATCGCCGTTCTGGGGCAAGACGCTTAACAACAACATGGTATACCGCGCGTACCGCATTCCCTATGGCTGGATCCCGCAGCTTCCTCAGCCGCGGGAAACGCCGATAGTCCCGGTGGATGTTCGAACCTTACGCCAGCCGGGCGCCGCGGCGGCGGGCCCGGCGCAAAGCGTGGTGCGGGTCGCAGGCGTGAAGCCCTACAGCAAAAGTGCCGATGCGCTGTGCCTCGCGACGGATAACGACACCCTTCGCCGCAGCCCAAAACTGTTTCGCGTGGCGGAAAGCGCGTTTAAAACGGTGAGCGCGTCGAGCGAGCTGGAAGGCAATGGCCCGATACTGCTGTTTGTCGGGGCGGAGCGCTGCGTGCACTGCCGCAGGCTCTGGCAGCTGCTGGCGAACGAGAAGCTGATTCCACTGACGGCGCGGTTTGATACCCGCTATCTGGACGCCGATCTGAACACGGAACTGGCAGGCCAGCTGGGCGTGCGCGGTCTGCCCACGCTGCTGGTGATCGGGCATGGGCAGGCGGTCTCGCGTGCGCCCGCGCTGCAATCGGTAGAAAGCGTAGGTGAGTGGTTGAGCGGGGTGAGTGAATAATGCGATACCCGGGAGAGCGAGCCTCTCCCGGGAGGGGCGAGGTTATTTTGCCAAAATCTCGCGGCGGACAATCTCTGCGCCCGCGCTCAGCGCCTTCAGCTTGCCGTTAGCAACCTGACGGGAGAGCGGGGCCATTCCGCAGTTGGTGGACGGATAAAGCTTGTCGGCATCGACAAACTGCAGCGCTTTGCGCAGCGTGTCGGCGACCTCCTCAGGCGTTTCGATATGGTTCGTCGCCACGTCGATAGCGCCAACCATCACCTTTTTGCCGCGGATCAGCTCCAGCAGATCCATCGGCACGCGGGAGTTGTGGCACTCCAGGGAAATAATGTCGATGTTTGAGGTCTGCAGCTTAGGGAAGGCCTCTTCGTACTGTCGCCACTCGGAGCCGAGCGTCTTTTTCCAGTCGGTATTGGCCTTAATGCCGTACCCGTAGCAGATGTGCACAGCGGTTTCGCACTTCAGCCCTTCAACGGCGCGCTCCAGCGCGGCGATACCCCAGTCGTTTACCTCATCGAAAAAGACGTTAAAGGCCGGCTCGTCGAACTGAATAATATCGACGCCTGCGGCTTCCAGCTCGCGCGCTTCCTGATTGAGGATTTTGGCAAATTCCCAGGCCAGCTTCTCGCGGCTTTTGTAGTGGGCATCATAAAGGGTGTCGATCATGGTCATCGGGCCCGGCAGCGCCCATTTGATCGGCTTGTCGGTGAGCTGACGCAGGTACTTTGCATCGTCAACAAAAACGGGCTTTTGGCGTGCAACCGCATCCACCACGGTCGGCACGCTCGCGTCATAGCGGTTGCGAATGCGCACGGTCTGGCGGTTCTCAAAATCCACGCCGCTGAGGTGCTCAATAAAGGTCGTTACGAAGTGCTGACGGGTCTGCTCGCCATCGCTGACGATATCAATCCCGGCGCGAACCTGTTCATCCAGCGACAAACGCAGCGCATCCTGTTTACCGGCGATCAGTTCGTCGTCCTGTAATTTCCACGGCGACCACAGGGTTTCCGGTTGAGCCAGCCACGTTGGCTTAGGCAGGCTGCCTGCCGTTGACGTTGGGAGCAATGTTTTCATAATAAAAAAGACCTTATTCGATTAATTAAAGCGTGAAGTTATGGGACCACTGCTCAAGACGTTGCTGGAAGGGCTTAATAAATTGCTCTTCCGTATATTTGCCCTGTTGGATCGCTAGCTGGCTGCGCTCTTCACGGTCATAAACAATTTTCGTTAATGAATGATCCTGCTGGTTCAGATCCGGCTGATAGCACTGTCCCGCTGTCGAGTTAGCGTTATAAATTTCAGGGCGGTAAATCTTCTGGAATGTTTCCATGGTGCTGATGGTCCCAATCAGTTCAAGATTCGTATAGTCAGCCAGCAGATCTCCGGAATAGTAAAAGGCGAAAGGCGCCGCGCTGTTCTCAGGCATGAAATAGCGGACCTTCAGGCCCATTTTGCCAAAGTATTGTTCAGTCAGGGATGTACCGTCCGGCTGGTACTCGATGCCCAATACAGGGTGCGTGTTGCCCGTACGCTGGTAGGTATCTTTGCTGGAGACGCTCAGGCAGATCACCGGCGGCTTCTTAAAGTGTTCCCGGTATTCGGCAGAGTGGGTGAAGTGCTTGAAAATATTGCCGTGCAGTTCACCAAAGTTCTCAGGAATGCTAAAGGTGGAACGGTCCTTATTGTGATCGAGCAGCAATATGCTGAAATCATAGTCGCGCACGTAGGATGAGAAGTTATTCCCGACGATACCTTCGATGCGCTCGTTGGTTTTTTTATCGACAATAAACGTCTGCAGTATTTCAATGGCCGGGAAGCTATTTTCTCCATCGATGTTCATATCAACGGAAATAATTTCAAGCTCAACCGCATAACGATCGGCTTTTGGATTATCCCAACGCGCCAGGGCGTTAAAGCGGTTGTTAATCATCACGAGCGTGTTGCGCAGATTTTCCTGACGCTTTTCCCCACGCGCCAGGTTGGCAAAGTTGGTGGTGGTACGCGTATTCTCGGAAGGGTTATAGTTCTCATCGAAGCAACTGCGCTTAAGCGTAAATGTAAAAGCTTTACTCATGGTGGTTATGCATCCTAAGTTCATGTTGCCAGGAAGTTATCAATGCATAATTTATGCCTTAGCCCGTGGCTGAGGGGAAGTGACTTAATTTCACTGCAACATGAGGGAAGTTCATGAACAGTGTTGCGCACAGGTTGGCGTGGGAAGTGAAAGGGTAAGGGGCATCTTGCCCCTTAGCGTTATGCTGTAGGACGTTCGTTCCAGGCGTCACTATGCATGATGTTTCCGTCAACGATGCGCCAAGTAATTTTTTCGTACTGCAGGCTTACGCTTTCAACATGGTTCATTTTATCGTTGGCAGCGATTTTCACGTTCGGCACGCTGCAGTTAACACCAGTAACCTTTACGTTTTCCATTAATACGTTGTAATAACAGACTTCCTGTCCGGCATCATTAATATGATAGAACTTAATTTCTGCGCTCTTAAGCGCCTGGCCGGTAGAAGCTGCTTTGTAGAGATAGGGCGTGGAGCTATCAACTTCCTTTTCAATCCGCATGGATGAGTGTTGACGTGTGCCGGTGATCTTGCCGTTAGCGCTGTCTACCGGGAGGTTAAGGCCATGGCTCAGCCCTATGATCTCAATGCTACCTTCACGGTCCTGAACATCTACGGAACCTTTAATATGTGCGCCACCGTCGTCTTTTAGCCACATGTAGGGAGGGATTGGCATTGTTTATATCCTTATTTTATTGAGTAGTAGTGTTGTTAAGCGATAAATAAACGTTGCGAGGATCACTACGATTAAAATATCGATATTGGTATATGTTTCATATATTGTTTCAGCATTCACATCGCCATAAATAAAACCACATATAGATGAGACGAAGTCATGATCAAGATAGACTTCAGCAGACCCTAGCGTGCGACCTACCATCAGGCTAATAAGTAGAAACCAGACTGTTTTGAATAGTCTGATGCTCCATTTACGGACAAGAGTTGGTATAGCCACTTTCATTCACCTCAACCCAGCCGCGTGCCATTAGTGAACGCATGCAGGGAACCTGAATGAGTTCCGTACTCATTAAAGCATTACGTATCAATGCATAATCAGAATTATGGGCAATTGTTATACATCCTTCAGATACCGTACCCGGATGCAGCCGAAACAATCCGCGGTATACGTTTTCAATCCAGGTACCATCGTCAATTCCCCAGTCATCCTTGTATAATGCAAACCATTCATCACGGCCAAATTCCACACCAGATGTCACCTTGTTCCACTGATCCTGAACCTTAGCCTTAAACCCTGAAAAGAAACCTCCAGTCCCTCTGTCAACAATCCAATATTTACCAAGAGGAATTGGACCCGACCCTTTAACAGCACCACAAAAGCCATTGTTTCTATAAACTCCTTGCCCGGAATGAGCCATAAATACGCCAACGCCATGCAGATTGAAAGGCGCATAGTCTGCACCGTTAAGCATCATTGTTCCTTTTAAGGCCATATTTTCTCCATATCATTTTAATAAGAGGAAGGCAGCCTACGCTTGAATTGAACACAGATATTCAATCAACATCATGTTTATGAACTGCTCTTTTTTTTTAAGAAAATGACCTGACAATTTTTAACCACTATTCAGGTGTTAACGTTAGTAAAGGCTGTATGAATAATAAACCAGACTCAGGTAACAAAACGCCATGCCTACTTCTCTGGCACACCCTCCACAATTCCCGCTATAATCCCAAAAATTTCCAACCGGTTTAGAAACAATCATGACAAAACTCACCTTACAAGAGCAGATGCTGAAAGCGGGCTTAGTCAGCAGCAAGAAAGTGGCAAAAGTGCAGCGCACGGCAAAGAAATCACGCGTTCAGGCGCGTGAGGCCCGTGAAGCGGTCGAAGAGAACAAGAAGGCGCAGATCGAGCGCGACAAGCTGCTGAGCGAGCAGCAGAAGCAGGCCGTACTGGCGAAAGAGTTTAAAGCGCAGGTGAAGCAGCTGATTGAGATGAACCGCATTACCGTTTCAAGAGGCAACATCACCTTTAACTTCACCGACGGCAATCTGATTAAAAAGATCGACGTCGACAAGCAAACCCAGGCCCAGCTGATCAATGGCCGTCTGGCGATTGCGCGCCTGGTGCTCAATGCTAACGGCGACTGCGACTACGCGATCATTCCGGCGGTGGTGGCGGATAAAATTGCCCAGCGCGATGCCGACAGCATTGTGTTAAACAGCGCGCTAAGCCAGGAAGAGCAGGATGAAGACGATCCGTACGCGGACTTCAAAATCCCTGACGATTTGATGTGGTAAACACCCTTTAAAACGGTGCAGCGTGACGGGCGTTAATTGCCTCGCCGCTTACCGGATGCACAAAATCCAGCCCGCTGGCGTGCAGCATCAGCCGCGGTGCCTCCCCGGCGCCCGGCCATTCAAGACCGCCATATAAATCGCAGCCCAATATAGGGTGACCCAACTGCTGGCAGTGAATGCGCAGCTGGTGGGTTCGCCCCGTCTCCGGCGTGAGCGCAACCCGCGTCAGCGGTAAGCCCGTCGCCTGATAAAAACGTTCAATCACCCGGTAGCGGGAGCGCGCCGGTTTGCCCGTAATGGCGCAAATCGACATCAGCGGGAACAGCGCCGGGTCTTTGGCAATCGGCGCATCAATAACGCCTTCGTCGTCCTTAACGTGTCCGCACAGCAGTGCGCTATAGGCCTTATTCACGGCGCGCTGGCTAAACTGGTGGCAAAGCGCGGCGTTTATCGCTTTATTAAGCGCAATCACCATAATGCCGGATGTGCCGAAATCCAGACGATGCACCAGCGTGCAGCCCGGGAAGTTTTGCACCAGACGGTAATGAACGGAATCGAGGTTTTGCGGGTTTTTGCCCGACAGGCTAAGCAGGCCGGAGGGTTTATCGATCAGCAGCAGATGTTCGTCCTGCCAGAGAATTTCAATCTCATCGAGACAAGGTGGGGCAATAAAGTTATCGACGATTGCAGACATCAGGCCGCCCGGCTGGAGAGTGGGAGCGGATAATAACGAAATGCGGGGAAAAAGAAAAACCCTCCCGCCGGGCGGCAGGAGGGTGACATCTTAGGCTGCTACAAAACCGTCGATCGCGGCTTTCGCATCGGACTGGGCTTTGGTCGCCACTTCCGGACCGTAAGCGATACCTTCAGCAAACACGAAGTTCACGTCGGTGATGCCGATGAAGCCCAGGAAGACGGACAGATACGGCGTAACCAGGTCAGTTGCGGTATCTTTGTGAATGCCGCCGCGGCTGGTCAATACCACCGCACGTTTGCCCGTCACCAGACCTTCAGGGCCTTTCTCGGTGTAACGGAAGGTCACGCCCGCGCGGGCTACCAGGTCAAAGTAGTTCTTCAGCTGGGTAGGGATGTTGAAGTTGTACATTGGGGCGTTGATCACGATAACGTCGTGCGCCTGCAGTTCAGCAATCAGCTCGTCGGACAGCGCCAGGGCTTCCTGCTGACGTGGAGTCAGTGGAGCATCGCTCGGACGCAGCGCGCCAACCAGCTCGCCGTCCAGCACAGGAATTGGGTTTGCAGCCAGGTCACGTACGGTGATTTCGTCCGCTGGATGCTGTTCACGCCACTGCTCAACGAAATAATCAGACAGCTGACCAGACTGAGAGTACCCTGCCAGAATACTGGATTTTAATACTAATACTTTGCTCATGGGTGATTCCTGTTTTGCATTTGATTGAAGGGGGTTGCCCCGTTGCTTGTTGACACTCTATTCACAATCCTGTCGCAGGGATAGCGCAATATATCGAAGCCTATGTTCGAATTTTTTGAATAAGGCGCTAAAAGCGCTGATGTGGTACTCTATATCAATCATTAAAAAGAGAATTTATCCGGCAGTGCACTGCCCGTTAACGCTATGACAGAACAACAAAAATTAACCTTCCCGATGCTTCTGCAGCAGCTTGATACGCTGATGCTGCGCGATAAACAGCGCTTTGCGCGCCGCCTGCACGGGGTGAAGAAGGTTAAAAATCCTGATGCACAACAGGCCATTTACCAGGAGATGGCGAAAGAGATAGAACAGGCCGCAGGGAGAGTTGTGCTGCGCGAAGCCGCGCGTCCGGCTATTACCTATCCGGAAAACCTGCCCGTCAGCCAGAAAAAACAGGACATCCTTGAGGCCGTCCGCGATCACCAGGTGGTGATTGTCGCAGGTGAAACGGGGTCAGGAAAAACGACGCAGCTTCCTAAAATCTGCATGGAGCTGGGGCGTGGGGTGAAAGGTCTGATTGGCCACACCCAGCCGCGTCGACTGGCCGCGCGCACCGTGGCGAACCGTATTGCCGAAGAGCTGCAGACGGAGCCGGGGGGCTGCATCGGGTACAAGGTCCGCTTCAGCGACCACGTCAGCGATAACACCATGGTGAAGCTGATGACCGACGGCATTCTGCTGGCGGAAATCCAGCAGGATCGCCTGCTGATGCAGTACGACACCATCATCATCGATGAAGCCCACGAGCGCAGCCTGAACATTGACTTCCTGCTCGGCTACCTGAAAGAGCTGCTGCCGCGTCGTCCGGATCTGAAAATCATCATCACCTCCGCAACCATCGACCCTGAGCGCTTCTCGAAGCATTTCAACAATGCGCCAATTATTGAGGTCTCTGGCCGCACCTATCCGGTCGAGGTGCGCTATCGCCCGATCGTGGAAGAGGCGGATGATACCGAGCGCGACCAGCTGCAGGCCATCTTCGACGCCGTTGACGAGCTGGGTAACGAAAGCGCGGGCGACATCCTGATCTTCATGAGCGGCGAGCGCGAAATTCGCGACACCGCCGATGCGCTCAGCAAGCGCGACCTGCGCCACACCGAGATTCTGCCGCTTTATGCCCGCCTGTCGAACAGCGAGCAAAACCGCGTGTTCCAGGCGCACAGCGGGCGGCGCATCGTGCTCGCGACTAACGTGGCGGAAACCTCGCTGACCGTACCGGGCATTAAATACGTTATCGACCCGGGCACGGCGCGCATCAGCCGCTACAGCTACCGCACCAAGGTCCAGCGCCTGCCGATCGAGCCAGTATCTCAGGCCTCCGCCAACCAGCGTAAGGGCCGCTGCGGCCGCGTGTCCGAAGGGATCTGTATTCGTCTTTATTCGGAAGACGATTTCCTGTCGCGTCCGGAATTTACCGACCCGGAAATTCTGCGTACCAACCTGGCGTCCGTTATTCTGCAGATGACCGCGCTGGGGCTGGGCGACATCGCGGCGTTTCCGTTCGTCGAAGCGCCGGACAAACGCAACATTCAGGACGGCGTACGCCTGCTGGAAGAGCTCGGCGCCATTACCACCGACGAGCAGGCGACGGTCTACAAGCTGACGCCGCTGGGCCGCCAGCTCAGCCAGCTGCCCGTTGACCCGCGTCTGGCGCGTATGGTGCTGGAGGCGCAGAAGCACGGCTGCGTGCGCGAGGCGATGATCATCACCTCGGCGCTCTCCATTCAGGACCCGCGCGAGCGTCCGATGGACAAACAGCAGGCGTCTGACGAAAAACACCGCAGGTTCCACGACAAAGAGTCCGATTTCCTCGCCTTCGTGAACCTGTGGAACTACCTCGGCGAGCAGCAAAAAGCGCTCTCCTCGAACCAGTTCCGCCGCCAGTGCCGCGTGGAGTTCCTCAACTATTTGCGCGTGCGCGAATGGCAGGACATCTACACCCAGCTGCGCCAGGTGGTGAAAGAGCTGGGGATCCCGGTCAACAGCGAGCCGGCGGAGTACCGCGAAATTCATATTGCGCTGCTGACCGGCCTGCTGTCCCACATTGGGATGAAGGACGCCGAAAAGCAGGAGTATACCGGCGCGCGCAACGCCCGTTTCTCAATCTTCCCCGGTTCCGGCCTGTTCAAGAAGCCGCCGAAGTGGACCATGGTCGCGGAGCTGGTGGAGACCAGCCGCCTGTGGGGACGCATTGCCGCGCGCATCGATCCAGAATGGGTCGAACCGGTGGCCCAGCACCTGCTCAAGCGCTCGTACAGCGAACCGCACTGGGAGCGCGCGCAGGGCGCGGTGATGGCGACCGAGAAGGTGACCGTTTACGGCCTGCCGGTGGTCGCCGCGCGTAAGGTCAACTACAGCCAGATCGATCCGGCACTCAGCCGCGAGCTGTTTATCCGGCACGCGCTGGTGGAGGGAGACTGGCAGACGCGGCATGCGTTCTTCCGCGAAAACCTGAAGCTGCGCGCCGAAGTGGAAGAGCTTGAGCACAAGTCCCGCCGCCGCGACATTCTGGTGGACGACGAGGCGCTGTTTGAGTTTTACGATCAGCGCATCAGCCACGAGGTCATTTCCGCTCGCCATTTTGACAGCTGGTGGAAGAAAGCCGGCAAAGAGACGCCTGACCTGCTCAACTTCGAAAAGAGCATGCTGATTAAGGAAGGGGCGGAGTCGGTCAGCAAGCTCGACTACCCGAACTTCTGGCATCAGGGCAACCTCAAGCTGCGGCTGACCTATCAGTTTGAGCCGGGTACGGACGCCGACGGCGTGACCGTTCACATCCCGCTGCCGCTGCTGAACCAGGTAGAAGAGAGCGGCTTTGAGTGGCAAATCCCCGGCCTGCGCCGCGAGCTGGTGATTGCGCTGATCAAATCCCTGCCTAAGCCGGTGCGCCGCAACTTTGTGCCTGCGCCAAACTACGCGGAAGCGTTTTTAGGCCGCGTCACGCCGCTGGAGCTGCCGCTGCTGGACGCGCTTGAACGTGAGTTCCGCCGCATGACCGGCACCACCATCGACCGCGAAGACTGGAACTGGGATCAGGTGCCCGATCACCTGAAAATCAGCTTCCGCGTGGTGGACGACAAAAACAAAAAGCTGCAGGAAGGCCGTTCGCTGACCGAGCTGAAAGAGGCCCTGAAAGGCAAGGTTCAGGAGACGCTCTCCGCCGTGGCGGACGACGGTATCGAGCAGAGCGGGCTGCACATCTGGAGCTTTGGTCAGCTTCCGGAAAGCTACGAGCAGAAGCGCGGGAACTATAAGGTGAAAGCCTGGCCTGCGCTGGTCGATGAACGCGACAGCGTGGCGATTAGGCTCTTTGATAATCCGCTGGAGCAGCAGCAGATGATGTGGCGCGGGCTGCGTCGCCTGCTGCTGCTCAACATCCCGTCGCCGATTAAGTATCTGCACGAGAAGCTGCCGAATAAAGCCAAGCTGGGGCTTTACTTTAACCCGTACGGCAAAGTGCTTGACCTGATTGATGACTGCATCTCCTGCGGCGTGGATAAGTTAATCCACGAGGCGGGGGGGCCGGTCTGGACGGAAGAGGCTTTTGCGAAGCTGCACGACAAGGTGCGCGCGGAGCTGAATGACGCCGTGGTGGAGATTGCTAAACAGGTCGAGCAGATCCTGACCGCCGTTTTCAATATCAACAAGCGCCTGAAAGGGCGCGTGGATATGACTATGGCGCTGGGGCTCTCGGACGTGAAGGCGCAGATGGCGGGGCTGGTCTATCGCGGCTTTGTCACCGGCAACGGCTTTAAGCGTCTGGGCGATACGCTGCGCTACCTTCAGGCGATTGAAAAACGTCTGGAGAAAATGGCCATCGACCCGCATCGTGACCGCGTGCAGATGCTGAAAGTTGAAAGCGTACAGCAGGCGTGGCAGCAGTGGCTGAACAAGCTGCCGCCAGCGCGTCGCGAGGATGATGACGTGCAGGAGATCCGCTGGATGATCGAGGAGCTGCGCGTCAGCTTGTTTGCCCAGCAGCTCGGCACGCCGTATCCGATTTCGGATAAGCGTATCCTGCAGGCGATGGAGCAGATTTCCGGTTAAAACCCTTGCCCGGTGGCGCTGCACTGCGGCCTGATGCCCTCACCCCAACCCTCTCCCACAGGGAGAGGGAGAACACCCAGCCCGTAGGCCCGGTAAGCGCAGCGCCACCGGGCGATTGGGCTGCACTGCGGCCTGATGCCCTCACCCCAACCCTCTCCCACAGGGAGAGGGAGAACACACGGCACGTAGGCCCGGTAAGCGAAGCGCCACCGGGCAGGTTTTCAGGCACTGACCCAGCCGCCCCCCAGCGCTTTATACAAATCAATTTGCGCCAGCAGCAGGTTATTTTTTACCTGTACCACGCTGGTCTGCACCGAGTACAGCGTACGCTGAGCGTCGAGCACGTCCAGATAGGATGAATACCCGTTGTTGTAGCGGTTTTGCGCAATGCGCAGCGTCTCACGGGAAACGTCCTGCTGAGCCAGCAGTTCGGTAAGCTGTTCCTGATAGCGAGTAATGGCATCAAGGCTGTTATTCACTTCTGAAAAGGCATTGCGTACGGTTTTTTCGTAGGTGTACAGCGCCTGATTGCGCTGGGACTGTGAAACATCCACCTGCGCATTCAGCGCCTGTCGATTCAACAGCGGGGCAAGAATGCTTCCGCCCACGCTCCAGAGCTGGAGCGGGTTGTCCAGCAGGCCTGACAGGGTACGATCCTGCAGCGATCCGGTCGCCGTCAGGTTGATCGACGGCAGAAGGCTGGCGCGCGACGCGGCAAGCGAGGCGTCTGCCGCAACCAGCTGGCGCTCGGCCTGAACGACGTCCGGACGGCGATTAAGCAGCGTCGAAGGCAGCTGCGAGGGGAGCTTCAGCGGCGTTATCGCGTCGAAGCTTTCACCGCGCGCAACGTCGCCTGGGTTATTACCCAGCAGCAGGCTCAGCGCGTTTTCCTGCTGAGCAATCTGATGCTGGAGTACCGGAACCTGCGCCCGCGTAGAGCGCAGCTCCGAGTCGGACTGCATCAGCTCCAGCCGCGAACTGTAGCCCGTCTCAAACTGCCGTTTGGCAAGGTTAAACGCCGCTTCGCGGGACGTCAGGGTAGATTGAGTCACGCGCAGCTGTTCATCCAGCGAGAGCAGGGTGACGTACCCGGAGGCCACCGAAGAGGCAACCGTCAAATCCGCCGCCGCGGCTGCGGCTTTCTGCGCCGCCAGCGACGCCTCGGCAGCCGCAGCGGTGCTGCGGTTCACGCCCCAGATATCGACATCATAGCTTGCGGTCAGGCTGCCTTTGTACAGCGTGCTGTAAACAGGGAGCCCCGTAGCGGCAGATTGCGCGCGGGCCCGCGTACCGGTGACCCCGGCATCCAGCGAGGGAAAGAGGCTGCCGTCTGCAGCGTAGACCCGCGCCTGATATTCATCGATCCGCTCGCGGGCAATCAGCACGTCGCTGTTGTTTTTAAGCGCCTGGTCCACATAGCGGTTCAGATGGCTGTCGTGGAAGTTTCGCCACCAGATCTGTTCTACAGGGCTGGCGGGGCCTGCATCGGCACGCCATTGGTTCGGGATGTGCAGGGACGGTTGAGCGGGTTTGACGTCGACCGACTGGCACCCTGCCAGTATGACCGCCATCATCAGGCTGGCGAGCGGGCGCAGCGTCATTGCTTCTCCTCCCGCGTGTCAATCGTCACCTGTACAGACATGCCCGGGCGCAGCAGCGTGTACTCTTCCGGTTTGCCGAGTATTTCAATGCGCACCGGAATGCGCTGGGCAATTTTAACGAAGTTGCCGGTGGCGTTATCCGGCGTGATTGCGCTGAACTCCACGCCCGTTGCGGGAGAGATGCTCTCCACGCGGCCCTGATAGGCTTTATCGTTTAACGCATCGACGGTGAATTTCACCGGCTGCCCGACGCGCAGGTTCGCCAGCTGCGTCTCTTTAATATTGGCAATCACCCAGTGCTGCGGCGGCACCAGCGTGGTGAGGTGCGTTCCGGCGGAAACGTAGGCCCCAAGGCGCACGGCAATCTGCCCGAGCTGGCCGTCACGCGGGGCGATAATGCGGGTATTTTGCAGGTCGATCTGCGCCAGCTCCAGCGCGGCTTTGGCGTTGTCGACGTCCGCCTCCAGCGACCCGCGGTTGACGATAACGGTCTGCAGATCCTGGCGAGACATCTCAAGCGACGCTTTGGCCTGGTCGATGTCGGCGCTGCCCTGAGCGGCACTTGCCAGCGCCGCGTCGCGCTCGCGAATGGAAAGGGAACCGTCTGCCGTCAGATCCTTCACGCGCTTTAAATCCGCCTGGGTTTTCAGGCTCTGCGCGCGGGCGTTTTTCAGCACCGCCTCGTTTTTCGCGATCGTCGCTTCGGCGCTCTTACGCTGCTGCAGGTTGTTGTTGAGCGCGGCAATCTTCATCGCCAGCTGCGCCTCGGCCTGGTGGACGCGCTGCCGATAGATACGGTCGTCAATCTGCAGCAGCACATCCCCTTTTTTGACGTGAACGAAATCCTGAACATTCACCTCAGTGATGTACCCGTTCACCTGCGGGCTGATAAACGTGGTCTGGCCGCGGACGTAGGCGTTATCCGTAAACTGCGCGTGGCGGGTGAACGGCGGCAGCTGCCAGGCGTAGAGGATCACCAGCACCCCGACAATACCGATCGCCGCGGCGGTGAAAACCGAAACAATACGCACATTCTTGCGGGTGTTGGCCTGCTCTTTTGCGGCATCCTGCTGACTCATACAATCTCCAGAAATATTTCCATTACTTGTTACCCGTGGCGTTCTTCAGGGCCATACGGGCCGTTATGCGCAGGCGCAACAGGCGCCATAAAATCCAGACCAGCGTGGCGGCAGCGATGCTCGCCGTCAGAAGGTAAGTATCGTTGTAAGCCAGAATGTTTGCCTCAAGGGTCGTGACCGTTTGCAGCTGGGTGATGGCCTGCGTGCCCAGCAGGGCGCTGTCCCCGATCAGGCTTTGGTACATCTGGGTATAGGCCTGAATGCGCTCGTTCACCAGCGGGTTTAGCGTAGTGAGCTGGTCAGCCAGCAGGCTGGAGTGGTACTTCTCGCGCCAGGTCTGAAAGGTACCGAGGATTGCGGAACCGAGCAGGCCACCGATGTTTTGGCTCATGCCAAACATTACCGAGAAGCTTACCAGGTTGCGCGGCTCGGCGATGACGCCGCCGATGGCGGCCAGCATTGCCGGGGCAAGGAAAAAGGCGCTGCCGAAGCCCAGCAGGAACTGGCTCAGCATCAGCTGATCCGGACGGGTCAGGTTGGTCGACCGGCTGTCGAGCAGCGAGGCCACGATCATCAGCGCCAGCGAGGTAATGATGGGCCAGGCGAGTCTGGTGGGCTTGATCGTCAAACAGCTGGTGACAATCCCGCAGACAATCCCGGCAAAGATAGACCACGCCAGGTGCGTCATCTGCTCATTTTGCAGGCCGACGTACTGTAGCCAGCCGATGACCCCGGTGTTCTGTTCCGCCAGCACGATGCGGATCAACAGCATGATTAACCCCAGGCGCACGATACTGCCGCTCGACAGCCAGCGGGTGTTGAGCAGAGGATTGCTGCGGTTATGTTCAAACATAATCGCGGAGACGATCAGGACCAGCGATAGCGCCAGCGACCAGCCAATCCACGGCGCTTCAAACCACCAGTACAGGCGGCCCAGGGAGAGTACCGCGCACAGTAGCGCCATACCGGGTGCCAGCAGAAAGAAGGTGATGAAGTCTTTCTTCTCGAAAACCTTGCGGCGGTCGCCCGGCGGCAGCTTGAGCACCATCACGCAGGCCAGCGATATCAGGGCCAGCCCCAGCTCGAAGAAGTAGAGCCCGCGCCACTCGTCAAGCTGGAGCAGTTCGGTGGAGAACAGCCGTGCCATAGGGATCGCCAGCGACGATCCGGTAATTCCAATCGTCAGCGCCTTGAGCCGGTGCTTCGCGGGCCAGGCCTGAATTTGATAATAGATACCGAGCGAACTGAGCGCGGCCGCGACCATGCCGTGCGCGGCGCGGACCATCAGCGCAGAGCTGAGATCGTTCACGAACAGGTGAAAAAAGGTGACCAGCACGTAGAGCACCAGGAACCCTTCCGTAAACGCCCGCAGACCGTACTGCTGACGAAATTTCACCAGCAGCAGGTTGATGGAGACGTTGGTCATCACATAGACGGCGGGCAGCCAGGCGATCTCTGTCGACCAGGCCCCGAAGGTGCCCTGTAAGTTTTGTAGATTAGCGGTCACGACCGCGTTACCCAGCGCCCCGGTCAGGCACACCAGCAGGCCAACGATGCCGTAGGCAATTCGCTTTGGCGTGGGATGTTCCGGGGTGGAGGGTGAACCCAGCAGGGCGGGTTTCTCATGTGGCTGCCACTCGCGAGGAGCATACGGGTCGCGTTGGGGCAGGCGCATAACGTCGTTTACCTTAGAAAAAGTTGAATAGTGAGCGGGCTAATGATTCTACGTCTGACGCAAATCATAATTCAAGTGAATATGATTATCGCATGTTACGCAAATGTTTAGGGAACGGATAAGGAAAAAGAGCGGCCCGAAACGGGCCGCCGGGGGATCATGCTTCGTCAGGCTGGGCCTGAATTAGCGAGCCGCGCTTCACGCGGCTGGCACAGTAAATAGCGATCAGTGAGATAATTACCGTTACCGCCAGATACCACGCCACCGGCACCCAGTCGCCATCGTATTTCGCCAGTAAACCCGTTGCGATAAGCGGTGCGGTACCGCCTGCCAGCGCGGCCCCAAGCTGATAGCCCAGAGTGATACCCGTGTAGCGAACGTTAGCGCTGAATATTTCTGAGCACAGGGTGCCGAGCACTGCCGTGACGGGCGCCCACAGCACGCCAAAGGCGATAACCGTGGCGAGGACAATGCCCCACGTGGTGCCGGTATTGAGCAGCATAAACCACGGCACGATGAACAGGCCCAGAATAAACACGCTGACGGCGTACATGCGCTGGCGGCCAACCCTATCGGAGAGGAATCCCATGAGTGGGATCATGATGGTCGCGACCAGGGCACCCAGCGTCACGGCCTCCAGCGCCTGAGACTTCTGATAGGTGAGCGTGGTTGTGGCGTAGCTGACCACAAAAGTCGAGAAAATATAAAACGGCGCGGTTTCAACCACCTTCAGCCCGGCGGCAATCAGCACTTCACGCCAGTGGTGTTTCAGGGTATCGCGCAGCGGCGCTTTCGCAACCCGGCCCGACGCTTTCACTTTCTTGAAGTCAGGCGTTTCGTCGATGTCTTTACGGATCCACAGGCCAATGAGCACCAGTACGGAACTCAGCAGAAAGGGAATACGCCATCCCCAGGAGAGGAAATCCTCCTCGCTGAACAGCGTCATCAGCGACACGATAAAGGTCGCCATCAGCATACCGATAGTCACACCGGCCTGCGGAATACTGCCGAAGAAGCCTTTGCGCTTCTCGGGCGCGTACTCATAGGCAAGCAGCAGGGCGCCTCCCCATTCACCGCCAATGCCCATTCCCTGAATGATACGCATCAGGATCAGCAGCGCCGGTGCCCACATGCCAATCATGTCGTAAGTGGGAAGCAGGCCAATCATCACGGTTGCACCTCCCATCAGCGACAGGGTTAACACCAGCGTTTTCTTACGCCCGATGCGGTCCCCGATATGGGCGAAGAGGACGCCGCCAATAGGGCGGATGAAGAACGTTAATGAGAAAGAGAGATAGGAAAGGATCAGCCCAATAACCGGATCAACCATCGGGAAGAATATCTTATTAAAAACCAGCGCCGCCGCCGTGCCGTAGAGAAAATAGTCAAACCATTCAATAGCGCTGCCGGTGAGGCTGGCGATGAGAACCTTTTTGTTTTTTCGTAAGACCGTCGTTGTGCTTTCATGTTGTGTCATGACCCAAAACCCCGCCACGTAGATGATATGAAAGGTGTCACCTGGCGCGCTTCAGGTGCAACCTTTAGTGATAAAAAGGTTATTAAATTGTTAGGCAACTTAGGGTGGGATGTTTTATTTGGCAAGCCAGAAGGGGGCTTTACTGGTCAGATCACGGTGAAATAAGCAGCGACTGTTGCTTTATCATCATCCCGATATGGCACGATGTTTTGAATGACGGATAATCGAAAGCATAAAATGCAGGTGCAACCCAATTGTTTTTAGATGTTTCTGGTTATTTCAAAAAAATGACAAAGAGGGGGGTGTCGAGCGGTTTGGCTTTCGGAGAGATCCTCTGTTTCCCCAGGACGCATGCGATACTCTGGATCAAAACGCTGTAAGGAGGTTACGATGACACTGGCACTTTTTCCTTCTCTCCCCGAGAGCACGCTGAATGCGGTGAACACCGTCGGAGGATGGCTGGCGCAGGACGAACTCCATGACAGCCAGCCTGTTGATATGGTCATTCTGGCGGGGAATGCGGTCATTCCTGCTATCGATGCCGCCTGTCGGATCGCGTCCGAACAGGGTGTTCCGCTGTTGATCAGCGGCGGGATTGGGCACTCAACCACCTTCCTGTATGCCGCGGTTGCTCAACATCCGCGCTATAACACGCTCCCCACGACGGGGCGCGCGGAGGCGGCGATCCTCGCGGACATCGCCCGCGAATTCTGGAAAATCCCGGCCGAGAAAATTCTGGTTGAGGACCAGTCAACCAACTGCGGCGAGAACGCCCGCTTTAGCCGGGAAATGATGAAGCATCACGGCCAGAGGCCAGATCGCGTGCTGGTGGTGCAGGACCCGACGATGCAGCGCCGCACCATGGCAACCTTTGCGCGCGTCTGCCGGGATGAGGCGGCTTCGCCGACGTGGGTGAGCCATCCGGGGCTCACGCCGGTTGTGCAAAATAGCGAAGACGGGCTGAAGTTCTGCGGCAGTAACGAAGGGCTTTGGCCGGTAGAACGCTATCTGTCGCTGGTGCTGGGCGAGCTCCCACGCTTACGCGATGACGTCAACGGCTATGGCCCGACGGGTAAAGATTTTATTGCGCACGTGGACATTCCTGAGGACGTGAATAACGCGTGGAATATCCTGCGCGGGGACGCGATCCTCACCGATGCGCTGGTAAGCCGTTCTCTGCTGTGATCGCCTGCCCGTTTGCGCCGGCTTCGCCGCAAACGGGCATCTTATGTTGCCAGTCTGTAATTTTTAAAATCCGCGGACCCGTTTCTTTTATGAGATATCTCACAAAAAAAGCCTGATAGGGTAGGCATCCTCGCCAGTAATTATAGTTTTTAACAATGCGTTTACTTGTTAAAAACAGTGTAATTACAGGAGCAGGTCATGACGGTACCCGTACAACATCCTATGTATATTGATGGACAGTTTGTTGCCTGGCAGGGTGACGGCTGGATTGATGTAATTAACCCGGCCACTGAAGAGGTCATCTCCCGTATCCCCGACGGCAGCGCGGAGGATGCGCGTAAAGCGATAGACGCGGCCGAGCGCGCGCAGGCCGGCTGGGAGGCGCTGCCCGCTATCGAACGCGCAAACTGGCTGCGTAAAATCTCTGCAGGCATCCGCGAGCGCGTGTGCGAAATCAGCGCCCTGATCGTGGCAGAAGGCGGTAAAATTCAGCAGCTGGCGGAAGTGGAAGTGAACTTTACCGCCGACTATATCGACTACATGGCCGAGTGGGCGCGTCGCTATGAAGGTGAAATTATTCAGAGCGACCGTCCCGGCGAGAACATTCTGGTCTTTAAACGCGCGCTGGGCGTTACCACCGGCATCCTGCCGTGGAATTTCCCGTTCTTCCTGATTGCCCGCAAGCTTGCGCCCGCGCTGCTGACCGGTAATACCATCGTCATCAAACCCAGCGAGTTCACGCCGAATAACGCCATCGCGTTCGCCAAAATTGTCGATGAAATCGGCCTGCCGAAAGGTGTCTTCAACCTGGTACTGGGGCGCGGCGAAACCGTGGGGCAGGAGCTGGCAGGTAATCCGAAAGTGGCGATGGTCAGCATGACCGGCAGCGTTGGCGCGGGTGAGAAGATCATGGCCGCGGCGGCGAAAAATATCACTAAGGTCGGCCTTGAGCTTGGCGGCAAAGCGCCGGCCATCGTGATGGACGACGCCAACCTTGAGCTGGCGGTCAAAGCGATTGTCGATTCCCGCGTGATCAATACCGGGCAGGTGTGTAACTGCGCCGAGCGCGTATACGTGCAGAAAGGGATTTACGATCGCTTTGTGAATCGCCTGGGCGAGGCGATGAAGGCCGTGCAGTTTGGCAACCCGGCTGAGCGTACCGATATTGCCATGGGGCCGCTGATCAACGCCGCGGCGCTGGAGCGCGTGGAGCAGAAGGTGGCTCGCGCGGTGCAGGAAGGGGCGACGGTCGCGCTCGGCGGCAGGGCGGTAGAGGGGAAAGGCTATTACTATCCGCCAACCCTGCTGCTGGACGTGCGCCAGGAGATGGCCATCATGCATGAAGAGACGTTTGGCCCCGTTCTGCCGGTGGTTGTCTTCGACACGCTGGAAGAGGCCCTGAGGATGGCAAACGACAGCGACTACGGCCTGACGTCGTCAATTTATACGCAGGACCTGAACGTCGCCATGAAGGCGATTAAAGGGCTGAAGTTTGGCGAAACCTACATCAACCGCGAAAACTTTGAAGCTATGCAGGGCTTCCACGCGGGCTGGCGAAAATCCGGTATTGGCGGGGCAGACGGCAAGCATGGCCTGAATGAATACCTGCAAACGCAGGTGGTCTATTTGCAGTCCTAATCCTGAACCCCCTCTCCGCGGAGAGGGGGTTTTGCTTTACAGCGACGCGTATTTATCCAGCGTACGCACCAGCTGCGTAACGAATCCGTATTCGTTGTCATACCAGGCAACGGCTTTGACCAGCTGCACGTCGCCCGCCTCGCTGACTTCGGTCTGGGTTGCGTCAAACACCGAGCCATAGTGCGAGCCAATCACGTCCGAAGAGACGATCTCTTGGTCGGTATAGCCAAACGATTTATTCCCCTGCGTGGCTTTTTTCAGCGCGGCATGGATCTCTTCTACCGTCACCTTTTTCTCCAGAATCGCCACCAGCTCCGTCACCGAACCGGTTTTGACCGGCACGCGCTGCGCGTGTCCTTTGAGCTTGCCGCTCAGCGCCGGGATAACAAGGCCAATCGCTTTGGCGGCGCCGGTCGTGTGCGGGATGATATTTTCCGCTGCGGCGCGGGAGGCGCGCAGATCTTTACCGCGCGGACCGTCCACCAGCGCCTGCGTCCCGGTATAGGCATGAATGGTGGTCATGGTCCCGACTTTAATGCCGAAGGCGTCGTGGAGGGCTTTAGCCAGAGGGGCCAGGCAGTTGGTCGTACAGGAGGCGACGGAAATGATGGTATCACTGGCATCAATGGTGTCGTCGTTGACGTTGAACACAATGGTTTTCATCTCTCCCGCCGGGGCTGAGATCAGCACCTTTTTGGCGCCGGCATCCAGATGGGCGCGGGATTTTTCTTCCGAGGTATAAAAACCGGTGCATTCGACGACGATATCCACCCCGGCCGCTTTCCACGGGATATGCTTTGCCTCTTTTTCTGCGTAAACCGAGATGGTTTTTCCGTCAACGATCAGCGAGTCTTCCGTGAAATCCACGCTCCACGGAAAGCCACCGTAGTTGGAATCATGCTTGAGCAAATACGCCAGCACTTTGGGGGAGGTCAGGTCGTTGATGGCGACGACGCTGTTGCTGTCCTGGGTTTCAAGAAGGCGACGCAGAACAAGGCGTCCAATACGTCCAAATCCGTTAATGCCAATTTTACTCATGGTTTACTCCTGGTGAACGTGTCGATGCGACAGTTTGAACTCATCCAGGCTTAGACCATGACGGGCGGGGCGGCAATTGAAGATGCTTCATGCACGGGGAAGTATCTGAAAAACCATACAGAAAAGTTAATGAATTTTTAAGGAAAGCGGATTATGTTGACGCTGTATTTGTCATTCATCAGGAAATTACATGCGCACTAAATATACAGGCCTGCAAATAGGTATCCACTGGCTGGTGTTTCTGTTAGTCATCGTGGCCTATTGCGCCATGGAGTTCAGAGGCTTTTTCCCGCGGAGCGACCGCCCGCTGATTAATATGATCCATGTGTCCTGCGGGATCTCAATCCTGGTACTGATGGTGGCAAGACTGCTCATCCGTCTCAAATTCCCGGCACCGCCCATTCAGCCAAAACCTAAAGCAATGATCACCGGCATGTCGCACCTGGGCCATCTGATTGTATATGTGCTGTTTATCGCGCTGCCGCTGATCGGCATTGTGATGATGTACAACCGGGGTAACGACTGGTTTGCCTTCGGTATGGTGATGCCGCACGCGGCGGAAGGGAATTTTGACCTGGTAGATATGCTTAAAGAATGGCACGTCACGCTGGCAAACCTGGGCTATTTCGTCATCGGCCTGCACGCCCTGGCGGCGCTGATGCATCACTATTTCTGGAAGGACAACACGCTGCTGCGCATGATGCCGAAAAAGCGGCCGTAGCCGACCTTATGGCCCGGCGGCGCTACGCCTGCACGGGCCTGTGAACGGCCCTGAATCCTAGGCCTGGTAAGCGCAGCGCTACCCGGCCTGTTTTTTAACCCAGCAGAGCACGCTCTTCAGCTGTTAATTCCAGCGCCTGCGTTGACCCTTTCTCCGATGATTTAACCGCCGCTTCCAGTACCGCCATCACCGCCAGCGCTTCAACAGGATAAACCGGATTCTCGATCCTGCCCGTCAATGCATCGCGCACGCCGATGTAGTACTGGCGCTGATCGCCTTTCGGGGTCTCAACGCGTAAGGTTTCACCGTTGGCATCAAACAGCACCATATCGTCGCTGTCTTCGCCCCAGCCATCGCTGCCGGGAATTACGCCCGCCAGCAGCTGCACTTCCTGCTGATCGATACGCGCCTTCACCACGCTGGCTTTGTCGCCGTGCACGGCAAAGCGGGACGTGCCGCCTGCAACCAGCATGCTGCAGTGCAGCACCACTTTATGTTCCGGGTAATTCAGCACCACGTGCGCCCAGTCATTAATTTCCGCGCCAGCGCGCAGCGTCGCGATATTGCCCTGTACGGACTGCGGCAGGCCAAAAAGCTGGAGGGTCTGATCGATAAGATGCGGCCCCAGGTCAAACCACAGGCCGCTGCCCGGCACATTTTGTTCTCTCCAGCGAACGCGCACTTCCGGACGAAAGCGGTCGATGTGGGACTCAAAATGCTTAACCTTGCCGATTTTACCCTGCTCGATGACCTGCTTAATGCCGAGGAAGTCGCTATCCCAGCGGCGGTTATGGAAGACGGACAGGAGTAGCTGCTTTTCTTCAGCGAGGGCGATCAGATCCCGGGCTTCCTGCATGTCGAGGGTGAAGGGTTTATCGACCACCACGTGCTTCCCGGAATTCAGGGCGAGGGTTGCCAGCGGGGCATGGGTGGCGTTGGGGGAGGCAATTACGACCAGGTCAACATCCGGGTGTTGAATCGCCTCTTCCGGCGTGGCGACAACCAGAACCTCCGGAAGATCGCGTTTCACCTTCTCTTCATCACGGGAAGAGACCACCGCCAGCGTAAGCCCGTCGACGGACTCAATCAGCGGGGCATGGAAGGTCTTGCCCACAAAGCCATATCCGATCAGCGCAACGTTAATTGTTTTACCTTTATTCATGACCTTCTCCACGTTATTTTGCGCAAACAGTGACCTGCAGTGCGCTACTGTCCCCGAGCTCTGCCCAGGGCCTGTCTAAAAACAGCTGATGTATCTCAGATAATCCGGAAACCAGATAAGGTTCGCAGTGGTTAAGTTTCAGATGGTCGGCAACGACCCAGCGTTCATGGCTGGCCGCCAGCATTGCGCGCTTCACCTCCGCATCGGCTTCTTTACTGGCGCTTAGCCCAAGCTCGGCGTGGATCGCGCACGCGCCAAGAATGGCGATATCCGCACGATAGCGCGACAGCAGGGAGAGGGTGGCGCTTCCGGCAAACAGACGCTGTGCCTTGTCCCATTTTCCCCCGAGCAGGATCAGTTCAATGTCTTCCCGATCGCTGAAGTGCTGGGCGATATCCAGTGAGGTGGTGATGACCGTCAGCGGCCCTTTAAGAAACATTGCTACCGACATCACGGTACTTCCTGCGTCCAGAAACAGCGTCGAACCGGCCGGTACGCATTCTGCGACCTGTTTACCCAGCCGCTGTTTCGTATCCGGCAGAAGCGTGTTTCTTCCCCGGCGATTCATCGCGGAAAGATTGAGGGCGATAGCGCCGCCGTGGTTCTTCTGAGCCAGTCCCTGATTCTCAAGGTCGGTGAGGTCGCGGCGGATAGTGTCAGCAGATACCTGCAACTTTTCTGCAAGCTCGGTGATGCTGGCTTGGCCTTGTTCGCTAATAATATCAAGAACATATTTCTGTCTGGCGGTTTTGTGCACGGCTTAGATCCTGCAAAATGTCGCAATAAGTTGCATAATACAGCATTTGCAGTGAAAGGGAATCACCGATGGCATTCCAGGACATTTCATGCGGTGAGTGATGAAGAGGCAATCCTAATGGTAAGGTTGAGTGATTATTAAAATCCCATTAATCAAAATGAATTAAAGTGTTCTGGAGGTTTAAGGGGCATGTTAATAGACTGTTTTATATATTCATTTGGCTTATATGTCTGTTTAGTTTGACATAACAGATCGTTCTGTCTGATAAATCGACCGCTTATAGATGTTTATTCCTAAAATTTGAATATAACTGGAATATAATATCGCCCTCATTCCTGAGGTTACTTAAATTGACAGTACTTTGAAAATCTTTGTGTTTGACCCATTAAGAAATTAACCCAAAATTGTGCAGCATCTCTTTTAGGAATTTTACTTAAATAACAATGGCTTTATTTGTTTCGTTTGAAAGGCCATTTTTGACCAATTGTACAGAAACCTTATGAATTTTCTTAAATGTAACACCTCGTTAACATTGCAGGTGTAGTTGCAATTTAAGCATTTTGTTATGCTCCGAACGAGCTAAAAAAATAAGTAAATTCCTAATTTTGAAAATACCCTGGTCAGCTCTCACTTCCGTCAGGAATGGGAATAGGGGACTTATACCTTAAATTTAGCAATTACGGAGAAAAGGATATTTGTCTAATTATCGCTACCTCTTTTGGGTAAGTATCTCGACAACACTCAGAGTCAGGGGGATAAAATGACTATATTTCAAAACTACATGTTATTAAGATTTCCAGCCGCTGTAGCAATTATTGCGATGACGGTAAATACGGCATATGCCAATAGCAGCCAGGCGGGTTTTGCGCCAGTTGCCGCAACAACCTTAAAAGAAAGTATTCTGTTTGCTATCGATCGCGATCCCTCCGTGAGCCATCAGGCTGCACAGTTGGGCATTGGTCAGGCGCAAATAGATGAAGCGCGCAGCGGTTGGATGCCGCAAATATCATTGAACGGCAGTACGGGTCACAGCCAAACGACAGATTCCAGCGGATCGCTGAGGAATTCCGCTGCCTGGGGATTGAGCCTGACGCAGCTGATTTATGACTTTGGCAAGACCAACAACAGCATTAGTCAGAGTTCAGCTCAGCGTGATAGTTATCGCTTCCAGTTGATGGGTACGCTGTCTGACGTGGCGGAAAAAACGGCCCTCAGCTACGTGGAGGTCAAACGCTATACGGATCTGTTGCAGGCGGCCAGGGAGAATGTCCAGGCGCTTAACAACGTTGCGCAGCTGGCAAAGCTGCGCGCGGATGCTGGCGTGAGCTCGACATCCGACGAGCTCCAGACCCGCACGCGAATTGCCGGAATGCAGGCCACGGTGGAGCAGTATACCGCATCGCTGAACAGCGCCCGCGCAAGGCTCGCGGTTCTGACCGGCATGCAGGCGGAAAAATACTCCCCGGTGCCGGCGAATCTGGCCGTGGAGCAGGATTCCGTCAACCGTATTGATTATTCATTGATCCCGGCGGTGATGGCGGCGCAGAACATGGAGCGCTCGGCGCAGTATGGCGTCGAAACGGCCAGGTCTCAGCACTGGCCGACGCTAAGCCTTAAGGGCGGCCGCACGCGCTATGAATCGGATAACCGTTCCTACTGGGACGACCAGATACAGGTCAATATTGACGCGCCAATCTACCAGGGAGGCGCGGTCTCTGCACGCGTGCGACAGGCAGAAGGTGCTCGGGCAATGGCATCTTCTCAGGTTGACCAGGCGCGGTTCGATGTGCTGCAAAAGGCTTCCGTCGCGCAGGCTGACTGGACCGGTGCGCGCGGGCGCATGGAGGCGGGGCGGCAGCAGCTGGAAAGTGCGTTGCGCGCCCGTGACGTTTACAAGAATGAATACACCCTGAGCAAGCGCAGCATTAACGATTTGCTCAGCGTTGAACAGGATGTCTGGCAGGCAACCTCCGCGAAAATAATCGCTGAATATGATGGCTGGAGCTCGGCAATTAATTACGCTTCAGCCGTGGACAATCTCATGCCGCTTATTGGGATAGAGAAAAACGCTGCCGCAAAATTACCCGATCTGAATTAAAAAAGACGCGCCTTTCTGCGCGAAATAAGTTTGACAATAATGGGTGATTTTTCCCAGGGATAGCTACATCCATCTGGTGGACATATCCACAGGAATCCGTGCACCTGCAAGGAGAATAATATGAGTAATGTAAAAGTTGTTGATGTCATCATTCGCAAAACGGCGGAGAAAACGAAATTAACCGGCGAGGGTAACCTGTCGGTCTCTATTTCATCCCCGAGCGTGATTGAAATTCAGGGCTCTGCTCAGGACGTGGTGCGTTATGTTCGCCAGGGTAAAGACCTCCTCATTTATATGAAAGATGGCAGCGTGATCCGCTGCAATAACTATTTTGTCGAAGATCCTGAGACCCACAACCAGTCAGAACTGGTCTTCAACGATAATCAGGAACTGACTCATATTTCTTTTGCCGATGCCGGAGAAGCGTCAGGCGTTGCCGCCACAGAATTAACCGCGCAGGCCGCACCCATCAGCAGCATTGAGCCTTTCCTGGAGCAGGGAAGCGTCTTAAGCGATGCGCCGTGGGGCTGGATTGCGGGAGCGGCCCTGGGCGGCGGTGCCATTGGCGCACTGCTGGCTAACGGCGGTGATGGCGAAACCAAAACAAAAGTTATCGATAATACGAAAGAAGTAGAAAGCGCGACGCCAACATTTTTGCTGACGGACAAGGCGGGTGACAAGCAGGGTGTGCTGAGTGCAAAAGAGGTCACGGATGATAACACCCCAACCTTCAGCGGTACCGGCCAGCCGGGCGCGACCATTCAGGTCAAAGACAGCAGCGGCAGCACCATCGCCAGCACCATGGTCGGTAAAGACGGAACCTGGACGGTAAAACTCCCGACCCAGGCTGACGGAGAGCATACCTGGTCCGTCGTGCAGATTGACGGCAGTAAAACCACGTCTGCGGGCAGCATTACCGTGACTGTGTCAACGGCCGATGCCGCCATAACGCTTGCCACCACGGCGGGTGATAACGCGATCAACGCCAGCGAGCAGTCCGCAGGCTTTACGCTGTCCGGCGCGAGTAAAAACCTGGCGCAGGGTACAGCGCTTACCGTCACGCTGAACGGCAAAACCTATTCCGCAGAGGTGGGGGCAAACGGCGCGTGGAGCGTGAAGGTGCCTGCCGCAGACGCGCAGGCGCTGGCTGACGGGACCTGGACGGTGAACGTCAGCGGCAAAGACGCGGCGGGCAATACCGTGAGCGGCAGCCAGACGATAGGTGTTGATACCGTTGCGCCTACCCTGACCGTCGATACGATCGCGCAAGACAACATCATCAATGCCGCTGAGCACAACCAGACCCTGACCCTGACCGGTAAAACCGACGCGGAAGCGGGCCAGATTGTGACGGTGACGCTCAACGGCAAAAATCACACCGCCACGGTCGGCAGCGACGGCACCTGGTCCGTCACGCTGCCAGCCAACGAGGTACAAGCGCTAGCCGACGGCAGCCATTCGCTGACCGTGAATGTCAGCGACAAGGCGGGTAACGGCTCATCAACGACCGCTGATTTCACCGTTGATACCGCCGCGCCCGTTGTGACAATCAACACCGTCGCGGGCGACGATATTCTGAATACCGACGAACAGGGCCAGGCGCAGATCATCTCCGGCCAGGCGAACGGCGCGGCGGCGGGTGACGTGGTCACCGTGACCGTCGGCGGCCAGACCTTCACCGGCGTCGTCCTTGCAGACGGCAGCTGGAGCGTCGGCGTGCCTGCCTCCGTCATCGGCGGGCTGGGCGAGGGCAGCCACAGCATTTCTGTCTCCGTCACCGACGCCGCAGGCAATACCGGCAGCGCGACGCACGGCGTGACGCTGAGCGGCAACCCGCCGGAATTCACGATTGACGCTATCAGCCAAGATAACGTCCTGAATGCTCAGGAGGCGATGCAGCCGCTGAGCTTGAGCGGCACCAGTAATCTGCCAAACGGCAGCGCCGTTACCGTGACGCTGAACAACGTTAACTATCAGGCCACGGTTGAAAACGGTATCTGGTCCGTTCAGGTGCCGGTTTCCGACGTGCTGAATCTGGCGAATACCCTCTACACCGTGAGCGTCAGCGGCACGGACAGCGTGGGCAACAGCGGTTCTGCCGAGGCAAACCTGCTGGTTGATACCGTGCTACCACAGGTGATTATTAACACCTTTGCTGGCGACAACCTGGTTAACAACGCGGAAGTGGCGGTTGATCAATCCCTCTCCGGGCGCGTTACCGGCGCGGCGGCAGGCGATACCGTTTCCATCTCCGTTGGCGGCAAAAGCTATACCGCCACAGTGGGTAACGATCTGACCTGGAGCGTGACGATCCCATCAGCGGATCTCAAGGCGTTTGGCGACGGCGATTTGACCTTCAGCGCCTCCGTCACCAATGGGCACGGCAATACCGGCAACGGCGAGCGTGATATCAATATCAACGCCGAGCTGCCTGGCCTGCGCGTTAATACGATCTCTGGCGATGATGTGATCAACGCCATCGAACAGCAGCAGGATCTGACCGTTACCGGTTCCAGTACCCATCTGGCCGAAGGCACGCAGATTACCGTCACCATCAATGGCGTGGATTATGCCGCCGTGGTAACCGCCAACGGCAGCTGGCAGATTGGTGTTCCGGCATCTGACCTCCAGGCCTGGACGGCGGGTGACATGACGGTGAACGTCAGCGCGCAAGATGCGTGGGGCAACACCGTCTCTGCTGAGCACCCTATCGAACTGGATCTGAACGCCGTGGCGGTCACCATTGATACCGTTTCGAGCGATGACATGCTGAACGCGGCGGAAAAAGGCGCGGACTTAACCCTCTCCGGCCAGACGCAGGGCGTCGAGGCCGGGCAGACCGTGGTGGTGAAATTTGCCGACCAGACCTTTACCGCGCAGGTGCAGCAGGACGGCTCCTGGAGCCTGAACGTTCCGGCCAGCGCGATGGAAACCCTGATCGACGGGCGCGCGCAGGTGAGCGTCAGCGTGACCAACGTGAACGGCAACAGCGCCGACGCCTCGCGCGTGGTGACCGTCGATACGCAGCCGCCGTCCATTACGCTCGATAACCTGACCGACGACAACATCATCAACGCGGCTGAAGCGCAGCAGGATCTGGTGCTCAGCGGCAGCACAACGGCAGAAGCGGGCCAGACGGTCACCGTAACGCTGAACGGTAAATCTTACCAGACTACCGTCCAGACCGATGGGACCTGGACGCTGAACGTGCCTGCCGCCGACGTTGGCGCGCTGACCGATGGCACCGTCACCGTGACGGCCACCGTCAGCGACGTGGCGGGCAACAGCAGCAGCGCGGACCGCGTTGGGCTGGTAGATGCCACCGTGCCGCAGGTGACCATTAACGAATTTGTTACCGACACCAACACCGTTAACCAGCTCGCCCATTCTCAGGCGCAGATCCTGAGCGGCTCCGTCACCGGCGCGGCGGCGGGCGATCGGGTGACTATCACCATTAACGGCGTGGATTACACCACCGTGGTGGACGCCGCGGGCAACTGGAGCCTCGGCCTGCCTGCGTCCGTCGTTCAGAGCCTGACGGACGGCACCTGGACCATTAACGTCTCCGTGACTGACCAGTCCGGCAACACCGGCAGCAGCGCGCTGGACGTCGTGGTGAACACCGTGACGCCGGAAGTGGGCATCAATACCCTCGCGGCGGACGACGTGATCAACGCCGCCGAGAAAGGTGAAGACCTGCTGCTTTCCGGTACCAGCAACCAGCCGGAAGGCACGACCATCACCGTGAGCCTCAACGGCATCAACTACACGGCCACCACCGACGCCAGCGGCAGCTGGAGCGTTAGCGTACCTGCGTCTGCGGTGAGCGCGCTGGGTGAGGCCCGCTACACCGTGACGGCGAACGTGACCGACGGCGTGGGCAACAGCGCCTCAGCCTCGCATGACGTGCTGGTGGACAGCTCGCTGCCGGTGGTCACCATCAACACCCTCGCGGGCGACAATATCGTTAACGCGGCGGAAGTGGCGGCAGGGCAAACCCTGACCGGGAAGGTCGCTAACGCAGCGGCAGGTGACACTGTCACTATTACGCTTGGTGGCCAGACATACACCGCTACCGTACAGGACGATCTCACCTGGAGCCTGCCGTTAACCCAAAACCAGCTAACCGCGCTCGGCAACGGCGATCTCACCGTATCGGCAAGCGTGACCAACGCGCACGGCAATACCGGCTCGTCATCGCTGGACGTCACCATCGACGCCCAGCTGCCGGGCCTGCGCATTGACACCGTCGCGGGTGACGACGTGATTAACGTCATTGAACACGCTCAGAACCTGATTGTCTCCGGCACCAGCACCGATCTGGCGGTGGGCGGCACCGTGACCGTGACCATCAACGGCAAAGCCTATTCGGCAACGGTACTGGCGGACGGCACCTGGCAGGCCGCTGTTCCGGCGGCGGACGTGTCCCAGTGGGCGGACGGGGTGCTCAACATCAGCGCCAGCGCGCAGGATACCTCCGGCAACCCGGTGAACATTGGTACCGTCGTGGATGTCGATCTCGCGCCGGTAGCCATCAGCATCAGCAGCGTGACCGACGACAACGTGCTTAACGCGGCGGAAAAAGGCCAGGACCTGGTACTGTCCGGCACCTCCTCCAACGTTGAGGCGGGCCAGACCGTGACCATCACCTTCGCGGGTAAAACGTATACCACCACGGTGGATGCCAACGGTGACTGGACCTATACCGTACCGGCTGCCGATCTGAGCGGCCTGAAGGACGGCGACGCCAGCGTGCAGGTAAACGTCAGCAACGTGAACGGCAACGCGGCGTCTTCGGCGCAGGAATTCAGCGTCGATACCACCGCGCCGACGGTGACCATCAACACTATCAGTAATGACAATATGCTGAACGCGGCGGAGGCGGCGCAGGATCTGACCCTGAGCGGCACCTCTACTGCCGAAGCGGGCCAGACGGTCACCGTGACCTTCAACGGCAATCAGTACTCCGCGCAGGTGCAGGCGGACGGCAGCTGGACGCTCGACGTCCCGGCGGCCGATATGGCAGGCATCACCGACGGCAGCGCGGCGGTCACGGCGACCGTGTCCGACAAAGCGGGCAACCCGGCAAGCGCGGGTTCTTCTGTGCTGGTCGACACCACCGTGCCGCAAATCAGCTTCAACGTCGTGGCAAGCGACGACATCATTAATATTGCCGAGCACGGCCAGGCGCTGATTGTCTCCGGCAGCGTGAGCGGCGCGCAGGCGGGTGACGTCATCACCGTGACCCTGAACGGCAAAGATTACACCGCAATGCTGGACGGCTCCGGAAGCTGGAGCATCGGCGTACCAGCCTCTGACGTTGGCGCGTTGGCGAACGGTGACTACACCCTGAGCGCATCCATCACGGATAAAGCGGGCAACAGCACCACCGCAACGCATGACATTGACGTCTCCCTTACCGCACCGGTTATCGACATCAACACCCTGGCGGGCGATGACGTGATCAACGCGATCGAGAAGGGTCAGGATCTGCTGCTCTCCGGTACCAGCAACCAGCCGGAAGGCACCACCGTCACCGTGACCCTCAACGGTATCAACTACACCGCGACCACCGACGCCAGCGGCAGCTGGAGCGTGACCGTTCCGGCGGCAAACGTCTCCGCGCTGGGCGAAGCGAGCTACAGCGTGACGGCCAGCGTGACCGATACCGCAGGCAACAGCGCGAACACCAGCCACAGCGTGCTGGTCGACAGCTCCCTGCCGGTGGTCACCGTTGATACTCTGGCTGGCGATAACATAGTTAACGCGGCGGAAGTCACGGCGGGGCAAACCCTGACCGGTAAGGTCGCCAACGCGGCGGCGGGCGATACCGTCACCATTATCCTTGGCGGCCAGACCTATACCGTTACCGTACAGAACGATCTCACCTGGAGCCTGCCGTTAAGCGAAAGCCAGTTAACCGCGCTCGGCAACGGCGATCTGACCGTATCGGCCAGCGTGACCAACGGCCACGGCAATACCGGCTCGTCGTCGCTAGACTTCACCATTGACGCCCAGCTGCCGGGCCTGCGTATTGATACCGTCGCGGGCGACGACGTCATTAACGTTATTGAACATGCGCAGAACCTGATTGTCTCCGGCACCAGCACCGACCTGGCCGCGGGCAGCACCGTTACCGTGACCATCAACGGTAAAGACTACGCAGCAACGATACTGGCGGACGGCACCTGGCAGGCGGTCGTGCCTGCGGCAGACGTGTCCCAGTGGGCTGACGGCTCGCTGAACATCAGCGCCAGCGCGCAGGATACCTCCGGCAACCCGGTCACCATTGGCACCGTCGTCGATGTGGATCTCTCCGCGGTGGCAATCAGCATCAACAGCGTCACCGCTGACAACGTGCTTAACGCGGCGGAAAAAGGCCAGGACCTGGTGCTGAGCGGCACTTCCAGCAACGTTGAGGCGGGCCAGACCGTGACCGTCACCGTTGGCGGTAAAACCTACACCACCACGGTGGACGCGAACGGCGACTGGACAACCACCGTTCCGGCGGCAGATTTGGCCGTCCTGAAGGACGGCGACGCCAGCGTGCAGGTCAGCGTGACCAACGTGAACGGCAATTCTGCCTCTTCCGCGCAGGAATTCAGCGTCGATACCACCGCGCCGACGGTCACCATCAACACCGTCAGCAGCGACAATATGCTGAATGCGGCTGAAGCGGCGCAGGACCTGACCCTGAGCGGCACCTCTACCGCCGAAGCGGGCCAGACGGTCACCGTGACCTTCAACGGTAACCAGTACACCGCGCAGGTGCAGGCGGACGGCAGCTGGACGCTCGACGTCCCGGCGGCCGATATGGCAGGCATCACCGACGGCAGCGCGGCGGTAACGGCGACCGTTTCCGACAAAGCGGGCAACCCGGCAAGCGCGGGTTCTTCTGTGCTGGTCGACACCACCGTGCCGCAAATCAGCTTCAACGTCGTGGCAAGCGACGACATCATTAATATTGCCGAGCACGGTCAGGCGCTGATCGTCTCCGGCAGCGTGAGCGGCGCGCAGGCGGGTGACGTCATCACCGTGACCCTGAACGGCAAAGATTACACCGCGATGCTGGATGCATCCGGCAACTGGAGCATGGGTATTCCGGCGGCAGACGTGGGCGCGCTGGCGAACGGTGACCACACTATCTCTGCCACCCTCACCGACAGGGCGGGCAACAGCACCACCGCGACGCACGACGTGGACGTCTCCCTGACGGCGCCGGTGATTGCCATCAACACCCTTGCGGGCGATGACGTGATCAACGCGACCGAGAAGGGTCAGGATCTGCTGCTCACCGGTACCAGCAACCAGCCGGAAGGCACCACCGTCACGGTGACCCTGAACGGCATTAACTACACCGCGACCACCGACGCCAGCGGCAGCTGGAGCGTGACCGTTCCGGCGGCAAACGTCTCCGCGCTGGGCGAAGCGAGCTACAGCGTCACGGCGGGCGTGACCGATACCGCGGGCAACAGCGCAAACACCAGCCACAGCGTGCTGGTCGACAGCTCCCTGCCGGTGGTCACCCTTAATGCTATTGCTACCGACGACGTTATCAACGCAGCAGAAGTGGCCGCAGGCCAGACCCTGAGCGGGAAGGTTAGCGGTGCGGCAAGCGGTGACACTGTCACTATTAACGTTGGCGGCAACACCTATACCGCCACGGTTCAGGACGATTTAAGCTGGTCGGTAAATGTTCCGTCTGACGTATTAACGGCGCTCGGCAACGGCGATCTGACCGTATCGGCCAGCGTCACCAACGGTCACGGCAACACCGGCACGGGCGAGCGTGACATCACCATTGATGCCAACCTGCCGGGCCTGCGCGTGGATACCGTGGCGGGCGATGATGTGATCAACAGCATCGAGCACGGGCAAAACCTGATCGTTACCGGCTCGAGCGAGGGGCTGGCTACAGGCTCTGCGCTGACCGTAACCATCAACGGTAAAACCTACGCAGCAACCGTTCTGGCGGACGGAACCTGGACGGCAGCGGTACCGGCAGCGGACGTCAGCGCGCTCAATGCGGGCACGGTCACCGTGACCGTTGAAGGGCAAAGCACGGCGGGTAACCCGGTCTCTATCGGCCACGATGTGACGGTGGATCTGGCGACGGTGGCTATCAGCATTGATGCCATTGCCACCGATGACGTGCTGAACGCGGCGGAAAAAGGCGCGGACCTGGTGCTTTCGGGTTCAACCAGCAACGTGGAAGAAAATCAGACCGTTTACATCACCTTCGGCGGAAAGTCCTACACCGCGACGGTAGATGCCAGCGGTAACTGGACGGCGACCGTCCCATCTGCTGATTTAGCTACCCTGAAAGATGGTGATGCCAGCGTGCAGGTCAGCGTGACCAACGTGAACGGTAACAACGCCTCGGCAGGGCGCGAATACAGCGTCGATGCCACCGCGCCAACGGTTTCCATTGAGATCGTCAGCGACAACAACATCATCAACGCGGCCGAAGCCCAGCAGGATCTGGACATCACCGGCGTGAGCAACGCCGAAGCGGGCCAGACGGTTACGGTGACCTTGAACGGCGTGGACTATACCACCACCGTGCAGGCGAACGGCAGCTGGAGCGTCACCGTACCGTCGGCGGATCTGGGCAACATTGTCGATGGAAATTACACCGTGACGGCGACCGTCTCCGATAAGGCGGGCAACCCGGCCTCGGCGGATCGCGATGTGCTGGTTGATACCACGATTCCGCAGCTGACGATCAACGTCGTCTCTGATGATGATGTGATCAACAGCGTAGAGCACGCGCAGGCGCTGATCGTGACCGGTTCCGTGACCGGTGCGGCAGCGGGCGATGTGGTCACCGTGACCATTAACAACAAATCTTACACCGCGACCCTGGACGCTTCCGGAAACTGGAGCGTGGGCGTACCTGCGGCTGACGTCAGCGCGTTGACCGCGGGGGATTACACCATTACCGCCGCGTTGACCGATAAAGCGGGCAACAGCAATAGCGCGACCCATGATGTTGAAGTGAACCTGACCGCGCCTGTACTGACCATCGACACCGTTTCCGGTGATGATGTCATTAACAGCACCGAGAAAACGCAGGATCTGACTATCACCGGTACGGCCTCTGGCCTGGCGGCGGGCGCGATCGTGACCGTGATGCTGAACGGCAAAGCCTACAGCGCTACCGTTGACAGCAACGGCCAGTGGACTACTACCGTTCCGGCTGAACAGGTGGGCGAACTGGGCGAAGCGCTGTATACCGTGACCGCATCGGCGACGGATAGCGTAGGCAACAGCACCAGCGCGTCGCACATTGTGAACGTGGAGTCGCTCCTGCCTGGCGTCATCATAAACACCGTCGCAGGCGACGATGTGATCAACGCGTCAGAGCTGGCTACCGGCCAGACCATTACGGGTACGGTGGTCAATGCCGAAGCGGGTAACACCGTCACGGTCATCATTGGCGGCAACACCTACACCGCAACGGTGCAGAGCGATCTGTCCTGGTCCGTCGATGTTCCTGAATCGGTCCTGACTGCGCTGGGTAACGGCGACCTGACCGTGACCGCGAACGTAACCAACGGCGTGGGCAACAGCGGCAGCGGCGAGCGTGATATCACTATTGACGCCAACCTGCCGGGCCTGCGCGTCGATACCGTCGCGGGCGATGACGTGATCAACAGCATCGAGCACGGGCAGAATCTCATCGTGACCGGTACCAGCGACGGCCTGACGGCAGGTAGCCTGCTGACCGTGTCCGTGAACGGTAAAACCTATACTGCCACCGTACTGGCAGACGGCACCTGGAGTGCGGCGATCCCAGCAGCGGACGTCGGCGCGCTCGCCGCAGGTACCGTGACCGTGACCGTTGAAGGGCAAAGCACGGCGGGTAACCCGGTCTCTATTAGCCACGATGTGACTGTAGATCTGGCCACCGTGGCTATCAGCATCGATGCCATTGCCAGCGATGACGTGATTAACGCGGCTGAGAAAGGCGCGGATCTGGTGCTGTCCGGCACCACCATCAACGTGGAAGAAAACCAGACCGTCAGCATCACCTTTGGCGGTAAGAGCTACACTGCGACCGTGGACGTCGACGGCAACTGGACGGCGACAGTCCCGGCGGCCGACCTGGCGGGCCTGAAAGACGGCGACGCCAGCGTGCAGGTGAGCGTGACCAACGTGAACGGCAACAGCGCGTCGGCAGGCCGCGAGTACAGCGTGGATGCTAGCGCACCGTCCGTGACCATCAATACCCTGGCGGCCGACGATATCCTGAACGCCGCGGAAGCGCAGTCTGACCTGACGGTTTCCGGCACCAGCACCGCGGAAGCGGGGCAGACGGTCACCGTGAGCCTGAACGGCAAAGACTACACCACAACCGTAGGCGCTAACGGCTCCTGGACGCTGGACGTTCCGGCGGCCGACCTCGCGGGGTTAACCGACGGTAGCGTGACCATTACGGCATCGGTCAGTGACAAGGCCGGTAACCCGGCGTCCATCGACCACAACCTGACGGTAGACGTGACCGTTCCTGCGGTGACCATCAACACCGTGGCGGGCGACGACGTGATTAACGTGGCTGAACATTCTCAGGCGCAGATCGTTAGCGGCTCCGCAACCGGCGCGGCGGCGGGCGATAAGGTTACCGTCACCATTGGCGGCCAGACGTACACCACCGTGCTGGACGCGGCGGGCAACTGGAGCGTGGGCGTACCGGCGAGCGTGATTTCCGCGCTGCAGGACGGCACCGTGACGGTTACGGCGTCCGTTACCGACGCCGCAGGCAATACCGGCAGCGGCACCCATAGCGTGACCGTGGACACCGGGCTGCCGTCCGTGGGCTTCGATATCCTCAGCGGCGACAACGTGCTGAACGCGGTGGAAAAAGGCCAGGATCTGAACGTTACTGGCACCAGCGCCAACCTGGCGGAAGGCACCGTGGTGACCGTGACCCTGAACGGCAAAAACTACACCGCGACCACGGCGGCGGACGGCAGCTGGAGCCTGACGGTTCCGGCAGCGGACCTGGCCGGTCTCGGCCAGGCCAACTACACCCTGAATGCGACGGCAACCAACGGCGTGGGCAACAGCATCAGCAACACCGCGAACCTGCTGGTCGACACCGCGCTGCCAACCGTCACCATCAACACCGTGGCGGGCGACAACGTGATTAACGCGGCGGAAGTGGCTGCGGGTCAGACCCTGAGCGGCACCGTGGCGAATGCCGAAGCGGGCAATACCGTGACCGTGACTATCGGCGGCAACACCTATACCGCAACGGTGCAGAGCGATCTGACCTGGTCGGTGAACGTGCCGTCTGACGTGCTGACGGCGCTGGGCAACGGCGGCCTGAGCGTGACCGCCACCGTGACCAACGGCCACGGCAACACCGGCTCCGGCGAGCGCGAGATCGCTATCGACGCCAACCTGCCGGGCCTGCGCGTGGACACCGTCGCGGGTGACGACGTAATCAACACCATCGAGCACGGTCAGAACCTGATCGTGACCGGCTCCAGCGACGGCATGACGACGGGCACCGTGCTGACCGTGACCGTGAACGGGAAAGACTATTCCGCGACGGTTCTGGCAGACGGTACCTGGAGCGCGGCGGTTCCGGCGGCAGACGTGAGCGCGTGGCCGGAAGGCACCGTGAAAATAAGCGTCACCGGTGACAGCGCGGCGGGCAACCCAATCACCATCAGCCACGACGTGACCGTGGATCTGGCGAGCGTGGCGATCAGCATTAACGCCATCGCTATCGACGACGTGATCAACGCGGCGGAGAAAGGGGCGGATCTGGTGCTGTCCGGGGAAACCACTAACGTGGAGGCCGGTCAGACCGTGACCCTGAGCATCGGCGGTAAGATTTACACCACCACCGTGGATGACGACGGCAGATGGACCTACACCGTGCCGTCCGCAGATCTGGCGGGCCTGAAAGACGGCGACGCCAGCGTGCAGGTGAGCGTCACCAACGTGAACGGCAACAGCGCGTCGGCGGGCCGCGAGTACAGCGTGGATGCAACCGCGCCGTCCGTGACCATCAATACCCTGGCGGCCGACGATATCCTGAACGCCACGGAAGCGCAGTCTGACCTGACGGTTTCCGGCACCAGCACCGCGGAAGCGGGGCAGACGGTGACCGTGTCGCTGAACGGCAAGGACTACACCACGACGGTCGGTGCTGACGGCACCTGGATCCTGAACGTGCCGGCCGCCGATCTGGCTGCACTCGGCGACGGCAGCGTCACCGTGACCGCAAGCGTGAGCGACAAGGCGGGTAACCCGGCGTCCATCGACCACAACCTGACGGTAGACGTGACCGTTCCTGCGGTGACCATCAATACCGTGGCGGGCGACGACGTCATTAACGTGGCTGAACACAATCAGGCGCAGATTATCAGCGGCTCCGCGACCGGCGCGGCAGCGGGCGATAAGGTCACCGTCACCATTGGCGGACAGACGTACACCACCGTGCTGGACGCGGCGGGCAACTGGAGCGTGGGCGTGCCGGCGAGCGTGATTTCCGCGCTGCAGGACGGCACCGTGACCGTCACGGCGTCAGTGACCGACGCCGCAGGCAATACCGGCAGCGGCACCCATAGCGTTACCGTTGATACCGGTCTGCCGTCCGTGGGCTTCGATACCCTCAGCGGCGACAACGTGCTGAACGCGGTGGAAAAAGGTCAGGATCTGAACGTCAGCGGCACCAGCGCCAACCTGGCGGAAGGCACCGTGGTGACCGTGACCCTGAACGGTAAAAACTACACGGCAACAACCGGCGCGGACGGCTCGTGGAGCCTGACTGTTCCGGCAGCGGATCTGACTGCGCTGGGTGAAGCAAACTACACCCTGAGCGCAACGGCGACCAACGGCGTGGGCAACAGCATCAGCAACACCGCGAACCTGCTGGTCGACACCGCGCTGCCAACCGTCACCATTAACACCGTGGCGGGCGACAACGTGATTAACGCGGCGGAAGTGGCTGCGGGTCAGACCCTGAGCGGTACCGTTGCCCATGCTGAAGCGGGTAACACCGTGACCGTGACCATCGGCGGCAACAGCTATACCGCAACGGTGCAGAGCGATCTGACCTGGTCGGTGAACGTGCCGTCTGACGTGCTGACGGCGCTGGGCAACGGCGGCCTGAGCGTGACCGCCACCGTGACCAACGGCCACGGCAACACCGGCTCCGGCGAGCGCGAGATCGCTATCGACGCCAACCTGCCGGGCCTGCGCGTGGATACCGTGGCGGGTGACGACGTAATCAACACCATCGAGCACGGTCAGAACCTGATCGTGACCGGCTCCAGCGACGGCATGACGACGGGCACCGTGCTCACCGTGACCGTGAACGGGAAAGACTATTCCGCGACGGTGCTGGCAGACGGTACCTGGAGCGCGGCGGTTCCGTCCACCGACGTGAGCGCGTGGCCGGAAGGCACCGTGAAAATCAGAGTCACCGGGGACAGCGCGGCGGGCAACCCAATCACCATCAGCCACGACGTGACCGTGGATCTGGCGAGCGTGGCGATCAGCATTAACGCCATCGCTATCGACGACGTGATTAACGCGGCGGAGAAGGGCGCGGATCTGGTGCTGTCCGGGGAAACCACGAACGTGGAGGCCGGTCAGACCGTGACCCTGAGCATCGGCGGTAAGATTTACACCACCACCGTGGATGACGACGGCAGCTGGACCTACACCGTGCCGTCTGCCGACCTGGCGGGCCTGAAGGACGGCGACGCCAGCGTGCAGGTGAGCGTCACCAACGTGAACGGCAACAGCGCCTCAGCGGGACGCGAGTACAGCGTGGATGCAACCGCGCCGTCCGTGACCATCAATACCCTGGCGGCTGACGATATCCTGAACGCCGCGGAAGCGCAGTCTGACCTGACGGTTTCCGGCACCAGCACCGCGGAAGCGGGGCAGACGGTCACCGTCTCTCTCAACGGCAAGGACTACACCACGACGGTCGGTGCTGACGGCACCTGGACCCTGAACGTGCCGGCCGCCGATCTGGCTGCACTCGGCGACGGCAGCGTCACCGTGACCGCAAGCGTGAGCGACAAGGCGGGTAACCCGGCGTCCATCGACCACAACCTGACGGTAGACGTGACCGTTCCTGCGGTCACTATCAACACCGTGGCGGGCGACGACGTGATTAACGTGGCCGAACACGCGCAGGCGCAGATCGTAAGCGGCTCCGCGACCGGCGCGGCTGCGGGCGATAAGGTTACCGTCACTATTGGCGGGGAGACGTACACCACCGTGCTGGACGCGGCGGGTAACTGGAGCGTGGGCGTACCGGCGAGCGTGATTTCCGCGCTGCAGGACGGCACCGTGACGGTTACGGCGTCAGTGACCGACGCCGCAGGCAATACCGGCTCCGGCACCCATAGCGTGACCGTTGATACCGGGCTGCCGTCCGTGGGCTTTAACGCCATCAGCGGCGATAACGTGCTGAACGCGGTGGAAAAAGGCCAGGATCTGAACGTTACTGGCACCAGCGCCAACCTGGCGGAAGGCACCGCGGTGACCGTGACCCTCAACGGCAAACAGTACACCGCAACCACCGGCGCGGACGGCTCGTGGAGCCTGACGGTTCCGGCGGCGGATCTGGCAGGCCTGGGTGAAGCGAACTACACCCTGAGCGCGACGGCAACCAACGGCGTGGGCAACAGCATCAGCAACACCGCGAACCTGCTGGTCGACACCGCGCTGCCAACCGTGACCATCAACACCGTTGCCGGTGACAACGTCATCAACGCGGCGGAAGTGGCTGCAGGCCAGACCATCAGCGGCAAAGTAGCGAACGCGGAAGCGGGCAATACCGTCACCGTATCGATTGGCGGCAACACCTACACCGCAACGGTGCAGAGCGATCTGACCTGGTCCGTCAACGTGCCGGAATCCGTCCTCACCGCGCTGGGCAACGGTGAGTTGACCGTGTCAGCGACCGTCACCAACGGCCACGGCAACACCGGCGCGGGCGAGCGCGAGATCGCTATCGACGCCAACCTGCCGGGCCTGCGCGTGGATACCGTCGCGGGCGATGACGTGATCAACAGCATCGAGCATGGACAGAACCTGATCGTCACCGGCTCAAGCGACGGGCTGGCGGCAGGCACCACGCTCACCGTGACCGTTAACGGCAAGAGCTATGCGGCCTCCGTCCTGGCAGACGGCACCTGGAGCGCGGCGATCCCGGCGGCAGACGTCGGGGCCCTGGCTGCGGGCACGGTGACCGTCACCGTTGCAGGCCAGAGCACCGCGGGCAACCCGGTCTCTATCAGCCATGACGTGACCGTCGATCTGTCAGCTGTGGCTATTAGCATCGATGCGATTGCCACCGACGACGTGATTAACGCAGCGGAGAAAGGCGCGGATCTGGTGCTCTCAGGCAGCACCTCGAACGTTGAGGAGAACCAGACCGTCACCATCACTTTTGGCGGCAAATCTTACACCGCGAAGGTTGATGGCGACGGCAACTGGACGGCTACCGTGCCGTCCGCGGATCTGGCGGGTCTGAAAGACGGCGATGCCAGCGTACAGGTCAGCGTGACCAACGTGAACGGCAACAGCGCCTCGGCGGGCCGTGAGTACAGCGTGGATGCGACCGCGCCAGCCGTGAGCATTGATACGGTAGCAGGCGACAACGTGATTAACGGCAGCGAAGCGGCTGCGGGCGTGGCCATTTCCGGCACCACCACGGCTGAAGTCGGCCAGACGGTGACCGTCACCCTCGGCGGCAATAGCTATACCGCGCAGGTTCAGCAGGGCGGCGTCTGGAGCGTGAACGTTCCGGCGGCCGATCTGTCCGCGCTGGCGGACAACGGCTACACCGTACAGGCTAGCGTGAGCGACGCCGCGGGTAACCTTGGCAGTGCGGGCAAAGCGATTACGCTCGATACCACGCCGCCGACCGTTAGCTTTAACGTCGTGGCGGGCGATGACGTCATCAACAGCGTTGAGCACGGGCAGGCGCAGATCGTCAGCGGTACCGCAACCGGCGCGAGCGTCGGCGATAAGCTGGTCATCACCATCGGTTCGAACCAGTACACCACCACCGTTGACGCCAGCGGTTACTGGAGCGTAGGCGTTCCGGCCAGCGTGATTTCCGCCCTGACCGACGGCACCGTGACCCTCAGCGCGACGATTACCGACAGCGCGGGCAACAGCAGCACCCAGACCCACGACGTGGTGGTCAACACCGCATCGGTTGCGCTGACCGTCAACACCCTCAGCGGCGATGACGTGATCAACGCGGCAGAAGCGGGTAACTCGCTGGTCATTAACGGCTCAAGCGCGCAGTTCGCCAACGGCACCCAGGTCACCGTGACCCTGAACGGCAAGACCTACACGGCTACCGTTCAGAGCGACGGTTCCTGGAGCACAACGGTACCAGCGGCAGACGTGGGCGCACTGGCCGACGGCGCGAGCTATCAGGTCTCTGTTACCGCGCAGGACAGCGCGGGCAACAGCGCCTCGGCGACGCACAGCATCAGCGTGGACACCACCGCGCCGGTCATCAGCGTCAATACGCTGTCGGGCGACGACGTGCTGAACGCGGCGGAAGCACAGCTGCCGCTGACCGTGCAGGGTTCGACCAGCGCTGAAGCGGGTCAAACCGTGACCGTGACGCTGGGCGGCAAAACCTACACGGCGGTCGTGGCAAACGACGGCACCTGGACGCTGAACGTGCCTGCGGCAGACCTGGCCGCTCTCAGCGAAGGTGCGCTGACGGTCAATGCGTCGGTCAACGATAAGGCGGGTAACAACGGCCAGACCACGCACACCCTAACGGTTGATACCGTGGCGCCAACCGTCACCATCGGCACCGTGGCGGATGATGATATCGTCAACAACGCCGAGCAGCTGGCGGGCCAGACCATCAGCGGCACCACCACGGCGGAACAGGGCCAGACGGTGACCGTCGCCTTCAACGGGCACAGCTATCAGGCGACCGTGGCGGCAGACGGTTCGTGGTCAGTCTTCGTGCCGGGCCGTGATTTCCTTGGCCTCACCGACGGTGACTACACCATCACCGCGACGGTGAACGATAAGGCGGGGAATCCGGGCAGCGCAACGCACGACGTGACGCTGAACGGCGATGTCCCAACCATCACCATTAACACCTTTGCGCAGGACGATATCGTCAACGCCGCAGAGCACGGGACGCCGCTGGTCGTCAGCGGTACCACCGACGCGCCTGCGGGCCAGACGGTGACCATTACGCTCAACGGCAAAACGTACACAACGACCGTGCAGAATGACGGCAGCTGGAGCTACACCCTGGGCAGCGCAGACGTGACCGCGCTGGCAGACGGCGGTGCGTACGTGATTAACGCCCAGGTGAGCAACGCCATCGGCAACAGCGCCAGCGACAATCACAACGTGACCGTGGATCTGACGCCACCGTCAATGGGAATTACGATTGATTCCCTGCAAAACGATACTGGACTCAGCGCGAGTGATTTCATCACTAACGATGGCCAGGTGGTGGTGAACGGTTCGCTGTCGGCGCAGCTCGGCAATAACGAGAAGGCGCAGATCAGCCTGGACGGTGGTTCAACCTGGATTGACCTGACCGTGACCGGCACTTCATGGCGCTACACCGATGGGCGTACCCTGACGGACGGGACGTACCAGTACCAGGTACGCGTCATTGATAACGCGGGCAACGTCGGGGCGACGGACAGCCAGGACGTGGTGATTGACCAGACGGCACCGGCGGCAACCACCATTACCGTGGATTCCGTCACCCAGGATACCGGTCTGTTCAACAACGACTTTATCACCAGCGACAGCCAGATCAGCCTGAAGGGGACGCTCGGCGCGGCCCTGGGCAGCGGCGACCACGCGCAGATTAGCCTGGACGGCGGTGCCACATGGACTGACGTTAGCGTGAGCGGCCTGAGCTGGACGTATGTGGATGGCCGCACGCTGGCCGACGGGGACTATAACTACCAGCTGCGCGTGATTGACAACGCCGGGAATATCAGCGCCACCACAAGCCAGGTGGTGACCATTGATACCGTGGCGCCGGATGCCAGCAAAACGATCGCCATCGACAGCATCAGCGACGATACCGGTCTGAGCGGCAGCGACTTTATAACTAACGATACGTCGCTGACGCTGCACGGCTCGCTCGGCGCGACGCTGGCCGACGGCGAATATGCCCAGATCAGCATCGACGGCGGCGTGACCTGGCAGAACGTGAACGTTACCGGCAACAGCTGGTACTACGTGGACGGCCGTACGCTGGATAACCAGACCTACGACTACTATGTTCGCGTAGTGGACGCGGCGGGCAACGTGGGATCCAGCGCCCATCAGCAGGTGACCGTCGATACGGTTGCCCCGGATGCGGCCATTACGGTGACCGTTGATAACATCACCGTTGATACTGGCTTCGATAACAACGACTTCCTGACCAGTTCGACCTCGTACACCCTGAACGGGACGCTCGGGGCTCAGCTTGGTTCTGGCGAGTATGTGCAGGTGAGCATGGACGGCGGCACCACCTGGGTTTACGCCACCGTAAGCGGAACCCAGTGGAGCTACAGCGATACGCGTACCCTGACTGACGGTAGCCACAGCTACCAGGTTCGGGTTGTGGATCAGGCGGGCAACGTTGGGGCCACTACCTCGCAGGCGGTGACGGTTGATACACAGGCGCCGCAGTACGGCATCACCATTGACAGCATCAGCGAAGATACCGGGCAGTCCAGCAGTGACTTCATCACCATGGACACCACGCTGACCGTTAACGGCTCGCTGGGCAGCGCGCTGGCAAGCGACGAACGCGTGCAGATAAGCCTTGACGGTGGCAATACCTGGATTGATACGACGGTTACCAACCAGCGCTGGAGCTACACCGATACGCGTGACCTGGCGGACGGGGATTACACCTATCAGGTGCGGATCATCGATCAGGCAGGCAACGTCGGCTCTACCTCGTCGCAGGTGGTGACGGTCGATACTACGCCACCATCCACGGTGGGCACGGTAGTCAGCTATACCGACGGTGAAGGCGAACGCACGGGCACCTTTGGCAGCGCCGTTGCTACCGATGACGACTCTCCGGTGATCAACGGTACGCTTAACCGCGCGCCGGACGACGGTGAGATTGTGCAGCTTTACCGCGACGGCGTTCTGCTCGGTCAGGTGACGATGAACGGCAGCGCAAGCTGGTCCTTCCAGGACAATGGCCTGCTCGACGGAAATCACACCTACATTCTGCGCGTGACCGATAAGGCCGGGAACTACACGGAATCCGACGGCTTTGTGCTGAATGTTGATACCAGCATCCCGACCACCACGGCGGCGATTACCGCCCAGACCACCTCGGATACCACGCCGATTATTAACGGCACGGTGTCAGCGGACCTGGTAAACGGGGAGTACCTGGTGGTGACGGTAAACGGTAAAACCTACACGTCGCAGACCGGCGGCGCGGTGGTGGTCGACCCGGATCACAACACCTGGTATCTGCAGATCCCGGACAGCGATGCCCTGAGCGTGGCGAACTACGACGTCACGGCGCAGGTGAAGAGCAGCGCGGGCAACGGTAATACTACGGGCACGGCGACCGGCAGCCTGGTGATTGACACCACCTCGGTGAATACCGACTGGGCGACCACGGCGGGTAATGCAAATAACTCGACTATGGCCATCGGCATGAACAGCAGCGGTCTGTGGAATATCATTGCCAACGGGCAATCCTATTCCAGCAGCGATGATTCGACGTATGCGGCAAATACCCTGACGAACACGCGTAGCTATTACGCGGTGAGCCAGACCGCTGCCGACTTCGACCGTAACGGCACGCAGGATATCTTCGCAACCGAGAACACCTATGCCGGCTCGACGCAGGTAATGTGGACCTACGATGGCAGCAGCTACACCGCCAGCCAGCTGGCGATGGGGACCACAATCTGGTACGGCGGCGTGATCGCTTACGACAAAACGGGCGATGGCTATCTTGACCTGGCCTACGGCGATGCCGGTATGGACTCCCTTACCTATCTGGTGAACACCAACGGCGTGCTGACGCCGGACGGCACCGGCGGGGAAGGCGGATTCTACGGCCAGTTCGACTCCGGGCGTGAGATCTCCGGCGTCGACCTGAACAACGACGGTACGGTGGATATTGTGCAGCACACCAACCGCAGCGGCGCGTACTCGTTAACCGTGATCAACAATAACGGCAACGGCACGCTGTCTATCGGCCAGAACCTGACCAACGTGTTTGTGGCCAACGCCTCGAATACCACCACGGCGGCCTCTATGACGTGGGCGGACTTTAACGGCGATGGCTATATGGATCTCTATTTGGGCTCCAGCTACAACAACAATGGCGGGGTGATTTACTACAACAACGGTGCAGGGCAGTTGTCCACGACCAAGAGCGCGGTTGAGGCCTCTAACGCCTCGGCGGGCTATCTGTCGGTGGCGGTAGACTGGAACGGTGACGGGCAGATGGACATCATCAAGCTCAGCACCTACGGAACGTCGCAGACCGCAACCCTGTTCACCAACAACGGTTACGGCTCGACCTGGACCTCAAGCCAGCTGGCGTCCGGCCTGGTCAACGTTACCGGCGTGGCCGCCGTCGACTACAACTGGGATGGTTCGAAAGACCTGCTGGTGTCTCAGCAGAACGGTAAGGTCGTACTGGTGCAAAACAACGCGAAGGTTGCCGACGGTACCGCGATGCATCTGCACATTGTCGATAGCGAAGGCATCAACGCCTACTACGGCAACACGGTCAATCTGTACAACGCCGCGGGCGTGCTGGTGGCCTCGCAGATCATCAACGCCCAGTCCGGTATTGGTTCGAACGATGCCTCTGCGCTGGTGAGTTTCTACGGGCTGGATCCGAACGAAACCTACTCGGCGGAGATCGTGAAGATCACTAACGGCGTGTCGGATAACGTCACATGGACCGGCCTGGACGCGGGTAACGGCAAAGAGGGCTATGTCCTCACCGCCGAAGCGGCCACCGGCGGCCACAGCGGAACCATTACCGGTACCGGGTATAACGACACCTTTATCGCAGAGGATGGCACCTATACCTATAACGGCTCCGGCGGCTGGAATACCCATTCCGACTATGACACCTGGAGCAATACCGGCGGCATGGACGTGGTGGATTACCGCAATGCGACGTCCGGCATTACCGTTGACCTGCGTCTTTCAACCGCGCAGGACACCGGCTTCGGTACTACGCGTCTGCTGAATATTGAAGGGATTAACGGCTCCGACTTCGACGACGTCATTACCGGCAACAGCGGTGATAACCAGTTCGAAGGCCGCGGCGGGAACGACACCTTCAACATTGGCAGCGGCGGCCACGATACGTTGCTCTATAAGCTGATCAACACCTCGGATGCCACCGGCGGTAACGGCAGCGACCAGGTCAACGGTTTTACCGTCGGCACCTGGGAAGGGACGGCGGATACGGACCGTATCGATCTGCGCGACCTGCTTTCCGAGAGCGGCTATACCGGCACAGGCTCGGCGAGCTACGTGAACGGCGTGGCGACGCTGGACAGCAGCGCGGGCAACATTGCCGACTACATCCGCGTGGTGCAGAACGGCAGCAACACCGAAATCCAGGTTGACCTGGACGGGACGGGCGGCCAGTTCACGCCGACCACCCTGGTGACGCTGAACGGCGTGCAGACGGATCTGGCAACGCTGCTGGCGAACCACCAGCTGTTAATTGCGTAAAACAACGCCGCGGGGAGCGATCCTCGCGGCTTTTTGCGTTTCTTTACACGAGTAGCCATAACCCTATATTTCACAAGATTATTTTGCGGGCTCGTTTAGGGAGTGTTCGATTTCTAATCATCTCGCAAGGGTATCATTTCAGTGCGTAATTATCGCACTGGACAGGACGTAGCATTATGAAGACACATCCACAGTACGAACCCTGGCTGCAGGGCATGCTCATCATTGCAAAGCACTATCGGCTGGATTTTTCGGCAGAGCACGTTCGGGTCACGATTAACCATGAAAGTCAGTCTCCGCGCCATCTGGTGCTGGAGGAGATGGCGCGTCAGCTAGGGCTGGGGATGCGTAGGATAGAAGCGCAGGCCGTATCGCTCGACCCGTGGCGCTTGCCGCTGCTGGCGGAATTCACCGGCGGGCAGGTTGCGGTGATCAACCGCATGGACGCTGAAGGGAACGTCAGCCTGCAGTTCAGCGGCGATGGCGGTCTGGAAACGACCCTGACGCGCGAAGAACTGGGCTCGCGGCTCAAAAGCGTAGCGGTGCTGCGCCCGCTTGAATCGACGCCGGACGCGCGCGTCGATGACTACATCAAACCCTATGAGAAAAACTGGTTCTGGCAGCTGGCGCTGAAGGACTGGCGTCGCTACAGCGACATCATGCTGGTGGCGCTGGTGGCCAACGTGCTGGCGCTCTCGGGCATGGTCTTCTCCATGCAGGTGTACGACAGGGTGGTGCCGTCGCAGTCGGAAGCCACGCTGTGGGTGCTGTTTGGCGGCGTGATGATCGCCATCGTATTCGAATTCATCATGCGCATGCTGCGCGTGCATATTTCCGACGTGGTCGGGAAACGCGCGGATCTGCGGATCTCTGAACGCGTGTTTGCCCACGCTCTGCGGATCAAAAACGGCGCGCGCTCGAAATCGACCGGCTCGTTTATCGCGCAGATCCGCGAGCTGGAGTCGGTGCGCGAGCTGATCACCTCAACGACCATTGCGGCCATTTCCGATCTGCCGTTCTTCCTGCTGTTTGTCGTTATTTTATGGATGATTGGCGGCCCGCTGGTGCTGGTGGTCCTGCTTGCCGTTCCGCTGCTGCTGATCCCTGGCCTGCTGGTGCAGCGCCCGCTGGGGAAACTCTCCAGCGAAGGGATGCGTGAATCCGCTATTCGTAACGCCACGCTGGTGGAAGCGGTGCAGGGTCTAGAAGACATCAAGCTGATGCGCGCCGAGCAGCGTTTTCAGAACCAGTGGAATAACACCAATGACGTGGCTGCCAGCGTCGGCATGAAGCAGCGCTGGCTGACGGGGCTGCTGCTTACGTGGACGCAGGAAGTACAGTCAATCGTTTACGCCGTGGTGCTGCTGGTGGGCTGTTACCTCGTCATCAGCGGCGACATGACCACCGGTGCGTTGGTGGGTACCTCGATTCTGGCGTCGCGGACCATTGCGCCGCTGTCGCAGATCTCAGGCGTGCTGTCGCGCTGGCAGTCGGCAAAGGTGGCGCGCAAGGGGCTCGATGACCTGATGCAGCGCCCGATTGACGATCCGCAGCAGGGCAAAAAAGTGCACAAAGCCCACCTGCGCGGTGATTATCAGCTGGACAACGTCGGGTTTTATTACGACGAAGAAGAGAAGCTCACCGTGCTGAACATCAGCAGGCTGAAGATCCGTGCCGGGGAGCGCGTTGCGGTGCTCGGGCGGAATGGATCGGGCAAGAGCACGTTGCTGCACCTGCTGGCGGGGATGCAGGAGCCGCAGCAGGGCAGCATTCTTCTGGATGATATTGCCTTAAACCACCTGGATCCGGCTGACGTGCGTCGCGATATGCAGCTGCTCAGCCAGCAGGCGCGGCTGTTCTTTGGCTCGGTGCGCGACAACATCCTGATGGGCAATCCGCTGGCCACCGATGATGAAATTCATCAGGCGCTGGTCAACAGCGGCGCGCTGGAGTTTGTCCGCAAGCAGAAAATGGGGCTGAACTACATCATCAATGAAGGGGGCGCCGGGCTATCCGGCGGTCAGCGTCAGGCGTTACTGCTGGCGCGCGCGCTGATTACGTCGCCAAACATTCTGCTGCTGGATGAGCCTACCGCCTGGCTGGATGAAGTCAGCGAGAAGCAGTTTATCCAGCATCTTCACCAGTGGCTGGGTAAGCGCCGAACGCTGGTGGTGGCGACGCATCGTCTGCCTATTCTGGACCTGGTTGACCGCATTATTGTCCTGGAGAACGGCAAGGTGGTGATGGATGGCCCGCGTGACGCCATTCTGAGCCAGCACGGCATGGCGGCGCAGAAAGCACCGCAGCGTACCGTCACGATGAAAACGGAGGGCGTGGCATGAATGATTTCTCCCGCTTTAACAGCCGCCTGAAGGAGCCGCGCCTGCCGCGCGCTACCCTGGTCGCATGGTCACTCTTTGCCCTGCTGGTGGTCTTTATTACCTGGGCGAGCCTGTTCCATCTTGATGAAGTGACCACCGGCAGCGGCAAGGTGATCCCGTCCTCACATGAGCAGGTGATCCAGTCCCTCGAAGGAGGGATTATTCACAGTCTGATGGTGCGCGAGGGCGACATCGTTGAGCGCGGTCAGCAGCTTGCCCAGCTCGACCGCACGAAAACCGAGTCCAGCGTGCTGGAAAGTGAGTCTCGACTCAACGCCGCGATGGCAACGGCCGCGCGGCTGAACGCCGAGGTGAACGACACCGCGCTGGTCTTCCCGGCGGAGCTGGATGACGACGTAGAACTGGTTAAACAGGAGACGGCGCTTTATCAGTCGCGTCGCGAAAGTCTCGACAAAGGGCTGGCAGGGTTACGCCAGGGCACCGAGCTGATACAGAGAGAACTCTCCCTGACCCGTCCGCTGGTGACGCAGGGCGCGGCCAGTAAAGTGGAGGTGTTACGGCTTGAGCGTCAAAAAAATGAGCTTGAGAATAAGATCACCGAGATGAAAAACCAGTACTACGTGCGCGCCCGCGAGGAGTTGGCCAAGGCCAACGCCGAGATGGAAGCGCAGCGTTCGGTGATGAAAGGACGTGAGGATTCCCTGACCCGCCTGACGTTTAACGCACCGGTCCGGGGGATCGTGAAGGATATCGACGTAACGACCGTCGGCGGGGTCATTCCACCCAATGGAAAGCTGATGAGCCTGGTACCGCTTGATGACCAGATGGTGATAGAAGCGAAAATTTCCCCGCGCGATGTCGCCTTTATTCATCCTGGGCAAAAAGCGCTGGTAAAAATCACGGCCTATGACTACTCCATCTACGGCGGGCTGGAAGGGGAAGTGACGATGATTTCACCGGATACCCTGCAGGACGAGGTGAAGAGGGATGTGTATTACTATCGCGTCTATATCCGTACCGACAGCAATCATCTGACCAATAAGCAGGGCAAAGCATTCCCGGTGTTTCCTGGCATGATAGCCACCGTGGATATCAAAACGGGGAGCAAAACCATTATCGACTATCTGCTGAAGCCGTTGAACAAAGCAAAAGAGGCGCTGCGCGAAAGATAAAGAAAGGCGTTCGGGGAACCGAACGCCGGTGGGGTTATACGGTGGACGTCACGCCAGGAGCGTGGCGCCGCTCTTTCGGTACAACGTTGATGTAGTGCGTAACGTAAGCAAAATATAAACCAGCATAGTTTTCAACCAGCTCAAGGAATGCCGGATAAATCGACATTCGACCTTCTCCGCGATCTTTTAAATAACCCGCCTCCTGCGCCGTTTTGATAATTCTGTTTACGTGAATACGCGAAACGTAAAATTCTTTCGCGAGCGTGCTGGCTGAGTAATCGATTATGGCACCGTGCGCGGTTTTATTCTTAATGGCCTGCAGGTACAAATAGAGCATAATCATTCGGCCTCCGTCCTTTTCGATAAATAATCCCACCTCAGGCAAGACTTTTTTGAATGTTAATCCCCGAAACAGGTATTCTGCAGCGCGTCTAAAGAAGTTGTTGCGTAATACGTCGCTGTCTAACAGGTTGACGTTAATATTAAACGCCGGATAGAGAATGCTGACGGGTAAGAACGCGCCGGACATATAGCGTTTAAGTTCATTGAGTCCTTTTTCTGTTGGGGCGATTCGTGTTTTTCGTCGGTCTTCGCTACAGCGCCAGGTCTTGATACGACCGGTTGTTCTCAATATGGTGATAATTGCAATGACGCTGTTGGGGCTGGCAATATGATATCGCGAGCATAGTTCCTTAATCTCTGATACTGATTCGGCCTGATTTCCAAAAATAAAGCAACACATAGAAAGTATGATATTGAAGCGTGATTCCTGAAGCATGGTTTTGTAGAACAAAGGCTGTTTTTTATAAATACTGTCGTTAATGGTGTAGTGTTCTATTATTGCCTCGCTGAATCGTGGGTTGCTCTTAATGACATCCCGTCGATGCAGCAAAGCTCTGGATGAAATGTGATTATCCATAGCATTTTCTCTTAATCAAATAAGCGATGAGATGAAGTATCCAGTCTGTTTTTAGGAATTTTCATTATACCATTGTGGATGACATATTCACTGTGGTTGTTTAAAAATATACTTATATTTACGTCGCGTATGAATGCGTGGGTTGATTAACCCAAAGATGTTCCGGGGTGTTGCGTTGATAACGGTTTATTAACGTGTTCGGGTGCTGTAAAATTATTTTACACAACGAGCTTATTTCAAGTTTGTTACATTTCAATATTATTTTGCTGCCCTTTTTCTGGCCATTCTCTCGGTCAAAGAATTGTGTTTGTGTCCCCAGGAGCAGGATATGATCCAAACTATTTCGCACAGAAATGCTGCACGTTATGAGCAACACTTTGTCATCTCGGCCTGTGGCTTTACCTTCCAGGGATACACATTTTTTCTGCAGCAGCACGGGATAAATGCGACTCATCTTCGTTTTAATGATGATGAACCAAACTCGGATGACGTAGAAAATATTGTTTTAAATCAAGAGGCTGAAATCTGTGTTTTTCTTGGGGACGATATTGTTCTTCTACTGGAGAGCCTGAAGAAGCTGGCTTCAGTTCTTAACGTTCTTCCTGTGGTTCGACGGGTTACGCTGTATGGAAAAATTCCCGACAGCTGGCTTTACCGAACGCTGGGCAGTCTTCTCCATGATAAACAACACTTATCCAGGGTAAGAGTCGCCCGCGTTTCGGATATCTCGGATGCTTTTAAAAATACGGCTGATGTGGCGGAAAATCACTCTCGCTTATTATGCGAGGCCTATACAGACTGTTCTTATAAAGAGGTGGCAAAGGGATTAACCCGGCGCGAGCTTGACGTGTTGCTAAATTTTTACCGCGGAATGTCGGTAAAAGAACAGTGTGAAAAAATGGGCCTGTCGGATAAGACCGTCTATACCCATCGCAAAGAGGGCGTCAGAAAAATACAGCCCATCAGAATGTGGTTAAACGATACGCATGTATTACGAACGGAGGGCAGCGGCGATCGAAAAAATAGTCGAGAACGGTTGTCCAGCCACGAGATTGACATCCTAAACGCTCTTCTTAAGGGCGAAATATTTCCTGCTTATCAGATTATTACCGATCGTAATAAAAAGGGCGTAGGTTTTGAGATCCTGCTGCGCTGGAATCAGAACGGTAAGATCGTCAAGCCCGCGGCTTTTTTGTCTGACATTTCAGATATTGAAATCTGGCTGAAGATAACCGCGCTGGTGATCCATGCCGCTGTGTCAGGTATCAATAAATATAACGGTAAATACTACTTTTCGGTCAATATCCCGCCGCGGCTGGCATCTGGAAATGCGCTGCCGGGTATGGCCAAAAAGGCGATTGAAATGCTGTTTAAGCCGCATTGGGCCGAGAAGCTGGTGTTTGAGTTTGCTGAAACTATTGACGTTACGAAGGATAATGCGATCCCTGAAACGATGCGGCGCTTGCGAAATACCGGCTGTCGATTGTTTTTGGATGACTGTTTTTCGAATCATCACACGATGTTCCCCGTGCGGCACATTCATTTTGACGGGCTGAAGCTGGACCGCGATCTTGTTGAGCAGTTCGTGGCTAACGACAATGATTATAATTTGATTAAAGCGATACAAATATACAGCGATATGTCAGGAAGTGATTGCGTTGCAGAGGGAGTAGACAGTGAAGAAAAGTTCGAAAAACTGATTGCTCTTGGGGTCAAAAACTTCCAGGGATATTATCTCTCACGCGCGGTAAGAGAGGATGAATTAGACCGCATGGTGAGGCTTTTTAGCTAATGATTTATGCTGCTGGTGGGTGAGGGTAATAGTAGAAATACTCTTTCTTCAACCCACCAGCTTTCAGACAGGAGTGGAGATCATCGCGCTCTTTTAATCAGATGTCGTCCCGGGTAAACCCGACGACAATTTCAAGCGTGTTACGGATCACATCACACGCTTCAGGCTCTGGTGTAATTTCAAGCGCGTGGATCAGCTGCAGGATAATCTCTTTGTTCGAAAGGTTATCACCACAAAGCAAAATACAGCGTATTGCAGAACCTAACACTTCGGCCTCATCGCTGAGATGCTTACCCGCGTTAAGAAAATGTTCGGCCAGTCCTTTATCGTGCAGTGCTTCAAAATTATACGTCTGCTGTCTCATCGCCTTGCTCATGGTGGTCACCGTGTCCGTTGCAAATTAGTGTTTCTTATCGGGGAAAAGAAGAGTGTCTTTTTTGAAGAGAGAACGGATTCGACCTACGTCATAGTCGCCGATCACTCTTCCTCTGTCTTGTGATACGCCCGTCACGCGCTGGCGTACTTCATCTTCAGCAGCAACTAATGCATTTTTACGTTCATCATCTGACTCAACGCCAGCCATTGCACGCAGGCGCTCGGCAAGCGATGCAAAGGTGATGGGCCCGTTCTCTTTTAATATGGATAAAACGGCCTCACCAATCAGGTCGTCTTTGAGTCGTTCAAATCTGGTTCTATGCATAGCTTCAATCTCACTCTGCTACATGCGGAGGGCTGTAGCATTGGGTTAGTCATCGCTTAGGGTAAAGATAGCCCATCAGCGTAACTAACTTAGTAAGTTAAAAAACAGTATTTCTTCACGTTATCGCTCGAAGAAGAGGGCGATCAGCCCGTTGTAATGCGCCTTTTCTTCTTCACAGGAAGACTCTTCGATACGTCGTAGCAGCTTTGTACAAATTGTCATTCTGCTCAGTTGTACATTTTCCTTAATGATTTCACTGACGATCAGCCCAAGCGTCTCCTGCTGGCTGGGAATATTGTTTTTATTGAAATACAGTGTGATAGCGCTTTCTGCAGATGAGGGTGCCAGGTTACGACGCATAATTTTCCACCGTTAAAAAACATTTTAGCAACATTGATGCAAATGAATTTATACCATCACGCTAAATCTGTACAGAGAAAATGTACAACTTTTTCAAAATGGAAAAATTTTATCCTCCTTTCCCGCCAGATTGCTGGTTCTTTGCAATACTTTATCCATGCCAAAAAGGAGGGTATGCCATGCAAGACGGTTACTACTGGATAAAGTTTAGGGGGATCGTTCAGAAAGCCCGCTACTCGGATATACCAATCACGGATATTGAAACGGGAGGGATAACAAGAGGGGTTTGGCATCTGATGGGCGAAGATATCGAGATTTGCTCGACCTCTGAGGCCGTAGTGTTATCGGGCATTTTGGGCCCGGGGGTGCAGGAGCCTGGCTGAAGGAAACAGAAGAGAAAAAAGGCCCCGAGGGGCCTGAGATTACTTACGGCCCAGCAACAGGCCCAGTACGACACCTACCGCCCCGGCAGCAATCAGGCCGGTCAGTGGGTTATTTTTTACGGCTTCAGTCACATCAGATACGGCATCGCTGGCCTGTGCAGCATATTTTTTTGCCGCACCCTTCACCTGGTGTTTAGGTGAATCAACGAAGTCGCCAAACTGCTGCTGCGCAGAGCCTGCAAGTTCATCAAGTTTGTTTTTGGCTTTTTCGCCAGCAAATTGAGCGTTCTTATCAGCGTCGAAATCAGACATTCTTACCTCCTTTTGTGGATAGTTTAAGGATAGCCGCTCGAATCAGGTTGAGGGATTTTTAGGATATGTCTCCCTGGCTGAACAGCGTTGCAATTAACACATTTACATCGATACAATAATGCAGGTACCATACCCCCCTATAGTATCTTTAAGGAGGGCGTATGCCGCATTCACCCGAAGATAAAAAACGTATTCTGACTCGCGTCCGGCGAATTCGGGGCCAGGTTGATGCCCTTGAACGCGCGCTGGAGTCGGGCGAGCCCTGTCTGGCCATCCTGCAGCAAATTGCCGCCGTGCGTGGTGCTGCCAACGGCCTGATGGGCGAAATGGTCGAAATTCACCTCAAGGATGAGCTGGTGACGGGGGAGACAACTCCGGATCAGCGAGCCGTTCGGATGGCAGAAGTCGGCCATTTGCTGCGCTCTTATCTAAAATAAACCCACAGACCTCACAATAAGGGAAACATGATGAAATCTCGCGCAGCTGTCGCATTTGGCCCTGGCCAGCCGCTGAAAATCGTTGAAATCGACGTAGCGCCGCCGAAGAAAGGCGAAGTGCTGATTAAAATTACCCATACCGGCGTATGCCATACCGATGCATTTACGCTGTCGGGTGACGATCCTGAAGGCGTATTCCCGGCGGTACTCGGCCATGAAGGCGGCGGTGTGGTTGTCGAAGTGGGCGAGGGCGTAACCAGCCTTAAGCCGGGCGACCACGTCATCCCGCTGTATACCGCTGAATGCGGCGAGTGCAAGTTCTGTAAATCCGGCAAAACCAACCTCTGCCAGGCCGTTCGTGCCACCCAGGGTAAAGGCCTGATGCCGGACGGAACTACGCGTTTCTCCTACAACGGCGAGCCTATCTACCACTACATGGGCACCAGCACCTTCAGCGAGTACACCGTCTGTGCGGAAATTTCGCTGGCGAAGGTCAACCCGCAGGCTCCGCTGGATAAAGTGTGTCTTCTGGGCTGCGGCGTGACCACCGGTATCGGCGCAGTGCATAACACCGCGAAGGTCAAAGAAGGCGATACCGTTGCGGTGTTCGGTCTGGGCGGTATTGGCCTGGCGGTTATCCAGGGCGCGGTGCAGGCGAAAGCCGGTCGTATCATCGCCGTGGACACCAACCCGGAAAAATTCAAGCTGGCCGGCGACATGGGCGCGACCGATTTTGTGAACCCGAAAGATCATGATAAGTCGGTTCAGGACGTGATCGTTGAACTGACCGACGGCGGCGTTGACTTCAGCTTTGAATGTATCGGTAACGTGAACGTGATGCGTTCTGCCCTCGAGTGCTGCCACAAAGGCTGGGGTGAGAGCATCATCATTGGCGTCGCTGGCGCAGGCCAGGAGATCAAAACCCGTCCGTTCCAGCTGGTAACCGGCCGCGTGTGGCGCGGCTCGGCGTTTGGCGGCGTCAAGGGACGTACGCAGCTGCCGGGTATGGTTGAAGACGCCATGGCTGGGAAAATTCAGCTCGACCCGTTCATTACCCATCGCCTGCCGCTGGATCAAATCAACGAGGCGTTCGATCTGATGCATGAAGGTAAATCCATTCGTACCGTCATCCATTTCGGCGACAACTGATTATTCTGCCAGCGGTTTTTGCCGCTGGCATTTCTTGAATAATCTTCTCTAAAGTGTGACCTGTCTGGCGCTTTTAGCCGTAATCAAATTTCCTGCCGTGCCGATGACTATTTTACAGGCGTGTTTTTACGCATCTTACCTATAAGAGAGTCGACGGTCATGGACAACACAACTTCGGTGCAGGCGCAGCACAAGCTGAGCTTCTTGCACCACATCAGGCTGGTTCCGCTGTTTTCCTCCATTCTCGGTGGCATCATTCTTCTGTTTGCCTTGAGCTCTGCGCTGGCGGGCTATTTTCTGCTGCAGGCGGATACCGACCAGCAGGATGTTACGGCTGAAATTCAGGTACGCACCGGTTTATCGAACAGTTCTAACCATCTGCGAACGGCGCGAATCAACATGATCCATGCGGGTGCGGCAAGCCGTATCGCGGAAATGGATGCGATGAAGCAAAACATCAGCGAGGCGGAGACGCGCATTAAGCAGTCGCAGCAGGGGTTTGCCTCCTACATGGGCCGTAACGTACGCACGCCTGCGGATGAAGCGCTGGACGCGGACCTGAAAGCGCGGTACGACGCCTATATTGCGGGCCTTCAGCCGATGCTCAAATACGCCAAAAACGGGATGTTCGAGGCGATAATCAATCATGAAAACGAGTCCGCGCGCCCGCTGGACGACGCCTATAACGCCGTGCTGCTGAAGGCGATTAAGATCCGTACCGACCGCGCCAATGCCCTGACGTCGCAGGCGCATAAACGCACCCAGCTGGGCCTGATGTTTATGGTGGGCGCCTTCGCGCTGGCGCTGGTGCTGACGGCCATGACCTTTATCGTGCTGCGCAGGACGGTAATTAACCCGCTTCAGCGTGCCGCCACCCGCATCGAGAATATCGCCAAAGGTGATTTAACGATGCCGGACGACGCGACGGGGCGCAGTGAAATTGGCCGCTTAACCCGCGATCTGCAAACCATGCAGCACTCGCTGGTGACCACTGTGGGCACCGTGCGCCAGGGGGCGGAAGAGATTTATCGTGGGACCAGTGAGATCTCAGCCGGCAACACGGACCTCTCATCCCGCACCGAGCAGCAGGCGGCCGCGATTGAACAGACGGCCGCCAGCATGGAGCAACTGACTGCAACGGTGAAACAGAACGCCGATAACGCGCACCATGCGAGCAAGCTGGCAGAAGACGCTTCCGGCAAGGCCAGCCGCGGCGGTCAGATGGTCTCCGGCGTGGTGAAAACCATGGGCAATATTTCCACCAGCTCGAAGAAGATCTCTGAAATCACCGCGGTGATTAACAGCATTGCGTTTCAAACCAATATCCTGGCGCTGAACGCCGCGGTAGAGGCCGCGCGTGCCGGCGAGCAGGGCCGCGGCTTTGCGGTAGTGGCGAGCGAGGTGCGTACGCTGGCTAGCCGTAGCGCCAACGCGGCGAAAGAGATTGAAAGCCTGATCAATGAATCGGTGACGCTGATTGACCAGGGCTCGGGCGAGGTGGTTGCCGCAGGTAACACCATGAATGAGATTGTCGACGCCGTTAAGCGCGTGACCGATATTATGCTGGAAATTGCCGCCGCCTCCGATGAACAGAGTCGCGGTATCGTGCAGGTCAGCCAGGCGATTTCTGAGATGGACAAAGTGACGCAGCAGAACGCCTCGCTGGTGGAAGAAGCGTCTGCTGCAGCGGCATCTCTGGAAGAGCAGGGCGCACGCCTGACCGAGGCGGTTGGCGCGTTTCGGTTGAACGGTAAAGCTCAGGGGCACACTCAACAGCAGACCACTGCGGCGGTAAAACAGGCTGCGTTGCGTCCGGCGGTTGCTGATAACGGGGATAACTGGGAGACGTTCTGAGTCGGCAGCAGTGTCGGGTGGCGCTTCGCTTACCCGACCTACAAAACCGTCTCCACCGTGTAAAAAAAAGGGACTTTTCAGTCCCTTTTTTCATGTCTTACTTTTTGTCCGGTAACGCGTAGGCGATAACGTAATCACCGCGATCCGGCGACTGGCGAGCGCCACCCGCGTTAATGATGATGTACTGTTTACCGGTTTTCGGTGAAACGTAGGTCATCGGGCCAGACTGGCTGCCTACCGGCAGGCGGTCCTTCCAGATCTCTTTCCCGGTAGCGGTATCAAACGCGCGCAGGTAGAAGTCCTGAGTGCCGGCAAAGAACAGCAGGCCAGACTGGGTAGACAGCGATGCGCCAAGCGTCGGCATGCCGATTGGAATTGGCATATGCATGCGAATACCCAGCGGGCCGGTGTCTTCTACGGTACCTACCGGAACCTGCCAGACCAGCTTGCCGGATTTCAGGTCAACCGCGGACATGGTACCGAACGGCGGTTTCTGGCAGGGAATACCCAGCGGCGAGAGGAAACGCTCGCGCATTGCGCCGAACGGCGTGCCGTCCATTGGAACAATACCCATCTCAATGCCGCTGGCATCTTTCGCCACGTTGGCGCGCGGCACCATGTAGTTCGCCAGACCCAGACGCATGTCATTGACGAACATCAGGCCGTTGTTCGGGTCAACCGATACGCTGCCCCAGTTCATCCCACCGAGCGAGCCCGGGAACTGCAGGGAACGGTCCAGGCCAGGCGGGGTGAAGACGCCCTGATGACGCATCTCTTTAAACTGAATACGACACAGCAGAAGGTCAACAGGCGTTGCTCCCCACATATCGGATTCGGTCAACGTCTGGTTGCCGATCATCGGCATGCCAACAGAATAGGGCTGGGTCGGGGAGTAGCGTTCACCTTCAACGTTACCCGCAGGAACAGGACGCTCTTCAACCTTCGCCACCGGCTTGCCGGTTTCGCGGTTGAGCATAAAGATCATGCCCTGCTTGCTGGTCTGCACCAGCACCGGCGTGGTGCCGCCTTTACCGTCAGGGAGATCGTACAGCAGCGGCTGAGAAGGGAGGTCAAAGTCCCACAGGTCGTGGTGGGTCGTCTGGAAATGCCAGCGAACCTGACCGGTCGTGGCGTCGACGGCCACGATGGACGAGCTGTATTTATCATCCAGCGCGGTACGCTCACCCGCCCAGAAATCCGGGGTGGCGTTGCCGGTAGGCAGATAGATCAGGTTCAGTTTGGCGTCGTAAGACATGGCTGACCAGACGTTCGGCGTACCGCGCGTGTAGGTCTGGCCTTCCGGCGGCAGGCCGGTCAGATTCGGGTTGCCCGGATCCCATGCCCAGGCCAGCTTGCCGGTGTGTACGTCATAGGCACGTACGACTCCCGGCGGTTCACCCGTGGAGAAGTTATCCGCCACGCGTCCACCGACCACGACAACATTCCCCGCCACCAGCGGCGTAGAGGTTTGCTGGTAATAGCCCGGTTTGATATCGCCCATGCCGACGCTCAGGTCAACGATGCCGCGATCGCCAAAGTCTTCGCAGACCTTGCCGCTGTCGGCGTTGATGGCAATCAGGCGCGCATCGGTGGTAGGCAGGAACAGGCGGCGAGAGCAGGCGGCAGGCTGCGTCTCTGTCTGTGACGCTGTCACGTTTTGGTGATCTTCAAAGTAGCCCAGGCCGCGGCAACGCTGCCAGTTTGGCGCGGTGGCTTTTGAGTCATAGCGCCATTTTTCTTTACCAGAATCCACATCCAGCGCCAGCACTTTGCTGTAAGGCGTGCAGACGTAGAGCGTGTCGCCAACCTGCAGCGGCGTGTTCTGGTCTTCCGCACCCGAGCCGTTGCTCTGCGGAATATCGCCCGTATGGGCAACCCAGGCGACTTTCAGATCGCCGATGTTCTGCTTGTTGATTTGATCCAGCGCGGCGAAACGGTCACCGTGGGTGGTATTGCCCCAGTGCTCCCAGTTTTTCTGCTGCTCGCCGGCCGCCACAGGCTTCACCGGAACCGCTTCGTTCGCCGTGACCAGGGTTTGCGGCTTGAACATCCAGCCAATAGCGATCAGCATTGCGACGGCCAGAACGGCGGCTACGCCAAAGGCCGGGGCTTTGTTAACCGGCGCGGTGCGGTTTGCGGCGCACAGGAACGGCCAGACCACGGCACAGAGGAACGCCAGGACGGCAAAGGTAAACAGGCGCGAGAAGAGCGGCCAGAAATCCCAGCCCGCATCGCTCACCGCCCAGAACAGCGAGGCGATAAAGGCGATGCCGTAAAGCACTATCCCGCTGCTGCGGTTCATGAAAATGAGGATCGCGGCAATGACCATCACCACGCCCACGATCAGGAAGTACCAACTTCCGCCTACCGTAGCGAGCTTTAAGCCAAGTCCGCCAACTGCCAGACCGATGATCGCCATCAGTCCGGCAAGGAGCCACTGCAGAATACGGGGTATCCCACGTGGCGCGCTGCCAAATGCCATTTCTATCTCCTTAAATGCTCCCGTCTTCCCGGCCTGTGCTGTGTGGCATCTGTACCAATTGGATAATAAAAGACGAAAGTTGCGAGGGTTTACGGTAATCAGTGCGTGTAAATACGCGTGAATTCGCGGCCATCACTGCGTGAATGAACCATTTGGTGAATTCGCCGCTATGATAAAACTGTTAAATTGTTTTGCGCAAATGTTAATGAATGATTTCGCATTATTTGGTTAGAGAAGGGATCAAACCCGTCATTCCGACGGGTTAGCGGGCGTGCTCATAAAGGAGTATCAGGCGGGCATGGACTTGCGGATTGTGCTTAAAAGCGTCAGCGCGCCCGTCGACAGGGGGGTATCAACGCGGGTCAGGATGCCGATCGGTTCACCTGCTCCCGGCGAGGTAACGGGCAGTGACGTCAGCGTGCCGTGGCGCAGATCGTCTTTCACCGCGCCGGACGGCACGAACCACACGTAGTCGTAGTCCACGGTCAGCTGGCGCGACAGGGAGGCTGAGAGCGTCTCAATACATCCCGACGGCAGCGTGCAGCCGTGCATTTCCAGCAGCGCTTCAGCATTCTGACGCGGGACGGTCCCCTTTGGTGAGACCACGACGGGCCATTCCATCACGCGGCTCAGGGTGACGGTGTCATGCAAAAGCGGGTGGCCAGGACGCACCACCAGCTTCAGCGATTCCAGGAACAACAGCTCGTAGTTCAGGCCACTCATCAGTTCAGGATCGGACATCCGTCCGATCCCCAGATCCAGCTCACCGGATTTCAGCCCCGCGAGGAGCATGGTGTTGTTCATGGTCGCCACCTGAATAGTGGCGTGCTTCTGCTGCTTGTGGAACTGACTGATTACCGCAGGCAAAATTCCCAGCGCGGCTGTTGGAAGGGCGCCCACGCGAACGACGTCACGCGTGACCTCTTCTTTGCGGTTCAATGCCTGTCCCGCCGTATTGAGCGCGTCCAGAACCTTGACGGCGTGCGTCAGGAATTGCTCCCCCACGAGCGTAAGCTGTGCGCCAAGGCGGCCACGGTCGAAAAGCCGGGTGCCGGTAAGCTGCTCCAGCTCGTTGAGTGTTTTTGAAAGTGCGGGCTGACTCAGGTTAAGGGTTTCAGCCGCACGCCCCAGCGTTCCCTGTTGAGCGACGGCCACAAATGTATGCAAATGGCGCAAGCGTATGCGCTGACTGAAAAGACCATTTTTTTCCATAGGCGATGTTAAAAACAGAGCGATGCGGGTGACAAGTTAAGTTGTTTAATTTTGATAACCTGATAGCAAAATATTTTTAACATCTAATCTATTTGAGTTACAACCAGTTTTCGGCGTCGCGCAGGGTTTGACCACTCATCTGCCTGGATCACAATTCGTAAATTCTTCCCGCCGGAAGGAACGGGCTTCTCTACACTCCAGGTATTATTCACTGGAGGCATGACATCATGGCGAACACCATCACGGCTGATGATATTCGGGAACACTTTTCGCAGGCTATGTCGGGGATGTACCAGCAGGAAGTTCCACAGTACGGCACCCTGCTGGAACTGGTGGCGGACGTAAATCTGGCGGTGCTGGAAAATAATCCGCTCTTGCACGAACAGCTCGCGAATGCGGATGAACTGGCGCGCCTGAACGTTGAGCGCCACGGTGCGATCCGCGTCGGTACGGCGAAGGAACTCTCTACGCTCCGCCGGATGTTCGCCATCATGGGGATGTTCCCCGTCAGCTATTACGATCTCTCCCAGGCGGCGGTGCCCGTGCATTCCACGGCATTTCGACCGGTTGAGGACGCCGCGCTGTGCCGTAATCCGTTTCGCATTTTTACCTCGCTGCTGCGCCTGGAGCTGATCGAAAATACCGCTCTGCGTGCTCGTGCTGCTGAGATCCTCTCGCATCGCAACATCTTTACTCCGCGCTGTCTTGAACTTATCGATCTGCACGAGTCAGCCGGGCACTTCACCGAGGCGCAGGCGCGCGAGTTTGTGAAGGAAGCGCTGGAGACGTTCCGCTGGCACCGCCATGCCACGGTCGATCGTGAGACCTACCTGGCGCTGAGCAACGAGCACCGCCTGATTGCCGATGTGGTCTGCTTCCCCGGCTGCCATATTAACCACCTCACTCCGCGCACGCTGGACATCGACAGGGTGCAGGAGCTGATGCCGAAATACGGTATTGAACCCAAAGTGCTGATTGAAGGGCCGCCGCGCCGTGAGGTGCCGATCCTGCTGCGGCAGACCAGCTTTAAGGCCCTGGAGGAACCGGTATTTTTCTCCGGTGAACACAAGGGCACCCATACCGCTCGCTTCGGTGAGATTGAACAGCGTGGGGTGGCGCTAACGCCGAAAGGGCGTGAGCTTTACGACAGCCTGTTAGGGCAAGCGGGAACGGGAAAAGATAACCTTACGCACCAGCTGCATCTGCGCGAGGTATTTAGCGCCTTCCCGGACAGCGAGATGTTCCTTCGTCGACAGGAACTGGCCTACTTCCGCTATCGCCTGACGCCAGCGGGCGAAGCGCATCGCCACGCTTTCCGTCCGGGTGATGACCCACAGCCGCTGATCGAGCGCGGCTGGGTCGTCGCACAGCCCATCACCTATGAAGATTTCCTGCCCGTCAGCGCGGCGGGTATTTTCCAGTCCAACCTCGGAAACGAAACTCAGGCGCGAAGCCAGGGCAATGCCAGCCGTGAGGCCTTCGAAGCGGCGCTCGGTTGCCCGGTGTTTGACGAGTTTACCCTCTATCATCAGGCGGAAGTGCGCAGTAAACAGCGTTGCGGTTTGCGCTGAAATCGTTACCCTGCAGGGGTGTGATGGAAAAAGAAGGTTGATATGCAAAATCCCTCCGCCCCTGTGGTTGAAACGCGCCAGGGCGCACTTATTGGTTTTACCGACGACGACGTTCATGTCTGGTGTGGCATCCCCTATGCGTCACCGCCGGTTGGCGCGTGGCGCTGGCGTTCGCCTCGTCCCCCGGAAGGCTGGGAAGGCGTGCGCCAGGCGACGGCGTTTTCCCCCTCCAGCTGGCAAAGCAGCGAATACTGTCAGGAGCTGGGCGGGGGCGATCCCGGCCAGTTTTCTGAGGATTGTCTTTATCTGAACGTCTGGTCTCCCGCGTCTCGCGCGGCGCCGCTACCGGTAATGGTCTGGCTTCACGGCGGGGGGTTCACCCTCGGCGCGGGCGGGCTTCCGCCCTATAACGGCAGGGCGCTGGCAAAGCGAGATGTGGTTGTTGTCACGATCAACTACCGCCTTGGCCACCTCGGCTTTTTTGCCCACCCGGCTCTGGAAGGGGAAGAAGATCGGGTCGTGCATAATTTTGCACTGCTTGACCAAATCGCGGCCCTTAACTGGGTGCGCGACAACATCGCCGCATTTGGGGGCGATCCCGACAGCATCACGCTGTTTGGCGAGTCCGCGGGCGCGCGCAGCGTCCTCTCGCTGCTTTCTTCTCCTCTCGCCGGCGGGTTATTTCACAAGGCGATTATCCAGAGCGGCTATACGTTGCCGGACACGCCGCGAGCGCAGGCGCTGGAAAAAGGGGAAGCGTTATCGCGTCATTTTGGCTTAGAGAATGCCACTGCAGACCAGCTTCGGGCCATCCCGGCTGACGCCTTCTGGCCGCTCGCGGCGCCGCTGAATATCGCGCCTGCGCCCGTCGTGGGAGACTGCGTTCTGCCGGAAGCGATGCTCGATGTGTTCTTTGCCGCCCGTCAGCACCCCGTGCCGGTGATGATCGGTTCAAACAGCGATGAAGCCAGCGTGATGGGCGTATTTGGCGTGGATCTTGCCGGGCAGATCCAGAAACTTCGGCGCGAGCGGCGCTTTGGCCTTGGGCTGATTAAGCTGCTTTATCCCGGCGTGAAGGGCGATGAAGAGCTGGGCAGGCAGGTGTGCCGCGATATGGCTTTTACCACGATGGGATATGTGGTGATGCAGGCGCAGCAGCGCGTCGGCGCGCCGTGCTGGCGCTACTGGTTTGATTATGTCGCAGAGGCGGAGCACGCCACGTACATCAACGGGGCCTGGCACGGAAACGAGGTACCCTACGTCTTTGATACGCTTGGGCAGGTTGAGCCGTCGCGCCGCTACGTGAACGAACGCGACCTGCAGTTTTCGGCTCAGGTGGCCGATTACTGGGCAAGCTTCGCGCGGGAGGCCGGAGCGCGCGACAGCTTGCCCGGCCCCGTGCGCTGGCCCGCCTGTCGTAAAGGCCGCGACGTGCTGCTACGTATCGGAGTGAATAAACATGCAGGTTTCAGGCTTGAAAACCGCTTTATGCGCGCCCGCATGAGCCTCTTTAAGCGGGTGATGAAGCACCACGTTAGCCTCGACTGAGCAGACACGCGCGAAACGCCGCGAGCCCGTTCTCAGCCCCGGGTGATTCGCGCAACACCAGACGGTAGCTCGCACCGGTCTTAATGCTTGTTTCATAAGGCCGCGCCAGACGACCGGCGCGGATATCTTCTTCCACCAGCGTCTCATCGGCGATGGCCACGCCCAGCCCCTGAATAGCGGCCGTTATTGCCAGATCCATCGTATCGAAGTGTTGATTTTTGAGCATAGCTTGTGCCGGAAGCGCCCGTTGAGTTAACCACAGCGACCAGTCCGTTTTGTCTCGCGTGGGGTGGAGGAAGGTCAGCGACGCCAGCTCGGCGCCCGCCCGCACAGGGCTGATGACCGGCGTGAGGGCCTCCTCGAACAGCAAATCCCCCGCGCTCATATGGGTGCCAAACACGATGGCGGCGTCGTAAGACTCGGTTTTAAAATTGACGTTGTGGTCGGTCGTGGTGGTTAGCGCAATTTGCAGGTCGGGCTGCTCCCGCTCTACCTGCAGCAGACGCGGGACAAGCCAGCGCATGGCGCAGGTAGGGGCCTTCAGGCGAATGACGGTTTGATGCGCCCTGGCCCGGTCGGCAACCGTCAGCAGCTGTTCGAAAGCGGACTGCAGCTCGGGAAGCAGGGCGCTGCCCTGCGGCGAGAGGCGCAGTCCGCGCGCGTGGCGCTCAAACAGGGGAAAACCAAACCAGGCTTCCAGCGAGCCAATTTTGCGGCTCACCGCACCCTGGGTCAGGCACAGCTCCCCGGCAGCATGCGTGAGGTTGAGATGACGCGCGGTAACCAAAAAGGCGTCAACGGAATTGAGCGGGAATGAACGGCGCGACATAAACCACCTCAGCTATGCGTTTTTCTCATGGCTATTATGACAACAATTCGATTGTCCCGGCAACGGAGTTATTGTTTGAATAGTTATGCAATGACCATGAGAAGGGACAGACGATGACTTTGAAAACCCCGGTGCAAACCCGTTCGAAACTACCTGACGTGGGCACCACCATCTTTACCGTTATCGGCCAGCTTTCTGCCCAGCATAACGCCATTAACCTTTCTCAGGGCGCGCCGAATTTTTCCTGCGATCCCAAACTTGTCGCCGGGGTGACCCGCGCGATGGAGGCGGGTCATAATCAGTATGCGGCGATGACCGGCCTGCAGCCCCTGAAGGCGCGCATTGCGGAGAAAATTGCCGCGCTCTATGGCACGCAGTATGACCCCGACGATGAAGTTCTTATCACGGCGAGCGCCAGCGAAGGACTCTATTCCGCCATTAGCGGGCTGGTGCATCCCGGGGATGAGGTTATCTACTTCGAGCCGTCGTTTGACAGCTATGCGCCGATTGTGCGCCTGCAGGGGGCAACGCCTGTCGCCATAAAGCTAACGGTGCCGGATTTTGCCGTAAACTGGGACGAAGTGCGTGCGGCAATTACCCCCAAAACGCGCATGATAATTGTTAATACGCCGCATAACCCGAGCGGACAGGTCTTCTCTGCGAGCGATCTGCAGCAGCTTGCGGCGCTGACCCGCAATACCGATATCATTATTTTGTCTGACGAAGTGTATGAGCACGTGGTTTTCGACGGCGAGCCGCACCACGGCATGGCCACGCACCCGCAGCTGGCGGAGCGAAGCGTCATCATATCTTCTTTCGGAAAAACTTATCACGTGACCGGCTGGCGCGTGGGCTACTGCGTTGCGCCCGCGCCGCTGATGGATGAGATTTGCAAGGTCCATCAATTTTTGATGTTTTCTGCCGATACCCCTATGCAGCACGCCTTTGCCGAACACATGACCGACCCGCAGACCTGGCTCTCGCTGGCGCCGTTTTATCAGCGCAAGCGCGATCTGCTGCAAAGTTTGCTGGCGGAATCACCGTTTAAGCTGTTGCCCAGCGCGGGCTCGTTCTTCCTGCTGGCGGATTACAGCCATTTCAGCGACGAAAGCGACAGCGAGATGGTGAAACGACTGATCGTTGAGTGCGGTGTTGCCACCATCCCGCTTTCGGCGTTTTATGCTGACGGCACGGATAATAAATTGATTCGTCTCTCTTTTGCGAAAGATGAGGCAACGTTACGGGCAGGTGCCCAGGCCCTGTGTCGGGTCAAACCACGCTGAGCCTATCCCACCAGGTTCTGAGGAGTATGAGATGAAATTACGCGCGTTGATTGTCGGCATGGGATTGCTGTGTACGTTTTCTTCCTTCGCCGCCACCGAGCTACGCTACGGCCTCGAAGCGGAATATCCGCCGTTTGAAAGCCGTAACGCGTCTGGCGAGCTGGAAGGGTTCGACGTTGAGCTGGGCAATGCTATCTGTAAAGCGGCAGCGCTGAAGTGCAGCTGGGTCGAAACGTCGTTTGATGCCCTGATCCCGGGCCTGGTCGCGAAGAAATTCGATGCCATTAATTCGGCGATGAACATCACCGAGCAGCGCCGAAAAAGCATTGATTTTACGCAGCCGATTTACCGCATTCCGTCGCAGCTAGTGGGCAAAGCCGGCACGGCGGTCGATACGACGCCTGAAGGGCTGAAGGGAAAAACCATTGGCGTGCTGCAGGGCTCCATTCAGGAAACCTATGCCAAAGAGCACTGGGAAAAACACGGTGTCACCGTGGTGTCTTATAAAGATCAGAATATGGCGTGGGGAGATTTGCTGAATGGCCGTATCGACGCCTCGCTGGTCATGTCCGCGGCCGGGCAGGCGGGTTTTCTGAGCAAGCCGCAGGGTAAAGGGTTTGGCTTTATCGGCAAACCGGTGTCTGACGACACGATCCTCGGCAGCGGTATCGGCTTCGGGCTGCGCAAAGGGGATGAGGCCACCCAAAAGCAGCTTAACGCCGCAATAGATAAAGTCCGTGCCGATGGCACGATCGCAAAACTCGCTGATAAGTACTTTCCGGGTATCGATGTCAGCGTAAAATAACCGCGTCGTTTAGCCCCGTCTGCTGATGTCATGACGGGGCTTTTTTATACACGCGCTTTTACTGTTTTTTACACCACTTTCAGGCCGTTCTGGTCGACAGAAAATATTTCTCACTTTGTGCATATATTCACCGGCCAACAATTGGATTCTTAACCATTTTTGTTTAGGCTGTGCGTTCTTTCCTGCCGTCGTTTCGCCGAGCGCGAAACTCATTCACACGACCATAAGGACGTTTTCTCAGGCATGAATCGCAGACGTTTTCTAAAAGGCTCGCTGGCCATGGCTGCCCTGAGCGGCACTTCTGGCCTTGCTTCACTGTTCTCCAAAGCGGCTTACGCTGCAGACTCTGACATTGCCGACGGCCAGAGCCGTCGTTTTGACTTCTCCGTGCTGCAGTCCATGGCCCACGACATGGCGAAAACCCCCTGGGGCGGTGCGCCGCGTCCGCTGCCGGAAACGCTGGCGACCATGACGCCGCAGGCCTATAACGCCATTCGGTACGATGAGAAGCAGTCGCTGTGGAATAACGTTGAAGGCCGTCAGCTGGACGTGCAGTTCTTCCATATGGGAATGGGTTTCCGTCGCCGCGTGCGGATGTTCTCGCTGGATCAGGCAACGTCTCTCGCGCGTGAGATCCACTTCCGCCCTGAGCTGTTCAGCTACGGCGACACGGGTGTGGATACGAAACAGCTGGAAGGGCAAAGCGATCTCGGTTTCGCCGGCTTCCGCGCCTTTAAGGCACCTGAACTGGCGCGTCGCGATATTGTTTCGTTCCTGGGGGCGAGCTACTTCCGCGCGGTCGATGATACTTACCAGTACGGGCTCTCCGCCCGTGGCCTGGCGGTGGATACCTTTACGGATACGCCGGAAGAGTTCCCGGACTTCACCGCGTTCTGGTTCGAGACCGTTAAGCCCGGCGACACCACCTTTACGGTTTACACGCTGCTCGACAGCCCAAGCATCACCGGTGCCTATAAGTTCGTGATCCACTGCGAAAAGAGCCAGGTGATCATGGATGTTGAAAATCACCTCTACGCGCGTAAAGACATTAAGCAGCTGGGCATCGCGCCGATGACCAGCATGTTCAGCTGCGGCAACAACGAGCGCCGCATGTGCGACACCATTCATCCGCAAATTCATGACTCTGACCGCCTGGCCATGTGGCGCGGTAACGGCGAGTGGATTTGCCGTCCGCTGAATAACCCGCAGAAGCTGCAGTTCAACGCCTTTGTGGACAAGAACCCGAAAGGCTTTGGTCTGCTGCAGCTCGATCGCGATTTCTCCCACTATCAGGACATCATGGGCTGGTATAACAAGCGCCCGAGCCTGTGGGTTGAGCCGCGCAATAACTGGGGTAAAGGCTCCGTCGGGCTGATGGAGATCCCGACAACGGGGGAAACGCTCGATAACGTAGTCTGCTTCTGGCAGCCAGAGAAGACGGTGGAGGCGGGCGATGAGCTCGATTTCAAATACCGCCTTTACTGGAGCGCGCAGCCGCCGGTGCGTTCACCGCTGGCCAACGTCTTCGCCACCCGTACCGGCATGGGCGGGTTCCCGGAAGGCTGGGCGCCGGGTGAAAACTATCCGAAAGTGTGGGCGCGTCGCTTCGCTATCGACTTCGTCGGCGGCGATTTGAAAGCGGCTGCACCGAAAGGGATTGAACCGGTGATCACCCTCTCAAGCGGGGAAGCGAAGCAGGTTGAGATCCTCTACGTTGAGCCGTTTGACGGGTATCGCATCCTGTTCGACTGGTATCCTACGTCTGATTCAACGGAACCGGTGGATATGCGCCTGTTCCTGCGCTGTCAGGGTGATGCCATCAGTGAAACCTGGCTGTATCAGTATTTCCCGCCGGCGCCGGACAAGCGTAATTACGTTGACGACCGGGTAATGCGTTAGTCCTTGTGGGATTGTGCCGGGTGGCGCTAACGCTTACCCGGCCTGCAAATGCGTCCAGAGCAGGCCGGGTAAGCGTTAGCGCCACCCGGCAATTGAGAGGCACCATGTCTTCAGAAATCATCCCCGTTACTCAGCACATCGAACTGCGCGCCGTCGAAGAGCGCTACACCGGCGAACTGCACAACCTCGTCATTAAAAATAAAATCTTTCTGCAAACCGCCTTTGACTGGGCGCAGCACGCGGGTAGCGAAGAAGATACGCGGCGTAACGTGCAGAGCAACCAGATGCTCCACCAGCGCGGCTACGCCAAAATGTTCCTGATTTTTTACGATGCGGCGTTAGCCGGCGTGCTCTCCTTCAATGCCATTGAGCCCGCGAACAAAACGGGCTATATCGGCTACTGGCTGGATGAAAGCCGTCAGGGGCAGGGCATTCTTTCACAGGCGCTGCAGGCCTTTATGCGCTACTACGCCGAGCGCGGTGAGGTTCGTCGTTTTGTGATCAAGTGCCGCGTGGATAACCTCAGCAGCAATCAGGTGGCGCAGAGAAACGGCTTCCAGCTGGAAGGGTGTCTGCGCGAAGCTGAATACCTGAATGGCCGCTTTGACGACGTAAACACCTACGCAAGACTCTTCCCGCTATAGCGCGCCCAGCAGGGGCGTTCGGGTGATGCGCTGGCTGCCGTTAATCACCTTTTCTCCCCTAATATGAATGCTCTCTCCGGCAAAGGCTTCGATGACGGCATCGTCAGTTATTTCAATTCGATGCTCGATCAGCACATCGCCGCTGATGCGCACGCGGCCCTGGATCACCACCCGGTCGTCAACCAGAATTGGCCCGCCGCGCAGCCACGCCTCGCCGCCAATCAGCACGTGGTGTTTAATCACGCAGTTACCTTCAACAACGGCGTTTTCCGCCACCTGAGAGCTGTAGCGCAGGGTGGGGATGGCGTCTTCCTCCTGGCCCGCAATCAGGCGCGCGTTGCCGTAGACCTTTGCGCAGTCGCAGACCCAGACGTTATTCGTTTCGTTACCGTCAAGGATGGCGTTATCGAACACCTCAGCGCGATGCTCAATAAACGCGTAGCTGACCATGGCGTTGCCGTAGATTTGCGCCTGGTGAACCACGCGGGACTGACAGACCGTTGCGTTACCATAAATTTTCAGCGTCAGCTCGCGATCGGGCGTCAGCCCTTTGGCGGCAATGACCTGGCTGCGGTGAAGCACGCGGGCATTGCCTGAGATGCGGCACTCGCCGCGGATCGCGGACTGTTGAATCGTGACGTTGTCACATATCTCGGCGCCGTGGCTCACCTCAGCGGCGTCAAGCCAGCAGTTGCCGCTAACCCGGGCGTCATGGCTTATCACGCAGGGCTGGGTGAGGCGCGCATTGCCGGAGATCCTGGCACCGGCAAACGCCACGCTGTTTTCGTCGTAGATCCAGCAATGGCCGTCCTGTGCGAGGGTGCTCTCATCCTCTACCCAGCCGCCTTTTGTTCCGCTGGTGACGTCGTTAAAATCCGCCGTGGCGATAATCTGCCGTAGCGTAGCGGTGGATTTCGTTTCTCCGGTTTGCCAGTGCCAGAGCCGCGTTTCATCACCGAGTCGGTACTTTTTCATCGTGTTATCCCTGAGTAGCGCCTTAACTAAACGTAGCAAAGTTTGGGAATTTCGAAGTGCTGGCATCCGCAGCGGAAACGCCTTAAAATGGCATTTAAAATACATTTTAAAAATTAAAATAAATGCTTAAAAGTAACAAGCGTCAACAGGTTCTTAACTTGCCCGCAGGCTACTTCGGCATGGTGCTGGGCACCATTGGCATGGGGTTTGCGTGGCGTTACGCCAGCACCCTCTGGCCCGTTTCCCGCTGGCCCGGCGAGGGCCTTGTGGCGCTTGCCGTCGGGATCTGGTTTCTGCTCACGGTGGCCTTTATCACCCGCGCCGTTCGCTTTCCGCATAGCGTAATCGCCGAGATGCGTCATCCGGTCATGAGCAGCTTTGTCAGTCTTTTTCCGGCCACAACGATGCTGGTGTCTATCGGCTTTGTGCCGTGGTGCCGCCCGGTTTCGCTGGTGCTGTTTGGTATCGGTGTGGTGATTCAGCTCGGCTACTCTGCGTGGCAAAGCGCCGGGCTGTGGCGGGGTAATCATCCACAGGAAGCCACCACGCCGGGGCTCTATCTCCCGACCGTTGCGAATAACTTTATCAGCGCCATGGCCTGCGGCGCGCTGGGGTTCAACGATGCGGGGCTGGTGTTTTTAGGGGCCGGAGTCTTCTCCTGGCTCAGCCTTGAGCCGGTTATTCTACAGCGCCTGCGCAGCGCCGGGGAGTTACCTTCTGCACTGAGAACGTCGCTCGGGATCCAGCTCGCCCCTGCGCTGGTGGCCTGCACCGCCTGGCTTAGCGTCAACGGTGGCGAGGCGGATACCTTTGCTAAAATGCTCTTCGGTTACGGCCTGCTGCAGCTCCTGTTTATGCTGCGCCTGATGCCGTGGTATTTGTCGCAGCCGTTCAACGCCTCGTTCTGGAGCTTCTCGTTCGGCGTCTCGGCGCTGGCGACCACGGGCTTACACCTGGGGCAGAGCAGCCCGTCGGGCTTCTTTCATGCTCTTGCCATTCCCCTGTTTATATTCACCAGTTTCATCATCGCGATGCTGCTGGTGCGAACGTTTATCTTGCTGATTCAGGGCAAACTTCTGGTGCGCACTGATAAGGCACTGCTTATGCAATCTGAGGAAAAAAAATGACTGTTGATGAGAGCTACTTCACCGAGAAATATGGCCTGACCCGCACGCACTCAGAGGTGCTGTACAGTGCGGAAATCGTTAAGCCGGGCAAAACGCTCGATCTCGGCTGCGGCAATGGCCGTAACAGCCTCTACCTGGCCGCCAACGGTTTTGACGTAACGGCGTGGGATAAAAACCCGATGAGCATCGACAACATCGAGCGCATCAAGGCGGAAGAAGGGATCGGCAACCTGCATACGGCGATTAAAGACCTGAACAGCCTGAGCTTTGACGGTGAGTATGACTTTATCCTTTCCACCGTGGTCATGATGTTCCTGGAGGCGAAGACCATCCCTGGCCTTATCGCCAATATGCAGCGCTGCACGAAGCCGGGCGGCTACAATCTGATCGTTGCGGCGATGGATACCCCGGATTACCCGTGCACCGTCGGCTTCCCGTTTGCGTTCAAAAGCGGTGAACTGAGCAACTACTACGAAGGCTGGACGTTGCTCAAGTACAATGAAGAGGTCGGTGAGCTGCACCGCACCGACGCGACCGGTAACCGCATCAAGCTACGTTTTGCGACGATGCTGGCGCGTAAGCCGCTTTAGCGAGCCGCAAGCAGGCAGATTTGCAGGGCGGTTTTGTAAGAGGCCTCGAACGACGACAGCGGTAAAAACTCAAACTTCGAGTGGAAGTTATGCGCGCCGGTGAAGAAGTTCGGAGTGAGTAGCCCTTTGGCAGACAAGGCTGCGCCGTCGGTGCCGCCGCGCATTGGGGTCGGTTTTGGGACGATCCCGAGTGATTCCATCGCTTCAAACATCAGATCGATGGCCCGACGGTCGTCGCCTATCGCATTGCTGATGTTGCTGTAGGTGTCCTCAATGCGGTACTCCACGCGGGCCGTCGGATGCGGGGCCGCAATCTGGGCTACCGCGTCGGCAATCTGCTGCTTGCGCGCGGCGAAATTATCTTTATCAAAATCACGGATGTTGGCCTTCAGTACCGCCTCGTTTTGTCCGGCCTGGATCCCGTTAAACCAGATATAGCCTTCACGCCCTTCGGTGCACTCCGGCGTTTGCTGGCGGTCGAAGCGGCTGATGAAGTCAGTCGCCATCAGTAAAGGGTTCACCAGCACGCCTTTCGCCGACATTGGGTGCGCCGTCACGCCCGTAAAGCGGATCTCCGCGGCGGCGGCGTTGAAGTTTTCATAAACAATCTCACCCAGCTCGCAGCAGTCGATGGTCCAGGCAAAGTCCACGTCAAAGCGCGCGAGATCCAGCGCTTTTGCGCCGTTAAGCCCAATTTCTTCGTCAGGCACGAACGCAACCACGATGTCGCCATGCTGATGTTCCGCCGTCAGGTTTTCCAGTACGGTCATCACAACGGTAACCGCAGATTTATTATCTGCGCCTAATACGCTGGTTCCGTCGCTAAAAATAATCTCTTCACCCGGGTAGGCCAGAATTTCCGGGTGCTCTTTAACGCGTAGCCAGACGTCTTTCTCTTTATTCAGACAGAGGTCTTCACCTCTGAAGGTTAATATTTGTGGATGAATATCCGGTGATAACCCGACGTCCACGGTATCGATATGGGTAATAAAACCAATTCGCGGCGCGCCGGCAACATTGCCTTTTTTCACCGCCGTTACCGTGGCAAATTCATCAATTACGATGTCGTCTAAGCCCAGCTGCGCCAGCTCCTGCGCCAGCTCTCGCGCCATGTCGTGCTGGCCTGGCGTGGAGGGCAGCGTTTTCACTTTAGGGTCGCTCTGGCTGGTGATGGAGAGGTAGCGGAAAAAGCGGTGGGTTAATTGTCTGGAAAGCAGCGAGCTCATAGTGTTTCTCTCTTTATTTATTTTTCAGGTGTTTGCATCGTCACTTTAATGTTATTTATGAAATGGCAAAAGAATTAATTAGCCGTCGAATTAAAAAGACAGGAATAAATGATGAAAAGCACACTTACAACTTTAGCGCTGGCGCTTGCTGCACTGACGGTCAGTTCCACCGTTGCGGCCAAAACGCTGGTGTATTGCTCCGAGGGATCCCCGGAAAACTTCAATCCTCAGCTTTACACGTCCGGCACGAGCGTGGATGCCAGCGCGGTGCCGGTGTATAACCGCCTTGTCGATTTTAAACCCGGCACCACGGAACTGGTGCCGAGCCTTGCCGAAAGCTGGGACGTCAGCGAGGATGGCAAGGTGTACACCTTCCACCTGCGCAAGGGCGTAAAATTCCAGAGCAACAAAGCCTTCAGCCCCACGCGAGACTTTAACGCGGACGACGTGATTTTCTCGTTTATGCGTCAGAAGGATGTGAATCATCCGTACCATAACGTCTCCAACGGCAGCTATTCCAACTTTGAGAGCCTGGAGTTTGGCAGCCTGATAACGGCGATTGACAAGGTCGATGACCACACCGTGCGCTTTACCCTGGCGCATCCTGAAGCCCCGTTCGTTGCCGATCTGGCCTGGTATTTTGCATCGATTCTTTCGGCGGAATATGCCGATGCCATGCTCAAAGCCGGCACGCCGGAGAAAGTCGATATGGATCCGATTGGCACCGGGCCCTTTAAGCTGGCGCAATATCAAAAAGACTCTCGCATCCTGTTCACCGCCTTCCCGGAATACTGGCAGGGTAAATCGAAGCTGGATCGTCTGGTGTTTACCATTACGCCGGATGCCTCCGTGCGTTTTGCCAAGGTCGAAAAAAATGAGTGTCAGGTCATGCCGTTCCCGAACCCGGCCGATCTGCCGCGCATGAAGGCAAATAAAGACATCAACCTGATGAGCAAGGCGGGGCTGAATACCGGTTTCCTTGCGTTCAATACTCAAAAACCGCCGCTGGACAATGTGAAAGTGCGTCAGGCTCTGGCGATAGCCATTAATAAACCGGCCATTATTGACGCGGTGTTTCACGGAACGGGTACCGCCGCGAAAAATCTGCTGCCGCCGGGCGTCTGGAGCGCGGATAGCGAACTGAAGGATTACGACTACGATCCCGAAAAGGCGAAAGCGCTGCTGAAAGAGGCGGGGTTTGGCAACGGGGTGAGCATCGAGCTGTGGGCTATGCCCGTCCAGAGGCCGTATAACCCGAACGCCAAACGAATGGCGGAAATGATCCAGGCCGACTGGGCGAAAGTAGGCGTTAAGACCAGCATTGTGACCTACGAATGGGGCGAGTACCTCAAGCGCGTGAAGGGCGGCGAACATCAGGCGGCGCTGATGGGCTGGACGACGGCCACGGGCGATCCGGACAACTTCTTTGGTCCGCTGTTTACCTGTACTTCCGCCAACGGCGGGTCGAACTCGGCGAAATGGTGCTATAAGCCATTCGATAAAATTATCGCAGAGGCGAAATCGATAACCGATCGCGACAAGCGCGTGGCGTTATACAAAGAGGCGCAGCAGATGATGCACGATCAAATGCCCGCGGTGATGATAGCCCACTCGACCATTTTCGAACCGGTGCGTAAAGAAGTGACGGGCTACGAAATAGATCCGTTTGGCAAACATCTGTTCTGGCAGGTGGATATAAAACAGTAATTTTTCACTGCCCGACGCGCGCTCGGGCAGTCTTTTCGCAATTTGTGCTCTCCGCATCATTTTTTGCCACAACACATCCCCCTGTCTTTTGCTATAACTTCAATTGCATACTTGCAGATAACATGGAATACCATCATGCGTACTCACACTTTTTTTAAAGTTGCAGTGCTTTCTGGTCTGTTGGCGTTGGCTGGCTGTGCATCAAAAGTTGCGGCTCCCGAACAATTTTCAGGCTTTTTAAAAGATTACTCTGGCTTGCAGCAAACGACTTCTGCGACGGGTAAACCGACGCTGCGCTGGGTTGATCCTTCGTATAACGAAGCGAATTACGACAGCATTATCTGGACGCCGATTACCTATTATCCAACGCCAAAACCAACTACTCAGATTGGGCAAAAAACCCTCGATGAGCTGTTGAACTACACCAATACCAAAATGAAAACGGCGATTGGTACCCGTAAACCTATTGTGACCACGCCTGGAAAACACAGCCTGATCTTCCGCGGTGCTATCACAGGGGTGAGTTCGCAGAAAGAGGGCCTGCAGTTCTATGAAGTGGTCCCAGTGGCCCTGGTCGTTGCAGGTACGCAGATGGCAACCGGTCACCGCACCATGGATACGCATCTCTTCTTCGAAGGTGAGCTGATTGATGCCGCGACCAACAAGACCGTGATGAAGGTGGTTCGTAAAGGCGAAGGGAAAGAGCTGAATAACGAAAATGCACCAATGACCTTTGCGACCCTGAAGCAGGTTGTTGACGATATGGCGACGGACGCCACCATGTTTGATGTGAAAAAGACCGCGCAGTAACGCAGTAACGGCCTGCATCTGCAGGCCGTCTTTTTTATGCCGTCCGTAACCGTCTGAACCAGGTTTCCGGTTTCGTAAACATTACCATATTCCCACCCAGTATCAGCAGTAGCCCGACGATCCCATTCATATGCCACACGTAGCCTTCATAAACCGTTGAGATAGACAAGGCGACCAGCGGGAACAGCAGGGTGCTGTAGGCCGCTTTGCCGGCGCCAATTCGGCCTACCAGCGTGAAGTACACGCCAAACGCAATCACCGAGCCAAAAAGGGCAAGATAGAGCAGCGCGCCAATGTAGCTCACCGTCCATTCCGGCATAAAGCTATCGCCGCGGAACAGCGCAATGCAGCCCATCACCAGCGTGCCGTAAAGCATGGCCCAGGCGTTGGTGGTCATTGTTTCCAGCCCGTTGCGCTGGTGGCGAAGGCTTATCATGTTCCCCAGCGAGAACCCGTAGGTGCCCAGCGCAGACAGGCCAATTCCCGTCAGAAGCGACACGCTCCAGCCGCTCGCCAGCAGGTCGTCCCAGAAGAGGGTGACGATCCCGATAAGGCCAAGCGCGGCTGCCGTCCAGAAGCGGGCGGGCGGACGCTGTCCAAAGAAGATGAAGCTGTTGATGGCGTTATACAGCACCGCCATGGAGAAAATCACCGACTCCAGTCCGGTATTGATGTGCGCCGCGGCGGTGTAAAAACACCAGAAGTTGAAGCAGAACACGCAGCATCCCTGAACCATGCAAAACAGATGATCGCGCAGCGACAGCTTGCGCAAGCGGCGAAGCGCAAGCAGAACAATCATCATTGCGGCGCTGGCCAGGGCAAAGCGCCAGAATATCGAGACGGGCGCCGCAACGGCCCCCTGTTGCAGAAAAATGGCGATCCACGTCGTGCCCCAGATAACCACCACCAGACCATAGAGTAATGCGTTCATTTTTTCTCTCTTCTCACACAGCGGATAAACAGTGTGGGGCGTTCCGACTGCGCATGCTTTCATACGCTTGCGCCTGACTTGCAAATTCTTGCGCTTTTTTATGTCGTGAGATCTGGCAACGGGGGGCAACACTTCTTAGACTGAGCGTCTGATCAATGACGTGTAAATGGCTATGTCTCGCGCTTACGATACCTTTGAAACGCTGCGCCAGCAGAATGCAGTGCTGCGGGAAACCGTGGCGCTGAATTCCGGTATTCAGCTGGCGGCGTGGTACAACAAGCACGATACCATTACGGTTAAAAGCAACCACCATACGCTGAGCCTGTACGTTGCGGACGGGTACGAGAGCTATCAGAAGACGCCGGGAGGCTGGAAAAATGGCGGCGGCCCGGATCGCTTCTGCCTGATGCCTCAGGAGAGCGAATCCACCTGGGATATTCGCGATGACCTGTCTTTTGTGCACCTCTACTGCACGGATGAACACCTGCGGGACGTCGGGGAGAAAATCTGGGATAAGCGCCCGCTGTCCCTGACGCTGGATGAAAAAATCTTTGGCAGCGACCCGAAAATCACCGCGCTCTATCGCCAGTTTTTACTCGGCTGCGACTGGCAGCAAAAGGCTAACCAGCTCACGCTGAGCACCGCCTCTACGCTGCTGATGACGCACCTCCTGCAGCATTATGCCAGCGTGCAGTGGAAGCTGCCGGTGGTTACCGGCGGGCTGTCGCCCTTCGTACTGCGAAACGTGCTGGCGTTTATCGAAGAGCATCTTGCCCAGCCGCTGACGCTGATGGAGCTGGCTGACCAGGCCGCCCTCAGCGAATACCACTTCGCCAGAATGTTCCGTCAGTCGACGGGGCTGGCGCCGCATCAGTACGTTATGCAGCGTCGAATGGAGAGAGCCAAAGTTATGGTGCAACATACCGCAACGCCGTTGACGGATATTGCGCTCGCCTGCGGGTTTAACTCAGCCAGCCACTTCAGCAACCGTTTTCGCAGCGTGATGGGGATGACGCCGTCGCAGCTACGCGCGGCGAAGGCGTGAAAACAGCGCGTAACAGACCCCGCCCAGCACCAGCCCCCAAAACGCGGAGCCAATGCCCCCAATCGTTACGCCGCTCGCGGTCATCAGAAAGGTGACAATCGCCGCGTCGCGTTCCGTTTCGTTATGCAGCGCCTGATGCAAACTCCCGCTGATGGTGCCCAGCAGCGCCAGCCCGGCCAGCGTCTGGATCCAGCTGAGCGGCAGCTCGGCCATCAGCCCGGAGATGGAACCGCCAAACACGCCCGCCAGCAGATAAAACGCTCCGGCCGCCGCCGCGGCGAGCCAGCGTTTAGAGGCATCCGGGTGCGCGTCGGGACTCTGGCAGATAGCGGCAGTGATGGCGGCGATGCAGATGGAATAGACGCCGAAGGGGGATAGCAACAGCGCCAGCCCGCCGGTGAAGATAATCAGCGGAGACACCGCCAGCGGATAACCCGATGCCTTCATGGTGGCGAAGCCGGGGGCGTTCTGAGAAGCCATGGTCACCAGGAAGAAGGGCAAACCAACGCTCACCAGAGTGGTGAAGGTAAACGTTGGGGCGATAAACTCCGGCAACACAACGGAAAACGCGATCCTGTTTGTGACAATGTCACCTCCAGCCCAGGCGACCATACCGCCCGCCAGCAGCGTGGCAACGATGGCGTAGCGGGGGGCGAAGGCTTTTGCAATTACCCATGCCGCCAGCATGCTGCCGCACAGCAGGATATGCCCCTCAAGGTTGCTGAACGCCTGCAGGCCAAACCGCAGCAGCACCCCTGCCAGCATGGCGGCGGCCAGGGAATGCGGAATGAGCTTCATCAGCCGCGCGAACACGCCGGTGACGCCGCACAGCAGAATGAGCGCATTGGCAAAGATAAACACGCCGATGGTTTCCGCGAGCGACACGCCCTGCAGGCTGGTGGCAAGCAGCGCGGCGCCGGGCGTTGACCAGGCGGTGAGCACCGGCGCTTTATACCACCACGACAGCGCAAGCGTGCTGACGCCCATCCCTATGCCCAGCGCCGTCATCCAGCCGGCGATCTGCTGTGTGCTGGCCCCCGCGGCGGCGGCGGCTTGCCAGATAATGGCGGCGGAACTGGCGTACCCCACCAGAACGGCCACGAAGCCGGCAAGAACGGCGGGAAAGAGAGAGGATGAGCTGCGCATAAAAACTCCGTTGTGCGTTATAACGTCCGCAGTAAGGTAACACTGTGCGCTATAGCGTACAAGTGGTATGCTCTGGCACAACGGGAGGAACCATGGAAATTACACAACACCTTGCTACGACACTGAAAGCGCAGCGCCAGGCGCGGGGCTGGAGCCTGTCCAGGCTGGCAGAAGAGACCGGCGTCTCAAAAGCGATGCTGGGACAAATCGAACGTAACGAGTCCAGCCCGACGGTGTCGACCTTGTGGAAAATTGCCACCGGGCTGAATGTGCCGTTTTCGGCCTTCATCACGCCGGAGGCAGACACCCAGGCCGCTTTTGACCCGCAGCAGCAGGCCATGGTGGTAAAACCGCTCTTTCCATGGGATGAGACGCTCAGGTTCGACCATTTTTCCATCACGCTTGCCCCGGGCGCGATGAGCGAGTCCACGCCGCACGAGGCGGGGGTGATTGAACATGTGGTGGTGATCGGCGGCGAGCTGGAGATGCTTATCGACGGAGAGTGGCGCACAATTTATGCCGATTCCGGCGTCCGTTTCGCCGGTGATAAACCGCACGCCTACCGCAACAGCAGCGCCCGAACGGTGCATTTTCACTCCCTGATCCATTATCCCCGCTAAAGCCGTGCAAAACTGTTTCGCTGATGCATACTTCTGACTACAATAGCCGCCATTTTGACCATAACGGATAACGACGAAGTATGCGCCTGCAATCCCATCATCTTGAACTTTTAAGCCCGGCCCGCGACGCCGCCATTGCCCGTGAAGCCATTCTTCACGGTGCGGATGCGGTCTATATTGGCGGCCCGGGCTTCGGTGCCCGTCATAACGCCAGCAACAGCCTGAGCGACATTGCCGAGCTGGTGCCGTTCGCCCACCGTTTTGGTGCGAAAGTGTTCGTGACCCTGAACACCATTCTTCATGATGATGAGCTGGAGCCCGCGCAGCGCCTGATTACCGATCTCTATCAGACCGGGGTCGATGCCCTTATCGTCCAGGACATGGGCGTGCTGGCGCTGGACATTCCACCGATCGAGCTGCACGCCAGCACCCAGTGCGATATCCGTACGGTCGAAAAAGCAAAATTCCTCTCCGACGTGGGCTTCTCCCAGATTGTTCTGGCGCGTGAGCTGAACCTGAATCAGATCCGCGATATTCATCAGGCGGCGGACGCGACCATTGAGTTCTTTATTCACGGCGCCCTGTGCGTTGCCTATTCCGGCCAGTGCAATATTTCCCACGCGCAAACCGGGCGAAGCGCGAACCGCGGCGACTGCTCGCAGGCATGCCGCTTACCCTATACCCTGAAAGACGACCAGGGCCGCGTCGTGGCGTTTGAAAAACACCTGCTTTCGATGAAGGATAACGATCAGACCGCAAACCTGGGCGCGCTGATCGACGCGGGCGTACGCTCCTTCAAGATTGAAGGGCGTTATAAAGACATGAGCTACGTGAAGAACATCACCGCGCACTACCGCCAGATGCTGGATTCCATTATCGAGGATCGCGGTGACCTGGCGCGCGCGTCGGCCGGCCGGACGGAGCATTTCTTTATTCCTTCTACGGATAAAACCTTCCACCGCGGCAGCACGGACTATTTCGTGAACGCGCGCAAGGGCGACATTGGCGCGTTCGATTCACCGAAGTTTGTCGGCCTGCAGGTTGGCGAAGTGCTGAAGGTCGCCAAAGACCATCTTGACGTTGAAGTGACCGAACCGCTGGCGAACGGTGACGGCCTGAACGTGATGATCAAGCGTGAGGTGGTGGGCTTCCGCGCCAACACGGTAGAGAAAACCGGTGAAAACCGCTACCGCGTCTGGCCTAACGAGATGCCTGCCGATCTCTACAAAGCGCGCCCGAATGCCGCCCTGAACCGCAACCTGGATCACAACTGGCAGCAGGCGCTGTTAAAAACCTCCAGCGAGCGCCGTATTGCGGTGGACATTGAGCTGGGCGGCTGGGAAGAGCAGCTGATACTGACCATGACCTGTGAGGATGGCATCAGCGTGACGCATACCCTCGACGGTCAATTTGAGGTGGCCAACAATGCCGAAAAAGCGCTTAACAGCCTGAAAGACGGTGTGGCCAAGCTGGGGCAGACCCTTTATTACGCACGTAACATTGAGGTCAACCTGCCGGATGCGCTCTTCGTACCTAACAGCCTGCTAAACCAGTTCCGACGTGAAACCGCTGACCTGCTGGATGACGCTCGTCTGTCTAACTACCCGCGCGGCAGCCGCAAGCCCGAAGCGGTGCCAGCGCCCGTTTATCCTGACACGCATTTGTCCTTCCTGGCGAACGTCTATAACCATAAGGCGCGTGAGTTCTATCATCAGCACGGCGTGCAGCTGATTGATGCCGCCTATGAAGCGCATGAAGAGAAGGGCGACGTGCCGGTGATGATCACTAAGCACTGCCTGCGCTTTGCGTTTAACCTCTGTCCGAAACAGGCGAAAGGGAACATCAAAAGCTGGAAAGCGACGCCCATGCAGCTGGTGAACGGCGACGAAGTGTTGACGCTTAAGTTTGACTGTCGTCCGTGCGAAATGCACGTCATTGGCAAGATGAAAAACCACATCTTCAGGATGCCACAGCCCGGCAGTATTGTGGCCTCCGTGAGCCCGGATGAGCTGATGAAGACCCTGCCGAAGCGTAAAGGCAGCTAATTAGCGAAAATGACTGTCCGGTTTGCGCGATTTTTGCCAGTGATGGTGGTCGCGCAAACCTTCTGCCGACTCCTCTGCAGCGCTGCGAATTTCATCGCTGTCGGCCTCGTGCCGCAGCTGATGATCCACATTCTTAACCCACAAATATTCATGCCCGTTGTGCCCGGCCATAAGCTGCCCCGAAAAGAGGGCACAGACCAGCATCATCAGCGATAGGCCTTTTCTCAACATATTCTCACCGCAGAAAGATAAATCACGGCTATATTGCGGGTAATTTCGTCGTGTTATTATTCCACTATTCAAATTAATGCAAAGAGAATGTCAATTATCGTGCGGCAAACCCCTGCTAACTGTGGATATATTCCTCTTCACATCCTGAATATCCATTATTTGAAAATTATCCCCGGCAACATGCAGAAATGAGAAAATCCTAATTTGAGGGCATATTAGGAAAATGCTGAATTTTCATGCCCTGCCAATTATGGTATGAAATCAGTACGCCCAAACATAGATTAATCCTATATAATGAACCTTTCTGGCTAAGGAATAGGTCTGATCCAATGAAAAAAGTATTATCGATTGCTCTGGTGGTGGTTGCCGTTGGTGCAGTTGCGGGCATGAGCTATGACTGGGATAACAAACCAGACTATATCCAGTCAGCAGAATCCCGGGTGGGCTCATATTTAACCAGTGATTACGGCAGCGTCGCCTGTAATAGCACGCGCATGAATGAAGAGCGTTGGGAATTAGGCTGTGTCAACAAGGCTCGAGCGAAAACGTTCCAGTTTGCCGTTTATCCATCTGAAAAAGCGCCTTATGGCGTCTCGCGTTCATTCTATCTTGAAGCCCTCAACGATGATGCAAAACAGAGTGCGGAGCAGGGGCTGATGCGCTACCTGCAAATTAATACCAAATCCAGTTAACGCGTCTGTTTAACTCCCGTTGAATTTCGCAATGATAGGTTATAACGGATCCGCTGCCCGGCATGGAATGTCGGGGACGTAGAGACGAAAATACAAATCTATCCATGCAAGCATTTACCGCCAGATTCTGGCGGTTTTTTTTTGCCTGTTTATCGGGCTGCCTGAGCGAACTGTTTACGGTACCGGGCAGGAGAAAGGGCGTAATGCTGGCGGAAATGATGTCGTAAGGTGGCGGCCTGGCCAAACCCCGTCTGCTCGGCGATGCTGTCGATGCTTAACCGGCTATTTTCCAGATAATCTTTGGCACGAAGCAGGCGTTCATTAAGCAGCCATCGCGAGGGCGTGGTGCCGGTAGCGTCCTGAAAGCGGCGCAGAAACGTGCGCTGACTCATCCCAACCCGACGCGACAGGGAGTCGACGGTGTGCGGGACCGCAAGATGCTGGTGCAGGTAATCAAACAGCTGGCCCAGCCGCTGGCTCTCGCGCAGCTGGGCTACCGGCCGGCTAAGCTGCTGGGTCTGGGAGCCGTCCCGGTGCGGTGGGATCACAAGACGCCGCGCAACGCGGTTTGCCGCCTCCATGCCGTAGTCCCGGCGCACCACATGCAGACACAAATCGATTCCGGCAGCGCTGCCTGCGGAAGTCAGAATATCGCCCTCGTCCTGATACAGGACGTCTTCGACCACATCAATCGCCGGGTGGCGGGTTTTCAGGGCCTCGATATAGCGCCAGTGGGTCGTGGCTTTTCGACCATCGAGCAGGCCCGTTGCCGCCAGAACAAACACGCCAGAGCAGATAGAAAGGAGCTGACAGCCGCGTATGCTGGCCTGCCGCAATGTCTCACAAAGCGGTGCCGGAACGGCCTGGTCAGTTCCACGCCATCCGGGGACGATGATTAAATCCGCCGCGTTGAGCAGGCTAAGATCGCCATCAGCCAGGATACGGATCCCGCCCGTGGCCCGCAGCTCGCCGCCATCAACCGCCGCGACGGCAAACCGATACCAGGCTTCACCCATTTCCGGGCGAGGAAGGCCAAATATCTCGACCGCCACGCCAAACTCAAAGGTGCACAAACCGTCATAGGCCAGTACGACTACGTTCGGCGCAGAGGCGTGTCTTAAGTTTGTCATCTTTTTGCGGTTTTCTGGCATAAGCGGGGACATTCACTGGCTGAATTTACGGATAGAGTAGTGTTAACACAAACGCCAAAGATGAGGAAGGATCATGAGCTATGTTACTGAATTTCCGGCAGCTGAGCCGCAGGAGGCCGTTGTCCATTTTCTGCGCCGCCTGAGCGTTGAGACGGACTGTGCCGACGTCCACCACGCGCTGGTCAACCAGGAGCAGGACTTCGTGCTGCTGCACGTGGTGGGCAAGGCAGAGCAGTTCGCGCGTCGACACGTGCCGGGTGCGGTACATTTACCCTGGAGCCAGATAACGCCAGAGCGGATGGCGCAGTGGCCCGCCGGGACGCTGTTCGTGGTGTACTGTGCCGGACCGCACTGTAACGGCGCGGACAGGGCTGCGCTGAAGCTGGCTCGCCTGGGGTTACCGGTCAAGATCATGCTGGGGGGGATCGCAGGCTGGGAGGATGAGCGTTTTGAATTTGCCACCATGGATTACGTTCCCGCGACGTGAACATGAATTTTTTTCAACACACGTGAAATTTTCTCGTTTGTCGTCAGGCGGCAGGTATGACATCTTTTTTGGACATTTAGACATCCAGAAGTCTAAAACTTCAAATGATGAATTATCACTGTTGGCAATTACCGCCGGCAGAAAGAGGAGATTTTCATGCAGCGACAACACGCCCCGTACCGCGCCGATGTAGTAGGCAGTTTTTTACGTCCTGACGCCATCAAGCAGGCTCGTCAGAAATTTGCCAGCGGTGAAATTGATGCCGGGCAGCTTCGTGCGGTAGAAGATGAGGCTATCCGTCACGTTGTCGAGCAGCAGTGTGCCTGCGGGCTGCACGTGGTGACCGACGGTGAGTTTCGTCGCGCCTGGTGGCATTTCGATTTCTTCGACGGCCTGCAGGGCGTGGAACGCTACGATTCTCAGCAGGGCATTCAGTTTAACGGTGTTCAGACCAGGGCCCACGGCGTGCGCGTAACGGGCAAGCTGGGCTTTGGCGACCACCCAATGCTGGAAGATTTTCGCTACCTGAAAAGCATCAGCGGTAACGCCGAGCCGAAAATGACCATTCCAAGCCCGAGCGTTCTGCATTTTCGCGGCGGCCGAAAAGATATCGACGCCACGGTTTATCCCGATCTGAATGACTATTTTGACGACCTGGCGACCACCTGGCGTGATGCGATCCACGCATTTTATAACGCCGGCTGCCGCTACCTTCAGTTGGATGACACCGTCTGGGCCTACCTTTGCTCGGACGACCAGCGTCGTCAGATCCGCGAACGCGGTGATGATGCGGACGAGCTGGCGCAGATTTATGCCCGCGTGCTGAACAAAGCGCTCGAGGGTAAACCGGAAGATCTGACCATCGGTCTGCACGTCTGTCGCGGCAACTTCCGTTCAACCTGGATTTCCGAAGGCGGCTATGAGCCCGTGGCGGAAGTGCTGTTCGGCACCGTGAATGTGGATGCCTTCTTCCTGGAATACGATAACGACCGCAGCGGCGATTTCGCACCGTTACGCTTTGTGCGTCCGGGCAAGCAGCAGGTGGTGCTGGGTCTGATCACCACCAAAAACGGTGAGCTGGAAAATCCGGAAGGCGTGAAGGCGCGTCTGGAAGAGGCCGCGCGGTACGTGGCGAAAGAGCAGATCTGCCTTAGCCCGCAGTGTGGTTTCGCCTCCACCGAGGAAGGAAACAGCCTCAACGAAGCCCAGCAGTGGGACAAAGTCCGCCTGGTGACGCAAATCGCCAGCGAAGTCTGGTAAACCTATCACCACGGCGCTGCATTATAACGGTGCAGCGCTGTGCCATTCTGAGTCGTTCCCGCTTTTTAACTCCGCCGTCCCCTTGTAAATCCGTCCCCCTCATCCTGGCATCCTTTTTGCTCTCGTTAAGCTGACGTCTCTATTTTCTGCGTTCTGCGGTATCGGACGCTTTCGCACAGCTTTCTTTTTCAGGAGTGAAAATATGCACCGTCGTACCTTAATTAAAGCCTTTGCCTTATCCGCCTCTGTTGTTGCGATGGGGATGAGTTTTGGCGTGCAGGCCGCAGATACGATCAAAGTCGGGATCATGCACTCGCTCTCCGGCACGATGGCGATCTCTGAAACGCCCCTGAAAGACGTGGCCCTGATGACGATTGATGAAATCAACGCCAGGGGCGGAGTGCTGGGTAAAAAACTGGAACCCGTGGTGGTGGATCCGGCTTCTAACTGGCCGCTGTTTGCGGAAAAGGCCCGACAGCTTTTGAGCCAGGACAAGGTGGCCGTCGTGTTTGGCTGTTGGACCTCCGTTTCACGCAAATCCGTTCTGCCGGTCTTTGAAGAGCTGAACGGCCTGCTGTTCTACCCGGTGCAGTACGAGGGCGAGGAGATGTCGCCTAACGTCTTCTATACCGGTGCGGCGCCTAACCAGCAGGCGATCCCGGCGGTGGAATACCTGATGAGTGAGGACGGCGGCAGCGCCAAACGTTTCTTCCTGCTGGGTACGGACTACGTCTATCCGCGCACGACCAATAAAATCCTCCGCGCCTTCCTGCATTCGAAGGGCGTTGAAGATAAAGACATTGAAGAGGTTTACACCCCGTTCGGCCATAGCGATTACCAGACCATCGTCTCCAGCATTAAAAAATTCTCCGCGGGCGGCAAAACGGCGGTGGTTTCCACCATTAACGGGGACTCCAACGTGCCGTTCTATAAAGAGCTGGCTAACCAGGGGCTGAAAGCGACCGACGTGCCGGTCGTGGCGTTCTCTGTGGGAGAAGAAGAACTGCGCGGCATCGACACTAAACCTCTGGTGGGTAACCTGGCGGCGTGGAACTACTTTGAGTCCGTCGATAACCCTACCAACCAGACCTTCGTGGCCGATTACAAAGCCTATGCCAAGGCCCATAAGCTGCCGAATGCGGATTCTGTGGTAACCAACGATCCAATGGAAGCGACGTATGTGGGTATTCATATGTGGGCGCAGGCGGTCGAAAAAGCCGGAACAACCGATGTGGATAAAGTGCGCGCAGCCATGGCGGGTCAATCCTTTAAGGCGCCGTCGGGCTTTACGCTCACCATGGATGCCACCAACCATCACCTGCATAAGCCGGTCATGATTGGTGAAATTGAGGGTAACGGCCAGTTTAACGTCGTCTGGCAGACGGATGCACCGGTGCGCGCGCAGCCATGGAGCCCGTTTATCGCCGGGAATGACAAAAAGCCCGACCAGCCGATGAAAACCGCCAGCAACTAGGCCTTACCCCAGGGAGAACGTCATGAACGCCATGCGCATGTTCATCGCTCTTGTATGGCTTACCGGACTGCTGCCAGGGATGGCGCAGGCATCGGATGCCGATGAGTTTGTTGCCGCCACGCGCGGCCAGCAGGCCGCGCTGCTTGAGCAGTGGGCCGCCGCGCCGACGCCGCAGCGTTTGCCGCTGCTTGAGGCGCTGCAAAAAGAGAATCTGTATATCGACGGCCAAAAGCATGCCTTTACGCGCAGCAACGGTGAAACGGTCGCGCTGGGAGAGTCAACGGCGGCAGAAGGGCAAACCAAAGCGGTTCGCCTGACCAACCGCCTGCGCGTCTTAGCCGCCACGGCGCTTGCAACGCACCAGCTCACAGGTGACAACGTCACGAAGCGGCGGGATGCTGCCCGCCAGCTGCAGCGTGATGCGCAGCCAGAGATGCTCGGTTTCCTGCAAAAACGCGTGGACGTCGAAACCGATGCCGTCGTACGCGATGCGCTGATGATGGCGCTTGCCAACCTTCAGCTGGCGAGCCCGCAGGCGGAGGCGCGTCTGCACGCCGTCGAGCTGCTGGGCCAGTCTGACGATCCGGACGTTCAGTCAAAACTTGCGCCGTTCACGCAGACGCAAAACGAACCTGACGCCCGCGTTCGCGCTGCCGCTGAGGAGAGTCTTAACCACATCAAGCATCGTCTGATGTGGGGCGATCTGCTCGGGCAAGCCTTCATGGGGCTCTCTCTGGGCTCGGTGCTGCTGCTGGCCGCGCTCGGGCTGGCGATCACCTATGGCTTGCTGGGGGTCATCAACATGGCGCACGGCGAAATGCTGATGCTGGGCGCCTATGCGACCTGGATGGTTCAGCAGGCGATGGGGCAATTCACGCCGCAGTGGCTCGCGCTGTATCCCGTCGTGGCGCTGCCCGTCGCGTTTTGCCTCACGGCGGGTACCGGCATGGTGCTTGAACGCACGGTGATCCGCCACCTCTACGGTCGTCCGCTGGAAACGCTGCTGGCAACCTGGGGGATCAGCCTGATGCTTATCCAGCTGGTGCGCATGACCTTCGGCGCGCAAAACCTGGAGGTAGCAAACCCGGCCTGGCTTTCCGGCGGCGTGCAGGTGTTTGCCAACCTGACGTTGCCCTGGAACCGCATTGTGGTGCTGGGTTTTGTCCTGCTGGTGCTGTTCTTTACCTGGCTCATTCTGAATAAAACGCGTCTGGGCCTTAACGTGCGCGCCGTGACGCAAAACCGCAGCATGGCGGCCTGCTGCGGCGTGCCGACCGGACGCGTCGACATGCTGGCCTTTGGCCTGGGTTCCGGCATTGCCGGTCTGGGCGGCGTGGCATTGTCACAGCTTGGCAACGTCGGGCCGGAGCTGGGCCAGGGCTACATCATCGATTCATTCCTGGTGGTCGTACTTGGCGGCGTCGGTCAGCTTGCCGGTAGCGTGGCGGCGGCGTTTGGCCTGGGGATTTTCAACAAAATCCTTGAGCCGCAGATGGGCGCGGTTCTGGGGAAAATTGTGATTCTGGTCGCGATCGTTCTGTTTATTCAGAAGCGACCGCAGGGGCTCTTTGCACTGAAAGGGAGGGTGACGGACTGATGAGCCAGCCACTGACCTTAACGCTGGCGCGTAAAGCGCCGCGCGCCGCGCAGGTTATCGGCGGCCTGCTGATGGCGTTACTGCTGATACTGCCTTTTCTGGCCCTGCTGCCCGCAACCCATCCGCTGGCGCTTTCGACCTGGATGCTGACGCTTATCGGCAAGATCCTCTGCTATGCCATCGTGGCGGTGGCGCTGGATCTGGTGTGGGGATACGCCGGCATGCTGTCCCTGGGGCACGGCATTTTCTTCGCGCTGGGCGGCTATGCGATGGGCATGTATCTGATGCGCCAGGCCGCGGGCGAAGGGCTGCCCGCGTTTATGTCCTTTCTCTCGTGGAGTGAACTGCCCTGGTTCTGGTGGGGCACCCAGCATTTTGCCTGGGCGCTGGTGCTCATCGTCACGGTCCCCGGCCTGCTTGGCCTGGCGTTTGGCTGGTTTGCCTTCCGCTCAAAAATCAAAGGAGTCTACTTCTCGATCATGACTCAGGCGATGACCTACGCGGGGATGCTCCTGTTCTTTCGCAATGAAACCGGCTTTGGTGGCAATAACGGCTTTACCGGCTTTACCACGCTGCTCGGGTTTTCGGTGACGGCGACGACGACGCGGATTGCGCTTTTTCTCGCGACCGTGATGCTGCTGCTTCTGGCGTTAGGCATTGGCTATGCGCTGGCAAAGAGTAAGTTTGGCCGCATTCTGACGGCGGTGCGGGATGCGGAAAACCGGCTGACGTTTTGTGGTTACGATCCGCGCGGATTCAAGCTGCTGGTGTGGACGCTTTCAGCCGTGCTCTGCGGCCTGGCAGGGGCGCTGTATGTTCCGCAGGTGGGCATTATCAACCCGGGTGAAATGTCGCCGACGAACTCCATCGAGGCGGCAATCTGGGTGGCGCTGGGAGGTCGCGGAACGCTGGTTGGTCCGGTCATTGGCGCGGCGCTGGTAAACGGCGCGAAAAGCGTCTTCACCGTGTCCATGCCGGAATACTGGCAGCTGTTCCTGGGCTTGATTTTTATCGCCGTCACGCTGTTTTTGCCGCGGGGCGTCTACGGCCTATTTCGTAAGGGAGACAAATAATGCAGCCCTCAGAAGGATTATTTACCCGCCAGCTGCCCGGCGATCGCTACCGCGACAGGACCGACCCGGTGCTGCAGCTGGAGGCGGTCAACGTGAACTTTGACGGCTTTCAGGCGCTGACCGACCTCTCGCTGAATATTGGCGTGGGCGAGCTGCGCTGCGTCATCGGTCCCAACGGCGCGGGCAAGACCACGCTGATGGACGTTATCACCGGCAAAACGCGGCCGAAAAGCGGGAAGGCCCTATACGATCAGTCTATCGACCTGACCGTCCTCGAGCCTGCCGCCATTGCGCGACGGGGTATCGGGCGAAAATTTCAGAAACCGACGGTCTTTGAAGCATTGACCGTGTGGGAAAATCTTGAAATTGCGATGAAGAACGACAGGTCGGTCTGGGCAAGCCTGCGGGCAACGCTCAGCGGTGAGCAAGCGGACCGCATCGATGAAATGCTGGTTCTGCTGCGCCTGAGCGCAGAGCGGGATCGTCGTGCCGGGCTGCTTTCGCACGGGCAGAAGCAGTTTCTGGAGATCGGCATGCTGCTGGTGCAGGACCCGCACCTCTTGCTGCTGGATGAACCCGCGGCGGGAATGACCGATGCGGAAACTGAATACACCGCAGAGCTGTTCAGAACGCTGGCGGGCAAGCATTCGCTGATGGTGGTGGAGCACGACATGGGCTTTGTCGAAACCATTGCCGATCGCGTCACGGTGCTGCACCAGGGGCGCGTGCTGGCGGAGGGATCGCTTCGCGAGGTGCAGGCTAACGAGCAGGTGATTGAGGTCTATCTTGGACGTTAAGGAGCCGTGATGTTGCAGGTTAACGAACTGAATCAGTACTACGGCGGAAGCCACATTCTGCGCGGCGTGAGCTTTGACGCCGTTGCCGGTGAAGTCACCTGTTTACTGGGGCGTAACGGCGTGGGTAAAACCACCCTGCTGAAGTGCCTGATGGGGCTGATCCCGGCGAAAACGGGCGAGGTGATATGGCAGGGCAAAAAAATCACCCACAGCAAGCCGCACCAGCGGGTGCAGTCCGGCGTGGCGTATGTGCCGCAGGGGCGTGAAATATTCCCGCGTTTAACGGTAGAAGAGAACGTGCTGCTGGGGCTGTCCCGGTTCCCGGCGCGAGAGGCGAAGGGCGTACCCGAGGAGATCTGGCAGCTGTTTCCGGTCCTAAAAGAGATGAAGCACCGTCGCGGCGGCGATCTCTCCGGCGGCCAACAGCAGCAGCTGGCGATAGGGCGCGCGCTGGCCAGCCGCCCGCAGCTGCTGATCCTCGATGAACCAACGGAAGGTATTCAACCCTCGGTGATCAAAGAGATAGGCCAGGTGATCCGCACGCTGGCGGACCGGGGCGATATGGCTATTCTGCTCGTTGAACAGTTTTATGACTTTGCGGCCGAACTGGCGGACAGCTATCTGCTGATGTCCCGTGGCGCTATCGTTCAGCGCGGACGCGGTGAAAACATGGAGCAGGACGGGGTGCGCGGATTGGTTGCGATTTGAAATGTTATACTGTAACATCCTCACTCTTATAAAACGGAGTGAGGGTTTTGTTTTGGCTGCACATATTGGGAAATTTGCAATGACTCTGGGGGCGCTGCTGGTCAGCGGCCAGCTGTTTGCCCACTCGCACGGACACCAGATGACCGAGGCGGAGCAGAAGGCGGCGAACGGCGTGTTTGAGGATAAAGACGTCAAGGACCGATCGCTCTCTGACTGGGACGGCACCTGGCAATCGGTCTATCCGTTCCTGTTGGATGGTTCACTCGATCCGGTGTTTAAGAAGAAAGCGGAGAAGGACCACAAGTCCGTTGAGGCCGTGAAAGCCTATTACCGCACCGGCTATGCCACAGACGTGGACGCCATCGGTATAGAAAATAACGTGATGGAATTCCATCAGGGGAAAGCGGTAAGCAGCTGCCGTTACGACTACAGCGGCTACAAAATCCTGACCTATGCCTCAGGCAAAAAAGGCGTTCGCTACCTGTTCGAGTGTAAGGACGCCACCAGCAAGGCACCGAAGTTCGTCCAGTTCAGCGACCATACCATCGCGCCAAAAGCCTCCGCGCATTTCCATATTTTTATGGGCAACACCTCTCATGAGGCGCTGCTGAAAGAGATGGATAACTGGCCGACCTATTATCCGAATGAGATGTATAAAGAGCAGGTGGTTGAGGAGATGCTGCACCACTAGGCTGCTGCTTTTGCCGGGTGGCGGCTACGCCTTACCCGGCCTACGATTAGAGTTTTGTAGGTCGGGTAAGCGCAGCGCCACCCGACACGCTAACTCCACTTTTCACGCGCATTCCGCGCAAAATCATCAGCCATGCAATCACAATGGCGACCATCATAATGACAAACAGCGACCAGTGCGGAAGATGAGTCAGGATGAGCCCGGTAATCATCGGGTTGGCCGCCGCGCCCAGCCAGCCCAGCGCCTGCGCTGAGAAGTAGCTTGCCTTCATTCCCGGCGGGGCGATGTTGTCGATCAACATATATTCCCCCGGGGCATAAATAATCTCACCGAGGGTAAAGACTGCCGCGGCGATGCCCCAGTAAACCAGGTTTTCGCCAGAGAGCATAAAGCCGCCTAGCCCGATGATGAAGAACAGCGTCGCGACCGTCATCAGCGGACGGATATTGGCGGCGGATATCCTGCGCCCGAGGGCGTACTGCAGCGTCACCACGACCGCGGCGTTGACGGGCAGCACGACGGCCACCACTTTTTCGGCGAAATCGCTGTCTGCATGCGCGGCGAGCACGTACTGAGAAATGCAGGTCGCGAAAGAGCCGCCAACGTACGACGCCAGCAGGCCTGACAGCGTATACCAGAACAGCGCGCGGTCCTTGAGCAGCACGGAAGGCTGCCACGGGGTCTTTTCCTCAACGGTATCTAAGGCAATGCTTTTCTGCACAAAGAAATGGATAAATCCCAGCGGAAGCGCGGCGCAGAAGGCCGCCAGCCAGAACGGCAGCTGCAGGCTGTACATCACCAGCAGGGTGCCTATCGGGGGGCCGATCGTCCAGCCAATGTTCAGAAAGCTATAGTTCAGCGAGAAAACGCGCGCCTTTTCGCTGGAGGTCAGCACATCCGCGAACCAGGCCTTCAGCACCGTGGAGAAGACGGAATAGGCGCAGTTGATGAGCGCAAAGAACAGCACCACCAGCGTGACGTTATTCACCAGCGGGATCGCCACAAAGCCGGCAATGAACGCCATGATGGCGATAAGCATGTAGCGTTTCTTATCAAACCTGTCGGCCAGAATGCCAAACCCTAAGCTGAACACCACGCCAATGGTCAGCGCCACGGTCAGGGCATAGCCAATGTTCTCCACGCTCATGCCGTAGACGCGCGTAAGGTAAATGGTCATGAACGGCAGCGTAGCCCCGCGACCAATTGTTAATAACAATGACGATGCCAGCAGCGCTGCGGTTGAGCGCCTGAGAGATGCTTTCATATACCTGTCCGACAAATGCTTATGCTTTTTTTGTTGTGTTCTAACAGGATTACCACGCCATAAGGGGCTTGTATAGCGCCTAATTTATCCCTAAGTGCTTCGCCTGACTGCCAATATTAATGATCTATTCGCGACGCTATTTTTTCTGTTACCTTGAAGTGTTTACAAAAATTTAATAATTCAGGGGCAGAATATGACGCGTAAAGACGGGCTGCTGGCGTTGCTGGTGGTGGTGGTATGGGGGATGAATTTTGTGGTCATTAAGGTCGGTTTGCACAACATGCCTCCGCTGATGCTGGCCGGTTTGCGCTTCATGCTGGTGGCCTTCCCGGCGCTGTTCTTTGTTGCCCGCCCGAAAATCCCGCTGAAACTGCTGTTGGGCTATGGCCTGACCATCAGCTTTGGTCAGTTTGCTTTTCTGTTTTGCGCCATCAAGTTCGGCATGCCTGCCGGCCTTGCTTCTCTGGTGCTGCAGGCGCAGGCGTTCTTTACCATCATTCTGGGGGCGTTTGTGTTCGGCGAGCGCCTGCAGGGCAAACAGCTGGCGGGGATCACCCTGGCGGTATTTGGTGTTCTGGTGCTGATTGAGGCCAGCCTGAACGGACAGCACGTTGCGCTGCTGGGCTTTATGCTAACCCTGGCGGCGGGGCTGAGCTGGGCCTGCGGGAATATCTTCAACAAGCTCATCATGCAGCACGAGACGCGCCCGCCGGTGATGTCGCTGGTGGTCTGGAGCGCATTAATTCCGATTGTGCCGTTTATGGTCGCGTCGTTTATCCTGGACGGATCGGACGCCATGCTGAACAGCCTGATAAACATCGACCTCACCACCATTTTGTCGCTTATCTACCTGGCGTTTGTCGCCACCATTGTGGGCTACGGGATCTGGGGCTCGCTGCTGGGGCGGTATGAAACCTGGCGCGTAGCGCCGCTGTCGCTGCTGGTGCCGGTGGTTGGCCTTGCCAGTGCGGCCATTCTGCTGGATGAGAAACTGAGCGCGCTACAGCTTCTGGGCGCAGTGCTTATTATGGCCGGGCTGTACATCAACGTGTTTGGCTTACGTTTGCGCCGGGCGACGCGGGTGCGGGGATAGATCAAAAAAAAGCCCCGCATCGGCGGGGCAAAACGAATCAGAGGTCGTGGTTGTAATACGGCACGCCTAATTCGTCGGATTTGTCGCTACCAGCGCCCATATGGTTGAAATCATAGGGTGACTGGTCATGTGCTGACGGCAAAATCATCGCTTCGCGATTATTTTGCTGCGTTGCACGGGGAGTTTGCTCCGCGAAGGTCTGGCTGGAAAACAGCACCAGCAAGGCGAGGGCGGCGGAGGCGATAACTTTCATGATTTCCTCAATTACGTCTGTACAGGCGATGGTTAACTACAGTGTTTCAACGGATAGAGATATCGGGATTCACCCGGCATGCTGGTGATTCGATACTTATGCGGCGGCACGTCAAAATAGTTCTTGAACGTACGCGTCAGGGTTTGCTGCGATTCAAATCCGTAACGCTCGGCCAGATAAAGGATCGGCTCATTGCTTTCTTTCAGTTTTTGGGCAATTTCCGTCAGCTTGCGGCTGCGAATATATTGACCTAATGAATGACCGGTCTCTTTTTTAAACATCCGTTGCAGGTGCCATTTTGAGTAACCTGAACGCTCAGACACTTTTTCAAGGGAGAGCGGCGATTCCAGGTTATCTTCGATCCAGTCCAAAATGCTATGAATGGTGATAGCGTCAGTATTGCGTCTGGACATCGTCATACCTCTTTTCTGTTTACGGCAGTATTTTCTTAAGCAAAAGCTCAAGCGTTGCCACTTCGTCTGCCGTTAAGTTTTTTGTTAGTTCCTGGTGCAGTGTGAGTCCTACTAATTGATGACATTGCTCGCACATGGCCGCGCCGTCCTGGGTGAGCTTCACCAGTACGCCACGCTTGTCATTCGGGTTAGGGCTCCGTTCTATCCATCCTTTGCAGACGAGACGATCCAGCATGCGGGTCAACGCGCCCAGATCGACAGAGAGCACCTTTTTTAGCTCAACCGGCGTGATACACGCTTCACAGCGAATGGAACACAGCACTTTGAACTGCGTTGCGGTGATATCCAGCGGCGACAGGTAGTCATTGAGCAAGCGATCTTTTTTCTGGTTAACCATATGAATAAGACGACCCAGTGGAATTATGTCGTTAAAGAGATCACTGGTGTTTTTCACAATGGTTGCCCTGGCAAGTAGTTTAGTCACGGCAGATATTATTGCTCAGGCAAGTATAAGTCAACTGAATGAATCAGCCGATGCCACGAATTGCTAAAACGTTTCATGAACTTTTTTTGGGGTCTTTCAAATCAAAAACATAACGGCGGGTTATCCTTTCGAACGGAAAATAATCCTTACGTTGTGTGGATGGCTCAACCAGCCGGTTTCACCCTATAATTGCGGTGATGATTATGGATAAGGACAGCGAAGCATTATGGTGGATTTGATTAAAGCGATTGGTCTTGGGCTGGTGGTGCTGCTGCCCTTAGCGAACCCGCTAACGACGGTTGCGCTCTTTCTGGGGCTGGCAGGGAACATGAACACGGCGGAGCGCAATCAGCAGTCGATGATGGCCTCCATCTACGTGTTTGCCATCATGATGGTGGCCTACTACGCCGGGCAGGTGGTCATGAACACCTTCGGGATTTCGATTCCCGGCCTGCGTATCGCCGGGGGGCTGATTGTGGCCTTTATCGGTTTCCGCATGCTGTTTCCTGCGCAGAAAGCGCATGAATCGCCGGAGGCGAAGAGTAAATCCGAGGAGCTGGAAACGGAGCCCAGCGCGAACATTGCCTTCGTACCCATAGCGATGCCGAGCACGGCAGGCCCGGGAACGATTGCGATGATCATCAGCTCTGCCTCAACGGTGCGCGATAGTTCAACCTTCCCGGACTGGGTTCTGGCCGTTGCGCCGCCGCTCATTTTTGCGCTTATCGGCATTATCGTGTGGGCATCTCTGCGCAGTTCAGGTGCGATCATGCGCTGGGTGGGCAAGGGCGGTATCGAAGCGATTTCCCGCCTGATGGGCTTCCTGCTGGTGTGTATGGGCGTGCAGTTTATTATTAACGGCGTGCTGGAAATTATTAAGACCTATCATTGATGTTTTGCCCGGCGGCGCGTCGCCTGCACGGGCATTCGGGTTTTGTAGGCCGGGTAAGGCGAAGCCGCCACCCGGCACTACGGGCCTTACCCATGCTGGCCTTGTTCTTCCATCGCCACCGGCCATTTACGGAAGATAAGCACGGACCAGATAAGCGCAAGCAGCGCAGGGATCGCCCCCAGATAGCCAATCGCCGACATCGACACGTGCAGTATTACCTGATTTCCTACCAGCGCGCCCGCGCCAATCCCGAGATTGAATATCCCCGAGAAGAGCGACATTGCGACGTCCGTTGCATCCGGCGCCAGCGCCAGCACTTTTACCTGCATGCCGAGACCAATAATCATGATCGCCACGCCCCAGAAGATACTGAGGATCGCCAGATGTGTTTCACTGCCCGCCGCAGGCATCAGCAGCAGCAGGCAGGCTAACAACAGGCCGACGGCGCTGCTGACGAGAACGGACGCATGCTGATTGCCCAGCTTGCCAAAGAGAACGCTGCCAATAATTCCCGCACCGCCCAGGATCAACAGCAGGACGGTGGCGAAGTTGGCGCTAAACCCGGCAACCACCTGCACAAACGGCTCAATATAGCTGTAGGCCGTGTAGTGTGCCGTCACCACAATGACGGTGAGCAGGTAGATGCTCATCAGCGCTGGACGGCGAAAGAGCAGCGGCAGGCTTTTCAGCGAGCCGGAATGTTCGCTTGGCAGCTTAGGCAGCAGCTTGATCAGGCAAACCAGCGTGACAAGCGCCCCCATGCCGATAGCAAAGAAGGTGGTGCGCCAGCCGAAGTACTGCCCGACGATACGCCCAATCGGCAGCCCTAACACCATTGCCAGCGCGGTACCCGTGGCGATCAGGCTCAGCGCCTGGGCGCGCTTACCCGCCGGAGCAAGTCGGATCGCCAGCGACGCGGTAATAGACCAGAACACGGCGTGGGCAAAGGCGATACCGATGCGGCTCACCACCAGCACCGTAAAGTTCCACGCCATAAACGACAGCACGTGGCTGAGGATAAAGACCACGAACAGGCCAATCAGCAGCTTGCGGCGCTCCATCCGGCTGGTTAGCAGCATAAAGGGAAGCGACATGAGCGCCACTACCCATGCATAGATGGTCAACATGATGCCGACCTGGGCCGTCTCCATCTGAAAACTCCCGGCAATGTCAGACAACAGCCCAACGGGCACAAATTCAGTGGTATTGAAGATAAACGCAGCAATGGCGAGCGTCACCACACGTAGCCACGCCACCTTGCGGGAAACAGTGTTTGTTGTCATAGGGATGTCTGGGATTCGTTGCGTAAAAGATGAGGAGACGATCTTAAAGCGTTGTATGGCGAAAACTCAACCATTATGTGACCTGGATCTCAAAATTTACCTTATGACAGCGGTAGCGGACGACGTTGTTTTCAATGAATATAAAGGACAACACAGCAACAGCGGGCGGCAGAACGATGCAGGAGATTGATTTTTATCTGGTAGATGCGTTTAGCGATGTTTCCTTTGGCGGCAATCCCGCCGCGGTATGCCCCCTGAAAGCGTGGCTACCGGATGAAACGCTTCTGAAGATGGCGCAGCAGCATAACCAGTCCGAAACCGCGTTTTTCGTGTGCAGCAAAGGCGGAATTGAGCTGCGCTGGTTTACCACCCTGGTTGAGGTCACTCTGTGCGGTCACGCCACGCTTGCCGCGGCGCATGTATTGTTCAACGAGCTGGATTACCCCGACTCCCGTATTCACTTCGACACCGCCTCAGGGCGTCTGACCGTCAGTCGGGAAGGCGACTGGATGACGCTGGATTTCCCGGCCTGCCCAACGCAGGAACGGACGCCGCCAGCGGAAATGCTCACCGCGCTGGGCATCAGCCGCTACGCGGCGGCCCATAAGGGGCGCGCCTGGGTTATTGAACTGGAAAACCGTGAGCAGGTGGAGGCCGTCACGCCGAATTTTTCCGCCATGACGCCCGGCGAGCATAAAGTGGCCGTTACCGCACCGGGAGACGGGAAGTATGATTTCGTCAGCCGCTTCTTTTCGCCCGGCGTTGCCGTTCCGGAAGATCCCGTCACCGGCTCGTCGCACACGATGCTCATTCCCTACTGGAGCGAGAAGCTGGGCAAAACGGCGATGTTCGCCCGTCAGATATCGGCGCGCGGCGGAGACGTTCGCTGTGAGCTAAAAGGGGACCGCGTCCTGATGAGCGGGCAGGCGTCACTCTATTTGAAAGGCACCGTCTTTCTGCGCTCAATATGAATAACAACAGAGGAAGAGACTATGCAGGAAATTGATTTCTATCTGGTCGATGCATTCAGCGATGCGACCTTCGGCGGCAATGCCGCGGCGGTGTGTCCGCTGGAAGCGTGGCTACCGGATCGCACGCTGCTCAACATGGCTAAGCAGCATAACCAGTCCGAAACCGCCTTCTTTGTCCGGACGGACGGCGGGTTCGAGCTACGCTGGTTTACCACGCAGGATGAAATTAACCTGTGCGGCCATGCGACGCTTGCGGCATCCCACGTTATTTTCGAATACCTTGATTATCCACACGCGGAAATACGGTTCTCAACGCGCTTTGTCGGCGATCTGACGGTGAGCCGCAGCGGTGACTGGCTGACACTCAATTTTCCGGCCTGGTCAACGGAGGCTGTCGACGCGCCACCGCCATTGCTGCTTAGCTCGCTGGGTATTGATGCTGCGAAAGAGGTCCGCGTCGGGCGGGATTACATGGTGGTGCTTGAAAGCCAGCAGCAGGTGGAGGCCTTAACGCCAGATATTGCAGCGATGCTCCCGCTGGATAAAATGGTCTGCGTGACGGCGCCGGGCGAAGAGTACGATTTTGTCAGCCGCTTCTTCTGTCCGGGCGAAGGGGTGCCGGAAGATCCGGTAACGGGTTCAGCACACAGCATGTTGATCCCGTACTGGAGCGAAAAGCTGGGTAAAACGACGCTGAACGCCCGTCAGGTCTCCTTGCGAGGCGGAGATTTACGCTGTGAACATGTGGGTGACCGCGTGTTGATTGGCGGCCAGGCAACGCTGTATCTTAAAGGGAAAATCTTCCTGCGATAGCCGTGCGGCGTCATAGATAAATACTATGACGCCATCGTACAGGGCGGGCGCTATGTTGACATCAAAACGACAAGGAGCCTGCCATGTATTCCATTACCTCTGAATCTGCACACCATCCCGATATTCTCAACCTCATTGCGGCTCTTGACCGCTATCAGAGCGAACTGTATCCCGCCGAGAGCAATCATTTGCTCGATCTGGCAGAACTGCCGGATGCCTCACTGATTCTGATGATCATTCGCGACCAGCAGCTCAGCGCGGTAGGCTGTGGCGCCGTTGTTCTCAACGGTGACGGGACGGGGGAGATGAAACGCGTTTATATCGATCCTGCCCACCGGGGGCAGCATCTCGGGGAGAAGCTGCTGGCCGCCCTCGAAGATGAAGCCCTGAGCCGGGGTTGCCATACCGTACGGCTGGAAACCGGGATCAAACAACACGCAGCGGTGCGCCTCTATGAACAGTGCGGTTATGAACTGCGATCCGCGTTTGCCCCGTATGCGGAGGATCCGCTGAGCCTGTTTATGGAGAAGGCGCTGGCGGTTGATGTTCGTTTAGCAGTGCTATAAACGCTTCGAGCTGGCGGGTCATTGCCCCGCGCCGCCAGACCAGCCATGTCGTCAGCCAGCGCCAGTTTTCGGCCAGCGGCCAGGCTTCGACCTGATGATGCCCCGGCATGCTTTCCAGCATGGACCGTGGCATCAGCGCGATGCCTGCGCCAGCAATGACGCAGGCGAGCATCCCGTGATACGACTCCATTTCGTGAATGCGCCCCGGCGTGGCCCTGTCGGCATGAAACCAGCTTTCAAGATGACGACGGTACGAGCAGTTCGCGCGAAAGGCGTACACGTCGCTGCCGCTGACCTGCGTGGCCTTTGTCACTGGAGAATGGCCTGCAGCCGTGACCAGCATCATCTCCTCCCGAAAGACAGGCATACCTTCCAGCTCGGGGTGCGATAGCGGCCCGTCGACGAACGCGGCGCTCAGGGTTCCCTCCAGCACGCCGTCAATCATCGTCCCCGAGGGGCCGGTAGAGAGGGCAAACTGGATGCGCGGATAGCGCTGGTTAAAGCGGGCCAGGCTTTCAGGAATACGCACGGCGGCGGTACTCTCCAGGGCGCCGAGCGCAAACAGCCCCTGCGGCTCATCCCCGGCAACCACCATTCGCGCCTCGTCAACCAGCGCCAGGATCTGCTTACTGTAGCGCAGGAAGTTATGCCCGGCGGGTGACAGACGCAAGCGCTGGTTCTCGCGAATAAACAGCTCAACGCCCAGATCGGCCTCAAGCTGGCGGATGCGGGTCGTCAGGTTTGACGGAACGCGATGCACCTTATGGGCCGCCTGGGTGATGCTGCCGGTCTGCGCAACGGCGTTGAACATTTCAAGCTGAGTTAAGTCCATGGCATTCTCAATTCGTGAACAAGGTGGTTAGTATTATTCATTTTTAAGAAATAGCAGAGTAGGCCACAATGAATCAACCCTAATGACGTGGAGAACATCATGACTTATTCATCTGCTACACATGCCCTCTCGGTTAACCCGGCGACGGGCGAAACCCTGGCCGCCTGTCCGTGGGCGACGGCCGACGAGGTTGAACGCGCGATTGCTCTGGCCGATGCGGGTTATCGCCAGTGGCGGGGCGAAAGCGTCTCCCGTCGCGCACAAAAACTGCGCGATCTCGGTGCAGCGCTGCGTAACCGCGCGGAAGAGATGGCGCAGATGATGTCCCGCGAAATGGGCAAGCCCATCCTGCAGGCGCGCGCTGAAGTCACCAAGTCCGCTAACCTGTGCGACTGGTATGCCGAACACGGTCCTGCGATGTTGCAGGCTGAACCCACTCAGGTCGAAAACCACAATGCGGTCATTGAGTACCGTCCGTATGGCGCAATTCTGGCGGTGATGCCGTGGAACTTCCCGCTCTGGCAGGTGCTGCGCGGCGCGGTACCGATCCTGCTGGCGGGGAACAGCTATCTGCTTAAGCACGCGCCTAACGTGCTGGGTTCCGCCAGCCTGATTGCTGACATTTTTACCGATGCCGGCTTTCCGCAGGGCGTCTTTGGCTGGGTGAATGCCACTAACGACGGCGTCAGTCAGGCGATTAACGATCGCCGTATCGCAGCGATTACCGTGACCGGCAGCGTGCGCGCCGGGGCGGCGATTGGTGCCCAGGCAGGCGCGGCGTTGAAAAAATGCGTGCTTGAGCTGGGGGGTTCCGATCCGTTTATTGTCCTGAACGATGCCGACCTGGATCTGGCGGTGAAAGCGGCGGTCGCGGGTCGCTATCAGAATACCGGGCAGGTATGCGCAGCGGCTAAGCGCTTTATTGTGGAGGAGGGTATTGCTCATGCCTTTACCCAACGCTTTGTGGCGGCAGTCGCGGCGCTGAAGATGGGCGCCCCCGATAGTGAAGAAAACTACGTAGGCCCGATGGCGCGTTACGACCTGCGGGACGAACTGCATCAGCAGGTGCAGGATACGCTGGCGGAAGGTGCGACGCTGCTGCTTGGCGGGGAGAAAGTTGCCGGAAAGGGGAACTACTATGCGCCCACCGTGCTGGGCAACGTCACCCCTGAGATGACCGCGTTCCGCCAGGAGCTGTTTGGCCCGGTGGCAGCCATCACGGTAGCCAAAGATGCAGACCATGCGCTCGAGCTGGCTAACGACAGTGATTTTGGTTTGTCCGCCACCGTCTTTACCGCGAATGAGGCGCTGGCTGAAACCTTCTCCCGCGAGCTTGAGTGCGGCGGCGTGTTTATCAATGGCTTCAGCGCCAGCGATCCCCGGGTTGCATTTGGTGGCGTGAAGAAGAGCGGCTTTGGCCGTGAGCTTTCCCACTTTGGCCTGCACGAGTTCTGTAACGTGCAGACGGTGTGGAAAGACCGGGTCTGAGTATTTTTGCCGTGTAAGAGGGAGTCGCCGCCCGGCGCTCCCTGCACGCTGTCATTTTTTTGCCATGGTTCTGTCATTTTCGTTTCGTAGACTCCCTCGCGTCTAACGTACTGTTACAGAAGAAAATAATGAACCTAACGCAAATTTCTCGCCGTATTGCGCAGCGTATACTCCCTCGTCAGTTTGGTTTGCTCGCCGGCATCTTTTGTATTATTGCGCTTTTCTCCGCGCTCCAGCTCTCCTCCTCGTTTCTTCTTACTGCCTCCCTGAAAGAGGCCCAGCGCAACGAGCAGCACAATCAGCTGGCCATACAGCAGCAGGGGAAGCTCGATCTGGCGCGCGTTTCCCTCTTGGCCGCGAGCGACCTGCTTAACCGTTCGGGCGTCTATTTTATGCAGGACAAAGAGACCGGGTCGGAGGGAAGCTGGCATAGCCTGATGGACGAGGCGCAAAAAGCGCTCGAAACCTCGCAGCAGGCCTGGAGTGCGTGGCTGGCGCTTGCGCCGCCGAAAGACGAGGCGCTGGTGAACAGCTATCAGCTTTTCTACGGTGCCATCAAAGAGCAGGCGGAAGGGCTGACCAAAACCCATTCTATTGACGCCTTCTTCGCCGTACCCGCGCAGGCTTTTCAAACCGATTTTAACGATAGCTATGCCCGCCACCAGCTGTGGAGTGAAAAGCAGGCCGTGGCGGGGCGAGAAGCGCTTATGGGGAAACTCTCCGGTCTGCAAACGCTGTTCCTGCTTGCGCCCGTCGTGCTGTTGGCTATCGCGATTGTGGTGTGGTTCGGGATGGCGAAGTGGGTGATCGTGCCGCTTCGTCGCGTCATCACGCATATCAACCGGCTCGCCGCGGGGGATTTGTCCGGTACGCCGCCGGACGTCACGCGCTTTAACCGTGAAATTGGCCAGCTGAGCGACAGCGTGTTCACCCTGCAAAATGGCTTACAGCAGCTGGTTACGCAGGTCAGCGAGGCCACTGCCTCAATGGTCGAAAATATTGGCTCTCTGGCACAGGGAAATCAAAAGCTGTATCAGCAGTCAGCGCGTCAGGTGAAAGAGCTTGAGGATGTTACCGCACACATCGCCGCGCTGGAAATGCACGTTGAAGGAAATACCGGCTACGCGAAGCTTGCCAGCTCCCGCGCCGACGAGGCGCGGCAGGCGGCTGCAGGCGGCGATCGCATGATGTCGACGGTGAATGCGTCAATGCAGACGATCGTCGACCGATCCTCCGAGATGCGCGGGATCGTCGCGATGATCGACAGCGTGGCGTTTCAGACCAATATTCTGGCCCTGAATGCGGCGATTGAAGCCGCGCATGCGGGGAACCAGGGGCGCGGGTTTGCGGTTGTGGCCAGAGAGGTGGGCTTGCTCGCAAGAAAAAGCAGCCATTCGACGCAGACCATTCAGGAGCTGATCGATCACTCTCTTCAAGGGATAGAGGACGGCTCCAAAGCCGTGATCCGCCTGGAGGATAATCTCAAGCAGGTGACCGGGCTGGTGGCGAATCTTAGCAGTCTGCTGAACGACATCTCCAGCGCCACGATGAGCCAGGGGGAAAGTATTCATCTGATGACCCGTCAGCTTCAGGCGCTGAACCAGGTGTCGCGTCAGACGGATGTGCTGGTCTCCAACGCGTCGGATGCGTCCGCGCGTCTTCATCAGGAGTCGGATCTTTTGCTACAGGCCGTCTCGCGTTTTCGCCTCCCGGCCTGACGTGACGGTTAAGCCTCTGGTATACTCGCAGCCCGTTTTAGCCTGAGGGCAAGGAGCAAAGTGTGGCTGCGGTCATCCATAATGAAATGCTGGACGATGTTCTGGCGCAGGTTCGTCCGTTACTGGGACAGGGTAAGGTTGCCGACTATATTCCCGCGCTGGCCTCGGTCAGCGGTAACAAGCTGGGCATAGCCATTTGCACGGTAGACGGACAGCGCTTTCAGGCCGGTGACGCCAGCGAACGCTTCTCCATTCAGTCGATTTCGAAAGTGCTGAGCCTGGTGGCGGCGATGCGGCAGTACGAAGAGGATGAGATCTGGCAGCGCGTGGGTAAGGATCCGTCCGGCCAGCCGTTCAACTCGCTCCTTCAGCTTGAAATTGAGCAGGGCAAACCGCGTAACCCGTTTATCAACGCCGGGGCGCTGGTGGTCTGCGATATGCTGCAAAGTCGGCTCAGCGCCCCCCGACAGCGGATGCTTGAAATCGTGCGCCAGCTTTCCGGCACGTCAGATATCGCCTACGATTCGGTTGTGGCGCGTTCGGAGTTTGAACACTCCGCGCGGAATGCGGCGATTGCGTGGCTGATGAAATCCTTCGGCAACTTCCACAACGACGTTGCCACCGTGCTGCAAAACTACTTCCACTACTGCGCGCTGAAGATGAGCTGCGTTGAGCTGGCGCAGACGTTTTTATTTCTGGCCCATCAGGGCTTCGCGCCGCACCTTGCTCAGGACGTCGTTTCGCCCATGCAGGCCCGTCAGATTAATGCCTTAATGGCGACCAGCGGGATGTATCAGAATGCCGGAGAGTTTGCCTGGCGCGTTGGGTTACCGGCGAAATCAGGCGTAGGCGGCGGCGTCGTAGCGATTGTCCCGCATGAGATGGCGATTGCCGTCTGGAGCCCGGAGCTGGATGAAACCGGAAATTCACTTGCCGGCGTGGCGGTACTGGAGCAACTGACGCAGCGGCTGGGACGTTCCGTTTACTGATGTCGACATTCGATCCGCTATTTGCCCGCCTGGCGCGGTCAACCTTTCGCTCGCGCTTTCGTTTAGGCCAAAAAGAGCGTGCCTACTGCTGGGAGAAGGGTGCTGAAACTATCGACAGGCATGCTGCCGATTTTATTGCAAAACGCCTTGCCCCGGCGCAGCCTGCAAACGACGGTAAACAAACGCCAATGCGCGGCCATCCGGTGTTTATCGCTCAGCATGCTACCGCCACCTGCTGCCGCGGGTGTCTGGCAAAATGGCATGACATTCCGCAGGGCGTTCAGCTGAACGCTGAGCAACAGCATTACATCGTCGGCGTGATCCACCACTGGCTGGTGCAGCAAATGAACGCCTGAATTTGACGGGTGATGATCCCGTTATAAATGTGCTATAGATGGATGCTACGTTTTCCCCAAGGTTGCTGATGACCGCAAATAGTTGCCATAAGTCATTACAGGGATTGCTCTTTAATGCGTTCTGCGATGTCTGATTTCACTCTTTTTCGACCGGAAAGCCCCCTGCGAAACGCGATGGGGATATTCCTGCTCACCACGTTGTTTTATTTTGTGGGTGCACAGCTACGGCTGGTGGAAGCGTTATCCCTTTTCTGGCCGCTGAATGGCGTAATGGCAGGGGTGTTCGCCCGCTATGCTTACCTTAACCGCGTTCGCTATTATGCCGTGTCGTACGTTGCGATGCTGCTGTATGACGCGGTGACGACCCGCTGGGGGGTAGCCTCCCTGGCGATTAACGCCTCGAATATTCTCTTCATCGGCACCGTTGCGCTGCTGGTGCTGCGCGATAAGCGTATGACGCGCGCAACGCCGGACCCCATCAACGCCCTGCGTTTGTTTAACTACTGTCTGTTTGCCGCCGTGCTGTGCGCGCTGCTGGGTGCTGCGGGTTCCGTCGGGATAGACAGCCAGACGTTCTGGCCGCTCTTTGCCGACTGGTTCAGCGAGCAGTTCTCAACGGGCGTGCTGATAGTCCCCTGCATGCTGACGGTAAAAGTGCCCACGCGGTGGGTCAGATTTCGTCCCGAACAGCTGTTGCCGATCCTTGCGCTGGTCGTTTCCGTTATGGCTTCGGTGGTGATTGGGGGCGCAGGGAGCCTGGTATTTCCGCTGCCTGCGCTTATCTGGTGCGCGGTACGTTATTCGCTGCCTGCAACCTGCCTGCTGACGTTTGTCACCGGGGCGGTGGAAATCGTCCTCGTCGCCAATTCGATTATTAACATTGCCGTCGCGGCTCCGCTGTCTACCCCGATGATGTTCTCCGCGCGCCTTGGGATTGCGACAATGGCGATCTGCCCGGTCATGGTCTCCGCAAGCGTCGCGGCGATCAACTCGCTCATTCAACAGGTGTCGCTGCGGGCGGATTATGATTTCCTGACCCACGTTTACTCTCGCTCTGGCCTGTATGAAGCGCTAAAGAAAGAGGAAATCCATCAATACTCGCGTTTCCTCACGGTGATGCTGCTTGATATCGATTACTTCAAGAGCATCAACGATAACTATGGCCACGAGTGTGGTGACCGCGTGTTATCGGCTTTTGCCCAAAAGGTTCAGGAGGTTGTCGGCGAAGAGGGGCTGGTGGCACGCATGGGGGGAGAAGAGTTTGCGGTTGTGGTTAACTCCGGCGACGCGCAATCTGGCCTGGAAATGGCAGAGCGCATTCGATTATCCATTTCCAGCCATCCGTTTGCATGGCGACAGCAGCAGCTGTTCCTGACGGTCAGTATCGGTCTGGGCAGCGGTAAATCGGAAGCGAGGGAGTTGACGGAAGTTTTTAACAGGCTGATGGCCGAAGCTGACGATTATCTTTATCGCTCGAAAAAAGCAGGGCGAAATCGTACCAGTGCGCGTATGGCAGGCGATATTCCTCCCTCTGAACAGCCGGGTGATACCTCACGGGTGTAAACGTAACCATTTCAGTGACGGCGCGGCATTGATGTTAATGATTATCGGATAAATTGCTTGCTACGTATTTTTAAGCTCAATAAGATACCGCAAGAAACATATCGGAAAAATCTTAGCATGAATGCAACGGACAGACTCACTACGAAGCCTCGCTTACCGGGAAGTCGGTTTGTCAAACGCATGTACTGGATGCGTATACTCGGTACGTTTCTCTGCTTTATTCCCGTTCTGTCCGTTTTAATTGAGCATAAGCGTTCAGTGTGGCTAATGATCCTTCTCGGGGCGAACGCCTTTATCTGGCCGACCGTCGCCTGGCTGCGCGCACGAACATCACCGGACCCTCTCGCCGCCGAGCACCAGAACCTGGTATTCGATGCGGGTGCCGGGGGGTTTTGGATCGCTATGATGGCGGTTAACCCTCTGCCTTCGGTGGTGATAGCGACCATTCTGCTGGCCGACAGGCTCGCTGCAGGCGGCGTCAGGCTGCTGATAAAGGCGGCGTTGACCATGCTGGGCGTGTTCCTCGTGAGCTGGCTGACGCAGGGGATGGAGGTGGATCTGCTTGTGACTCAGCAAACGATGCTTGCGACCCTACCGCTGATCGCGATCTACGTCATTGCCCTGAGCGTACTCACTGACAGTATTGCGCTGCGGCTCCGCGTCAAAAGCCGCGAACTCGAACGGATCGCGATGCTGGATCCTTTGCTGGATATCGCCAACCGCCGCCTGCTGGAGGTGCGTATCGATCACGAGCTTAATAGACTGCGTCAAACCTGCCGTGAATCTGCACTGATGTTCATTGATATCGATAATTTTAAGGACGTTAACGATAGGTTCGGCCACAAGGTGGGCGACGCGATGCTGGAGACCGTATCGCAGATTCTGCACCTGGCCACGCGTCCTACGGACACTCCGGCGCGCCTGGGGGGCGATGAGTTTGTGATTTTACTTCCGGATACCACCGCCGATGAGGCCCAAATTGTCGCCACGCGTATTATGGAAGCGACGGCGGTAATGAAAGAGGTAGCGCAAGAAGCCGTGCACTGCACGCTCAGTATTGGGATCGCCTGCGCCACGCGCGATATGGACAGCGTGACCGACTGGCTGCAGGCGGCTGATAGCGCTCTTTACCACGCCAAGCGTGAAGGCAAGAACAGAATATTCGCTCACTGACAAAGCTTCTGTTTAAGCTACGCTTTTAATAAAGCCAAGCGTCAGGAGACGTTATGAAAGCACCTGCAACCCCTGCAAATGAAACGGAACGTCTGAACTCGCTGCGTGAGTCCGGGCTGCTTGAACTCGACGGTTCACCGGCGTTCGACCGCCTGACGCGTCTGGCAAAGCGCTTCTTCAACGTGCCGCTGGCGATGGTCAACCTTGTTGACGAACATTCGCTTATCGTGAAGTCTGCCGAGGGGCAGGCGAGCAAGACGCTGCCTCGCCGCATCTCCTTCTGCGGCCACACCATTCTCAGCGAGGCGCCGCTGGTGGTGGGCGATACGCATCAGGACGAGCGCTTTGCCGATAACCCGCTGGTGGCCGGAGACCCCGGGATCCGCTTCTATGCGGGCTTCCCGCTGCGTTTGCCGGACGGTGCAAGCGTCGGCTCGCTGTGCCTGATTGATTTTTCTCCCCGTGAATTTTCCGCGGCCGATCTCGCCGTGCTGAGCGACCTCAGCGCCCTGGCGGAGGACGAATTTGCGGCGGTCAGCGCGGCAACCACCGACGATCTCACCGGGCTGTTTAACCGTCGCGGCTTTAATCAGCTGGTGAAGTTTGCCCTTTCGGTCGCAAAGCGTCGGGCCGAACCTTTAACGCTGGGCTGGCTGGATCTCGACCATTTCAAAGCCATCAACGACCGTTTTGGGCACGAGGAGGGGGATAAAGCGCTGAAAGTTATGGCCAGCCTGATGCGTGCTTCGTTCAGAGAGGCAGACCTGCTGGTGCGTTTTGGCGGCGATGAGTTTGCGGTGCTGTTTGCCGATACGGATGAGCAGGGTGCCTGGATTGCCATGCAATATCTCAGGGAGCAGACGGAAAACTATAACGCACGCAAGTTACACCCCTGGTCGCTACAGTTCTCCTGGGGGCTGAGTGAATACGACCATAGCAGCAACGATATGCAGCAGTGGCTTAAAAGCGCCGATCAAAAAATGTATGCCATGAAGCAGCAGCGCCACGCGGAGAGGTGACATAACAAAAGCCTATGCCTAAGTCGTTGCGTTAAATAAATGTTAATAGCAATGTGGAGAGATTCATCATAAGGAAAAACCATGAACTCTCCACTGCGCATTCAAACCCTCTCGCGGGACGATATTCTCTCCCGCATTGACGTGCTGTCCGGCATCCTCGAAAACTGCGTTAACGGCGGCGCGTCGGTGAGCTTTATGCTGCCCTTCAGCGGTGAAAAGGCGCGAGCATTCTGGCTCGGCGTGGCCGAAAGCGCAGGGCGCGGCGAACGTACCGTCCTGGCCTGCATCGACGAGCAGGATGGCATTATTGGCACCGTACAGCTCATTACCGATCAGCCCGAGAACCAGCCGCACCGCGCGGACGTGGCAAAACTGTTGGTACATGAAAAAGCGCGTCGTAAAGGGGCGGCTATGGCGCTGATGGAGGCGCTGGAAGTGGCTGCGCGCGAGAAGGGGCTCTCGGTGCTCGTGCTCGATACCTCAACCGGCAGCGGAGCCGAGACGTTTTATCAGCGCGCTGGCTGGCAAAAAGTGGGCGAGATCCCGCGCTATGCCCTGATGCCTGACGGTGCAATGACGGCGACATCGGTGTTCTATAAATTCTTATGAGTATTTTTCACAACTGCACCATGAATTGATCAAAACAGGGGTCTTGGTTGTGTAGTTTTGATAAGTTATTACACCAATCTTATCAGGCTGTATGACTAATCATAAAAGGACCCCCATTGTGAACACACTCAACCGTCGTGATTTCCCCGGAGCGCTCTATCCTGAACGTATCATTCAGTTTGGCGAAGGCAACTTCCTGCGTGCCTTCGTGGACTGGCAAATTGACCTGTTAAATGAGCACACCGATCTGAATGCCGGCGTGGTCATCGTGCGGCCTATTCAGAGTGATTTCCCACCGTCGTTGAGCACCCAGGATGGCCTGTACACCACCATCATCCGCGGCCTGAACGAGCAGGGCGAGGCGGTCAGCGACGCGCGGCTTATCCGCTCTGTGAACCGCGAAATCAGCGTTTACGGTCAATATGATGAATTCCTCAAGCTGGCTCATAACCCGGATATGCGCTTTGTGTTCTCGAACACGACGGAAGCGGGCATCAGCTACCATGCGGGCGACAAATTCGACGATGCGCCTGCCGTAAGCTATCCGGCGAAGCTGACGCGCCTGCTGTTCGAGCGCTACAGCCACTTCAACGGCGCGCTGGACAAAGGTTGGGTCATTATTCCGTGCGAGCTCATCGACTATAACGGTGATGCGCTGCGTGAACTGGTGTTACGTTATGCGCAGGAGTGGGCGCTGCCTGCAGAATTCATCCAGTGGCTTAACGAAGCCAACAGTTTCTGTTCTACCCTGGTTGACCGTATCGTGACCGGTTATCCGCGTGATGAGGTGGCGGCGCTGGAAGCTGAGCTGGGCTATCACGACGGGTTCCTGGATACGGCTGAACACTTCTACCTGTTTGTGATTCAGGGGCCAGCATCTCTGGCAGCCGAGCTGCGCCTGGATAAATTCCCGCTTAACGTCCTGATTGTTGATGACATTAAGCCGTATAAAGAACGCAAGGTTGCGATCCTGAACGGCGCGCACACCGCGCTGGTGCCGGTTGCCTTCCAGGCCGGGCTGGATACCGTGGGCGAGGCGATGAACGATGCTGACGTTTGCGCATTTGTTGAAAAGGCGATTTATCAGGAAATTATCCCGGTACTCGATCTCCCTCGTGACGAGCTGGAATCCTTTGCCAGCGCCGTAACGGGCCGCTTCCGTAACCCGTACATCAAGCACCAGCTTCTGTCGATTGCCCTCAACGGCATGACCAAGTACCGCACGCGCATCCTGCCGCAGCTGCTGGCAGGGCAGAAGGCTACCGGCAAACTGCCTGCACGCCTCACGTTTGCGCTGGCGGCGCTGATTGCGTTCTACCGCGCCGAGCGTAATGGCGAGAGCTACCCGGTTCAGGATGATGCGCACTGGCTTGAGCGTTATCAGCAGCTGTGGGCGCAGCATCACGACAAACAGATCGGCACCCGCGAACTGGTAAACGCGGTTCTGAGCGTAAGCGAGCACTGGGAACAGGATCTCACTCAGGTTCAGGGATTGGTAGAACAGGTTACGTTGGATCTCGATGCAATTTTGCATCAGGGCATGCGTGCCGCGGTGAAACCACTTTGCTAATTGTTCCTCCCGGCTACGGCCGGGTTTTATCACTTATATATTAGTTACAACATACTATATGCTGCTTTTTTTAAAAAGCACCTGCAGCACCGTGCGTTTTAAGTCAGGCAGAGCAGAATATGCAATGTCCTGTTAACAAGCTTGCAACTGTGAGAGGGATCACGTTTAATAGCCGCGCTCTTTCCTTTCCTGAAGCTGACTATGATTGTTCGTCCACAACAGCACTGGCTACAACTGATTTTCGTCTGGCACGGTTCGGTCCTGCCAAAAATATACACCCGCCTGCTGCTTAACTTCCTGCTCTCTATCGCCGTCATTCTGATGCTGCCGTGGTATACCTCGCTGGGCATCAAATTCACCGTTGCACCGTTCAGCATTTTAGGTGTGGCCATCGCCATCTTCCTCGGGTTCAGAAACAACGCCTGCTATTCACGCTACGTTGAAGCTCGCCAGCTTTGGGGGCAACTGATGATAGCGGCACGCTCGCTGTTTCGCGAGGTAAAAAACACGTTACCGGAAGATAAGCATCTCGGTGAGTTCGTCCGGCTGCAGATTGCCTTTGCAAACTGCCTGCGCATGACCCTGCGCCGGGAAACCGACGCTGAACAGCTTTCGCCGTATCTTGCGCCTGACGATCTGCGTAAAGTGATGGGCTCGAACTCTCCCGCGAACCGTATTTTGCTGATCATGGGGGAGTGGCTGGCCGTTCGGCGCCGCAACGGACAACTTTCAGACATCCTGTTCCACAGCCTGAACAACCGCCTGAACGATATGTCTATCGTCCTTTCAGGCTGCGAGCGTATCGCCACAACGCCCGTTCCGTTCGCCTACACGCTGATCCTGCACCGCACGGTATATTTGTTCTGCATCATGCTGCCCTTTGCGCTAGTCGTGGATCTGCATTACATGACGCCGTTCGTCTCCGCGCTGATTTCCTATACCTTTATCTCGCTGGATACGCTGGCAGAAGAGCTGGAAGATCCCTTTGGGACGGAAGACAACGATCTGCCGCTCGATGCCATCTGCAACATGATGGAACGCGACCTGCTGCAGATGAACGATGAAGAGAATATCCCCGAAAGGAAATTCCCGGATAAGTACTATCAGCTGACCTGATGGGCGTTCCACTCCTCGCGAGTGATTTCCCACAGCTCGGAATCCAGCAGGCCGCTGACGTACTCCTTCTTTTCCGTCCTGATGAGCCGCATACCGCTACTGGCTGAAATACGCCGGGAGCGGTCATTGTCAGCCGCCTTCGTTGCGCGCAGCACCGGTTTGTTCAGGGTATTAAACCAGTAGTCGGTTGCCGCAATGCTGGCTTCTCGCATATACCCCTTGCCCTGAAATTCCGGCGCCAGCCAGAATCCCCGATTGTTATCATCCACGTCGTACAGGCAGATGATCCCCATCAGTTCGTCAGGGGCTTCACGCCGCCGGATGCTCCAGAACCAGGCGATGCCTTTTGCCATGTCCGGCAGCGCAACGTGGTTAACGTAATATTCCGCACCGTTATCCGGATAGGGCCAGGGCACTGAAGACACCATGTAACGCACGATCTCCCAGCGCGGATAACGCTGCTGGATTTGAGGCGCGTCTTCGGCGACCAGGGGTTTGAGCATCAAACGTTCAGTGGTAAGCGTGGGGATCGGCATCCGCGCATCTCCTTTTTTAGCGTTATGTTTCTGTTTGCCTTCTGGTATTTTCATCATTATCACAATCCATTCCGACATGCTGTAAATCATTCACCACTAAAATTCGCAGAGGGAATCATGGTAATAAGACGGGCAGAGCCGCAAGAGGCTGAAATACTCTGGAACATCCGTAACCAGGCGATCCGCAGCGGCTGTAAATCCTGCTACGACCCAGACGTCATTACGCGCTGGACGCCCGACGATATGCCGGAGCACTACCGGACAATGGTGGTGGAAAATCCCTTCTTTGTTGCAGAAGACGAGAGCGGCGCGGTGGCCGCAACCGGTTATCTGGATCTGAAAACGAACTGCATCGAAGCGGTGTTTACCTTGCCCGCGGCCTGCGGAAAGGGAATGGCTACGCAAATTATCGATGCGCTGAAAGAAGAGGCGCAGGCGCGAGGCATTCCGCGCTTAACCCTCGCGTCGACCCCAAACGCCCATTCGTTTTATCAAAAATGCGGGTTTGTCACGCAGGGCGAGACGCAGTGGTTTTCCCGCCTGGCCGACGCTGAACTGCGCTGTTTTAACATGGCTATTGATGTGTAGACCCGCAGTACGCGACCGCCATGTTCCGCATTAAGCCCTGTGTTTGTATCACACTGTATCCGTGCAGGAGATACATACACAGGCTTGCAAAAAAGCCGAATTCGCACATATCCCCTATACAAAAAATTGGTGTTATATCCCCGTGAATTGTATTCAACCGGAGATACCAACATGTTTAATAAACTCGCTTACTCTACGCTTGCTCTGACCGTTTCCCTCGGCACCGTGATGTCCTGTCAGGCTGAAGCCACCGGCACTGACTACGCGGCCGCATTCAATCAACCTCAGCAAATTAACGCCGGCGATTTGAACGTCGGCTATGTCGATATCGGCCCGAAAAATGGACAACCGATTATTTTATTACACGGCTGGCCTTATGATATTCACAGCTATGCCGAGGTCGCTCCCGCGCTGGCGGCGAAAGGGTACCGCGTTATCGTTCCTTCACTGCGAGGATACGGAACCACGCGGTTTATCTCGGATAAAACCCCGCGTAACGGCCAGCCCTCAGCGATGGCCAAAGACATCGTAAACCTGATGGATGCGTTGAACATCAAACAGGCGGTATTCGCCGGCTACGACTGGGGAGCACGCACGGCAGATATCGTCGCCGCCCTTTGGCCTGAGCGGGTAAAATCGCTGGTCTCGGTCAGCGGCTATCTGATCGGCAGCCAGGCGGTTGGCAAACAGCCGCTGCCGCCGAAAGCGGAACTCCAGTGGTGGTATCAGTTCTATTTCGCCACCCCGCGCGGGGCTGCAGGGTATGCTAAAAACACCCATGACTTTGCGCGCCTGATCTGGTCCCAGGCCTCGCCAGACTGGAAATTTAGCGACGCCACTTTTAACGCCAGCGCCAAATCCCTGGATAACCCGGACCACGTTGCCGTGACCCTCAGCAATTATCGCTGGCGTTTAGGGCTGGAAAAAGGGGAGCAAAAATACGACAGCTACGAGCAAACGCTGGCAAAACTGCCGAATATTACCGTACCGACCATCACCATAGAGGGCGGGAACAACGGGGCGCCGCATCCTGCTCCGCAGGCATATGCCAGCAAATTTACCGGTAAATATGAACACCGCACCTTCGGCGCAACCGTAGGGCACAACCCACCACAAGAAGATCCCCAGGCGTTCGTTAAAGCGGTTGTCGACGCGGATAAACTCTAAAATGTGCTATTTTCAATCCGTTACCCTTCATTCAGGAGCCTACGGTGGAGCATATTGATCATATCCTTGTCGTCGATGACGACAGGGATATTCGTGAACTGATTGTCGATTATCTCGTGAAGTCGGGTTATCACGCGACGGGAGCCGCCAACGGCAAAGAGATGCGCGTCGTGCTTGATAAACAGCATATCGACCTCGTGGTTCTGGACGTGATGATGCCCGGCGACGACGGACTCACGCTTTGTCGACAGCTGCGCAGCAGCAGGCATAAAGATCTGCCGATCCTGATGCTTACCGCACGCAATGAAGAGACGGATCGCATCCTTGGCCTGGAGATGGGGGCAGACGATTACGTTGTAAAACCCTTTGTCGCCCGGGAACTGCTGGCGCGCATAAAGGCGATTATGCGCCGGTTTCGCACCATGCCGCCTAATCTACAGGTTACCGAAGCAGGGCGTCTGGTTGAGTTTGGTGAATGGCAGCTCGATACCGTCGCGCGCCATCTGATTGACGGCGAAGGGATGATTGTGGCCCTCAGCGGTGCGGAATACCGTCTGCTACGCGTTTTTCTCGATCATCCGCAGCGCGTGCTGACCCGCGACCAGCTGCTGAACCTGACGCAGGGCCGGGATGCTGAACTGTTCGAACGCTCCATCGATTTGCTGGTCAGCCGCGTTCGCCAGCGGCTGAACGAAGATGCTCGTACGCCCGCCTATATCAAGACCGTGCGCAGCGAAGGCTATGTCTTCACCATGCCGGTGACGATCAAAGAGGTTAATGAATGACGCTCTGGCCTCGTTCGCTATTGACCCGACTACTGATTATCGTCCTGCTCGGGCTGTTGCTGGCCAACTCACTCAGCCTGACCCTGGTGATGGTTGAACGCATGCGCAGCGCCCGCAGCGTCATGCTGGGTAACCTGGAGTATGACGTGGCGACCAGCGTAGCCATTCTCGACCGGCTTCCGGCGAGCGAACGGGCTGATTGGCTTGGGCGGCTCGATCGGGGAAACTACCGTTACCTTCTTGGCCCCGGTGAACCGGGCGCCGCGCCGCAGGATAAACGGTCTCAGGATGCGATTCGCACCCTAACAGAGACGCTGGCGGCGAACTATCCGCTTCACTTTACGGCCGTACCCGGGCCGGTCTCGCATATCCAGGCGCACCTGACGTTAAGTGACGGCGCGCCGCTCACCATTGACCTCATCCCACGCATGCCGCCCGTGGCCCGTTGGCTTCCGGTAGTGCTGGTCCTGCAGCTCCTGCTGGTCGCGCTCTGCTCGTGGTTCGCCGTACGTCAGGTTGTACGGCCTTTTTCGCAATTTACGCGCGCGGTAGACTCGCTCGATCCGGCCGCCAACAGCCCGATGAGCGAAAACGGGCCGATCGAGGTGCGTCGCGCGGCACACGCGTTCAATGCGATGCAATCGCGAATTCAGTCCTATCTTCAGGAGCGAGCGCAAATACTGGCTTCGATATCTCACGATCTCCAGACGCCACTCACGCGCATGAAGCTTCGCGTTGAGCTGGCCGAACAGCCCGAGCTGCGCGACAAGCTCCTGAATGACCTGGACAATATGTCGCGCCTGGTGCGGGAAGGCATTGCGTATGCCCGGTCATCAGAATCACTCGAAGAGACGCCGCTCAAGCTGGAGCTCAACGCCTGGGTTAACAGCATCGCGTCTGATTACCAGGACATCGGTAAGAACGTGCAGTTTCAGGCTCAGGCGCTGCGTTTGCCCCTCGTCACGCGGCCGCAGGCGCTCCGCAGGATCCTCACCAATCTGCTGGATAACGCCCTTAAGTTTGGCGACTACGCCGCCGTTGAAATTACGCTTTCACACCCTGACTGGGTTGTCATCCACGTCATCGACGGCGGCCCGGGAATACCCGATGCCGAGCTGGAGGCTGTTTTACAGCCATTCTATCGTGTAGAAACGTCACGTAATCGCGATACCGGAGGCACCGGGCTAGGGCTGGCGATCGCCGCGCAGCTTGCTGCAAAGCTGGACGGACATCTGACGTTGACGAACCGCGCCGAGGGCGGGCTGGATGCCGCCATCAGGCTTCCGAGACGTTGATTGTAGGGTTTTGTATCTGGCTTCTGCATCGATACGTAGCCAGACAAAACCCGCCGTTATGCACATATCCTGAATACAACACTAGGTTGAAATGACCTCACTGCAGCTTCGCAGCAATACTGTAATGTGAGGTCATTATGTTTCTGATAATTGCTTTTTTAGGCGGCATGATAAGCCTGCTTAGCCCCTGTACGCTTCCCGTTATACCTCTGCTTTTTGCCGGATTTCAGGGGCAACGGCGACACATTCTCGCGCTACTCGGCGGAATGGTTGTGATGTTTACCCTGGTGGCCATGGCCGTCACGGCCGCCAGCGCGTGGATCGCCCAGGCCACGATAGTTGGCCGCTGGCTCGCGCTCTTCATTCTGGCAATTGCGGCCCTGACGCTGATTTTCCCCACGTTTGCACAGCGGATCGCGGGGCCTGCCGTTAGCGCGGGAAACAGGCTTAACGCCCGCAGCGGGCAAACGCGCGGGATGCCTTCCGCGTTTCTGGCGGGGCTGGCGGTTGGTTTACTTTGGTCCCCCTGTGCGGGGCCGATCCTCGGCGCGATTTTTAGTATCAATATTGCCGGCCATTCATCGATGACTACCGCCTCACTGCTTGTGGCCTACGGCAGCGGATGCGCACTGATGCTGGGCCTGCTCGTTGTCGGAGGGCGTAAGCTTATCGTGCCGCTGAGAGAAAAATCCGCGCTTATGGAACGGCTGCGCCAGGCGGCAGGGGCAACGATGCTGGCGGCGGTCGTATTGAACGTTACCGGAATGACCTCCGCCCTTAAGGGGGCGAACAGGATGGCCGATCGTCTGGAAAATTCCCTCTTAACCCTGGCCAAACCCAGCTCAGCGCCGTTGAAATTGCAGCCGGTGGTACAAACCGCACCGAGCAGCCAGCTGCCTTCACTAAGCGGAGGGACGGGGTGGCTAAACGGTGACCCTGTCACGCCGGAATCTCTGAGAGGCAAGGTGGTGCTGATCGACTTCTGGACCTGGGACTGCATTAACTGCCAACATACGCTTCCGCACGTTCGGGAATGGGCAAACAAATACCAGCCGCAGGGGCTCGTGGTGATAGGGGTGCATACCCCCGAATATCCGTGGGAAAAACCGCTCGCGTACGTCAAAAATGCGGTCAATAAATGGCAGCTGCCTTACCCGATCGTGGTGGATAACAACTATCAAATCTGGAATGCATTTGGTAACCAGTACTGGCCCGCGCATTACTACTTTGACGCCAGGGGGCAGCTGCGCTACACCTCGTTTGGAGAAGGTAATTACGAGAAGCAAGAGCAGGTCATTCAGCAATTACTTAAAGAGGCACGTTCGTAGCCTTAGCGCCTCAGGGCTCACGCTTAGCGACGATAAACAGTCGCGGAAAGGCCAGCAGTATCTGCCCGTTCTCCTGGAGCGGATACTGCTCTTCCAGCAGCTGGTGATAACGCTTCAGGTAATTTTTCCGCTCGCTTTCATTTAGCTCCTGCAGCCAGGGGCGCAACCCCGTCGCGCTCACCCAGTCAATTATCGCCTGGTGCGAACTCATCTTGTGAAAGTACGTAGTCCGCCAGATGTCTACATCGCAACCCGCATCCGTCAGAATATCGTAATAGGCGTGAACGCCCGGCAGCGGCTCGCGGCCCCTGTCGGGATAACCTTGCTCATAGGCCACTTCGCGCATTAGCACGTGTGTAGGTTCGAGCCAGTTGTCCGGCATCTGAACTGCCAGCACGCCGTTTAAACTCAGCAGGGAAACAAGGTGCGGCAGAAGGTCATAATGGTCCGGGATCCACTGCAAAGAGGCGTTGGCGTAGATAAGGTTGATGGGGTGCTTTGGCTTGTACTGGCGGATATCCGACTCGACGAACAGGCAGCCAGGCAGGGCGTTACGGGCTTCCTCCAGCATGGCGGGTGAGTTATCCACCCCGGTGATCTGTGCAGAGGGCCAGCGTTGTTTCAGCAATGCGGTGCTGTTCCCCGGACCGCATCCCAAATCAACGACCGCGTTAACGTCATTCAGCGGAACCCGCGCGAGCAACTCCGCTGCGGGACGTGTACGTTCTGCGCTGTATTGCAGGTAAAGAGAAGGGTTCCAGTCAGCCATTTCGCATCTCCGCTTTTGCCGTGTTCAGCAAGAATAGCACAGGCAGATACCTGCACTGCGGCAGGTATCTGAATCAGCGCAGTTTAGAATATGCCTTTCAGCGCCACGTGATAGAGCAGCATGATGGTTTTGCCATCGACGATTTGGCCGGTTTCTACATACCGAAGCGCGTCTTCAAGCGAGATTTCCAGCACGTCGATATCTTCACCTTCTGATTTAACCCCGCCGCCCGCGCCGGTTCGATCCTGAGGCTGGTATTCTGCGACATAGAAATAGAGTTTCTCCGTTACCGAACCCGGGCTCATGTACGCTTCGAATATCTTCTGCACGCGTGCGACCTTAAAACCCGTCTCTTCTTCCGCCTCCGCCTTGATTCGGCTTTCCGGATCCATGTTGTCGAGCAGCCCTGCCGCGGCTTCAATCAGATTGCTCTCGTGACCGTTAATAAACACCGGGAAGCGGAACTGGCGGGTGAGGATGACCGTTTTCCGCTCGCGGTTGTAGAGCAATATCGTCGCGCCGTTGCCCCGATCGTAAACTTCGCGACTCTGTCGTTGCCATTCACCGTCACGGCGCTGTTGTTCAAAGGTATATTTCTTCAGGCTGTACCAGTTATCGGACAGGATTTCACTCTCGATAATGCGTATATCTGCGCGTTTTGATTGCACGATTGTCACTCCTTACGTAAAGTAGACATCATAAACAGCACTATCGTGTACTTTCAAGATAAAACATGCAATATCAGGAAGGGAAGATGCTCACTAGCCAACGCAAGCAATTAATTCTCGAAAAGCTGGAGGCTGAAGGTCAGGTTCAGTCCACGGCGCTCAGCCTCCATTTTGCGGTGTCCGAAGACACCATCCGTCGCGATTTGCGCGAGCTTGCCGCAGAAGGCCGTTTGCAGCGCGTGCACGGCGGCGCGCTGCCGGCATCTTCCGCGACGGTGCCGTTTGCCGAGCGCAAATCCGTAAAAATGGATGCTAAGAAAAATGTCGCCAGAAAGGGCGCAGAGTTAATTTCCGCAGGCCAGGTGGTGATCGTTGACGGCGGGACGACAACCTCAGAGCTGATCGCCTTCTTGCCGCCAGACCTGCAGATTACCGTGGTTACCCACAGCCCCAGCATTGCGCTGGCGCTGGTCGAACACCCTGTCATTGAGGTTATCCTCATCGGCGGCCGCCTGTATAAACACTCTATTGTCACGGTGGGCGCAGCGGCGATTGAAGGTATTGAGAACATTCATGCCGATCTGTTCTTTATGGGCGTGACGGGTATCCATCCTGAAGCGGGGCTAACCACCGGCGATTTTGAAGAAGCGTGCATCAAACGTGCATTTTCCGGCAGAGCGGCAGAAACCATCGTGCTAGCGTCGCCGGAAAAAATTAACGCCGCGTCATCCTTTGTCATTGGCAATCTGACGCTGGCGAACACCCTTGTGGTTGAAGACGATACGGACGAAAGCTGGATCGCCGCCGTAGAAGAGAAGGGCGTGACGATCGTAAAAACCTCCGGTTGAACATGCGGATCACCGGGTTTCTGCCAGCTTACCGGCCAGGCTGTCGGTGAGGTAAAGGTTATCCTCTAAGCCGCTTCTTATACTGCGAATTTTTAACAGTATAAGGCCCTCACATGGCAGACATTTCTATCCTTGCGTTTGGTGCAGACCCCCGCGCTGAACGCCTGTCAACATCCGCTTTCCAGCAGGCCATCGACATCGCGCAGCCTGGCGATACCGTCGTTATTCCCGCCGGACGTTTTCTCACTGGCGCGATCTTCCTTAAAAGCGACATTCGGCTGCACGTTGAACCCGGCGCGCACGTGCTTGGCAGCCAGCGTCTGGAGGATTATCCGCTTATCGACACCCGCGTAGCCGGCATTGACATGCGGTGGCCGGCCGGGATCATTAATGCGATCGGCTGTAAGAACGTGAGCATTACCGGCTCGGGCACCCTTGACGGGCAAGGGCGTGTCTGGTGGCAGCGTTTCTGGGGCGATGACGAACAGAGCGGAATGGTAGGGGAATACAGCGCCAAAGGCTTACGCTGGGTGGTCGACTATGACTGCCAGCGACCGCGTAATATTCTTGTTTATGAAAGCGAAAACATCCTGCTTAAAGATTTTACCAGCCGCGAGTCTGGCTTCTGGAATGTGCATCTGTGCTATTCACGGCATGTTGCCGTCGAAGGTGTGCATATCAGCAATTCTGCAGGTCCCAGCACGGACGGGATTGATATCGATTCCTGCGAGCAGGTTCGGGTTGAGCGCTGTACGGTCTCCTGCAATGACGACAACATCTGTATCAAAGCGGGGCGTGGTCGTGAAGCCGCGCAAAAATCCCGTGCGGCCAGGGACATCGTTATTCGTGATTGCACGCTGAATAAAGGATCCGGGATTACCTTAGGCAGCGAAACGTCCGGTGGAATTGAGCGCGTGCTGATCGAAAACAACCATTTTAACGGTACGGGGGTTGGCTTTCGTATCAAGTCGGCCCGCAATCGCGGCGGGTTTATTCGCCATATCACCGTCCGCCACCTTCAGCTTCTGGATGTGCGTTTTCCTGTCCTCATCCAGCTAAACTGGTTCCCGCAGTACAGCTATGGCGATAATGCCAACCTGGCGGATAAACCTGAACACTGGCGCAAGCTGGCGGAGGGCGTAGAAGGAGAGGAGGGGCTGACTGAGGTCTGCCATCTTACGCTGGAGAACATCACTGCCTGCCGTTCAAACAGCCAACTTTTCTCACGCGCATTTTTTATTGAGGGCTACCCGGACCGTCCCGTCAGGGCGCTAACGCTGCAGTCTATGAGTATCAATGCCTGCGAGTTTGGCAAAATATCGGGCGTAGACGGACTGTGCTTTAATCATGTTCTCGTCACCGCAGCCGCTGTCACTCACGATAAAAATGACGACTATTCGCGCTAACCTGCTCGCTTATCCCTTAATGCGGATAATGCGCCTGATATCCGCAGTAAGGGATAATGTCATCTGAACATTGACACTATCCCCTTGTAGGGATAATACTTCCAGTATCCCTACAAGGGGATAAAAACTTTGGGAAGTAGATCGCATGACACCACCAATGATTTACAGTCCGGTTCAGTTGGCAAACTACATGAAGCTGGTTCGTCAGAAAAACAACTGGACGCAGAGCGAGCTGGCCAAAAAAATCGGGATTAAGCAGGCCACTATCTCTAATTTTGAAAACAATCCCGATAAGACAACCCTGACCACCTTTTTTAAGGTTTTACAGTCGCTCGGTATGACCATGGCGCTGTACGAAAGCGGTGATGTCCAGGCCGAGGCGAATAATGATATGCAGGATCTGGACTGGTAATGCCTAAACTTGTGACATGGATGAATAATGAGCGCGTTGGCGAATTAACAAAACTGCCGAACGGAGCCCATACGTTTAAATATGACAGCGGCTGGATGTCCAGTCGCTTTGCACGGCCGCTGTCGCTCTCGCTGCCTTTGCAGTTTGGCAATATAACGTCCGATGCCGTTTTCAACTTCTTTGATAATCTGCTGCCCGACAGCCCGGTGGTCAGAGATCGTATCGTCAAACGCTATCATGCGCGTTCAAAACAACCGTTTGATTTGCTGGCCGAAGTAGGGCGCGACAGCGTTGGGGCGGTGACGTTACTGCCTGTGGATGAAGCCATCAATGCAGCGGGTATGACGTGGGAGAAGCTGAGCGAGCACAAGCTGGAAACGGTTCTGTCAGCCTATAAATCTGACATTCCGCTGGGCATGATTAATGAGGAAAGTGACTTCCGCATTTCGGTCGCGGGTGCGCAGGAAAAAACGGCGCTAATGAAAATGGGGAACGACTGGTGTATTCCTAAAGCGACAACGCCAACCACACACATTATCAAATTGCCGATCGGTGAAATCAGGCAACCCAATGCCACGCTGGATCTCAGTGACAGCGTTGATAACGAATACTTCTGCCTTATGCTGGCGAGACGGCTAGGTTTCGCCGTGCCGAATGCGGAGATTATAACCGCGGGGGAAATTCGTGCGCTGGCGGTTGAACGCTTTGACCGACGCTGGAGCGCTGACCGCTCGGTATTGTTCCGGCTGCCGCAGGAAGATATGTGTCAGGCCTTTGGCCTGCCGTCGTCGCTGAAATATGAATCAGACGGCGGTCCCGGGATTGCACACATTATGAAATTTTTGCTCGGCTCCAGCGATGCGCTGACCGATCGCTATAACTTCATGAAGTTCACCGTTTTTCAGTGGCTGCTGGGGGCAACGGATGGACATGCGAAGAACTTCTCGATCTTTATTCAGCCGCGCGGAAGCTATCGGTTAACGCCATTTTACGACATTATCTCCGCGTTTCCTGTACTGGGAGGTGCGGGCATTCATATCAGCGATCTGAAGCTGGCAATGAGCCTGAATGCATCAAAAGGCCGTAAAAATGCCGTCGACAAAATACACCCGCGCCATTTTCTGGCAACCGCAAAGGCGGTGCATTTCCCGCAGGATCAGATGCTGGAGATTATGCATGCGTTTGCCGAAGAGGTGCCGCAGGCGCTCGAACGCGTTACTGACTTACTGCCGGATGGCTTTTCTGAAAAGGTCACAGAATCAATCACCTCTAACCTACTGAGACTGCACGCGCGATTAGCGAAAAGCCTGTCTGCAGCCGGGACAGGCGTACGTTGAATTTTTAAGCCTGAGGAATGCTGTCGACGTGATGATACACCGGCAGCCCCAGCTTACGGGCAACCTCAATGTCCATATCGGCACCTTTCGATTCACCTTCAATACGGTAAATGGCATCGCACTTTCCAATAAGCCGGTGAGCCACGGGATAGAGCATCGCCTGGCTGATTTCATCACTAACGGATGTCGAACCTGCCGCTTTTGCCAGCGGCAACGCCAGCCATTCCCCAATTACCGGAATGTGGCCACGTTGATATACCGCAAGCGCGGCGTTTTCGAGCTTTGCAAGGTTAGCGTCAATACGTTCCTGCACACCATCCGTGCCGCTGCGATAGGGGCCGGCGATTAAAATCAACTGTTGGGTCATAAATACCTCTGTAAGTGAAAGTGCGTTAAATTGCACGAATAAGTATTTTTAGCCGAGACTAACGCTCAAGGAACATCATAATAAGCATTGTCGTGCAAATACAAGCAAATTCGTGCAGGGAGGATTAATCGCATAACGTTACAGAGGGGTAATCCTATGAACGATCGGGTGCGTGACAAACGGCTTCGATGTTATGGCCATCAGGCGCTATAACAAATGCAGCGTAGTAGTTCTTGCCGTAGGACCGCAGACCCGGAGCGCCATTATCCTGTGCGCCAGCCCGAAGCGCGGCATAATAAAAATCATCGACGTGCTGACGGGTTTCGGCCACAAATGCCAGGTGAAGTGGTGAAGGTTTCTCATTCGTTTGAAAAAGACAAAGCGACACATTTCCAGAACTCATTTCAACACCGTAGTCTGGCGAGCCTTCGTCAATGATCTCGATGCCAAGGGGCCGGAGCGCGTTCAGGAAAAAGATTTTACTTTTTTCGTAATCGCTGACGCCGAATTTGAGATGGTCAAACATTCTTGATACCTGCAAATCAGTTGGGAGACAGTAAGTATAGAATCAGCGAGGAATCGCGGACGGGATCGGGGATGACCGTGTGACGGAGGTCCTAAAATCAAGCAATCAAACTATGCAGCCAAAATGGCAGAAATCGTTTCATATGATGTTAGTGCGCATAATGTATATTATGTTAAATACGATATAGCGTAAGTTCATAAGTCACGTAGTTAAAACCTACCCGCTTTCCTCTGATTGTTTTCTGCCAGCCAGTGTTATGACTCACTGCATCATTTCATTGATGAATCTTGCTCATAGCGCTTATCCTCCACGAAGCCATTATCATGGGACCTTGATCCGTTAACATGCAGCAGTTCCCTCCTGTTACATGCGGATTACCATGTTTAATCAAAATGCACGAACGCAGTCTTTGACGGCTAAAAAAAACGGTCTGTCGTTTGTTCTCATTCTCAGCGCCTTGATGGCTGTTACCTCTTTATCAACCGACATCTATCTTCCGGCTATGCCCGTCATGGCAAAAGATTTACAGGGAGATGCAGAGCTGACAATCACAGGGTTCCTTATCGGGTTTTGCATTGCACAACTGATTTGGGGCCCTGTGAGCGATCGTTACGGGCGCCGTCTCCCGCTGTTCATCGGTTTAGGTCTATTTATTGTTGGCTCGGTGGGCTGCGCGTTATCAACGGATATCGTACAAATTGTCTTCTGGCGTGTTTTTCAGGCGTTAGGTGCCTGTACCGGTCCGATGCTGGCCCGAGCAATGATCCGTGACCTGTTTAGTCGTGCTCGTGCAGCACAAATGCTTTCGACTCTGATGATCATTATGGCCATCGCCCCGATTGCCGGGCCCCTGATTGGCGGGCAAATGATTAAAGTGACCTCATGGCATGCTATTTTCTGGCTGCTGGCAATTATCGGAACATTAATGCTCATCTCTTTATTCTGGTTGCTGGAGACTTTACCTGCTGAAAAACGCTCGCAAGCCTCCGTAAACAAAGCCTTTCACAACTACTATGCCTTGCTCACCAACGCCCGATACATGCGGTTCACTTTGTGCCTGACGTTCTACTACGTCGCGGCCTACGCCTTTATCACAGGCTCTCCGTTTGTGTACATCACGTACTTCGGCGTTGACCCGCAGCATTACGGTTGGCTGTTTGCAGTAAACATTGTTGGATTAATGGCCGTGAGCATGGTCAACAGACGCCTGGTTCACCGCTATCCTCTGGAAACTTTGCTCAAGAATGCCGTCTTTATCGCCACTATTGCGGCTATGGTGCTGGCGATCACCACCGGCCTGGGCGTAGGTGGAATTACCGTGATTGTTGGCGCTGTGTTTGTGTTCTTCTCTATGAACGGCATTATCGCTGCTACGTCCACGGCTTGCGCACTTGACGCAGTTCCTAATCTTGCAGGTTCAGCATCTGCTCTGATGGGTGCGTTGCAATACGGAAGCGGCATCATCTCTTCACTACTTCTCGCCCTGCTCAGTGACGGCACACCATGGACGATGGGCTGGATAATTGGATTGTTTACGGCGGCCAGTGCCTTGATGGCATTAACTTTTAAGGCGAAAAAATAGCGTTATACCCGTTGCCAAAGACAAGACCACCCTTCCCTCTTATCTTACACCCGGAACTCTACTGTTTTCTGGTGCTGGCGCGAACTTGCAAAGTAGAGGGTAATTCAATGGCTCTGTCTGTGGATGTGCCATCCAGTAGATCAAGCAATGTTTTTCCTGCGACAGTTCCCGTTTCACTCCATGGGAATTCGACCGCAGTGAGAGCCGGTGAGCAAACTGCAGCGAGGGTACCACCGCTCAAGCTTGCCAATGCCAGGGAGTTGGGCACTTTTTGCCCCGCACCGTGACAGGCCATAATGCAGCCGCAGGCAATTTCATCCGATGTGCAAATCAACGCATCCAACTCAGGCCAGGTGATACGAATATCGCCCAGCAGATTTAAACCGGTTGTAATACCTGCAGGGAGATGAGAGGTCACTACGCGATGTGGTGAGTGGTTAAGGGAGATCATTGAACTATTCCAACCGCTCAGTACCTGGCGAAACATAATGTTATTGGCGGCAGTGCAGAGCAGGCCGATATTTTTGTATCCGGCCTGAACAAGCGATGTGACCAGCTTTTTGATGGCCGCAGCGTAGTCAACACCAATGCTGACCCAGCTTGCATCGCGATTGATGGCACCAATCTCAACTACCTGCACACCCGTGTTACTTATCATTTGCGAACAACTGCTGATGTTATCAATATTGAACTGGACAATAGCAGCCGGGTTGTATGCGAGCATCTGCGCAAACGCTTTTTCTTCACTCTGTCCACCCTGGCCGGACTCGATAAACATCATGCTGTAGCCCTGGGTCGCGAGCACGGTCTGCAGTGTTTCGGAGACAGCAAGAAAGCCCGGAGAGGAAAAAGAAGGCACCACGCCCATCACCAGGCTGGAGTCAGCAGAGGCAAGGCTACGGGCCTGCAGATTTGGCACATAGCCCAGCTCGCTTACCGCTGCTTCAATGCGTGTGCGCAGTTCAGGATTCACTTTTTCAGGCATGCGTAACGCGCGTGACACGGTCATCGTGCTAACGCCGACCAGTTTTGCCACTTCAGCGAGCGTAATTTTACCCGTGTTTTTCCTGCGTTTTTCTCTCGCGCTATCGTCCGCTTCTAACGTCTGCACTGATGTCCTCCTTTTGCCTGACTGGGCAGCCATTGTAAATGATGTTTGGCATTTTGCGCATTGCCCAACTGCAAAGTAATGATAAGTATGGGCAACAAAGTTAGCGGTAACAAGAATTTTAACATTATCGCCATGTTAGCGCTAACTTTGAGATGCAGATCACGGTAACTCGCGAAGATATTCCACTATAGTAAGCTCACTTTCAACGCTATCGGGGTATTTATGATTAGGACCTGGTTACCAACGGAAAATATCCAGATTGTGGATTCAGTCAGCAACTGGAAACAGGCAATTACGTTATCGGCCCAACCCTTATTGGCGAAAGAGACGATTAATGAAGATTATATTCAGGCCATTTTTAACAGCCACGAAAAACTTGGTCCTTATTATGTTTTAGCGCCTGGCCTGGCGATGCCTCATGCTCGCCCGGAGCAAGGGGCTATAAAAAATGGGCTATCGCTTTTACATATTAAACAAGGCGTTTCTTTTGATGCGGAAGAAAATGACCCTATTTACGTCGTGATTATGCTTTGTGCGCTTTCGGGAGATGAGCACATCAATATGATTACAGCCCTGGCAGACATTTTTAGCGATGATGAACGACTCTCAGCACTGCTGAAAGCATCATCAATGGAAGCAATTCAAGCCGTTATCAACGTATAGTGAGGTAGAGATGAAAAAGGTTCTGATTGTTTGTGGTAACGGTTTAGGTAGCAGCTTTATCGTTGAGATGAATGTGAAAAAAATCATTAAAGAGCTGAATAAAGAAGCAGAGGTTTCCCATACCGATCTGACTTCAGCAAAAAGTGAAATTGCCGATATTATTCTTAGCGCCAAAGATATAGCTGAACATCTATCCAGCCATTCTGCACGGGTATTTGGCCTATCGAATCTGCTGGATAACAATAAGATTAAAGAAATCCTTTCTGAAAATCTCTGATTAATTATTTGCGGCCCTACGGAGTCATTCTATGCTGCAGTTTATTATTCATGATGTGCTGGGTACACCAGCAATACTGGTCGGTCTGTTTTCCCTGATCGGTCTATTATTGCAGAAAAAAGCCTTTTCCGATGTTATTTCCGGAACCCTCAAAACCATTATGGGTTTTGTGATATTAACATCCGGGGCGGCGATTATCGCCACGACATTAACGACGTTTAGCCAGCTTTTTGAACACTCATTCCATATTCAGGGGGTCGTACCCAATACTGACGCCATGGCGGCACTGGCGCAGAAAAACTATGGTACCGCGACGGCAATGATCATGGTGCTGGGGATGTTGTTTAATATTGTCCTTGCCCGTATTACGCCGCTGAAGTACATCTTCCTGACGGGGCACCACACGCTATATATGTCGGCGATGCTGGCTGTCATCCTCTCTGTCGGCGGTCTGTCGCCGTTCTGGGTAGTACTGGTGGGAGCGGTGATCCTCGGCATCATGATGGTGGTCTCTCCGGCCATTCTGCAGCCGTTTACCCGCAAAATAACCGGTACCGATGACCTGGCGCTGGGTCACTTTGGTTCAACCGGCTATCTGCTGTCAGCGCTGGTCGGGAAAGCGATCGGTAAAGGCAGTCCGTCGATTGAAGAGCTGAAGGTGCCGAAATCGCTGAACTTCCTGCGTGACTCCTCGGTGGCCATCTCGCTGACGATGATGATCTTGTTTGTGATTCTGGTGCTGGTAGCAGGCAAAGAGTTTGTTGAGACCAGCATCAGTGGAGGTCAGAACTTTATCATCTTCGCCATAATCCAGTCGCTGACCTTCGCGGCAGGCGTGTGGATCATCCTTGCGGGCGTTCGCATGATCATCGCCGAAATTGTTCCGGCCTTTAAAGGCATCGCCGACAAGCTGGTGAAAGACGCCAAACCGGCGCTCGACTGCCCTACTGTCTTCCCGTTTGCTCCGAACGCCGTGATCGTCGGATTTCTTTCAAGCTTTGCCGCCGGTCTGGTGAGTATGTTCCTGTGCCCACTGTTTGGTTTGAGCGTCATTGTTCCTGGACTGGTGCCGCACTTCTTCTGCGGCGCGACGGCAGGCGTTTACGGCAACATCTGCGGTGGTCGTCGCGGTGCGGTGGTGGGGGCATTCGCTCACGGTCTGTTGATTTCATTCTTGCCTGCAATTTTGCTGCCTCTTATGGGCGACCTGGGCTTTGCATCCACCACCTTTGGTGATGCGGACTTCGGCGTTGTCGGCATCATCCTTGGGCACGTCGTGTCACTGTTTAACTAATTAATTCTTTTGGAGATAAGGTATGGCAGCTAAATTTTCGCCCTCGTTAATGTGCATGGATTTAACACAGTTCAGAGAGCAGATTACGGCAATGAACGGTCGGGCTGATTTTTATCACGTCGATATTATGGATGGTAGCTATGTGAAAAACATTACGCTGTCACCGTTCTTTATCGAGAACCTGAAGAAAATTACCGATGTGCCGATTGATGTGCACCTGATGGTAAATCACCCGGAAGATATTATTCCAATGTGCATTGATGCAGGGGCCGATATTATCAGCTTCCATCCGGAGACAGCGAATAACAAAATATTTCGTCTGTTGAACCAGATTAAAGATGCGGGTCGCCGCTGCGGCGTGGTGTTGAACCCTGCTACTCCGGCTGATGCTATTAAGGAGTACGCACACTTGCTGGATAAAGTTACCGTCATGTCGGTTGATCCAGGCTACGCGGGGCAGAAGTTTATTCCGGAATCACTTAACAAAATCAAACAGCTGATTGCCATGCGCAAAGCAAATGGTTACCACTACCTGACCGAAATTGACGGCTCCTGCAACGAGAAAACCTTCAATGTCATTTCCCGGTCGGGTGTTGACGTCTTTATCGTGGGAACCTCGGGCCTGTTCTCCCTGGCGGATAATGTCAGCGATGCATGGGATAAAATGGTCGATATCTACCAGCGCGAAGTCGCTGCTTAAAATTGCAGCGCGCTCAGCCGTATTGAGCCATTGTGCAGGGCAAAGAGTCTATTTAACCGGTCTGTCTCTTTGCCCTCGCGTTTGATTTATACGGTTGAGGGCGCTGTAACCCTTTTATATCGGGAGCGCCCTGGTTCAAATACGTGGGCCTGAGCGGCGCTATCGTCGACATGACCACCTTTGGTGAGTCTGCGACAGCTGTTAGATGGGTATGGCTTCACCGTCGAAAACGTCGTCGCGCAAGCAAAAAGCATTTTATAAACGCCCTTATATCAGTGCGCATCGAGACAACCCCACTGATAATCAATCATTAAATTATATTAACGAAGGTAACCAATGGACATTTCGAGTGTACTTAATGTAAAAAATATCAAATTGAACATGATGGCTAAGAGTAAAGAAGAAGCAATTGAAGAGTTAGCTGAATTATTAGTAAGTGATGGGGCTGTCATTAATAAAGATGTTTTCCTGAAAGATGTTTGGTTACGCGAGGAACAGGGTTCCACTGGATTCGAAAATCATATTGCGATCCCGCATGGGAAATCCTCAGGAGTAACCCGTACTGCACTGGCGATTGGACGAACCCAGCATCAGATCCCCTGGGAAACAATGGACGGTAGCGATGTTCGCTGCATTATTTTATTTGCTGTTTCTCTGGTTGATCAAAATGCCACCCACATCCGATTGTTATCACAGGTTTCAGGTTCGCTTGCCGACGAAGAGATAGTAGAGAAATTACTGAAGGAAGATTCCCCTCAGAAAATTATTGATCTTTTGAACGCTGAAGAAGCTAGCGCTTAACTTAATTATCACAGTCATCATTGCATCGAAAACTATCAAACACCGGAGTATAGTTATGAATATTGTTGGAATTACAGCTTGCACTGTAGGCATTGCACACACCTATATTGCGCAAAAGAAAATTGAAATAGCAGCAAAAAAAGCCGGGCACAATGTCAAAATTGAAACGCAAGGCACTATAGGTATCGAGAATGCCTTAACCGCTGAAGAAATCGCACAAGCCGATATCGTCCTGTTAGCCGCCGATGTTAAAGTTTCCGGTGAAGAACGATTCGCGGGAAAGAAAGTCGTGAAAGTACCAACGGAAATGGCGGTTAAATCACCTAATAAACTTATCGAAAAACTCGGTGAATTAGTAAATTCATAACACTTACCTGTGCGTATCCTATAAAATTAAAGGGCGTAATTTATGAATATAAAAGAAATATGGAAGGCAGCAAACCCTAAAGGTCATCTGCTGACTGCTATCTCATTCTTGATTCCGATTGTCTGTGGTGCTGGGTTTATTATTGCCATCGGTATGGGTTTTGGGGGGACGGTTCAGGACACTTTAGTATCGGGTCAATTTGATCTGTGGCAGGCCTTCGCGACCATGGGGGCTAAGGCGCTCGGACTATTACCCGTCGTTATCGCCATCGGGATTTCCGGCTCGATCGCGGGTAAGCCCGGTATTGCTCCAGGTTTTGTTGTAGGTCTGGCGGCTAACGCTATAGGTGCGGGTTTTATCGGTGGGATGATCGGCGGCTACATTTCCGGATATATTGCACTTGCTATCATTGAAAATGTGAAGGTTCCTGACTGGGCTCGAGGTTTAATGCCTACACTGATTGTGCCATTTTTTGCATCCATTATCAGTGCTCTGCTCATGGTCTATATCATCGGTACGCCTATCGGTATTTTCACCGATGCTCTTACATCGTTCCTGAGAAGTATGGGAACTTCATCTAATTTACTATTAGGTGCAGTTATTGGGGCATTGTGTATTGTTGACTTTGGCGGACCGATCAACAAAACTTGCTTCGCATTCGTTTTAACCCTTCAGGCACAGGGAATAAATGAGCCAATTACTGCCCTTCAGCTAGTTAACACGGCAACACCTATCGGTTTTGGGCTTGCATTTTTCATCGCCAAACTTCTTCGCAAAAACATCTATCATAATGAAGAAATCGAAATGTTAAAATCGGCAGTTCCTATGGGGGTAGTGAATATTGTTGAAGGTTCTATACCTATAGTGATGAATGATATCGTTCGAGGTATTGCTGCTGCTGCAATTGGCGGCGCTTGTGGTGGTGCAATCACCATGGTATATGGTGCAGATGCAACGGTACCTTTTGGGGGTATATTGATGATCCCAACAATGTCAAATCCAATGGCGGGTATTATGGCGTTGTTAGTTAATATAGTAGTAACGGCAACCGTCTACGCCGTCATCAAAAAAGATGTCCCTCGTGATGTTGTTATCAACAATGATCATGAAGAGGAAGAGATCAACCTCGACGATATCAAGATTAGTTAAGTACAGTCATAACAGCATCCAGGCTGGAAATAACCAGCCAGATACATTCTGAGCATAGGTAAGAGATGCAGATATATACCTGCATCTCTTACGGAAAGAAAAACACAACAGCTGGAGGATAACGTCATGCAAACTGTAAAACTAAACAAGGATATTGAAATGCCCCTGCTGGGCGTAACCGCTGATTGCTTTTCTGATAGCAAGTGTTTAAAGCGGACGCCGGGTTGACCGCTTCGGTAAAACTTAACTGGCAGATTTCGGTACTACGCCCGCCCCGCTAAACAGCATGCGGATACCGAGGCCAATCATGACAACCCCTGTAAATCGCTCCTGCCATTTGATAACGCCAGGGTGTTTACCTAGCCAGTTTCCAAATGTTCCTGATGCCATCGCAACCGATCCCAGGGAAACAATTCCAGCCAGCTTTTGGACGCTGCCCAGAACAAGCAATTGCAGCCAGACAGGGCCCGCGGCGGGATCGACAAACTGAGGAAGAAAAGCAAACATGAAAAGCAGGGATTTTGGGTTAGTCAGGCTGTTCAGAGCCCCTTCCTTCACGGCACTCCAGTCAGAAATTTTTGCAGTTTTTCGCAGGCGCGTATCGGTACCCGATGTCAGAATCATTTTTACGCCTAACCACACCAGATAGCCCGCCCCAGCCCACCTTAGCAGATCTAGCGCAACTGGCCAGGCATGTACAACGGTGACCAGCCCCAGGACAAGAAACGAAACTTGCACAAAACCTGCTACAAAGACATTTCCCAATACCGTAAGCAGCGCAATTCGTCTTCCCTGACCGACCCCTCTGGCGATAGTCAGCATCATGTCTGGCCCCGGAGAGATCTCCAGAAGCGTCAGCGCGAGAAGGAAAGTTATAAAGGTTTCGATGGAAGGCATCTTGGTTGAGTCAGAAAAAATATTTCCGCTACGTTAGCTCAGTCCGATTCAAGCCGAAAGCGAAATATACTGCAGCATCCGCGCCTGGTTACATTAGAGCGCAGCGCAGCGAATTATCAGCGCCCTCCCCGGCTTTTCATCCCTTTCCCTTGAATGATAGTCTTAGCACACGGGCAGTGATTGATTTCATTCAGGTAAACGTCATGAAGAAGAAAGAGTTTGTAACCCAGGATCTGCTCAGCAAAATTTACCAGCAGACCACGCCCGGGCCACGCAGATTGCCGCCGGAAAGGCAGCTCGCCGAGGAGTACGGCGTGTCCCGCTCGACTATCCGTGAGGCGCTGGAAAAACTGGTCAACATTGGCGTGGTGCGAATTGTCCAGGGATCCGGTACGTGGATTAACGAACAGGCGCGCGCTAACCCGCTGGTGTACAACTCCATTACTGAAAAACGCTTCGACCAGATCCGCTACCGGATGATTAGCCTGCATAAGAAGCGCCCCGATCGCGCAGCACAGCAGATTTTTGGCATCGATGAAGAGAGTTTCATCTGGCATTTCTGTCGATTGCGCTATGTAGACGATGCGCCTGTACAGCTGGAAATCTCCAGCATGCCGGTGGCGGAATTTCCGGATCTGAATCAGCAGGCAATTGAGCGATCCATCCAGCACTACGTGCTGAGCAAAGGGCTAACCATTTCTCATATGCTCACCACCTACCGCGCCGTGAGCGTGAATCGGGAACAGGCGGCCATACTGGGCTGCAAGAAAGGCAGCCCGGCAATGCACATTAATAATCGCGGAATTCTCGACGGCGGCCAGGTGTTCGAGGTCAGCGATATCATTGATATCAACTATAACTGTACCTACGTTATCCCCTATAACCGCGACAACTTAACCTGGCGTCAGAATCAAGGGGTGTGAATGGCGCCGTCCGGCAGGCGGCTTTGCGTCCATTCATGTGGCCGATAGACAACCGGATGCGCCAGCGCCAGCGCTTCATTAAACCCTACCCCCGTCCCCGCGTTCACCGGCGGATAAACGAAACCGTCTTTAACAAAGGGCGCGCCGGGGAATATTTTATCCGTCATCTCCGAGCGTGGAATGAATTCCTGAATGGCCGCATTGTGCAGGTGAATATTGAGATGCGTGTTCACCGCGACGCCAATCGGCGTCATATCGCCAGGGCCATGCCAGGCAAGGCGTACGCCAAAAGCCTGGCAGAAATGAGCCAGCTTGAGCGCCGGGGTGATCCCGCCAATTTGCGATACATGACAGCGAATGAAATCGATACGTCGGTTTACGATAAGGTCATGCCATTCGGCCGGATTATTGAAAAGCTCCCCCATTGCCAGCGGAACGCAGCTTTGCTGGCGTACCTGCTCCAGCCAGGGGCTCTGCTGCGGGGACAAAATATCTTCGATAAAGTAAGGCTGATACGGCTCAAGCTGTTTTGCCAGCTGCACGGCCTGCTGCGGGAACAAACGCTCGTGGACGTCGTGCAAAATATTAAGCTTCCAGCCGTATTTCTCACGCAGCGCGCGAAACATCTCGACGGTGTTGCGCATGTACTCTTGCTGATCGAACCATGCTCCCGGGGTAGGATCTTCAGGCGCGTGAAGGTCGGACGGCGTGCCGCCGTAAAAGCCAAGCTGGCAGCGAATATGGCGATAGCCTTGCGCAATCAGCGAGTCTACGGCGCTGAACAGCTGCTCCAGCGTTTCGCCACTGGCGTGCGTGTAAGCCGGGATCGCGTCGCGGGATTTGCCGCCAAACAGCTGATACAACGGCATTCCGGCAATCTGACCTTTGATGTCCCACAGCGCCATATCAACGCCTGAAATCGCGTTATTCATGGCCGGGCCGTTGCGCCAGTATGCGTTGACGTTCATCATCTGCCAAAGATCTTCGATGTTGTTCGCGTCGCGGCCCGTGAGCAACGGTTTTAAGTACTCATCAACCAGCGTTTTCACCGCCAGCGGCCGCTGCTGAAACGTCGCGCAGCCATGCCCCGTGACGCCCCGATCCGTTGTGACACGCACCGTTACCAGGTTGTGTCTGTCAGGACGAGTAATAAAACATTCGATATTTTTGATGATCGCAGGCGTCACGAAATAACTCCTTTACTGCACTGTGGGAAGACAATATGGCGAATATCATCACCCTAAAATTGAGGACGGGTAAACCCTTTTTTCCATTATTTATTTTGGTCTGATATTTGATTAAATATCCCGTATAAACCATACCAATTAAGGCGAATGACCGTTTCATAACCCAAAAAGACTAGCCTTTGTGAGCCACGTCAAAATTTATTGGTTTGTTTTATAAGTCGGGTTTAATTATCCTTCAGGGCAACATTAAAACGACAACAACACCTGGCAGGAGTCTTTATGGGGACGCAAGAAGCCATCAATAATATTATTCGTCTGGTCGGTGGTCAGGGGAATATTAATAAAGTCTGGCACTGCATGACGCGGCTGCGCTTCGATTTAATTGATGATAATAAAGTGGATCAAAATGAGATAAAAAAACTGCCCGGCGTGCTGGGCGCGCAGCTTCAGAGCGACCAGTTTCAGGTCATTATCGGACCAAAGGTGAACAGCTGGTACGAACAGATGCTTGACGTTCTGGGTACTGAAACCGCTTCGGATACCGCCGTGCCGAAGGGACGCAAGAGCCTGATATCGTTGTTTATGGATACGGTGTCCGGCGTCTTCGGCCCAATCGTACCAGCGATTGCCGGCGCCGGGATGATCAAAGGTTTGCTGGCCGGGTTAATCGCGCTGAAAGTGGTATCCGCAAAAAGCGAAACGGTCATGATTATCGACCTTATCGCCAGCGGCGTCTTTTACTTCCTGCCGTTTTTCCTTGCGGTATCCGCGGCGAAAATCTTCAAAACGAACGAATATCTGGCGGCGGCCATCGCGGCCTGCCTGATGTATCCATCGCTGATTGATGCCGCAAAGGCCCTGGCGACGCACCAGGAAGGCGCGGTCAGCGCGCTCTGGTTGCTCAATGCGATCCCGGTCTCCGTGTTTAACTATTCTGCCAGCGTGATTCCGGTAATTTTCTCGATCCTCGCCCTGAGCTATATCCACCGCTGGGTGGACAGCATCATGCCGGACGTGCTGAAAACGGTCTTCACCCCTACCCTGACCCTGTTTATCGGCGCGCTGGCGGCCCTCGTCGTGATTGGGCCAATTGGCATTTGGTTAGGCAAAGGGCTGGCGTTATTTATTGAAGGGTTGTTCAGCGTGTCGGCAAGCTTTGCCGGGCTGATTGTTGGCGCGATTCGACCGGTGGCAATCCTGACGGGCATGCACCACGCCATGACGCCCATCGCCCTGCAGAACTTCAGCGATCGCGGCTACGACATGCTGATGCCAATGATGTTTATGGCGAATATGGCCATTGCGGGTGCGACGTTTGCAATCTGGCGCTTGAGTAAAGATCGCCAGGAAAAAACCGTCACGCTGTCAGCCGCCATCTCCGCCCTGCTGGGAATTACCGAACCGGCGCTGTTTGGCGTACTGACGCGTTATAAAAAGGCCTTTATTGCCGCCACGGTTGCCAGCTCCCTGGCCTCAGCGTTTATCGCCTTCTTCGGCGTGCGGCTTTACGGTTATATCCTGTCGAGCATTTTCAGCCTGCCGGCCTACATCGGGCCATACTTTATGTTTGCGCTCGCAGGCGTGGCGATAGCGCTGGTTCTGTCTTTCGCCTTAACCACCCTGCTCGTGGGTAAAGAACAGGCTAAACAGGAGTAGTCCGACGCCCCTGGCCATTACAAATCCCTGATTTTACTGGTACGGTTGTCTGCAGATGGGATTTCCACTCTGCAGACACAGGTGAAAAAATGTCCGACACGCTGAAAGATATTGATATCAACATCCTCGCTCAGAAGCTTAACGCCATCGCCCAAACCGGGCTGACCTACTCAAAAGATGTGTTCGATCAGGAACGGTATGAAACGCTCCGGCAAATCGCCTGCGACCTGTTCCGCTCCCGATTCAACGTCGATGACGGCACGCTTAACCACGTCTCCGAGTCGGGCTACGCGACACCGAAGAGCGACGTTCGCGCCTTTATCGTTCGCGACGGCAAGATCCTGATGGTTAAAGAAGCTGACGATGGGAAATGGAGTTTACCCGGCGGCTGGGCCGATGTCGGTGATACGCCGTCCGCAGCCGTCTGCCGTGAGGTTGAAGAAGAGACGGGACTGCGCGTCAAGGTCACAAAGCTGTTGGGCGTCTGGGACCGCAATCTGCATGGTCACCCTCCACTTCCCTGGCACGTCTACAAGCTCATTTTTCTGTGCGAGGAGATCGGCGGCAGCCTGGCCATCAGCCATGAATCTACCGATATTGGGTTCTTCGACATTAATGACCTACCCGAGCTCTCGCTCACGCGCGTCGTGCCGGAAGAGCTGACCGTGAGCATGGATATTGCCACCACGGATAGTCCTACCTGGTTTGACTAAGCCCCGGGGCTACAGTTTCTCAACCAGAGATTTTAGCTGCGCGATGAGCTGCTCATTATCGTCTACGGCTTCACCCGCGACGGCCCACGTTGACTGACGGACTACCAGTCGCGTGGGCAGAAGCTCGCGGATGCGCATCTGCGGTGCGTCCACCTGCTGAATTAACAGCTCAACGGCCCGTTTTCCCAGCGTGTTAAAATCCTGCGCCACGGTCGTCAGCGGCGGCTGGAAATAGAGGCTGTCCGCCGTATCGTCATAGCCGGTGACGGAAATTGCCCGGCTTCCCGTGCGGTTGAGCTGCGCCAGGGCGCTCAGAACGCCCAGCGCCATTTGATCGTTCGCCACGACGATCGCCGAAATGCGCGGATACTGATGCAGCAGCTCGAAAGCCTTACGCCAGCCGCTGGCGGCACTCCAGTCGCCAAAGACGGTCACCGCATTGCTCACGCCGTGCCGATGGAGCGCCTCACGCCAGCTGCTCAGGCGCATACGCGCTGATACCGAGCTCTCGGGCCCGGCCAGCAACCCAAAATGCCGATGCCCCAGCGCCCAAAGGTGGCTGACGCACGCGCCGCAGCCCTCATGATGATCGAAGCGTACGCAGCTAACGTTGGTCTCCGGTGAGATATCCAAAAACAGGCAGCAAATATCAGGATTCTCACTGACCAGCTTCTCGGCAATGCTCCCTTCCAGCGGCAGGTTGATAATCGCACCGCGAATGTTCTGCGCGCGGAACTCGTTGAGACGAGCCTGAAGCGAGTCGTAGTCGGCCATCGCAGGCATCGCAATAGCCACCTCAAGCTGGCGCGTGCTGGCGTGGCTTTTTATCGCAGCCGCGATTTGAGAAGGCGCATGCAGGGTTAAGGAGGCGGTTATCAACCCGATCGAAGGTGCAGATTTTCCCGCCAGCAGCTGTGCAGAGCGGTTAGGCACATAGTGTAAGGCCTGCATCGCCCGGATAACCTTCTCGCGGGTGCGCTCAGAAACCACGTCGGGTTTATTAAGCACGCGCGAGACGGTCTGTTCTGAAACGCCCGCTTCGCGAGCCACATCTTCGAGGGTTGCCGTGCGGCGCTGCATCACATTTTCCTTAACTCAGAAGTAACAATGTCGTTCGCTAACATTCTATGTCGATTAAACGACAAAATAACACCGTTAGGGTGGCGTTTCGTGATCGTTAATAAATTTCAAAACCCACATCATTGCGGGCTAAGAGAAAATATCTGATAAATCGTCCATATTGTCAGGCGAATGACATTTGCCGCCGGGCAGCAGATACGCCAATGCAATCGCTCTTCCGCACCTGAAGGCATAACAATATGGAACAGTCGCAATGAAACTCTCTGAACTGGCCCCCAAAGAACGGCATAACTTCATTTACTTTATGCTGTTCTTTTTCTTCTACTACTTCATTATGTCTGCCTATTTCCCCTTTTTCCCGGTCTGGCTGGCGGACGTTAACCATCTCACCAAAACAGAGACGGGCATTGTTTTCTCCTCAATTTCGCTGTTTGCGATTATCTTCCAGCCAGTGTTTGGTTTGATTTCCGATAAGCTGGGGTTACGCAAGCATCTGCTCTGGACCATTACGGTCTTACTGATTCTGTTTGCCCCCTTCTTTATATTTGTATTATCGCCGCTGCTGCAGATGAATATTTTCGCGGGCGCGCTGGCGGGCGGGATCTATCTGGGGGTCGTTTTCTCAAGCGGCTCCGGCGCGGTGGAAGCCTATATTGAGCGCGTCAGCCGCGCTAACCGTTTTGAATATGGAAAAGTGCGCGTCTCAGGCTGTGTGGGCTGGGCGCTGTGTGCGTCAATCACCGGCATTCTCTTTGGTATCGATCCTAACATCACCTTCTGGATCGCCTCCGGGTTCGCCCTGGTGCTCGGCGTGCTGCTGTGGATGTCAAAGCCTGAAGGCAGTAACAGCGAGCTTGTCATCGACGCGCTGGGTGCGAACCGGAAGGCATTCTCAATGCGCACCGCGGCCGAACTGCTGCGCATGCCGCGCTTCTGGGGATTTATCGTCTATGTTGTGGGCGTGGCCAGCGTCTATGACGTCTTCGACCAGCAGTTTGCTAACTTCTTTAAGGGCTTTTTCTCCAGCCCGCAGCGCGGAACCGAAGTGTTTGGTTTTGTCACGACCGGAGGGGAATTACTGAACGCGACCATTATGTTCTTCGCCCCCGCTATCGTAAACCGAATTGGCGCGAAGAACGCCCTGCTTGCCGCAGGCGTGATTATGTCGGCACGTATTTTAGGTTCGTCATTTGCCTCTTCGGCCGTCGAAGTGGTGATTCTGAAAATGCTGCACATGTTTGAACTGCCGTTCCTGCTGGTCGGGACGTTCAAATACATCTCCTCCGCCTTTAACCCTAAGCTGTCGGCAACGCTGTTCTTAATCGGCTTCAACCTGTCGAAACAGCTGTCGGGCGTTGTATTATCGGCGTGGGTCGGACGGATGTATGACACCGTGGGCTTCCACCAGGCCTATCTTGTCCTGGGCTCTATTACACTGAGCTTTACCGTCATTTCCCTGTTCACGCTTAAAGGCAGTAAAACCTTGCTGCCAGCCTCGGAATTCAAGAGCGCGACGTAACCGCGAGGTTTGAATCAGGCAGCCTTCACAGGGCTGCCTTACCGTCCTGCACGGCCTTACACACTTCGCGAATTTTCGCCCTCAGCCATCGATGCCCCGGATCGTTTTCCATTCTTGGATGCCACATTTGCGACACCGTCAGGCTGCGGGTTGGAAACGGTAGTTCAAAAACATGTAATTTATCGGTCATTTGCTGATTGAGCAGGTAAAGCGCGGGGACCATGGCAATCAGATCCGACGCCAGCGCTACGGATAACGCCGTTGGAAAACCCGGCACAACGCTGACCACGTTTCGCGTGCGGCCAGATTCCGCCAGCACCTCATCGACAAAACCGTGAAGAGTGCCTTCTGGCGAGGCCACAACGTGTCCCCAGGCAATATACTCATCGACGCCTATTTCCGGCAGCGACGCGAGCGGGTGATCCCTGCGAACCGCACCGATAAACCGGTCCTGAAACAGTCTTTGCAGACGAATTTCTGGCCCCATATTGCTCTGCACGCCTATTTCCAGATCGACCAATCCTTCCCGAAGGTAGCGCGATGTTTTCTCAGGCTTGGGCGCAAAGCGGATACAGACGCCGGGCGCAGCCTCCGCTATCGCAGCGATCAGCGCGGGGCCGAATGCCACCACAAAGCCGTCATTTGCCCGCAGGGTGAAAAGCCGCTCGAGGTTTTCCACCTTCAGCGTTTCCAGCGAAGGCTGCAGCACCGCCCTCGCCTCAAACACCGCGCGTTGGGCGCGCTCGCGCGTGGCTTCGGCCCAGGGCGTCAGCACCATGTTTCGCCCTGCCCGCACCAGGATCGGGTCACGGGTCACCTCTCGCAGCCTGCCAAGCGTGCGGCTCATGGCGGAGGTGCTCAGGTTTAAGCGTCGCGCCGCGCCTGCGACGCTGGCCTCGGCCAACAGTGCGTCCAGCGCGACGAGTAAATTGAAATCGGGATCGGACACGGGAAAACCTCATAGCAGGCGTTGTATGCAACAATCAGGTGCAACTGCTGCGTCTTCCGCCCTGTATAACCCATGATTATAGTTTCGTCATCTACATTCTCTCCTGGAGTACACATGATGACGCTTTTTACAAATCAGCCCGGCGATGAAGGCCTGCCGGGCCAGGAACGCGCCCGGGTGATGGCCGCCGTGATGATCGCCACGCTGATGGGAGTATTTGACGGCACCATGATTGGCGTTGCGCTGCCCGCTATGGCAACCTCGATGCAGATCCCCGCGAATGTGGCGGTCTGGTTCGCCAACGGCTATCTGCTCTCCGCGGCAATGACGCTGGCCATCTTTGCGGCTCTCGCCACCCGCGTGGGATATCGTCCGGTTTTTCTGGCGGGTCTTGCTACGTTTACGCTGACCTCAGTAGGCTGCGCCCTGTCAAACGCGCCGGAGCTGCTCACCGGCATGCGTATTTTGCAGGGGATCGGCGGCGCGGCAACGCTGAGTATCGCGCCTGCAATCCTTCGTTCCGTGTTCCCGGGGAGGCTGCTTGGCCGCATCCTGGGGCTGCATGCCCTGCTTATTGCCTCCAGCAGCGCCGTTGGCCCCGTGCTGGGCGGCGCGATTGTGGATACGCTCGGCTGGCAATGGCTGTTTGCCATAAACGCGATCCCCGGCAGCATTGCCCTTTGGCTGGCATTTCGGGTATTGCCGCGTGAACCGGCGTCCATCAGCGCGCCTTTCGATACGGCCGGCGCCGTTCTTTCAGCCACGTTTCTTGGTACGACGATCGTGGCAGCCAACAGCCTGTCGTCGGGCGATAACCTTAGCGCCGGGTCAATCGGATGGGGCGTACTCGCACTGGCCAGCGGCATGACGTTTATCTGGCATATCCGCCGCGTTCTCAATCCACTCTTGCCCCCCGCCATTTTCCAGAACGGCCGCTTTACCCTTGCGGCTTTAACCTCGCTGGCGTCCTTTGTGAGCCAGGGCATCACCTTTATCGCGCTGCCTTTCCTGTTTCAGAGCGTGTATGGCTTCACCCCCGTGGTTTCCGCGCTGCTGTTTACGCCCTGGCCAATAGGGATTGTGTTAATTGCGCCGCACGCGGGGCGCTGGGCGGATACGATGTCTGCGCCGCTGATTTCCACCCTGGGGCTGGTGATTTTCGTTCTCGGATTAGCGCTATTGGCGACCTTGCCCGTCAGCCCTTCGGTCTGGGACATCTGCCTGCGCAGCCTGGTCTGCGGCATTGGTTTCGGGTGTTTCCAGAGTCCTAACAACCGGGAGATGCTCTCAAACGTGTCCAGAGAGTATTCGAGCTACGCCTCTGGGGTGTTGTCCATCGCGAGAACGTTCGGTCAGTGTCTTGGTGCAGCCGCTGTGGGGGTACTGCTGGCGGTGGCTCATCAGGCGGCCGTTCATCTGGCGCTCTGGATCGCCGTGGCGACTTCCGCGGTGGCGGTTATGTTCAGCGCGAGCCGACTGCGAAAAGCGGTGCGGTCGCCCGCATAGGATCGGGTGCAGCATCACGTTACCGCTGCACCCGAACGTCTTTTACTCCAGCGCCAGCAGCGCAAAGCTTGCCAGCCAGTGCCCGCCGCTATAGTGGCTTCCAACCACGTGCTCGACGCTCGCCGTCAGGTGCTTCTCTACGGCCTGGCCCAGCGCCTGCTGGGCGGCATGATTTTCCGGCAAGGCTTTAGCAATATGCTTCATGCACCAGGCGCGGCTGAGGTTTAGCCCGTCAAGATGCGCAATTTTCGGATCCGTACGGTCGCTCACTTCCGCCGGGTTCATCAGCGCCGCCACCGAGCCCACGTCAGGCAGAAAATCATCGAACCACGCCGGGAAGTTATCCGCGACCTTGCTCATCAGCAGCGCTTCGGTTAGCGCCCCGGAAACATACTCGTCGCCGCCCGGCTCGTAGTGCGCCGGATAGCGCGTATCCGCGAGGTAAAACCGCGTTGAGGCATCAAGTATGGCTTGCTCAAGGGCGCTATCCTTCACTTCACGGGCATAATCCAGCCCTAACGCCAGCGCAAACGCCGTGTTGTAGTGCGTCCCGACGCGAATGGGATAGGTGAGCTTGCTGAGGTAGTCCACCAGCCGGCTGCGAATATCCTGGGTTAACGGCTGCAGGGTCCGGTACCAGCTTTCGGCCTGCGGCAGCGTGGACTGCTTCAGCTCCTGCGCCAGCGCCAGCAGCCAGCCGTAGCCATAAGGTCGCTCAAACGAGGCGCGGAACGGCGCGTTGAAATAGGCCAGCTCCTGTGCCACCTTTTCGTGCGTGATGTGTTCGTCAAACAGCGAGACGATCTCGTCCCGACAGGACAGCTCAGGATAAAGCCGAACGCAGCGCAGCAGCAGCCAGTAGCCGTGCACCGCCGAGTGCCAGTCAAAGCAGCCGTAGAATATGGGGTGCAGCTCGCGAGGCGGCAGGACGTCACTATCATCATTAAGCAGATGCATGATGTGGTTCGGATATTCCTGGCGTAAATAGGTTAAAGGCATCCGGGCAAAGGCGTCGGCCTGATGTTGCGTTAATTCCATGACAGCTCCTTAGCGAAACACGAGGAAATACATTAAGAACACGTTCACCACCAGCAGGGTTAACGCGGTCGGGATCTGGATCTTGATGACCTGATATTTATCCTTCAGCTCCAGCAGCGCCGCAGGGACGATATTGAAGTTTGCGGCCATCGGCGTCATCAGCGTGCCGCAGTAGCCTGCGTACATGCCGATGGCCAGCAGCGGCGCCGGGTTGCCGTGGTGAACGTTAATCAGGAACGGCAACGCAATACCCGCGCTGAGTACCGGGAAGGCCGCGAAGGCGTTACCCATGATCATGGTAAACAGCGCCATCCCCACGCAGTAGATCACGACCAGCATGAAGCGGCTATCCGGGTTCACAAACAGGCTCACCACCTTTTGCACGGAATCACCGGTATTGGCGACCACGAACACCCCGCCCAGCATGGCGAGCATCTGCGGCAGGATCACCGCCCAGCCGATGGTATCCACCAGACGACGTGACTGACGCACAGCGTGCAGCGGCGTGCCCTTCGTCAGCCACCAGCCGGTGAGGATCGCCGCCACGCAGGCCACGCACAGCGCCGCCAGCGTAAGCTGCTTCTGGTCGAGAAGATAAACGCCGCCAATGGAAACGCCCTTCAGGAACAGAGTGCCGATCACCGTCACCACGGGGATCATCAGCGCAGGCAGGAACAGCCAGTTTTTGAGCCGCTCTGACGAGGCAACGCGCTCCTCGTTGGTAGACATTTTATAGTGCCCTTTCCCGACCAGGCCAAAGCCCGCCAGCAGGGCAATAGCGATAACGGCGCCGCCAATAATCCGGTAAGCCAGCGATTTTCCCAGCTCCTGCACCATCAGATCGCCAAACAGGAAGATGCCGCCGAACAGGAACCAGAACAGCGCGGTGGTAAAACGCTTAGGATTCGCGCGATCGCGCAGGGTCATAACCACCAGCAGCATAACGACAAAGCCAATCAGGTAATAAACGCGGTTAATGGTGATTAAGGTCATCATTGTGCGGCCTCCTGCGTACCCTGTTCTGCTCTCCAGGCCATCACGTCGCGGCGGATGCTGGCATCCAGGCGCAGCAGGCGCGTCATATGAATAATCAATGCCGCAATAGCGGTAGGAATAGCCCACAGGCCAATGTGCAGCGGCTCTATCCCCTCGATCCCGTTCTCCTTCAGGAAGGCGTCAATCAGCAGCACCGCGCCGAAGGCGATAAAGATATCCTCACCGAAGAAGACCGCGATGTTGTCGCAGGCGGCGGCGTGGGCTTTGATTTTGTCGCGGATATGCTGCGGCAGTTCGCCATATTCATTCAGCGCCGCCCCTTCGGCCATCGGTGCCAGCAGCGGACGCACCGTCTGGGCATGGCCCCCCAGGGACATCAGCCCAAGCGCAGCCGTCCCCTCGCGCGCCACAAAATAGAGCATCAGAATACGCGCCGAGGTCGCGCTGGCGATCTTCGCTACCCAGGCCTGAGCGCGTTCCTTAAGCCCGTAGTATTCCAGCAGGCCAATAACCGGCAGGATCAGAATGAAGGTTGCGAGAGAACGACTGTTAACGAACTTCTCGCCGAAGGTTTCCAGCAGCATACCGAAATCCATGCCCACCAGCAGACCCGTCGCTAACCCTGCCACAACGACAACCAGCAGCGGGTTGAAGCGCAGAGCAAAACCAATAACCACCACCGGTATCCCGATAAGCGGCAACAGCGTAGAACCGTCCATAAACGTTTACCCTATCCAAAGTGAGCGTTGCGCGCCGACGGCTATTTTTTTAATACTTCACATCATGGCGAAGTGGGTGCAATGCGGCGCGCGATGTTGTGTTTTGCGTCAGGCTCCACAGAACCTGCACTAAAAAGCTATATCTGAAGCGCAAAAACATGTAAACAATTTATCAATAAAATGTTCTTATTTTATCGATGAGTTTACATTTCCGGGCAAGCGTCACGCTCCCGTAAGGAACGTTATGACCTCAAAAAAACAGGCAACATCACAACGCGACGATATTACCGACGGCCGCATTGTCTCCTCTCGTCATCTGGTCTCCGAGCGGTGCGCGGAACTGTCAGAGCTGGAGTACGCGCTGATCATGACCAGCAACGCGTTCAATAAGTGGATGGTTCGCTGTATGACGGCCGCCGGCGAGCCGGATATGGGCGCGTTTGACGTATCGCTGCTGCACCACGTCAATCACCGGGACCGCAAGAAAAAGCTGGCCGATATTTGCTTCGTGCTGAACGTGGAGGATACGCACGTGGTGACGTATGCCCTGAAAAAGCTGGTTAAGGCGGGCTACGTGACGAGTGAAAAAGCGGGAAAGGAACTTTTCTTCTCCACGACGGAGGAAGGCAAAGCGCTGTGCATGAAATACCGCGACGTGCGGGAAGCCTGCCTGATTAACATCCATGGAGAAAGCGGAATTTCAGGCGCGTCTATCGGGGAAACCGCGCAGCTGCTGCGCACGATCTCCTCCCTGTATGACACCGCCGCGCGGGCGGCGGCGTCACTGTGAGTTAGGGGCGTCTGAAAAGCGAGATGCTGCGCCCGGCGAGTTCGTAATCTACGGCTTTGGTGATGACCGTTCCGGCGGCAGTATCTTCAGCCGTAGAGAGTTCAAGCACCCAGCCCCCCTCACCAAACTGCGGGATCTGGAACGATACCGGACCTTCGAACGGGTTAAACAGCATCAGCACATCGTGCCAGACGCCTTGCTCCCTGAGGTCCGGCCGGCTGATGGAGACGCCCAGCGTCGAGCCTTCGTCCCACTGCTCTGACTGCTGAGGCCCCCCGCCTGCGTTAAACCAGCGGATCTCCAGCCCGTCTCGCCAGCTTTCCCGACGCAGCAGGGGCTGTGCGGCGCGAAGCGCAATCAAGCGGCGGGTAAATTCGCGCAGCGCGACGTCGTTTTCGGACAACCCTTTCCAGTTGATCCATGAGATCTCGCTGTCCTGACAATAGCCGTTGTTATTGCCCTTCTGCGTGCGGCCAAACTCATCGCCCGCCAGCAGCATTGGCGTGCCGTGTGAAAACAGCAGCGTGGTCAGAAAATTGCGCTTCTGGCATTCGCGAGTGGCGATGATGTCCTGATTATCGGTGGGTCCTTCCTCGCCGTAGTTATATGACCGGTTATCGTTATGCCCGTCGTTATTATCTTCCCCGTTGTCGGCGTTATGCTTCTCGTTGTAGGAGACGAGGTCATTCAGCGTGAAGCCATCATGGGCGGTAATAAAGTTGACGCTCGCCCACGGGCGCCGTCCGCGCAGATCGTACAAATCGCCGGACCCGAGCAGGCGCGCGGCAAAATCGTTAGAGACGTTGTCCCCCTTCCAGTACTCGCGCACGGTATCACGGTATTTGTCATTCCACTCACCCCAGCCCGGCGGGAAGCCGCCCACCTGATAGCCGCCGGGGCCGATATCCCAGGGTTCACCGATAAGCTTCAGCTTCGACAGGACCGGGTCCTGCGTCACGGCGTCGAAAAAGCCGCCGCGCGGATCGAAACCTTCAGGCTCACGCCCGAGGATGGTCCCCAGGTCGAAGCGAAAGCCGTCAATGTGCATCGATTCCGCCCAGTAGCGCAGGGAGTCCATCACCATCTGCAGCACCCTCGGGTGGGAGGTATTCACCGTATTTCCCGTTCCGGTATCGTTAATGTAGTAACGGTGCTGGTCCGGCAGCGTGCGGTAGTAGCTATAGTTATCAATACCCTTAAACGAGAGCGTGGGCCCCAGCTCGTTACCTTCCGCCGTGTGGTTATAGACCACGTCGAGGATCACCTCGATGCCCGCGTCATGATATGCGCGCACCATATCGCGAAAGCCCTGCAGCCCCGCCGGGCCGTAATAGCGTGACGCCGGTGCAAAGAAGCCGAGCGTGTTATACCCCCAGAAGTTCTTCAGGCCGCGGTCCAGCAGATGCTGGTCGTCCGGAAACCAGTGAACGGGAAGCAGCTCAACTGAGGTAATCCCGAGGCTTTTAATGTACTCGACCGAGGCTTTATGCCCCATTCCTTCGAACGTGCCGCGCAGTTCAGGAGGGATCGCCGGGTTAAGCTGGGTAAAGCCCTTTACATGACTCTCATACACGACGGTATTCGGCCACGAAACGCTCGGCCGATTGCTGTCGCGCCAGTCAAAGGCATCAGGGTCGATCACTTTACACTTCGGCGTAAAGGCCGCGCTGTCGCGGGAATCGAAACTCAGATCGAGTTCGTCATGCCCCAGCTCGTAGCCAAAATGGGCCTCGTTCCAGTCGAGATTGCCCGTCAGCTCGCGGGCGTAAGGGTCAATCAACAATTTATTAGGATTGAAGCGATGGCCGTTTTCCGGGTCATACGGCCCGTAGACGCGGTATCCGTAGAGCGCACCGGGCTTCAGGTCTGGCACATAGCCGTGCCAGACTTCATGGGTATATTCCGGCAGCTCCAGCCGGGCGATCTCCGTGTTTCCGGACGGATCGAACAGGCACAGCTCTACCCGCTCCGCGTGCGCGGAAAACAGCGCAAAGTTAACCCCTTTCCCGTCGTAATTTGCCCCTAACTGCTGGCCGTGACCGGCCCGAATTTCAAACCTGTTATCCTTTGGCATTTTTATTCTCCACGATTATTCGCAGGTAAGCAGAACCAACAAACATCCCTTTTCTGATGTTAAATCCAGGGACCCTTGCAGAGTACGGCTCTCGCCGCTAAACACGTCCCGACAGCGTTTCCCGACCAGCTCGTCGGGAAGCGTGACGACGGTATTGGCCCACAGCTTTTTATTGTCCGTCACGTTAAAGACCAGACGCGGGACGGCAACGATGAGCGCCTCGTCGTTCCTTATCCGGGCATAAGCAATCAGGTGCTCCTCGCGCTCGCCGGACACCCTCAGCGGCAGCCAGTCGCCGTAGCGGAAAAGCTCCGGATAATGTGGCCGGAGCCGGAGCAGCGCGGCGGTGACATACTGCTTCACGCTGCCGTCACGCCAGCACTGCTCATCGCTGAACACCTCTGGCCCGGCGGTGCTGAGGTTTTGCACCAGCGCGGGGAAGTCAGGCTCCAGACGGTTATCCGGGTCCACCAGGCTGAAATTCAGCGCCTCGCTGCCCTGGTAGATATCCGGCACGCCGGGCGCGGTAAGCTTGATCGCCGTCTGGCTGAGGCTGTTCATCAGCCCGGCGCGTATGAAGGGCTGCAGCGACTCGCTGAAATCATGCAGGAACAGCGTGTTGTCCGGAGAAAGCAGATGCCGGACATAATCCATCACCACGTTCTCGTAGCCCTCGTTGCTGTCGATCCAGTCAGTACGCTGCTTGGCCTCGCGCAGCGCTTTCTCAATAAAGCCGAGGAAACGCGCTTCAAGGGATTTGAGCCCCTCCCGGTCGTCCGGAGAGAGGGTTGCAGGCCACGCTCCGGCCAGCGCCTGATAAATCATCCAGGTATCGGCGGCGTTCGGCGCGGTACCGTCATTGAGGAAACGCACCTGCGTCTGGTTCATTTGCCGCCAGCGCGCCAGGTTTTCCCCCCACCGTTCGGGGGCTTCGGTCAGCGTATACAGACGCGCCCTGGCATCCTCGCCGCGCTTGGTGTCGTGTGTTGACGTGCCGAGCAGCGCGTCGGGCTGGCGCGCGAGCCTGATACGCATCTCCTGATGAAAACGTGATAGTGAGAACGCGCGCGGCGTAGGGTCCGCGCCCACTTCGTTAAGCGCAAGCTCCAGGTTGTGGCGGAAGAAAAGCGTATCTTCCACGGATTTCGCCATCAGCGGTCCGGTGAGCTGCTGGAAACGGGTTCTGAAAAGGGCTGCCGTATCGCGATCGCTCTCGGGCAGGTCGCCAAGCAGGATCCGCACAATCAGGCTAAGCGCGGCTTCAGAGGCGTTCACGCCCGCAATCACCCTGTTGAGTAGCGCGACGTCGGGCGGCGTAAGCCCCTCCGCCGTGCCGTAAGTGCGGTAAACCGGAAACGCGATAAGCAGCTCGCGCAGCGCATGGCGAACGTCGTCCCGCTGCAGCTCCACGCCGTTGCGCTCGGCCAACGCCGCGGCGAGAGCGAGCAGCGTGGTGAACTCTCCTTCGAAATTGCGATCGGTCATCAGCCCTTTGGCATCGCGAAGCTCGGCGCGCCTGTCTGCCGTTACGCCCAGCGTCTCGTTATGGATCTTCTCCAGACGCTCCAGGCTGCTATCGTCCACCAGCACTTCCGCAAGCGAGGCGATAAATTCATACCCGGTGGTTCCCGATACCGGCCAGTCGGGAGGAAGCTGTTCTCCCTTCCCGAGAATTTTCTCCACCGTTATGTAGCAGTCCGGACCGGTCGCCTGGCGCAGGCGCTGCAGGTAGCCCAGCGGATCCGCCAGGCCGTCGATGTGGTCAATTCGCAGACCGTCGACGACGCCGTCGTGAACGAGCTCGAGGATCAGCCGGTGCGTATCGTCAAAAACCGCCTCGTCTTCCACCCTGACGCCGACCAGACCGGTAATTTCAAAGAAGCGACGCCACGACAGGTTTTTAGGCGCTTCCCGCCAGGACATGAGCCGCCAGCTCTGCGCCTCGTGGATGTCGGCAATGCTTTTATCCTCGGCAAAGGTGCCAGGATTAAGCGGATAGTCATTCTCATAGTACGCCAGAGCCGCCTCACCGGTGACACTGTCACGCCTAAGCGTAATGGCCCCCTTCTCCAGCTCCGCCTCAAAGGTGTCGCCGAGGAAAGGCAGCGTCAGCGGGCGCGACCAGTCAATATCAAAATAGCCGGCGTAGCGGCTCTGTTTGCCATGGGCAATGACGTCTCGCCACCAGCGGTTTTCCAGGGAAGTCGACATATGGTTAGGGACAATATCCAGAATCAGCCCCATTCCCGCCTGTTTTAGGGCGGCGGCCATACGATTGAAGCCTTCTCTTCCGCCTGGTTCCGGGTCGATCTCGTTAGGGTCGGTAACGTCATAGCCGTGCGTAGACCCGGTCGTTGCCGTAAAAATGGGTGAGGCGTAGAGGTGGCTAATACCGAGGTCTTTCAGGTAGGGAATAAGCTCAACCACCCGATCGAAGGTCATGCCGTTGCGAAACTGAATACGATAGGTCGCGGAAGGGATCATAGCGCTGCTTCTCCATCAGCAAATTTCACGACAATACTGTTCGGCGCCAAAGCACCGGACTGCTCCGGCCAGGCAAACAGACATTTTCCGGCCATCTCCGGGAGGTCAACGCTCTTCTGACCTATGTTGAGCGCCAGCGACAGCGTTCCGGCCGGGAAGCGCCAGCGCACGGCAACCATGCCGGGTGCCGTCTTCAGCACCGTACCCTCCACGGTTCCTCCCTGACGAAGCAAGGGCACGATGTGGCGATGCCGCAGCGTGAGCAGGTTTCGCGTTAAGCGAAGCCACCTCTTGCCCTCGTCCGTTGCCACCTTGTTCCAGTCAATCCGCGAGCGAACAAAAGTCTTCACGTCATTCGGATCCGGAACGGATCCATCATGCCCGGCGTGGCCGGTAAACTCTTTTGCACGTCCTTCCCGCACGGCTTTCGCCAGCTCGCCGTGGAAATCGGTAAAGAACAGGAACGGATGGGTTTCGCCAAACTCTTCTCCCATAAACAGCAGCGGGATGTGGGGAGAAAGCAGCAGCGCCGCGAGCAGCACGCGGGTTTTATCCGCTCCGGCCAGGGTGATGAGCCGGTCTCCGTGCGCCCGATTGCCCGTCTGATCGTGGTTCTGAATAAAGTCGACAAAAAATGCCGGGGACTGAGCGTGAGACTCCACGCCGCGCGATTCGCCGGTCTGGAGAGAAACCTCGCCCTGATAGACAAACCCCTCGGTGAGCGCGCGGGCGAATTTTTTCTCCGGCTCGAACGCAAAATCCTGGTAATACGCGTGCGTTTCGCCGGTGGCAAAGACGTGAGCGGCGTTGTGAAAATCATCATTCCACTCGGCGGTAAACAGCGGCGTACCGCCCTGTTCGTCGCGCGGATGCAGAAAAATCACGTTGCGGCTGTCTTCCGTGGTGAGATGGACATGCCGGTCAGGCAGGGTTTCGCGAATACGCTCTGCGATCTCCTCCAGAATATGCTTCGGCGAGGGATCTTTAATCTGATCGATGGCATCAAACCGCAGGCCGTCCAGTCGATAGTCGGTGAGCCAGTAGAGGGGGACTTCAGTGATGTAGGAACGGACCGCGTCATTCTCATAGGCAATGCCGTTGCCCCAGGGCGTCGTGCGATCCGCGTCGAAAAAAGCGGGCGACAGCAGGGGTAAATAATTCCCCTCCGGCCCAAAGTGGTTAAGCACAATATCCAGCACTACGGAGAGGCCCAGCCCGTGCGCAGCGTCGATAAACGCATGGAAATCTTCCGGTGAACCGTAGGCCGAGTGCGGTGCGTAAAGCAGCACCCCGTCGTACCCCCACCCGCGGTCGCCGCCAAACTGCGAAACGGGCATCACCTCCAGCTGCGTAATGCCAAGTTCGGCCAGATAGGGAAGCTTATCGATAGCGGCGCGGAAGGTGCCCTGTGGGGTAAAGGTGCCGATGTGCAGTTCGTAAATAACGGTCTCTTCCCAGGCTCGTCCTTTCCAGTCATGGTTGGCATGCGGAAAACGGCGGGGATCGATAACCACGGAAGGCCCGTTCACGTCGCCCTTTTGCGCGCGTGAAGCCGGGTCGGGGACGGCCAGGCCATCCTCCAGCACGAACAGATATTCTGCGCCGTGAGTTACGCCCGGAACATCCACCTGAAACCAGCCGTTACCGGCCGCCATCATCGGAATATCGTTTTCCGTCAGACGCAGCGTTATCTCTTTTTGCCCTTCAGCCCAGACGCGAAAACGAACAACATCATGGGAAATAAACTCAGCACCCCACTGCTTTTGAAATGTCCTGAATTCCATTTATTGTCCTCGCATGACCCACCTTTTAGGCGGAATGAAGTACAAGCTTAGACCAGGATTAAAAGAGTGTTGTGGCCGTAATATTAACCGCTTCGTCTATCATTAATTGATGACTCTCACACAAGGAACGCTATGCAGATTCGAAAAGGATTAAGTACAGACCTCAGCCGTCTTGAATGCTGTGATTTTTCTTTCACCGTTAACCATATTGCCAGAGAGCCTTTTATCCACTGTGATTTGCAAATCGAAGCGATAGATGAGCCATATCTAAAAACGTATGAACTCGATCTCCAGACGCTGGAAAATCATTGCGTTAATCCGGATGCTATATTTCTGGTCGCCGAAACGGATGAAGGCGATATCGCCGGATTTATTACGGCATCCAGCAGCTGGAATAAATTTATTTCCGTCGATTACATCGCCGTTGAACGGTCTAAACGGCGAACCGGCGCGGCGCACAAGCTGATGGCCGCTGCCCACGTGTGGGCGCGCAGCGTCAATGCCGCGGGATTAACGCTGGAGACGCAAAACGTGAATGTTTCTGCCTGCCTGTTCTACCGTAATTACGGATTTACCCTCGGCGGATACGACCGTTACCTTTACAATGCCCTGCCGGAAAAAGAGGAGATTGCGCTGTTCTGGTATTACATGCTGGCGTAACGCCTGTATTTATCCGGGCCAAAGGAATATAGATTTATCTGAATTTGCTCGTTTTGCGCGCCTGCGCGTAATTTACGGCTAATCTTGAAATTCACTATTAAGGAGACCGGTATGTCTACAGGAAATAACCACACGCTGCATTACCCTCGTCCGCCATTTGTGGAACAACCGCAGCTGGCACCCGGGCTGGCATCGGAAATGAAGCCGTTACCGGATCATGGTGAAACCAGTTATATCGGTTCAGGAAAGCTCGCGGGCAAAAAAGCGCTGATTACCGGCGGTGACTCCGGTATTGGCCGCGCGGTGGCCATTGCCTATGCGCGAGAGGGCGCAGATGTGGCCATTGGCTACCTGCCGGAGGAAGAATCTGATGCGGCAGCGGTGATTGCCCTCATTGAGGCCGAAGGCCGTAAAGCGGTCGCCATCCCCGGCGACATTCGCGTTGAGTCGTTCTGCGACACGCTGGTAGAAAAAGCCGTTGCCGAACTGGGCGGCCTGGACATTCTGGTCAACAACGCTGGGCGTCAGCAGTACTGCGAGTCCATCGACAATCTCACCACCGCCGATTTTGACGCTACGTTCAAAACCAACGTTTATGCGCCCTTCTGGATCACCAAGGCCGCTCTGCGTCATCTGCAGGAAGGCGCTGTTATCATCAACACCTCGTCCGTTCAGGCGTTCAAGCCCAGCGAGATCCTGGTGGACTATGCCCAAACCAAAGCCTGCAACGTGGCATTTACCAAATCCCTCGCCAAGCAGCTAGGCCCGCGCGGCATACGGGTGAACGCGGTCGCGCCTGGCCCATACTGGACGCCGCTGCAGTCGAGCGGCGGCCAGCCGCAGTCGAAGGTTCAGCACTTCGGCGAAGACACGCCGCTTGGCAGACCGGGCCAGCCTGTTGAAATCGCCCCGCTGTATGTGCTGTTTGCCTCTGACGCCTGTTCCTATGCCTCCGGCCAGGTATGGTGCTCCGACGGCGGCACGGGCGTGCTGTAACGCTCCTCTGTGACCTATCCATCTCATGGATAGGTCACATTGACTCTACCCCCGTTCTCAAACATCTCAGTTGAACTATGATGGGTTTACTTACAAGGAGACCCTCATGTTCACGTTCAAAAAACTCGCTGTATCAACGCTCCTGACAGGATCGTTCCTTTTCTACCCTGCCATCCACGCAGCGGCCAGTACCCCACAGCACGTTGTTAAGCAGCAGGCTGGCGGTTACAACATTCAGGTTGGAAATGTCATCGTGACGTCGTTTACCGACGGCAGCGTGTCGCAGGATCTTCATTCACTGCTGCGCCGGACGACCGCGCAAAATACCGACGCGCTGCTGGCGAAGAACTTCCAGACCAACCCCGTCGAAGCCTCCATCAACGTTTATTACATTGCGTTACCCGGCCACAACATTCTGGTGGATACCGGGTCCGGTCAGCTGTTTGGCCCGGGCAATGGCGGCCGGCTGATTGAAAGCCTGGCAACGCAGGGCATTAAGCCGCAGGATATTACCGACATCCTGCTGACCCACGCCCACTCCGACCATGCAGGCGGCCTGGTGAAAGACGGCCAGCGCGTCTTCACAAACGCACGGGTTTTCGTCGGCAAACCGGATATCGACTTTTTCTTTAACGCGGAAAATCAGAAAAAAACGGGCTACGGCCAGAACTATTTTGACGTTGCGCGCAAAACGCTGAAGCCTTACCTGGATGCCGGAAAAGTGCAGACATTTTCCGACAGCGCCGAACTCTTGCCCGGCATTACCGGCACGGTTCACCCCGGGCACACGCCGGGTTCAGCGTTTTATACGCTGGAAAGCAAAGGTGAAAAGCTCACCTTTGTTGGCGACATTATCCACGTCGCTGCGGTACAGTTCCCGCAGCCCAGTATCACCATCGCCTACGACCAGGATCAGGACGGTGCGGCCCGGGTGCGCAACAACGCCTTCGCGGATTTCGTGAAGCATAAAGATTTGGTCGCCGCGCCGCATCTGCCGTTCCCGGGCATTGGCTATGTGGCGAAAGGCGAACGCAGCGGCTACGCCTGGGTGCCCGTGACCTATACCAATCGTGATGCAAAATAAAGGGATGCCCTATGACGCCAATTTCAGACCTCGATATTGACCTGATCCTGACGTTGGATGCCCTGCTCCAGGACCGAAACATCACCCATGCCGCGGCGCGGCTGGGCGTGAGCCAGCCTGCGATGTCCGCGCGGCTTGCTCGCCTGCGCGCCCTGTTTGGTGAACCGCTGTTTATCCCCTCCCCGCATGGACGCGGGGTATTGCCAACCCCGAGAGCCGAGGCGCTCAGGCCGCAGGTCGCCGGGGTGTTGCGGGGCATCGCCGCCATGCTTGAGCCGTCTACGTTCAGCGCGCAGAGCAGCACCCGAACCTTTGTCATCGCGCTGCACGAAAACCCGGCGCTGATGCTGGGGGCTGAGCTGTTAAATCAGCTCGGGCGTGAGGCGCCGGGGGTTCGCCTGCGCTTTGCCCTGCCCGAAATGGCTAAGCTGCCCGGGCAGCTGGAGAGCGGCGATGTGGATGTCTATATTGGCGTAAATGCGGGGGCGCATGAGGGGTGGATCAGACGTACGCTTTTCGAGGATGAATTTGCCACGGCGCAGCGAAAGGCGCATCCGCGCGGAACGGGACCGTTAGATATCGCAGGCTATTGCGCCCTGTCCCACCTGGTTGTCTCCTCCGAGGGCGATCCCTTTTCCGGATTCGTTGACCAGAACCTGGCAGGACTGGGGTATCAGCGTAACGTGGTGATGTCCACCCAAAGCTACGCCATGGCCCCGCCGATCGTCGCCGGCACGGATCTGCTTTGCACCCTGCCGCGCCGCATGCTGCAGCGTTTCGCCCGGACGCTCGATATTTTCCCGCCCCCGCTTCCCCTCCAGCCCATCGCCATCGGCATGTACTGGCACCCTAAGAACAGCCAGGATCCGGCCAACGCGTGGCTGCGCGAACAGCTGCTGCAGGCTACCGGACGTCAGCGCTGATCGAGCGTGTGCAGAAACCGCTTTAACACCTCAGAGCGGATGATGCGGTGACACACCAGCGTCAGCTCGCTCTCTTTCAGCCGGTCGATGATGTCGACATAAACCACATTCTCCAGGCTCACCGCCTGCGCAGAGGCTGGCAGCAACGCCAGGCCGAACCCCGCCGCGACCAGGCTTATCACCGTGGGGACATCTGTAGCATTTTGCACGACATGGGGTTGAAACCCTGCGCTGCTGCAGGCGTCGTAAAAGTATTGCTCCAGCCCCATGCCCTCCGGGTCGCGCAGGGAGATCCACCTTTCGTCCTTCACGGAAGAGAGCGTGAGCGCGGCGGATCCGGCAAGCGGATGCTGGCGGGACAGCGCAAGGACCGTTTTCTCAGTGGTAAAAGGACGGCTTTGCAGATCGTCGGGAAGGAGCGGAAGCGGCGCGCGGATGATGGCAACATCCAGCTGGTTGCTCTGCACGGCGGCATACAGGCTTTGCACGTTCCCCGTCATCAGGGAAATGGTAATCGCCGGCCACCGCGCATGCAGCTCGCGGAGCGTCGCGGGCAGTTTGCTGTCAAACATCGCGCTTGATACGCACCCGAGGTTCAATACCCCCTGCTCGCCCCTGGCCGTTTGTCTGGCATCCAGGATCGCCTGTTCCGTCATTGAGATGGCGATTCTGGCCTTGTTGAGAAAGGCTACGCCTGCGGGCGTCAGGGTCAGGCGACGGTTCGCCCTGCTAAAAAGCGTTACGCCCAGACGCTCCTCAAGCGTCTTGATCTGCTGGCTGAGGGCGGGCTGCGCCATATTCAGCCGCTCTGCCGCCCGGTGCATGTGAAGCTCTTCGGCCACCACGGTGAAATTGCGCATTAAACGAAACTGCATAACACATCGCCACACATTGATAATAAATTACTTATCAAAATAGCATTAATGATGCCATTGATGGTATCACTCGTTCGGATAAAAATGGACGCATTCATTCGAGGGAGGACACTATGGAAAACCCAATCAACGATCTCAGAAGCGCCATCGAACTGCTGCAGCATCATGAAGGACAGTATATTGAAACCAGCCATCCGGTCGATCCCAACGCCGAACTGGCGGGCGTATACCGATACATTGGCGCAGGGGGTACGGTAAAACGGCCGACCCGTACGGGCCCTGCCATGATGTTTAACAGCATTAAGGGCTATCCGGACTCGCGCATCCTCGTGGGGATGCACGCCAGCAGGGAACGGGCGGCGTTGCTTTTAGGCTGCGAACCCTCCGAACTGGCTAAGCACGTTGGCCAGGCGGTGAAAAACCCGGTCGCCCCGGTGGTTGTTCCGGCCCTGCAGGCTCCCTGCCAGGAGCAGGTATTTTACGCCGACGACCCCGATTTCGACCTGCGTAAACTTCTGCCCGCGCCGACCAATACCCCCATAGATGCAGGCCCGTTTTTCTGCCTTGGCCTGGTGCTGGCAAGCGATCCGGAAGATCCGTCCCTGACCGACGTCACTATCCACCGCCTCTGCGTGCAGGAGCGGGATGAGCTCTCCATGTTCCTTGCCGCCGGTCGCCATATCGAAGTGTTCCGCAAAAAGGCTGAGGACGCCGGTAAGCCGCTGCCGGTCACCATCAACATGGGGCTGGATCCGGCAATCTACATAGGCGCGTGCTTCGAAGCCCCTACCACCCCGTTTGGCTATAACGAGCTGGGCGTGGCGGGTGCGCTGCGTCAAAAACCGGTTGAGCTGGTTCAGGGCGTGGCCGTTCAGGAGAAAGCGATCGCGCGGGCGGAGATCATTATTGAAGGCGAGCTGCTGCCGGGCGTACGCGTAAGAGAAGATCAGCATACCAACACCGGACACGCGATGCCGGAATTCCCGGGCTACTGCGGCGAGGCGAATCCCTCCCTGCCGGTTATCAAAGTGAAAGCGGTGACGATGCGCAACCAGGCGATCCTGCAGACGCTGGTGGGGCCAGGCGAAGAGCACACCACGCTGGCCGGGCTACCCACGGAAGCCAGCATCCGCAACGCGGTTGAAGAAGCGATTCCCGGTTTCCTGCAAAATGTGTATGCGCATACCGCCGGCGGCGGGAAGTTCCTCGGCATTTTACAGGTGAAAAAACGCCAGCCGTCTGACGAAGGGCGTCAGGGCCAGGCTGCGCTTATCGCGCTGGCAACCTATTCAGAACTGAAAAATATTATTCTCGTCGACGAAGACGTGGATATTTTCGACAGTGACGACATTCTGTGGGCGATGACCACCCGTATGCAGGGAGATGTCAGCATCACCAACCTGCCGGGAATACGAGGCCACCAGCTCGATCCGTCTCAGGCTTCCGACTACAGCAATTCGATCCGCGGAAACGGCATCACCTGCAAAACCATCTTTGACTGTACGGTGCCCTGGGCGCTGAAATCCCGGTTTGAACGCGCGCCGTTTATGGAGGTTGACCCTACGCCGTGGGCGCCTGAGCTGTTCAACAAGTAACGTTAATACGTAAACCCGATCCTTCCCCCTTATCGGGGTGAAGGATCCCATGCTTAAATTGCCGCTTCCCCTTCTTTCTTGTACTCTTTCAGCGTTAAACCCAACCCCACAAAAAATGAGACCAGCCGACGCCTATGACTGCACATACTTCCAACGATCCATTGCATGGCGTAACCCTCGAAATGCAGGTTAATGCCCTGGTTGCGCGATATGGCTGGAGCGAGCTGGGGGACCGAATCAAAATCAACTGTTTCAGGAAAGACCCGAGCGTGAAATCCAGCCTGAAATTCCTGCGCCGCACCCCGTGGGCGCGCGCTGAAGTTGAAGCACTGTATCTCGAGTCTCTGGCCGATAAAGACACCGCTGAACCTGATGAACCTGCCTTTAACCCGTGGGCCAATAGTCGGATCGCTAAGAGCTAATACATCGATGACACGACATGTAAAACGGATTGGTGCGCTGGTTGGCTGCGCACTTTTACTTGTTAGCTGCACCTCAACGCCACCAAAGTCTCTCGTTACGCCCCCCACGCAGGTAAATAAACCCGTGCCGCAGGCAAACGAACCGATGCGCGGGATCTGGCTGGCAACGGTCTCCCGCCTTGACTGGCCGCCGGTATCGTCGGTGAATGGTAAAAGCCCGGAGCTGCGTATTGCCCAGCAGAAGCAGGCGCTAAAAGATAAGCTCGATAAGCTGCAAAGCCTCGGCATTAATACCGTGTTTTTCCAGGTGAAACCCGACAGTACGGCCCTGTGGTCGTCCAAAATACTCCCGTGGTCTGACACCCTGACGGGAAATATTGGGGAATATCCCGGCTACGACCCGCTGCAGTTTATGCTCGACGAAGCCCATAAGCGAGGAATGAAGGTCCACGCCTGGTTTAACCCCTATCGCGTATCCACCAACACCAAACCGTCAACCGTCGCCGAACTCAACAGCACATCCACCCTGCATCCGTCCAGCGTGTACGTACAACACCCGGACTGGGTGCGGGTCTCCGGCGATCGTTTCGTTCTCGACCCGGGGATCCCCGAGGTGCGGGACTGGATAACGCAGGTCGTAATCGAGGTCGTGACGAAGTATGCGATAGACGGCGTGCAGTTTGATGACTATTTCTACACCGAAACGCCGGGCTCAAATCTGAATGATTCGCTGACCTACAGGCGTTACGGGCAGGGATTTGCCTCCAAAGCCGACTGGCGTCGCCACAATACGCAAGAGCTGATTGTGCAGGTATCACGCGCGATCAAGCTGGCGAAACCCGACGTTGAGTTCGGCGTCAGCCCGGCGGGCGTCTGGCGAAACCGCTCCTTCGACCCGGCGGGTTCTGAAACGCGAGGTGCCGCAGCCTATGATGAATCCTACGCTGACACGCGTAAGTGGGTGCAGCAGGGCCTGCTGGACTACATCGCACCGCAGATCTACTGGCCCTTCGCGCGGGATGCTGCACGTTACGATGTGCTGACAAAATGGTGGGCGGAGGTGGTGAAGCCGACCCATACCCGCCTCTACATCGGTATCGCGTTTTACAAAGTGGGTGCCCCGTCAAAAAACGAGCCCGACTGGACGGTGAAGGGCGGCGTGCCGGAGCTGAAAAAACAGCTCGATTTAAACGATTCATTGCCCAACGTGAACGGTACGATCCTGTTTCGTGAAGACTACCTGAACCAGCCGCAGACTCAGGAAGCGGTCAGCTACCTGAGAGGACGCTGGGGGAGTTGACCGGCTAAAAACGGGCAGAAGCACCCGGCTTCTGCCCGCGATGTCAGGGTTTCGGCCCGAACATCTCCACGAGCTGTTTCTCGTTAGGCATCCCCACCACCTGCTGCAGTTCGTTTTGCGCATTCAGATAGTAAATGGCCGGGGTAGCATTGGCGCCGAGGCTGTCCATTAAAACCTGATGTTTCTGCAGTATTTCAACGGTCTCACGCGTCGCGCTGCCTTCCTGTTTCGGCAGTTTTTTTCCGCCGGACAGTTCGTACTCCTTCCAGGCAGAAACCGGATCTTTCGCATTCAGGACAGCGGATGCATTACGACCGCTGTCAGGGTTGAGAAACGCAACCAGTAGCGTATTAAGCTGAACCTTGCCCGCGTTCACCCACGGCTGTGCTTCAGCCCAGAATGCCTTGCAGTAGGGGCAGAACGGATCGGCGAAGACGAACACCTTGCGCGGGGCATTTTCTGCGCCCTCTTTCAGCGGGTGCGCGGCATTGAGTTTTTTCCACATTTCGCGGCCCATCGGGGCGTAAATCTCTTTCTGGAAATATTCCTCGCTGAGGTTCTTTCCCTTTTCATCGTACAGATAGCCAGAGACCACATGCTTTCCATCAGGCGTTAAAAAGAGCGTGACGCCCATATCCTGATACTGCCCCAGCCAGGCAGGCGCACCGCCGGGAGCCTCTATTTTCTTGATGATTTTGATGTCCTGCTGCTCGCTGAAGTTTTTTACCACTTCAGGCACCGCCACCTCGGCCCTTGCCAGCCCGGAGGCCATCAGGGCAGAAACCAGGAGCATTTTTTTCGTTGATAACCGCTGAAGCATAACCACCTCTTTCACATAGAGTTTTCAGAGTGGTCGAACTTCATTCCCCTGTCAACGCATCGTAGATATCCTGCAGGCGACTACGCAAAAAAAGGACGGCTTTGTGCTTGCGGGACAACAAGGCCTGCACGCTGTCGCCCGTTTCATCGGCCAGCGCTTTCATGCCGTAGCCCTGGAATTCGGTTTTCTCGAAAACCTCACGCTGTAGGGGCGGCAGTTCCGACAGCGCCCGATCAAGCTCTTCCCACAGCAGCGTTTTGAGATACTCCTCCTCCGGGTTTTGCGGCACGCCGAACAGGGTTTCCGCCAGCTCATCTTCCGCGACGTCCGCATCGTCGTCGGCAAAGTGGCCGGAAAGTGGAACCTCGCGCTTTTTCCGCGCCCTGTCGGTCATTTCATTGCGCGCAGCCCGAAACAGCCAGGCGGCGACGTTTTCCACCGGGTGTTCAACCCTCATCAGCTGATACGTGACCTCCTGCAGGATGTCGTCGGCATCATCCCGAACCGCCGTCCGGCCGCGAATGAAGGCCTTCAGCCGGGTCCGGCAGGCGTTAAGCGCTGACATCAGCAATGAATCCCCTGCCTCCCCCGCTTTCATATCGCTCACTCTGCATCCGGCGCTTTCGGGGTGCCATCGTCACGCGCGTCATCGCGCTGGCCGCGTCGGCCGCAGTGACCGTGGCCGTGACGGCCAAACCCTTCGCGGCGCTGCTGAATAAAGGCTTCACGCTGTTCTGGGGTCATATTCATCCAGCGCTCGTGCATGCGGCGGTGCGCGCCAAACATCCCCGGGCGGAACCCCAGGCCGCCGAACAAAATGCGGCTCAACGCCAGGATGCCCAGCGCCTGCCAGAATCCGATAGCCTTAACGCCCAGAATAGCCGGGAGTAAAGCGTTCCAAAGGGACATCACCAGCAGGCCCAGCACGACGAAAATCACCGCACCAATCACCAGCCCTTTGCCCATACGGTGGCGGCCAAATCCGCGTCCGTGAGCTCTTTCGCGCAGAGTAAAATCTCTCATCTGTACCTCGTTTACGTTGAATGATTATGACGTGTATTGAGGTAGACGAATGAGAGGAGAAAATATTGCTAAAAATGTGCAATTTTTTTAGGCCCGTACAGGCACAGCGCTGACGGGCACAAAAACGGCGTATTATGCCGGCAGGCTAAAGCGCGAAATACTCCGCGACAGCTGCTGCGCCTGCTCTTCCAGCGATGCCGCGGCGGCCGCTGACTCCTGTACCAGCGCCGCGTTCTGCTGCGTCACGCCGTCCATTTCCGTCACGGCCTGGCCTACCTGACCAATCCCGCGGCTTTGCTCTTCAGACGCGACCGAGATCTGCTCCATCAGCGCGTTCACTTTATTCACCGATGAAATAATTGAATCAATCACCTCGCCCGAACGATTCACCAGCTCGGCACCATTCTTCACGCTGGAAACGGACTGGGCGATAAGGCCTTCAATATCCTTTGCGGCAACCGCGCTTTTCTGCGCCAGCGTCCGCACCTCGCTCGCCACCACCGCGAAGCCTCGCCCCTGCGTGCCTGCACGCGCCGCTTCGACCGCAGCGTTCAACGCCAGAATATTGGTCTGGAAAGCAATGCTGTTAATGACGCTGGTAATATCCTCGATGCGCTTAGAGTTCGAGGCGATGGTATTCATCGTCTGGATCACTTCGCGGGTAACGGCCTCCCCGGTATGGGCGTTCTTCACCGCGTCCTGTACCAGCTTCCCGGCCTGGAAAACATTGTCCGTATTATTCGCCACGGTTGCGCTCAGCTCCTCCATGCTGGCCGCCGTCTGCGTCAATGCAGAAGCCTGTTGTTCAGTACGCGAAGCGAGATCGCTATTCCCGGAAGCAATTTCCTGCGCCGCGTAGGTCACGGTGTGGCTTGCGTCACGCACCTGGGCAAGGGTAGAGAGCAGCGCCTGGCGCATCTGCTCCATTGACCCCATCAGACGATCGATTTCATTCCCGGAACGACCCTTCACCGGTACAGGGATATCCAGCTTGCCGGCTGCGATCTGGCTGCAGTGTTCGCGCGCCAGGTCCACCGGCGCAAATACGAAGCGCTTCATCAGCACGCTGACCGCGATAATCACCAACACAAACAGCAGAGCAAAGCCTGCGATAATCGCCAGGCCGAAAACGAAGTTGCTGCGCGCATCCTCGTTCAGGCTTTTGGCGTATTTCTGGTGCACGGAGAGGACCTGGTCGAGCACAATTTCATACTGACGATCGAGCCCGGATAACGCGGGAATAAGCGCGTTAAATTTCGAGACATCGTGCGCGGCGGCCGCGTTAATCAGCGGCTCAAGCCCCTGGTTGCGGTAGTTCTGCCAGGCGTCCTGATAGGCACTGACCAGCGGTGCCTCATCCGTCAGGCGCGGTTCGTCCATAAAGGCCGCAAAGGCGTGGTCGGCTTTGGTCAGCGCCTCTTTGACGGCCGCCAGTTTCGCAGACTGGTCTGCTGCGTCACCCGCCTCTACCATCTTCACGTACTCCATTACCCTCACGCGCAGCGTGCGGCTATGGTTGATGGGATCGATAATTGACAAGACGACCTGAATTTCTTTATTCACGTTATCCAGGGAGTTATTACTTTTGATGATGAGCCCAACGCTGGTGATGGTGCTGGCTACAAAGAAAAATAACAAGGATAACAATACGATAAGTGACGATTTCTTCAACGACATAAAACACCTCAGGGAAATAATTTCCCTTTGGTTATCGGCTGATTCAGATCTTTAATTAATTAAAGTTATTGAAGTATCCGTCAGCCGGTCACCTTTTACTCTGCTGCTTTAAAACGTCGCTGAAGGGTGGCATCCAGCTTCCGCTGCAGCGGCTCCGGCGTTTCACCTTCGATCAGTTTGCCTATCAGGTCAAAGCAGTGCCATGCCAGCTGGCGGTTATCCTGGCGGATGGTATCAATGGGAAGGGAGAGCGAGTCATATAAATAATGATCGTCAAAGCTCGCCAGCCGCATGTCGCTTTGCAGAAGGTTGTGCTGGCCCATGTAGCGCAACACCCCTTCCAGCAGACCGCAGGCGGCGGTGAAGAGTGCTTGAGGCGGGCGGCCCAGTCGCGCGCACAGCTCGGCAAACATCTCATACCCGGAGCTCGGGTGATAATTACCATGAATGATCCACTCCGGGCGCAGCTCGACGTTAGCCTCGCGCAGGCCCTGCTTAAAGCCTTCCAGGCGGTCTCGCGTCGGGGAAAGCCGCGGCTGGCCGCCGAGGAAATAGATCTCATCCGGATGCTGACGCGCAATGTCGGCCACCAGGGCCGCCGTCGGGGTAATGGAATCGGTGATGACCAGCGGCAGAGTGCTGTCGTTCATGTGGCGATCGAAGAGGACCACGGGCAGCTGTTCGCTCAGTTTCTGATAGTCGGCATCATTGAGCATGCTGGAGGCGACAATCAGACCGTCAACCTGGCGCGCAACCATATTGTTCACCACCACGGTCTCCTGCCCCGGATTTTCATCGCTGCAGGAGATGAGCAGCTGAACGCCCGCCTCACGGCACAGCGTCTCCAGCTCGTGAGAAAACACCGCAAAACCGTAGTTGGTGATTTCGGGGACGACCAGACCAATGGTGTGGCTGCGGTTATCACGCAGCGAACGCGCGTGAATGCTGGGCTGGTAGTGATGCTCTTTCGCAATCGCCATCACGCGTTCGCGGGTCTCTTCCGCGACGCGAAGCTCTTTGCTGCGTCCGTTAAGTACCAGGCTGGCGGTGGCTTTTGAAACCCCCGCCAGCTCCGCGATATCTTTTATTGTGACGCGCTTTGTTTTTCTCACCACGTTCGATCCGGCTGCCAAAACCTCTATTCTATCATGCAGCTGCGCAGCGACCAGTAGCGTAATGTGATATTGGACGCACCTTCGAAACGTATCTGCGCGGGAGCGTCAGGAAAATAGCGGCTGCTCATCACCCCTTCACCCTCGTTAATGAAAATTTCCACGCTGGAGCGGTCGCAAAGAACGCGTAAATGGCGCACGTCTCCCAGCCAGTAGCGGGCCAGCGTTTCGCCCGTTTGCAGACTGGCGCGCTCCAGACGAACTCCGTTCTTTTCAACGATGAGGCGCAGCGCGCCGGCGAAATCTACCGTTACGCACGGGGCGATAAGCTCAAACTCAAGCCGCGCCGCATTCAGAATGGGCGCATCGCTGGCGTAACCCTGCCACTGACGTTCGGCCTCTCGCAGCCGTTGCAGCTCGCGGACGGGTGTTTGCCACAGCCTGCCGTCGCGATACCGCAGCTCTCGCGGGCAGGTCATCTGATGGATCCAGCCCTGCGCACGCGTTGGCTGGAGCATCTCCTCTCCGTCCGGTACGCCCATCCAGCCGATCAGGATCCGTCTCCCGTCTTCTGCAAGCGCCGTTTGCGGGGCATAGAATTCAAACCCCGCGTCCAGCTCGCCTAACGCGCCGTGCTCAAACGTGGCCCGTTCATAGTCAAACGCCCCGCTCATCCAGGCCGCCGGATAGGTGTTCAGGTAGCGATGCGGCTCGCGCGCCAGCCCCTGCGGACAACAGATCAGAACATGCGTCCCATCGAGCGCAAACAGGTCAGGACACTCCCACATGTACCCGGCATCCTCAAGGCCATTAAGGCCATGTCCGGCAATCTCCCCGCAGGGCTGCCAGCTGTGCAGGTCTTCGGAGCGAAACAGCAGCACTTTGCCGCGCTGCTGCCAGTCCTGCGCCCCGAGCACCATGTACCATATGCCCTCATGCTGCCAGACTTTCGGGTCGCGAACGTGCCCGGTATAGCCTTCCGGCAGCGCCAGCACCGGACCGCATTTTTTGAAGCTTCCGTCCTCCTGCTCCTCGGCCAGACACTGCCATGCAGTGCGGCTGCCGTCGTCGAACTTTACGTTGCCGGTATAGCACAGCGTCAGCACGCCGCGGTTGTCCACGGCGCTGCCGGAGTAACACCCGTTGCGGTCATACTCTTCGTCCGGCATCAGGGCCAGCGGCTCGTGATGCCAGTGAACCAGGTCATCCGAACGCCAGTGTCCCCAGCATTTGTAGCGATGATCGCAGCCCAGCGGATTCCACTGGTAAAACAGATGGTAGCGCCCGGCAAAGAAGATAAAACCGTTGGGATCGTTCATCAGCCCCGTCACGGGCGCCAGGTGCCACTGCGGATAATGGCTGTCCGCCAGCGCGCGCGGCAGGCCTTTCATGACGGCCTGCAGCACGGCAGGCCAGCGCGAGGGGAGCGTCATTATTCAGAGTCCGTTTTATATTTCAGCAGCAGGGAGACGGTAAAGGCGACGCCGAAGGCAATCACCATACCGATAATATAGTTAAGCAGCGAGCTGGCCTGTACGATCGCCATTCCGGGGATAGCGGTCAGCCCGACGGCGGTCATATACACGTGGACCGATACCACCCAGGCCCCGCCCGCCGCGCCGCCGATCAGCGCAGCGATAAACGGTTTCACAAAGCGCAGGTTGATACCGAATATCGCCGCTTCGGTGATACCCAGCATGGCGGAAAAGGCCGACGGTAAGGTAATGGCCTTGATCTTCACATCCTTCGTTTTAAACCATACCGCAAGACACGCGCCGCCCTGCGCGACGTTCGCCATTGCCCAAATCGGCAGCAGGAAGTTGACCCCAATCGACGGATTCCCCAGCAAACCGGCTTCGATGGCGTGGAAGCTGTGGTGTATCCCGGTGATCACAATCACCGAATACAGGCCGCCAAACAACAGCCCGGCCAGCCAGCCCGCGTGTGCAATCAGCGTGCTCAGGATGAACGAGATGCCGTCGCCCAGCGCGCGTCCGGCGGGGCCGATGATCAGCAGCGCAATAAAGCCGGAAATAATGACGGTGAGAAACGGCGTCAAAATCAGATCTAACGCATCCGGGATAACGCGACGAAGATTTTTTTCCACGATGCTCATAAACCAGACGGCCAGCAGCACGGGAAATACGGTGCCCTGGTAGCCAATCATAGCGATCTCAAAACCGAAAAAGTTCATGGTGTGGAAGCCGGACGCCACGCCCCAGGCGTTGGTCAGCGCCGGGTGGGTTAAAATCCCGCCCAGCGTTGCGCCCAGATAGGGGTTGCCGCCAAATTCACGCGCGGCGGTGAAGCCAATCAGGATCGGCAGGATGATAAACGCCGCCGAGCTGCACATATCCAGCATGATGTAGAGCGCGTTGTCCGCATTGACCCAGCCGTAGGTTTTCACCATGCCCAGCAGGCCCATCAGCAAACCGGACGCCACAATGGCAGGAATGATCGGCACAAAGATGTTAGACAGCAGGCGCGCAGCGCGCTGGAACGGGTTGAGCTTGCGCGCCGCAATATCAGCCGCTTCGGATTTGCTGGATTCGCCGATCCCGGCTTCCTGAATAAACGCGGCATACACCTTATTCACCACGCCCGTGCCAAAGATCACCTGCATCTGGCCCGCGTTATGAAAACACCCTTTCACGCCGTCAACCTTGCCGATAGCCTCGCGATCGGCGAGCGCATCATCGACCAGCACCAGACGCAGCCGCGTTGCGCAGTGCGCGGCGCTGGCGATGTTTTCTTTGCCGCCGAGCAGCGGGATGAGCTCGCGGGCAATGTTATTAAAATCCATAGATACCTCTGCCTGACGTCATTTTTATGATATTCGAAACGCCCCCGCGGCGCGGGAGCGTGGAGGGCTAGAACCAGGTCTCCATCTGAACCCCAAAGTTCCATTCCCCGCCCGCGTTGAAGCCGCTGCTGCCAAAGGCATCATCGCTGGCGTAGTTATCCAGTTTGCTGCTCCAGTCCATCCAGGTCGCGAACAGGCGCAATTCCGGACGGCTGAAGAAATCACCGATCTTGCCTGCCTTCAGCGTCGGGGCAAAGGTCAGCTTGTAGAAGCTGCCGTTTACCGCACTGCGATCCTTGTAGCCTTCCGGATTTAAATCCATGTACTGGTAGCTGCCCTCAAACGCGAGCACGAAATTCTGCGTAACCTCTTTAATCAGGCGGGTGTTGAGCGTAACCCACTCATAGCTATCGCCTTTGACGTAACGATCTTTACTGCTCTGCGCCAGCACCGCGGGCGCGATATGCCATCCGCCGCCGAGCGGCGTGACGCCGTAACTTGCAAAGCGCCAGGTATCGGCATCAGACAGCAGCGCACCATCAGAACCGATGCTTTTCACCTCTGCCCCCAGCCCGTGGCCGTACAGCAGCGCCGTTTTGGCCGACCCTTCGCGCACGCCGTAGAAGCTTTCGTTGTGCAGGCCGACAAGGGCATGTACGCCGTTATTGGCCGCGTCGGTTTTCACCGGATCGCCGTTACCGTCCTTGCGGTCGTCATTATCTTTTGCCCGCAGGCCGCTTACCATCACCTGGACCGGCCCGGCGAAGTGGTTCATGCTGAGGATGTAGTTCTGAACGTTGTTGTCGATCTCCTCCTCGCTGCCGAAGTTACGCCCGTATATCGAGAAGTTACTGCGCAGCGAGTCGTTCCACTTCACGTCATAGACGCCGCCGCCGGTACCGGCGAGGAACACCACGTCGGAGTCCAGCCAGTGAATGTCAAAGTTGTCGCGGTCAAAACGTTTACCCGCCCAGAAGGTGCTGCCCTTCAGCGCCCCGCTGAAATCTGGCAAATTGCCCAGTTCCGCAAACGCCTGGCGAATGTTGAGGTCGCTGCTGTCGGCAGACCAGTCGTTATAGGTTTTCTGTCCGTCGGCAAGCATCGCTTTGAAGCGCGTTGTCGCACCGTTGTCCAGCGTCTGCTTGTGCTCCACGTTCAGCTCAACGTAGGTATCCGCTTCATTGCCGAGACGCCCAATCGCCCCGCCGGTTTCCCCCGCTGGCGTCAGGTAAGGGCCGCTTTTGCTGCTCGACGCCGCATCGTTCATCAGCAGGCCCGAGCGGGCGTAGCCGTGGAACTCAAACCCGCTGCTCAGATCGGCTTTCTTTTCCAGTACGGCGGTACGTTGTGCCACCTCCTGCGCTGAGGTCTGCGCCTGCTGCTGGGCTGCCACCAGCTGCTGCGTTTTTTGTTCCGCCACCGTTGCGCGCTTTTCAGCAACCTGCGCGCGGGTTTCCGCGTCCTGCAACCGCTGCTCCAGCGCCGCGAGGCGAGATTCAATACTTGTCATATCCGTTTGGGCGAAAACAGAGGTACTGCCGGCCAGCATGCCTATCATCACGGCAAGTCTGCGTTTTTTATACATTTTGTCGCATCCCTAAAAGAGGTGTTTGATCGTTGCTAAATTGCTAAACCGGTTTAGGTTGATGATACTAAACCTGAGGATTTTGGATCGGCAACATTTTTTGCTAAACCGTTTTAGTAAGTGTGATCGGGGCGACAATTCAGGCCGCCGGGCGGCGGCCATTGAGAGGGAATTACAGCTCGTGATGGTAAGGCAGCGCGGTCATGGCGCCTTTCGCCGTGGTGGCGAGCGCGCCGCAGCGCTGCGCTAAGGCAAGGATCGGGGCAATGTCGGTTACGGCTGTACCCGCCCCGGCCAGGCCGAACAAAAGCCCTGCAACGAAGGCGTCTCCGGCACCGGTTGTATCAACGCAGTTGACCGGCGCAGCGGGATAGTGAATCGTCTTGCCCTCATGCCAGGCCGTGACCCCCTCTTTCCCCTGCGTGACCAGCACCAGGCCGGCAGTACAGGTGCGCATGAACGCCGACAGCCCCTCCTCAACAAACGCATTGCCCGTCAGGAACGCCAGTTCTTCAACGGAGAGTTTCACCACGTCCGCACGGGCTAACGCCTGCTCGAGGCATCGGCGCAGCTCGACGTCATCGTTCCAGAGATCGGCGCGGATATTCGGGTCAAAACTGACGAAGCCACCGGCCTTTTTTATGTCCGCCATCGCCTGCAGCGCCGCGGAACGGCTGGGTTCAGCGCTCAGCGCAATCGAACAGACGTGCAGCCACTCGCCGGCCTGAAATGGCGGGAGATCGCCAGACTCCAGGAACAAATCGGCACTCGGACGAACCATAAAGGTGAACGACCGCTCGCCCTGTTCGTCCAGGTCAACCACCACGGTCGACGTGCGATGCGCCGGGTCGCGCCGCATCCACTGCACGTCAACCTGCTCGCTGGCTAGCGTTTTTTGCATGAACCGTCCGAAAGGATCGTCGCCTACCCGGCCTATAAACGCGCTGTTACCGCCCAGACGGGCAATGCCTACCGCGACGTTGGCCGGCGCGCCGCCGGGGCACTGCAGCAGCCTACCTTCGCCATCCGGCAGGAGATCCACTACCGCATCCCCAAGCACCCAGATTCTCTCCATGTCATCTCCTTAGCTAAACTGTGTTAAACCGTTTTAGCTATTTAAGCACAGGCGCGATGAAGGGGAAACAGAATTGCGCTAACGCGCCAGATGGGGCCAGCTAATATCGCCCACGCCGTTGAGCTGCGGTCGGGCAAACAGGAAGCCCTGGAAGCGGCGAATTCCGGCTGACTCAAGCCAGCACCACTCCTCCATCTTCTCAATGCCTTCCGCCACAAGGGTGATTTCAAGATCGGTACAGCAGCTCACAATCGACTTCACAATCGCCTGTTTTGGGCCGCTCAGATGGATGTTGCTGACGATTTCGCGATCGATCTTAATTTTATCCGGCTGGAATTTTGTCAGAAGAGAAAGCCCCGCGTACCCGGAACCGAAATCATCGATCGCCAGACCAATGCCTTCGGCGCGCAGCTGTTTGATGGCGCTATTAAACTTGTTGAAGCCGGAAATCATCTCGTTTTCGGTCACTTCAACCACCACCTGCTCCGGCTGAAGGCCGTGTTTCTTGATCTGCGTGACAAGAAACTCCACTGCGCCAGGCACGTTGACCAGTGACATCGGCAGCAAATTCACCGCAATCTTATGCCCCCCAATGCCCAGCTTTTCGGCAAGCGCAAAAGCGTAGGCCTTGGTCTGGAGATCCACCTCGTAGATCTTGTTCTGGTCGAGCGTATTGAAGAAATGCTCCGGGCTGCCGCCGTCGTTGCCGCGAATCAGGGCTTCGAGCGAGCTGATTTTGCCTTCGGAAGGTTCGACTATCGGCTGGAAGGCGAACTGACAGGCCTGATCGGGGATTAGCCCTATTCTCTCGCCAAACGGCAAATGCTCACGCGTGAGCGTCCATTTATCCGCGTCAATGCGTATGCCTGTCAGCGAGGTGTTCTTTCCGGTGATAAACGACTGAATAAATTTAAACACCCGATCGTCAGATGTGAGGTAGCTTTCAAGCTTGCTGTAGTGAAGGACCGAATGAAGCACCTCTTTTGGCGAGGTGACTTCTAGATCAAACAACAACATACCCACGTTCTCAAAACGTCTGCGGGGGCCGTAGTCACGCATCAGCTCAACCACGCCCGTGTGGCGTTTATCTTCGCGGATCTTATTGAAAAGTTTTACCACGCTCTCTTCCGCGCCTTCGAGAATTTGTAAAACCTCGTGGCCATTAGAAAGCAGTATGCCGGTAATGTTTAACCCCGTATTGCGGATCCTGGCCCGCTCGACCAGCGCAGCAAGCTGCGCGGATCGGCAGGATGCATTCAACTGGCTTCGATATATGAGTGTAGTCAGCACAGAAAGAGATCCCGATGTGAGGCATACGCCTATAAGCTATGCCTTAGCATACGTCAACGGGACCGAATAATATATCAATCCCGCAAATGATTCGCCGCGTGGCTCTCTGCGTCAATCCGCCCGTTTATTCGCTCGACCATATAGCCGTAAAAGGGGTTCGACGTGACGCGCATCAAGGCCTCTTTTCCCACGCTCAGCACGGAGGTTTCCCCCCACAGCGCAATCGTGCCGAGGCTGATGCCGTAACGGTTTTTTATCTGAGGATCTCGGCCATACAGGTCATCATCAGGTGGAAAAGGCACGGCGACGTGCGATAACGAATAGACGTCCTGCGGGTAGGCGACCTGAAGCGGCAGGATCTTTTCCTGCGTGGAATCTGCAGGGGTTATTTTCGCGACGGTCTCGAAACCGTCTGCCCGGGCGTTGGTAATCACGGTCACGCCGTAGCGCCGCTGCGCTGCGGGCAGCAGATCGGTGAGCGCCGTCCAAGACGAGGGTTTAAACAGCGGGCGGAAACTGGCGGCCTGATTGATATCAAACACCACCAGTTCGCTGCCGTTTTTCGGGAGCTGGTCAAAAAGCTCGGTCACCACCGCCCGCGTGCTTACGGTCGAATCCATCACCGACTGGAACGCCAGTACCGGAGGCAGCGCGGCGAGTTTGTTCTCCCGCGCGTCCCGGCTAAGCTGCTGCTGCAGCGCCTGCGTGAGTAGCCAGGACTGGCGCGCCGCATTGACCGGGAACGAGTTATATTTGTAAGGATTATATTCCGGAGCAATGTTCAGCCACGCGGCTTTCGCAAACGCCGGTAAAATGGCGGGCAGCCCAGCAAAGCCGGCAAAACGAGCGAACGCGGTAACACCCACCATCGGAGAGAGCAGCACCAGCTGCTGAGGCTTGCGAAGCGTCGGAGAGTCGAGCGCGTCAAGGGCATATTTCAGCGCCAGCGCCCCGCCGTTGGAATAGCCCACCAGATGCAGGGGAACCTCGTCTCCCGCCAGACGGGTGGCTTCGCGCACGGCCAGGCGCGTCGCCGCCTGCCACATCTCCCAGTCAACATTCGTGAGCGCGCCTGGCGCGGTCCCGTGTCCCGGCAGCCGGGGAACCACGGCGACAAATCCCTTCTGCTGATAATCACGCGCGATATGCTTAACGCTGTAAGGCGAATCCGTTAGCCCGTGCAGCAGCACCACGGCCCCGCGCGGCGTTCCTTCCGGCATCAGTACAAACGAACGGTTAGCGTCGGGTGAGAATTTCCCCGGCCACACCAGGCTCTGGCGGTAGTACCGGTTCAGCGGCGTACGCTCATCCCCTGCCGTCTTTGCCGTTACCGCCGCGTCCAGATCGCTGAAGATGGCGTTCTCGCGGGCGACGTATTGCGCATAGCTCGCGCGATCCATCTCCTGCACGGTCAGCTCGTCCGCGCGCCAGGTGTGCCAGAGATGCAGTTCCGGGCCCTGCTGGGAGAGATAAACCCGCACCGCAAGCAGCACGAACAGAATAATCCCCAACACCATTGCGATTTTCTTTGCCAGAACGATGACGCGCACGCTTACCCGCCAGGGCCAATTCGCCATGCCGATATCCCTTTCTTATTCACATTGCTTACAGCTTAACAAAAATGTGAAGGCACTGGCGTATTCATCAAATATCCCTGCACAGCCTTAGACAGTGCACCAAAAGTGAACCAGGCTGCACAAATGTTGATCATCAGTTAAATAAATATTGCATTAACTTTGCCGCGCAGCGGGTTTAGCCCGCTCTGCCAACATGGCACGCGTCCTGCATTGTTAATCACATAACAGAAATCCGGCATTTGACAGCCAGTTAACAGCGAGGCGGTATGACATCACAACCCGAAATGTTGCGGCGTATCGAAGCGACGTTCAGCCAGCTCACGCCCACTGAAAAACGCGTGGCGAGCTGGATGCTGGCGCATGCCGGGCAGATCCCCTTCGAGACGGCAGAAAGCGTGGCGCTGGCAACCGGCACCAGCGGGATTACGGTCGGGCGATTCCTGCGCAGGCTGGGATACCGCAATCTTGACGATGCCAAGAAAAGCCTGCGCGATCCGTATCAGCCCTGGGGCATGAACGACCGCCTTGATTCCTGGCAACAGCAGCAGCCGTTGTCAGGCCGCGTGCAGCACTCCCTCTCGCTGGAGGTGGAGGCGATTACGGATGTTTATCAGCTGGCGCAAAGCGACATATTTCGACGGGTTGTCCATCGGCTGACGCATGCGGATGCCGTCTTCGTGCTCGGTATTCAGTCAACGCGCGGCATAGCCAACGCGTTCTTCAGCCATCTGGAATATCTGCGCCCTCGCGTCAGCTACTCCGAAGGGCTGTCCGGGAGCTGGGTAGAGTCGCTGAACTCCGGTTTTGCGCATCCCTATGTCGTTCTGACGGATACCCGCGCGTACTCCGCCATTGCCCGCCAGTACTGCCGGGTGGCGACGGAGAAAGGGGTTCAAATGGCGCTGATCACCGATATCTGGTGTCCATGGGCGCGGGATTACCCCCTTGATTTATTACAGGTTAAAACCGATACCGGCCATTTCTGGGATTCGCTGGCTCCGGTGAGCTGCCTGTTCAACCTGCTGCTGTCGGGCGTAGTCGAAGCATTGGGCGATGCCCTGCCTGACCGCCTGGCGGTAAACCGACAACTACAGCAAGAGTTTGGTCAATTCGAACGCTAAAGGAGCGCAGCTATGCCCGATGAGAGTGAACTGATAGACGTGGCAAAAACCTTTCCCACGCTGCATATCGACCTCAAATACGCCACCGCCGACAATATCACCGGTCGGCCAATTTATCAGGAGGCCCGGTGTCTGCTGCATACCGATGCCGCTACCGCGCTGGCGAAAGCCATCGGCATTGCAACGCTGGCAGGCCTGAAGCTGGTGGTGTACGACGCCTATCGCCCGCAGCAGGCGCAGGCGCAGCTCTGGGACGCCTGCCCGAACCCGGAATACGTGGTCGACGTGGCCATCGGCTCCAATCACAGCCGCGGGACCGCCATCGACGTGACGCTGATGGATAATGACAACAACGTGCTGGATATGGGGGCCGGGTTTGATGAAATGCACGATCGCTCTCATCCCTACCATCCCTCCGTTCCTCCCCATGCCCAGCGTAACCGCCTGCTGCTCAACGCCATTATGTTTGGCGGGGGCTTTGTGGGGATCGGCAGCGAATGGTGGCATTTCGAACTGCCCCAGGCGGCGAGCTACCCCCTTCTTGACGATCGTTTCGACTGTTTTCCCCTGACGCACACGTCCCTTTAACTCTGGAGCACTGCCATGAAAACAACGCTTCTTACGTCCCTGATTGCCGCCACGCTGGCGCTGAGCGCCCCGGCTGCGCTGGCTGCCGTCCCGAAAGACATGCTGGCGATCGGCAAAGCGGCAGATCCGCAAACGCTCGACCCGGCGGTAACCATCGATAACAACGACTGGACGGTGACCTACCCGTCCTATCAGCGTCTGGTGAAGTACAAGCCGGGCACCACCGAGGTCGAGGGGGATCTGTCGACGGGCTGGAAAGCGTCCGAAGACCAGAAGGAGTGGACCTTTACCCTGACGGATAACGCAACATTCTCTGACGGCACCCCGGTCACCGCCGAGGCGGTCAAGCTCTCGTTTGAGCGTCTGCTGAAAATCGGCCAGGGGCCGTCGGAAGCGTTTCCAAAAGATCTCAGGATTGAGGCGGTGGATGACCGCACGGTGAAATTTACCCTCAGCCAGCCGTTTGCCCCCTTCCTTTACACGCTGGCGAACGACGGCGCCTCCATCATTAACCCGGCGGTGCTGAAGGCCAATGCCGCCGACGATGCGCGCGGCTATCTGGCACAGCATACCGCCGGTTCCGGGCCGTTTATGCTGAAAAGCTGGCAAAAGGGGCAACAGCTGGTGCTGGTGCCTAACCCGCACTGGCCGGGCGACAAGCCGCACTTCAAGCGCGTTACGGTAAAAATCATCGGCGAGAGCGCGTCGCGGCGCCTGCAGCTTTCTCGTGGGGATCTGGACATTGCCGATTCTCTGCCGGTGGATCAGCTTTCCGCCCTGAAGCAGGAAGGCAAGGTGGCTGTTGCGGAATATCCCTCCCTGCGCGTGACCTACCTGTACCTCAACAACGGCAGAGCGCCGATGAATCAGGTCGATTTGCGCCGCGCGGTTTCCTGGGCGACGGACTATGAGGGCATGGTGAAAGGCATACTCAGCGGCAACGGCAAGCAGATGCGCGGCCCGATCCCGGACGGCATGTGGGGCTTCGACGCCAGCGCAATGCAGTACAGCTACGATGAGGCCAAAGCCAAAGCGGCGCTGGAGAAGGTCAAAGATAAACCGGCCAGCCTGACCTTCCTCTACTCCGACAACGATCCTAACTGGGAGCCCATCGCCCTTTCCACCCAGGCCAGCCTCGGCAAGCTCGGCATTAGCGTCAAGCTGGAAAAACTGGCGAACGCCACCATGCGCGACCGGGTAGGTAAAGGCGATTACGACATCGCCATTGGTAACTGGAGCCCGGACTTTGCCGATCCGTACATGTTCATGAACTACTGGTTTGAGTCGGACAAAAAAGGCCTGCCGGGTAACCGCGCGTTCTATGAAAACAGCGATGTTGATGCCCTGCTGCGGGCGGCGCTGAAAACCACCGATCAGGCGGAGCGCACGAAGGATTATCAGCAGGCGCAGAAAGTGGTAATCGACGAGGCGGCCTACGTTTATCTGTTCCAGAAAAACTACCAGCTGGCGATGAACAAAGAGGTCAAAGGCTTCACCTTTAACCCCATGCTCGAGCAGGTGTTCAACATCGCGACCATGAGTAAATAATGATTTCGCCGGGGGAAAGCGTATGACGTTCTGGAGCATTGTGCGCCAGCGCTGCTGGGGGTTACTCCTGGTGGTGGCCGGTGTCTGTATCATTACTTTTATTATTTCACACATGATCCCCGGCGATCCGGCGCGTCTTTTAGCCGGTGACCGCGCCAGCGATGAAATTGTGCAGAGCATCCGCCAGCAGCTGGGGCTGGATCAGCCGCTCTATGTTCAGTTTGGCCGCTACGTTGAGGCGCTTGCCCACGGTGATTTAGGAACCTCTATCCGCACCGGTCGTCCGGTTGCGGAAGATTTAAAGGCCTTTTTCCCCGCGACGCTCGAGCTGGCGTTTTGCTCCCTGCTGCTGGCGCTGGTGATTGGCGTTCCCCTGGGCATACTGTCGGCGGTCTACCGCAACCGCTGGCTCGATCACCTGGTCCGGCTCATGGCGATGACCGGGATCTCCACGCCTGCCTTCTGGCTGGGGCTGGGGGTCATCGTCCTGTTCTACGGGCAGCTGCAGATCCTGCCGGGCGGCGGCAGACTGGACGACTGGCTCGACCCACCCGCCCACGTTACCGGCTTTTATATGGTTGATGCCCTGCTGGAAGGCAACGGCGAGGTCTTCTTTAACGCCGTGCAGCACCTGATTTTACCCTCGCTAACGCTGGCGTTTGTGCATCTTGGCATTGTCGCGCGTCAGGTACGCTCGGCGATGCTGGAGCAGCTCAGCGAGGACTACATCCGCACCGCCCGCGCCAGCGGCCTGCCGGGCTGGTATATCGTCCTGCGCTACGCCCTGCCGAACGCGATGATCCCCTCGATTACCGTTCTCGGGCTGGCGCTGGGCGACCTCCTCTACGGCGCGGTACTGACCGAGACCGTTTTTGCCTGGCCGGGAATGGGCGCCTGGGTGGTGACCTCTATTCAGGCACTCGATTTCCCTGCCGTCATGGGTTTTGCGGTGGTGGTTTCGCTGGCCTACGTGTTTGTTAACCTGGTGGTCGATCTGCTGTATCTGTGGATTGACCCGCGAATCGGGCGCGGAGGTGCCGAATGATGCTGACTCAGGAAACGCCCGTCCCCGAAAAGACCGAAAAACCGCGCATCGACTGGGCAAAGCTGTTCTGGATGCTGCGCAAGAGCCCGCTCACGCTGGTTGGCGGCGTTATTATGATCCTGATGCTGCTGCTGATGGTCACTTCGCCGTGGATCGTCCCGCACGACCCAAACGCGCTGGATCTGACCGCCCGGCTGCAGGCGCCTTCCGCTCAGCACTGGTTTGGCACCGATGAGGTCGGGCGCGATCTGTTTAGCCGGGTGCTGGTCGGCAGCCAGCAGTCCATCACCGCCGGGCTGGCGGTAGTGGCGATTGCAGGCGGGATCGGTTCGCTGCTGGGGTGTCTGTCCGGCGTGCTGGGCGGGCGCGGTGACGCCATGATTATGCGGATAATGGACATTATGCTCTCTATCCCCTCGCTGGTACTGACCATGGCGCTGGCGGCCGCGCTAGGCCCGAGCCTGTTCAACGCCATGCTGGCAATTGCCATTGTGCGCATCCCCTTTTACGTCCGCCTGGCGCGCGGGCAAACGCTGGTGGTGCGTCAGTTTACCTACGTGCAGGCCGCGCGCACCTTTGGCGCCTCGCGGTGGCATTTGATCAGCTGGCACATCCTGCGCAACGCCCTGCCTCCGCTGATCGTGCAGGCCTCGCTGGATATCGGCAGCGCCATATTAATGGCCGCCACGCTGGGATTTATCGGCCTCGGCGCCCAGCAGCCCACCGCAGAATGGGGCGCGATGGTCGCTGTCGGACGCAACTACGTGCTTGACCAGTGGTGGTACTGCGCCTTCCCCGGCGCGGCCATCCTCATCACCGCCGTCGGTTTTAACTTATTTGGTGACGGCATCCGCGACCTGCTGGACCCGAAATCAGGGGGAAGACAATGATGAGTGATTCGGTATTAACCATTGAAGATTTACACCTGAGCTTCCCGATTTATCGCGGTGACGTCCACGCGCTCAACCATGTTTCGCTGGAGATTAAGCGGGGCGAAATTGTCGGCGTGGTGGGCGAATCCGGCTCGGGGAAGTCGGTCACGGCGATGCTGGCCATGCGCCTGCTGCCGGAAGGAAGCTACCGGGTTCACCACGGGCAGGTCACGCTGCTGGGTGAAGACGTGCTGAACGCCACGGAGAAACAGCTCCGCCAGTGGCGAGGCGCAAAAGTGGCGATGATTTTTCAGGAGCCGATGACGGCGCTTAACCCTACCCGGCGCATCGGTAAGCAGATGGTTGAGGTGATCCGCCAGCACCAGCCGCTCTCCCGCCGGGACGCGCAGCAAAAGGCCATTAGCCTGCTGGAGGAGATGCAGATCCCGGACGCGGCAGAGGTGATGGATCGCTATCCGTTTGAGCTTTCCGGCGGGATGCGCCAGCGGGTGATGATCGCTCTCGCGTTCTCCTGCGAGCCAGAGCTGATTATTGCGGATGAACCAACGACGGCGCTGGACGTGACCGTGCAGCTACAGGTCCTGCGTTTGCTTAAGCATAAAGCCCGCGCCAGCGGGACGTCGGTGCTGTTTATCAGCCACGATATGGCGGTTGTTTCACAGCTTTGCGACCGAACGTACGTGATGTACGCGGGAAGCGTGATTGAAAGCGGCAGCACGCAGACCCTGATCCACCATCCGGTTCATCCCTATTCCATCGGCCTGCTGCAGTGCGCGCCGGAAAACGGCGCGCCGCGCGCCGCGCTGCCGGCTATTCCCGGTACGGTGCCCAACCTCAGCCAGCTTCCGCGCGGCTGCGCCTTTCGCGAACGCTGCTTCGCTGCGGGTGCGAAATGCGGTGAAACGCCGCGATTAATGCCCAACGGTGCGGACGGCCAACGGGCCGCCTGCTGGTATCCACAACGGGAGGAACACCATGTCTGATGTCCTGCTGGAACTCGATAGCGTGCACGTGAATTTTCCCGCGCGCAAAAACTGGCTGGGCCGCGTAACGGAACAGGTTCACGCCCTCAACGGAATGGACCTGCAGATCCGCCGGGGTGAAACGCTGGGCATTGTGGGGGAATCCGGTTGCGGAAAAAGCACGCTGGCGCAGCTGTTAATGGGGATGCTCAAACCGAGCGCCGGGGCCTGCCAGCGAACGCATCATGCAGGCGGGATGCAGATGGTGTTTCAGGATCCGCTCTCCTCGCTCGACCCGCGCCTGCCGGTCTGGCGGATTATCACCGAGCCGGTATGGGTACAAAAACGCAGCGGTGAGCGCGAGCGCCGCCGGCTCGCGGAAAGCCTGGCGCAGCTTGTCGGGATCCGCCCCGAGTATCTCGACCGCCTGCCGCACGCGTTTTCCGGCGGCCAGCGCCAGCGCATTGCCATCGCCCGGGCGCTGTCGTCTGACCCGGACATCATCGTGCTGGATGAACCGACCAGCGCGCTGGATATCTCCGTGCAGGCGCAGATCCTCAACCTGCTGGTGACGCTCCAGCAGCAGCGCAACCTCACCTACGTGCTGATCTCCCACAACGTCTCGGTGGTGAGGCACATGAGCGATCGCGTGGCGGTGATGTATCTCGGTCAGATTGTTGAACTGGGCACCGCCGCGCAGGTTCTGGTTCAGCCGCGCCACCCTTACACGCAGCTCTTGCTCGATTCCGTTCCCAGAACCGGCCAGCCGCTGGATGAGGGTCTGGCGCTGCGCAAAACGGATCTGCCCGGCAACAGACGCCTGCCCGCCGGCTGTTTTTTCCGCGACCGCTGCCCGCTGGCAGGACAGGGGTGCGAAATCCCGCAGGTGCTACAGCACACGGCCGATGGACGCGACGTTCGCTGCTGGCGTAAAGTCGGCTGATGCGCATTTTATTGATCCTGCTGTGCTCACCGGCGCTGGCCTGTGCGGCACAGCTTCTGCCTCCCGCAGGATTTACCCGGACCCTCCCGCACACCGAACGGGGAAGGTGCGTTGACCTGCCTGCGCCTTACACCGCTTCCCTCGAGTTTCACAGCAAATATGAGGGTTCGGACAGCGCCCGCGCCACGCTTAATCCTGAAGCGGAGCAGGCTTATCGCGCAGAAACGAAATCGATAACCGACTTTGAACGCGGCATCTCGCAGATGATCTGGCGATATAAGCGAAGCGGCGATCCCCTGACGTTGAGGTGTATTGTGTCAGGCTATCAGCGCTGGGCCGACGCGAACGCCCTCTCCTCCACGCAGGCTAACCATACCGGGCGTTCGATGCGTAAATGGGCGCTGGCCACGCTGGCAACCGGCTGGCTGGAGCTGAAGTTTATGCCCGGAAAACCGACCGGAGAGGCGGCGAGCATCGAAAGCTGGCTCGGGCGGCTGGCCGAGCAGGTGGTCAAAGACTGGGACGGTCTGCCGCTGGCAGAAACCAATAACCACAGCTATTGGGCGGCCTGGTCGGTGATGGCGACGTCCGTCGCGCTTAACCGACGAGATCTGTTTGACTGGTCGGTGAAAGAGTATCGGATTGCTGCCGGACAGATTGGCCACGACGGCACGCTACCGAACGAGCGCAAGCGGCGCGAGCGCGCCCTGGCCTATCATAATTATGCGCTACAGCCTTTGGTGATGATGGCGAGCTTTGCCCAGGCAAACCGCGTTGACCTGTTAGCCGAACACGACCGGGCCTTGCAGAGGCTTGCCTCGTACGTATTGCGCCACGATAAGCACGATCTTCAGTGGCTGGCGCCGTACTGCACGCTGGTAAAATGTGACAACGTCACGATATCGATGCGGGATGCGCAGCGTCCGCTGAAAGACCGCCGCCTTGGCGGCGATCTCACGGCGCTATACCCGCCTTAAATTTGGGCCATCCCACCATCAACAAACAGTTCGACGGCATTGATAAAGCTGGCGGCATCCGAGGCCAGGAACGCCACCGCTTTACCCACTTCGCCCGGCGCCCCAAGGCGACCCAGCGGCACCTGCGCGGCCAGCGCATCGTACAGCCCCTGACGATGTTCTTTCGGCACCAGATCACCCAACCCCGGGGTTTTGATCGGGCCAGGACTCACCACGTTGATGCGGATCCCGCGCCCCTGCAGGTCCAGCGCCCATGAGCGGGCGAAGTTGCGCACTGCCGCTTTACTGGCGCTGTACACGCTAAAGTTTGCCGTGCCCTTAACCGACACCGTTGACCCGGTGAGGATGATGGATGACCCGGCCGTCAGCAGCGGCAGCGCCTTTTGTACCGTAAACAGCACGCCGCGCACGTTGGTGCCGAAGATACGGTCAAACTGCTCCTCGGTGATCGCGCCTAATGGCAGCATGTCGCCGCCGCCCGCGTTGGCGAAGAGAATATCAAGCCGCCCTTCGTCTTTGGCTATGCGGGCATAAACCTCATCGAGGTCCGCAAGCTTAGAAACATCGGCACGGATCCCTACCGCTGATGAGCCAATTGCCGAGACCGCAGCGTCAAGCTCGGCCTGACGGCGGCCGGTGATGTAGACCTTAGCGCCCTGTGCCGCCAGCTCCTGCGCCGTGGCAAGACCAATACCGGTGCTGCCGCCGGTGACCAGTGCGATTTTTCCCGTGAGCGTCGTGTTCATGTTATTTACCTTGTGTAGAGGGTTTTAGGCTGCGAGCGACCTTTCGCCTGCGTTGAACAGACTGTAGCCCTTGCGGGATTAGTGAAAAACAGGCAAAAATGAAAATGACTATTCACACACAGAAATAATAAGAGGCAGCAGCGTGGACCAACTCATGGCGATGCGCGCCTTCGCGCGCGTAGTTGAAGCAGGGAGTTTTACCCGGGCGGCTGACTCGTTGAACATGCCGATCGCCACCCTGAGCAAGCTGGTGAAATCGCTGGAAGCGCATCTGGAAACCCGGCTGTTGCACCGCACCACGCGGCGCGTGGTCACTACGCCGGAGGGTAAGGAATATTACGAAAAGGCCTCGCGGGTTCTTATCGATATCGAGGATATCGACACCTCGTTTCGCGCGTCATGCTGTACGCCAAAAGGACATTTGCGGATTGACGTTGGCGGCTCAACGGCGCGGGACGTGCTGATCCCCCTTCTGCCGGACTTTATGCAGCGTAACCCGGATATCCGCATCGATCTGGGCGTAGCCGACCGTCCCGTCGATTTAATCAGCGGTAACGTTGACTGCGTGATCCGCGGTGGCCCGCTCGATGATTCCACCCTCATCGCCCGGCATATTGGTGAGGCCGAACTTCTCACCTGTGCGGCCCCCGGGTACCTCAAAAATCATGGCGTTCCGGCCTATCCGCAGGAGTTGCGCAACGGACATAAGCTTGTGAGCTATCTTTCACCCGTTACGGGGCGTGCCTTTCCGTTTCGCTTCAGGGAGAACGGCGAGGCGCTGGAAATTAGCGTACCGCACTACCTTGGAATCAACGAAAGTAATGCCCACCTGGCGGCTGCGGTAGCAGGCCTGGGAATTGTTCAGACGTTTGGTTATGCCGTTCAGTCTCACCTGCAGGCCGGCGCCCTGGTTGAGATCCTCCGCGACTGGCGTCCGAAGGCCTATCCTTTTCACGTTGTTTACCCCCAGAACCGCCATCTGACGCACCGCCTGAGGGTGTTTATTGCCTGGCTGGCCGAGGTGTTCCCTGCGGCGCTCAGAGGATAGCCGGGCACAGGCCCGGCTCAGGTTTAGTTCAGCGTGTAATCCAGCGTGATTTCAGCTTTCAGCAGCTGCGAAACCGGACAGCCCGCTTTTGCTTTCTGAATAATGCCGTCGAACTGCTGAGGATCGATGCCGGGCACCGTGACTTTACTTTGCAGCGCGACTTTACTGATGGCAAAACCGCTGTCGGTCTTATCCAGCGACACGTCCGCGGTGGTGTCAATGGAATCGGCAGTGTAGCCCGACTCGCCCAGCATCAGCGACAGCGCCATCGAGAAACAGGCCGCGTGCGCCGCGCCGATCAGCTCTTCCGGGTTGGTACCTTTCTCGCCTTCAAAGCGGGTGTTAAAGCCGTAAGGTTGTTGGTTAAGAACGCCACTCTCTGTAGAGACCGTCCCTTTCCCGCGCTTAATATCGCCAGACCAGTGTGCCGAACCGTGCTTATGAATCGTCATTCTTGCTCTCCTTTTGGCTTACAAAGGGTTAAGTATAGGACGCTAAGCGTATTTTGCAGGGAACACAGACGAGTCTTAACCGCCAAGAGCGTTCGCCAGGGCGTCAAGGAACACGCGCTGCGCCGCGGGCGGATAATCCCGAGACTGATAGATACCAAAAATACCGATAGGCTTCGGCGTGAGCGCGGTTAGCACCGGCACCAGGCGGCCTTGCGCTAGCGCCTCCTGAGCCTCGCGTTCCGGCAGCATGGCAATCCCGCAGTGGTTAATCGCGGCGTCCATCAGCAGGGAGGAGATACTGGCGCTCAAATTCCCCTTTACCGCCGTCGAGACGGCATTGCCTTCTGCCGTAATAAAATTCCACGACTGCCCGGCAAAGAAGCTGTAGTGCAGGCAGTTGTGCCGGGCTAAATCCTCCAGCTGCTCGGGAATACCGTGCGTAGCGAGATATTCCGGTGAAGCACAGAGCACCGAGCGGCACTCTCCCAGCCTGCGGGCAATCATCCCCGGCTCCGGGTTATCCGTAATGCGGATCGCAACGTCGATTCGCTCTCCCACCAGGCTTACCGGGTGGTTGTTGACGTCCAGCTCGATTCGCAGCTGAGCATAGCGCGACAGAAGATCCGGCAGCACCGGGGCGATAATCTGCATGGCGGTAAAGTGCGCGCAGGCCACCCGCAGCGTGCCGGAGGGCAGATCCTTCGCCGACTGGTCCTCAATTTCCTGAGAGATCTGCGAAAGCGTCCGCGTTTTAAGCAGCACTTTCTCTCCTGCGGCCGTGAGCGTCAGCCTGCGCGTAGAGCGATTAACCAGCCGCGCGCCCGCCCACTTTTCCATCTGCTCAAGATAGCGGCTGACCATAGGGCGAGAAATGCCCAGCGCCCGCGCCGCCGCACTCAAGCTCCCCAGTTCGCATATGCGGTTGTACACCTGGGCAGCGATTACGCGATCCATTCTTAGCTCCATTTGCTCGATTTATGAAACTAAGCATGTCTTGTTTCAGGAATTCTGGCAAATGCAGATATCCGTACAATAGACACTTTCCTGAATAACTGAGATACCAGAATGAAAATCACCCACCTTGCTGTCGTATGCGCCCTGTTCTCCCCGGCCGCGTTTGCTGCGCCGCTAACCGTTGACACCTACAACCCGCAGGAGAAAGGGATTTTTGCCGTATCCTCAACGCTCGTGTCTGGCCCGACGGAAGCCGTCCTGTTTGATGCGCAGTTCAGCGTGAAGGATGGCGAGGCGCTGGTTGAAAAAATCCGTCGAAGCGGCAAAACGCTGAACAAAATTGTGATCACCTCCGGCGACCCGGATTTCTACTTCGGCCTTCAGCCGCTGGTTAAGGCCTTCCCGAATGCAAAAGTGGTGGCGACGCAGCAGGTGGTTGACCATATCAACGCCACTAAGGACGCCAAGCTCGCCTTCTGGGGTCCGCAGATGAAGGACGGTGCGCCAACGCAGCTCGTCGTGCCGCAGGTTATCGCCTCCACCACCTTTATGGTTGACGGCGAGAAGATTGATATCGAACAGCCTGACAGCTATGCGGCCTACGTCTGGATCCCGTCAGCGAAAACTATCCTGGGCGGGACCGGCGTCTCCTGGGGCATTCACGTCTGGACGGCGGATACTCAGACCAAAGCAAGCCGCCAGCAGTGGCAGCACACTCTGGATAACATGGCAGCCCATAAGCCAGAGCGCGTCATTCCCGGCCACTACCTGGGGACGCCGCCAGCGGGAACGGGCGCTATCGACTTTACCCGGAGCTATCTGCAGCAGTTCGAGCAGGCTTTGACGACGCATAAGGACTCGGCTGGCGTCATCAGCACCATGAAAAAGCAGTGGCCGAACCTTGCTGAAGCCAGCTCGTTAGAATTGAGCGCAAAGGTGAACACCGGCGAAATGAAGTGGTAATAGCCTGATATTCTCCTGCTATATTTACTATTTTTATAGCAGGAGAAATATATGCAATCTTCAGTAAGGGGTATCGACCATATCGGTATTACAGTTCCCGACATCGAAAAGGCCACCCTATTTTTTGAACGGGCTTTCCGGGCAAAGGTTTTATATCACTCCGTTGACGCTGAAACGGATAATATTGACCACAGCGCGCAGCAGCACACCTTAAGATTATTCCCGGGCACCACCATCAGCGCCATCCGCATGCTTGCCATGCCGCACGGGCCCGGTATAGAACTCTTCGAAATGCACGGGCCTGAACAGGGTATGCCCGCCCGCGCCAGCGACTTCGGCCTGCAGCACTTTGCTGTTTATGTTGATAATTTTGAAAATGCCATCTCCGCGTTCACCGCGGCCGGCGGTGAGATGTTTACCGAGCCAAAACCGCTGACCTTCCCGGATGAGCAGGGCGAAGGGAATGCCTTTTGCTACGGTCAAACGCCCTGGGGCAGCATTGTTGAACTCATCTCCTGGCCTTCCCCAATGCCCTATGAAAAAAAGACAAATTTACGCCGCTGGAAACCTTAATTTAAATTCTGTGCTATGGAATATGATGTTTATATTTCCAGGACGAATCTGAACCACAACGGCGAAAATATTTGTCACTCTGTTTATGAATTAAGATTTTGCAAGCCGTAACATTAAACAGATAACGAACGGAGGCAGCATGTTTACTTATTACCCGGCAAATACTACATCAGCACAACCTGAGCTCGTTAACGCAATTGCACAGGGACTTCACGCCGAGCACGGTGCTGTGACTGAAGATGACATTTTGATGGAGCTGACCCGGTGGGTGGAAGCCACAGACAATGACATCCTCAGTGACATCTACCAGCAGACCATTAACTACGTTGTCAGCGGGCAAAACGCACCTTTGTAAAAACCTGCTAAGCTGGATCTGCAACCTAAGGGGTTACATTTCGTTTGCGCAAGCGAACTTGTCCTTAAAACTATCAACAGGATTGAGGAGTTAACATGAAATCGAACCGTCAGGCACGCCATATTCTGGGGCTGAACTACAAGCTGTCAAACCAGCGAAAAGTGGTCATTGAGGGCGACAGCGAAACGCAGGTCACCCACGCCACCGGCAGAAAACGCCACGCAGGCAAGTAAGTTCCAGTACGAAATCCACGGCACCATCGGTAATCCCGATGGTGTTTTTTTTATGTGTTGCGGTAATTAACATTTAGCTCCTCTATAATACCGCCCGACCGCACCCCGCCGCACAGGCCAGAAAGATGACAAACAGCAGTGCCAGGGACGGATCTTCAAAAAATGAGTGAGTGACATGGACAACAAACTGAAAAAACATCGTTCCCTTTATATTCCCTATGCCGGTCCGGTTTTACTGGAATTCCCCCTGCTGAACAAAGGCAGCGCCTTCAGCATGGAGGAGCGCAGCAGCTTTAACCTGCTCGGTCTGTTACCTGAAGTGGTTGAAACCATTGAGGAACAGGCAGAGCGCGCCTGGATCCAGTATCAGGGCTTCAAAACAGAAATCGACAAGCACATCTACCTGCGCAACATTCAGGACACTAACGAAACGCTTTTCTATCGCCTGGTGCAAAACCATCTCGAAGAGATGATGCCGGTGATTTACACCCCAACGGTCGGTGCCGCCTGCGAACGCTTCTCTGAGATTTACCGCCGCTCCCGTGGCGTGTTCATCTCCTATCAGAACCGTCACAACATGGACGATATTCTGCAGAACGTGTCTAACCACAACATCAAAGTGATCGTGGTGACGGACGGTGAACGTATCCTGGGCCTTGGCGACCAGGGTATCGGTGGGATGGGTATTCCAATCGGTAAACTCTCTCTCTACACCGCCTGCGGCGGCATCAGCCCGGCCTACACCCTACCGGTAGTGCTGGACGTAGGGACCAACAACCAGCAGCTGCTGACCGACCCGCTGTATATGGGCTGGCGTCATCCGCGCATTACAGACGACGAGTACTATCAGTTTGTGGATGATTTCATCCAGGCCGTTAAGCACCGCTGGCCGGACGTGCTGCTGCAGTTTGAAGATTTCGCGCAGAAAAATGCCATGCCGCTGCTGAACCGCTATCGCGATGAGATCTGCTCGTTCAACGACGACATTCAGGGCACCGCCGCGGTCACCGTGGGCACGCTGATCGCCGCCAGCCGCGCGGCGGGCAGCCAGCTGAGCTATCAGAAAATTGTCTTCCTTGGCGCAGGCTCTGCGGGCTGTGGTATCGCCGAGCAGATTATCGCCCAGACCCAGCGCGAAGGGTTAAGCGAAGAGCTGGCGCGCTCCCGCGTCTTTATGGTTGACCGCTTTGGCCTGCTGACCGACGGCATGCCAAACCTGCTGCCGTTCCAGACCAAGCTGGTGCAAAAGCGCGAAGGACTGAAAAACTGGGACACCGACAACGAAGTGCTTTCCCTGCTCGACGTGGTACGCAACGTGAAGCCGGATATTCTGATCGGCGTTTCCGGGCAGACCGGTCTCTTCACCGAAGAGATCATTCGCGAGATGCACAAATATTGCGAACGCCCTATCGTAATGCCGCTCTCTAACCCGACCTCCCGCGTGGAAGCCACGCCGCAGGACATCATCGCCTGGACCGAGGGTAACGCGCTGGTTGCTACCGGCAGCCCGTTCGATCCGGTGGTGTGGAAAGACAAGGTCTATCCGATCGCCCAGTGCAACAACTCCTACATCTTCCCGGGCATTGGCCTGGGGGTTATCGCCTCCGGCGCATCGCGCATTACTGACGAAATGCTGATGTCGGCGAGTGAAACCCTGGCGAAACATTCTCCGCTGGTCAACGACGGGGAAGGTCTGGTGCTGCCGGAGCTGAAGGATATTCAGAAAGTGTCCCGCGCGATTGCGTTTGCGGTGGGTAAAATGGCGCAGCAGCAGGGCGTGGCGGTAAATACCTCTGCCGATGCGCTGCAGCAGGCTATCGACGATAACTACTGGATGCCGGAATACCGGAGCTATCGTCGTACCTCGATTTAATTCAGGTTACGATCGTCCCTCTCCCGATGGGAGAGGGATATACACCCTCAAATTCGTAATAACAGATAGCTAGCGTCAAATTTGCCAGATTATTTTACAAGGGGAAGTTCGTGATCAAATGGCTCAGGAAAGTAAACCGTTCTAAAAATTATATTCTGAAAAGAGCGAAGCTAAGATTTAAGTTAAATCTGATGAGCAATATAACTGCCCTGACCCGTCCATCAAATCCCGAACGTGAGTCAGACACGAACCACTTAGTGATACCTTTCATCGCCAAGGGCATTGGTGACGCTATTGTTATTGGAGGGATAATTGACACGCTGGTAAAAAACAATTTTCGCGTATCTATTATCGCAGACAAAAGAACCCACTTCCTGTTTAAAGAGTGGCGTAATGTTGACGCACTTTATTTTTATGACGCTAAAACGAAAAAAGAGCTAGTCAAGACGTTAAGGAAACTTCCTCCATTTGTATTTGTAGACTCGCACGAAATCACTCACTCTAATGTCGAAACGTTCAATTTAATCAGATTGATTAAGCCACAAAGAACGATAGGATTTACCAGCAAGTATCGTCTATATGATGAGGTTATCCATATCAGCCAGCCCCTGGGGCACATCAGCACCCGCTACATTGACCTGCTCCAGCACCTGGGGATTTCTGTGCAGGACTTTGATTACGCGGTGCACATTCCCGATGAAGATGCGCAAAAGGCAAAAGAGTTCATTAAAAAAACCACTGATAAAAAAATTGTTTCATTCATTCCTTACGGTAGCGTGAGCGAGCGTTTTTTCTCTACCGCACAGATTGAAGCCATCACAGGCCACCTTGCTAAATATGAGGATTTATTTCACCTAATCATCCTTGGCGAGCAGCATAAAATAAAAGCCATACCTGACTCAGCTAACGTCACCAGGAATACAACGCCATCGTTCTTTTCAGCGGCACAAATAATTAAGGACAGCGCGCTGGTCATCTCGCCTGACACATCATTCGTTCATGTATCCAGAGCGTTCAATAAGAAATTAATTTGTCTCTATCCCTTCAAAATAATCGGCGTATCTGCAGATAACGCTGACGTGTGGGGGCCGAACTATCCTTCGGCTATACAGGTGAAACTCAAAGAACGCCGCGTTATGGATGCCGACGTTGGACCTATACTGTCGTTAATCGACGAACAGTTAAAAGATATCGCAGCCAAAGAAAGCGCATTACGATAATGATTAACGGGGATTATTCGAGACGGTTCAAGGTTAAGGATTCTCCCCGTTTGAACATGCTTCATACGCGCATGCCTACGACAAGACCCCTGGGCTTATGCTGAAAACAGTTGTATAGTGGTAGTCACTTACCAACTGAAAAAATATAAGGAGGCTAATTATGCTGTATCGTGAAATTTTCAATGTTTCACATACATTTGGTGATCGCACCAGCTCAAGCGTTATCGGTATCGTGCTGCGATAACTTCTGCTTGAGCGAAGACACCAACCCCTGAAATCCCTTCTCTCGGGCTTACTGAGTTATCGTCAGCGATGTTTGACGAGGCATAAACATGCCTGTAACTCTTGGGTAAGCAACAATGAGCACTTTACTTACTGCACAATCTTTACGCGTTGATACGGCGTTTGGCACGCTTTTCGACTCCCTCTCCTTTACGCTGAAAAAAGGCGACCGCATTGGCCTTCTGGGCGATAACGGCTGCGGCAAAAGTACGCTTTTAAAAGTCCTCGACGGTACGGATTCCCCTGCTGCTGGAACGGTAGCGCTGGCCGGGCACTGCCTGATGGCGCGTGTGGAACAACATCTGCCTGAAGATATTTATCCCCTGACCATGCTAAATGCCGTACTGGCTCAGTTGCCGTCAGCTGAACGCGACAGCCTCTGCTGGAAAGCCGAAACGCTGCTGGCGAGCATGGGCTTCACGCCGCAGGATATGGCGTTGCAATCCGCGACGCTGAGCGGTGGACAGCATACGCGCCTGCTGCTGGCCCGCGCATTAATCAGCGAGCCGGATCTCCTCCTGCTGGATGAACCCAGCAACCACCTTGACCTGCCAACCATGCTCTGGCTGGAACACTTTCTTCAGAACTGGTCAGGCAGCTTCGTGCTGGTCTCGCATGACAGACAGCTGCTGGATGCCGTCACAAACGGCAGCTGGATACTGCGTGACAAAACGCTGCATTATTTTGCCCTTCCCTGCACCGCCGCGCGACGCGCGCTGGTGGCCAGAGACGAAAGCGATGCGCAGCGTCACAAGGCGGAACAGAAGGAGATCGACCGCGTGGCCGCCAGCGCCAAACGGCTGGCGACGTGGGGAAAAGTCTACGATAACGAAGATCTGGCGCGCAAAGCCAAACAGATGGAAAAACAGGTCGAACGGCTGAAGGAAAGCCAGACCGAGGTCACGGCGGGCAGCCAGTGGACGTTAACCCTGCGCGGCGACGCGTTACGGGCTGACCGCCTGCTGGAGATGGAAAACCTCGGCGTGCCGCCGGCTCCGGGCCTGCCCGAACTGTTTAAGGTTGAAATAGCGCGCTTAAAAAGCGGCGACCGTGTGGCCATCGTCGGCCGTAACGGCTGCGGTAAATCGTCCCTGATGAAGCTTATCTGGCGACACTTTACCGAGGCGTCGACAGAGTCAGGGTTGAACATCCATCCTCGCGTCTCGCCAGGCTATTACGATCAGACGCTGCACCAGCTGCCGGACGATGCCTCCCTGCTTGATGCGCTGGAGCCTTTCGCACCGGATCCGCAGAACCGCAAAATGGCCCTGATCGGCGCCGGGTTCCCTTGGGCGCGTCACGGGCAAAAGGTCAGTACGCTCAGCGGCGGCGAGCGTTCTCGCCTGCTGTTCGTCGGCCTGACGCTTGCACGCTACAGCCTGCTGATGCTGGACGAACCTACCAACCATCTGGACATGGAAGGCAAAGAAGCGCTGGCGGAGACCTTACAGCAGTTCGAAGGCGGCGTGCTGCTGGTCAGCCATGACCGTCAGCTAATCAGCCAAAGCTGCAACCGTTTTTGGCTCATTGAAGACGGCATGCTGAGCGAATGGCACGATGCGGAGGCGGTATTTGAACGGCTGCGTGGAGACGCAGGATTAATTCCTGCGGCCGAATCAACTGCGCCACAAAACAAGCCGCCGTCGGAGTTTGACGACCTGCTTGAACGACTGGTCGCGCTGGAAACGCTGCTGGAGGAGGATTTGGCGCGTAAGCCGAAGCATCAAAAGCCGCAGCTGCAGGCGCAATGGCGTAAAGAGATTAAGGTGATAGAAGCACAGCTGTAAGACTGGGCCCGGCGGTAGCCTCGTCGGGCTCTTTTTTTTACTGCGGTTTTTTCTCTTTCCAGGCATCCCATGCCTGTTTAATTTCCTGCTTCGCCGTCGCCGCATCGTTAAAGCCGCTCAGCTCCACTTTTTTACGTCCTTCCGGCAGCTGCTTGTAAACGCGGAAGAACGACTCCAGACGCTGCACTTCGATTTTCGGCAGGTCGCTAAGCTCTTTGATGTCGTCATAGGTCGGGTCGATTTTGCTTGCCGGAACGGCAACGATTTTGTCGTCTTTCTCGCCGCCGTCGACCATCTTCAGCACGCCAATTGCGCGCAGTTTGATGAGCGTACCCGGCGCCATTGGCGCGCGGGTGTAGAAAATCACATCCAGCGGATCGCCATCACCGGCCAGGGACTGCGTCAAAGAACCGTAGTTCGCCGGGTACGCGACCGGCATGGACTGGAAGCGGTCCGCGACGATAAAGCCCGTTTTAGCATCGGTTTCGTATTTAATGATGCCACCTGCCGGAATTTCGGTAACGGCATAAAACTCTTCCGGGTTGTTGTCCGGCTGAGGGAATTCGAGGATGTTTTGCGCCTGTACGGAAGCGGACAGGAGGATGCTGATTGCGATAAGTTTTTTCACCAGATGCATTGTCTTTTAACTCTTCGGTTATTTGGAAGACAACACGTTACGTTTGATGGATGACAGAAACATGACGCTTTTTTTGCAGATTTATTCCCCACCATTTATTAGAGGATCGTCGTATTCTTAATCTGAAATCGACTGAAATTATAACATTATGTTGCCGCCGCCTTGCATTACAGCGACAAACTCTTAATCCTTAGGGAGTATCACACCTGCTATGCAGATACTCATCATGAACAAGGAGAAACACATGAAGGCTGCTGTCGTTACACAGGATCATCAGGTCAACGTCACCGAAAAAACCTTACGCACGCTGAAGCACGGCGAAGCCCTGCTTAAGATGGAATGCTGCGGCGTTTGCCACACCGACCTGCACGTTAAGAACGGTGATTTTGGCGATAAGACCGGGGTGATCCTCGGCCACGAAGGGATTGGTATCGTAAAAGAGATCGGACCGGGCGTACATTCGCTGAAAGTTGGCGACCGTGCCAGCGTGGCGTGGTTCTTCGAAGGGTGCGGCCACTGTGAATACTGTAACTCCGGTAATGAAACGCTTTGCCGCGATGTTAAAAACGCCGGTTATTCCGTTGACGGCGGGATGGCGGAAGAGTGCATCGTCACTGCTGACTACGCGGTAAAAGTGCCGGACGGTCTGGGTTCTGCTGAAGCCAGCAGCATTACCTGCGCCGGTGTAACCACCTATAAAGCGGTGAAAATCTCCGGCATCAAACCGGGCCAGTGGATTGCGATTTATGGTCTGGGCGGGCTGGGTAACCTTGCTTTGCAATACGCTAAAAACGTCTTTAACGCCAAAGTCATCGCCATTGACGTCAACGACGAGCAGCTGAAACTGGCTGCCAGCATGGGTGCGGATTTGACCGTTAACTCCCGCAGTGAAGATGCCGCAAAAATCATTCAGGAAAAAACCGGTGGCGCACATGCCGCAGTGGTGACCGCGGTTGCTAAAGCCGCCTTTAACTCAGCGGTGGATGCCGTGCGTGCCGGTGGCCGCGTGGTCGCCGTTGGTCTGCCGCCAGAATCAATGAGCCTGGATATTCCTCGTCTGGTGCTGGACGGCATTCAGGTGGTGGGTTCACTGGTCGGCACCCGTCAGGACCTGATAGAAGCCTTCCAGTTTGCCGCTGAAGGCAAAGTGGTGCCAAAAGTGACAATGCGTCCGCTGGAGGATATCAACGCCATCTTCAAAGAGATGGAACAGGGCCAGATCCGTGGCCGTATGGTGATTGATTTACGCTCGTAATCGCCTGTTGCCGGGTGGAGGCTTCGCCTTCCCCGGCTTACCGCTACGACGAACGCCGGTCAGAAATCCACGCCTGAACCTCAATCTGGAACGTGTCCGGCGCTTTGCGGTACATCTTACGCGCCAGATCGAGAATGGTGTGGCGCGCCAGCTCCTCTTCCATCCGCTGCTGCGCGCTGTCCATCACCGAACGGACCCCGCACGGGCCGTCACACACCCAGGCGGGTGGCGTTTCATTAAACACCGCCAGCCTCTGGCGCACCTCACGACACTCAAACGTATTTCTCACACCGTCGATGGCCTGCGCTACATCCAGAACGGAAATAAGCTCCGCCGGGCGCGCCAGCTTAAAACCTCCGCCCTTGCCTTCCGTACTGCTCACCAGCCCGGCGCGTGACAAACGGGTGAAGATTTTCCCGAGGTAATCGTACGGCACGCCCTGCAGGGCCGCCATTTCCCGGACGCTCATCTCACGCTCGTTGCCTTTCGCATCCACCATACACATCAGGCTGTGAATGCCGTATTCCACACCGGAACTGTAAAACGCCATGGTTAACTCCAGATTGCTGTTCGGGCCATTATAACGATTTTTAACTCAGAAAAAAGTTGTCGCAGTTAACTCCGACAAGTATAGTTGTAGTTATGTCAGACGTACGGCCTGACGATCAAAAGGATCGAATATGAAGAAGCAGATTTTAATCGTGGGTAGCGGGTTTTCCGGTATGTGGGCTGCGGTCAGCGCGGCTCGCCTGTCAGCATTAGAAGGAGAACACAGTCTTAAGATCGCCGTTCTGGCGCCCGTCCCGGAGCTGCGCGTCCGCCCGCGCTTCTATGAGGAAAAGGTTTCTACGCTTGTCGCCCCGCTGACCGAACTCTTTGCAGAGCTGGGTATAGAATTCCTTGCCGGAAGCGCAGAGCGTATTGATGCAAATGCTAAAACGGTAACGTGGCGCGATCGGAATGGCACCGAATCCACCGTCACCTACGAACGTTTAGTGCTGGCGACGGGCAGCCAGACCAGGCGTCCCGCCATTGCCGGGCTAGCCGAATACGCCTTTGATATCGACCAGCTTGAATCTGCGCAGGTATTCGAGCAGCATCTTGATTCACTGACTACGCGCCCCGCCTCGCCAGAGCGTAACACCGTGGTGGTGTGCGGCGGAGGGTTCACCGGAATTGAGCTGGCAACCGAGCTTCCTGCCCGCCTTCGCGCACGCTTTGGCAATGATTCGCAGACTAAAGTTATCGTAGTTGAGCGCGGCGCGGTTATCGGCGGTCGCTACAGCGAAGCCCTGCGTCAAACCATTGAAGACGCAAGCCGCGAGCTGGGCGTTGAATGGCGTCTCAACGCGGAAGTGGAAGCCATTGATGCGAACGGCGTGACGCTAAAAAATGGCGAACGTATTGCCGCCTCTACCGTGGTCTGGACGGCGGGCGTTGAGGCAAACACGCTCAGCCAGCAGATTGACGGCGAGCGTGACGGCCAGGGGCGGTTAAAGGTCACCGAATCTCTGCAGGTTCCTGCACATCCGGACGTGTACGCCACGGGCGATATGGCTCATGCCAAAACCGACGATGCAGGTAACACGGCGCTGATGACCTGCCAGCATGCGATCCAGCTCGGGAAATTTGCCGGACATAATGCGGCCGCCAGCCTGCTGAACATCGATCCATACCCTTATCGCCAGGTGAACTACGTTACCTGCCTGGATTTAGGTGCCTGGGGTGCGGTCTACACCGAGGGCTGGGAACAGGAGGTTAAATCCGTACGCGACGAGGCGAAGAAGATAAAAATCGCCATCACCAACGAGCTAATCTACCCGCCGGCAGCAGACAGAGCGGCCGCCTTTGCCGCCGCCGGCCCGCTGGCGAAATTCGTCTAGTATCCTGATATCGCCCCGTTTCCGGGGCGCTTTTATTTTCAGATTCCGGCAATCCTTATCTCAATTCCTTTGTTCCCTTGTTTTCCCACGCGCCCGATGATGATCCCGACGCTAACAAGAAGATAACAAAGGAATTCACCATGAAAACCTCCTTTCGCCTGCCGCTGCTGACGGCGCTGATTCTGGCTACGACCAGCGCATGGGCTGCTGAGTCACCCGTCAAGGGCGGCACGCTGATTTACCTGGAGCAACAGGCGCACACAAACCTCTATCCGCCTGCCGGTGGCTTCTATCCCAACGGCGGCATTCTGAATCAAATCACGGACAAACTGACCTGGCAGAACCCGAAAACGCTGCAGGTTGAACCCTGGGTCGCCGAAAGCTGGACCACCAACGCCGATAAAACCGAGTACACCTTTAAAATCCGTCCCGGGATCACCTTCTCAGACGGGACGCCGCTGGACGCCAGCGCCGTGGCAAAAAACTTTGATACTTACGGACTGGGCAACAAGGCGCAGCGCCTGCCGGTGTCAGAAGTGATCAACAACTACGATCGCAGTGAAGTGGTCGATCCTCAAACCGTGAAGTTCTATTTCAAAAAACCGTCGCCGGGCTTTCTGCAAGGCACCGCCACCATCGGCTCGGGCCTGGTATCGTTAAGCACCCTCAAACGCAACTTCGAAGAGCTGGGCGATGCCCGCCATATCATCGGCTCGGGCCCGTTTGTGGTAAAGGACGAGAAGCTGGGTCGCGAAGTGACGCTGGAAGCACGTAAGGACTACCGGTGGGGGCCGAAAAACCTGGCGCAGCAGGGGCCAGCGAATCTGGACGGCATCACGTTTATTGTCACTCAGGAAGACAGCGTGCGCGTCGGCGCGCTGCTGGCAGGTCAGGCTGATTTTATTCGTCAGGTTCAGGCCTACGACGAAAAACAGGCGACCGACCAGGGTTACAAAATCTACGCAGCACCTACGCGCGGCGTAAACGACAGCATCAGCTTCCGCCCGGATAATCCGCTGGTCTCGGATATTCGCGTTCGTCAGGCCCTGCTTCACGCCACCAATGCCAGGCAGGTGGTCGATACCCTCTTCTCGCCAAACTATCCGCAGGCTAAATCCGTTATTGCCGATTCCGCAGCGGGCTTTGTCGATCTCAGCGACAAACTGACCTTTGATCCCGCAAAGGCCAACAAGCTGCTGGACGAGGCGGGGTGGAAAGCAGGCAGCGACGGGATCCGCGTCAAAGACGGCCAGCGTCTGGCGCTGACGGTGTATGAATCCCTTCCGCAGCCGCAAAACAAAGAGGTGCTGCAGCTTGTTGCCCAGCAGTGGCGTCAGGTTGGCGTGGCGCTGAGCGTAAAAGCGGGTGACGCAGGCAGCCGCACGCTGGATAACCTCGACCCGCTGAAAACGCCGCTGACCGTATCCGAAGTGGGCCGCGCCGACCCGGACGTGGTCAAAAGCATGTTCTACCCCGCTAACCGCGACGCGCTGCTGCAAAAAGGCGGCTCCAGCGACAGGGTGAAGAACTTCCGCGACGACAGGCTGAATGCGCTGCTGGTAAACATTTCTGCCGAAGTCGATCCGCAAAAACGCCTGCAGCTGACCGGCGATGCCCAGCGCTATCTGCTGGATAACGCCTACGTCATTCCGATCTTCGAGGAGCCACAGGTGTTTGCCGGTGCGCCCTGGCTGAAGGGCGTGAGTTTTGAAGCGGTAGGCCGCCCGTCGTTTTACGGCGCGTGGATTGAGAAACACTGAGGAGCCGACGATGAGCCACGCACTGCTTAAACGCTTTGGGCACGGGCTGCTGGTGTTATGGGCCGCCTTCACCCTTTCGTTCGTGTTGCTTCAGGTGTTGCCGGGTGACGCGGTGCTGATTAAATTTCAGAACCCGGACCTTGGCTTAAGCCCGGCGCAAATCGAAGAGATGCGCGTGGCCTACGGTGCGGATAGCCCCCTGTGGCAACAGTACGGCCACACGCTGCTGGCGATGCTGCGCGGGGATTTCGGCTATTCGCTGCAGGCGGGCGTGCCGGTCAGCGAGCTGATTGCCAGCAATCTGCCGGATACCCTGAGCCTCGCGCTGCCCGCCTTTGTGCTCGCCGTACTGCTGGCGTTTGCCCTGGCCTTTGCCGCTCGTCTGCCGGGATTGCGCTGGCTGAGCAATACCATTCAGTCACTGCCCGTGCTGTTTATCTCGCTGCCGACCTTCTGGCTGGGCATCGCCCTGATTCAACTCTTTTCGTTCCAGCTGCGGCTGATTCCGGTGATTAACCCGTCGCCGCTGCAGGGACTGATCCTGCCGATCGTGACCGTTGCCATTCCGATCTCCGCCCCGCTGGCGCAAATCCTGATGCGCAGCCTGGACCAAGTCGCAGCGCAGCCGTTTGTGGCCGTTGCGCGGGCAAAAGGGCTGAGCGAAACTGCCGTGCTGTGGCGTCACGTCACCGGCAATGCCCTGCTGCCGGTGCTGAACATCGCCGGGCTGCTGCTGGGCGAGCTTATTGCCGGGGCTCTGATCACCGAAACCGTATTTGGCCGCAGCGGGCTTGGCCAGCTGACGCAACAGGCGGTGAATAACCAGGATATCGCCGTGCTTCAGGCCGTCGTCATGATTTCCGCGCTCGGTTTTGTCCTGATAAACCTGCTGGTCGATCTGCTGATGCCGCTGTTTGACCCGCGCCTGCAAACCGTTACCGGAGGTGCTTCATGAGCCTTGTCGATTACGCCGCCGCTGCGCGAAAACGCGTCCCGACGTGGCAAGGGCTGCAATGGCAGCCGGGGCTTTGGCTGGCGTGGGCGGTGATTATCGCCGCTGCCCTCGCGGCCGTTGCCCCGGGCCTGTTTACCCACTACAGCCCGATAGAAGGGATCGCCGGGGCGCAGCGTCTGGCTCCGCAGGCGGGCCACTGGCTCGGCACCGATCAGCTTGGTCGTGACGTGTATGCCCGCATTGTTTACGGGGCGTCGCACTCCCTCAGCGCCGCCCTCGCCGCCGTCATCCTGGGGCTGCTGGTTGGCACCGGGCTGGGCGTAACTGCCGGGGCGTTTGCCGGACGCGTGGAGTCCCTGCTGATGCGCGTCGTTGACGTGCTGCTGTCCATTCCGTCCCTGCTGCTGTCGCTGACGGTTATCATTCTGCTCGGGTTTGGCACCGTTAACGCGGCGATTGCCGTTGGCGTCGCCTCCATTGCCAGCTTCGCCCGCCTGGCGCGCGGTGAAGTGGTGCGCATTCGCCACGCGGATTATGTCGAAGCCGCGTTCGGCAGCGGCGGAACGTTCTTCGCCGTGCTGTGGCGGCACATTCTGCCCAACTCGTTAACCGCGGTTCTCGCCTTTGCGACGCTGCAGTTCGGTCAGGCTATTCTGGCGCTGTCGACGCTGAGCTTCCTCGGCTACGGCACGCCGCCGCCCGTTCCTGAGTGGGGCCTGCTGATCGCCGAAGGCCGAAACTATCTCTCTACCGCCTGGTGGCTAACCACCTTCCCCGGTCTGGTGGTCATCGCCGTCGTGCTGGCCACCAACCGCATCAGCCAACAGTTTAGCGGAGGCCGTTCATGACCGTTCTCTCAGTGGAAAACCTGACGATCAGCTACCGCACCGCGCGCCAGTGGCGCGAGGTGGTCCATCAGGTCAGCTTTACCCTCAAGCGCGGCGAAATGCTGGCGTTCGTCGGCGAATCCGGCTCCGGGAAAACCACCACGGCACAGGCGATTATTGGCCTGCTGGCGGAAAACGCCCGGCGCGATGGCGGAAAAATCAGCCTCAACGGCGAAGAGATAAGCCAGTGGTCGGCTAAACGGCTCGACGCCCTTCGCGGCGCGCGAATTAGCCTCGTCCCGCAGGACCCGGGTAACTCGCTGAACCCGGTAAAAACCGTCGGCGCGCAGGTAGGCGAAATTATTCAGCTGCACCAGAAAGTGAGCCATGCCCAGCGCGACGAACAGGTGCTCGCCCTGCTGACAAAGGTTGGGCTGAGTCACCCGGAACAGCGCATGAAGCAGTATCCCCATCAGCTTTCTGGCGGCATGAAGCAGCGCGTGCTGATTGCCATCGCCATTGCCCTGCGCCCGGACGTCATCGTGGCCGACGAGCCAACCAGCGCGCTGGATGTCACCGTGCAAAAGCGCATTCTGGACCTGCTCGACGTGCTGCGTCGGGAATCCGGCACCGCGGTGCTGTTTGTGACCCACGATCTGGCGCTGGCCGCACAGCGCGCCGACAGGCTGCTGGTGTTTCGCGAGGGTGAGGTCCAGGAACAAGGCGTTACGGGCGATATCCTGCGCGCCCCGCAGCACATCTATACGCGCCAGCTGTTAAGCGATCTGCAGGGGGAGCGCCTGACCATTGCCCCCGTGTCAGGCCGTCCGCTGGCCTCGCCCGCCATTCGCGCTCGGTCCATCAGCAAACGGTTTTCCCTCGGGAAAGGGCATCAGCTGCAGGCGCTGGATGACGTGAGTTTCGACGTCACGCGCGGCAGCACGCACGCGCTGGTCGGCGAATCGGGATCGGGGAAAACGACCCTCGCCCGCATTTTGCTCGGGTTTGAGCAGGCGGACAGCGGTCGCGTGATTATCGATGACATCGATGCCACCGCCCTCAGCCATGAGGCGCGTCGACAGCTGCGGCAGAAAATCCAGTTCGTCTATCAAAACCCGTTTGCCTCTCTCGACCCGCGTCAGACGCTCTTTGACATTATCGAAGAGCCCCTGAAGAATTTTGCCCGCATCGGTAAGGCGGAACGTAAGGTCCGGGTTGAAACCGCGGCGCAGCGGGTTGCCCTGCCGACTGACGTGCTGACACGCACGGCGCGCGAACTGTCGGGCGGGCAGCGCCAGCGCGTAGCCATCGCCCGGGCGTTGATTCTGAATCCAACCATTCTGGTACTTGACGAAGCCACGTCGGCCCTGGACGTCACGGTGCAGGCGCAGATCCTGGCGCTGCTGCAGCAGCTACAGCAGCAGCTGGGGCTGACCTATCTCTTTATCACGCACGATCTGGCCACGGTTCGCCGCATTGCGCACAGCGTCACGGTGCTGCGCAGCGGCCAGGTCGTTGAACACGGTGCGGTCGACACGCTGTTTGCCTCACCGCAGAACAGCTACACCCGCGAACTGATCGACGCTATCCCCCATTTTTTACCCGCTACGGAGGAGTTCGCATGACGCGAAAACGCCTGGGTTTTTTCACCCGCCTGCTTGATGATGCCACGCCAAAGGAGCGCTATCGCCTGGCGACGGAACAGATCCGCCATGCGGAACGCCACGGCTTTGACAGCGCCTGGATTGCGCAGCACCACTTCCATGAAAATGAGGGGGGACTGCCGTCGCCGCTGCTGTTCCTCGCGCACGTTGCCGCCCATACGAAAACCATCCGCCTTGGCACGGCCATTATCACCCTGCCGATGGAAAATCCGCTGCGGGTTGCTGAAGATGCCGCCGTACTGGATCTGCTCTCAGACGGGCGCCTTGAGGTGGGTTTCGGGTCCGGCGGTACGCCGACCTCCTTCCTGCCGTTTGGCCTGACGTTTGAAGAACGCGGCGCGGCCTTTGCTGACCATCTTCACGTCATCCAAAGCGCCTGGCGCGGGGATTCACTCACCCATCCCGATAACCATCTTTACCCGCCCGCACCGCAGCTGGCTGAACGCATCTGGATAGCGACCTTCTCCGTTGACGGCGCCGTGCGGGCCGCACGGGCGGGACAGGGTTTAATGCTTTCCCGCACCCAGCCGCGCCCGGCTGACCGGCTGGATACTACGCTTGACGCAATCCAGAACCCGATTGTCGATGCCTATCTTGATGCGCTGCCCGCAGGCGTTGCGCCGCGGATCCTCGCCTCCCGCACCGCGTTCGTTGCCGATAGCGACGACTATGCGCTGAAGATCGCTGCGCCGGGATTAGCCAGACAGGCTCAGCAGCATCGCGCCGCCGGACACGTGGTTAAAGGCGACACCGTCGAGGATTACCGCCGCCAGTTTGATGCCCATATTGGCTCGCCGGATACGGTGCTGGCCTCGCTGAAGGCTGACTCGGTGCTGGCTCGCGCAACGGACGTCTCATTCCAGGTTCATTCGGTTGAACCGTCGCACCGCGACACCCTGCGCTCGATTGAGCTGATTGCAGAACATATCGCCCCACACATTCTTTGAGGAGAAACCTATGGCATTAAGTCAGGATATTCTTGCCGAGCTGGCGGAGATTGCTCCCGGTTCGCCGCTGGCGGAGGCGCGCGCCGCGCGCAAGGCTGCGACGCGTCACGCCCAGGGAAGCTACGAAATCTTGTTCAGCCAGCAGGACCGCGACTTTGCGCTGGACGAACGTTTTGCCGTCGCGGCAAAAGTCGCCAAATGGCATAACGCCGAGGCACTGGCCGCGCACTATGCCGGGTTTGGCCTGGCTGACCCAACCTCTGCACGGCTGACCCCGGCGCTCAGCTTCGCCCGCCTGCTCACCTTCTCCCCCGCTGAGGCTACGCCGGGCGCGCTCAACGCCCTGACCCAGGCCGGATGGAGCAAGGAAGGCATCGTCACCCTGGCGCAGCTGATCGCCTTTGTCAGTTTTCAAAGCCGACTCATCGCCGGGCTTCGCCTGCTGAACGATCGCCCCGTGGCGGCGAGCGACGTCACGCCCGTGGCTGGCGTCTGGCATACCAACCCCACGACGATAACCGGCAAGGCGGCACCTGTGGCGTTTACCCAACAGGAGCTCGGCTGGGAGCCGTGGCTTGCCGCCAGGCCGCTGGCGGATTTTCGCGACGATGAGGTCGCCATTCTGGCGAAATTCGGCCATACCGACTCAGACTATTTCCGCCTGCTGGGACGCAACCTGCCGGTTCTGGAGCAGCGTACGTTAACGGACAAAGGGATTTTTTACACACCGGGAGGGTTGCCGCGCGCTGAACGCGAGCTGGCCGCCACCGTGGCCAGCAAAATTAACGGCTGCATTTACTGCGCATCTGTCCATGCGCGTAAGGCCAGCCAGCTGTCGAAGGATGACAGTGCGATAGACGCACTGCTGGCGGTACGCCCGGGGCAATCCCTGAGCGAGGGGCAGTCTGCTCGCTGGCAGGCGGAAATCAACTTTGCGGCGGCGCTGTCGGTCACGCCGCCTGCCGCCTCGCCGTTGCACCTTGCTGCGCTGCAAAAACAGGATCTGGACACGCTTGCCCAGCTGGATCTGGTCCAGTCCACCGCGTTCTTCGCCTGGGCCAACCGTCTGATGTTGACCCTGGGCGAACCCTGGCTTTCCTGATTAGGTATCAGGCCAGCGCGCGCGCGTTGGCCTGACGCTTTTTGGCAATCAAATGGCCGTAAAGTAAGAGAGAGGTCATGGCCGAGAAGGACAAAATGGCCGCCGGTAGCGTAACGTAGCTCCAGCTGAAGCCGAGCGTGATCATCATCCCGCCAAAATAGGCGCCAATGGCGCTGCCCAGGTTAAAGGCCATTTGCCCGCCCGCGGCGCCCAGCATCTCGCCTCCTTTTGCATTTTGCAGCAGCAGGATTTGCAGCGGTGCAGAGAGCGCAAACAGCCCGGCACAGCAGATGAACCCCATCACCAGAGAGGCCGTTTTCTGCTCGCCAAAAGCGAAAAGCAGCAGCAGCGAGGCCACAATGACCATGTCGGTGGTCGCCGCAATGCGCAGCGGGCTGAAGCGCCCGGACAGCTTGCCGCTGAACAGATTCCCGAGCACCATGCCCAGCCCCATTAACATCATGATGACCGTCATCAGCCCCTCGGAGAAGCCCGAGACGTTGACCATAAACGGCTTCACGAAGCTGAACCACGCGAACACGCCCGCATTGCCAAACATGGTGGCGGCAAAGATCAGCCAGGGTTCTGGCTTCGTGAGAAAGTGAAATTGCTCTGTCAGTCTGGTGACTGATTTATCATGGATTTTCGGCACCCACACCAGAACCGAGAGGATCACCAGCGCATCGAAAATGGCAATCACCAGGAAAGTATACCGCCAGCTGAATTCATGCCCCAGCCAGGTGCCCAGCGGCACTCCTACCAGATTGGCGACCGTCATGCCTGCAATCATACCCGCGACCGCGACCGTCACTTTACCCGGTGGCGCAATCTTCGACAGGATTATCGCCCCGACGCCAAAAATGGCGCCGTGCGGAAAGCCCGAGATTAAGCGCCCTACTGCCAGCCAGAAATAGGATGATGAAAAGGTGAAAATGGCGTTACCCACCGCGCACAGGGCGACAAGAAACAGCAGCGTCGTTTTCAACGAAAACTTACTGGAGAAAAGTGCGACGATCGGGGCGCCAATGACCACGCCGAAGGCGTAAAAGGAGATCATGTTTCCGGCAGCGGGTATCGAGATGCCGGTGTCATGGGCCAGCTCGGTTAGCACCCCCATAATGCCAAACTCAGCCATTCCCAGACCAAAGGTGCCAAGCGCCAACGAAAAAATTGTCTTTTTCATACTTCAACCACTGGTTAATCACTCGCGATGGGCATTATTGAATAATCTTGTAGGGTGAGCCAGTTCAAATCCGCTGGCTGACAGGTTAATCCATTAATTCAGGTGCTTTATCCAACATTTTTAAATCTATTAGTTTCCTAAGACTGCTCTAAAATCAATGAATTAAAGGAGTAGCGTTTACTGTGCGCTTTCTGCCACTGCTTTAGCGTGTGTAATAGCGCCAGCATTGAAAATTGGGTGCTCACGATTGTTCGTTATGTCACGAACGCGGTAGATTTTCCATGCATCATCTTCACGACGGAGAAATACTTCAAGGTGTATGGTTCTCTCATTACCCGCCCCTTCCATGACCTCGACTATTTCACCGTTTAAAAATGGCCTGGCGTTTTCCACTCGTAACGCCGGTATCCATTCGCGAGAGTAATCCTGGGTATACGTAAAATAGTCAGACTCTATTAACTCTTGTTCAGATATTTCCTGAATAGTACCAATGCGAGCAATAGTATCAGCAGAAACATATTTACGCAGTTCGTCATCAGGATAAGGGCTGGCTTTATCGCTGCCGTATGCAGAAAGATAGGATTTATAAAATAATTCGGTGGCGTCTTGCGCACTATGGTCTTGATTGGCAACCGAACTACATCCCAACAGGAACATTACGAATGATAAAAATATCCTTTTCATCAATGCATCCTGTAAATTTTAAAGGACGGTTGCATTTTGCGGTACCCAGGCCCCGGATACATGCTTTTTTGAGCAAAGTCAGAAATCCACTGCGTACCATCATACATAGTCATGTGACCTATGCCATTTCCACCAGGATACGGCTGTATCACAGCCACATCGCCAGAAATTAACGTTGAACCGGGCGATAGCTCACTGAATCCAGCTCGTAATAATTCCGCCCCATAATCTTTTGCATATTCTGTGTTCGGCACCTTAACACCTCCAGCCATAATGGCCAGGCGGGTAAACTTAGCACATTCACTATGAGAGTGCCCCAGAGCGTGTGAACGGAGATACGAAACAGCAGCTTCTTTATTCCAACTCATTCTTAGTTCCTTTAAGTAAATAAGCATGAAATTATCACGCTAACGACATATAGCGTGTGGGATTAAAAGTGCTGATTTTGTTGCATCTGCATAGGGGAACGGGTGCTAAGCACCTTCGTGAATACCTCAGTATCCGCTTTAAAAAGTGCTGTGAAATTAATCACCTAAAAACATTACGTATAATATCAGGTGGATTACACTTATTAGTGCGGCCTCGCTTTTTCCGCACCGGACAACCTGAGGATGACAATCATGGGTAGTAAAAAGAAAACCAGTGTCGCTGTTGATGTCGTAACGAATGCACCGCTTAAGACCAAAGAGTACGAAAAAGAGCTTCGTCGCCTGCACGTGGAACTGGTTAAGCTCCAGCAGTGGGTGGTCGCCAAAGGACTCAAAGTGTGTATTGTTTTTGAAGGACGCGACGGTGCGGGTAAAGGCGGTACCATCAAGGCCATTACCGAGCGCGTCAGCCCTCGCGTGTTTCGCGTTGTTGCGCTGCCGGCCCCGACCGATAAAGAAAAGAGTCAGCTCTATTTCCAGCGCTACGTACCGCACCTGCCCTCTGCGGGCGAAATCGTCATCTTTGACCGCAGCTGGTATAACCGCGCGGGCGTTGAGCGGGTGATGGGGTTCTGCACCGAGGAACAGGTGGAGAAATTTTTGGACGGTACCCCGGTGATGGAAAAGGCCATGGTGGATGCCGGGACGATTCTGCTGAAATACTGGCTTGAGGTGACGCCAAAAGAGCAGGAGCGCAGGCTGCGGGATCGTATTAACGATGGCCGCAAAACCTGGAAACTCTCTCCGATGGATATTAAATCTTTCAATATGTGGGATGAGTATACCGCCGCGCGTGATGCGATGTTTAAAGCCACCGACACGGCCTGGGCACCTTGGTTTGTCGCGCGTTCAGAGGATAAGAAGCGGGTACGTTTGAATATTATTTCCCACCTGCTTTCGCAGATCCCGTATAAAGACCTGCATATTGAAACCATGGATTTACCGAAGCGTAAAATCGGTAAAACCAAACCCACAAAATACCCGTTCCGGTATGTGGAGGAGCGGTTCTGAAATAGCAGAAGTAGGCCCGCGCAAGCGAAGCGCCGCCGGGCAAAGCCGACGGCGCAGGGCTCACCTTACTTCATCCCTTCCGTACTCTCTTTTTTCGCTTCCAGACGTTCAACGTCACGATACCAGCGCGGATGGTGTTTTTGCGCCCAGCGGCGGCTCACCTTCCCTTCAACCATCCCTTTAATCGATCCCTTCACCCAGAAGGCCATATACATATGGATCAGGATGGCGTGGATCAGAATAATGGCAGACGTCGCGTGGATCAGCAGCGCGTAGCGAATCACCTGAATCGGAAAGTACTGGGCGAAATAGGGACGCCAGATAATCACCCCGGTCACCAGCAGCACAAAAATCATGCTCATGATGGTCCAGAACATCATCTTCTGCCCGGCATTGTATTTGCCGACTTTCGCCACTTTATGCTCGTTCCCTTTCAGGACTTCGACGATCCCTTTCACCCACGGAATATCCTGCTTGTCCGGGATGTTGTGGTGCACGAAACGCACGAACATAAACATCAGCACGACGAATATCAGCACGCCGAAGAACGGGTGCAGAATACGCCCCATCTGCGGTGTACCGAAGGTTTCGGTCAGCCACTGCAGCGTCGGGAAGAAGAACGAAATCCCAGATACCGCCACCAGGAAGAAGCAGATCACCACCGTCCAGTGACAGGCGCGGTCGATAAACTTCGTGCGCACAATCATTTTCGACTTACTCATGGTGTTCTTCCTCCTCGTCGTCATCCACCTCTTTGTTTGGCCCGATCCCGATATAGTGATAAATCAGCCCGGCAAAGGTGGCGATAAAGCCCGCCGCAGAGAGCGGTTTAAGCGCCCCTTTCCACAGGTTAATTGACGTATCGATCGCCGGATCCTTCGGCAGATTGTGGTACAGCTCCGGCTGGTCGTTATGGTGCAATACGTACATCACGTGCGTACCGCCCACGCCCTGCGGGTTGTAAACGCCCGCATTCTCGTAACCGCGCCCTTTTAGCTTGTCCACCCGCTCCTGCGCCACGTCCAGCATCTCTTTCTTGGTACCGAAGTGGATAGCCCCGGTCGGACAGGTCTTCACGCAGGCAGGCTCCTGCCCGACGCTAACGCGATCCACGCACAGCGTGCATTTATAGACCCGGTTATCCTCTTTATTGAGGCGCGGGATATTAAACGGACAGCCCGCAATGCAGTAGCCGCAGCCGATGCAGTTATCCTGCTGGAAATCGACAATCCCGTTGGCGTACTGAATAATCGCGCCGGCAGACGGGCACGCCTTCAGGCAGCCCGGATCTTCACAGTGCATACAGCCGTCTTTGCGGATCAGCCATTCCAGCCTGCCGTTCTGGTCGGTTTCGCTAAAACGCATCACCGTCCAGGACTTGGCGCTCAGATCTGCCGGGTTGTCATAAACCCCGACGCAGTGCCCCACCTCGTCACGGATATCGTTCCACTCTGAGCAGGCCACCTGGCAGGCTTTACAGCCCACGCAGGAGGAGACATCGATAAGCTTGGCGACCTCTGCCTTATAATCCCGCGCGCGAGGCGCGGGAGTAATCGGGTTGGTCGCGGAGCGTTTGATAATGTCTTGTGTTTCCATCGCCATTTAATCGCTCCTTACGCTTTCTCGATGTTGACCAGAAACGCTTTGTACTCCGGCGTTTGCGAGTTGGAATCGCCGACGTTTGGCGTCAGGGTGTTGGCGATGTAGCCTTTCTGCGCAACGCCCTCGAAGCCCCAGTGCAGCGGGATGCCCACGGTTTCCACCTGCTGACCATGCACGTTCAGCGACTGCAGACGGCGGGTGACCACGGCAACGGCACGAATAAAGCCGCGCTTGCTGCTTACCGTCACGCGATCGCCGTTGGCGATGCCTTTCGCTTCCGCCAGCGTTTCGCTGATCTCCACAAACTGTTCCGGCTGTGCGATGGCGTTAAGCCGCGCGTGCTTGGTCCAGGTGTGGAAATGCTCGGTCAGGCGGTAGGTCGTCCCCACGTACGGGAACTTGTCCTTTTTACCTAATCGCAGCACGTCCTCTTCGTAGATACGCACCACCGGGCTGGAGACCACGTTCGGGTGCAGCGGGTTAGTCCCCAGCGGCGTTTCCATCGGCTCGTAGTGCTCCGGGAACGGCCCTTCCGCCAGCTTGTCGAGGGCAAACAGGCGGCCCAGACCTTCCGGCTGCATGATGAACGGCCCGGTTTTGCTGCCCGGTGCCGCGGTGTTGTAGTCAGGGATATCGTTCCCCGTCCACTTCGCCCCGTTCCACTGGATCAGCATGCGTTTGGGATCCCACGGCTTGCCGTTGATATCTGCCGAGGCGCGGTTATACAGCACGCGACGGTTCAGCGGCCACGCCCATGCCCAGCCCAGCGTATTGCCAAGCCCAGACGGGTCAGCGTTGTCGCGGTTGGCCATCTGGTTGCCCTGCTCCGTCCAGCTGCCGGTGTAGATCCAGCAGGACGATGCCGTCGTGCCGTCATCACGCAGCAGCGCGAAGCTGTTCAGCAGCTGGCCTTTCTTCGCCACGAGGTTGCCGCTGGCATCATAGAGATCGGCTAGCGCCACGCCGTTGTTCTCTTTCGCGACCTCTTCAGACTCAGGATGGTCAGGCTGCTTATAGTCCCAGCCCATCTTCAGCAGCGGCTCAACGCCCTTGCCGCCTTCGGTGCGATACATTTCGCGCAGGCGATGGTAAATCCCGGCGAGGATCTCGCCGTCGTTGCGCGCTTCGCCCGGCGCATCCTGACCTTTCCAGTGCCACTGCAGCCAGCGGCCGGAGTTAGCAATGGAACCGTCTTCTTCCGCAAAGCAGGTGGACGGCAGGCGGAACACTTCGGTCTGGATCGCTGCCGGATCGACATCGTTTGATTCGCCGTGGTTCTGCCAGAACGTTGAGGTTTCGGTCACCAGAGGGTCGATAACGACCATGTACTTCAGCTTGCTCAGGCTGCGAACGACTTTGTTTTTGTCCGGGAAGGAGGCCACCGGGTTAAAGCCCTGGCAGATATAGCCCGTGACGTTGCCCTTATCCATCATGTTGAAATACTTGATGACGTCGTAAGCCTGGTCCCACTTCGGCAGCCACTCAAAGCCCCAGTCGTTCTCTTTCTGCGCCGCGTCGCCGTAGAAAGATTTCATCAGGCTAACGTAGAACTTCGGATAGTTGCTCCAGTAGTTCACCTGATCCGGCAGCGTCGCTTTTGGCGTATTCGCCGCCAGATAGCTTTGCAGATCGGCCTGCTTTTCCGAAGGCAGCGTCAGGTAGCCCGGCAGGCTGGTTGAGAGCAGACCAAGGTCGGTAAGCCCCTGAATGTTAGAGTGACCGCGCAGCGCGTTCACGCCGCCGCCTGCCATCCCCATGTTGCCGAGCAGCAGCTGGATCATCGCCATGGTGCGGATGTTCTGCGCGCCGACCGTGTGCTGCGTCCAGCCCAGCGCGTACAGGAACGTGGTCGTTCTGTTTGCGGCACTGGTTGAGGCCAGCACTTCACACACTTTCAGGAAGTCGGCTTTCGGCGTGCCGCAGATGTTCTCCACGACGTCAGGCGTATAGCGGGATACATGCTCTTTCAGCAGGTTCCACACGCAGCGCGGGTGCGTCAGCGTTTCATCACGCATCGCATAGCCGTTTTCATCAAACTGGTAGTTCCAGGAAGACTTGTCGTACTGGCGTTTTTCGGCGTCATACCCGCTGAAAAGCCCGTCATCAAAGGCAAAATCATCCCGCACCAGCAGATTTGCGTTGGTGTAGTGCTTAACGTATTCCGCGTTAATTTTGTTATTTTCAATCAGGTACAACAGCACGCCGGAGAGGAACGTGATGTCCGTACCGGAGCGGATTGGCGCATAGATATCGGCCACCGATGCCGTACGCGTAAAGCGCGGATCGACGACGATAACCGTCGCATCGTTGTTGTTTTTTGCTTCCATCGCCCAGCGGAAGCCGACAGGGTGTGCTTCAGCGGCGTTACCGCCCATCACCACCACGACGTTAGCGTTTTTGATATCAACCCAGTGGTTGGTCATCGCACCGCGACCAAATGTTGGAGCAAGACTTGCTACCGTTGGTCCGTGTCAAACGCGTGCCTGGTTGTCTACCGCCAGCATGCCGAGAGAGCGCACAAATTTTTGCGTCAGCATGCCGGTTTCATTACTTGCCGCAGATGCGCACAGCATCCCGGTGGAAAGCCAGCGGTTAACCGTTACGCCCTGCTCGTTCTTTTCAATAAAGTTGGCATCGCGGTCGGCTTTCATTAATTTGGCGATTCGGGAGAAGGCCTCATCCCAGGAGATTCGCTGCCACTTGTCGGAACCCGGCGCGCGGTATTCCGGGTAGCGCAGGCGGTTTTCACTGTGGACGTAGTCCAGCAGCCCCGCCCCTTTCGGGCAAAGTGCGCCGCGGCTCACCGGATGATCCGGGTCCCCTTCAATATGGTAAATCGCTTCTTTGGCGTTCTTCGCGCCATCGCCCAGGCTATACATTAAAAGCCCACAACCTACGGAACAGTATGTGCAGGTGTTACGGATCTCTTTCGCACGCAGCAGTTTATAGTTGCGCGACTGAGCCAGCGCCATTTTGGGAGCAAATCCCAGCATGGCTGCCGTGGTTCCGGCCATACCGCCCGCGCAGATTTTAAAAAATTGTCTGCGGCTGACGTCCATTGTTGTCCTCGTTTTCGAATAAGACTTCGGGCCGCAAACTAACATCAAAGTCCCTGTTTTTTTTGCGTCAAATCAAGGTCATCATTTTTCGCCCCCTTAATAGTCACCCCTGCCGAATTTGATTACCCCTTTATGATTAGCGGGCTAACAGAATAATTCGCGGCAGGCGCGCGTTTAGTGCTATAAGTTTTTCCTTTACTTTTTATAACGATGGCAAGGTAATGGACAGAAAGAGAGCAACGCTCATTGGGCTGGCGGCAATCCTTTTATGGAGCACGATGGTCGGGCTTATTCGCAGCGTCAGTGAAGGGCTTGGGCCGGTTGGCGGAGCAGCGATGATATACACCGTCAGCGGATTATTGTGTCTGGTGACGGTAGGATTTCCCGATCTTCGCAAATTCTCTCCACGCTATCTTATTGCGGGCAGCGTTCTGTTCGTGAGCTATGAAATTTGCCTGGCGCTGTCGCTGGGGTATGCCGCAACGCGGTCTCAGGCAATTGAGGTCGGGATGGTCAATTACCTTTGGCCGAGCCTGACGATTGTGTTTGCGATTTTATTCAACGGTCAAAAAACCACCCTGTGGGTGATCCCTGGGTTAGCGATATCGCTGCTGGGCGTGTGCTGGGTATTAGGCGGTGAGAACGGGCTACATGTTGATGAAATCATCCGCAACGTGGTCTCAAGCCCGCTCAGCTACGCGCTCGCGTTTGCCGGCGCGTTTATTTGGGCAGCCTATTGCACCGTCACCAGCAAATTTGCCAAAGGGCAAAACGGCATTACCCTTTTCGTCCTGCTTACTGCGCTTAGCCTGTGGGTGAAGTACGCCGTCAGCGACCAGCCGGAAATGGTGTTTAGCGTACCCGTGGTGGTGAAATTGTTGATGTGCGGTATTGCGCTTGGCTTTGGCTATGCGTCCTGGAATATCGGCATTCTCCATGGCAACGTTACCGTGCTGGCAGCGGTATCGTATTTTACACCGGTTCTGTCTGCCGCGCTGGCCGCAGCGCTGCTGAATTCCCCGCTGTCCTTCTCCTTTTGGCAAGGCGCAATAATGGTCTGCGTCGGGTCGCTTTTGTGCTGGTACGCCACGCGGAAATAACGCCTTAATTAATTCGCCGGGCATGTTGCTTGCTCGGCTAAAATTTAACAAATATTTAAAATGTGACCAACAGTCAGAATATTGTTCATAACGTTAGAGAATGCGTTTAATTTCTGTTTATATTACCGCTCTTTCGTAAATGCCCCATGCGTTAATTGACACAAACTGACAACGCGGAGTAATTAGTTCCCTGCGAATATTCACACACTATATAGCACGAACTGCAATAGTTTATTTCAGGATATTTCAGGCCCGGCTCACAAATACCGTAAGATGAAATTTATAACTTACTGTTTTGTAGTGATTTATCATAACATCACCTCTACTTTCCTTTCGGTTAACCCGATAATTACCCAAAACAACTAGTACAGCCATAAATTATATACAACCCAATTATCCTGATGAGTAAATACTCAATTTGCGTTTGAATATTAATCAGACGAGGCGATTTAACGGCAATTTTTCAGATCAGGATCACACTAATTGAAATTACCTTTAATATTTTGAAACTTATTATTGAAAGCAGGCTACAAGATTCTTAAAAATAGCATGCCATTGACGAGCAGCCTCGTTTAGCATTCGTTTAAAAATGGCTCAGGAAATACCTAAGAAAATTATAAGGAATATTTAAGATGAAACTTAAATTAGTTGCAGTGGCAGTGACTTCCATGTTGGCAGCAGGCGTTGTAAATGCGGCTGAAGTTTTTAACAAAGACGGTAACAAACTGGATCTGTACGGCAAAGTAACAGGTCTGCACTATTTCTCTGATGACACCAACAACGACGGCGACAAAACTTACGTACGTCTGGGCTTCAAAGGCGAAACTCAGATCAACGACCAGCTGACCGGTTACGGCCAGTGGGAATATGAGTTCAAAGGCAACCGTTCTGAATCTCAGGGTTCTGACGGCAGCAAAACGCGTCTGGCGTTCGCAGGTCTGAAATTCAACGAATTCGGTTCTTTCGACTACGGTCGTAACTACGGTGTTGCTTACGACATCGGCGCATGGACTGACGTTCTGCCAGAATTCGGCGGTGATACCTGGACCCAGACCGATGGCTTCATGACTGGCCGTACCACTGGCGTTGCAACCTACCGTAACACCGACTTCTTCGGTCTGGTTGACGGCCTGAACTTTGCCGCTCAGTACCAGGGTAAAAACGATGACCGTGATATCACCGAAGCGAACGGTGACGGCTGGGGTCTGTCTTCTACCTACGAAATGGACGGTTTCGGTGTAGGTGCAACCTACGCGAAATCTGACCGTACTGACCGTCAGGTTGCTGCAGGTCGCGTAGCGAACACCGTTAACGCGGGTGGCGAGAACGCAGAAGTGTGGGCTGCTGGCCTGAAGTACGATGCAAACAACATCTACCTGGCAACCACCTACTCTGAAACCCGCAACATGACCAACTTCGGTGATGGTTATATCGCGAACAAAGCGCAGAACTTCGAAGTGGTTGCTCAGTACCAGTTCGACTTCGGCCTGCGTCCATCCATCGCGTACCTGAAATCCAAAGGTAAAGACCTGGGTTCATACGGCGACCAGGATCTGGTTGAATACATTGAAGTTGGCACGAGCTACTACTTCAACAAAAACATGTCTACCTACGTTGATTACAAAATCAACCTGGTTGACGACAACAGCTTCACCAAAGCTGCTGGCGTTGCTACCGACAACATCGTAGCAGTAGGTCTGACCTACCAGTTCTAAGATCTGTCTGTATAAAAGGCCAGCCTTCGTGGCTGGCCTTTTTTATTACGTTAGACTGGCGTGATAAAGGAGAACGCCATGCACATTTTTAAAGGACGCTGTTTGTGTGGGATGAGTCAGTTCAGCGTAAGCCTCAACAATTTCGATGTTTATGCGTGTCATTGCACGCAGTGCCAGAAGTGGTCGGGTGGTATTGCCATGTACCTTGAGGCGCAGGGCCAGCCACTAGTTGAACAAGACTCTATAGCCCCCTCTCATTTCTCTTCGTCTGCACGCGGCGAACGCGGGTTCTGCCCCGGCTGCGGCTGCCCGCTGTGGTTCAAACTGACCTCAACGGAACGTTACTTCATCCCCTGGACATTGCTGGAGATGAGCGAAGACGAGCGACGCCGTCTGGTACTGGCCGCAGAAATCTATACCGAAACTCAGCCTGCATTCTTTGGCCTCACCGGGCAGTACGCGCGCTACAGCGGGACGGAAATTGAGGCGCTGGAAAATCATTGCCTGCTCACGCAGTAGGCTGCTCGCTGCCGGCGGCACGCCGCAGCCAGTTTTGCAGCAGCTTACCGTCCTCGGTCATGTCCGAATCCGCGCGTACGCAGAGATGGTAATCACGTCCGTCGTCGATGGGTAAATCGAAAATTTTCACCAGCTCCCCGCTCTCAAGATAAGGCGCGATCAGCGGTTCACGCATCAGCGCGCAGCCCAGACCCGCCTGAACGCCGGCCAGCGTCAGCAGACCATCCTCAAACATGGGCCCGCTTCGGCGTACGGGCCGCTTCACCCCCTGCTGCGTAAACCACTGCTGCCAGGTCGAACGCTCCTCGTCATGCAGCAACGGCATTTGCAGCAGCTGCTCTGGCGTATCGATATGGCCGTGAACGCGCAAAAACGCGCGGCTGCACACGGGCACCATCTGTCCGGAGATCAGCTTTTCGCTCTGATATCCCGCCCACTGGCCGTTGCCGAAGCGAATCGACATATCTGACGCATCGCTCAGGTAGTTACGGTGGTTGGCATAAACGACGTTGATTTCCGTCTGCGGGTTGGCGCGCATAAAGGCGGGCAGACGTGGAATAAACCACCCCATACCAAAGAGCGGGATCAGACTGATGGTCACCTGCCGCGTTTGCGCCTGCTCCACCAGGTGCTCCGTCGCCTGACGCAGAACGTTAAAGGCGGCGCGAATGGAACGATAGTAGTCACGCCCCTGCTGGCTCAGCACCAGCTTCCTTCCCTGCCGCGCCGTCAGCGGCATTTGCAGATACCCCTCAAGCACCTTGAGCTGATGGCTCACGGCGGAGGGAGAAATATCCAGCTCCAGGGCCGCCAGCGTCACGCTGCCCAGACGGGCGATGGCTTCGAAAGCGCGCACCGCCCGCAGCGGCGGATCGTTTGCCAGGCGGCTTTCAGCAAAGGCCGGCATGCTCGTCAATTGTTCTGTTTTATTCATATATTGATTTCTTTAGGGTTTTCGCCCTGTGGCGGCTAATTAATATATTTATATAAATCATCAAGATACAACAATACCGGTTTATCATAAGAAATAATATATGTGTATTTTACAATTTTATTCATTTATTGGATGGTAGCCGCTGCAAAAGTAATTTGTCGGGTACTTACGTTGGACACACTCATACAACAACTGATCAACGGTGTGATGCTGGGAAGCATCTACGCGCTGATCGCGCTGGGCTATACCATGGTGTATGGCATTTTGCGCATTATTAACTTTGCTCATGGCGATATTCTGATGGTTGGCGCGCTCACAACGCTCTCGGCCATTAACGCCCTGAACAGCGCTTTTCCGCACATGCCGCTGCTGCTGCAGCTTGGCTTTGCGTTACTGATTGCCATGGCCGTTTGCGCCCTGCTGGCGATGGCGGTTGAACGTTTTGCCTACCGCCGCCTGCGTAACGCCCCGCGCCTGGCGCCGCTGATCTCCGGGATTGGCGTTTCGGTACTGCTGCAAACCGTAGCGATGATCGTCTGGACGCGCAATCCGCTGATGTTCCCGCAGATCCTCCCCATGGACCCAATTGCCGTGACGTCGGGAAGTGAAATGCATCCCCCCGCCATCGTGACCGTGACCGGCATCGTTACCGTGGTGCTGGCGCTGGCCGTGATGAGCGGGCTGTGGCTTCTGGTGGAATATACCCGCCTTGGCCGCGGCATGCGCGCCGTAGCGGAAAACCCGCGCGTCGCCACCCTGATGGGCGTGAACCCGAACGCCATCATTACCCTCACTTTTGCCATCGGCGGCGTCTTTGCCGCGCTGGCAGGCGTGATGATGGCGAGCAACTACGGCAACGCCAGCTTCTCGATGGGCTTCCTGCCGGGAATTAAAGCCTTCACCGCCGCCGTGCTGGGCGGGATTGGCAACATTCGCGGCGCGATGATTGGCGGGATCCTGCTGGGCCTTATTGAGGCGCTGGGCGCGGGCTATCTCGGCGAACTGACCAACGGCGTCTTCGGCAGTAACTATCAGGACGTCTTTGCGTTTATCGTGCTGATTCTGGTGCTGGTCTTCCGTCCGGCAGGCCTGCTGGGCGAGCGCGTGGCGCACAGGGCGTAAGGGATACTATGACAACCGCACAACTACAGGCTACGGCCACAACGCGCAAATTCTGGTCAGGCATGACGCTGTTCTGCCTCGCGCTGCTTATTGCCCCGATCGTTGCCACACAGCTTGGCGGCAACTACTGGGTACGCGTGATTGACTTCGCCCTGCTCTACATCATGCTGGCGCTGGGGCTGAACATTGTCGTCGGCTACACCGGCCTGCTGGATATGGGCTTTATCGCCTTTTACGCCGTTGGCGCTTACCTCGCGGCGCTGATGGCCTCCCCGCACCTGCTTGAGGTCTTTCCCGCCCTTGCCGCCTGGTTCCCGAACGGCCTGCATACCTCGTACCTGTTGATTATTCCGCTGGCCGCGCTGGTCGCTGCCGTATGCGGCATTGTACTCGGCGCGCCGACGCTGAAGCTGCGCGGCGATTATCTGGCGATCGTCACCCTGGGCTTTGGTGAAATTATCCGCATCCTGATGCGCAACCTTGACCGCCCGGTGAACATCACAAACGGTGCGAAAGGTATTACCGGCGTCGATACCGTGAACCTGTTCGGCCTGAAGTTCAGCGGCGTTTATCACTGGTTCGGCGTTAAAGTGCCTGCCCTGTGGCTGTGGTATTACCTGCTGATGCTGTTCATCGTGGCCATTATCTTCGTTTGCCTGCGCCTGCAGCATTCGCGCATTGGTCGCGCCTGGCACGCCATCCGCGAGGATGAAGACGTCGCCCGGGCGATGGGCATCAACGTGCGCAACTACAAGCTGCTGGCCTTCGCCATGGGCGCCTCTTTTGGCGGCGTGGCGGGTGCGCTGTTTGGCGCGTTTCAGGGCTTTGTCTCACCGGAATCCTTTACGCTGCAGGAATCCATTGCCGTACTGGCGATGGTAGTGCTGGGCGGCATGGGGCACATTCCCGGCGTGATACTCGGTGCGGTCCTGCTTACCGCCCTGCCGGAACTGCTGCGCAGCCAGGCCGCGCCCGTCCAGCAGGCGCTGTTCGGCACGGTGCTGGTCGATCCGGAAATTTTACGCCAGCTGTTCTACGGCCTGGCGCTGGTCCTGGTCATGCTGGTTCGCCCGTCAGGTATCTGGCCGGTTCGCCACAAGGAGGGAAAAGCATGAGCCTGTTAACCGTACGCAATATGTCCAAGCGCTTCGGCGGCCTGACCGCCGTGGACAACGTTTCACTCTCGATTAATCAGGGTGAAATCTACGGGCTGATCGGTCCCAACGGGGCGGGAAAAACGACCTGCTTTAACCTAATTACCGGGCTTTATCCGGCGGACAGCGGTGAGTTTTCGATTGCCGACAGGCCCTATTTTCCGACGCAGATAGAGAAAGTTACCGCCGCCGGGATCGCGCGTACCTTCCAGAACGTGCGTCTCTTTAACGAAATGTCCGTGCTGGAAAACGTGATGGTTGGCCGACACGTGCGCACCCGCAACGGCCTGTGGGCGGCGCTTACCCGCCACAAGCGCGCTCGCGAGGAAGAAGCCAACACCCGCGAGCAGGCCTGGCGCTGGCTGGAGTACACCGGCATCGCGAAGTTTGCTCACTACCGCGCCTGCGACCTGGCGTACGGCCATCAGCGCCGTCTCGAAATCGCCCGCGCGCTGGCAACGGACCCGCTTCTGCTGGCGCTGGACGAACCCGCCGCCGGGATGAACGCGGCGGAAAAAATGGCGCTGGGGGAGCTGCTCATCCGCATCCGCGATGACGGAAAAACCCTGCTGATGATTGAACACGACGTGAAGCTGGTGATGGGGATTTGTGACCGGCTGACGGTGCTTGATTATGGCAAAACGCTCGCCAGCGGCACGCCGGAGAACGTGCGCCGCGATCCTGCCGTTATCGCCGCCTGGCTTGGAGGCAACGCCCATGTCTGAATTACTGAAAGTCGAACGTCTGGACGTGCATTACGGCGGCATTCAGGCGGTCCGCGACGTTTCCTTTACCCTGCATGAGGGCGAACAGGCCACGCTGATTGGCGCTAACGGCGCGGGAAAAAGCTCAACCGTACGCGCCATTACCGGGCTCGAAAGCTTTAGCGGCACGATTGCATTCAACGGCAAAAACGTCCGCAAGCACCGGCCAGAAGCGCTCCTGCGCGACGGGTTGGTAATGGTCCCGGAGGGCCGCGGCATTTTCGCCCGCATGACGGTGCTGGAAAACCTGCAGATGGGCGCCTGGCTCAGGCGTGACACTGTCACCGTCAGACAAGAGATGAATGAGATTTTTGAGCGCTTCCCACGCCTGGGGGAGCGCCAGCATCAGCTTGCCGGGCTGCTTTCCGGCGGCGAGCAACAGCTGCTGGCGCTCAACCGCGCGCTGCTCAGCCGCCCGCGCCTGCTGATCCTCGACGAGCCGTCGATGGGGCTTGCCCCGAAGATGGTCGAGAATATTTTTGCCGTTATCGCCGGACTGCGCGCGCGCGGCGTCGCCCTGCTGCTTATCGAGCAAAACGCCAGGCTCGCGCTGGAGGTAACCGACAGCGCCTGGGTGATGGACAGCGGCAGCATTGTCCATCACGGCGGATCGAAAGCGATGCTGGAAGACGACCAGATAGCGCAGATTTATTTGGGCGAAATGCCCGTTTAACAACACCAACCAACACCAGGGAACAATAATGAAAACAGTAAAAATGAGTGCGCTCAGCGCCGCAATTCTGCTCGGCGGGTTTGCCACCGCGGGCGCAGGGGCGGCCGACAGCGAAACCGTGACCATCGGCCTGGCGGGCCCTCTCACCGGCCCGTCTGCCCGTATTGGTAAAGATCTGGAGAACGGCGCGCAGCTGGCCATTGACGACATCAACAAGCAGCACCCGACCATCGGCGGCAAAGCGGTGACCTTCAGGCTGCAGTCCGAAGACGATCAGTCTGACCCGCGTACCGCCGTTGCCGTCGCGCAGCGTCTGGTGGACAGCGGCGTGGCGGGCGTAGTCGGCCACTGGAACACCGGCACCAGCATCCCGGCGGCGCGGGTGTATCACGATGCGGGCATCGCGCAGGTCGCACCGGTGGCGACCGGTCACGCCTATACCCGACAGGGTTTTGACACCAGCTTCCGCGTGATGGGCCACGACGACGACGGCGGCCAGTTTGCCGGCCAGTACGCGGTCAATACCCTGAAAGCGAAGCGCATTGCGGTGATCGACGACCGTACCGCTTTCGGTCAGGGTCTGGCGGACGAATTTATTAAATCGCTGGACGCCCAGGGCGTGAAGATTGTCGACCGTCAGTACGTCGACGACAAAACAGTGGACTTCAGCGCCGTGCTGACCGCCATTCGCAGCAAAAATGCCGACCTGATCTTCTTCGGCGGCGTTGACAGCCAGGCCGCGCCGCTCGCGCGCCGTATCAAACAGCTGGGCATGAACGCGACCCTGATGGGCGCAGGCGGTTTTGTCAGCCAGACGTTCCTGCAGCTGGCGCAGAAGGAAGGTGAAGGCGTTGTCGCCCTTGAGCCGGGCCTGCCGGTTGACCAGATGCCTGGCGGCAAAGCGTTTGAGCAGGCGTACCAGTCCCGCTACCACACGCATATTGAACTGCACGCCCCGTTCGCCTATGACGCCACCCGCGTGCTTGTGGCTGCAATGGAAAAAGCAGACTCCGTCGATCCTTCAGAGTATCTGCCTGCCCTTCGCGCCATCAGCTACTCGGGCGTGACCGGACAAATCGCGTTTGATAAAGAAGGCAACCTGAAATCGCCGTCCTTCACCGTCTATAAGGTCGTGGAGGGCAAATGGCAGCCGCAGACCGTGCTGGGCGGCGCAAACGCTAAGTAACGCAGTGAGGCAATGTGATGAGTGATAATAACGAGCTGGGCATTCTCGCCCGCCGCAAAATTGAAGCAGAAATTATCAAGCCAATTTATGAAATCCTGGTGCGCGAGATAGGGAAAACCCGCGCCCAGGCGGTAATTGGCGAGGCCATTGAGCAGGCCGCAATTAACGCAGGCAAGGAATTTGCCAGCAAAGAACCGGATGGCGCAGACGTGAAAAGCTTTATCGCCCTGCAGTACCTGTGGGAGAAAGATAACGCTCTGGACGTGAAGGTGATCGACGCGGACGACCAGCAGTACAACTACAACGTGACCCGCTGCCGCTACGCCGAGATGTATCACGAGATGGGGCTGGGTGAGATCGGCCACCTTCTTTCCTGCGCGCGCGATGAGAAGTTTATCGTCGGCTACGCGCCGGACGTTGAGTTGACCCGCACCACCACCATCATGCAGGGCGGATCCTGCTGCGACTTCCGCTACCGCAGCAAAAAGGACACGGCATGATCCGCGTAAACTCAGAACGTCTTTGGACGACGCTTGCGATGATGGCGCAAATCGGCGGCACGCCCGCCGGCGGCGTTACCCGTCTGGCGCTGAGCGAGGAGGATCGCATTGCGCGTGACCTGCTACGCGACTGGGCGCTGGAGGCCGGTTTCACCTGCGATGTGGACAGCATGGGCAATATGTTTATCCGCCGCGCGGGGTTGCATTCGGATCTTGCACCGGTGATGACCGGCTCGCACGTGGACTCCCAGCCGCTCGGCGGCAACTACGACGGCATTTACGGCGTGCTGGCCGGGCTGGAGCTGCTGCGCACGCTCAACGACAACCGGGTTGAAACCGAGCGCGATATCGTGCTGGTGAACTGGACCAACGAAGAAGGCGCGCGCTTTGCGCCGGCCATGCTCGCGTCCGGAGTCTGGGCGGGTCAGCTTACCGAGGAGTTTGCCTACGCCAGAATGGACAGCAAGCGCGTCACGGTTCGCGACGCCCTTGAGGCCATAGGTTACCGCGGTGAACAGCCCGCCCGCGCTTTTCCGGTACACGCCTGCTACGAGCTGCATATTGAGCAAGGGCCAATTCTGGAGGATGAAGCCATTGATATCGGGCTGGTGCGGGCGGCAATGGGCCAGCGCTGGTTTACGATTACGCTGGACGGTTTTGCTGCCCATGCGGGCACAACCCCGATGCACAGCCGTCGCGATGCGCTAACGGCATTTGCGGAGCTGGCGCTGAAAGTAGAAGAGATAGGCTATCAGCATGCGCCGGACGGACGCGCGACCATCGGCATGGCGCACGTGACGCCGAATTCGCGCAACGTCGTGCCCTCGCAGGTGGTGTGCAGCGTGGAGTTTCGTCATCCTGAGCAGAGCGCGCTCGAAGCGATGGAGGCGGCGCTGCATGAGGCTGCACAGAGCCTTGCCGCACGAGGCGTGACGGCAGGCGTCGAGCGTATTTTCGACTACGCGCCGATTGCCTTTAACACCGAGTGCCTGGCGCGTAGCGAAAAAGCCGTTGCGGAACTGGGCTATTCGTCGAAGCCGATGGTCTCCGGCGCGGGGCACGATACCTGCTATGTCAGCAAAATTGCCCCGGCCAGCATGATCTTTATCCCCTGCGTGAAGGGCATCAGCCATAACGAAGAGGAAAGGATCCTGCCGGAGTGGTCAGAGAAAGGAGCCAACGTGCTGTTGCACAGCGTGCTGGCTGCGGCGCAGGAAAAATAAGCCGGGTGGCGGCTTCGCCTTACCCGGCCTACTTTCACTCCCCCTCTCCCACTGGGAGAGGGAACGCCAGCAGGCGTGTTTTACTGTTTTGGCACCTTCGCCAGGCTAAACCAAATCCCCACCGCCAGCATCAGCAGCATCGCGCCAGCGCTGCCGAGCGCGACGCTGTGGGAGGTGATAAACGCCGCTTTCGCCGCCTCAATCACCGACTCTGCAAGCGAAGGCGTGAGATCCTGCGCGACCTTGACCGCCTCACCAATCGATGACGAGGCTTTATCGACCAGCGACGCGTTCAGCCCCTGCGGCAGTTCAATTGACGCCGAGAAGCTGCGGGTCAACAGCAGGCCGAAAATCGCGATCCCCAGACCGGCGCCCAGCTCATAGGACATGGTTTCAATCGCCCCGGCGGCGGCCGCTTTTTCCTTCGGTGCAGCGGCCATAATGGCTGACGTGGAGGCCAACAGCGCGCTGGCGGCGCTAAAGCCGAGCAGCACCATCAGGGCCGATGCCAGCAGCTGCTGGCTGCTGAAATCAAGCATCGAAAGGCCGATAAAGCTCACCGCGCTTAGCCCCATGCCGCCCGCCGCCACAATCCGCAGGCCGAGACGCCCGACCAGCACGCCGGCAATCGGCCCGCTGAACCCGCTGGCGACCATCAACGGCAGCATAAACATGCCGGCCTCAAACGGCGTAAAGCCGTGAACAAACTGCAGCTCCTGCGCCATCAGCAGCTCAAAGCCCACCAGCGCAATCATGGCCGTCATCGCCATCACCACGCCGCTGAGAATGATGCGATGACAGAACAAACGCATGTCGATCATCGGCACGCGGGCGCGTAGCTGAATGCGCACAAAGACAAACAGCAGTACCGCCCCGGTGAGCAGCGTACCGGCCACCAGCCACGGCGACAGTGCGCCCTTCAGCGCCGTTTTCGCGCTGTAAACCAGCAGCAGAATTGCCACAATCAGCATGATCGCGTGGCTTATATTGAGCGGCTGTTCAGGCCGTCCCTGCTGGGCGGGTACGAAGCGCGCGGCAAGTGTTACCACCACCAGCACGATCGGCACGTTGATTAAAAACACCGAGCCCCAGTAGAAGTGCTCAAGCAGCATGCCGCCAATCAAAGGACCAAACGCCGCCCCGCCGGATCCCACCGCCGCCCAAACGCCGAGCGCAATATTGCGATCCCGCACGTCGACAAACAGCGTGCGGATCCCCGCCAGCGTGGCGGGAATAATCATCGCTGCACCGATTGCCAGCGACGCGCGCGCGGCAATCAGCCAGCCCGCAGACGGGGCAAAGGCCGCCGCCAGCGACGACAGGCCAAACAAGGTGCTGCCAATCATCAGCAGGCGCTTAAAGCCGATGCGGTCGCCCAGGGCGCCCATCGGCAAAACCATCCCCGCCATCACCAGCGAGTAAATATCGATGATCCACAGCAATTCGTTGCCGCTGGCACCCAGCGTCATGCTCAAAGTCGGCGCAGCCACGTGCAGCACCGTCGCGTCAATCGCCACCGGAATATAAACCAGCACGATAATCACTAACGCTAACCACTGACGAAACATAAATTTCCTTTTCACTCAAAACCTGGACACATGTCCAGGACGCAATCCTACGTAAAGTTGAACACTTGTCCAGCTCTTTGTTACACTCGTTTCGTCCCCATTGAGAGTGAGTGAAAATGCGTTATCTGAGCAAGGACGAGCGGCGGGAAGAGATCTTACAGGCCGCCATGCGCGTGGCGCTGGCCGAAGGGCTGGCGGGAATGACGGTTCGGCGCATTGCCGCCGAAGCCGGCGTCGCAACCGGGCAGGTCCACCACCATTTCGCCTCCGGCGGCGAGCTAAAATCACTGGCCTTCATTCGCATCATCCGCGAGTTACTGGATGCCGAGGTGGTGGGCGAAAACGCCACCTGGCGCGAGCGTCTGCACGCGATGCTCGGCAGCGATGAGGGCGGTTTAGAACCCTACATCCGCCTGTGGCGAGAAGCGCAGATCCTCGCCAGCCGCGATCCTGAAATGAAGGGCGCATACGTCCTGACGATGGAAATGTGGCATCAGGAGACGGTCGCCATTATCCACGCAGGACACCAGGCTGGCGTATTTACCCTTACCGACCGGGCAGAAAATATCGCCTGGCGCTTAATTGGGCTGGTATGCGGCCTCGACGGTATTTACGTTTTAAATATGCCGGACATGGACGATGCGGCATTTAATAAGCATCTGGATAAACTTATCGGCCTTGAATTGTTTTAATACTCCTCTTGGAGTATTAATTCTCGAACATAGTTACAATTAGTAACACATAAAGCGATCCCTTATACCCATTCCAATCTCAGGGGTTCGCTTTTTTATCTATCCTTTCTGAAGCATCCCAAAACATCCAATAATCTCCACACCCAGACAGCTAGACATCTGGCTGTTTTATTTGTCCTTTTTTCTTCTTTCAGGCAAGTACGAGGGCGATATGTCACAACAAAGTGAGAAGAATAATCATTATCTGTTGAGTAACTGGAAACCGGAAAACGCACAATTCTGGGAGAATAAAGGGAAACATATTGCACGAAGAAACCTTTGGATTTCGGTTGCTTGTCTGCTGTTAGCCTTCTGCGTATGGATGTTATTTAGTGCCGTTGCGGTGAACCTAAATAAGGTGGGATTTAATTTCACCACCGATCGGCTATTTATGCTAACGGCATTACCCTCTCTGTCAGGCGCTATTTTACGCGTCCCCTACTCCTTCATGGTGCCGATATTTGGCGGGCGCTACTGGACGGTATTAAGCACCGTGATCCTGATTATTCCCTGCGTCTGGCTGGGGATCGCCATTCAGAACACCGCGACACCGTATTGGGTGTTTATTACGATCGCGTTGCTCTGCGGCTTTGCGGGCGCCAACTTTGCCTCAAGCATGGGCAATATCAGCTTCTTCTTCCCGAAATCTAAACAGGGCAGCGCGCTGGGCATTAACGGCGGGCTCGGTAACCTGGGCGTCAGCGTCATGCAGATGGTCGCGCCGCTGGTGATTTTCCTGCCCATGTTCAGCTTCCTCGGCGTGCACGGCGTCCCGCAGGATGACGGCTCAACCCTGTGGCTGGCCAACGCGGCCTGGATCTGGGCGCCTCTCCTGCTTCTGGCAACCGTTGCCGCGTTCTTTGGCATGAACGATATCGCCAGCTCTAAGGCGTCTATTGCCAGCCAGCTTCCGGTTCTGAAGCGTTTTCACCTTTGGCTCCTGAGCCTGCTCTATCTCGCCACCTTCGGCTCGTTTATCGGCTTTTCTGCCGGCTTTGCCATGCTGTCGAAAACCCAGTTTCCTGACGTGAATATCCTCCACCTCGCCTTCTTCGGGCCGCTGATTGGCGCGCTGGCGCGTTCGGCCGGGGGGATGATCTCCGACAGGCTCGGCGGCGTGCGCGTGACGCTTATTAACTTCGTCTTTATGGCCGCGTTCAGCGCCCTGATATTCCTGACGCTGCCGGGCTCCGGTTCCGGCAGCTTTATCGCCTTCTATCTGGTCTTTATGGGGCTGTTCCTCACCGCCGGGTTAGGCAGCGGCTCAACCTTCCAGATGATCGCCGTTATCTTCCGCCAAATCACGATCGCCCGCGTGAAGCAGCAGGGTGGCACCGACGAGCAGGCGCAGCACGAAGCGGTGACCGAAACGGCCGCGGCGCTGGGCTTTATCTCGGCTATTGGCGCCGTCGGCGGGTTCTTCATTCCGAAAGCCTTTGGCACCTCGCTGGCCATGACAGGTTCGCCGGTCGGCGCCATGAAAATCTTCCTCGTGTTTTACATCGTCTGTGTGTTCGTGACCTGGCTGGTGTATGGCCGCAAATCCGCAAAAAAATAATAACTACATTACCGCCGGAGCGTAATGCAGCCCCCTCCGGCTATGCTCTCGAAGCAGGAGAAATGTCATGAGTAAACTGTTGGACCGCTTTCGTTATTTCAAAACCAAAGGCGACAGCTTCGCCAACGGGCACGGGCAGGTGTACAACACCAACCGTGACTGGGAAGACAGTTATCGCCAGCGCTGGCAGTTTGACAAAATTGTGCGATCCACCCATGGCGTTAACTGTACCGGCTCCTGCAGCTGGAAAATTTATGTCAAGAACGGGCTGGTCACCTGGGAAACCCAGCAGACCGACTACCCGCGCACCCGCCCTGACCTGCCCAACCACGAGCCTCGCGGCTGCCCGCGTGGCGCAAGCTACTCATGGTATCTTTACAGCGCCAACCGTCTCAAATACCCGATGGTGCGCCGCAGGCTGATTGAACTCTGGCGCGAGGCGCTGGCACAGCATAACGACCCCGTACTGGCCTGGGATGCGATTCAGAGCGATCCGCAAAAAACGCAAAGCTACAAGCAGGCGCGCGGCCGCGGCGGTTTCATCCGCTCAAGCTGGAAAGAGCTGAACCAGCTGATTGCCGCCGCTAACGTCTGGACCATCAAAAACTACGGCCCGGATCGCGTGGCCGGCTTCTCGCCGATCCCGGCGATGTCGATGGTCTCCTACGCCGCCGGTACGCGCTACCTCTCCCTGCTCGGGGGCACCTGCCTGAGCTTCTATGACTGGTACTGCGACCTCCCGCCCGCGTCGCCGATGACCTGGGGCGAGCAGACCGACGTTCCGGAGTCCGCCGACTGGTACAACTCCAGCTATATCATCGCCTGGGGCTCAAACGTGCCGCAGACGCGCACGCCGGACGCCCACTTTTTCACCGAGGTTCGCTACAAGGGCACCAAGACCGTTGCCATCACGCCGGACTTCTCTGAGGTCGCCAAGCTGAGCGACCAGTGGCTGGCGCCAAAACAGGGCACCGACAGCGCGCTGGCGATGGCGATGGGCCACGTGATCCTCAAAGAGTTCCACCTCGATAACCCGAGCGACTACTTCCTCAACTACTGCCGCCGCTACACCGACATGCCGATGCTGGTGCTGCTGGACGAGCAGGAGGACGGTCGCGTGGTGCCGGGACGCATGCTGCGCGCCTCCGACCTGGCCGACGGCCTCGGCGAGGCCAATAACCCGGAGTGGAAAACCATCGCTTTCGACGTAGCCGGTAATCTGGTGGTGCCGAACGGCTCGATTGGCTTCCGCTGGGGCGAAAAAGGCAAATGGAACCTCGAGTCGCTGGCCGCAGGCCAGGAAACCGAGCTGACCCTCTCCCTGCTGATCACCCACGACAGCGTGGCGGATGTCGCCTTCCCCTACTTTGGCGGCAATGAAAACCCGCACTTCCGCAGCGTGAAGCAGGAGCCGGTACTCACGCGCCGGGTGCCGAGCAAAACCCTGACGCTCGCCGACGGCAGCCAGAGACGCGTTGTCAGCGTGTACGATTTGGTGCTGGCAAACTACGGCCTGGATCGCGGTCTGGAAGACAGCAACGCGGCGGGCAGCTACGCAGAAATTAAGGCCTATACCCCGGCCTGGGGCGAGCAAATCACCGGCGTACCTGCTTATCTGATTGAAAAAATCGCCCGCGAGTTTGCCGACACGGCACACAAAACCCACGGCCGTTCGATGATCATCCTCGGTGCCGGTGTGAACCACTGGTACCACATGGACATGAACTACCGCGGCATGATCAACATGCTGGTCTTCTGCGGCTGCGTCGGGCAGAGCGGCGGCGGCTGGTCGCACTATGTCGGCCAGGAAAAGCTGCGCCCGCAGACCGGGTGGCTGCCGCTGGCCTTCGCGCTGGACTGGAACCGTCCGCCGCGCCAGATGAACAGCACCTCGTACTTCTATAACCACGCCAGCCAGTGGCGCTATGAAAAGCTGACCGCGCAGGAGCTGCTTTCTCCGCTAGCCGATGCCTCGAAATTCACCGGCCACCTGATCGACTTCAACGTCCGCGCCGAGCGCATGGGCTGGCTGCCGTCTGCCCCGCAGCTCAACCTTAACCCGCTGCACGTGAAGGCGCGCGCCGAAGCAGCAGGCATGACCCCGCAGGACTACACCGTTCAGGCATTGAAATCGGGCGATATCCGCTTCGCCTGCGAACAGCCCGACAGCGGTAAAAACCACCCGCGTAACCTGTTCGTGTGGCGCTCTAACCTGCTCGGCTCGTCCGGGAAAGGCCATGAGTACATGCTGAAATACCTGCTCGGCACCGAGAGCGGTATTCAGGGTGAAGATTTGGGCTCGACCGATGACGTCAAGCCTGAAGAAGTGGAGTGGCAAACGAAAGCCATCGAAGGCAAGCTCGACCTGCTGGTGACGCTCGACTTCCGCATGTCCAGCACCTGCCTGTTCTCGGATATTGTGCTGCCGACCGCCACCTGGTACGAAAAAGACGACATGAATACCTCGGATATGCATCCGTTTATTCACCCGCTCTCCGCCGCCGTCGATCCGGCGTGGGAATCGCGCAGCGACTGGGAGATCTACAAGGGCCTCGCCAAAGTATTCTCCGAGATCTGCATCGGCCATCTGGGTACCGAAACCGACGTGGTGCTGCAGCCGCTGCAGCACGACTCCCCGGCGGAACTGTCTCAGCCGTTTGATATTCAGGACTGGCGCAAGGGCGAGTGTGACCTCATCCCCGGTAAAACCGCCCCGAGCATTGCCGTCGTTGAACGTAACTATCCCGAAACCTACGAGCGCTTTACCTCGCTCGGCCCGCTGCTGGACAAGCTCGGCAACGGCGGGAAAGGCATTTCGTGGAATACGCAGAACGAGGTCGATTTCCTCGGCAAGCTGAACTACGTCAAGCTCGACGGCCCGGCCAAGGGCCGCCCGCGCATTGAAACCGCGATTGACGCCTCCGAGGTGATCCTCGCCCTCGCGCCAGAAACCAACGGCCAAGTGGCGGTGAAGGCCTGGGAAGCGCTTGGACAGCTTACCGGACGCGACCATACCCATTTAGCGCTGAACAAAGAAGATGAGAAAATCCGCTTCCGCGATATCCAGGCGCAGCCGCGCAAAATCATCTCCAGCCCGACGTGGTCCGGTCTTGAGAGCGAGCACGTCTCCTATAACGCGGGCTACACCAACGTGCACGAGCTGATCCCATGGCGTACCCTTTCCGGTCGTCAGCAGCTGTATCAGGACCACGCCTGGATGCGCGCCTTCGGGGAGAGTCTGGTGGCCTACCGTCCACCGATTGATACCCGCAGCGTTACCCATATGCGCGAGATCCCGCCGAACGGCTTCCCGGAGAAAGCGCTGAACTTCCTGACGCCGCACCAGAAGTGGGGCATCCACTCCACCTACAGCGAAAACCTGCTGATGCAGACGCTGTCGCGCGGTGGGCCGATCGTCTGGATCAGCGAGACCGACGCGCGTGAATTAGACATTGAAGATAACGACTGGATCGAAGCCTTCAACGCCAACGGCGCCCTCACCGCCCGCGCGGTGGTCAGCCAGCGCGTGCCGCCGGGCATGACCATGATGTATCACGCCCAGGAGCGCATCCTGAATATCCCGGGTTCAGAGGTAACGGGACGGCGCGGCGGGATCCACAACTCGGTGACGCGCATCTGCCCTAAACCCACGCACATGATTGGCGGCTACGCGCAGCTGGCGTACAGCTTCAACTATTACGGCACCGTCGGCTCCAACCGCGACGAGTTCATCATGATCCGCAAAATGAAAAACATTAACTGGCTGGATGGCGAAGGTCGGGATCAGGTACAGGAGGCGAAAAAATGAAAATACGCTCACAGGTTGGCATGGTACTTAATCTCGATAAATGCATTGGGTGTCACACCTGCTCGGTCACCTGTAAGAACGTCTGGACCGGGCGCGAAGGCATGGAATATGCGTGGTTTAACAACGTCGAAACCAAGCCGGGGATCGGCTACCCGAAAAACTGGGAAGATCAGGACGAGTGGCAAGGCGGCTGGATCCGCGGCATTCACGGCAAACTCACCCCGCGTCTTGGCAGCAGGCTCGGCGTACTGTCGAAGATTTTTGCTAACCCCGTCATGCCGCAAATTGACGATTACTATGAACCTTTCACCTTTGACTATCAGGATCTGCACCGCGCGCCGGAAGGCGATCATCTGCCTACCGCCCGGCCCCGCTCGCTCATTGACGGCAAACGGATGGACAAAATCGTCTGGGGGCCAAACTGGGAGGAGCTGCTGGGCGGCGAATTCGAAAAGCGCGCCCGCGACCGTAACTTCCAGAAGATCCAGAAAGAGATGTACGGCCAGTTCGAAAACACCTTCATGATGTACCTGCCGCGCCTGTGCGAGCACTGTCTGAACCCGAGCTGTGCCGCGACCTGTCCGAGCGGCGCGATTTACAAGCGCGAGGAGGACGGCATCGTGCTGATCGACCAGGATAAATGCCGCGGCTGGCGCCTGTGCATCAGCGGCTGTCCGTACAAGAAAATTTACTTTAACTGGAAGAGCGGCAAGTCGGAAAAATGCATCTTCTGCTATCCGCGTATTGAATCCGGCCAGCCGACCGTCTGCTCCGAAACCTGCGTTGGGCGCATACGCTATCTCGGCGTACTGCTGTATGACGCAGACCGCATTGAAGAAGCGGCGAGCACCGAGCGAGAAACCGATCTGTACGAGCGCCAGTGCGACGTGTTCCTGGATCCGCACGACCCGGCAATAATTGAAGAAGCGGTGAAGCAGGGCATTCCGCAGAACGTGATTGATGCCGCCCAGCGTTCACCGGTTTATAAACTGGCGATGGACTGGAAGCTGGCCCTGCCGCTGCACCCGGAATACCGCACCCTGCCGATGGTCTGGTACGTTCCGCCGCTGTCACCGATTCAGTCCTACGCCGACGCGGGTGGCCTGCCGATGAGCGACGGCGTGCTTCCGGCCGTTGAGAACCTGCGTATTCCGGTGCAGTACCTTGCCAACATGCTCAGCGCGGGCGATACCGGCCCGGTGCTGCGTGCCCTCAAGCGCATGATGGCGATGCGCCATTACAAACGCTCTCAGACCGTTGAAGGCGTGACCGACACCCGCGCTATCGAAGAGGTGGGCCTGACCGAAGCCCAGGTTGAGGAGATGTATCGCTATCTGGCCATTGCCAACTACGAAGACCGCTTCGTGATCCCGACCAGCCACCGTGAAATGGCGCGCGACGCCTTCCCGGAGAAAAACGGCTGCGGCTTTACCTTTGGCGACGGCTGCCACGGCTCCGACACCAAATTCAACCTCTTCAACAGCAGCCGCATCGACGCGATCAACATCACCGAGGTGCGCGAACACGGGGAGGGAGAATAATGCAGATCCTTAAAATCATCGCGCTGCTCATTGAGTATCCCGATGAACTGCTCTGGGAAAATCGCGATGAAGCCCTTGCCCTGGTTGAACAGGACGCGCCGATGCTGCTGCCGTTCGCGCAGCAGCACCTGAGCGCCCCGCTGCTGGACAAGCAGGCCGAATGGTGTGAAGTATTTGAACGCGGGCGCGCGACCTCGCTGCTGCTGTTTGAGCACGTTCACGCCGAGTCCCGCGATCGCGGCCAGGCGATGGTCGATCTGATGAGCCAGTATGAGAAAGCCGGACTGGAGCTGGACTGCCGCGAGCTGCCGGACTATCTGCCGCTTTACCTTGAGTATCTCAGCATCGTTACCGACGACGAGGCGCGAGAGGGCCTGCAAAACGTTGCGCCTATCCTGGCGCTGATTGGCGGACGACTTAAGCAGCGCGCGGTGGCACAGTATCAACTTTTTGACGCCCTTCTGACGCTGGCGGGAACGCGGCTTACCAGCGACAGCGTGGCGAAACAGGTTTCAGGTGAAAAACGGGATGACACCCGTCAGGCGCTTGACGCCGTCTGGGAAGAGGAACAGGTGAAGTTTATCGAAGACAACGCGACGTCGTGCGACAGCTCGCCGATGCAGCAATATCAACGACGCTTTAGCCAGTACGTCGCGCCGCAGTACGTGGACGTCAGCGCCGGAGGCCCAAAATGATGCACTACCTCAACGTGTTTTTTTATGACATTTACCCCTATATCTGCGCGACCGTTTTCTTCCTCGGCAGCTGGTTGCGCTATGACTACGGCCAGTACACCTGGCGCGCATCGTCCAGCCAGCTGCTGAGCAAGCGCGGGATGAATTGGGCGTCCAACCTGTTTCATATCGGGATCCTGGGGATATTCTTCGGGCACCTGTTCGGGATGCTGACCCCGCACTGGATGTACGCCTGGTTTTTACCCGTTGCCGTGAAACAGCAGCTGGCCATGATGGCGGGCGGCGTCTGCGGCGTGCTGACCCTGGTTGGCGGCTCTATGCTGCTCTACCGCCGCCTGTTCAACCAGCGCGTAAGAGCCACGTCCACCACGCCGGATATCATTATCATGAGCATTCTGCTGATCCAGTGCATCCTGGGGCTTACTACGATCCCCTTCTCAGCGCAGTATCCCGACGGAAGCGAGATGATGAAGCTGGTCGGCTGGGCGCAGGGTATCGTGACCTTCAAAGGCGGCTCGTCTGAGATGTTAAGCGGCGTTGCCCCGATTTTCCGCCTTCACCTGGTGCTGGGAATGACCATCTTCCTGATCTTCCCGTTCACGCGTCTGGTACACGTGTGGAGCGCGCCGTTTGAGTATTTTACCCGCCGGTATCAGGTAGTGAGATCGCGCCGCTAGTGTGTCGGGTGGCGTGGTAAACGTAGAACGGCAACCTTCGTTGCCGTTGTTATTTTGCCCCCTCTCCCTGTGGGAGAGGGCCGGGGTGAGGGCATCAGCCCCTACGGTCCACTATTGCCTATTTTCCCGCCTGCGGATGCGTTTCAAACCCCGCCATGACGGCCGTGAGCTCGGCCAGAGAAAAGCCGTGTTTCGGGTCGTCAACGCCCAGCCCAAAACGTTCCTGCATGAGGGCGTAAAGCGCCTCAGCATCGGCCAGATGAATCTGCTCTTCTACGTGACCGTTCTGCCAGTGGGTAAAGTTAAAGTTGGTCAGCGTCAGCTTGCCGCCGTCCGGCAGATGGCGACACATCAACAGATGATGACGGAAATGGGACTGCGGCCAGTGGGCCGACCAGAAGTTCCCCATTACGTAGTCGTTGAAGTACTGCGTCACAAGGTCAAAATGGTACATTGACTGCCAGTGTTCGTGGTGGCGGAACTGCAGCACCCAGTCGTTCCCTTCGCTCAGAAGACGATAAAGACCGTGCGGTGTTTCCTGCTCCTCGTTGGCAGCCAGGCGAATCGGTGCCGTCAGCGTCTGCCCGCCAAAGCCAACGTCGGCAATCCAGCGCTCTCCGTTCAGCTCCACGAGCAGCAGCCTGTGCGTGCGCGGCGGCATTTGCGGTGGATTGGCCAAAACCACGCGACCCAGCACGCTGCGCACCGTAAATCCCACCTCGCGCAGCACGCGCTCGAAAAGCCCGTTTTGCTCAAAGCAGTATCCGCCACGACGTGATGCCACCAGCTTGTCCACCAGGCTTTGATCGTCCAGGTGAATTTCACGCGGCAATACGACATCAATATTCTCGAAGGGGATCGCGCAGTTGTGGTGTAAATGCAGCGCGCGCAGGGTGTCGATATCCACCTGTACGGGGTGTTGCCAGCCCGTGCGGGCAAAATAAGCACTCAGAAATGGGGACATGATTCGCTCCTTGATGTGATATTCCCTGTTTATAAACTATTTTCTCACGCCCATATGCGCAAAAGTGCTTTTTAATGTCGCGTGTTACGCTGCATTATGCCAAGGGCGCTTAGCATCAACACCAGCCCGGTAAGCAACGTCAGCGTCGCCATTGCCATACCCTGTCCAACCGACCCTTGCTCAAACTGACGCCAGATAAACACTGACACCGTCTGGGTGCCCGCCGGGGCCAGGAGCAGAGAGGTCACCAGCTCGCGCGAGGCAATCGCGAATACCATCAGCATCGCCGCCAGCAGCGCGGGCGACACCAGCGGCATAACGATAAACCGCAATGCCTGAAACGCCGAAGCCCCATGGACGCGTGCGGCGGGCTCAAGATTCCCCCCCAGCTGACGAAGCGCACTGCCTACGTATCGCACCGGCCACGGCAGCAGCAGGCAGCAATAGGAAAGCAGCAGAATAACCCATGTGTTGTAAGGCGAGATCGGCCAGAAGGCGCGGTTCCAGAGCAGGATCAGCCCGACGCCGACCACGATACCCGGCAGCGCGGCTGGCATCAGCGACAGCGCATCCATTACGCCGCGCCCTTTTATTTTCTGCACCACCACCAGCCATGAGGCCAGCAGGCCGACGGCCCCGGTAATAAGTGCAGTAGCCAGCGCCAGCGACAAGCTGGTTCCGAGGGCGGAAAGTGCATCCCCCTGCTGGCTAAACAGCGCCCTGTAGTGTGACAACGTCACGTTATCGAGCGTCACGCCCCCTGATAATGTTCCCAGCACGCCGGATAACGCCATCGATATTCCGGGCAGGATCGCAGTGAGAATGCCCACTGCAGCTAACAGCATTACACTCGGCAGCGTAAAAAAGCCTGCATCCGCGCCCGTATTTTCCGTAGGTTTGCCGGTAATGCTGGTAACGTCGTGATGACCGGTCAGCTTTTTTTGTATCACCCAGGCGCTAAGCGCGATAACCACCAGCACCACGGAGAGCATGGATGCTCCGGACAGATCGACCGGCCAGTCGGCCAGCTTCTTTTCGATATCCGTCGTTACCATCAGCACGCCGGCTCGGGTACCGAGCGCGGCGGGCACGCCGAACTCCTCAATGGCCAGGGTAAACGCCAGCAGCATCCCCGCGGCCAGCGACGGCGACAGCATAGGCAGCGTGATATGCCAGAACGCCCTTCCCGCGCTTGCGCCGTGCACGCGCGCGACCAGCGCCAGACGCTGCCCGCTCGCCAGCAGGCTGCGCGAGACGGCAAAATAGACCACCGGAAAAATATTCAACGCCATCACCAGCACGATCCCTGTTTTGCTGAACAGCAGATCGTTAAGGTTGATACCGGTGAGCTGCTGCAAATACCCGTTGGTTTGCAGCACCAGCATCCAGGAAAGCGCCGCGATATAAGGCGGCGTGAGAAACGGGATCAAAAACAGCACGTCCCAGAGTCGCGGCAGCGGCAGGTTCAGCAGGCCGCGCGCGACGCCGAGGGGAAAACCGATGAGCGCACTGACCAGCGCGACGCCGATCCCCACCTGAAGCGTGCCGCCGAGCATTGTGGGCAACTGCGGTTCAGCAAGTAGCGTCTGGACGCCGCTAAATGCGCCGGTTAAAACGCCCGCGCTGAACTGCGGAAACACCGCCTGCAGCGCGATAAACGACAAAGGTAACCCCACCAGCACAACCAGCAGCGTCAGCGTCATCACCGACAACATTCGTTGATTCACAGGGCAATCCTGAAGACGGGGTTCCCCCCGTCGGTTGAATTACAGGGAGAAAATCGCGTTGAAGCGCTTCAGGATATCGCTGCGCGCGCTGGCGCCGTTGCTTTTTGTGGGCAGCACGTTCAGCTCGTTAAGCAGCGGGCGCCTGGCTTTGACGTCTTCACGTGCCGGCATAAGCCAGGCATCGGCAACCATCGCCTGACCTTCTGGAGACAGAACATAATCTATGAAGGCTTTCGCATCGTCGGCGTGCTGTGTCGATTTGAGGATCATCATCGGGCGTGGCGCAATCACCGTACCGCTGGCAGGGAAGATCACCTTCAGGGATTCGCCCTGATTGATGTTGCCAAAGGAGACGTAGTCAACCGCGCCAAACACGGCGGCCTTCGCGCCCTGCATCACCGGCGTAACCGCCTGCGCGTTCGGGCCGCTGACCACCATGCCGTTCTTTTTCAGCGCATCAAACAGCGCCCAGGCTTTATCACCCATGCCGTTTTGCAACCCGATCAGCAAATCAAGCGATGCGCCCGAAAGCGCCGGGTCAGGCGTTGTCACTTTGTCTTTAAACGCGTCGGTGGTCAGATCCTGCCACTCTTTCGGCTCCGGCGTACCGCTTTTGGTGTTCCAGACGATCCCCAGCGCCGAGACGCCCTGCGCGACGTAATCGGCAGATTTCAGATCGGCGGGTACCTTATCCGCATTCGCGCTCTGATACGGCAGCAGCCAGCCGCGCGCGTGCAAATCTTCGGCGGTATCCCATGATGCAGAAATTAAAATATCGGCCTGTGGACTGGCCTGCTCCGCCTCCAGACGCGCCATCACCTTCCCGGTCGTTGCCTGGAAAATATCGACCTTCACGCCCGTTTTCTTTTCAAATCCGCTTGCCAGATTTTTAGCCAGCGAACCCGGACCGGCGGTGTACACCGTTAGCGCATGGGCGCTGGACATCATGACGGAAGATAACGCCATTGCGAGCAGAACTCCTTTTTTCACGGACATGGTGGCTTTCATGCAAACTCCCCTGAGGATGAAATCAAACGATCGGCAGCGACGCTGCCGGCAGATAAATGCACGATGCGGTCGGCCAGGATTTCAGCCTCCCGGCGGTCGTGGGTCACATACACCGCGGTAGTTCCGAGCTGGCGCAGTAAGGTGGTCATCTCCTGACACAGCGATTCGCGCAGTTCGCTGTCGAGGTTGGAAAGCGGCTCGTCGAAGAGGAGGATCCGGGGTTCGGCGACAATCGCGCGGGCCAGCGCCACGCGCTGCTGTTGTCCGCCGGAAAGCCCGGCCGGTTTGCGATCGGCAAACGCGCTCAGCCCTACGCGGGAGAGCGCCTGAGCAACGCGCGCATCGCGTTCCTGACGGGGGGTATTGCGCATCCTGAGCGGAAAGGCCACGTTCTGCGCCAACGTCATATGCGGCCAGAGCGCATAGTCCTGGAAGACCATGCCGATATCGCGCGCCTCCGGCGGCAGCGACCAGCCAGCTTTCGCAACCTGACGATCGCCGAAGAAAATGTCGCCCGCTGCTGGCTGGGTTAGCCCTGCCAGCAGCCGTAGCAGCGTACTTTTCCCGCAGCCCGATGGCCCCAGCAGCGCAACCACGCTGCCTGCCTCAATGTGCAGATCGATCTGATGTAAAACGGTATTCGACCCAAAAGCGTACGAGACGCTTTTAAGCGTTATGGAGGTCAGCATACTGTTATCCTCTTTGGGATTTACTGTCCGCCACTGTAGGGAGCGAGCGTGACGAAATTATGACGTTAATATTGCGTCTTGATTTCGGCTATCCTTGAGGCGTTTACTGCAAAAAACATATTGAAAGGAAAGACGATGAGCGCGTTTCGCCCTGTTGAATTAAAACATGCCAGCCGTTTACTGAATCATGGCCCGACGGTACTCATTACCAGCCGCGATGAGAGTATCGGCAGGCGTAACGTCATGGCCGCCGCGTGGTCGATGCCCGTCGAGTTTGAGCCGCCGCGCATTGCGATCGTGGTGGATAAAAGCGCCTGGTCGCGGGAGCTGATTGAGCGCAGCGGCACGTTTGGCATCGTCATTCCGGGGGTGGCGGCAGCGAACTGGACGTACGCGGTGGGCAGCGTCAGCGGGCGCGATGAAGATAAATTCAACTGCTACGGTATCCCGGTTGTAAACGGGCCGGAGCTGGGCCTGCCGGTGATCGAAGAGAAATGCCTGGCGTGGATGGAGTGCCGGTTATTACCTGTAACCTCAGCGGCAGAGAAATACGATACGCTGTTTGGTGAAGTGGTCAGTGCGGCTGCCGATGAACGCGCGTTTGTGGCCGGAAGATGGCAGTTTGATGGGGATAAACTGAACACGCTGCATCATCTGGGAGCCGGAACGTTTGTGACGAGCGGGAAGATGGTGAAGGCGCTGGATTGACTGTGATAATTATAATAAAAAAACATATGACAGCCCAAAGGCTGTCATGTGCGGTTAATTAACTACTTCGCGCGCCGAGCAATAATTTCATCCGCCACATTTCGCGGTGCTTCCGCAAAGTGATGGAACTCCATCGTGTACGTCGCACGCCCCTGCGACATCGAGCGCAGCGTGGTGGCATAGCCAAACATCTCAGCCAGCGGTACGTCGGCGCGAATGATCTGGCTGCCGTACTGCTCGGCCATGCCCTGCACCATGCCGCGGCGGGAAGAGAGATCGCCCATAATGTTTCCGGCGTACTCTTCCGGCGTTTCCACCTCGACGTGCATCACGGGCTCCAGGATCGCCGGGTCCGCTCTGCGTGCACCCTCTTTAAAACCGAGGATAGCCGCCATGCGGAAGGCCATCTCCGAGGAGTCGACGTCGTGATACGAACCAAAGGTCAGGGTCGCTTTTACATCGACGACCGGATAGCCCGCCAGCACGCCCGAGTTCATGGCCTCGCGTAGCCCTTTTTCCACGGACGGAATGTACTCGCGCGGCACCACGCCGCCCTTGGTGGCATCTTCAAACGTGAAGCCGCTGCCGGGCTCCGTCGGCTCCAGGCTCAGCACCACGTGGCCGTACTGCCCTTTACCGCCGGACTGACGCACAAATTTGCCTTCGATATCCTTCACCGCTTTACGCAGCGTTTCGCGGTAGGTGACCTGCGGACGACCGATGTTCGCCTCGACGCCAAACTCGCGCTTCATGCGGTCAACGATAATTTCCAGATGCAGCTCGCCCATTCCGGAGATAATCGTCTGGCCGGACTCTTCGTCAGTGTGCAGACGGAACGACGGATCTTCCGCCGCCAGACGCTGCAGCGCGAGGCCCATCTTCTCCTGATCGGCCTTGGTTTTCGGCTCGATCGCCAGAGAAATCACCGGGTCCGGGAACTCCATCCGTTCGAGCGTAATCACCGCGTTCGGGTCGGTTAGGGTGTCCCCGGTGGTGACATCTTTCAGCCCAACGCAGGCCGCGATATCACCCGCGCGCAGTTCGTCCACTTCATGGCGATCGTTGGCGTGCATCAGCACAATACGCCCGATGCGCTCTTTCTTCCCTTTTACCGGGTTATACACCGCGTCGCCTTTTCTCAGCACGCCAGAGTAAACGCGGATGAAGGTCAGCTGCCCGACGTACGGGTCGCTCATCAGTTTGAACGCCAGCGCCGAGAAGGGTTCGTCATCGCTTGGGTGACGCTCCGCGTGCTGCCCTTTCTCATCCACACCGTCAATAGCGGGAACGTCCAGCGGAGAAGGCATTAGCTCGATAACCGCGTCAAGCATGCGCTGCACGCCTTTGTTTTTGAACGCGCTGCCGCACAGCATCGGCTGTATCTCGCCGGAAATGGTCCGAATACGCAGCCCCTGAATAATTTCGGCTTCATCGAGATCGCCCGTCTCCAGGTACTTATCCATCAGCGCATCGCTGGCTTCAGCCGCCGCGGAAACCATTTTTTCGCGCCACTCCTGCGCGGTAGCGAGCAAATCGTCAGGCACCGGCGCATAGCTAAACGCCATGCCCTGGGTGGCATCGTCCCAGAGAATGGTGCGCATCTTGATCAGATCCACCACGCCGGTGAAATGCTCTTCTGCCCCCACCGGGATCACAATCGGTACCGGATTGGCCTTCAGGCGCTCCTGCATCATCCGCACTACGCGGAAGAAATCCGCGCCCGGACGGTCCATCTTATTAACGAACGCGAGGCGCGGGACGTGGTATTTGTTTGCCTGGCGCCACACCGTTTCGGACTGGGGCTGCACGCCACCAACCGAGTCATACACCATGACGGCGCCGTCAAGCACGCGCATGGAACGCTCCACCTCAATGGTGAAATCCACGTGCCCCGGGGTGTCGATAATGTTGATCCGGTGCGGTTCAAAGCCTCCGTCCATACCCGGCCAGAAGCAGCTTACGGCCGCGGAAGTAATGGTGATCCCGCGCTCTTGCTCCTGCGCCATCCAGTCGGTGGTTGCCGCGCCATCGTGTACTTCACCCAGCTTGTGGCTCATCCCGGTGTAAAACAGGATGCGCTCGGTAGTGGTTGTTTTGCCGGCATCGATATGCGCGGAGATACCGATGTTGCGATAACGTTCGAGGGGAATGGGTCGGGGCATGATATTTCCTTAAGTCTTTTGACTTGCCTGTGACGACCGGGATGGTCGCGTATTCGTTCGTTTGCTATAATAGTCCTATTGTACGAGTATTATAGAACTATTTTTTAACGGTTGGCCTATTGTTGATATAGCTCAATCTGACGTGAGACGCAGGAAAACGATGATCCCAAACCACCCGGAACCTGAACAAATACTGCTGGAAAATGTGCTGTTTGCCCTCGGCAACCCGCTCCGGCTCTCGATTATCCGCAGGCTGGCCGACGGCAGTGAACTGAGCTGCAACGCGCTACGCCCGGAGGACGTGGTGAAGTCCACCATGACCCACCACTGGCGCGTGCTGCGCGACAGCGGCGTGATCTGGCAGCGCCCTCAGGGGCGAGAGAACTTAATCTCTTTACGAAGAGAGGATCTGGACGCCCGCTTTCCGGGGCTGATGAAAATTTTACTGCAGGCGAGATAGCGGGATAATAAGAAGAGATCGCGTAAGCCGGACATCCGCCGCCGTCCGGCTTAATTTCACCTTAAAGCACAATGACCGCCCGAATATCGTTCACGTTGGTGAGGGTCGGGCCGGTGATCACCAGATCTCCGCTGGCAGCAAAATAGCTGTAGCTGTCATGCGCCGCGAGCGTCGCCTTCGCATCAAGCGTTGAGCGCGAAAGGGTTTCCGGGGTCACAATTGCCCCTGCAGCATCCTCCGTCCCGTCTATGCCATCGCTGTCGCCCGCGATGGCGTAAATCCCCTCCTCGCCTTTTAAGGCGCAGGCCAGCGAGAGTAAAAACTCCGTATTCCGCCCCCCGCGTCCGGCGCCGGCAGCGCCTATTGTTACCGTGGTTTCCCCGCCGCTCAACAGCACCGCAGGGCCCTTTACCGGTACGCCGTGCCGTTTGATGGACCTTGCGATCCCGGCCATCATTATCCCCAGCTGCGCGCTTTCGCCCTCCAGCGCATCGCCCAGGATCAGCGGCGTGTAGCCCATTTTCTCGGCCACCGACGCTGCGGCGGCTAACGCGCCCGAGGGCGTTGCGATCAATCTGACATCCTGAGTAATTTCCGCAGGCGTAACGGGCTTACGCGGCGTGTTCAATACACGCAGCACGTTCTCAGGCAGCTCAAGACCGTAACGATGAATAATATCCTGGGCTTCTTGCGGGGTGGAGGTGTCGGCTACCGTCGGTCCAGAGGCAATGCTCTGCGGATCGTCACCCGGCACATCGCTGATGATGAGCGTAATCACCCGCGCCGGAAGCGCCGCCAGCGCCAGACGACCGCCTTTGATATCGGAGAGCTGCTTACGAACGGTATTCATCTCCTGAATCGTCGCCCCGCTTTTCAGCAGCGCTTTATTCACCGCCTGTTTGTCCGCAAGCGAGATGCCCTGGCGCGGTAAGGCCATCAGCGACGACCCGCCGCCGGAGATCAGGGCGATGACACAATCCTCGGCGCTGAGGTTTTTCACCTGCTCCATCATCAGCATTGACGCCACTTCGCTCATGGCATCCGAGACGGGATGCGCGGCTTCGACGACGCGGATCCTGCGCGTGGGCACCGCGTGACCGTAGCGCGTGACAACCACGCCCTGCATCTCCACCTCGGGCCAGGCGGCTTCCAGCGCGGCAGCCATAGCGGCACTGGCCTTCCCGGCGCCGACCACGATACAGCGCCCCTGGGGTTTCTCGGGTAACGCATTTATCAGGGCTTCATAAGGATCGGCGCTTTTCACTGCCGCCATGAAGATTTCAGTAAGCGCCCCTCTCAGGGCGCTGTCGGATGTCTGAGCCATAGGCTTAACCTTCACGGATGGCGCGGATCACCGCCTGGGTAACCTCACGCGTGTTGGCCGTGCCGCCTACGTCCGGCGTCATAATGCCCTGGGCGCAGACGGCTTCAACTGCGCTCATCAGACGAGCGGCGGCATCCGCCTCCCCCAGATGTTCCAGCATTTGCGCCGCCGTCCAGAAGCTGGCGACCGGGTTAGCGATGCCCTTACCGGTGATATCAAACGCCGAACCGTGGATAGGCTCGAACATCGAGGGGAATCGACGCTCGGGATCGATATTGGCGGTAGGCGCTACGCCCAGGCTTCCGGCCAGCGCGCCCGCCAGATCCGAGAGGATATCCGCATGCAGGTTCGTTGCCACTATGGTATCCAGCGATTCCGGGTGCAGCGTCATGCGAACGGTCATGGCATCTACCAGCATCTTATCCCAGCGGACGTCCGGAAACTCACGGGCCACTTCGGCAGCGATTTCATCCCACATCACCATCCCGTGACGCTGGGCGTTGGACTTGGTGACGACGGTTAACAGCTTACGCGGGCGCGTCTGCGCCAGGCGGAACGCATAGCGCATAATGCGCGTTACCCCGGTGCGGGTAAAAATGGCCACTTCGGTGCCGACCTCTTCCGGCAGCCCACGGTGCGCACGGCCCCCGTTACCGGAATATTCCCCTTCCGAGTTCTCGCGAACAATCACCCAGTCCAGCGTGCCCGGCACGGCCTTGCGCAGCGGGGACTGAATGCCCGGCAAAATTTTGGTCGGGCGTACGTTGGCATACTGGTCGAAGCCCTGACAGATTGGCAAACGCAGCCCCCAGAGCGTAATGTGATCCGGCACGTCCGGAGCGCCTACCGCGCCAAAATAGATGGCATCAAAGGCTTTAAGCTGTTCAAGCCCGTCTTCCGGCATCATGACGCCGTGACTTTTGTAGTAATCCGAGCCCCACTCGAAGGTATGAACCGAGAAGCGCATATTTCCCTGACGTTCAGCCAGCGCATGAAGCACTTCAACGCCTGCGTTAATGACTTCCGGGCCAATACCGTCGGCCGGGATAGCGGCGATTGCGTAATCTTTCATGTGTCTATTCCTTAATTAATGTTTTGGATGAACTAATGTGCCGTTGATCTGGGCTTTACGGGCAGATGCCGACAGCCACAGCACAACGAGAGAAGAGAGAATCAACAGCCCGGCGACAAACCACAGGCCCCACGCGTAGCTCCCGGTCTGCTGCTTGATGAGGCCGATCGCAAACGGCCCAACAAATCCACCGAGGTTGCCCAGCGAGTTAATGGTGGCGATGCCCGCAGCGGCGGCCCCACCCGAAAGAAACAGCGTTGGCATACTCCACAGCGGCGGCTTAGAGGCGCTTATCCCACAGTTAACGAGGGTCAGCGCAAGGATCACGCCCGGAAGGCTGACCGCGCTCCCGGCCATAAACAGCCCCACCGCAGCCAGTAAACACGCGCCAATGACGTGCCAGGAACGCTCGCCCGTTTTGTCAGAGTGCCGCGCCCACAGCACCATCGCGCAGACCGCGAGCACCGCAGGAATTGCGTTCAGCAGCCCAACCGTCATTGATGAGACGCCCAGGTTTTTGATGATCTGCGGCGACCAAATCCCCAGCGTATAGAGCCCGGCGGAGGTGCCAAAGTAGACCAGCGACAGTGCCAGCACGCGTTTATCGAACAGCCCTTTCCAGACGCTATGCTGCGCCGTGGCCTGCTTCGCCGCGTTCTCGCGCGCCAGCGTGCCGGTCAGCCAGCCGCGTTCTTCTTCGCTCAACCATTTCGCTTTTTCAGGACGGTCGGTTAGCCAGAAGAGCACCATCACGCCGAGGATCACCGCCGGCACGGCTTCAAGAACGAACATCCACTGCCACCCGGCAAAGCCCATCAGTCCGTGCATTTCCAGCAGCGCAGCGGAAACCGGTGAACCGAGCGCCGTGGAGATGGGCGCCGCCGCCATAAAGATGGCTGTCACCTGCGCACGCTTTTGTGAAGGAAACCAGTAGCTTAGATAGAGAATAATCCCTGGGAAAAACCCTGCCTCCGCCACGCCGAGAAGAAAACGCAGGGTGTAGAAGCTGGTGGTACCCTGAACGAAGGCCATCCCGCCGGAGACCAGCCCCCAGGTGATCATTACCCTGGCGATCCAGATACGCGCCCCGACCTTATGCAGAATCAGGTTCGACGGCACTTCAAACAGGAAATAGCCGAGAAAGAAGATCCCGGCGCCGAAACCAAATACGGCGGGAGAAAAACCTAAGTCTTCGTTCATGGTGAGCGCCGCGAAACCAATGTTGACGCGGTCAAGGAAGGCGATGAAGTACAACAGCATGATGAAGGGTACGATGCGCAAGGTTATCTTGCGCATAACCCGTTGTTCGATTGTGCAGGTCATGAGAGGTGTTCCTTATAATTTTATATGTAGGGTTCGCAGTCGTGCTGCTCAGTTGAGTATGCGGATTTTTCTTGCAGGATCATGCGCTACGGTTTATACAAAAAAATGCAATAATCGAGGGCGGTGAAAAATGGAACTTCAGCATTTACGTTGTTTTCTGGCGGTGGCCGAAACGCTGCATTTTGGCGAGGCAGCCCATCGGCTGGATATGCTGCCATCGGCGCTCGGCAGAAATATACGTCTTTTAGAAGAGGCACTTGGCACACGGCTCTTTACGCGTTCAACGCGCCGCGTGGCGTTAACCGAGAACGGGATCCTGCTGCGTGAAGAGGCGCGAAAGCTGCTCGCGCACGCGGATGCGATTATGTTGCAATTTCGTCAAAATCCGCGCCGCTCGCAGCCGCTTTTGCGGGTAGGAACCATCGACAGCGCGGCGATCGGGTTATTGCCAGGTTTACTGCAGCTTTTCCGCCAGACCCACCCGGAAGTAGAGATCCAACTTTTTGAAGACAAGACGGTTCATCTGCTGCCAAAGCTGAAAAGCGGCAGGCTGGATCTGATTTTTATTCGGCCGCCGTCACAGCTCGATGCGCAGTTTAGCCGCCTGTTTTTATGTCATGAGCCTGGCATTCTGGCGCTTCCCGTCAGCCACCCTTTTGCCGAACGGGAATGGGTAAACATTGCCGAGCTGGAAGGTATGCCGATGATCCTGCCTGAGCGGCGGTCCCGTCCGCATAGTCATGATTTGACCATGAATCTGTTTCACAATGCGGGGATTCAGGTGACAGTGTCACAAATGGCGGACGAGAAACAGACCATTATCAACCTCGTCGCGGCGGGCATCGGCCTGGCGATCGTGCCGGCATGGAGCAGCCGTTTTCAAATGGCAGGCGTGAAGTTCGTGCGGATTACGGGGTCAGAAGCCACGGGAATGCCGCTGGAAGCGGTATGGATGCGGGAAGCAAAAGATGAAATTCGGGACGCGATGCTGGAAATGCTGGTGGCGCATTCGGAATTGTACGAGTGAATCGCCGGGCGGCGGCTTCGCCTTACCCGGCCTACAAAAACCGCGATAGCGCTTACATCGAATACCCGGGCTTCTTAATCAGCTCGTCCAGTTTAGGACCGATCTCGGTATCCCAGACCTGCGCTTTCCAGTCGGCTTCCTGAACTTCATTCAGCGCAACGGAAATGGAGCGGTCCTTGCTGTTCAGATGGCGCGTAATCACCTCGGCAATATCCGCCGCCAGGGCGGTTTTTTGTTCGTCATTCAGATCGCGGGGAAAACATTTGATATCAACGTGTGGCATATGCAGGCGTCCTGTTGTGTGTGAGCGTTCCACGTTATCAGATAATTTCGTTTGCCTTTAACACCTTGTGCAGTTCCGGCAGCGCGCAGACGGAATCTGCGATCGACGTAATATTGGGCGTGTTAGCGGCGAACCACTCATGACGCGGCCCCCAGGTGCGCGCGACCGCAATATAGACGTCGAGCAGGGTCAGCCGTTCGCCAAACGCAAAGGGCGAGGCCCTGAGCTGGCTGTCAAACCACAGATAAAGGGATTTTCGGTACTCGATGCAGTTTTTCTTCAGCTGTTCCGGGGCGTCCGGCGCCCAGCGCTCGGGGTAGTCAGCAAAGGTAAAGGTGGGATAGACGTTCGCCACAAACCAGATGAGCAACCGCTGAAACTGCTGGCGTTCGGCCTGGCCGACGGGAGGAGCAAGATCGGGACTGCGGTCAAGGATAATAAGCGCGATCGCAGCCGTTTCGGTCACAATCTCGCCATTTTCCAGCGCCAGGGTGGGCACCTGACACAGCGGATTGAGCTTTTGCAGCAGCTCGCGCTGGGGGCCGGGCTGGTCAAACCCGTCCACGTTGATAAATTGATAGGGAATCTTTGCCAGGGTTAGCATCACTTCACTGATTGCCGATCCCCAGCCGGGTACGCCATAGAGTTTAATCATGAAGCCCCCATCGGGATGAAAACCCTAAGTGTAGAGCAGCATTAATAGGTTATCCCAGGCGGGTTAACCTCCGACTGCGCCACCGCTTCGCCCTGCTCGCCCCAGCGCGCCAGCACCTTCTGGTACTCTCCGCGCCTGATTGCCCCGTCCAGCGCGGCCTGCAGCGCATAGACAAGCTCGTTGCCTTTTTTGGTGGTCGTTGCGACATAGGCTTTTTTCGGGCCTAGCCCCACCACGCGCGTTTTGCCGGTCAGCGCCGCCTTATAGGCAGACACCGACTGCGGGCCAAAGAAGACGTCCGCCCTGCCGGACTGAATGTACAAATTCCCGGAAGCATCGTCGGTCAGATAAACCGGCAGCGCGGGCTCGCGTCCGGCCTTTTTATTTTCGTCGTTCCAGCCCAGCAGAATGCGTTCCTGATTGGTGCCGGAGCCGACTATCACCTTTTTACCCGCGAGGTCTTCCGCGCTTTTGATTGACTGAACGTCGCTGGTGGACTTCACCGAGAACGCCAGGGAGTCAACGCGGTAGGTTGCAAAATCAAACTTCTCCTTACGCTGCTCGGTGACGGCGATGTTCACCAGCGCCACGTCATAGCGCCCGGAGGCGATCCCCAGCGGCCAGTCCTCCCACGCCGTCGGCACCAGCTTCAGCTTTAGCCCCAGGCTGCCCGCCAGCAGTCGGGCGATATCCGGATCGCTGCCGATGCGCGTGCGGTTATCGCTGGCCAGCAGCGCCAGGGGCGGCGAGTTGAGGGCCGAAATCGCCACCGTAAGCGTTCCCGGCTCCACGAACTTATAGTTCGCCGGGATCTTCGCCACCGCCTGCCGATCGAGCGTTACCGGCAGAGGCTGCTCGTTGGCTTTAACATCAATGCTCGCGTGGCCTGCCGTCGTCAGGACCAGCCCCGCCAAAAGTCCATATTTCATCTGCGCTCCTTTACAGCACTTTGGAGAGGAACTGGCGCGTTCGCGCGTGCGACGGGCGGTTCAACACCTCATCGCTGCTGCCCTGCTCTACAATTTTCCCGTCGACCATAAACACCACCTGATCCGCCACTTCGCGAGCAAAGCCGATCTCATGGGTGACCACCACCAGCGTCGTGCCCGAGCGGGCGAGTTTCTTAATGACGTCCAGCACTTCCCCGACGAGCTCCGGGTCAAGCGCGGAGGTCGGCTCGTCGAACAGCATCACGCGGGGACGCAGGGCCAGCGCGCGCGCAATCGCAATGCGCTGCTGCTGCCCGCCCGAGAGGTGTCGGGACCAGGCGTCGGCTTTATCCCGCAGTCCGACAACGTCCAGCAGGCCGTAGGCGTTTTCAACAGCCTCTTTTTTGCTGAATTTCTTGTGCGCAATGGGGGCCTCAATCAGGTTTTCCAGCACCGTCAGGTGCGGGAAGAGGTTGAAGTTCTGAAACACATAGCCCACGTTGACGCGCTGTTTGAGGATCTCTTTCTCCTTCAGCTCGTAGAGTTTGTCACCCTGACGGCGATAGCCGATGTAGTCCCCGTCGATCTGAATAAACCCTTCGTCGACGCGCTCCAGATGGTTAATGGTGCGCAGCAGCGTCGATTTGCCCGAGCCGGACGGCCCGAGGATCACCGTCACGGAGCCCGGCGGGATCTCAAGCGTAACGTTATCGAGCGCCTTGTGGCGGCCGAAAAACTTACTGACGCCGGTAATGGAAATATGTCCTTCAGGAGAGGCTTGCATGGACGGGCTCCTGCGTTTGCGTAGTGGTCACGGAACGGGCGCGGCTGGTCGCCCGGTTCTGGTTTACGGCGGAGCGGCGCTCGCTGCGGGCGAGACCGCGTTCGACAACGTGCTGAATTGCGGACAACACGGTGGTGATCGCCAGATACCAGACGGCGCCGACCATCAGGAGAGGGATCACCTCCTGCGTGCGGTTGTAGATCATCTGGATGGTGTAGAACAGCTCCGGCATCGCCAGCACGTAAACCATCGCCGTGCCTTTGGCGAGGCTGATGATTTCATTGAAGCCGGATGGCAAAATCGTGCGCAGCGCCTGCGGCAGGATGATGCGCAGCGTGCGGCGCCAGGCCGGCAGACCGAGCGCGGCGGCGGCCTCATACTGGCCGTGATCGACGCCAAGGAAGCCCCCGCGAATGATTTCGGCGGTGTAGGCGCTCTGCACCAGCGTCAGCCCCACCACGGCGGTAGAGAACTGCCCCAGCACGTTAATGGTGTCGAAGCTGCCCCAGGTGATGCCGGTAAACGGCACGCCGAGGGAGAGCGTGTCGTACAGGTAGGAGAAGTTGTAAAGGATGATCAGCACCACGATCAGCGGCAGAGAGCGGAACAGCCAGATGTAGCCCCAGGCGAGGCTGCTCAGCAGCCAGGACGAAGAGAGCCTCGCCAGCGCCAGCAGGCCGCCAATCACCACGCTCAGCGCGGTACCAATGAGCGTCAGCAGCAGCGTCTGCCCTACGCCCTCAAGGATCACCGGGTCAAAGAACCAGCGTGCGAACACCGCCCATTCCCAGCGCGGGTTAAACGCGACGGACTGGATCACCACGGCCAGCACAAACAGGGCAGCCGCGGCGCCGACGGCGCGCAGCGGGTAGCGTGCCGGGACCACCTTAATGGTTTCAACGTTGCTCATCGTCGTTCCTCATGCGGTTTTACTGTACGCTTCGCGCACCAGCGTTTTTGTGAAGCGCAGCCGACCATCGAACGGCGGCTGGCTGTACTCTTCCGGATCGCGGTTGAGATCGAACTGCGCCTGATACCCCTGGCTGAGATAGAGCTTCACCGCTTCCGGCTGGCGGAAGCCCGTGGTCAGGTAGATCTGGCTGTAGCCCGCCAGCACCGCCCTGCGCTCCAGCTCCTGCACCACGCGGCCCGCGAGCCCCTGCTGACGCAGGGTTTTATCGGTCCAGATGCGTTTGATTTCCGCGGTGCGATCGTCAAAGAGCTTGTACGCGCCGGTCGCGATGATCCTCCCGTCGCGCTCCAGGACGATGAACAGCCCCTGCGGCGCCAGGTACCACTCGGTGATTTCCACTTCCGCATCTTTGGAAAAGTAGTCCCCGTAGCGCGCGGCGTACTCACCGAACAGCCCTTCTATAACGGGCTGAAGTTCGGCGTCCTCCGGCGAAACGTCACGAAATTGTTCGCGCATAGCGCCTCCTTAGTCGCCCAGGCCCGCAGGGTTCACTTCCGAATTCGGGATACGCTCAACGCCTTCCCCCCAGCGGTTCAGCACCTTGTCGTAGTCACCGTTCTTAATTACGCCGTTCAGCGCGGTTTGAACCGGCTCAACCAGCCCGCCGCCTTTTTTCAGCGTCACCGCAATGTGCGCCGCCTTCGGCCAGCCGCCGTCGACGCTGCCGACCAGTTTGGTTTTACCGTTGAGCGCGGCTTTCCATGCGCCAATCACGTTCGGACCAAAGTAGGCATCCGCGCGTCCTGACTGGAGCGCCAGCGTTTGGGCGGCGTCGTCTTTGGTATAGACCGGAGTAAAGGGTTTCAGCCCCTTCTTCAGGTTTTCAGCATTCCACGCCAGCAGGATGGCCTCCTGATTGGTGCCTGAGCCGACGATAATGCGCAGCCCGGCGATGTCTTCTGCCTTCTCAAGCGTCTTGATTGGGCTGGTCGACTTCACGTAGAAGCCAAGGGAATCCTTGCGATAGGTCGCGAAGTCGAACTTCTCCTTGCGCTCTTTGGTGACGGTGATGTTGCTGATGGCCGCATCGTATTTCCCGGAGGCCACGCCCAGCGGCCAGTCCTCCCACGAGGTTGGCACCACGTTCAACTCCAGCCCGAGGCTGTCGGCAACCAGGCGAGCGACGTCGACTTCACTCCCGAGCAGCGTTTTGTTGTCGTCGGAAAATACCGTCAGCGGCGGCTGGTTCAGCCCCGCCACCGCAACGGTAAACTTGCCCGGCACGGCAAAACGGTAGTCTTTCGGCAGCTGCGCGACCGCGTCGTTGTTTTTGACGGTATTGACCGGCGTTTTGTTGGCCTCGATGCTCACGCCGGTGCCGTTAATGTTCACGTTCTCTGCCCAGACGGCAGGGGTAAAGGCCAGCGCGAGCGCCAGAACAAGCGATGTTTTCTGCATAGCGGGGTTCTCTTTTATTGTTGTGTGAACTGATTTTTGGGTTCGTCCAGACCTAAGCTTTCGCGCAGCGTGGTGCCGGGGTACTCTGTGCGGAACAGGCCGCGAGCCTGTAAAACGGGCACAACCCGATCGACAAAGCGCGGGAAGGTGTCCGGCGTACCGCCCTGAATAATGAAGCCATCCGCCGCGTAGCCTTCAAACCAGGCCTGCAGCCCGTCCGCCACCTGCTCCGGCGTGCCGGAAAAGCGCGGGCGCGGTGAGGCCGCCTCCAGCGCCACCTGACGCAGGGTTAAGCCGCGCTCGACGGCATTGCGTTTAATTTCATCCGTGGTGCTGCGAAAGCTGTTTTTGCCTAAGTCGCCGACGTCCGGGAAAGGCTCGTCGAGGGGATATTGGCTGAAATCGTGATGCTCAAAATAACGCCCGAGGTAGTTCAGGGCATCCTGAATCGACACCAGCGCCGCCGTGGCTTGATACTGGTTTTCCACATCGTCGGCATCGTTGCCCACAATCACGCTGACGCCCTGGAAAATGTGTAAATCTGACGCGCGGCGGCCGTTGGCTTCCAGCTGCTGTTTTACATCCTGATAAAACGCTTTGGCTTCATCGAACGTTTCGTGATGGGTAAAAATGGCATCCGCGTGTTTCGCGGCCAGCTTTTTCCCGTCGTCCGACGCGCCGGCCTGGAAAACAATCGGGCGCCCCTGCGGCGTGCGGCCAATATTCAGCGGCCCGGCAACCTGAAAGAAGTCTCCGTGGTGATCCAGGGTATGCAGTTTCGCCGGGTCAAAAAACTGGCCGCTCTCTTTATTTCGCACAAAGGCATCGCCCTCCCATGAGTCCCAGAGCCCTTTTACGACGTCGAGATACTCATCGGCAATACGGTAGCGCAGCGCGTGTTCGGGATGTTTTTCGCGTGAAAAATTCTTTGCCGAACCTTCCAGCGGCGACGTCACCACGTTCCATCCCGCGCGTCCGTTGCTCAGGTGATCGAGGCTGGCGAACTGGCGCGCCACGGTGAACGGCTCGCTGTATGACGTTGATAAGGTTCCAACCAGCCCCAGACGTGAGGTAATACTGGCCAGCGCGGACAATACCGTTAGCGGCTCGAAACGGTTTAAAAAATGCGGGATCGATTTTTCATTAATATAGAGGCCATCGGCGACGAATAAGAAATCGAGTTTGCCCTCTTCCGCTTTTAACGCCGTCTCTTTAACGAAATTAAAATTAATACTGGCATCCGCGGTAGCCGCAGGATGGCGCCAGGCAGACATGTTCCCGGAAGCACCATGCAAAATGGTTCCCAGCCGCAGTTGTCGGGTTGCAGACATATTCACCTCTTATGAATTAAACGTGTTGCAGGGCTTTTTCCGCAAGCTGTGCAAAATAGCGGGCAGCGGGTTCAATCAGCGCTTCATCTGGATTAAAAGCCGGATGATGCAAACCATACGGGCTGGCGCTGCCGATGCTGACAAACGCGCCCGGGATCTGCTGTAAATAGACGGCGAAATCTTCCCCGCCCATATGCAGCTCGGCATGCTGCGTTTCGTAACCCGACTCCCGGGCAACCGAGGTGGCAAATTCTGCCCAGCGCTCATCGTTTACCAGCGCGGTCGGCCCGGCATACCAGATAATGTCGATCTGCGCGCTAAAGGCGCTGGCAAACCCGGCGGCGATTTCACCGACGCGCGCTTTCACATTCTGCTGCACTTCCGTGCGGTGCGTGCGCAGCGTGCCTTCCAGCTCGACACTCTCTGGCAGCACGTTCCAGGTATTCCCCCCTGCGATACGCGTGACGCTGAGCACGACCGAATCAAGCGTGTTGACGTTGCGGCTGGCAACGCTTTGCAGCGCCGTCACCAGCTGGCTTGCCAGCACGATGGCATCATTCCCTTCGTGAGGACGCGCGGCATGCGCACCTTTGCCGGTAATGCGGATCACGAAGCGGTCAACGTTGGCATAGAACGGACCCCCGCGCGTGGCGAACTCGCCGACCGGCAGGCCCGGCTCGTTGTGCATGCCAAATATGGCGCTGACGTCGCGCAGCGCACCGGCACGCACCATGCTTTTGGCGCCGCCGAAGTTCTCTTCGGCAGGCTGGAACAGGATGCGCACGCGCCCGTTAAGCTGGTCCTCACGCTCTTTCAGCTTCAATGCCGCGCCGAGGATCACGCTGGTGTGGATATCGTGCCCGCAGGCATGCATCACGCCCTCTCGCTGGGAGGTAAACGGCACGCCGCTGCGCTCTTCGATCGGCAGAGCATCAATATCGGCCCGCAGCGCAATCAGCTTGCTGCCGGTGCCAATTTCCGCCACCAGCCCGGTCGACAGGTCGTAAGGCAGCGGAGTAATACCGGCGTTAGTCAGCCACTGACGCAGGCGCGCGGTGGTTTCGACTTCCTGACCCGACAGCTCGGGGTTCTGATGCAGTTCGCGCCGCCAGGCAATCAGCTGTTCACCAAAGCTCATACGGTAACCTCCCTGTTAAGACGCGCCTCGGCGAGCAGACGCAGCGACGCGACGCGCGTTGCCCCCTCCGCGACCGGCGTGTCGATGATAAATTCGTCAATGCCCCACTGCTGATGCAGACCGTTGAGCCGATCCAGCACCGACTCTGCAGTACCTGCCAGCAGGGACTGCGCCCGGCGGGCAATGCGGACCGGTTCACTCCCCGCCTGACGCGCAAAGGCGTAGGCCTGTTCTTCACTGGCGACGGTGACGCGCTGGCCGTTTGCCAGCTCCACGCCCCAGACTTCTACCTTCTCCGCTAATGCCTCGGCCTCGTGCTGCGTCGGGGCAATAATTGCCTGTACCGCCACAATCACCTCGCGGGCACTGTGTTTACGCCAGGTCGTGACGACATCGCGCAGAAGATCGGGATCGCCGTTCAGGTGGGCGGCAAAGACAAAGTTCCAGTCGAGCGACGCCGCCAGCAGCGCGCTTTCGATGCTGGCGCCCAACAGGAACCCTTGCGCGGGGACCGGCGGCAGCGGCGTGGCGCGAACGGCCTCTTCTGCAGTCTGATTTTCAGGACGGATCCAGCCGTCAAGCTGCGCCAGCTGTTCAGCAAAGCTGCCCTTTTCCTGCGCGTTCAGGCCCTGCTGCAGCGCGCGGGTTGAGAGCGGCAGGCCGCCCGGTGCTTTCCCGACGCCAAGATCCACGCGGCCCGGCGCAAGCGCGGCCAGGACGTTAAAATTTTCGGCGACTTTATACGGACTGTAGTGTTGAAGCATGACGCCGCCAGAGCCGACGCGGATGCGCTTTGTTTGCCCGAGGATCCAGGCAATCAGCAGTTCCGGTGAGGGGCTGGCCAGCTGAGGGGTATTGTGGTGTTCGGCAATCCAGAAGCGGTGATAACCAAGTGTTTCCGCCTGCTGCGCCAGCGTTAAGGTACGTGCCAGCGCATCGGCGGCCGTTTCGTGTTCTGCGACGGGGCTTTTATCCAGAATGCTGATTCGCCAGGACATGTTGCGTTCTCGTTTGACTTAACATGTCGTCATTATTAAAGGCGAATTTCACCTCTGAGAAACAATTAATTTACATTTGGATTGCCGGAAATCAGAAATGGATAACCCTACTAACGGTGTCGCATAAGGCTAGACTTTCGGGTACTGTGCGTCGGTCACTTTCTCCAGCCACTCTACCGGGCTGCCGTTCACCGCTTCGGCGATGGCAATATGCGTCATCGCGGTTTGCGCACACGCACCGTGCCAGTGCTTAACGCCCGGTGGGATCCACGCGATGTCGCCCTGGTTCAGCGGCTCTGCCTCTTTGCCCCACTCCTGCAGCCAGCCGCGCCCCTGGGTGACGATCAGCGTTTGCCCAAGCGGGTGGGTGTGCCAGGCGGTACGCGCGCCGGGCTCAAAGGTGACCGTCGCCCCACCCACCTTTGCCGGCTCCGTCGCCTGGAATGGCGCATCAATACGTACCGTGCCGGTAAACCAGGCCTCGGGCCCCTGAATCGATGGTAATGAACCGCTACGAATAATTTTCATGCTGTACTCCTCGTTGGCTGTTTCGCTAACAGTAGCGCAAAGGTGGCGTGAGCATTAGACTGCATAATCAGAAAGGAACCATGAACACAATTCATAAATGAGGTAAACCGCGATGCTTAAGGATAATTTTAACGATTTACTCTCTTTTATGGTTGTCGCACGCGAGCGCAGTTTCACCCGCGCGGCGGCGCAGCTGGGGGTTTCACAATCGGCATTAAGCCACGCGATGCGTAACCTCGAAGCGCGGCTGGACGTTCGACTGTTGACCCGCACCACCCGCAGCGTTGCCCCAACCGAAGCCGGCGAACGGCTCTTTGTGCGCCTGAGCCCGCATCTGCTGGAGATTGAGCAGGAGCTGACAGCCCTTCGCGACACGCGTGATACGCCCGCCGGGAATATCCGCATCACCGCTGGCGAACATGCGATGACCTCCGTCCTCTGGCCGGTGCTGAAACCCTTTATGGCGCAGTATCCTGACATCAACGTTGAGGTCACCGTGGATAACGGCCTGACGGACATCGTGGATGGGCGATTCGACGCGGGAGTACGTCTGGGTGAGCAGGTGGCGAAGGATATGATAGCGGTGCGGATCGCGCCGGATATGCGCATGGCCGTCGTGGGCTCGGCGGCCTATCTCGCCCGTTTCGGCGTGCCGGAAACGCCGGAGCAGCTCGACGCGCACCGCTGCATCAACATGCGCCTGCCCACGCGCGGCGGAGTGTATGCCTGGGAGTTTGCACGCGACGGACGCGAGATCCGCGTGCGGGTCGAGGGGCAGCTGACGCTAAACAGCCTGCCGCAGCGCATTGATGCCGCTGAGAACGGGCTGGGGTTAGCCTACGTGCCGGAAGACACCATTCTGGACGCCCTCGCTGACGGACGCTTAGTCCGGGTACTGGACGCCTGGTGCCCGGCCTTTGAGGGTTATCATTTATATTATCCAAGCCGTCGGCAGCACACTACCGCTTTCACACTGCTGATGGAGGCACTGCGAGAATAGCCGGCTGTACCACTTTGTAACTATTAAGCATATCTGATGATTAAATCCCCTCTTCACTGACCGCATTGTCTAAAAACTCGCCACTATTCAGCGCGTTGTGAGCCTCGTCTCCTCTGACCACACGATTTCCTTCGACATGCATCACCTTCGGCACGCTTATATTTTGCGTCACTTATCAATTGCGGGTAGGATGCCACGCCATGTTTCACCTTATCCATACGCAGAATGACTGGAAAGGTGACATGTGCCTGCGCGGAAGCAATCGTTTGTTTCGCTCTCTGCCAGGCAGGACTATCACGTTAATGGTTCAGACAGGCAAACAGGTAACTCAATGAAAACAAGCAATAAAAGCGCAGCCGATCATCACGCTGCGAAACGTCGCTGGTTGAACTCTCATGAAGAGGGCTACCACAAAGCGATGGGCAACCGTCAGGTTCAAATGATCGCCATCGGCGGCGCTATCGGTACAGGTCTGTTTTTAGGGGCTGGCGCGCGTCTCCAGATGGCAGGCCCCGCCCTGGCACTGGTCTATCTGGTGTGCGGGATTTTCTCCTTCTTTATTCTCCGTGCGTTGGGCGAACTGGTACTGCACCGCCCTTCAAGCGGCAGCTTTGTCTCCTATGCCCGTGAGTTCCTCGGCGAAAAAGCGGCCTACGTTGCGGGCTGGATGTATTTCGTTAACTGGGCGATGACCGGTATCGTCGATATCACCGCCGTTGCGCTGTACATGCACTACTGGGGCGCGTTCGGCGATGTGCCGCAGTGGGTCTTTGCCCTCGGCGCGCTGGCGATTGTCGGCACCATGAACATGATCGGCGTGAAGTGGTTCGCTGAGATGGAGTTCTGGTTTGCGCTGGTGAAAGTGCTGGCGATCGTGATTTTCCTGGTGGTGGGTACGGTATTCCTCGGCAGCGGTAAACCGCTGGACGGCAATGCCACGGGCTTCCACCTGATAACCGATAACGGCGGCTTCTTCCCGCACGGCCTGCTGCCTGCGCTGGTGCTGGTTCAGGGCGTGGTGTTTGCCTTTGCCTCCATCGAACTGGTGGGGACGGCTGCCGGCGAATGTAAGGATCCGCAGACGATGGTGCCAAAAGCCATCAACAGCGTGATCTGGCGTATCGGCCTGTTCTATGTGGGTTCCGTGGTGCTGCTGGTTCTGCTTCTGCCGTGGAACGCCTATCAGGCGGGTCAAAGCCCGTTTGTGACCTTCTTCTCTAAGCTGGGCGTGCCTTACGTAGGCAGCATTATGAACATCGTGGTGCTGACGGCGGCGCTCTCAAGCCTGAACTCCGGCCTGTATTCTACTGGCCGTATTCTGCGCTCGATGTCGATGGGTGGCTCTGCGCCGAAGTTCATGTCGAAGATGAGCAAGCAGCAGGTGCCTTACGCGGGCATTCTTGCGACGCTGGTCGTATACGTGTTTGGCGTGTTCCTTAACTACCTGGTTCCGTCTCAGGTATTTGAGATCGTGCTGAACGTTGCCGCGCTGGGCATTATCGCCTCCTGGGCGTTTATCGTGGTGTGCCAGATGCGCCTGCGCAAAGCGATCAAAGAAGGAAAAGCCGCTGACGTTAGCTTCAAAATGCCGGGTGCGCCCGTCACCTCATGGCTCACCCTGCTGTTCCTGTTCAGCGTGCTGGTGCTGATGGCGTTCGACTATCCGAACGGCACTTACACCATTGCGACCATTCCGCTGCTGGCCGTGCTGCTGATTGCAGGCTGGTTTGGCGTGCGTAAACGCGTTAACGAAATTCACAGCACAGCGCCGGTTCATCCTGATGATGAAAAACCGGGCCGCCCGCTGGTTGAAGAGACGTCGCGTTAATAAAAAAGCCGGGCGGCGGCTTCGCCTTACCCGGCTATAGTTCGAAGTTTTCCAGGCCCGGTAAGCGCAGCGCCGCCGGGCAATTCCAACCTTACAGCGCGATACGAATGACGTCGTCAGGCTGAGTGGCTTCCTGCTGGCGAGTCGACTTCTGTTTAACCGTCACGTACAGGGTTTTACCATCGGCAGACAGCGCAAGGCTGTTCGGATATACCGGCGTATCGTAGGTTTTCGTCACTTTGTAGGTTTTCGCGTCAATCACGCTCACCTTCCCTGCTTCACGGTGCGTTACGTAGGCCTCATTGCGCGCCGGGTTAAACAGCACCGCCAGCGATTCTGGCGCAGCAACTTTTGCCATCACGCTGCCGTCCTTCAGGCTCACTACCAGCACCTCAGGCTGTTTTGAATCGGTCACAAAGGCGCGCTGCCCTGCGGTATCCAGGCTCAGGTTCAGGTAGAAGTGCTCTTTCCCGTCGTCCTGCACTTTTTTGCGGCTCAGAATTTTATGGGTTGCCGTATCAATCGTTACCAGCTCGCCGTCGGCATTGGTGGTGTACAGGCGTTTTGCCTGCGCGTCCAGCGCCAGGCCGGTGCTGAACGTGCCGGTGTTGGCGATGGTGTCTTTGAGCTTCAGCGTTTCGCCATCAATCACCCAAATCACGCTCTCTTTGCCGATACCCGTAATGTAAACCGTGTTGGTGGTGTCATCTGCCACCAGCTGGCGCGGCTGAAGCGGTTTGACCGTTTCGCTGCGCTTACGATCGTCCAGCACCAGGCGCCCTTTCACATCGCCCGTTTTCGCGTCAATCGCGGTCACCGCGCTGCTGGTGGTGTTACCAAACCACAGCGTCTGGGTGGCGTTATTAATCGTCGCGCCGAACGGCTTGAGATCGTTATGAATGACCTGCGTCACGTCCAGCGTGACCGGATCCAGACGGTAAACAATGCCGCCCTTATCGGTTTTACGGCTTTGCGACGTCGCAACCCACAGCGCATTCTCCTGCTGGCTCAGGGCCATTTCATAGGCGCCTTTACCTACCGCTTTGCGCAGCATCTCTTCGGCAGCATGAACCTGGAACGATCCGGCGAACAGTAAAGAGCCTAACAGCAGAGAACCACGCAGGCGCGGCGAGCACAGATGACGTAAAGACATAACAATTCCTTTTTATAAGAGGTGTGTACTGCTGACATCGCTTCCATCCGGCAGCGTCATGGCATTGCCGTTATTTGAATGAGAATAGTAATCATTAATCCGATGAATGTGGAGTTTTTCTTTCCTCTCGGCCCTTTCATTAACGCAATGTGCGGTTATAGTTTTCAAAATATTTACAAAAGATTTAACATGCATGCACATGTTCCATTTGGTTCGTTACCATTCCACAACCGGTTTTATTCATGAAAATCATTTCTGCCCGTAAGGCGACGCTTCCGCTGCTGCTGGTTCCCGTTACTTTTGCCCCCTTCATCGCAATGGGCGCAGAGGAACAGACCATGATCGTCAGCGCCACACCGCAAACCGTTTCGGAGCTTGATACGCCAGCGGCGGTCAGCGTGGTAAATGGCGATGATATGCGCCAGGCTGCACCGCGTATCAACCTGTCTGAATCCCTTGGCGGCGTGCCCGGCCTGCAAATTCAGAACCGCCAGAACTATGCCCAGGACCTGCAGCTTTCCATGCGTGGATTTGGCGCGCGCTCTACCTTCGGGGTGCGCGGTATTCGCATGTACGTTGACGGCATTCCGGCCACCATGCCGGATGGTCAGGGCCAGACCTCAAACATCGACCTCAGCAGCATCGACAGCGTCGAAGTGCTGCGCGGGCCGTTCTCTGCCCTCTACGGTAACGCCTCGGGCGGTGTGATTAACATCAACACCCAAACCGGGCAACAGCCGCCGACCATTGAAGCCAGCAGCTACTATGGCAGCTACGGAACCTGGCGCTACGGGATGAAAGCCACCGGCGCGATGGGCGATGGCACCCATGCAGGCGATGTGGACTACACCGTCTCCACCACCCGCTTCACCACAAAAGGCTACCGCGATCACAGCGGCGCGCGTAAAAACCTCGCCAACGCGAAGCTGGGCGTTCGCATTGATGATGCCAGCAAGCTGACGCTGATCTTCAACAGCGTGGACATGAAGGCCAACGATCCGGGCGGGCTGGACTATCAGGAGTGGCGGGACAATCCGCGCCAGTCTCCGCGCGGCGATCAGTACAACACGCGCAAGACCATCAAGCAGACCCAGGCGGGGCTGCGCTATGACCGTCAGCTCGGCGAGCAGGACGACCTGAGCGTGATGATGTACGCCGGCGAGCGTGAAATGACGCAGTATCAGTCCATTCCGTATCAGCCGCAGCTGAAGCCAACCCACTCCGGCGGCGTGATCGACATGCAGCGGCATTATCAGGGCATTGATACCCGCTGGACGCACCGCGGTGAACTGCTGGTGCCGGTTACCTTTACCACCGGCCTGAATTACGAAAACATGAGCGAAGATCGTCGCGGATATGAGAACTTCGCGATGAACAACGGCGTGCCGGAGTACGGCGTCAAGGGGGACAAACGCCGCAACGAACGCAATCTGATGTGGAACGTCGACCCGTATCTGCAAACCCGCTGGCAGCTCACGCAAAAGCTGTCCGTTGATGCTGGCGTTCGTTACAGCTCCGTCTGGTTTGACTCCAACGACCATTACGTTACGCCGGGCAACGGCGATGACAGCGGCGACACGAGCTACCACAAGTGGCTTCCTGCAGGTTCTGTGAAATACGCGGTAACTGACGCATGGAATCTCTACGCGGCGGCGGGACGTGGTTTTGAAACGCCAACCATCAACGAACTCTCCTACCGTTCAGACGATAAAGGCGGACTGAATATTGGCCTGAAGCCATCCACCAACAATACCTATGAAGTGGGTAGCAAAACGCGCGTCGGCAACGGCCTGCTGACGGCGGCGCTGTTCCGCACCGATACCGACGACGAGATCGTGACCGACGCGAGTTCGGGCGGCCGCACCAGCTATAAAAACGCCGGCAAAACTCGCCGTCAGGGCGTGGAAGTTTCCCTCGATCAGCAGTTTGCTGAAAACTGGAAGCTGAAAATGGCGTGGACGTATCTGGACGCCACCTACCGCACCAACGTGTGCGGTGACGCGGACTGCAACGGCAACCGGATGCCGGGCATTGCCCGTAACATGGGTTACGCCTCGTTTGGCTGGCAGCCTGAAGAAGGCTGGTACGCGGGAACGGACGTGCGCTACATGAGCGATATCATGGCGGACGATGAAAATACCGCGAAAGCACCGTCCTACACGCTGGTCGGTCTGAACACCGGGTATAAATTCAACTATGGCAGCTGGGGAATGGACGTGTTTGGTCGCGTCGATAACCTGTTCGACAAAGAGTACGTTGGTTCGGTGATTGTGAATGAATCTAACGGGCGTTATTACGAACCGGCACCTGGCCGTAACTATGGCGTAGGGCTGTCGGTCTCTTATCGTTTCGAGTAACTAAAACCCGGCAGCGCAGCGCTGCCGGGAAATTAGCGACTTGCGAAAATGAAATAACGTTCCAGATATAATTTGCAGTAGGGACTTTTTATTTACAAAAGTCGAAATATACCTTTCGTGCACGCCGAAATAATCCCTCAACTAAAATATTGCCGTTGTAAAAGTATATTGGCTTCATCAATGGCTCTGTCGATCGCTTTCTGGCTGGCAGTGACGTCCCTTCGCTCCAGCGCAGACAGCAGGTCGGCGTAGTGGTACGTTTCGGACGGGACATCCTTCAACTCTTCCTGCAAATAATTGATGCACGGTCCGATACGCACCCAAAGCTGCTCAATCAGCGCGCTCAGCGTCGGCATTTCTGCATATTCATAGAGCGTAAAACGGAATACGCGGTTGGCATGCAGTGCCTGCTGTACGTTCCCTTTCTGCATTGCGTCATGGAAACTGTCAGACAGCGTGCGTAACGCGCTGAGTTTCGTATCCGACATATTTGCGCAGGCCGCAGCGACCGCCATCGGTTCAAGCTGCTTGCGGATAGCATTTATTTCGTTATAACGATCCAACGTGACTTCGGGCACCAGAAACGCCTGCGCGGGTGTGGCATGGAGCGCGCCTGCGGAGACCAACCGCAGCAATGCCTCCCGAACTGGCGTGATGCTGGTGCCTAATTTATCAGCAATCTCTTTGGTGATCAGCCGGGCGCCGGGTTTAAGTGAACCGGTAATTAAGGCTCCTTTCAGGCTAATCTCAACTTGCATAGTAAGACTGATTCTCTGCGCTTTTTGTAAATGATCCAAATCAAGCATGTTCTATTCCCATAACAAAAACATTATGCTTTTTTTAAGCGCCAGTTTAAAAAATGACGCGGCTTCGATATATCCTGTATCGCATGCCTGGTGGTGGGAAGTGCGTATTAAACGCCAAGTCGTACAAAGTTGTTTATTTATTGCTCGCTTACTCATCAGCGTTGACGAAGCGGTAAGCTGTGCAGGTTAATTAAAGACAATATATCGTATCTTCACAAATAAATATGGCGGGAAAACCCCGCCATAACCGTTTTAACCGTTGTCCGCTGCGACGCGTATCACGACCTTACCAAAATTTTTGCCTTCAAGAAGGCCAATGAGCGTCTCAGGCGCCTTCTCCAGCCCCTCAGTGACTTGCTCACGATAGTGGATTTTGCCTTCCTGAACCCAGCGTCCCATCTCTTCCTGGAACTCGCTGATGCGGTGTCCATAGTCCTGCCCGATGATGAACCCCTGCATGCGAATACGTTTCTTGAGGATGGTTGCCATCAGCAGCGGCAGGCGATCCGGTCCGTCCGGCAGACCTGTCGCATTGTAGCCGCTCACCAGCCCACACACCGGCACGCGCGCGGCGGTGTTCAGCAGCGGCAACACGGCATCAAAGACCTTCCCACCCACGTTTTCATAATAAACGTCAATACCCTGCGGACAGGCCGCCGCCAGCTGCGCCTCGAAATCAGCAGCGCGGTGATCCAGGCACTGGTCGAATCCCAGCACCTCGACGGCATGGCGGCATTTCTCAGCACCGCCCGCAACGCCGATAACCCGACAGCCTTTGATTTTACCGATCTGCCCCACCGTCGCGCCAACCGGCCCGGTAGCCGCAGCCACCACCAGGGTTTCACCCGCTTTCGGCTGGCCGATATCGAGCAGACCCATATACGCGGTGAAGCCCGGCATCCCCATCACGCCCAGCGCCCAGGACGGATGCGACGGGTTTTCGCCCAGCTTCACCAGGCCGCTGCCGTCTGACAGCTCATACGCCTGCCAGCCGCTGTAGCCCAGCACCCATACGCCCGGCGTGAAATCGGGATGGTTCGACTGCTCGACGCGGCTGACCGTACCGCCCACCATCACCGCGCCAATTTCTACCGGCGGTGAATAGGAAGGCGCATCGCTCATGCGGCCGCGCATGTAAGGATCCAGCGAAAGCCAGACCGTGCGCAGCAGCACTTGCCCCTCTTTGGGGGTGGGAACCGGCTGTTCTTCTAAACGAAAATTGTCTGCAGACGGCGCGCCGTGCGGGCGGGAGGCCAGCACCCAGCGACGATTTTGCGTGGTAGATTGACTCATAGATCGCTCCTGTATGTCGTGCAAATGTCAGTAGAGACTAGACCCTTATCGGACAGGCCGCTTTAGCATTACGAGCCGGACTGATTGAGCCGAACGACCAGATAAATGCAGGATTCATCCGTTTCATTGATAAAGCGACAGTCGTTCGGTGGCCCCAGTTCCAGGCAATCTCCGGCCTTCATTTCATGCCGCGTATCCCCTTCCTGAAACACCAGCTCGCCGGACTGTAGCCAGATCAGCTGACGTGCGAGGGCGTATGACGATGCGGGCATCGGCACATCGCTGCCTGCCGGAAGCTCAACCTGGACCAGGTCGATAGGCAAATCCGTACGGGGGGACACATGGCGGCGCAGGTAGTGGGACTGCGGATCGCGCCAGACGGGCTGATTGGCCAGGCGCAGAAGCTTGCCCTCCTGCATTTCAGCTCGCGCAATCAGCGTCGACATGCTGATACCAAAGGCACCGGATAACCGCGCGAGCAGCGTCGCCGTTGGGCTACTGTCCCCGCGCTCTATCTTGTGGATCATCGCCCGCGAGACGCCTGCCCGGTCAGCCAGCTCGCTCAACGACCAGCCGCGGGACTCGCGTTCGATGCGAATTCGCGCGCTAATCCGTTGATTCATATTGTCTGTCATAGTGTTCATGACGTCATACTATAGTGTATGAAGCGCATTACAATGCTGTTTTCATAACAAAAAAATATGGCTTATGCCGTAGCGGTACGGGCGGTCTCTTGTGTAATATCGTGACAATATCGTACTACTATAGTGAACAACACGCTGAGAGGGTCACCCATGATTGTTCGTCATGCCAGCAAAGAGGATTGCGCCGCGATCGGCGAAATATATAACCACGCGGTGCTGCATACGGCCGCTATCTGGAACGATAAAACCGTCGATACCGACAACCGCATTGCGTGGTTTGAAGCGCGCACGCTGGCGGGTTATCCCGTTCTGGTCATGGAGGATGAGGGCGTGGTGGCAGGATATGCCTCTTTCGGCGACTGGCGCGCGTTCGACGGTTTTCGCCATACGGTTGAGCATTCTGTCTATGTTCACCCGCAGCACCAGGGCAGAGGCATCGGCCGGTCGCTCATGGAAGCGTTGATCGTCGAAGCGCGCAAAATCGGTAAACACGTGATGGTGGCCGGGATTGAGGCGCAGAACCAGACGTCGATTCACCTGCACGAAACGCTTGGCTTTGTCACCACCGGGCAGATGCCGCAGGTGGGCACCAAGTTTGGCCGCTGGCTGGATTTAACCTTTATGCAGCTGCAGCTCGACGAACGCAGCGATCCGGACGCAATCTGATGAATCAATCGTTAACGCTGGCATTTCTGGTCGCGGCAGGTATTGGGCTGGTAGTGCAAAATACCCTGATGGTGCGCATCACCCAGAACGCATCCACCATTCTCATCGCCATGCTGCTCAACTCGCTGGTGGGGATTGTGCTGTTTGTCACCATTTTGCTGATCAAACAGGGCTTCGCCGGTTTTAACGAACTGGCATCGACGATCCGCTGGTGGACGTTAATCCCGGGCCTGCTGGGGTCATTTTTTGTTTTTGCCAGTATTAGCGGATATCAGAATGTCGGCGCGGCAACCACAATTGCCGTGCTGGTCGCCAGCCAGCTGATTGGTGGGCTGGCGTTGGACGTGCTGAGAAGCCACGGTATTCCGCTGCGCGCGCTGGTTGGCCCGGTGTGCGGTGCGGTGATGCTGGTGGTGGGCGCCTGGCTGGTGGCCCGCCGCCAGTTCTGACGGTCAGATAATGGTGCCGCCCTTCGTCAGATGCTCGTGGCGCGCTTCCATCTCTTCTTTATGCTGCTTCCCGTGATGCGCAATGGCGGTACGCAGACGCTGCTGCTGCGCGTAGCGATCGTCGCGGCTGAGCTCTGCATCATCGCTAAGCTCAATCAGCAGCTCGTTCATGTGGGTGATGACGCTCTCTTCTACGGCAGCGTCCACGCGGGCAATCACTTCGCTTAAATGTGACATTGTCACTCCTTGTTTAAAAGCCCGGTGGCGCTACGCTTACCGGGCCTACGGGTGCGTTATGTAGGCCGGGTAAGGCGTAGCCGCCACCCGGCATCTCATGCACTTAGTTCAACTTCGCTTTCGAGAAATCACTTCCCATCAGGCTAACGCTGTAACCCGTGATATTGCTGCGGGTGGCATAGAAGGTTTTACCGTTTGCCAGTGCAATCCACGGAGCCTGCTGGTAGAAGATTTCCTGCGCCTGGCCGTAGAGCTTCGCGCGCTCAGCCGGGCTGCTGGTCAGTTTGGCTTTTTGTACCAGGTCATCATAACCCTTATCACACCAGCGTGCGGCGTTCGATCCGGTTTTGATGCTGTTACAGCCCAGCAGCACATCAGCAAAGTTATCCGGGTCGCCGTTGTCGGACATCCAGCCAAACAGCGCCGAGTCGTGCTCGCCCTTACGCATCCCGGAAAGGTATTCGCCCCACTCGTAGGAGACAATTTTTGCCTTCACGCCCACTTTCGCCCAGTCGGCCTGAATCATCTCCGCAATGCGGCGCGAGTTCGGGTTATACGGACGCTGAACCGGCATCGACCACAGCGTGACCTCCGCGCCCTGCTCCAGACCGGCCTGCTTCAGCAGTGCTTTCGCTTTTTCGGGATCGTAGCCGTAATCCTTCAAATCTTTGTTGAAGCCGAGCATATTTGGCGGGATAGGCGATTTTGCCACCGTGCCGGACCCCATGAAGACCGCATTCACGATCGCTTTTTTATCGGTCGCATAGTTCAGGGCCTGGCGAACCAGCACGTTATCGAACGGCTTTTTCTCGGTATTAAATGCCAGATAGCCCACGTTCAGCGCATCCACCGAGTGGAGCGTCAGGTCTTTGTTTTTCTTGATCGCATCAAACTGAACCGGCGACGGCGCAGGAATAATCTGGCACTCGTTGGTCTGCAGCTTTGCCAGACGAGTTTCGACATTCGGCGTAATGGAGAAAATCAGGTGTTTGGTCGGAACCGCCCCATCCCAGTAGTTTGGGTTTGCGACGTAGCGGATCAGCGAGTCAACTTTGTACTGCTGCAGCACATACGGACCGGTGCCGATAGGCCAGGTGTCAACGTTCTCCGGCGTTCCCTTCTTCAGCATCGCGTCACCGTATTCGGCAGACAGAATCGACGCGAAGTCCATTCCCCAGTCTGCCAGAAACGCGGCGTTAGGTTCGCTCAGGGTAAACTGGACATGATAATCATCGACCTTTTTCACATCCTGAATCAGCTTGTCCAGACCAACGTCGTTGAAGTATTCATAATTACCCTGCGAGACGTTATGGTACGGATGCTTAGGGTCTTTCTGACGCATCACGGAGAAAATAACGTCATCCGCGTTAAAATCACGGGTCGGCTTAAAGTATTTATTGCTGTTGAACTTCACCCCTTTGCGCAGCGCAAAGGTGTAGGTCTTACCGTCCGGCGAAATGGTCCAGGACTCCGCCAGCGACGGAACCGGCGTGTTCTTGACCGGGTCAAAATTGATCAGGCGGTTGTACAGCACCTGCGAGCTGGCAACAAAAGTGGGTCCCGAGCTGGCGATTTGCGGGTTGAACGATTCGGGCGATGCCTCGGAGCAGTAGATGATGGTGTCATTGCCTGCCGCCCATGCGGCGCTTGCCGGTAAAAGCGTGCTCAGCGCAAGGGCGAGCAGTGTTTTCCCTGTAGACATGGTTATAACCTTAATTGTTTTATTATAAAGGTGAGTAATAACAGCACAGCCGTTATCACCTGGCAAATAACGAAACACTATCAGGTTATTCTAAAGCAGCGTTTTTCGCTGGTTTTACATTCAGCGCGCAAAAATTGATTTGCCTTAAGTGCCATTGTTCGTCAAGCACAACCGTCACGATCTATGCGGCAAGAAATCAGTCCTTTTAGCGTCTCCTCAGCCGTTTGCTTGCTTTCCGGTTTCGTTAAAGTAACGGTGTGAAGAAGTCTATGGGACCAAATCGTGGCAAAAACACTTTTACGCAGCGGTAATCTGGATGATTTTCAGGCCGTTGGCGGCGGCGGACAGGCCGTTTTTGAATCAGCGTTGCAAATCCGTGAAGCGCTTCGTTTGCGCAGGCAACAGGCCATTGTGGATTGTCTGGCCATTCCTCAGGTGAACGACGGCGGGGATCGCGTTGACTGGTATTCTCCCGTTGACGGTGCGGTCTTAAGCTGGAAAGCGGCAGATGAAGACGATCGCTACCGCGCGCTGCGCTACCTGGAAAACACCCTCGCCAGCGTTGAATCGCTGAGCAAAAAGTGTATGCAGTCCCCCAAAACGGCACAGCAGCTGTTTGGCTCCCTGCTTTCGAAAGCCTTTCAGTTCCCCGGCGAAAACTTCCTGTTCCTGGTCGACGGCAAGCCGGTTATTTGCTTCTGGGGCTTTGTGAACCTTAACGAGAATGCGCGCGACGACGTGCTCGCCTGTCTGCGTCAAACCCTCGTTCCCGAGCCTGACCCGGTGGTTATTGACGATCCCGAACCCGAACCCGAGCCGATGCCGGTTGTCACGTTTGAACAAGCCGACGAGCCGCTTATTACCCCCGCAACGACCGTTCGAATCACCGACGATGCGCTTTACGAGCCAGAGCCAGTGCGGATGAGCGTTCCGCCTGTTGAAGAACCCGCACCGGTAATTGTCCCCAAAAAACGCCGCGTCCCCCTGTGGTCGCTGCCTGTAGCAGCAGTGATTGTGGCGGCCGTTGCCACCCCGCTGTTATGGCCGAAGCAGGCACCCTCTGCGGAGCCCGTCGTGGCTATGCCAGCCCCCGCGCCCGTAGCCATCGCCCCTAAACCCGTTAAGACGGTCGAACCACTGGCACTGACGCTTCCGCTGCATCAGGCCGACGTTCTTGCGCCGAAAGCGGTAGAGCCCGCTCCCGAGCCCGTCGTTATAGCCGCGATCCCGAAAGACGCCATGGTCATGGAGGCCAGCCAGGTCAAAGCCGGTTCGACGCGCTTCCTGAACGGCACCTGGCGCGCGATGCTGGACGTTAAAGATCCGATGACCGGCAAACCACCGTCGCTGCGCTATCAGATCCAGAACAACAAAGGCACGGCCCGCGTGGTTCACGGTGACAATATCGTCTGCCGCGTTGAGGTCTTCTCCGGGCTGCACAGCAACGGCGAGCTGATGATCAAAACCCGCGGTAACGCTCGCTGCACGGACGGTTCGCGCTATCCGATGCCTGAGGTCGCCTGCAAAGCCGGCACCAGCGATGTGGCGGAATGCAGCGCACGGTATGACGCCAAAACCGTCGTTCCACTGACGTTCAAGAAAGCAGGTGCCTGACCCTATGCTGGTAAATCTTTGCGATTACAAACAGAGCGTAACGCTCATCGCCAACAGCGGCGTACAGTTTCTTGATTTTGGCCTGACGCCGCAGGATACCGCCAACAACGGTCGCTTCGTGCGTAAAACGGCAAACGGTCCGCTGCTGCGCCTGGATTTCGACGTGGTTAATGGCCGCTACACCCTTCCCGCTGCGGGAGGCGGCCTGCCGGAAGTCGTGAAGCCGGAAACGACAATCCCGCTGCATCACTCCCTGGCGATCCTCGACGGCGTATGGCTGCCTGTCCCGTTCCTGCGCTTTAACCCGCCCCGCACGTTTGTGGATGGCCCGGATAACTGGGCGCGTGTGCAGGTGCGAAAGCTGGATGCGCCGGATACCGCAGGCAATACCCATCGCGTTACTCTCGCCCTCGACAGCCAGATTGCGGAGCACGCCACGCCCGCGCTGTCGCCGGTTGAGAACGATATTCTCAACGGCACCCGTTTCGCCCTCGCCTGGCGCGATGATGAGGTGGCAAGCTTCCTTGACCTGACCTGGATTGACGGCTGGCTGCGCGAAGCTTTTACCCAGTTTGCGACCGGCGTGGAAAACCGCGCGGAGCGGGATTTACACCAGGCGATGCGCAGCTTTGAGTACCAGGCACACTGGCTTAACCTGCTGTCCATGCTCGGAGAACAGCTTACCGTTCCTGAAGTGAAGTTTGTGACGCACACGCTCAGCACGCCCGCTATCCCGGTTGATTTGATCCTCGACGTGGGGAACACCCATACCTGCGGCGTCATTATTGAAGATCACGGCGATGCGAACGATGGCCTTCGACAGACCGCCGAGCTTCAGGTGCGTTCATTAAGCGAACCCCAGTTCCTGAACGAACCACTCTTTACCAGCCGTCTGGAGTTTTCTGAAGCCCGTTTCGGCAAGCAGCACTTCTCTGTGGAAAGCGGCCGTGAAGATGCCTTCGTCTGGCCCTCTATCGTTCGCGTGGGCGATGAGGCGCGCAAGCTAGCGATGCAGCGTCTGGGTACCGAAGGCAACAGCGGGATCTCCAGCCCGCGTCGCTACCTGTGGGACGAAACGCCGGTGGTACAGGACTGGCGCTTCAGCCAGATGAACAGCAAAACCCAGCGGGAACCGCTGGCTACCGCGTTCCCGCTGATGAACCTGATGAATGACGACGGCGAGCCGCTGTTTACGCTGCCACAGGATGAACGCCTGCCGGTCTTTTCGCCGCAGTACAGCCGCAGCACGCTGATGACGCATATGCTCTGCGAGCTGCTGGCGCAGGCGCTGGGGCAGATTAACAGCGTCGCGACCCGTTTACGCCTGGGCTTCCCGGCCTCTCCGCGTCAGTTGCGCACGCTGATCCTGACCCTGCCCTCGGCGATGCCGAAGCAGGAGCGTGAAATCTTCCGTCGCCGCATGTTCGAAGCCATCGCCATCGTCTGGAAGGCGATGGGCTGGCACCCGCAGGACGAGGATTTCGCCAGCCGCAAACAGCAGGAAAAAAGCGTGGTGCCGGTTCCCGAGATCCAGATGGAATGGGACGAGGCCAGCTGCGGCCAGCTGGTGTGGCTGTACAATGAGGCCATCTCCCACTTTGGCGGCCAGACGGAGGCCTTCTTCGCCTCTCTCGCCCGCCCGGACCGCGAGCCTGAGCCGGGCGTTCAGCCGGGACGCTCCCTGCGCGTTGCCTCAATCGACATCGGCGGCGGCACCACGGATATGGCGATTACGCATTACCAACTGGATGACGGTTCCGGTAACAACGTTAAAATTACCCCTCAACTGCTGTTCCGCGAAGGGTTTAAGGTTGCCGGAGACGACACCCTGCTGGACGTGATCCAGCGCTACGTGCTGCCTGCCCTGCAAACCCAGCTGCAGAAAGCGGGCATTGCGGACGCTTCCCTGCTGATGGCATCGCTGTTTGGTGATTCCGGACGCATTGATACGCAGGCCGTGCTGCGCCAGCAAACGGCGCTTCAGCTCTTTATGCCGATCGGTCATGCGATCCTGGCGGCGTGGGAAGCCAGCGACATCGACGATCCGCTGGCGGGGCTGCATGCCACCTTTGGCGATCTCCTTGCGCAGAAGCCTACCCGCAACGTGATGAATTACCTCCAGCAGGCCATCGATCACGCCCTGCCTGCGGGGTCGGATGCGTTTGATCTCTTCGCCGTTCCGCTGCACGTGAATTTCCGCGAGATGCAGGACGCCATGCTGGCAGGCCAGTTCACGCTGGCCTCTCCGCTGCACGCGGTGTGCGAGGCGATCTCCCACTACAGCTGCGATATTTTACTGATCACCGGCCGTCCGGGCTGCCTGCCGGGCGTGCAGGCCTTGATTCGTCACCTGCAGCCCGTGCCGGTAAACCGTATCGTCTGGCTGGACAAGTATCAGGTCCACGAATGGTATCCGTTCAGCCAGCAGGGGCGCATCGGCAACCCGAAATCGACCGCCGCCGTCGGCGCGATGCTCTGCAGCCTGGCGCTTGATTTACGACTGCCGCGCTTTAACTTTAAAGCGGCCGATATCGGCGCCTACTCTACGGTGCGCTATCTGGGCGTGCTGGATAACACCATCAATACGCTGCGCGAAGAGAACGTCTGGTATCAGGATATCGACCTCGATAAGCCGGGCGCAAAGCTCGACGCGCGCCTGCACTTCCCGCTGCGCGGCAACGTCACCCTCGGGTTCCGCCAGCTGGCGAACGCCCGCTGGCCCGCGACGCCGCTTTATACGCTGAGCATCAACTCTGCCGAGCTGGCGAAAGCCATTGCGGGCGACGGCGTGCTGAACGTGCGCCTGAAGCTTCGCGGCGGCAATAAGCAGGAAGGCCCGGAAGCGTTTGAGCTGAGCGATGCCTGGCTACAGGACGGCACGCCGGTCCCACCGGATGCGTTGACCTTTAAACTGAATACTCTGGCCGATCGCCGTCATAGCGGTAGCCACTACTGGATCGACAGCGGGAGCGTATACCTGAAATGACTGCGACGACTGCCACCACTCAGGCCTTAATCGAGTGGATTAACGAGACGCGCCTGCACGCCCCGATGCTGGATAACGATGCCGATGCCCTGCTGGCGCGATTAAACGCCGCGCAGGCGCGGGAACAGGCGATCGACCGCGCGTTTGCCAACCCGAGCAGCATTGGCTTGTACGGCCATTCTCAGGCGGCGAAGGCCCACCTGCTGACGTCACTGTGCGGCAGCGGTAACGGTCGGCTGAACGTAACGCCCGGCCAGCGTACTTTCGACTACTTCTCGCATATTAATCCGGGCCATGCCCTGACGAATATGGCCATTCGCTTTACCCGTGAACAGCGAGAGATTGCCGATGAGGCTTTCCCCCTGCGCCTGAGCCTGGTGACCGAAGCCGAACTGGTGCAGCTGTTTATTGCGCGCACCACGCTGCACCCGCAGATCCGCCCGGTGGAAAAATCGGTCATTGAAACCCGGCTTGAAAAATGGCGCGCCCTGCGTCAGCCGCAGGGCGTTCCGGGGATCGCCTCGCAGGAAGTCGGTGCGATAGCTCGCTTCTGGCAACGTACCGTGCCGGTCGCAAAACAACAGATCGATGACGCCCTGTGGCACCAGTTTGCGCTGCTGGTTCCGTCGCTCGATCTCAGCACCCGCGCCAGCGTCTGGTCGCTGCTGTGGGGAGAGCAACAGGAGTTAACCCAGCAATGGCTTAAGCTTGCGCATGTTCTCCACCAGACCAGCCATGCCCCCACGCTCGCCGCCCCGCTGAGCCTGCTGGTGGATAATTTTGGCCTGCCGGGCGAAGGTTTTCTGACGCACGACGACCTTTCCGCGCCGGGAGCCCAGGAAGCGCTGCTGCATCCGGTGAGCAACGGCGAGATGCTTAACGCCATCAGCATTCCCGTCGACACGCTGGCGTTCCTGACCCGTGAGCTGGTGCTGCCGGTTGAAGGCTGCGTGCTTGATAACGTCGACATCATTGATATCCCGGCGCTCTCCGTCGAGAACACGCCGCTGCTGACCCAGGCCAAAAGCCTGTGGCTGCTTGAGCACTATCGCCAGCAGCTGCAGCCCGACGTGCTGGTTATCTGTAACGCGACCGCGCAGCATGCGCAAACGGCCAAAACGGCCAAAACGCTGCTGAACTGGGTCAAAGAGACACAGCCCCCCGAAGCGTCCGCGCTGCCGGGGCTGGTCTGGGCCATCACGCCGCACGACGCGCGTTTTACCATGAAGCAAAATCTCGATGAGGCTGTGCAGCAGCTGCTGGGTAAACCGGGCCTGCGCTGGGGTACGCTGCAGGCGCTGGATACGCACAGCATGCAGCGCGTGATCGAGTGGCTATCACAGGCCACCCTGGCGGCGCAGCGTCAGGAGCGGCTGCGTGCGTTGAAACGGCTATTGCAGCAGGACCTCTCCTCGCTGATGCAGGCTTACCTGCCACCGCTCGCGCTTGCGCCGGGCGAAAGACGTGCTCAGGCGGAAAATATGGTGCGCATGCTGCAAAACAGTGCTGCACGCCACGGTGAGCTGCTTGAAGGACTTCTGCCGCCGTTGAAAGCCTTTGAGACGCTGCTGGCGGTTCAGCAGCCCCGGGAAGAACAGGTCAACGGGCTGTTTACCGACGTGATTGATCTGTTCGCGGAGGGCACGCCGGAAAGCAGCGGCGCTTTCCAGACCAAAGACAACGCGCGTCTCGCGCATAAGGTCTGGATTAACCATCTGCGCCAGTGGAGCCGAAATGACGCCGCGGCAGCCCGTTTAGGCCTGGAGCCGGCGGTGCTACAACAGATTGCCGACGTGCTGATCGTCTCAAGCTATCGCCTGAATCTGCCGCAGCAGCTGCAGCGTATCGTTGAGGCAGATAAAGGCAGCGCGGCACAACTTCATGCGGTGATAGGGAACTTCGTTGGCTGGCTCGGGTATGAGCAGACGCCAGCGTCAGAACGTCCGGCAAGCCGGGTCCGTAAAGGTCAGGCAATTTTTGTTACGCCTGTCGTCAGCAGCGCTACCCCGCGCCTTACCCGCCTGGGCGAGCAGCCTGTTCATGCTGCTACCGTCTACGTTTACGACTGGCTGGTGGCGCTTTATAGCCGGGCCATCGATAACATTGACTATCAGCATCCGCACGACGTTCAGCCTGCCGCACGTAAACAGCTCCAGGCCATGTTGCGCTAACGTTTTCCGCCCGCAGCAGTGCGGGCTGTTACGCTTACGCCATGCAGTCGGCTAACGCCTGCGCCAGCGCTGACGGGTTTTCCCACGACATTGAGTGCCCGGCTTCGGGTATGATTTTTATCGTCACGCCCTGCTGCTGAATTTCGTCGAAATCCGGATCGGGTAAAGACCACGCGCCAAAAATGAGGGTCACCGGGCAGGTTAACGATAAGAACTGCGTTGCCCATTCGGGTTCAACGCCAGCCACCAGGCTTGCCGCCCCGCGCCACACGGCATATGGGGCATTGCTCTGCAAACTTCCCGCCCAGGCGGATGTCTCTGCCTGGAGCATCGCCTTGTATCCCCGTTCGACAAACTCAGACTCGGCCTGCGCGGCAATTCCGCGGCTGAACGTGCCGCCACCCGCATGGAAATTAGGCTCTGAGACGATCAGTCCCTTCAGGCCGGAGGGGAGCAAGGCCGCCGTTTCGATGGCAATACTGCCCCCCATGCTGTGCCCATACAGCCAGAACGATTCGAGTTTGAGGTATTTCAACACCTCAACGACCACCTGCGCCTGCTGGCTGGTGCGATAGCTATAGTCTGCGGGTTTGTCGCTGTAGCCGCTGCCGGGGAGATCGATAAGAATGGCTCTGCGCGTACCAAAATGAGGGTCACTTACTACGCGGGGATATTCATAAGAAGAGGCACAGCCAAGACCGTGGACGAACACCAAGGGATCGCCGGTGCCGGGAAGATCGTGCCAGCGTACATGGCAGCCGGCTATCTGTGAATACAAGCTGTTCATAAGCATTCCTTTATTGATGTACTGTGTATTTATACAGCCATCAGTACAGGAATGCTATAGCCGGTTTTTAAAACGGGAAGCGTGGTTCAGAAAAGTGAAATCAGCAGCGCAACGGGGAAGCTCATCGGCCAAGTAGACCCGACCAGAAATGCGCTCAGCAGCCGAATACGTTTTTTATCTTTTGTCAGGAACCAGGTAATAAGTGCGCAGATGGACGCCATGATTGCGTAAAAAACCAACATCTTCTGATACAACGTCATTCTGTTTACCTGTTTACCTGTGCCGTAAAAATAACCGCACGCAATATGCGTCATACGTTGACACAGATCAAGTTTTTTCGTTACATCATAACCACTTAAATATTATGGATAATAACAACTGGGTATGGCATGTAACAATCGTAGGGCAAGCTAGGTCATCTTTTGGGATAACATGCATTATAAATGCACTTTTTGATAAATCCTCCCCGTCAGAAAGCAGTGTAATAGAGGCAGGCTTTTAAGGGAGGACACATGCTACGCATTCCGCAAAGTTGTATTCACACTCGTTCCACACCTTTCTGGAACAAAGAGACGGCACCCGCAGGAATTTTTCAGCGGCATCTCGACACGGGCACCCGCCCTGGCGTTTATCCTCGCCTTTCGGTCTCGCAGGGAGCGGTACGTTATTTAGGCTATGCTGATGAATTCACGCCAGAGCCTGACAGCGAGCTGATTATCAATGCGGGTCATTTCGGCGTTTTTCCGCCGGAGAGATGGCACCACATCGAAGTCATGACGGATGACACCCTGTTTAATATCGACTTCTTTGTCGAACCCGACGTGCTGAAGTCTCTTTAAGTGCCTGACACCGAAAAGGAAACCATTATGCTACGTATTCCTGAGAATTTTGTTCATACCCGCGCCACCCCGTTCTGGAATAAAGAAACCGCGCCGCAGGCCCTCTTCACCCATCACAATACAAAAGCCGGGGTCTACGGGCGCCTGTCCGTTATGCAGGGTGCCGTGCGCTATTTTGGCTTTGCCGATGGCGATGCCACGGAGCCGGATCTTGAGCTGGTGATTGAAGCCGGTTCTTTTGGCATTTCCCCGCCGCAGAAGTGGCACCGCATCGAGCTGTTAACCGACGATACCTACTTCAATATCGACTTTTTCGCCGATCCTGAGGTCACGCTGACCGGTGCGGGTATTGGTAAAGTGGTTAACACGCATAAGGAGTAAACCATGGGGAAGGCAACTTATACCGTGACCGTCACCAATAACAGCAACGGCGTGTCGGTGGATTATGAAACTGAGGCCCCGATGGAGCTGTTAATTCCCGACGTCGCGGCAGACGTGGTCAAAGACCTGGTGAATACCGTCCGGGCTTACGATACCGAAAATGAACACGAGGTATGCGGCTGGTAGGACGAAATACCCGGCAGCGAAGGCTGCCGGGGTTCTGCTCTTAGTGTTTTATCATGACATGCCGCACGACGGTATAATCCTCCAGCCCGTACACCGACATATCCTTCCCGTAGCCCGATAGCTTCATGCCGCCGTGAGGCATTTCGCTCACCAGCATGAAATGGGTATTGACCCAGGTGCAGCCGTACTGCAGCCGCGCGCTCAGTCGATGCGCGCGCCCAACGTCGGTTGTCCAGACGGACGAGGCAAGCCCGTATTGGGAATCGTTGGCCCAGGCCAGCACCTGCGCCTCATCGTCGAACGCCGTCACGCTGACCACCGGGCCAAACACCTCGCGCTGAACGATCGCGTCATCCTGCTTCGCCCCGGCCAGCAGGGTTGGCTGGAAGTAATAACCGGGCCCTTCTTTCTTGCTCCCGCCGGTCACGACGCTGATATGGCCTAGCGCTTTGGCGTCATCAACCGCACTGCAAACGCGCGCCAGGTGAGCAGCAGAACTCAGCGGACCCAGCTCGGTGGACTCATCTTCCGGCGCGCCCATCTTCAGGCTGGCAACGGCGGCCCCGAGCTTTTCAACCAGCGCATCATAAATTCCCTTCTGGGCATAGATGCGGCAGGCCGCGGTACAATCCTGTCCGGCATTGTAGAAGCCGAAGGTGCGCACACCTTCCACCACCGCATCCAGATCGGCATCGTCAAAGACAATAACCGGCGCTTTACCGCCCAGTTCCATATGCGTACGTTTAACCGTCGAGGCCGTATGGCCGATGATATGCTCTCCGGTCGCAATGGAGCCGGTAAGCGAGACCATGCGCACCTTCTCATGCCCGGTGAGCGGGTCGCCCACGGTTTTGCCGCGTCCGAACAGAACATTCAGCACGCCCGCCGGGAAGATCTCTTTGGCCAGCTCAGCGAGCTTCAGGGCCGTCAGCGGGGTGATCTCGGAGGGCTTTATGACCACGCAGTTTCCTGCCGCCAGCGCGGGCGCCAGCTTCCAGGCCGCCATCATCAGCGGGTAGTTCCACGGCGCAATGGAGGCAACCACGCCTACCGGATCGCGGCGGATCATCGAGGTATGTCCCTCAAGATATTCCCCGGCGGCAAGCCCGTTCAGGCAGCGTGCCGCCCCGGCAAAGAAGCGGAAGACATCGACCACGGCGGGAATTTCATCCCCCAACGCGCAGTGCAGCGGCTTGCCGCAGTTTAGGGACTCCAGTCGAGCAAACTCCTCAGCATGCGTTTCAATCACATCTGCCAGCCTTAACAGACATTCAGAACGGGCTTTTGGCGTCGTCTGGCCCCAGGCTCCAAACGCGCGATCGGCTGCCTGCACGGCGGCATCCACCTGTGCAGCAGAGGCTTCAGCGATCTCCAGCAGCACCTCTCCGGTGGCGGGATTATAGACCGGCTGTTTTTCCCCTTCGCCGGCAATCAGTTCACCATTAATCAGCAGTAGATTTTGCATAGCTTTGTCCCGTTGAAATCGACGTTATTTTCCGCTGCCAGCGATATCTTCGCCGTCGCGGGTTAGCCACCAGGCTCCCAGAATGGGGATGGTTGTGACCAGCATCACCAGCAGCGCGACCACGTTGGTCACCGGCACGTCGCGGGGACGGCCAAGCTGGTTCAGCAACCACAGCGGTAACGTGCGCTCGTGCCCCGCCGTAAATGTCGTCACGATAATCTCATCAAACGACAGTGCAAACGCCAGCATGCCGCCCGCCAGCAGCGCTGACCCAAGGTTGGGTAGCACCACGTAGCGGAAGGTTTGCCAGCCGTCGGCACCTAAATCCATCGACGCCTCAACCAGGCTCCAGGAGGTGCGCCTGAACCGGGCAATCACATTGTTAAACACCACCACCACGCAGAAGGTGGCGTGCCCAACGACGATGGTGAAAAACCCCGGCTCCAGATTGATGGTCTTGAACGCCGTCAGCAGCGCCAGGCCGGTGATAATGCCCGGCAGGGCAATCGGCAACAACAGCAGCAGAGAAACGGCATTTTTGCCAAAGAACTCGCTGCGCCACAGCGCTGCTGCAGCAAGCGTGCCAAGTACCAGCGCAATGGCGGTAGAGAGCGCAGCGATTTGAAGTGACAACGTCACTGATTCAATGATATCGCCTCGTCCTGCCGCCACGCTAAACCATTTCAGCGTCAGCCCCTGCGGCGGGAAGCTAAAGGCGGCATCTTCCGTATTGAAGGCATAGGTGGCGATGATCAGCAGCGGGAAATGCAGGAAGATAACCCCGCCCCAGGCCGCCACTTTCAGGAACAGCGGTGCGCGCTCAGAGTGCATCGAACGCTCCCAGACGCTTCACGAACGCCAGATAGAGAGAGATAAGAACAATCGGCACCAGCGTGAACGCGGCCGCCATGGGCATATTGCCGATAGCCCCCTGTTGGGAATAGACCATGTTGCCGATGAAATACCCGGGCGGCCCCACCAGCTGCGGGACGATAAAATCCCCCAGCGTCAGGGAGAAGGTGAATATCGACCCCGCCGCAATGCCAGGTATCGCCAGCGGCAAAACAACGTAGCGGAAGGTCTGGCGAGGACGCGCGCCGAGGTCAGCCGATGCCTGCAGTAAAGACGCGGGCAGCCTTTCCAGCGCCGCCTGTACGGGCAGGATCATAAACGGCAGCCAGATGTAGACGAAGACCAGAAAGCGCCCCAGCCCCGAGGTCGATAGGGTATTACCGCCAACGGCCGGCAGCGTAAGAAGTGCGGTCAGGATCGGCTCCAGCCCCATATGGCTAAGAAACCACTGCGCTACGCCATCCTTCGCCAGCAGCAGCGTCCACGCATAGGCTTTAACGATGTAGCTGGCCCACATGGGGAGCATCACGGCGATATAGAAAAAGGCTTTCCACCTGCCGCGAGTGTAGCGTGCCATGTACCAGGCCATCGGAAACGCCAGAATCGCGCTGGCCAGCGTGACGGCGATCGCCATCACCAGCGTGCGCAGGATGATGTCGTAGTTGGCCGGGTTGAACAGCGCCCGCAGATTCGCGAACGTGAGGTCCGGCGTGACCGACATTGTGAAGTCGTCGAAGGTATAAAACCCCTGCCACAACAGCGTCAGGAGCGATCCTAAATAGACGATGCCAAACCACATTAGCGGCGCAAGCAACAGCAGGAATAGCCCAAGCGACGGCTTGCGCCAGAACAGCGCGGTAAGACGGCTTAGCCTGCTCCGCGGCGCGGGGGACGGTGAAACGCTCATATCCATTTCACCTCTCCTCATGGAGCAACACCATGGCCTCACGCGACCAGGAGGCCAGCACCTGCTCTCCGGGGGCTAACCCTGAAGGCACCATGGCGCCGCTCAGATTCGCCTGGCTGACCAGCAGTTTCGCTCCGTCTTCCAGCCGTAGCTCAAAACGCGTGGCTGCCCCCTGATACTGCACCGCCTGCACCACGCCCTGAACCTGAACGTCGCCCCCTTCGTTGAGGCGAATATGCTCCGGGCGCAGCGAGTACATCCCTTCCATACCGCATACCCGCCGGGCTAATGCGGCATCGAAGACGTTGGAGGTTCCTACAAAGCCGGCCACAAACGGCGTGCGCGGACGCATATACAGCTCGCGGGGCGTATCCACCTGCTCAATGCGGCCGCTGTTGAAGACCGCTACCCTGTCGGACATCGACAGGGCCTCCCCCTGATCGTGGGTAACGAAAATAAAGGTTATCCCCAGCTCCTGCTGAAGCTTCTTAAGCTCAAACTGCATCTGCTCCCGCAGCTTAAGATCGAGCGCGCCAAGGGGTTCGTCCAGAAGTAATACGCGCGGTTGATTGACCAGCGCGCGGGCAATTGCCACGCGCTGACGCTGTCCACCCGAAAGTTGTGAAGGCCTGCGCGCGACGGCAAAACTCAGGCCGACCTTTTCCAGCGCCTCCCGGGCCTGAGCGTGACGCCTTTTCTTGTCGACCCCTTTCACCATCAGGCCATAGGCCACGTTGTCTAGGATCGACATATGCGGAAACAGAGCGTAATCCTGGAACACGGTGTTCACGTCGCGTTCCCACGGGGGAAGTTCGCTGGCCTCTTTACCAAAGATGCTAATCGCACCGCCTGACAGCTGTTCGAAACCGGCTATCAGGCGCAGGCAGGTGGTTTTGCCGGAGCCAGACGGCCCCAGCATGGAGAAAAATTCCCCGTCACGAATGCCAATGGTGACGCCATCCACCGCCCGGACTTCGCCGTACAGGCGGGATACGTCATTGAATTCGACCGCGTACGTCATGTTCTGCTCCCGGGCGATTAACGGCCGCCCATAATGGCAATGTAATCCTGCGTCCAGCGGCTGTAGGGCACGAACTTGCCCCCTTCCGCGATCGGCGTTTTCCAGAACATGATTTTGTCGAAAGAGTTATACCCGTTTGTTTCACAGCCTTTATCGCCCAGCAGCGTGCTGGCTTTACATCCTTCGGCGACCACAGGTAATGAACCAAACCACGCGGCCAGATCGCCCTGCAGTTTTGGCGTCAGCGACCAGTTCATCCATTTGTAGGCGCACATCGGGTGCTTCGCCTCAGCGTGCAGCATGGTGGTGTCTGCCCAGCCGGTAACCCCTTCTTTCGGGAAAACGGTGGCGACAGGTTGGTTTTCGGCCTTGAGGGCATTCGCCTGATACGGCCAGGCGCTGGACGCCACGACGCCTTCATTCTTGAAGTCGCTCATCTGAACGGTGGTATCGTGCCAGTAGCGGTGGATCAGCGCATGCTGGTCGCGCAGCACCTTAAGCACGGCGGCATACTGTTTTTCCGTTAACTGGTAGGGGTCGGTAATACCCAGCGCCGGCTGCGTGGCTTTAACGAACAGCGCCGCATCGGCAATATAGATGGGCCCGTCATAGGCCTGAACGCGCCCCTGATTGGTTTTGCCGTCCGGCAGGTCTTGCTTCACAAAGACCACATTCCAGCTGTCCGGCGGCGTCGGGAAGGTTTTTGTGTTGTACATCAGCAGGTTTGGCCCCCACTGATACGGCGTGCCGTAGACTTTGCCGCCGACGTTAAACCACTCTCCTTTTACGATGCGCGGGTCAATGGTTTTCCAGTTTGGGATGAGATCGGGGTTAATCGGCTGAACGCGTTTCCCCATGATAAGACGAAGCGAGGCGTCACCGGAGGCCGTAACCAGGTCATAGCCCCCTTTTCCCATCAGGCTCACCATCTCATCAGAGGTGGCTGCCGTTTTGACGTTAACCGCACAGCCGGTCTCTTTTTCAAACTGAGTCACCCAGTCATAGTTTTTATCGGTCTGTCCGCGTTCGATATAGCCGGGCCAGGCAATAATATCGAGTCGTCCCTCTCCGTCGCCGATAGCCTTAGGTGGCTCTGCGGCTTGCGCTGTCACGATCGTCATGCCGAGCGCGCACAGGCTGCTGCGTGCAAATTTTTTGCTCATTAGGTGTACTCCTGTCGCAACGAAATTTAGCGGCAGCCGTGCCGTAAAAATATCTCCCTCATTAAACGTAGACCGGGCAAATGCGCCGCACCGTACGGCTTCAGGAAATTTCATCAAGGTGTGACAGAGGGCGCATTCCCCGTTAAGTGGATTATAGACAAGGAGTTAGGCGCAGGCGGGAGTATGCAGATTTCCTATGAAGCGGCGGTGCGAAATCGCAGACGTGCCGCCATAACGATAAGGAAGGATTATTTACACAATGGGGCTGAAAGTATTATTACAGCATCTCGCTAATTAATTTCCCCAGCTGAACAACCGCCTGCTCTTCTCGCTCTCCCCACGACCAGGAGGTATTAAAGCGGAAGAACGGGGTCCAGACGTCTGAGGTCGAAAACATCTTACCCGGTGCAATACTGATGTGGTGAGTCAGGGCTTTTTCACTCAGAAGCCCCGCATCAAGCGGTATCGGCAGCTCCAGCCACAAAAAGTAGCCGCTGTCGTTATGATGGATTTTGACGCCCGCGGGCATGTGGCGCAACAGCGCCTGCCAGGCATGCTGTTTCCGCTCAGCCAGGGTGCGGCGCAGGCGGCGAAGGTGGGCGTCGTAGCGCTTGGTCGCCAGGTAATCCACCAGCGCCAGCTGCATAGGGGAACTCGTCGACAGCGTGCTCATCAGCTGCAGCTGCTGAATGCGGCGCGCATGCTTACCTGCCGCCACCCAGCCGATACGAAAGCCCGCCACCAGGCATTTTGAAAATGACGAGCAGTGCAGCGTCATGTCGTGGCGATCCCAGGCTTTCGCCGGGAGCGGCTTTTCACGGCCAAAGTAGAGTTCGCTGTAAACATCATCTTCAATCAGCATGACGTTGTGCTTCGTCAGCAGGGCCACAAGCTGGGCCTTTTTCTCAGCGCTGAGCGTAAAGCCAAGCGGGTTTTGACTGTTGGTCATCAGCCAGCAGGCTTTTACCGGGTACTCATTCAGCGCCTGCTCAAGGGCGTTCAGATCGATACCTTCGCGAACGTCCGTCGCAATCGACAACGCTTTCAGCTTCAGGCGTTCTAGCGCCTGCAGGGCGCCGTAAAAACAGGGGTTTTCAACAATCACCCAGTCTCCCGGCTCCGTGACGGCCTGCAGGCTGAGGTTGAGCGCTTCGAGTGCGCCAGCGGTAATGACAATCTCGTCAGGCGAGATGTTCATGCCCTGCTGGGCATAGCGGCGCGCAATGGCGTGGCGTAAATCGACGTTCCCCGGCGGGAGGTTTTCAATCACGCTCATCGCCGTGGCGGTTTTGCTGACGTTCGCCAGCGAGCGGTTGAGCTGCTGCAGCGGGAAAAGTCGGGGATCGGGAAACGCAGAGGCAAAGGGAACAACGGACGGATCGCGGCTGGCCTGTAAGACGTCGAAGATGTAGGTGTTGATATCCACCACTTCGTCACGCATGACCTGGGCGGGCGGCGCGGGCTGATGTGCGGTCGGGCGCGAGGCAACGTAGTAGCCCGACTGCGGTCTGGCGACAATGCGCCCCTGACTTTCCAGCATCTGATACGCGTGGCCAACGGTCATAAAACTCATCCCGCTGCTCGCCACCTGCTCTCGCAGCGAAGGCAATTTATCGCCCGGCAACCATACGCCAAGCTCAATCTGCGAGATAATTTGTTGCGCCAGACGCTGGTATTTTTTCATCAGATTCTCCTTATTGCCGACAGTGTATATCAGCAGGAGAAAAAGAGAAGATTTTGCTAACTGTTATGGAAAGCGTTGTTAATTACTTGCGGTACTCAGTGATATGGCTCTGGGCAGAACGTGCTGCGGCCAGGTGATCGAGCGTAACCATCGACGATTTGCAAAATATGCATTTCGCGCCGTGAGGATTTTTCTCAGACACATCAAAAACTGAAGTACGGTACTGCGAGCCATGACAGCATGGGCAGCGAAAATGGATATAAGAAGTCATAGGATTCTCCTGTAAACGTAAAAACGTAAATTACTCATGAGCCGATCAGGCAATAATGGTTTTAAACAAAACTAATCGGAAAGTAGATAAAGACCCAAGAGAGGCTGCGGAGAGGCACAACGTGATGAGAACTGCTTTATAAAACTACGTCAGATATTTATTTGGACTCAAAACCAGAAGACCATTAACGCATTTCGCTGACGACTATGCAAGGGGTTTAATGCGTAAAAATCATAAAAACTCTTTTTTTATTCATTATTCAGACCATATCAGATAATCAAAAAGGCGTGATTACCGGAACTGTTATACATAAATTTCACTTTTCTGCGTCTGATAGTCTTCTTCGCAGCGCCATACCATAACAGCACACCGTTTGACATTGAGGCTGTGCATGTTTGGTTTAGATGCGTTTCACCTTGCGAGGATACAATTTGCGTTTACCGTATCCTTTCACATTATTTTTCCGGCGATCACCATCGGTCTGGCGAGCTATCTCGCCGTCCTGGAAGGGCTATGGCTGAAGACAAAAAATCCGGTCTGGCGTTCGCTGTACCATTTCTGGTCGAAGATATTCGCCGTTAACTTTGGCATGGGCGTGGTATCCGGCCTCGTGATGGCATATCAGTTTGGCACTAACTGGAGCGGGTTTTCGCAGTTTGCGGGCAGTATCACCGGCCCGCTGCTGACCTACGAAGTGTTGACCGCCTTCTTCCTCGAAGCGGGGTTCCTCGGCGTGATGCTGTTTGGCTGGAAGAAGGTCGGCCCGGGGCTGCACTTCTTCGCGACCTGCATGGTGGCACTGGGGACAATCATCTCCACCTTCTGGATCCTCTCCTCAAACAGCTGGATGCAGACGCCTCAGGGCTATGAGATAGTCAACGGTCAGGTCGTGCCGGTGGACTGGTTTGCCGTGGTCTTCAACCCCTCTTTCCCCTATCGCCTGCTGCATATGTCGATCGCGGCATTCCTCAGCAGCGCGCTGTTTGTCGGCGCCTCCGCGGCGTGGCACCTGCTGCGAGGCAACACTACGCCCGCTATTCGCGCGATGTTCTCAATGGCGCTGTGGATGACGCTGATTGTGGCCCCCATTCAGGCCATGGTCGGGGATATGCACGGGCTGAATACCTTAAAACACCAGCCTGCGAAAATTGCGGCGATTGAAGGCCACTGGGAAAATCTACCGGGCGAGCCGACGCCGCTGCTGTTCTTTGGCTGGCCGGACATGGAACAGGAACGCACCCGTTACGGGCTGGAGATCCCCGCGCTCGGGAGCCTAATCCTGACGCACAGTCTGGAAAAGCAGGTTCCGGCACTGAAAGAGTTCCCGAAAGAAGATCGCCCCAACTCCACCATTGTTTTCTGGTCTTTCCGCATTATGGCCGGCTTAGGAATGTTGATGCTGTTGCTCGGCGCTGCGGCGCTGTGGCTGCGCTACAGGAAGCGTCTTTATACCTCGCGGCCCTTCCTGTGGTTTGCCCTGCTGATGGGACCGTCCGGCCTGATTGCTATTCTGGCAGGATGGGTCACAACGGAGGTTGGCCGTCAGCCGTGGGTTGTTTATGGACTGCAGCGCACGAAAGATGCCGTTTCCGCCCACGGCGATCTGCATATGAGCATCAGCCTGCTGGCCTTCTTCGTTGTTTACACCTCGGTGTTTGGGGTGGGTTACAGCTACATGGTGCGGCTCATTAAGAAAGGCCCTCAGCCGCATGAGTCCTTCGCCACCGAATCAGACGGACGCCCGGCTCGCCCCCTTTCCGCCGTCACCACTGAATTTAAGGAGCAACCATAATGGGCATCGACCTTTCCATTATCTGGTTCGTTATTATCGTCTTTGCCACGCTGATGTATATCGTGATGGACGGTTTCGATCTGGGGATCGGCATTCTGTTTCCGGCCATTCAAAACGCCGACGACCGCGATGTGATGGTCAACAGCGTCGCGCCGGTCTGGGACGGAAATGAAACCTGGCTGGTGCTTGGCGGGGCCGCGCTGTTTGGCGCATTCCCCCTCGCCTACGCGGTGATTATTGATGCTCTCACCATTCCCCTGACGTTAATGCTGATCGGGCTTATCTTCCGCGGCGTGGCGTTTGAGTTTCGTTTTAAAGCCACTCCCGCGCACCGTCCCTTCTGGGATAAGGCCTTTATTGGCGGTTCGATTCTTGCAACCTTCACGCAGGGCATTACGGTGGGTGCAGTGATTAACGGTTTCCCTGTCACCGGGCGTGCATACGGCGGCGGCCCCTTTGACTGGTTTACCGCGTTTAACCTTTTTTGCGGCGTAGGTCTGGTCGTGGCCTATGCGCTCCTGGGGTCGACCTGGCTGGTCATGAAAAGTGAAAACGCGCTGCAGCAGCGTATGCGTCGAGTATCAAAAGGGTTATTAATCGCGCTTCTGGTTATCATTGCGGCCATCAGCGTCTGGACGCCGCTGGCCCACACCGCTATTGCGGCACGATGGTTCACGCTGCCTAATCTGTTTTACCTACTGCCCGTCCCGGCGCTGGTTATCGTCTTTAGCATTTTCCAGTGGCGCAGCCTGAACTGCGGCAATAGCCATAACCTGCCGTTTGTCTTGACCCTGGGGCTGATTTTTCTTGGCTTCAGCGGGCTTGGGATCAGCATCTGGCCGCATATTATTCCGCCCTCAATCACGCTCTGGCAGGCTGCGGCGCCCGCGCAAAGTCAGGGCTTTATGCTGGTGGGGGCGTTGTTAATCATTCCGGTGATTCTGGTCTATACCTTCTGGAGCTATTACGTTTTTCGCGGCAAAGTTCAGCATGGGGAGGGTTATCACTGATGCAACAACCTGTCTGGAAACGTTTGATGTGGCTGGCCATCATCTGGGGCGGCAGCGTCCTGGCGCTGGCCGCTGTGAGTATGTTCTTCCGCATGCTGATGACGGCGGCGGGGTTTAAATCTCACTAACTCACCGTACCGGGCGCAGCGCTGTTGCCCGGTCTCTTCTCGCACTTTCAGATAAAGCCCATTAACTCAAGCGGGCTTATCGTTACACTTGAAATAGATTCACAGCATTAATATTTGAGAAGAAAAATGAAAAAGAGCGTTGCGGTACTGTTTTTAAGCCTGGCCCTGACGGGCTGCGTTAACCCTGGCAAAGCTTCCGTCCAGCCGGAGCAGCTGCAAAACCACCGTTTTGTACTGGAAAACGTCGATGGTAAAGGTGTCACCAAAACGTCAGCACAGCCTGAGATCGCCTTTAGCGCGCTGTCAGACCTCAGCCTGGTTAAAAACATCACCGTCTCAGGCGTAATGTGCAACAGCTTTAACGGACAGGGGAAATTGTCCGAAGGCGCGCTCACCGTTAAAACGCTGGCGATGACCCGAAAAATGTGTAGCGAGCCACAGCTTAACGAACTGGATCAGGCCATCGGTGACATGCTGCGCAAAGGTGCACAGGTCGACCTGACTGAGGACCAGTTGACGCTGGCGACAGCAGAAAAAACGCTGATGTTTAAGCGCGCTGAATAATCAGTAATTCCCGCAGGATCCCACGGCAAGCGACTGTTCACTGCAGCGTTTGCCATTGGGCAACGCGCACATGCCCGTCGCGGAGCCATCGAGCTGGCGAGCCACGGACAGAGAGCCGCCAATCATCGCGCAGTTAGCCTGCCCTGAGTTGGACATCGCGGCCTTCATACCCGGCGTCACGTGCGCCGCCGTTGCCTGCTGAACGGGTTCATTGCTGCATGCCGATAACAGTAACGCGGCACACCCTACCCAAAATGCTGAACGCATGTTCTCTTCCCCATTAATTAAGCGAAACCTATGCATAATAGGCATCGTGCGCCGCATCGTCGAGAGCGGAAGTGCGTATTTATGCGCTATGGAAACAATTTCTCGCAATTTTTTCGCCCAAACTTTGATCTACTCATTGATAGCGAGAATATGCAGGACACAAAAGCGAAAATCGTAAAACCTGACCTTTGCTAAAATAAGGGAATAATTATCAGGACTCGTTGCCGTTTTACGGGTCCCTCTTTTTTGCGCAATGTAAGGGTGTCGTCCTATGCAAACTATTGACGGTAATGGTGCAGTCGCGTCTGTCGCGTTTCGCACCAGCGAAGTTATCGCCATCTATCCGATTACGCCAAGCTCCACGATGGCCGAGCAGGCCGATGCCTGGGCCGGCAACGGGTTAAAAAACGTCTGGGGTGATGTTCCAAGAGTGGTAGAAATGCAGTCGGAAGCCGGGGCCATTGCCACCGTGCATGGCGCACTTCAGACCGGTGCCCTCTCAACATCGTTTACCTCGTCGCAGGGACTGCTGTTGATGATCCCAACGCTGTACAAACTGGCAGGCCAGCTGACGCCGTTTGTCCTCCACGTTGCGGCGCGTACCGTCGCCACTCACGCCCTCTCTATCTTTGGCGACCATTCAGACGTAATGGCCGTACGTCAGACCGGCTGCGCGATGCTGTGCGCCAGCAGCGTGCAGGAAGCGCAAGACTTCGCGCTGATTTCGCACGTTGCGACGCTGAAAAGCCGCGTGCCATTTATTCATTTCTTCGATGGTTTCCGTACCTCTCACGAAATTAACAAAATTGTCCCGCTGTCCGATGACACCATCCGCAACCTGCTTCCGCAGGCGGAGATTGACGCCCACCGCGCCCGCGCCCTGAACCCGGAGCACCCGGTTATTCGCGGCACGTCCGCCAACCCGGACACGTACTTCCAGTCCCGCGAGGCGACAAACCCGTGGTACAACGCGGTCTATGACCACGTGGAACAGGCGATGAGCGACTTTGCCAGCGCTACCGGACGCGAATACAAACCGTTTGAATATTACGGACACCCGCAGGCAGAGCGCGTTATCGTGCTGATGGGGTCAGCGATTGGCACCTGCGAGGAAGTCGTGGACGAGCTGCTGACGCGCGGCGAGAAAGTCGGCGTGTTGAAAGTTCGCCTTTACCGTCCGTTCTCGGCCAAACACTTGCTCTCCGCGCTGCCCGAAAGCGCGCGCTCCGTGGCGGTGCTCGATCGTACCAAAGAGCCAGGCGCCCACGCGGAGCCTCTGTATCTTGACGTCATGACCGCGCTGGCAGAAGCCTTTAGCAACGGCGAGCGCGAAACCCTGCCGCGCGTTATCGGTGGTCGCTACGGCTTGTCGTCCAAAGAGTTCGGCCCCGACTGCGTGCTGGCGGTGTTTAACGAGCTGAGTGCATCGAAACCGAAGCCGCGCTTCACGGTCGGCATTTATGATGATGTGACCAACCTCTCTCTGGCCCTGCCGGAAAACACCCTGCCATCGACCGCCAAACTTGAAGCATTGTTCTACGGCTTAGGGAGCGACGGCAGCGTTTCGGCGACCAAGAACAACATCAAGATCATCGGCAATTCGACGCCGTGGTACGCTCAGGGCTACTTCGTCTATGACTCCAAAAAAGCAGGCGGCCTGACCGTTTCCCACCTGCGCGTCAGCGAACAGCCAATCCGCTCGGCGTATCTGATTTCACAGGCAGATTTTGTTGGCTGTCACCAGCTGCAGTTTATCGACAAATACCAGATGGCCGAGCGCCTTAAGCCCGGCGGTATTTTCTTGATCAACACGCCCTACAGCCCTGACGAAGTCTGGGCGCGACTGCCGCAGGAAGTGCAGGCGGTGTTGAATCAGAAGAAAGCCTGCCTCTTCGTCATCAACGCTGCGAAAATAGCCCGCGAATGCGGTCTTGCCGCGCGTATTAACACCGTCATGCAGATGGCCTTCTTCCACCTGACCAACATTCTGCCGGGCGACAGCGCCCTGATGGAACTGCAGGGCGCCATTGCCAAAAGCTACAGCAGCAAAGGCCAGGAACTGGTTGAGCGTAACTGGCAGGCGTTAGCGCTGGCGCGGGAATCCTTGTCCGAAGTACCGCTCCAGCAGGTGAACGCCAGCAGCCCGAACCGTCCACCGGTCGTTTCCGATGCGGCGCCTGATTTTGTCAAAACCGTTACAGCCGCCATGCTTGCCGGACTGGGCGACGCCCTGCCCGTCTCGGCCCTTCCACCAGACGGTACCTGGCCGATGGGCACCACGCGCTGGGAAAAACGCAACATCGCAGAAGAGATCCCTATCTGGAAAGAAGAGCTGTGCACCCAGTGCAACCACTGCGTAGCGGCCTGTCCGCATTCGGCGATTCGTGCCAAAGTGGTTTCGCCAGAGGATATGGACTCGGCGCCGGCCAGCCTGCACTCGCTGGACGTGAAATCCCGCGATATGCGCGGGCAGAAGTATGTTCTCCAGGTTGCTCCAGAAGATTGCACCGGCTGTAATCTGTGCGTCGAGGTGTGCCCGGCTAAAGATCGTCAAAACCCGGAAATCAAAGCCATCAATATGATGTCGCGTCTGGAGCACGTTGAAGAAGAGAAGGTGAATTACGACTTCTTCCTCGATCTCCCGGAAATCGACCGCACGAAGCTGGAACGTATCGATATTCGTACCTCGCAGCTGATTACCCCGCTCTTTGAATACTCCGGCGCCTGCTCCGGCTGCGGCGAAACCCCGTACATCAAGCTGCTGACGCAGCTGTATGGCGATCGCATGCTGATCGCTAACGCCACAGGGTGTTCATCCATATATGGCGGTAATCTCCCCTCCACGCCGTATACCACCGACGCTAACGGCCGTGGTCCGGCGTGGGCGAACTCGCTGTTTGAGGATAACGCCGAGTTTGGGCTTGGCTTCCGCCTGACCGTCGATCAGCACCGCGCCCGCGTGATGCGCCTGCTGGATGCGTTCGCCGATAAGATCCCGGCTGAGCTGAACGACGCGTTGCATGCGGATGCCACGCCGGAAGTTCGCCGGGCGCAGGTAGACGAACTGCGTCACGCGCTGCAGGGTGTACAAGGGGCAGAACAACTGCTGACGGATGCCGATGCGCTGGTGGAGAAATCTATCTGGCTGATTGGCGGCGACGGCTGGGCTTACGACATTGGGTTTGGCGGTCTGGATCACGTGCTGAGCCTGACCGAAAACGTCAATATTCTGGTGCTTGATACCCAGTGTTATTCCAACACCGGCGGTCAGGCGTCAAAAGCCACGCCGTTAGGTGCGGTCACGAAGTTTGGCGAGCACGGTAAACGCAAGGCTCGGAAAGATCTTGGCGTCAGCATGATGATGTACGGCCACGTTTACGTCGCGCAAATCTCTCTGGGCGCACAGCTTAACCAGACGGTCAAAGCGATTCAGGAAGCGGAAGCTTACCCGGGCCCGTCCCTGATTATCGCCTACAGCCCGTGCGAGGAGCACGGTTACGACCTTGCGCTCAGCCACGATCAGATGCGTCAGCTGACGGCTACCGGCTTCTGGCCGCTCTACCGCTTTGACCCGCGCCGCGCCGATGAAGGTAAATTGCCGCTGGCACTGGATTCACGTCCGCCTTCGGATGCGCTCGCGGAGACGTTGATGCAAGAGCAGCGCTTCCGCCGTCTCAACGCGCAGCAGCCAGACGTTGCGGAACAGCTCTGGAAAGATGCCGCGGCCGATCTGCAAAAACGCTATGACTTCCTGGCGCAAATGGCCGGGAAAGCGGAAAAGTCCGCTAGCGAATAACTTCACTGCCCGGCGCGTCCGGGCATTTTTTTGCCGTAAAAAAAGCCCGATGTATTTGCATCGGGCTATCCAGATAATCAAAGAATCACCTTTTAATACATTAAAAAGCATTCATGTGAATTATGGAATAAGACATCTTAAAGGCATATAACGGGCCGAAGACTACCCTTTTCGCAAACTAATTAATAATTTTAATTTTGTATAATTGAAGACAAATCATTCACGGAATCAATCATGATGTCAGCGGCATTATTTGGTTGAGGTTTTACTTAAATCGTAACAATTATATTTTATTACTCCTCCACAGGAGTGATTTAGCATGGGACCTCTTTCCAGTTCGGAAAGTTCACTCAGTAATTAAATAAAAATGATTGCAAAGGAATATCACAATGCAAAGAAAAGTACTGGCCCTCATGATTCCAGCGCTGTTAATGGCTGGCGCTGCACACGCTGCAGAAATTTATAACAAAGACGGTAATAAACTGGATCTGTACGGGAAAGTAGATGGTCTGCACTACTTCTCTGACGACAAAGGTGCTGATGGCGATCAGACCTACATGCGTTTGGGCTTTAAAGGCGAAACCCAGATCAACGACATGATGACGGGCTACGCGCAGTGGGAGTACAACATTCAGGCTAACAATACTGAAGGCTCTGATAACCAGTCCTGGACGCGTCTGGCGTTTGCGGGCGTGAAAGTGGGCGACTACGGTTCATTCGACTACGGTCGAAACTACGGCGTCCTGTACGACGTGGAAGGCTGGACCGATATGCTGCCAGAGTTCGGTGGCGACTCCTACACCAAAGCGGATAACTTCATGACCGGTCGTGCCAACGGCGTGGCAACCTACCGCAATACCGACTTCTACGGCCTGGTGCAGGGTCTGAACTTCGCGCTGCAGTATCAGGGTAATAACGAAGACGCCAGCAACAACCAGGAAGGTACGAACAACGGGCGCGATACTCGCCACGAGAACGGTGACGGTTTTGGTATCTCCACCGCCTATGATTTCGGCATGGGTATCACCGCAGGTGCCGCCTACACCTCTTCCGACCGTACCAATGACCAGGTGACCTATACCACCGCTGGCGGTGACAAAGCGGACGCATGGACGGCGGGCCTGAAATACGACGCGAACAACATCTACCTGGCGGCAATGTATTCTGAAACCCGCAACATGACGCCATACGGTGACAATGAAAACGCGGTTGCAAATAAAACGCAGAACGTCGAAGTAACGGCACAATACCAGTTCGACTTTGGCCTGCGCCCGGCTATTTCTTACCTGCAGTCCAAAGGGAAAGATCTGGGCAACGGCCAGGGCGACCAGGATCTGGTTAAATATGCGGACATCGGCGCAACTTACTATTTCAACAAAAATATGTCTACCTATGTTGATTATAAAATCAACCTGCTGGATGAAGATGATCCCTTCTACAAAAACAACGGCATCGGCACTGATGATGTTGTAGCGTTAGGTCTGGTTTACCAGTTCTAAGTGTAATAGCCCGCAGACTCCTGCGGGCTAACCTTTTATATATTTAAACAGTAAACGTTATAATAGTTTCAACTTGCACAGTTGCCCCCTCCTGTAAGATGATTAACGCTCCTGTCAGCGCGGTAAGGGGCATCTCACCATGGTTCATCATCCAGTCAAATCATCACGAATTGCCTCCGTTGCCTACGATGAAAAAAGTGCAACGCTCGAAATCCGCTTTCGCGACCGTACCACGCTGCAATATCAGCGCGTTCCCTCGCGAGTTTTCTCTGATTTTTTGAGCGTGGTCTCAAAAGGCAGGTTTTATGACGGCGTCGTTAAGGGCAAGTTTAAGGAGATCAAAGTACAGTAAATACTGCACTTTGATAAAATAAGGATATTGCGTGTTTACCCGAGTATCTCTCGTTCTTCTGGCCCTGTTAGGCTGCGTCTGGATCGCGCTGATTTTTGATTTAGGCGGCATCGTTCACCATCTTGGTGAACTGCTAAACGTGCTGGACGCTGATTAATCCACCTCGTTTTGACGAAACGACAGATAGCCAAATATACCGCTGTCGCCGTCCATCGGGTGGTTGACGCCATCCATTACCACCACCTCCTTGAAATCAAAAGGTGAGACGTTTTCGAAGCAGGCGACGTTAACGCCGTATTGGTCAGGGTTAGAGCGTCTCTGATGAAAGGTATAAATGCCGCATACCGAGCAGAAAAAATGCCGTGCCGTTCCGGTGTTAAAACGGTACTCGGTGAGCTTGTCCTCGCCTCTGGTGACGCTAATACCGGATAACGGTGCGGAAACCACGACCGCTCCCCGCATCCGGCAAAAAGAACAGCTACAGCGCCGCGCGGTTTTCAGCCCGTCAGTTAGCTCAACGGTAAATGCCACCGCGCCGCAATGACACTGCGCATGACGAATTTCAGCCATCGTCTATACCCCTTTTCTCACGAGTTCAGCCGCCTTAACGAATACCTCATCTTCCACGCCATCGCCCTTCTGCCTGCCGAGCCTGATCAGTTCATCGACAATGCTTTCACGGTTGATATGCTTTTGCGCCGATACCAGGCCAATGACTGCCGCACCAATCGCTAACCCAACCAATCCTGTTTGTTCGTCTTTGTTCTTCATGCTAATGCTCCCTGTGTACCAATGAAAAGATTAGCAGGAGTACCGAAAATCGCGCTGGAGTTCACCACTGATTTCAGGTTGTCAGTGACCGTTGCTTTTCTCTCTTCTCAGCGCAATATTACTCAACATAATCAAGAATAAGGATGATAGCCGTGAGAATCTTCGTAATACCCTGGCTTATGTTCATCAACGTCTACGGCTGTATAGCGCTTGCTAACCAGATAAGCGCTGAATGGCTTGATGGTTCAGATATCCCCAGGTTCATTGCCATTCCCGTGCTTATCGTCACCAATTTTATGGCAGGAAAATATCTCAAGAAAACGGGTCCACAAGGGTAAAACGTGCTGGCTTTCGTCGCCGCAATCCGTACCATATTGCGATGCTGGTGCCCTGATGGGCATATTTGCCTCACCGGTGCCCCCTTTGAGATTTGAGTAAACTATAAATGTCGCAAAATCAAGAAATTAACAAGAAAGAACAATACAACCTGAACAAACTGCAAAAGCGTCTGCGTCGTAACGTCGGCGAAGCCATTGCAGACTTCAACATGATTGAAGAAGGCGACCGCATCATGGTTTGCCTGTCAGGCGGTAAAGACAGCTACACCATGCTGGAGATCCTGCGCAATCTTCAGCAAAGCGCACCGGTGAATTTTTCTCTGGTGGCGGTCAACCTTGACCAAAAACAGCCGGGCTTTCCTGAGCACATTCTGCCGGAGTATCTGGAGAAGCTGGGCGTTGAGTACAAAATCGTAGAAGAGAACACCTACGGTATTGTGAAAGAGAAGATCCCGGAAGGGAAAACGACCTGCTCACTCTGCTCTCGTCTGCGTCGCGGCATTCTCTATCGTACCGCAACGGAACTTGGCGCGACGAAAATTGCCCTCGGCCATCACCGTGACGATATTCTACAAACGCTGTTCCTGAACATGTTCTACGGCGGCAAAATGAAGGGTATGCCACCGAAGCTGATGAGCGATGACGGCAAGCATATCGTTATTCGTCCTCTCGCCTACTGCCGTGAGAAAGACATTGAACGCTTCTCCGAGGCGAAAGGTTTCCCAATCATTCCATGCAACCTGTGCGGGTCTCAGCCGAACCTGCAGCGTCAGGTGATTGGCGATATGCTGCGCGACTGGGATAAACGTTATCCTGGCCGTATCGAAACGATGTTCAGCGCGATGCAAAACGTGGTGCCTTCACACATGGCAGATATAGAGCTGTTCGACTTCAAAGGCATCAACCATGACTCAGAAGTGGTGGATGGCGGCGACCTTGCATTCGATCGTGAAGAAATCCCTATGCAGCCTGCTGGCTGGCAGCCGGAAGAAGATGACAGCCAGTTCGAAGAACTGCGTCTTAACGTGGTCGAAGTAAAATAATCCATGAGCGTCTCAGATATTCTCCGAGACGCTTTTTTTATTCTTACTTCAGCAGACGAACGCGGCACGTTTTGCCTTTAATTTTCCCGCCCTGCAGCTGCTTCCATGCCTTATGTGCTACCGACTGGCGAACCGCCACGTAGACGTGCGCCGGATGTACCGCAATCTTACCGATATCCGCTCCGTCCAGGCCAATATCCCCGGTCAGCGCGCCTAATACATCACCCGGACGCATCTTGGCCTTTTTACCGCCATCAATGCACAGCGTTGCCATTTCTGCCTCAAGCGGCACGATGCTGACATTGCCTGGCGCAGGCATCCAGTTCAGCTTAATCTGCAGCATTTCAGAGAGAATATTGGCGCGCTGCGCCTCTTCCGGCGCGCAGAAGCTGATAGCGAGGCCGCTATTACCGGCTCGCGCGGTACGGCCAATACGGTGGACGTGCACTTCCGGGTCCCAGGCCAGCTCAAAGTTAACTACCAGCTCAAGCGATTTAATGTCCAGGCCACGGGCCGCGACGTCGGTTGCCACCAGAACGCGCGCGCTGCCGTTAGCGAAACGCACCAGCGTCTGATCGCGATCGCGCTGTTCGAGATCGCCATGGAGCGAAAGCGCGCTCTGCCCGGCGGCATTAAGTGCGTCACATACCGCCTGACAATCCTTTTTGGTGTTACAGAACACCACGCAGGAGGCAGGCTGATGCTGGCTAAGCAGTTTTTGCAGCAGCGGGATTTTGCCCTGCTGCGACGTTTCAAAGAACTGCTGCTCAATGGCCGGCAGCGCATCAACGGAATCAATTTCAATCGTCAGTGGTTTTTGCTGAACGCGACCGCTGATAGCCGCAATGGCTTCAGGCCAGGTTGCGGAGAAGAGCAGCGTCTGGCGGTTCGCGGGTGCAAAGCGAATCACCTCATCGATGGCATCGCTAAACCCCATATCCAGCATACGGTCGGCTTCGTCCATTACCAGCGTTTGCAGAGCATCGAGAGAAACCGTGCCCTTTTGCAGGTGGTCGAGTAAACGGCCCGGCGTCGCCACGATAATGTGCGGCGCATGCTGCAGAGAATCACGCTGCGCACCGAAAGGCTGCCCGCCGCAGAGGGTTAAAATCTTGGTATTTGGCAGAAAACGCGCCAGACGACGCAGTTCTCCGGCGACCTGGTCGGCCAGCTCGCGCGTCGGGCACAGGACCAGAGACTGCGTCTGGAACAGCGCCGCATCAATATGCTGCAACAGCCCCAGACCAAACGCAGCCGTTTTCCCACTGCCCGTTTTTGCCTGCACGCGCACGTCCCGTCCTTCAAGAATAGCGGGCAGCGCGGCTGCCTGAACAGGCGTCATCGTCAGGTATCCCAGCTCGTTCAGGTTGTCGAGTTGGGCGGCAGGCAGGGCATTAAGGGTAGAAAAAGCGGTCACAGTAGTCTCTCGTGGTCATCTTAGCAGTCAGATGGCGCGTATCCTCGCAGATCTCGGAGTTTGATGCGACATTTTAATCGGTTCTTCATCGGGCGGCGGATCCGGCATGGGCTGCGGCCGGGGGATCGGATCGGGCATCGGCGTAGGATCGGTGGGTATAGGGTCAGACGGAATCGAATGCGATAGTTGCAGAGTAAGCGAAATGCTCATCTTTACCTCCAGGTTTTCGTGTCGACCTCTTTAGGGTAGACCCTGAGAAACAGCAGGTAAAAAAAAAGCCGACTAATAAGTCGGCGTCGTACGAATCAATTGTGCTATGCAGTAATTCAAAAAAGGAAGTAAGACAATATGGAGCGCAACGCCCATCGCTTGACGTTGCATTCACCTGCGGGAGTAATAATGCACCTTACGGGGTAGCGGTTTATTGACTTCGCTCAATTAACATCACGTTTTGGGGTATGGTTCGGCCAGGAAAATCGCAATTTTACAACCATTTACTGCGATGCAACCACCATGCAACACCCCCAATCAAAACCACTAACATGACGCAAAAGGTGGTAAAGCCGTAATGGTAGCCACCGCCGGGAATGCCCCCCAGATTGACGCCAAACAGCCCGGTCAGGAAGGTGCTGGGGAGAAAGACCATCGCCATCAGCGACATCGTATAGGTTCTTCTCGAAAGTGACTCCTGCATCACCTGCGCGATTTCGTCCGCCATCACCGCCGTCCTGGCAATGCAGGAGTCGATCTCATCCAGACCGCGGCCAAGCCTGTCGGCGATGTCCTGCATTCTGCGGCGCTGGTCATCGTTCATCCAGCTCAGGCGTTCGCTGGCCAGCCTCGCGTAAACGTCCCGCTGCGGCGTCATATAACGGCGCATGACGATCAGCTGTTTGCGCAGCAGGGCAAGAAAGCCGCGCGGTGGGATCTGTTGATCGAGCAGATTATCCTCCAGGTCGATAATTTTATCGTGCAGCTCTTCAATGAACTCACTGGCGTGATCGGTCAGTGCATCGCAGACGTCCACCAGCCAGCTTCCGCAGTCGGTAGGGCCCGTCCCCTCTTTCAAATCGTTGACCACATCATCGAGGGCAAGCACCTTCCGCTGACGGGTGGAGACAATCATCCGCTCGTCCATATAAAGACGCATTGCGACCAGCTGGTCGGGGCGCTCATCGGTACTGCCGTTGATGCAGCGCAGGGTGATCAGCGTCCCCTCGCCCATCCTGCTGACTCGCGGCCTCAGGCTTTCCCCTGCCAGCGCATCACGAACGTTATTCGGCAATAGCGGCGTCGAAGCCAGCCACTGGGCGCTGTCCGGGTGCGTGTAGTTCAAATGCAGCCAACAGGGATGTTCACGATCGATATCGTCTCGATCTTCCAGCGGCCTCGCCCCGCCCTGGCCATCGAACACCCACGCAAAAACCGCGTCAGGAACGTTTATTTCAGACCCTTTAATGCTCTCCACAGCGCCTCCACCTTTTATCGCTTACGGTGTCAGTCTAGCTTTCGTCCAGGGTTAAGCAACCGATATATGGAGCATCGCGCTGAATTAGCTCAGGAATTGCTCGTTCCCTTCCAGGTTCCAGTAGACAGGCGCCGGCAAATTGTTAGAGTTAATGAAATGCTGCGGATTTGTTCTAGATGTAGGTTGGAGAAAACGGGTGACAATAAAGAAGCACTGTGCCGCCTTCGATTTGCGGCTGGCTGAAATGCGGGCCATCGCCATCAAAACGAGTATGAAGTGGTTCCTGTGGGTAAACATTTTGTTCTCGTTGTTCATTCTGGGTCGGCGCTTTTTTTCTCCTTTCGATGCGTCCACGCCTGTCTTACGCCCTGCGGGTTTGCTGGAGACGATGGTTATCATTAATCTGATCCTCTCTTCAGGCATACTTTTTGTCCTACGCATGGCGCCAGTGCAACAGGCTCAGTGGCTGACGACGCTCTCCAAAAGCACTGTTCTTGCGCTAAGCGTCTGCTGGGCGGTGTGTTTTTACGTGCTGATTTCCAGCGATGACGTGCGCATCATTTTCCCCTTTGCCGCACTGCTGCTCTTTACCGCCCTGATTTCACTCTATTTTGATCCAAAGGTCCTGCTCGGCTTTGTTGTACCCGTCTGGGTGACCATTTTGATTACCACCCTGTTTCACCGCGCCAGCCTCACCGTGCTGAATGCGCTCCAGTGGGTGTTGCTGGCGGGGCTGCTTGAGTCGGGTCGGCGGATGCTGAACAGCTGGTTTCTGCTCGCGTTACGCCGTGAACAGGAAAATGCCGATCTCATTCAACGGCTGGGGCAGTTGGCGAGTAAAGATCCGCTCACCGGCATTGCAAACCGTCGGGCGTTTGAGGCGCGCATGGAGCAAGAAATCCTCACTCACCGGCGCGACGGAAAGCGGTTTGGTCTGATTATGGTGGATGTGGATCATTTCAAACTTTACAACGACCATTACGGCCATCAGCGTGGGGACGAGTGTCTGACCGTGATTGCCCGAACGCTTGAGATCGCCACCCGCGATAATGCTGGCGTTGTCGGACGCATTGGAGGTGAGGAGTTTGTGATACTGCTGCCTGATGCCGATATCACTGCAGTGCAACGTCTGGCAAACACCATCGCCAGTGCATTAGCGAACCAGGCGTTACCGCATGCGGTTTCCCCCGTCAGCCCGTACGTGACCGTGAGCCAGGGGTTAACGATCTGGGAAGCCCACCAGACGGCTGAGTCCGTCATTGCCAGGGCTGATAAAGCGCTCTATATGGCGAAGCAGCAAGGGCGCAATCGCTGGACAGTGGCAGAATAGAAAAAGCCTGGCGAGCCAGGCTTTTAATTTCATCACACTGAGTGCCGGGGTTGCGCAGACGCCAACACAGTGCGAGGCTGCATCGGCGAAAGCTCTCCCGTCTGGTACCCGCTTTCAAGCTGGAAGCTGCGTGTGCGGGCCTGCAGCTCAATGACCTGTTTACGTAGTACATCAGAGGATCCGTTAAGTTCTTCCACCATGGCGACGTTACTTTGCGTCACGCGCTCCAGTTCAGACAGCGCCTGAGTGATTTGCGAAATGCCCTTTTCCTGCTCTGACGTCGACGCCGAGATATCGTCCATTAACCGGCTGACGTTGCCCGACCCGGCCACAATGTCATGCATATTCCTTTCGGCTTCCGACACGACGGTTACGCCCTGCGTCACGTTGCTGCTGGTAACGTCAATCAGCGATTTGATGTTTTTCGCCGCCTCAGCGCTGCGATGAGCCAGGCTTCGCACTTCACCCGCCACCACAGAGAACCCTTTACCGTGGTCGCCTGCACGGGCAGCCTCTACGGCCGCATTCAGCGCCAGAATGTTGGTCTGGAAAGCGATCCCATCAATAAGAGAGATGATTTCCGTCATCTGCTGGGCGCATTCCGTGATGGATTGCATATTATTTGCAACCAGCCCCATCAACTCCCCTCCCTTGCGCGCCTGTAGCGTCGCCACATTCGCCTGTTCGCTGGCTAACCGGGTATTGTCCGCATTGTTTTTGGTGCTCGCCGCCATTTGCTCCATGCTGGCAGCCGTTTGAATTAAGGAGGCAGACTGTTGTTCGGTTTTTACCGACAGTTGCGCACTGCGTGAAGAGAGCTGGTCAGCCAGCGTCATTGCCGTTTGTGATGAGGACCGAATTTCGCGCACCAGCGTTGCGATGTTGCTGGATAAGCTGTTGATCCCAGGAATCAAACGTCCGGCACAGTTATTGCCAAATTCAGGGATCGCTACCCCAAGTTTGCCCGACGTCACTTCTTCAATACTTTTTTTCACAGTGTTGATCGGCGTCACAAGATATTTTGTCATGTACGCCCAAAGCAAAAACAACGCGGTGAATTGTACAATATTCACCGCGAAAAATAGTGAAACACTGCCAGAGAATAACGCAATCACTCCATCATTTACCAAAAAGACGCATAAAAGGAAATAGATAATGAACGTTCTAACACTAATATTTCTTAGCATAGGTTTTCCTACAACTTTATATTTTGGTCGGCATTAAGTTTTATAGCATTGGCCTGTAATTTTGTCCTCACGATCTGCGCTGGTTTGAAGTTTCGCAGTTTGACTGCCGTAGTTTTACTTAAGTAAAAATAAAAAAGGGTAATACTGGAAATGTTATGCATAGCGTCCTGCCGCTCTGGTTTACGCCACGCTTAAGCGATACCATCTTCTTTAGTGACGCAATATGACTGCAGGCGTATTTAAGGTACATTGCAGCAAAACGCTGCGAGAGTGTAGCCGTGCTTAATAGGTTAATGTTGATAATATATTTTATATTCTTCATTAACAGATTACATAAATATGGCTGGTCATTTTTCGCAATGAATTACTAATATAATTTGAGCGCGCATGCTTCGTAGAGATACAAAGCATGCCCGGCAGGCGAACTTGTAACCTTTTGGCGTGGGACTGCATAATGCTCAACGTGTCGTGGGACCCTGTTTTAATAGCCATCTCATTTCTGGTGGCATTTATCGCCTCCTTTGTGGCCCTGGACAGCGCGGGTAAAATCCCCCTTTCCAGCCGTAAAGCGGCTCTTTTCTGGCGTATTGCCGGTGGAGTAACGCTTGGGATCGGTATCTGGTCGATGCATTTCATTGGCATGCTGGCAATGAAAATGCCGATGATCATGAGTTACCACCTCTGGCTTACGCTCGGGTCGCTGGGCGTCGCCGTTTTGGCTTCGACCCTTGCCATTAACATCGCCGTTCCGGGCAAGTCGCTCTCTCCCTTTCGTTTGATCCTCGCCACGCTGATCCTCAGTGCTGGCGTGGTATCCATGCACTACGTCGGCATGGCGGCGTTAATGCTCAAAGGCGGCATAATCTGGGACACGCGTATCGTCATGCTTTCGGTAGGCATTGCTCTCATTGCCTCTGGCGCAGCGCTCTGGTTAGCGTTCCATCTGCGGGAAAAGCGTAAAGGCATTGTCATCAACCGGATAGCGGCAGCCCTGGTAATGGGTGCGGCCATTTGCGCCATGCACTATACCGGCATGCACGCTGCGCATTTCCATGAAATGGAACACACCCTGCCCGGCGGCATTAGCGAACTGGGGTTATCTATTTGGGTTTCGGTTACGACGCTGTGCCTTCTTGGGCTCATGTTAATTATTTCGCTGGTGGATTCTCACCGGCATGCCGGCCGCCTGACGGATAACTTGCGCCAGCTAAACCGGCAGCTCGAGCTGCAGGCACGCTTTGACGCGCTAACCGGCCTCGCCAATCGTAACCAGATGGATATGCGAATGCAGGATTGCCTGCACAGCGCGCTGCTTAATAAAAAACAGTTTGCGGTGATCTTCTTCGATATCGATCACTTCAAGCGGGTTAACGATACCTGGGGACACAACGTTGGCGATGAGCTGCTGATTCACATTGCCAGACGCGTTACCGCCCGCTTAACCCGTGAAATGACGCTGGCGCGTTTGGGGGGTGATGCGTTTATTCTCCTGGTGCCGGAATGCGATGATGACAAGCTTAACGACCTGCTTTGCGCCCTGCTGGACGACATCCGCCGCCCGCTCTCCGTTTGCGGACATACGTTAAACATTACGGCCAGTGCGGGCGTGAGCCTTTATCCTCAGCATGGTGAAACGCTGCATGAGCTCAAGCTCAAAGCGGATTCGGCGATGCACCATGTTAAGCAGGAGAGCCGCAACGGCTGGGCCGTGTATCGCGCTGAGATGTCAACGGCCGTTCCCGCAAAGCCCGCTTTTTTACAAGAGCTGGCGCAGGCGCTGGAACGGGAGCAGTTCGAGCTGTGGTACCAGCCAACCTACCTTGCTGACCAAAATACTATTCATGGGTTCGAGGCGCTTCTGCGCTGGCGCCATCCGGAACAGGGGGTTCTGCTACCCAATCTGTTTTTATCGTCTCTGGAACAGACGGGGCTTATCGTCCCGGTCGGCAACTGGGCGATTGAAGCGGCATGCCGGCAGCTAAGCTTCTGGACAGAGCAAGGGTTCGGCCAGTGGACATTGTCATTTAACCTCTCTCCCGTGCAGTTTGAGCAACAGGATATATTCCAGGTTATCTCCTCTACGTTGCAAAAATATAACCTTGCCCCTTCCAGATTGATCCTTGAAGTGACGGAAAGTACCGCGCTCAAAAACCTCGACCGCAGTATTGAATTGCTGAACGCGTTTAACCAGGCCGGGATTACCGTTTCGATAGATGACTTTGGTACGGGGTATTCGAATTTACTGATGCTTAGCGTGCTTCCTGCAAAAGAACTTAAAATCGACAAGAGCTTCGTAAGCTCAATGCTGGAAAATGAAAAAAGCAGAAAATTAGTAGAAACAATCATTAATATTGCCCGGACAATGGAAATGAATGTTGTCGCAGAGGGAATTGAAACTGAAGAGCAACAGGCCGTGCTGGCCAGCCTGGGCTGTGATTACCTGCAAGGATTCTTATTCTCGCGCCCCTTACCGGCGGAACAGGTTCCATGGTTGCTGCTGCAAAAGAATTCAGATAAACAAATTATACCAATCGGTAAAATTCATACGGAATCGCCTTTTGTTGCACAAAAAAATCATGCCTGATCGTATTAAGTAAGGTATGTTTCGGTTGAGCCCACGCGAGTCAATTCCGTCGTGATCGTCTGGCACACCGTGCCGATGTGCAGGAATTCCCTATGTCGCAATATTGCTTCGATGCGCTGAATGTGATTAAAACACCCGTGTGGCTGATCTCACCTGTCGCTGAAAATATTATTTTTGCCAACGACGCGGCGACAATGGTTATGCGTAATAAAACATTTCACGATATGCGCAGTGGAACCTATTCCGCCAGTGCGCAAACAGTACTTTCATTGTACGTGCCTGACCTCAAAACCGAACTGGAAATCGTCGAAATACTGACCGTCTGGCGTCACAATCAGGAAAGCACGCTGACCTGCCGCCTGACGCTGACCCAGATTGCACCTTATGGGGACATCATTGTTTTTGAAGGGCTCTCCCAGCAGGCGCCGTCAGGACTTAAGGCGACACGCTCCGCCACCTATCAGCGAAAAAAACAGGGTTTCTTCGCCCGTTTTTTCCTCACCAACAGCGCCCCCATGCTGCTCATTGACCCGGCTCGGGATGGTCAGATTGTGGATGCAAACCTGGCGGCGCTTAATTTCTACGGCTACGCCCACGATGAGATGTGCCGCAAACACACCTGGGAGATTAATACCCTCGGGCGCGACATCCTGCCCGTCATGACCGAGATCGCCAGCCTTCCAGGCGGGCACAAGCCCCTTAATTTCGTGCATCGACTGGCGGACGGGACAACCCGACACGTGCAGACTTACGCGGGGCCCATTGAAATCTACGGTGACAAACTGATGCTGTGCATCGTTCATGATATTACCGAACAAAAGCGGCTGGAGCAGGAGCTGGAGCATGCTGCCCTGCGCGATTCCATGACCGGTCTGCTTAATCGCCGTCAGTTTTACAACATTACCGAACAGACAAATCCCGCGGACCTTCCCGCCCAGCAGCAGTTCAGTCTGCTGCTGGTGGATACTGACCACTTCAAAAACATCAACGATGTGTTTGGGCATCAAAAGGGCGACGAAGTTCTCATCTCGCTCTCGCGGATGTTAGAAGACTGCAGCCGTAAAGATGACTATGTTTTCCGCTGGGGCGGTGAGGAGTTTGTGATCTTACTGCCGCGCACGACGCTTGAACACGCACTGCAGATAGCAGAAACCCTCCGCGCCGCGGTGGCGCAAATCACAATCCCCGGGCTACCTCGCTTTACCGTCAGCATTGGCGTGGCACGCCATAACCAGGGCGAGAGTATTGATGACTTGTTTAAACGCGTCGATGATGCGCTTTATCGCGCCAAAAATGACGGCCGCAATAAAGTGTTAGCGGCATGAAACTGGTGTAATAAGGCAACCCCCGCTACAATGCCCCCACTTAGAATCAGACGTCAGGTGGGTAACTCTGCGATGGGAAAAACAGAAATAATACTCATCTTAATTATTTTAAGCCTTATTATATTCGGCTTCTGGTTTATTTTTAGCGGTGAGATTTGGATTCTTGTAAATTATTTTGAACATTGTCTCTATCCGACAATAGAAGCCCCGTGACGCACGTTTAATTTCTTGTTTCACCTACCGATTTTGTCAGCTGTTGCCGCATGATACAGCCACGTAGAATATTTACCGTTAGCCACCACGATGGTGGCTAACGATTCAATACATCATTTGCTTTTTCGCCCGTTCTCTGACGGGCTTTTTTTATTTTTCACGCGACGTTTTCGTCAGTGCTTTTCGATATACATCGTGCGGCTATACGCCACGTCTTCGGGATTGTTAATCGGATAACCTTTCACCCACGGCTTGATCAAACGCCCGTTCGTGTATTGATAAATAGGGGCAATAGGCGCTTTTTCGGTAAGGATCTTCTCTGCCATGTTGTAATCCACATTGCGCGCTTTCACCGTAGTCTCGAGCGTCGCCTGGTTGATAATTTTATCGTACGCGGGATCGTTAAAACGTGAGATGTTGCCGTTATGCGTTGAGGTTAATAGTGACAGGAAGCTCGACGGCTCGTTGTAATCCCCCACCCATGACGCGCGGATAACATCAAAATTCCCGGTGTTGCGGCTGTCAATGTAGGTTTTCCACTCCTGGTTCTGCAGCTTCACGTCCACGCCCAGATTTTTCTTCCACATTGAGGCCACGGCTATCGCGATTTTCTGATGGTTTTCAGACGTGTTATACAGCAGCGTTAACTTCAGCGGACGCTGAGGGCCATAGCCAGCTGCCTGCAACAATGTTTTCGCTTGCACGTTCAGTTCCTGCTGAGACATCTGCTCAAACGGCGAGGATTCGGGGGTAAAACCGGCCGTCACGTCCGGCGTGAAATGCCAGGCAGGTTTTTCACCCGTCCCCAGCACTTTCTCCGCCATAATGCGGCGATCGATCGTCATACTCAGCGCCAGGCGCACGCGGGAATCGGCGGTCGGCCCCTTCTGCGTGTTAAAGGCATAGTAATAGGTACCCAGCTGCGGTGGTGTATAGACCTGCCCTGGAATATCTTTCAGCAGCTTTTGATACATGTTTTTCGGGAACGATTCGGTGATATCGATATCGCCCGCCAGATAGCGTTTTGTCGCTGAGGATTCCTGGTTGATCGGTATAAAGGTCACTTTCTTCAGAACCGTTTTGGCGTTATCCCAGTAGTGCGGATTCGGCTCAACCACCAGCTTTTCGTTGACCACGCGATCTTTCAGCACGTAGGCCCCGTTGCCGACCAGGTGGCCCGGCCGCGTCCACTCCTTACCGCTTTCAACCGTCGCTTTTTGAACCGGATATAACGCAAAGTTAGCCGTCAGATTGCTGAACCAGGGAAGCGGTTTGTCGAGCTGTACGCGCAACGTCTTAGCGTCAACCGCAGTCACGCCGAGCGTATCGGGCGCGGCTTTGCCGTCGATAATTGACTGCGCGTTAGCGATGCCAGCCAGCGCCGCAAACCAGGCAAACGGAGAGGTCGTTTTCGGATCGACCAGACGCTGCCAGCTGTAGACAAAATCTTGCGCCGTTACGGGGGTACCATCTGACCATTTCGCGTTGTCGCGCAGCGTGAAGGTCCAGATGCGGTTATCGTTGCTTTGCCAGCGCGTCGCCACGCCGGGCGTTAACTCCCCTTTCTCATTCTGGTTGACCAGCCCTTCATAGAGGTCACGGATCACCTGAATTTCCGGCAGCCCCACGGCTTTTGCGGGATCCAGAGAAGCAGGCTCATCCTTGATGTGGCGAACCAGCTCCTGCTTTTGCGCAAGCACCGCGCCCTTCGGCACATCCGCAGCATAAGAGAGTGAAGAGAGTCCGCACAGCCACAGGGCCATACACAGACGCGAAACAGGGTGCTTCATAAGATCCCCTTTAATGAGTTCAGGTAACGAGCAGATGCGTAATTATTTGTTTCGACAAAGAGAAATGCAAATACCTTAACCGGGAAAGTTGATGTCCGGCAATTTTGTGCGTGTACGGAAACTATTTGATTAAGCGCGGGTTTTGCACAACACTGCCACTAGAGACTTCTTTATCAGGATTTCCTATGGCATTCACCCGACCAAGAGCGGAACGTGGCGCCTTTCCGCCAGGTGCCGAGCAGTATGGCCGTTCATTTCTGGGCGCGTCGCTAATCTGGTTCCCGGCTCCGGAAGCCGACCGCAACAGCGGTTTGATTATCGCCGGCACGCACGGGGATGAGAATTCCTCTATCGTGACGCTCTCCTGCGCGCTGCGCACGCTGAGTCCTGAATTACGGCGTCACCACGTTATTCTGACCGTTAACCCCGACGGCTGTCAGCTTGGACTACGCGCCAATGCGAGGGGGATCGACTTAAACCGTAATTTCCCGGCGGCAAACTGGCGAGCTGGTGAGACGGTGTATCGCTGGAACAGCGCCGCCGAGGAGCGTGACGTGGTCTTACTGACGGGAGAAAAGCCCGGCTCGGAGCCAGAAACACAGGCGCTGTGCCAGCTGATTCACAAGATCCATCCCGCCTGGGTCGTCTCGTTCCATGACCCGCTGGCCTGTATTGAAGACCCCCGCCATACGGCGCTTGGGCAGTGGCTGTCAGAGGCGTTCAGCCTTCCCCTCGTGACCAGCGTGGGCTATGAGACACCCGGTTCCTTTGGAAGCTGGTGCAGCGATCTGGGCTTGCACTGTATTACCGCAGAATTCCCGCCAATTTCCTCGGATGAGGCGAGTGAAAAATACCTCAAGGCGATGGCGGATCTTCTGCGCTGGCAACCTCAGAGGTGAAGTACGCCGGTGGTAAATTTAAGCGCTGGTGAGACGTCTACCGCCAGCCACGTTGGGCCATCAAGGTCGGCAAAGCGGACCAGGTTTGCCAGCGGCAATGCCGCCCCAATCGCCCTTGAGGTACAAAGCATGCAGCCCAGCATCAACGCAAACCCCTGGGTCTGCGCCTCTTGCGCCAGGGCCAGCGCTTCGGTCAACCCTCCCGTTTTATCGAGCTTAATGTTGACCATCTCGTAGCGGCCTTTCAGGGTCTCAAGGCTGGCGCGGGTATGACAGCTTTCATCGGCACAAATCGGGAGAGGATGGATAAAATTCGTGAGCGCGGCGTCTTCATTTGCGGGCAGGGGCTGCTCAAGCATAGCGACGTTCAAATCAGCAAGCAGCTGGCAGCGCGCGGCCAGCCCTTCGCTGTGCCATGATTCATTCGCATCGACAATCAGCGTAGCTTCCGGCACGGCTGCACGAATGGCGACCATCCGTTCGCTAATTAAGCGATCGTCGAGCTTCACCTTCAGCAGCGTCGCGCCGGCGTCATACAGCGCTTTGGCACTGCCCGCCATCTGTTCCGGCTCGCCGATGACCACCGTTTGCGCCGTTGTCACCGTTGCGGGCAGCGTGACGTTCAGGATCGCAGGTAAGGATCGTTGCTGTTTAGCCGCCTCCAGGCTCCAGAGCGCGCAGTCAATCGCGTTGCGCGCCGCGCCGGCAGGCAGGCGCTGCTGGAGTGCTTCACGCGTGAGTCCCGTTTGCAGATCGGGCACCAGCGTCATGATCTGGGCCATCACCGATGCAAGGCTCTCACCGTAGCGCGGATAGGGCGTGCACTCCCCAGCCCCCTTGATGCCCTCTTCTTCTATTTCGACCACCACGACGCAGGCCTCGCTGCGGCTGCCGCGAGAGATCACAAACGGGGAATGCAATGGCCAGGCTTCTTCATAGACCTTAACGCTTCTCATCACTGACTCCTTGCAGCCCGGTTAGGCGAAAAAATTGGTTTGCCGTGTTATCCGCGGATGACATACACTAGCCACGACGTTAACTATTTGTAAACAGGAAGATATCTATGTCACAACTCGTTCATTTCCAGGGCAACCCGGTTGCTGTTGCAGGTTCCATTCCTCAGTCTGGTAGCAAAGCACAGCCTTTCACTCTGGTGGCTAAAGATCTGTCTGACGTCACGTTGAGCCAGTTTGCCGGCAAGCGTAAAGTCCTGAACATTTTCCCAAGCATCGATACCGGCGTGTGTGCCGCGTCCGTGCGTAAATTCAACCAGCTGGCGACCGAAGTGGACAACACCGTGGTGCTGTGCATTTCTGCTGACCTGCCGTTTGCCCAGTCTCGCTTCTGCGGTGCAGAAGGCCTGAGCAACGTCATCACCCTTTCTACCCTGCGCAGCCCGGATTTCCTTGAGAAATACGGCGTTGGCATCTCTGAAGGCGCGCTGAAAGGCCTGGCCGCGCGCGCCGTGCTGGTTATCGACGAAAACGACAACGTCGTCTTCAGCGAGCTGGTTAACGAAATCACGACCGAACCGGATTACACCGCGGCACTTGATGTGCTGAAAGCGTAATCGTAAAAAAAAGCCTCTGCAAAGAGGCTTTTTGGTTTTAGTCGTCACTTTTCTTTTGGTTCAGCCCATATTCACGCAGTTTGTTCGCAATTGCGGTATGCGATACGCCCAGGCGTTTAGCCAGCTTGCGGGTACTCGGATAGCTACGATAGAGCTGGGTCAGGACAGAACGCTCAAAGCGGCTGGTGATATCATCCAGCGATCCTTCCATTGCCTCTTCGCCCACCGACACCGTTCCGGCATCATTATCCGGTAATAAAATATCCTGCGGTCTCAGCTCGTACCCTTCCAGCTGGGTCAGCGCCCGGTAAACGGCGTTTTTGAGCTGGCGAATGTTACCCGGCCAGCCATAGCGCGTCAGCACCGTTCCCAAATCCGCAGAGAGCTTCGGACGCGGCACCCCTTGTTCATCGGCAAAACGGGCCACGAAGAGTTCCGTCAGCGGCATGATGTCCTGAGGACAATCGCGCAGCGGCGGGATATTGAGCGTCAGCACGTTCAGGCGATAATAGAGATCTTCGCGGAATACGCCTTTCTGAACCAGCTCAACCAGGTTTTTCTGGGTGGCGCAGATGACGCGCACATCCACGTGCACTTCATGATCTTCGCCCACGCGACGGAAGGTCCCGTCGTTCAGAAAACGTAACAGCTTCGCCTGCATGCGCGGCGACATCTCGCCGATCTCGTCCAGCAGAACTGACCCTCCAGTTGCCTGCTCAAAGAAGCCCTTTTTCCCTTCCGGCGCGTGGCCGAACAGTTCACTTTCAACCGCATCTTCGGGGATAGACGCGCAGTTCAGCGCCAGATAGGGTTTGGCCGCGCGCGGGCTGGCCAGATGTACGGCGTGAGCCAGTAAGTCTTTGCCGGTTCCGGTATCGCCGGTAATCAGCAGCGGCGCGGTCAGATTTGCCAGCTTGCGTGCCTGATCCACGACATGGCGCATCTTCGGACTGACGGCAATAATCTGGCTAAACGCCCCCACGTCCTGGCTGGAGAGGTTTTGCAGCTGACGGCCCATCCGCACGGTTGAACGGAGCATGATCACCGCACCGGTCAGCACGCGGGCGTCATTCTCCCCTTTCAGATAGACGGGCGTAATCTCCATCAGGAAATTTTGCCCGTTAATCACGACGTGCTCACTGTGGGTATTTTGCGGATTGCTGTCCAGCCAGCGCTGGAAATTAAAGCCGGGGATAAGCTGCGTGGCATGATGTGCGCTGAGCTTTTGCTGGCTCTGGGCAAACAGCTGGCAGCTCGCCTGGTTGACGCGTTCGACCTTGCTTTTCAGATCCAGGGAGAGGAACGGCTCTGGCATCGCTTCTAACAGCGCGCTCAGCGCAAGATGCTCGCGCTCGGACGGCATCCATGGAATGGTGCGTACATCCGTAACGCCAGCGATACGGCGGATTTCCGCCATCAGGCTGCTGAAGGTGTTAAATTCAATTTCGGCAAAATTGAGGTAAATTCGCCCGACGGGGTCGATCTCAATGCCACGTAAATCAATGCTACGTAAAACAAGAAGATCGAGTAACTCGCGGGTCAGACCGAGACGGTCTTCACAAAAGACTTCCAGACGCATGGGAAATTCACCGTTTTAAGCCAGTAACCTTAAAATGATATGTCAGATCACGGTGATCGGGAAGATGGCTGTCAACAAATATTGACAGCCCGCACGATTAGTAAACAAATCCTCACTGTACCGGTTTCTTATTGAGCGATTCCTTAAGCTGCCCAATCAATTCACGACGGAAATCCCCCAGCCGCGGCTTATCGCCGTCAATCCAGGGAAGCGGTCGGCAAACCTCCATCGCCTTAATACCGAGGCGGGCGGTCAGCAGGCCTGCCCCGATGCCCTGTGCCGCACGAGCAGACAGACGGGCCGCAAGATCCTGCGACATCCAGTCCATGCCCACTTCTCGCACCAGCTCGCTGGCACCGGCAAAGGCAATGTTCAACAGGACCAGCTTGAACAGGCGAAGGCGGCTGTAATAGCCAAGCTCAATACCATACAGGTTCGCAATACGGTTGATCAGGCGCAGGTTACGCCAGGCTATAAAGGCCATATCCACCAGCGCCAGCGGGCTGACGGCAATCATGAGCGTGGATTCAGCGGCTGAGCGGCCGATCTCACGTCGTGCCTGCGCATCCAGTACGGGCTGTACGATATGGGAATAGAGCGTCACAACCTCGCGGTCATTCTGCGTCTCGTGAATTGCAGCGTACCAGCGCTGAAGCGCCGGGTGGGACTGGTCAATCCCGGCCTGGCTCGCCAGCTTTTCACAGAAGGCACGCCCCTTTCCGGTCCCGTGGCTGTGGAGCAAATCGCGCGCTTCATCACGCTCGTGCGCGCGCTGGCGCAGCCGCCACAGGCGACGCCACTCGGTTACCACCGATCCCACGCCTGCCCCCACAATCAGGGCACCGGCAGCACATCCGCCCATGGCAACCCAGTCCTGAGTTTGCCAGGCGTTCATGCCCCACTGCACGCCCTGCCCGATAACGCTGACGCCAAACAGGGCCAGCCCGGCGGTCACCATTTTGCGCCACAGGCTGCGCTTAGGCCGTAAGGCGGCATCGACCACCGCTTCGGCCTCGCCTTCTTCGACCAGCGCCTCATCAGCCAGCGCCGGGGCAAATTTCTCCGCCTCGGTGCCTGTGAAGGTCTGCGCCGTCTTAAAGGCCTCCAGCTGTTCCTGTTCAAGCTGGCCGGTAAAGTCTACGCGCGGTTTCAACGGTTCCGTCATCGCAATTTATCTCCAATCAAAAACTCCAGTGCGGCATCCAGGCGTATGTGCGGCAGGGGCTGGTCAACGGTCATGACCTGCGGCCGGAACGCTTCAAACTGAAAGCCCTGGCTTTGCCAGAACGCCTGGCCCGGCAGACGGGCAGGCACTTCGCCCGGGTAAACCGTCAGCGGCTCACCGTCGCTCAGGCGATGACCGCGTAATGCCGGTATTTTTTCGCCGTTAACGTCAATCAGGCCGCTCTGCGTTGCCTGCACCGATGCCAGCCCCAGGCAGTCCATGCCGATCCCTTCAAACGCCGCATTTTGCCAGGCATCCTGGACCAGCTGTTGGAGCAGCGACACCATGTTCCCGTGCTGATCGACCGTCACATGGTCCGCCTTGGTGGCGGCAAAGAGCAGTTTGTCGATAACCGGTGAAAACAGGCGACGGAACAGCGTTCGCTGCCCATAGTGAAAACTTTGCATCAGCTGCGTCAGCGCCAGCCGCATATCGTTGAAGGCCTGCGGTCCGCTGTTCAGCGGCTGCAGGCAGTCCACCAGCACAATCTGGCGATCGAAGCGCAGGAAGTGATTTTTGTAGAAGCCCTTAACCACTTTTTCGCAGTAGTAGTTATAGCGCTCCCGGAGCATACCGGCGTTGGTCTGCTTGTCCGCCTGCGCCAGTTTTGCTTCACCGATGCCGTCGACGTCCGGCCACGGGAAAAACTGAAGCGCAGGTGCCCCTGCCAAATCTCCGGGCAGAACAAAGCGACCCGGCTGAATGAAATGCAGCCCTTCCTGCTTGCACTGGTGCAGGTAATCAGTCCAGGCTTCCGCAATGGCCGCCAGACGGTTTTCATCCGCAGGCGCAAGAGGATCGACGCCCTCGCACAGTGCGCGCCATTTCGCTGACCATTCCGCACGTTGCCCCTGCAACAGGCCGGTCATCTGACGTGACCAGCTCAGGTAATCCTGCGCCAGCATCGGTAAATCGAGCAGCCACTCACCGGGATAGTCCACAATTTCAAGGTACAGCGTGGAGGTTTCCTTGAAGTGTCGCATCAGCGATTCATTGGATCGAAAACGCAGCGCAAGGCGAATTTCGCTCACGCCGCGCGTTGGCGTTGGCCAGGCGGGGGGATCGCCATACAGCTGGGCCAGCCCCTCATCATAGGTAAACCGCGGAATGCCGAAGTCGCGCTGGGGCACGCGCTTCACGCCCAGCAGACGGTCTTCCCGCACGGCACTCAGCAGCGGCAGGCGCGCACCGGCATGCAGGTTCAGCAACTGGTTCACCATCGCCGTGATGAACGCCGTCTTCCCGCTGCGGCTCAGCCCCGTTACCGCCAGACGCAGATGGCGGTCAACGCCGCGGTTCACCAAAGAGTTAAGTTCGTTTTTAAGTCGCTTCATCGCCGTCCCTTTTTGCCTGAAGGCCTGAATGAGTCGCTTCAGAATACAGGAAATGGGGGCAGATCGTTGATTATCAATTCTTAATTATTGCCATTGCCGTTTTTTCTCCAGTAAGATGAACGGAATTGCTGTCCGTCTGGAGTGAGTAAGGTGTATGTCACCCACCATCTATGATATTGCACGTGTTGCTGGCGTTTCGAAATCAACCGTGTCGCGAGTTCTGAATAAGCAAACGAATATTTCCCCTGAAGCGCGTGAAAAAGTGCTGAAGGCGATTGAAGAATTAAATTATCAACCGAATAAACTGGCCCGCGCCCTGACCTCTTCGGGATTTGACGCCATTATGGTTATTTCGACCCGTTCAACGAAAACCACGGCTGGCAATCCTTTCTTTTCTGATGTTCTTCATGCCATTACGGCGAAAGCGGAAGAAAAAGGATTCGACGTAATTTTACAGACGTCCAAAAGCAGTGAAGACGACCTGCTAAAATGCGTGAGCAAAATAAAACAAAAAATGATTAAAGGGATCATCATGCTGAGTTCGCCAGCAAATGAATCCTTTTTCTCAACGCTGGATACGTACGGTGTGCCGGTAGTGGTCATTGGTAAAGTTGAGGGGGAATTCCAGAATATCCATTCCGTCGACACGGATAATTTCCATGACAGCGCTACGTTAACGGATAATTTCATCGCTAACGGCCGTCGTAAAATTGCCTGCCTGCATGCACCGCTTGATTATCATGTATCTATTGATCGCCTTGCGGGTTATAAAGCCAGTCTGGAAAAGCACGACATTACGCTTAACCCTGAGTGGATCATCGATGGGGGATACACCCATGAGAGCGCGCTCATGGCAGCCGTTCAATTGCTCTCCTCGTCTGCGCCACCCGATGCGGTATTCGCGACAGACAGCATGAAGCTGCTCAGCCTCTATCGTGCGGCCGACGAGTTGAATCTGATGATCCCCGAACAGCTTGCCGTCGCGGGCTACAGCGACCCCATGCTGTCTCTCATTTTGACGCCTGCCCCTGGTGGATTTGATATCCCGACCCGCAGGTTGGGTGAAGAGAGTTGCGACCTGCTGTTTAAACGCATTGCCGGTGAACCGGCTGAACATAACGTTCTGGTTGATACCCACTTTATGTGTGCTGACTCTCTTCGCTAATATCAGGGGCCAGCGGCCCCTGATTCACCGCTCGTCAGAACGCGTAGTTCACACCAACGCCCGCATAGTGGAAGCGATCGCTGTCGCCTTCATCGTGATTCTCCCACTCGTAAGCGTACTCCAGCGTCATGGACAGGCCATTGTTAAAATCATAGGCGTACAGGAGGCCCAGTCGGTTGAAGTCATGGCCTTCACGATCGGGATCGTCCTGCCAGTCCCAGTTTGACCAGCGATCCAGCCCCAGGCGGGTATAAGGCGTGAGCGTAGTCTGGCCTAACGAAATGGGCAGATACGCACGGATTTCCTGCGTGGAAAACTCTCCGTTATTACGTGAACTATCCATGTTGAAACCACGCTCCAGGTAGTAATTAACTCTCGCTGCGAAGGTTTCGTTAATCGTCCAGGTAAAGCCGGTTTCCGTTTCGACACGGCTGTCAGAATAACCTGTTTTTTCCAGGTCGTTTGCAAACTGATACATTGCAAACCAGCCGCTAAAACGCCAGTCGTCGGCTAATTTAATATCCCAGTCCGGCTGGATTTTATAGCGCTGCATATTCGCGCTTCCGTCTTTAGCACCGTGTTCGTCTTTAAAATGATAGCCATAGTTTCGGAAACCGCCGGTAAGCCCGAACGTAAAATCGTCGGTGCCAATAAAGCGATAGCGTAATTCTAATTCAGGACGGTCAAAATAGGTCCCACGAGTCATACTGCTGTAATCAACGGGGCCTTCCTGATACATGGCCATTGATATTGTCCACGCATCCCATGTTGCATTAAACCACACGGAAGGCTCATATAATCCATCTTTATCGTCGCCCTGACCCTCGACGTTTTCAATTTCATACATGGCACCGATGTTAAACTCCCAGTGTTTTGCTGTTTCTGTTGCTTGCGCGCAGCTAACCCCTGCGCACAGAACGAGCGCAGCACTTTTTAGTAGAGTACTCATCACAATATTCCCTATATAATTAACAAACAAAAAACCGGAAATGGTTATTTCCGGCGAACACCTTTCTTATCTAATAGCCGCTTCAGTTTCCGCGTCGAAGAAATGGCACTTATTCATATCAAACTGGATACCGATATTATCTCCCGCTGCATAGTCATCCGCGGCCCCAGCCCGGACGACCAGCTCATGTCCTCCGACGGTGGCATAGAGCATAAACTCGGCTCCCGTCAGTTCTGCAACGCTGACTTTCGCAGGGATAGTTGTCCCCTCACCCAGCGGGGTGAAAATGTCTTCCGGCCGGATCCCAAACACCACGGCCTTACGCTGGTACCCCATGGCATTGAGTACCGCGAGTTTGTCATCCGGGATCGCCAGGCGCAGCGTTTCCGTCACGAAGAAGCCGTCGTCTATCGCACCACGAATGAAGTTCATTGAGGGTGAGCCGATGAAGCCCGCAACAAACATGTTTGCGGGTTCGTTATAAACCTGCTTTGGCGCCCCAACCTGCTGAATGAAGCCATCTTTTAGGATCACAATGCGGGTCGCCATCGTCATGGCTTCGGTCTGGTCATGCGTCACGTAAATCATGGTTGTGTTGAGCTTCTGGTGAAGCTTGCTGATTTCCGCCCGCATCTGTACGCGAAGCTTGGCATCCAGGTTAGAGAGCGGCTCATCCATCAGGAATACGCCGGCTTCACGAACAATCGCCCTGCCGAGTGCCACGCGCTGGCGCTGGCCACCGGACAGCGCGCCCGGCTTACGCTTGAGGTAATCGCGTAGGCCAAGGATCTGCGCCGCCCAGTTAACCCGCTCTTCGATGACCGCAGGCGCAATTTTTTGCATCCTGAGGCCAAAAGCCATGTTGTCGTAGACCGTCATGTGCGGATAGAGCGCGTAGTTCTGGAAAACCATGGCGATATCACGAGACTTAGCAGGGACATCGTTCATGCAGACCCCGCCAATCACCAGTTCTCCACCGCTGATCTCCTCCAGCCCGGCAATCATGCGCAGCGTTGTCGACTTACCGCAGCCTGACGGCCCCACGAAAACGATAAATTCCTTATCCTCAATGTCGAGGTTGAAATCTTTAACCACGTGAACCTGGTTATCGTAGATTTTCTGAATGTGTTTCAGGGAGACTTGAGCCATTGTTAATTCCTTTCCAGTACTGACCGGGATGACCAGAAATCGCTCAGGCATTTCCAGCTCAGTTCCCGCGTTGAATGAAGTTGTAGTCCAGCGTGGCCCAGTCCAGGCCCAATCCCTACCGACAACATACCTGCCGCGTTAATTGCCTCTACGCCTGCGGCCGCATCTTCGATACCGATTGCCTCTTCGGGGCGGACGTTCAGCCCCGCGCAGGCCGCAAGGAAAATCTCCGGGTCAGGCTTTGAGTAGGCAATCCGGGATGCATCGGCGCAAAAATCAAACGCCGTGTGGATAGCCAGCGCGTGAAGAATGGCGGGAGCATTGAGAGAAACGGAGGCCAGCCCAATTTTGACGTTCGCCGCGCGGATCTCAGCCAGCACCTCGCGAATACCCGGAAGCAATGATGCTTGCGTCAGCGATGCCAGAGACTGGACATAGAGATCGTTTTTCTTACCGGCGAGCGCCAGGCACTGCTTATTGTTAAACACCCCTTCTTTTCCACCGTGCCGCAGGATCCGCTGCAGCGAATCCATGCGGCTGATCCCTTTGAGTTCTTCGTTAAATACCTCGTCAAACGTGATGCCAATTTCCTGAGCCACAGAACGCCAGGCCAGGAAATGAAGATGCGCGGTGTCGGTAATCACGCCATCCAAATCGAATACAACAGCCTTAAGCGCCATCACTCACCTCCGTGGTAGCGGTCCCATTAACAGACGTAAGAAAATCCTCGTACGACCAGACTTGCCGCCCCGTTGCCGTCACCGTTTTTCCCCACAGGGTTAACGTGACGGGAGCCGAGGAATCAATCGTCAAGACGCCCGTTTCGAACGTGATCTGCATGGTTGCATCGCGCCAGCGCAGCGGGAAAGCGAGCCTCTTCCAGTGAGAAGGCAGCCTCGGGGCAAGGTGTAATTCTCCCTCCACAATCTGCAACCCGGCAAAACCCTGTATCACGCCGGACCAGATCGCCCCCGTCGCGGCAGCATGAATACCGTCATCGCAGCTGTGCGGATCGTCACCGAGGTCAATAGCAATGCCGTCACGCCAGAAGGCATATGCGCTTTGCATATCTCCGCAGCGGGCAGAGACAATCCCGTGTATGGCTTTACTCAGGGATGAGTCGTGGATGGTGCGCGGCTCGTAGAACGCCAGACTCGCGGCACACTGCTGGGGCGTAAACCGTTCCGGCAGGAGGTAGTTGAGCATCACCACGTCGGCCTGCTTCAGGATCTGCATCTCATTCACTTCCGCACGCGAATAATCCAGCAGAATGGTCTGCTTGCCGGCTTTGGCTTTATAACGGCTCAGGTCAATTGCCGGTTTGGTCATAAAGCTGTCATCCTGCGGTAGCACCCCCTGTTCATCGATCTCAGGGAGCCATAAGCGCGCAAGGAAATGTGACGCTTTTTGCGTGAAATGCACGTCATCTCGCTCAAACATCGCCATAAACTGGTGCGCACTCGCCACGTTGTGCCAGGCCATATAGTTCGTATAGGCGTTGTTATTGACGTGCTCCGTGTATTCGTCCGGACCGATGACGTCATGGATTTCCAGGCGGCCATTGATTTCCGTCGCGCGCGCCATCCAGAACGATGCCGTCTCCATAAGCAACGTTAGCCCTTCATTGCGCATAAAATCATCGTCATGCGTTGCCTGCCAGTAAGCGACGACGGCCCAGGCGATATCCGCCACAATATGGTGCTCTGCAAGGGCAGAAGCGACCTTCTGGCGCAGCCCCGTACGGATATTGATCGCCGCAAATTCTGGCGTCTCTTCCTGCCCGCTCGCCGCGCTTTCCCAGGGGAACAATGCGCCCGACCAGCCGTGACTGCGCGCTTTTTCCCTTGCTCCTGGCAGGTTAAGCCAGCGATAGCGCAGCAGATTTCGGGCTATCTGAGGTCGGGTGAAAAGATGGAAAGGCAGCAGGAAAATTTCGGTGTCCCAGAATACGTGTCCCTTATAGCCTTCTCCGGTCAGCCCTTTGGCCGCAATGCTGCTGCGTTCGTCATGGGCAGGCGTCATAGCAGTCAGATGCCACACCGCGTAATCCAGCGCGAGCTGATCGCTCGGCTCCGCAGAAGTCACTGCCACCCGGCTGTCGCGCCAGATTGTTTCCCAGGCTGAGGCAGACTGCTCCAGCAACGATCCGTAGCCTCGAGCCGCACAGCTTTTGAATTCCGCCAGAGCGTTACGCGCAAAGGACTCCTGCGACAGCGCTTTGTCGCTGCGGTGAGCGATCCACACCAGCTTTTCTAGCGTGACAGTGTCACCCTGCAAAACCGTTACCGAGTGATGGGCCGTAATGCGGCGATTTTTCGCGCTAAAGCAGCTACTGCTGTCGCTCATCGTAAGACGACAGCTTGCCGAGATCGCTACCTCAGAGGCGCGGTCCTGGGTTTCGTAGATACCCTGTACGTAGTGCGGGTCGAATACTCTGACCGAGACCTCATCCAGATGCTGTCTGCCACTGTTGGTTTGAGTCGCATCAATACCGGTTTTAAACACAATCTCTGCAGAAGCATCAACTGGCGTAACGGAAAGCTGCATCGCGACCAGCGGCAGTTGGTCCAGTGAGACAAAACGCCGGCTCTCAATGCGATACTGCTGACCCGCAGGCGAACGCCACAGAACGCTGCGGCGCAGTTCACCGTTAGCAAAATTCAGCTCTCGCTGCCAGTGACGTATCTCCCCTGCCAGCAGGGTAAAATTCGCCCCATCCAGTTCGATTTCAATTCCGGTAACGTCGGGAAGGTTAACCAGCTCGTTCGTCTCGTTGCGCCCGGCCCGGTGATAAAGACCCGCAAGGTACATCCCGCGCGTTTGCTGGGTGTAGTCTTCCTCATGTGTCGCGCGAATGCCTATGTAGCCGTTACCGCATGCCATAACAGACGCGTATTTATTCAGGCTGTGCGGGCAAAAACCCGGTTCGGTTAATACAGACAGGTTCAGCATAAGGTTACGCTTTCCCCTGTTTCCGCCGCTTCATATAGCGCAGCGACCAATTGCTGGATCACCAGGCCCTGCTCCGCGTCAGCGATCATTACCGGCTCCCCCATAACGTGGCGAACAAAGGCATCCATACTGCGTAAGTGCCGCTGGTCGTCTGCCTCTTCCCGCTGGGTGATAGTCTGTAAAATACCGGCTTCATCAGCGTAAATATGCGCAGGGAACAGCGTGGCACCGGCTTTCTCTCCGCAAAACGCCACATTCATGATGGACTGCTCGCGGATATTCAGGGCAAAGGAGGTATCCAGACGCAGGATGCCGCCGTTGCAGAACTCAATCGTGCCAAATAGCGCGTCTTCAACGGTAAACTGAGCAGGATCCCACTCGCCAAACTGACCGCTGTGTTTACGGTTGCCCAGCCGCTGAAAGCTGTGCGCCGTGACGCGCTTGACTGCCGGGAACCCCAGCACGTACATCGCCGCGTCCAGCATATGAATGCCGATATCAATCAGCGGCCCGCCGCCCTGCAACGATTTGTTCGTAAAGACGCCCCACCCCGGTACGCCGCAGCGGCGCAGGGCCTGCGCTGTCGTGAAGTAGATTTCACCCAGGGTTCCGTTAAGCACTGCGTCACGCAGAAGCTGCGTATCCTCAGCGAAACGATGGTGAAAATCATACGCCAGCACCTTTCCCGCCTTGCGAGCAGCAATCCGCATCTCATCGGCCTGCTGTGGGGTCATGGCGGGCGGTTTTTCACACATCACATGGCACCCGGCCTCCAGCGCCAGCAGGACATGGTCGAAATGGAAGCGGTTAGGGGAACAAACGCTAACCACATCGGGTTTGACCGCCTGCAGCATTTCTCGTGCATCTTGCCATGCGTCAGGAATTGCATGACGCTCCGCAAACGCCTGTGCCTGTTCCAGGCGGCTGTCCATGACAGCCACCATCTGAACATCACTGCGTGTGGCGTAATACGAGGCATGCACTTTGTCCGCGACCTGCCCGGCGCCAATAATGGCGACGCGCAGAGGCGAAGGTGTTGAAGCACTCATCACGCTCGTCATCCTTAGCAATTACGCAGGTAAGTGAGTGAGTCCTGATAAGCCTGAGCCGGATCGTCAGCCCGAACGCGACATTCATAGACCACGTAACCCTGATAGTTATCAGCACGCAGCCGATCGAAAAGCGCTGCAAAATCCAGGCAGCCGCTTCCCGGCTGGTAACGATGATTGTCTGCAATATGTACGTGCCCAAGCAGATCGCGGTTGTGGTGCAGCGCGTCCGTCAGAGAATCTTCTTCGATGTTCATATGGTAAAAATCACCGATGATCAGCACATGTTTCAGCGCGTTCTCTTCGATATAGCGACGCGCGTCCGCCAGGGTGTTGATCATGTGATCCTGATAGCGGTTCAGCGGCTCAAGGTAGACTGTCGTCCCGGTGCGTGCCGCCACCTCGTCCAGCCAGCGCAGCGAAGCGCTTACCGCTTTGCGATCGCCGTCCAGGCTGCGCGGCGAGGTCATTGGCGGCAGGCGAAATGTGAACATTCCCCAGGCGGCAGGAACAATAATGCCCTTTCCTCCGACCTCAGCAAGGGCCTCCAGAATGCGTTCAATTTGCTGCAACCCGTTCAGGCGACGTTCTTCAATGAAGTCACCTATCCAGCCGTCATAACCACCGCAGGCTGTGGTGACCGGCAAGCCCGTTGTTTTGATGGCGGCTTTCACCTCATCAAGATTGTCCACCAGCAGTTTGCCGTCTATCTCATAGCCATCAAAACCCATGGCTTTGATGTACTGGAATTTTTCCAGAATTGACGCAGGGAAAAAGGCCTGATTTTGCGTTGCGATTTTCATTGTTGCTCTCCTTAGCTTAAAAAGTGACACCCATTTTGATGCTCAGCTCCGGGTGCTGGTCGACATACTTCATGTAGCTCTCAGCGCTGGTGGTAAAGGTGACCACCGGGTCAATGAGATCTTCACAGTTGAGATAACCGTTCATCAGCAGTTTCCAGCAGGTCTCTTCGATACGCTTGCGGCTCCAGCGAGGATAATCCGGGTTTGGCTCACTGCAGGCGCGGGAGAAGACAATCTTCGCATTGTTGAAATGAGCTTCGCGACCGAGGTTGAAGCCTTCAGCAAAGGGTTTAGCGAAGGCTACGTAGGAGATGGTGCCACCGTAGGCGAGCCCGCGCAGCGCAGACTGCAGCGCATCGGCAAAGCCGCTGGTTTCAATGATGATGTCCGCGCCCTGCTTGCCGGTGAGCTTTTTAATCTCCAGACCCACATCCGTACCGATAGGGTTCAGGCAGTGGTCGGCACCGTGTCGGAGCGCAATCTCACAGCGGTGTTCGATAGGATCAACACCGATAACAATGGATGCGCCGGCTTGCTTCGCCAGCTGAATGGCAATTTGACCAATCGCGCCCAGGCCGACAACCACCACAAAATCGCCCACCCTTACGTTGGCATCACGCACGCCGCTCATGGCGAACTGTGCCGGGTCGTAGCAGACAGCGTTTTTCCACGATGAACCCTGCGGCATTTTTCGCAGCTTGTAGTTATTGACGGCATTCACAATGACGGTTTCCTGCAACGGACCGTAGCAGCACACGCGATCGCCCGCCTGGTATTCCGTCACGTCTGCACCGCATTCGATCACGTCACCGACGATCATGTTGCCCAACTGGAACTTACCGAATTCGATACCGCGAGCGGCCCCCTCTTCGCGCGGCGTAAATAACTGCCAGTCCGCGTTAAACTCTTCATCAATGAATGGACTTGCCGCTCTGAAATCCACAACCTCGGTGCCGTGTTTCGGCGCGCCAAAACGCGCGCGAATTTTCACTTCATGTACGGCGACCGGACGATCTTCATATTCAACCAGCGCCGCCACGCGAGGCGCTGTTGCTACTAACTTTTTCATGACTGACTCCTTGTTAAAATTGGCCGCCTCAGCCCTTAACGCCACCGGCGGTCAAACCACTTTTAATAAAACGTTCTGACAGCGCATACATGATGACGACCGGCAGTGCGGTCACCAGCGACGCCGCCATCATGCGACCCCAGATATAATCTGGCGTGCTGAAGAGCGTGTTCAGCCCTACCGGCAAGGTGAAATTACTGGCGCTGGAAAGGAAAATGGAGGCAAACAGGTAGTCGTTCCACGCCACCATAAAGCAGTAGACAAAGACCGACACCAGGCCCGATATGGCCAGCGGCACGGTGATGCGAAAGATGATTTGCAGGCGGTTGAGGCCGTCCATCATCGCTGCTTCTTCTATTTCGTCCGGGATGGTGTCGAAATAGCTGCGCAGCATGAATACCGCCGTAGGCAGGGTCTGGGTCACCATAGTGATAATGAGCGCCAGTTCGGTGTCATAGATCCCGAGCGCGGTGATGATCTTGAACAACGGCACGACCAGCAAAATCCCGGAGAACATGTAGACGGTATAAAAGCTCGCATTAATCGTCGTTCGCCCGGCAAAGCGCAGTTTGGATAAGGCGTAAGCACCCAGCGTACCGAGAAAAACGGCAATGACGGATGAGGTCAACGACACCACCATGCTGTTCCTGAAATAGTCCACAAAGGGGAAAATCAGCGGGTTAAAGATGTCGACGTAATGCTGTAACGTCCACTCTTGCGGCAGAATGGTCGGGTTCAGCGATATTGCCTCCTTCGCGCTCTTAAATGAGGTCATCAGCATCACGAAAAACGGGAACAGCGTGATAAACAGAAATACCGCCAGCCCCAGATAGAAACCAATACGGCCGAGCACGCGTTTATTTGTTGCCATTGAGGTTTACCCTTTTTCTGGTCAGCAGAATGACGGCGAAGATGATCACAAACAGCACCACAGAGATGGCCGCCGCTTTACCCAGGTCATTAAAGGCAAAGGCGGTTTTGTAGAGATAGACGCCCAGAATGTCGACTTTGGTGGTCAAGAGGTAGACATCCGCGAACATGTAGAACATCCAGATGGTGCGTAACGTCACTACGGTTGCCAGCACAGGCATAATTGCAGGCAGCGTAACGATGCGAAAACGCTGCCAGGCATTAGCCCCGTCCATTTCTGCCGCTTCGTACAGCGATTTATCGATCGTCTGCAAAATCGCGAGGAACGAGATGAACGCATACGGGAAGTAGCGCCAGATGGCAAACAGCACCACCAGCACAAAGCTACTGCCCGGGTTGTCGAACCACAGCGGTGCCTGGTCGTACAGATGAAGCAGATCCACCCCAAGATAATTCACGATGCCGTAGCCGTTGTTGAACATATACTTCCAGGCAAACACCAGCGAAATTGACGGCGTAACGTAAGACAGGATCACCAGCGAACGCGCCGTTTTCCGCAGACGGAACTCCCGGTTAAAGAAGATGGCGACGGCCAGCCCCAGCCCCGTACTGCCAACCACGACCAGCGCCGTATACCAGAACGTCATCCACAGCGAATGCCAGAACGCCGCGTCACTCAAAATGCTGATGTAGTTATCAAGCCCGACAAAAACCGCATCAATGCGCGGGTTGAGCGGCAAGCGTAAAAAACTGATTTCAACGTTAGAAATCATCGGCCAGGCCACCAGGCCCCCCAGCAATAACAGGCTGGGGGCCAACAGCAGCATGGCGAAAGGCATATCTGAACGACCCGAAAACAACGTCTTCATAATTCCCTTCCGCAGAGCGCTCCTATCGTTGTGAAATCAGATCGGCCAGTCGCTTTTGGCTATTGCCTAGCGTTGCGCTGAGATCCTGTTGACCCACCGTGACGTTATGCACCATGGAACTGATGATGCCTGAGCCCGTCACGTCGCCCATGCGGGTGAAGTTTTTGTCACCCACCGCGCCAAACACCTGCACGTTCGGAAACTGTGCGATCAGCTTATAAGGCAGCTGGCCAAAGGCTTTGATGACATCGTTGTCTTTCCAGGTCTCTGTGCCGACAACGAGCTTGTTTACCGGCAGCGCCGCGCCGGGTGACATCATTACCCAGTCCGTTGCGTTCTGAGCCTGCTCCATCCAGGTGACAAATTTCTCTGCTGCCTGAGTTTCCGCTTCGGTTTGCCCGGTAGTGATCGTCAGCGACGTGACCATGCCGTAAACGGCTGACGATTTTTCCGTCGGGACCACGAAGCCAAGATTTGCAGGATTGCCATCTTTATAGACAGCAGGAAGAATGTAGGTGGAGTAAACCGCCATAGGCGCCGATCCGTTCATGAAGGCATCTTTGATCTCCATGACATCGTTCGAGCCCGGCATGGTGGTTGCCGCCAGCCCTTTGTATAACGCCAGCGCTTTTGACATTTCAGGTGTATCAATGTCGATATTGCCATTTGCATCAAACACGTTCGCACCGCCCGACAGCGCAAACTGGGAGAATGCCTGCTCAGTCATAACGCTTTCTGCAGTTGGCAGCGCAATGCCGTAATGTTTATTCGCCGGATCGTTGAGCATCTGACTGGCCTTCAGGAGCTGCTCCCAGTTTTTTGGCTCGGCGATACCTGCCGCCGCTAGCCTGTCCTTGTGGTACCAGATACCGGAAAGCCAGGCGCTGATCGGTACGCCGGTCCACGCGTCGCCGTCTTCGGTGCGCACCACGCGTAAGATACCGTCGTAGAACGTCGTTTCCCCCACTGCCTTAATAGCGTTGCTAATGGCCTCACGATCCAGCAACTGCTCCTTATCCATGACTTTGGCGTAATCATGGCTGATTTCGATAACCTCCGGCAGCGCCCCGGTTCGGGCGAGCGTTATCACCTTGGTGTTGTATGCGTCTTCTTCCACCGGCACCTGTTTCACTGTGATGGTGGGATTCTCTTTCTCAAACTTCTCAATCAGTTTTGTAATAACCGCCTGCCGCTCCTGTTCAACCGACGAGTGCATAAATTCAATGGTGACAGCTGATTTCTTGTCATCCTTGCAGCCTGACAGCAGGGCGCACGAAACCAGTGCTGATAACAGCACAATTTTGGGCATTTTCATTTTTAAGGTCCTTTTTTAGTTTTCTTTAATCCACATAACCTGCCATGGATTAAGGGTCAGAGTCGTTCCACTAATATCACACCCGGCGATCAACTCCCTGCCTGCGCGAATATCTGAATAAACTTCCTGAATATCATCACTGAAATTAAACACCCCGGTTATGCGCTCACCATTATCGGCAGCGCGCACTATTTTCAATACATGTTTACTTGCTGTATCAAAAACAACCTTACTGTCAGGATGAAAGGCTTTTTCCGAGCGACGTACCGCAATCAGTTTGGTCAATGCAAGGTAAACCTTATGACGCAGGCTATTATTAACATCCAGCGCACGATCCATTTCTCCGGCAACATATTTCTTTCTGTTTATTGCGCGGTTATACCCATAGCGTTCCACGCCGTCATAGTCATTACGAGAACCAAGAATACTTTGTATATAGATGGCAGGTACGCCAGGAAAACTTAATAACACCGCATGCGCCAGTATGAACCTGGCAACACGACTATTATCATCGCAATCCCTCGTGCTTAATGCGTCAAGATAGGTGACGTTAATTTCGTAAGGACTGCGGGTGCCGTCAGGGTTATTTTTCCAGTTAATCAGCGCCCCTTCCTGCTGGAGTTTTTCTACCAGCGAAAGGATATCAGACTCGGGCAAAATGCCGCGCAGCGGATTCAGGCCAATGCCATCGTGCGAAGCGAGGAAGTTGAACCAGGTGGTTTTCCTGGACGGCAGCGTTAACGACGTAGCCCACTGACACAGCGCCCGGACATCCTGATGATGCACGGCGTGCAGCACAAGTGGTGGTAAGGAGAACTGATAGACCATCTGTGCTTCATTTTCACCGTCACCAAAGTATGAGATGTTGTCTTTATGGGGAACGTTGGTCTCGGTGATAATCACCGTTCCCGGCGCGACAGCGTCCGTAATGGCACGGAAAAGCTGAATAAGGCAATGCGTCTTTTCAAGATGAATACAGCTTGTACCAGGGGTCTTCCACATAAATCCGACGGCATCCAGGCGGATGTAGCTCGCGCCTTCCATCAGATAATGAAGCAGCACGTCGACCATCGCAATCAGCACCTCAGGTGAGGCAAAATTGAGGTCAACCTGGTCTTCGCTGAAGGTGGTCCACAGGTGACGGACGCTGCCATCCTGGCATGTAAAGGGCGTTAGTAGCGGTAGTGCCCGGGGACGCGTCACGGCTGATAGATCTGTTTCTGGGTCGACGGCAATAAAGAAATCGTTATATTCGGGTTTTTGAGCAAGGTAATTTGCAAACCATTGGCTTTTCGCCGACATATGGTTGCAAACGAAATCAAACATCAGGTTAGCTGATTTATTTAATTCAGCAACGTCTTGCCACGTTCCGGTACCCGGCGCCACCTGATGATAATCGATTACGGAAAATCCATCATCAGAGGACCACGGGTAAAAAGGCAAAAGATGGACGTGTGAAAAGGAGTGAGAAAGCCATTTATTATAAAAGCGGGTAAAAACCGGCAGGGCATCCTCCCCTTCTGCAGAAAACTGATCGGCGTATGCGATCAGGACAACGTCGTTTTCATCCCAATTCAGCTTACGCTTTTCAGTAATAACAGCCCTGGCGTTTTCTATTTTTTCCAAAAGCATCTTTAAATGCGCATCAGAAAACGTTTCGCCGTAAACAAAATCTATTAAATGGTTAATTTTAGCGTTCACATTATTTTCCATGGTAGCGGTCCCACGGAAAGCAATCTACTCCCATGGTAAATATCTGTCAACGGACCAGGAGGCAGAAAATCGCGTTATGAAAACAACTCAAGGCATTAATGTGAGCTGCTGCAAAGAATGAGGGAAAATGAACGTAAAAGAGGCGTAATGCAGCGAGCCCTCCTTCAGAAGAAAAGAGGGCTCGCAAAAGCGGGAAGTATCAGGAGAAGTAGCGGCGGGAGACGCGTTTAGCCAGTTTTTGCAGCATGGGTTCCAGCGCCACGGCCAGCAACATTCTTACTGGCTTACGGGCAACAGATTTGATCGCCCAACCCGCTACACCTGCCGGGCCAAAACGTAACGCCGTCAGCAGGACCAGTTTACCTGCGATTTTCAGGCCGGGTTTTACCTTCTGACCGGCCTGTTGCCAGTTTTGCTTCATGTTTGCTCTCTCTTAAAGCTGACGAAAACGGCTTCTCAGCGTAAAGGTGTCAGATGTTACATAGCGTTCCATTTCGCGCAGTCGTTTCTCACCAGCGGCCAGCTGCGCATCTACGTTGTTCAATAAATCGCTGCTGCGCGGTGCGCCTTCTGCATTCAGTTCCCCTTCGGGCATTGGGTCAAGCACGAATGACAAAATGATGTAGGCTACCAGGGTGATAAACGCCAGACCGAAGAAAATCGACAGCACGGTCACAACGCGCACCAGCTTTACCGGTACGTCGAGGTAGTGCGCCAGCCCGGCACAAACGCCGCGCACCATCCCCTGCTGAGGGATCCGCCACAGTTTTTTATTCAGGTTTAGTCCAGCCATTATCGATCCCTCCAGTTCGGGTGTTCCGCATCCAGAATAGCTTCCAGCGCCTGAATACGGTCGCGCATTTTATTCGCCTCATCGGACAGCTGTACCAGGCGCTGTTGTTCACTCTGTGACAGGTCACCGCGCGACGAACGGTTGCTGTAGTGCAGCCATAACCAAATCGGCAGAACAAACAGCACGAAAATGGTCAGGGGAATAGCCAGAAAAAGCGCGCTCATGTGTACTCCTTGTCTTACGTTGAGTGGCGGCACGCTCGGGTGCCGCCTGTATTATTATTGATTGTCTTGTTTCATTTTGGCTTTTAGCGCGGCCAGCTGCTCGCTGATTTCGTCGTCTGCTTTCAAATCAGCAAACTGCTGATCCAGCGTTTTCTGCTTCCCGATGCTGTGGCTTTCCGCTTCTGCTTCCATATGGTCGATGCGGCGCTCGAAGGATTCAAAACGCGCCATCGCTTCATCCAGCTTGCCGCTGTCCAGCTGGCGACGAACGTCGCGGGACGAGCTTGCAGCCTGGTGACGCAGCGCAAGCGCCTGCTGACGCGCGCGGGTTTCGCTGAGTTTATTTTCAAGCTCGCCGATCTCTTTCTTCATCCGGGCCAGGGTGTCATCCACGAGGGTCCCTTCATGTTCCAGCGTAGCGACCATATCCACAAGCTTCTGTTTTTCAATCAGCGCCGCGCGGGCCAGATCGTCTTTATCTTTACGCAGCGCCAGTTCGGCTTTTTCCTGCCATTCGTTAAGCTGGGCGGTAGCCTGCTCAATACGACGCGTCAGCTGCTTTTTCTCAGCCAGCGCACGTGCAGAGGTGGAACGCACTTCAACCAGCGTATCTTCCATTTCCTGAATCATCAGCCGCACCAGCTTCTGCGGATCTTCCGCTTTCTCAAGCAGCGAGTTGATGTTGGCGTTCACGATGTCGGCAAAACGAGAAAAAATACCCATAATTCAATCCTCACAGTTCTGTTATCGGGCTATGCCCTGCTGAACAGTTAATACAAATCTCATGCCAACTTTTTATCCTATTGATTTAACTGGAGGTGATTGATTTAACATCAGTCTCAGACTATCCTCAACTGGTCAATATCACTAAGGAGTGGTTAATTTCATCATGGCTGGATACAAAGATAATTTACTCGGCGAAGCAAACAGCTTTCTCGAAGTGCTCGAGCAGGTTTCCCGCCTGGCGCCCCTCAACAAACCGGTGCTGATTATCGGCGAGCGCGGTACGGGAAAGGAGCTGATCGCCAATCGCCTTCATTATTTATCCGGACGATGGGATGGGCCATTTATTTCCCTTAACTGCGCGGCGCTGAATGAAAACCTGCTCGACACCGAGCTGTTCGGCCATGAGGCGGGCGCGTTTACCGGTGCGCAAAAACGCCATCCGGGCCGCTTTGAGCGCGCAGATGGCGGCACGCTGTTCCTTGATGAACTTGCCACCGCGCCGATGCTGGTGCAGGAGAAGCTGCTGCGCGTTATCGAGTACGGCGAGCTGGAGCGCGTGGGCGGCAGCCAGCCGCTGCAGGTTAACGTGCGCCTGGTGTGCGCGACGAACGCCGACCTGCCCGCAATGGTGGCAGAAGATAAGTTCCGCGCCGATCTGCTCGACAGGCTCGCGTTCGATGTGGTGCAGCTCCCGCCGCTGCGCGAGCGCCGGAGCGATATCATGCTGCTGGCAGAACAGTTCGCCATTCAGATGTGCCGGGAGCTCGGGCTGCCGCTCTTTCCCGGATTTAGTGACTATGCCACCGAGACGCTGCTCGGCTACCCCTGGCCGGGCAACATCCGTGAGCTGAAAAACGTGGTCGAGCGCTCCGTTTATCGCCACGGCAGCAGCGAAACCGAGCTGGACAACATTATTCTCGACCCTTTCCAGCGCAGCTCTAAACCGATTGCTGTGCCAGAAGGAATAAACGATGTCCCCGCCCTGCCGCTCGATTTGCGTCAGTTCCAGCACGTTCAGGAGCAGCAGCTGCTGGAACAAAGCCTGAAGCAGGCGAAATATAATCAGAAACAGGCGGCTGAACTACTGGGCCTGACCTACCATCAATTAAGGGCATTGCTCAAAAAACATCAAATGCGCTGACATTTTCAGCAATTACCCGCAGATACTTTTGCGAAGCAGGCGATAGCTCCTCCACCAAACTTTCGTCAAACGCCGGGTTATGGGATTACTCAACCACGGCGTCTTTCAGCGGGTATCTCTACAATAACTGGTGTGATCTTAAGCACGCTTTTAGTTACAGTGACGATAAAACAACTGCACCGTGAGCATTCATTTTAATTGATATATCTCAGCAGGTTATCCACGTATAACAACAGACGTCAGGAAGACTTGTATAAAATTTCTCCCGCTATTTACTGGCGATTCAGTGATGTCTTTATCGCCAGATCTTTTAGGTGGAACAGAAATATAGCCAGCCCTTTGATCTTCCCCAGGGCAGTTAAGTAAGTGCCCATTATTCATCACCGTATGTGCATTTGACCGCCTAAATTTCGACGAAACCTAATGTATGATAAATATCATACGCTTTGATTTAACGAGTCGGTTACGGCTATTATTTCATCTTTTTCCCTTCACCCAAATGAATGACATTATTAATCTCGATATTAACCAGTCAGTAAGGGGGGCTCGAAGTGAGAATCTATAAAAAAACCGCCCCGTAAGGCGGTTTATAATGAACCAAATTCTACTGACTACCTCTCGATTTCCGGGCCTTCAGGGTCCAGCGGATCGTTTACATCGGGCTCCAGAGGGAAATCATCATCCGGAACTGGTTCTGAGCCCGGTTGCGGGTCTACTATATCAGGGCGATCGACCATAGCACCTCCGACTTATGTCAGTTGGATATTATCTGGACTTATTAGGTTTCTGGCTGCCTTTATCGTCTTTAGGCATCTTTTCAGGCTGTTTTGATTGATCTTTTTGAGAATTTACACTTGAAGATTTCATTGTAAAACTCCAGTAGGGTATGCAAAGTTATTTTGCCTGTTAACTATAGGTCATTATCAAATTTTCATGACTTATTATCAGCGATATTACTGTTTAAGTGCTTACGCTTTAAGATTGGCGTTGATATCATTAGGGTATTTATTCAAATTATATTTTTACCGTTTACGCTTGTTAATTTCCGTTATTTCGCCAGGTTTATTATTAGCCAGGAGCGTATTTTCCAACGCCAAAGACGCTAATAAAATCGTGCATGTTAAAAAAGGTTAGCCGCTGCTGAATTCGGGATAAAAAAAGGCTGCGTACAAACAGCCTGTCGTTTGGCTAGACTGCCTGAGTGCCGGGTGCATCCCGGCGTGCATTTTGACAACGTCCCCGGGCCGGCTTCTCGCAGGAATCCTTTCGCGATGAGTGCTAAAAGGGTGTCGGTAAGATATTCAGTGTTTTTCTGGATCGCACCCAATGCTCACTAATTCCTGCAATATGTAGATAAGACTGGATACGAACAAACAGCAAGATAAGGCTACGGCAACGAAAAAAAACATTGGGAACTCCGTGTAATCAATTTTTCCTTAACCAATAGTAGAACCTGTTATCGTTTTGTCACGGATGTGCGTTAAAATTACTTCTGTTGCTGCTCTGGACCGAATGTTCTGACTGCAACCAGATGGCCTTCAGGGAGCGCGCCCGCGCAAATCATCTGCCCGAAAAGTGAACACCCCCGCTTCATTGCCTCTCTATTTTACTCCTAAAAACAATGCGTTAAATTCATGATATAACCTCTGCAGTAACGCACAGGGCAAGCATCACCATGGTGCCCCTTCACTTACCGAAGCCATCTTCGTGCTTAGGCCTCTTTTCAGCCCATTGTTGATATGGCCAGACATTGAGCCGGCGGCGGCTTACTTTTCACAGGCATACATGGCGTGTAGCCATGCCACATCCAGACATCGTGTTACTGTCTGCTAACGCGAATCCTTCGTTTATAGCGAGTCAGATGGGACATGAAAATGCTAAGATAGTTTATGAGGTATATTCAAAGTGGATTGCAGGTATGAACGTGGATCGAGTCGTGATGCTGAATGACCGACTGCATGCGTTACTGCCCCCAATATGCCCTCAGGCTTAAACGACACTGGATAATATCGTTTAAAATTAGTAGGATAGCCACTTAATAAATAATACCTTAAAAATTATGCGTCTGGTTTTATCGTCCCTGTTTGCACTAGGTTTGTTCAGCAACCTGGCTTTTGCTGCGCCTGAACGCGCTGCGCTACCCGATATTCGCGATAGCGGCTTTGTCTACTGCGTCAGTGGGCAAGTTGATACCTTTAACCCGCAAAAAGCGGGCAGCGGCCTGATTGTCGATACTCTCGCCGCGCAGCTTTACGATCGCCTGCTTGACGTTGACCCTTACACGTATCGACTGGTGCCCGAGCTTGCAGAAAGCTGGGAGGTTCTGGATAACGGCGCAACCTATCGTTTCCACCTTCGCGATGATGTCGCCTTCCAGCACACCCCGTGGTTTACCCCTACGCGTAAGCTTAACTCGGATGACGTGGTCTTCACCTTCCAGCGGATATTTAACCGTAACCATCCCTGGCACAACGTCAACGGCGGCAGCTTCCCTTATTTCGACAGCCTTCAGTTTGCCGACACCGTGAAAAGCGTGCGTAAGCTGGATAACCGCACGGTTGAGTTCAATCTGAAGCGCCCGGATGCCTCTTTCCTGTGGCACCTGGCAACGCACTATGCGTCCGTTATGTCTGCGGAATACGCGGCGCAGCTCACCAAAAAAGACCGTCAGGAGCAGCTCGACCGACAGCCTGTTGGCACGGGGCCGTTCCAGATGGCGGAGTACCGTTCCGGGCAATACATTCGTCTGCAACGCCACGAACACTTCTGGCGCGGGAAGCCGCTGATGCCTCAGGTGGTGGTCGATTTAGGCTCTGGCGGCACCGGCCGCCTGTCGAAGCTATTGACCGGCGAGTGCGACGTGCTCGCCTGGCCTGCCGCCAGCCAGTTGACCATTCTGCGTGACGATCCGCGTCTTCGCCTGACGCTGCGTCCAGGAATGAACATTGCCTATCTGGCGTTTAACACCGATAAACCGCCGCTGAATAACCCGGCCGTTCGCCATGCGCTGGCCCTGGCGATTAATAACCAGCGCCTGATGCAGTCGATCTACTACGGTACCGCTGAAACGGCGGCCTCCATTTTACCGAGGGCGTCCTGGGCCTACGACGGCGAAGCTAAAATAACAGAGTACAATCCGGCGAAAGCGCGTGAGCAGCTAAAAGCGCTGGGCGCTGAAAACCTGACGCTGCAGCTGTGGGTTCCTACCAGCTCTCAGGCATGGAACCCAAGCCCGCTCAAAACCGCAGAGCTGCTGCAGGCGGATATGGCGCAGGTGGGCGTCAAGGTGATCATCGTCCCCGTCGAAGGCCGTTTCCAGGAAGCTCGCCTGATGGACATGAATCACGATCTGACGCTCGCGGGCTGGTCCACCGACAGTAATGACCCGGACAGCTTCTTCCGCCCTCTGCTGAGCTGCGCGGCGATCAATTCGCAAACCAACTACGCCCACTGGTGCAATAAAGAGTTTGATGCCGTGCTGCAAAAAGCGCTGGCGTCACAGCAGCTTGCTTCGCGAATTGAAGCCTATGACGAAGCGCAAAATATTCTGGCACGGGAGCTCCCTGTGCTGCCTCTCGCCTCTTCCCTGCGTCTGCAGGCCTACCGATACGATATTAAAGGGCTGGTACTAAGCCCGTTTGGTAATGCCTCCTTCGCGGGCGTCACGCGCGAGAAAGCACAAGAGGTGAAGAAGCCATGATCATATTTACCCTGCGTCGCTTGCTGCTGCTGCTGGTCACGCTGTTCTTTCTGACTTTTGTCGGCTTTAGCCTGAGCTACTTTACCCCGCACGCCCCGCTGCAGGGGTCGTCTCTGTGGGATGCATGGCTGTTCTGGTTTAACGGCCTGCTGCACTGGGATTTTGGCGTATCCAGCATTAACGGACAGCTGATTTCCGAGCAGCTCAAAGAGGTGTTTCCGGCGACGATGGAGCTGTGCATTCTGGCCTTTGGCTTTGCCCTGATGGTCGGGATCCCGGTCGGAATGCTGGCAGGAATTTACCGCAACAAATGGCAGGACAAATTCATCAGCGCCCTCGCCCTGCTGGGCTTCTCGATTCCGGTATTCTGGCTGGCCCTGTTGCTCACCCTGTTCTTCTCGCTGACGCTCGGCTGGCTGCCGGTTTCCGGCCGTTTCGATCTTCTCTATGCGGTCAAAACGGTGAGCGGATTCGCTATCATCGACGCCTGGCTCTCCGATTCCGTATGGCGTCATGAGATGATCGTCAGCGCCCTGCGCCATATGGTCTTACCGGTTCTGACGCTGGCCGTGGCGCCGACCACGGAGGTGATCCGCCTGATGCGAATCAGCACCATTGAGGTGTTTGACCAGAACTACGTAAAAGCCGCTGCCACCCGCGGGCTATCGCGTCTGACTATTTTGCGCCGCCACGTGCTGCATAATGCGCTGCCGCCGGTGATCCCGCGTCTCGGGCTGCAGTTTTCGACCATGTTAACGCTGGCGATGATCACCGAGATGGTCTTTAGCTGGCCGGGTTTAGGCCGCTGGCTGATTAACGCCATTCGTCAGCAGGATTACGCCGCGATCTCCGCCGGGGTCATGGTGATTGGCTCCCTGGTGATCATTGTTAACGTGCTCTCCGATATTTTGGGTGCCATGGCCAACCCGTTGAAGCATAAGGAATGGTATGCCTTACGATAACGTATACAGTGAAAAGCGCACGCCCGGTGCGCTACGTACCGTGTGGCGTAAATTCTATGGTGACACCACGGCAATGATCGGCCTTTACGGCTGTGCCGGCCTGGCCTTGCTGTGCGTTTTTGGCTCATGGTTTGCGCCCTATGGTATCGATCAGCAGTTTCTCGGGTATCAGCTGCTGCCGCCGTCGTGGTCGCGCTACGGCGAGGTATCCTTCTTCCTCGGCACCGACGACCTTGGCCGCGACGTGTTAAGCCGCCTGCTGAGCGGCGCTGCGCCTACGGTGGGCGGAGCGTTTGTGGTGACGCTGGCGGCAACCGTCTTTGGCCTGGCGCTCGGTATTTTTGCCGGGTCGACCCACGGCCTGCGGTCGGCTGTGCTTAACCATATTCTGGATACCCTGCTCTCTATTCCGTCATTGCTGCTGGCTATTATCGTGGTGGCCTTTGCCGGACCTCACCTGTCGCACGCGATGTTCGCCGTCTGGCTGGCGATTTTGCCGCGCATGGTGCGCTCGGTTTACAGCCTGGTGCATGACGAGCTGGAAAAAGAGTATGTGGTCGCGGCCCGTCTGGACGGGGCTACCACAATGAACATTTTATGGTTTGCCGTGCTGCCAAATATTGCCGCGGGGCTGGTGACGGAGATTACGCGGGCGCTGTCGATGGCGATTCTGGACATCGCTGCGCTCGGGTTCCTCGACCTTGGCGCACAGCTCCCCTCTCCTGAATGGGGCGCCATGCTCGGCGATGCGCTGGAGCTGATTTACGTCGCGCCCTGGACAGTGATGCTGCCGGGGGCCGCCATAATGGTTAGCGTTCTGCTCGTCAACCTGCTCGGCGACGGTATTCGCCGTGCCATCAATGCGGGGGTGGAATAATGCCGTTACTTGATATTCGCAACCTCACGATCGAGTTTAAGACCGGTGAAGGCTGGGTCAAAGCCGTGGACCGCATCAGCATTACGCTTGCGGAAGGTGAGATCCGCGGGCTGGTGGGAGAATCCGGCTCGGGCAAAAGCCTGATCGCCAAAGCCATCTGCGGCGTGGCGAAAGACAACTGGCGCGTCACGGCAGACCGTATGCGCTTCGATGATATCGACCTGCAGCGCCTCTCCCCGCGCGAGCGACGCAAGCTGGTGGGCCATAACGTCTCGATGATTTTCCAGGAGCCGCAGTCCTGTCTCGATCCGTCCGAGCGCGTGGGCAAACAGCTGATGCAAAACATCCCAGGCTGGACCTACAAGGGCCGCTGGTGGCAGCGTTTTGGCTGGCGCAAGCGCCGCGCCATTGAGCTTCTGCACCGCGTCGGGATCAAGGATCATAAGGATGCGATGCGAAGCTTCCCTTACGAACTAACCGACGGCGAGTGTCAGAAAGTGATGATCGCCATCGCCCTCGCGAACCAGCCGCGCCTGCTGATTGCTGATGAACCCACAAATGCCATGGAACCGACTACACAGGCGCAGATTTTCCGCCTGCTGACGCGTCTGAACCAGAACAACAACACCACCATTTTGCTGATCAGTCATGACCTGCAGATGCTGAGCAAATGGGCGGATAAAATTGACGTGATGTACTGCGGACAAACGGTCGAAACCGCCGTCAGTGAAGAGCTGGTCAATACACCGCACCATCCCTATACCCAGGCGCTTATCCGCGCGATCCCGGACTTTGGCAGCGCGATGCCGCACAAAAGCCGTTTGAATACCCTGCCGGGCGCAATTCCGCTTCTGGAGTCGTTGCCCATTGGCTGCCGTCTGGGGCCTCGCTGCCCGTATGCACAGCGTAAATGCATCGAGACGCCGCGGCTGACAGGGGCTAAAAACCATCTTTTTGCCTGCCATTTCCCGCTGAACATGGAGAGAGAGTGAAATGGTCGAAACCTTGCTTGAAGTGCGTAACCTGAGTAAGACCTTTCGCTACCGTACGGGGCTTTTTCACCGCCAAAACGTTGAGGCGGTCAAACCCCTGAGTTTTACCCTTCGGGAAAAACAGACGCTGGCGATCATCGGCGAAAACGGCTCGGGTAAATCCACGCTGGCAAAAATGCTGGCGGGCATGGTTGAGCCCACCGGTGGCGAAGTGCTGATAGACGATCACCCCTTGGCGTTTGGGGACTACTCCTTTCGAAGCCAGCGCATCCGCATGATCTTTCAGGATCCGTCAACCTCCCTTAATCCACGTCAGCGCATTTCGCAGATTCTGGATTTCCCGCTGCGGTTGAATACCGACCTGGAGCCAGAAGCCCGACGCAAACGCATTGTTGAGACCCTGCGTCTGGTGGGCTTGCTGCCTGACCATGTGAGCTATTACCCGCACATGCTGGCGCCGGGGCAAAAGCAGCGTCTGGGGCTGGCCCGCGCGCTTATCCTGCGCCCGAAGGTGATTATCGCCGACGAAGCGCTGGCCTCGCTGGATATGTCGATGCGTTCGCAGTTAATTAACCTGATGCTGGAACTACAGGAAAAACAGGGTATTGCTTATATTTACGTTACCCAGCATCTGGGCATGATGAAACACATCAGCGATCAGGTGCTTGTCATGCATCAGGGCGAAGTAGTCGAGCGCGGCAGCACGGCTGACGTGCTGGCTTCCCCCCTGCATGATCTGACAAAACGGCTTATCGCAGGGCATTTTGGTGAAGCACTGACCGCTGACGCCTGGAGAAAAGATCGATAACCTCGGTTCCACAGAATGGCCGGCCTTGCCCAAGGCGCTGCAGGTGAAATTATCGACACGTTTCAACGTCGATACTGATAGTTGTTAGCCGCCCATTCTGTTACCGGATCCGCTGTGAAATCGATGTGCCAGGACAGTGGCGGTAAGTTACTCTGTTATCTGGTAAGACAAAGGATTTTTAGCCAAGGTGGTAAAGATGAATTTTTATGGCATAGATTATCTTCAGGCCCAGTCAAATTTGAATGACTATCTGAAGTATATTGTTATATTCAGCACCCTCTTCATCACGATTGTCGTTTTTAGCCTCTATATGCGGCACAGACTTCAAACAAAATACAGGGATTTGACAATCATTGCCTTCCTGTTTTTACTTTTCATTTCGGGAGTTCAATACTCTGAATACACCAACAGTGAGAGCGCCCATTCGCAATCGTCCCAGATGGTTAATTTTGTTAATTTATTATCCCAACAAAAAAACGTGAGTATCGACAGCATTTACTCTAATTCCGTACAATTTACAGATGGGATCATCGTCAAAATCAACGAGCAGTTCTTCCGCGTAAACCTGAGCGCAGATCAAAACAGCTATAGCTTACAAGAGATTGGTTTAATAAACCCAACAATCACCATTCTTAAAAGCAAGGACAGATAATGCCAATTTACACTCCCATAATAATCAAACTTGGACTCGGGATCCTGTGTCTCATCATTCAAATTAATTTAATGGGCAAAGGTAATTTATCGCCAACATCCGCAATGGATCAGGTCCAAAACTATGTCCTTGGCGGTATTATAGGCGGGGTAATCTATAACGAGTCCATCACAGTATTACAGTTCGTACTGGTTTTAATCATATGGACGTTGCTTGTTTTTATGCTTAAGTTCTCTAAAGAACATAATCATCTTGTGAAACGTATTGTTGACGGCAAACCTATTACATTAATTTATAATGGAAGCGTTGATGTCCAGGAGTGCTTAAGAAATGGAATATCTGCTAACGATCTCATGTTTAAGCTCAGAGCCAATGGGGTTTACGAGGTTGAAAAACTCAAACGCGTGATTCTCGAACAAAATGGGCAACTTACCATCATTGAAATCGGCGATGAGAATATTCGCTATCCCATCATTGTGGATGGCTTAGCAAATTTCGACGTACTCGAGATTATCAATAAAGATGCAGAGTGGCTGGAGTTAAAAGTCGCTGAGCAAGGGTTTAAGAAAATCAGCGAGGTCTATCTCGGAGAATATCTGTCCGGAAGACTGAATTTATACGGGTATAGTCAATAAGTTATCTGATGCCGCCTAAGCCTGGCAACGGTTTTCCGTAGTTAGCTTGACCTTCATTACCCCTGTCCCTTCGGACTAAAAGTCGCGATTTTGCCGTCGCTCTGGTTGGATGAGGTGAACCTCGTGCACGGTGATATACTGGATGACAATGCTGCCATACTGGCCTGCTTAACTGGCCCGCCCCTTCCTTGCGTCGCGCCGAGCGGGCGCACAAGCGCTTGCGAAGCAGCGCGATCGCAAGTTCGTTCAATAGCTTCCGGAACATTAGTCTCGGAGATGGGCGAGAAAAATCGTGACACAAGGGGCAGTGAGTGGGCTATAATTTCGAGCTAATTTCGAATGACTTTGAAATGCTGCCTGTAATGCTATGATTTACAAGGCAAAAAACAAGCAATGAATATAAGGATTAAAGCTATGGGTTTTCTTTCCGGTAAGCGCATTCTGGTGACCGGCGTTGCCAGCAAACTGTCCATCGCATACGGCATCGCACAGGCAATGCATCGCGAAGGCGCTGAGCTGGCATTCACCTACCAGAACGACAAGCTGAAAGGCCGTGTTGAAGAGTTTGCCGCGCAGCTGGGTTCCAGCATTGTTCTGGAATGTGACGTTGCTCAAGATGAAAGCATCGATGGCATGTTCGCTGAACTGGCGAAAACGTGGGAGAAATTCGACGGTTTCGTTCACTCCATCGGCTTCGCGCCTGGCGACCAGCTGGACGGTGACTACGTGAACGCGGTTACCCGTGAAGGCTTCAAAATCGCGCACGACATCAGCTCTTACAGCTTCGTGGCGATGGCTAAATCTTGCCGTACCATGCTGAACCCGGGCTCTGCCCTGCTGACCCTCTCCTACCTGGGCGCAGAGCGTGCTATCCCTAACTATAACGTTATGGGCCTGGCGAAAGCCTCTCTGGAAGCAAACGTGCGCTATATGGCGAACGCAATGGGTCCAGAAGGCGTGCGTGTTAACGGTATCTCCGCGGGCCCAATCCGTACCCTCGCGGCTTCCGGTATTAAAGATTTCCGTAAAATGCTGGCACACTGCGAAGCAGTTACGCCGATTCGCCGTACCGTTACCATTGAAGATGTGGGTAACTCTGCTGCATTCCTGTGCTCTGACCTTTCCGCCGGTATCTCAGGTGAAGTGGTTCACGTTGACGGCGGCTTCAACATCGCCGCAATGAACGAGCTGGAAATTAAGTAAGCCTGTCACTCTCTTCCCATTCGGGAAGAGAGTTTCTCTCCCCCTCGCTTTTCCCCCGTTATTCCGTTCTGCTATTTGTTATCACCTAACAATATTTTTCCCCTCATCCGCCTTACGCCAGGATATTGATCGCCATTTTGAGATCAAGGAACGCCCATGGAACAACGCCGCTTTTCCGGCAAAGGCCACTGGTATCATGAGACCCAGTCGAATCACTCGCAGACGGATGTTCTGCCTCTGGTGCCCGAAGCCGCTAACGTCGACGATCGTTTTTTGCTCGATTTAGCCCTTTCAGAAAAGATTGTCGCCGCCTGTGATGGCTGGCTCGCTCCGGCAAGAGCCTTATGCCATCTGCTGTTCCCGCTTGATACTCCCGTTAATCGGCTGCATACGCTCAGCGCATATGACCGATTAAGCACGGCGCTGACGGTTGCGCAGGCGTGCGGCGTGCAGAGGCTTTGTAATCACTACGCCGCCCTGCTTGCTCCGCTTCCCGGCCCCGACTCTTCCCGCGAAAGTAACCGCCGTCTGGCAGAAATCACACAGTACGCCCGCCAGCTTTCAAGTTCCCCGGACGTTATCGACGTTAAAGCACAAAATCAGCTCGATGAAGTGGGCCTGACAACCTACGACATTGTGCTGATTAACCAGATAATCGGCTTTATCGGTTTTCAGGCACGCGTGGTGGCCGTTTTTCAGGCGCTGCTGGGGCATCCTGTGCGCTGGTTGCCGGGGCACCATATTCAGCCTCATACCCTTCCACTCACGTTCAGCGCCTGGAAACCTGTGGTGCCCGTTGTTGAACTGCGTTACGCCAGCGCACAGCAGCTTGAGTCGCTTGCTCGCTGGCAGGCAGAGCCTGAGCTTCAGGCGCTAACGCCAGCGCTTTGCCATGAACCGATGTTGCTCAACCTGACCGGTGAGATCCTGATAAACACGCGTGGCGGCGAGCCGTCGACGCTGCCAGCGCTCTCGGCGGCAATTGCGCTACTGACGCACTCGCCGGACCGCTTTAGCGCTGCACAGTTCACCCCGCTAACGGATGCCGGGATCGCTGAAGTCAGCGCTATCACCCTTCTTACCCAAAGCGCATTTTGCGGCTGGGTCAATCGTCTCCAGGTGGGGCTTGGAAGTGAAGAATAACCTTACACATTACCCAATGAGCGCTTGCTGTAGCAGTGAGAATCGCGTAAAACTGTCAGCCGCTCAATGGCTACGAAAATAGAACATTATGTTTCAGGACAACCCGCTGCTAGCGCAGCTTAAACAGCAACTGCATTCCCAGACGCCGCGTGCAGAAGGGGTCGTAAAAGCCACGGAAAAGGGCTTTGGCTTCCTTGAAGTTGACGGGCAGAAAAGCTATTTCATCCCGCCTCCGCAGATGAAAAAAGTCATGCATGGCGATCGTATTACGGCCGTCATTCATACCGAAAAGGAACGCGAATCCGCCGAGCCGGAAGCACTTATCGAGCCGTTCCTGACTCGCTTCGTGGGTAAGGTACATAAAAAAGACGACCGTCTTTCTATCGTTCCGGACCATCCCCTGCTGAAAGATGCGATTCAGTGCCGTGCAGACCGTGGCGTTGAGCATGAATTTAAAGAGGGTGACTGGGCCGTAGCTGAAATGCGCCGTCACCCCCTAAAAGGCGATCGCGGTTTCTATGCTGAGCTGACTCAGTTCATCACCTTTGGCGACGATCATTTCGTGCCGTGGTGGGTAACGCTGGCGCGCCACAATCTTGAGAAAGAGGCTCCCAACGGCGTTGCAACAGAAATGCTGGACGAAGGCCTTGCGCGTCGCGATCTGACGGCGCTGGACTTTGTCACCATCGATAGCGCCAGCACCGAAGATATGGATGATGCGCTGTATGTTGAAGAGGCTACAGACGGCAAACTGCTGCTGACCGTCGCCATTGCTGACCCAACCGCGTGGATTGCGGAAGGCAGTAAGCTGGACGATATGGCTAAAGTGCGTTCGTTCACCAACTACCTGCCGGGCTTCAACATCCCGATGCTGCCGCGCGAACTCTCAGACGACCTCTGTTCACTGCGTCCGAATGAACTGCGTCCGGTGCTTGCCTGTCGCATGACAATCGCAGCCGACGGTACGATTGAAGACGAGATTGAATTCTTCGCTGCGACCATCGAATCCAAGGCCAAGCTGGCCTACGACGACGTTTCCGACTGGCTGGAGAATACCGGCAGCTGGAAACCGCAGTCTGACGCTATTGCCGCCCAGATTCGACTGCTGCACCGCGTGTGCCTGAATCGCAGCGAGTGGCGAAAAACCCATGCGCTGGTTTTCAAAGATCGTCCGGACTACCGCTTCGTGTTAGGCGAAAAAGGCGAAGTGCTGAACATCGTGGCTGAACCGCGTCGCATCGCTAACCGCATCGTTGAAGAAGCCATGATTTCCGCCAACATTTGTGCCGCACGGGTATTGCGCGACAAATTAGGTTTCGGCATCTATAACGTGCACACCGGGTTTGACCCGGCGAACACCGAAGCGCTGGCCGCCCTGTTGAAAACGCATGACGTACACGTCGATCCTGAAGAGGTACTGACGCTGCCGGGCTTCTGCAAACTTCGTCGCGAACTGGATGCACAACCCTCCGGTTTCCTCGACAGCCGCATTCGCCGGTTCCAGTCCTTTGCTGAAATCAGCACTGAGCCAGGCCCGCACTTCGGCCTGGGCCTGGAAGCCTACGCAACCTGGACCTCTCCGATTCGTAAATACGGCGACATGGTCAACCACCGTCTGCTGAAAGCGATCGTTAAAGGGGAATCCGCTGCGCGTCCTCAGGACGATACCACGCTGCAGATGGCAGAGCGTCGTCGCCTGAACCGCATGGCCGAGCGCGATGTCGGTGACTGGCTGTACGCGCGCTTCCTCAATGACAAGGCAGGAACGGACACCCGCTTCCCGGCTGAAATCATCGACATCAGCCGTGGCGGTATGCGCGTGCGCCTGGTGGACAACGGTGCTGTAGCCTTTATTCCAGCGCCATTCCTGCACGCCGTTCGCGATGAACTGGTCTGTAGCCAGGAAACGGGTACGGTGCAAATCAAAGGTGAAACGGTTTACAAAGTCACGGATGTGATTGATGTGAACATCGCCGAGGTTCGCATGGAAACCCGCAGCATTATCGCGCGCCCTGTCGCCTGATAAGGCGCTAAATTGTCGGCCATTTCATTTAAGGAAAGGCCGACAGTTCCTTCTTTTATCCACGCCACAAAATCATCATTTTTTCTGATTAATTTCAGCCTTTAGCCGCCAAAACCCGCCAGAATTATCTACAGTAAATGTGAGCCGTCATATTCGGTTACGTGGATTTTTATACGCCAGGTATGCTTTTTAGCGCGACTCGCTTTATGATAAAAAATCTCTGAAAAACAATACGTTCACTTCGGTTGTACCGCTATTTCACTACGGAAAAGTCGACTGCTGATGAATAGTTTTTGCGCTAACAGGCAGCCGCGGGAGAAGGCATGATGGACGATCTGGAACCGAATTTGCTGTTTCGTTACATGGGCACGCACAGTCCATGGTGGCGGTTAACGGCAGACAGCAACGCATTGCATCTCGCTGCCAGCGAGAGCACGGACGTTATCCAGGTTGTGGCATTAGACGATGAGCAGGCCGATCTCGTTCGCCAGCTAACCGTCATTACTTCCAGCATCTCAATGACCCTGTCCCTTTACGGCGTTGATGTACCCGTTCATCTGGTCGGGCGCAAAATTAATAAAAAAGAGTGGGCAGGCACGGCCTCTGCGTGGAACGATACCCCTTCCGTTGCCCGCGATCTGGCGCAAGGTCTCTCCTTTGCTGAGCAGGTCGTCTCAGAGGCCAATTCCGTTATCGTCATCCTCGACCAGCACGGCAATATCCAGCGTTTCAACCGGCTGAGTGAAGAGTATACCGGGCTAAAAGAGCAGGAAGTTATCGGCCAAAACGTCTTCAAGCTATTTATGAGCCGCAGCGAAGCGGCAGCATCCAAGCGCAACATTACCGGATTTTTTCGCAACGGCAGCTCTTACGAAGTCGAACGCTGGATCAAGACGCGAAAAGGACAACGCTTGTTTCTGTTCAGAAACAAGTTTGTGCACAGCGGCAGCGGCAAAAATGAAATTTTCCTTATCTGTTCAGGCACTGATATCACGGAAGAGCGCCGCGCTCAGGAGCGTCTGCGCGTTCTGGCGAATACCGACACCATTACCGGGCTGCCAAACCGAAACGCGATCCACGAACTGATTTCCGATGCGATCAATGCCAGGGGTGAAACACAGGTAGGGGTGGTTTATCTCGACCTGGACAATTTCAAAAAGGTGAACGATGCCTACGGACATATGTTTGGGGATCAGCTGCTCCAGGCCGTCGCCCTGGCTATTCTAAGCTGTCTTGATGAAGGACAGACGCTGGCCCGCCTGGGCGGAGATGAGTTTATCGTCATGGCTACCGATACCTCACAGGGATCGCTGGAGGCCATGGCGTCACGTATTCTGACCCGCTTGCGTCAACCGTTCCGTATCGGTTTGATTGAGATATACACCGGCTGCTCGTTGGGGATCGCCCTCGCGCCACATCATGGTAACGATCGCGAGAGCGTGATTCGAAATGCCGATACCGCCATGTATACGGCGAAAGAGAACGGACGCGGCAAATTTTGCGTCTTCTCACCGGAGATGAACCAGCGGGTGTTTGAATACCTTTGGCTGGATACCAACCTGCGCAAAGCCCTGGATAACGATCAGCTTTTAATCCACTACCAGCCGAAAATAACCTGGCGCGGCGAGGTGAGGAGTCTTGAAGCGCTGGTGCGCTGGCAATCTCCCGAGCGTGGCCTAATCCCTCCCCTGGAATTTATCTCCTACGCAGAAGAGTCGGGCCTGATCGTGCCGCTTGGGCGCTGGGTAATGCTGGACGTGGTCCGTCAGGTGGCTAAATGGCGCGACAAAGGCATCAACCTTCGCGTGGCGGTTAACGTCTCAGCCCGGCAGCTGGCTGACCAGACAATTTTTAGCGACCTTAAGCAGGCGCTAAAAGACCTGAATTTTGAATACTGCCCTATCGATGTTGAATTAACGGAAAGCTGTCTTATTGAAAACGAGGAACTGGCGCTCTCTGTGATCCAGCAGTTCAGCCGCCTTGGCGCGCAAATCCACCTTGATGATTTTGGCACCGGGTATTCGTCCCTGTCGCAACTGGCCCGCTTTCCTATCGACGCCATCAAGCTCGACCAGTCTTTTGTCCGGGATATCCACAAGCAGTCTATCTCGCAGTCTCTGGTTCGTGCGATTGTCGCCGTAGCGCAGGCGCTGAATTTGCAGGTGATTGCGGAAGGCGTTGAGAGCGCTAAAGAGGACGCCTTTCTGACCAAGAATGGCGTCAACGAGCGGCAGGGTTTTCTGTTTGCTAAGCCCATGCCCGCTGCCGCGTTCGAGCGCTGGATAAAGCGCTATCAAGCCAGAAATATGCGTTAGCTGGCTTTGCGTAACCCCGCCGCGCGATGGCGGTTCTGCAGCGTCACCAGTCGCTCCATATAAGCAATATCTTTAGGTTCGAGGCAAAACGCAGCGTCGACCCAGTCTTCAGTGATATCCATTAACTCGCTGCGGGGAAGTTCCAAAACTCGCCGACGTGCACGCAACATGGCTCTGACACCGTTTATCTTCGGCTGTAAGGTATCAATGAAGGTCCGCACCGACATATAGCTCTGCCCCGGTTCGAATAATACATCGACCAGCCCGTGCTGTTCGTACCACTCCGCGGTGTGCGACTCCCCTTTGTAAATAAGCTCCTCGGCCAGTTTCATGCCTGAACGGCGTGCTACCAGAGAATAGCCCCCCATTCCGGGGAACAGGTTAAAGGCGATTTCAGGAAAGCCCAACCGGGCGTCGCGCTGGGCCAGAACGAAATGGTGCGCCAGAGCAGCTTCAAAACCGCCTCCGAGAGCGCTCCCTTCCACCATGGCCAGTGAGATAGCGCCGGTATCAAACCCCCGTGATGCGGCGTGCACACAATCTACGCAGGCACGAGCATAGGCCCGTAACGCCTCGCGCCGTCCAAGCTGAATACACTCCACAAAGAATTGCAGATCGCCGCCTGCATTGTACATGTCGGGCACCAGCGAGCCGGTCACCCAAAAATCGACAACAAAGGCGGACTGGCGTACCAGCCAGGAGAGATTCATGATCTCTTCAATCAATGCATGGTTAAAGCAGGGCCGCGGCTGCGCACGCAGCATCATCCACACGGTATGTCGTTCCTCTTCATAATAAGCCGCTAGCTGAGTGAAACGTTCATCATCGGTAAACAGCGTACAGGTAGCCTGATTGATAACTGTCATAGTCGGATTCCTCATATAAAAAAGCGCCTTGCGCGCATTTTTAGACTAATCCACGCATTCAGGCCCCTGCACAGGAGTCGCTAAATTTATCCCTTACATTTACGTAATTTGGTTATTGAACTTTTTCCCTTCTCTTTTGAATCTATTTTCTGCATCATTGAAAATATTAACTTTTCGCTCCTGGGGTGAGATTATGTCGACTATTGATGCACAAACCGTGGCACAACGTATTGATACCGTGCTGGATATCCTCGTCGCGGGAGATTATCACTCTGCTATTCGCAATCTTGAGATACTGAAATCAGAATTACTGGCTCAGAATGGCAGCGAATCCGCACCCGAAACCGTACAGCCTAAAGCGCCGTGGGAAGTGTAACTCCCTTGTTTCCGCTCTCGTTTTAATAAATGGATGCTATGAATTCCCGACAACAAATCATTTTGCAGATGGTGATCGATCAGGGTCGCGTGAGCGTGGTCGATCTCGCTAAAACAACCGGCGTCTCAGAAGTCACCATCCGCCAGGATCTTAATCTTCTGGAAAAGCAGAGCTACCTGCGCCGCGCGCACGGGTATGCCGTCCCGCTGGACAGTGAAGACGTCGAAACTCGCATGATGAACAATTATGCGCTAAAGCGGGAGCTGGCAGAATTTGCTGCAACCCTGGTAAATAACGGTGAAACGGTCTTTATTGAAAATGGCAGCAGCAATGCGCTTCTTGCGCGCACGCTCGCTGAACAGAAAGATATAACGATTATCACCGTCAGCAGCTACATCGCGCATCTGCTCAAGGAAACACCCTGTGAGGTGATCCTGCTCGGCGGAATCTATCAAAAGAAAAGCGAAAGCATGGTGGGGCCGCTGACGCGTCAGTACGTGCAGCAGGTTCATTTCAGCAAGGCGTTCATTGGTATTGATGGCTGGCAGGCTGACACCGGCTTCACCGGCCGGGATATGATGCGCTCTGATGTGGTCAATGCCGTGCTGGAAAAAGAGTGTGAGGCGATTGTCCTCACCGACAGTTCAAAATTTGGTGCCGTACACCCTTACACAATGGGCCCAGCCAGCCGCTTTAGCCGGGTGATTACCGATGAGCGCCTGAGCGACGAACACCGCCAACAGCTGGAGCGGGATGGCCTGGCCGTAGATATCGTTAAAAATTCCGCCTGATGACCTGATCGCGCCCCATCGAGGGCGCATATACCCCCTTCTCTGAGATGATTCTGAACCTTTATTTAAGAGTTTTTACCTGTATAACCTGCATTAAAGACGTAAAATTAATGTTAGCGATATAACAGGAAGTGACTATCACCTGCGTGATTACGTAACACCTGCGCGACCAGCTTTCATGGAATTTAGAATTTAAGTATGCATATTGTCTATACTTAAAGCGTACCTCTTTCCATGAATCGATAATTCAGGAGAAAGTATTATGACCTTAACCAGCAAAAAATTAGCCGCCGCTGTTCTGGCAATCACTGTAGCAATGTCCCTGAGCGCTTGCTCTAACTGGTCAAAACGTGACCGCAACACCGCTATTGGTGCCGGTGCTGGTGCTCTTGGTGGTGCTGTATTAACGGATGGTAGTACGCTGGGTACACTGGGTGGTGCTGCTGTCGGCGGTATTATCGGTCACCAGGTTGGCAAATAATTACGCGATAAGCCTTCATTGGTCTGACAATATATTGTTCGAATTTCAGGTCTGACTTCGCACGTATAAAAAAAGAGCCACGGCATTTGCCGTGGCTTATTTATTTTAACCGCCCGCCAGTTTTACTTTCAAGCCTCTGGCTTCGAGCAGGGATTTAATTAAATCTCGTTTATCGCCCTGAATCTCGATAATGCCGTCTTTTACGGCCCCACCGCAGCCACATTTCTTTTTCAGCTCAGCCGCCAGCTTCGCCAGCTCTGCATCATCGAGATCAATCCCGGAAATCAGGCAGACGCCCTTTCCCTTTCGCCCGCTGGTTTGGCGTTGAATACGTACAATGCCGTCCCCCTTCGGACGCTCTACTTTTTCTTTCGGTTCGTCAATGCGCCCGCTATCAGTGGAGTAGACCAGACGGCTATTGGAATCGGACATTAGGCCCCCTTTTTCAGTGAAGCATTGATCGCTTTAAGCGTGTCTGCCGGGTGTGCAGATTGGGTAACAGGACGCCCGATAACCATATAGTCAACGCCCGCAGCCAGCGCCTGCTCCGGCGTCATGATACGTCGCTGATCGCCCACTTCGCTACCCGCCGGGCGGATCCCCGGGGTTACCAGTTTGAAATCGTGCCCCAGTTCGGTTTTAAAGCGCGCGGCTTCCTGCGCAGAGCAGACAATTCCGTCAAGGCCACAGTTTTGCGTTAAACGCGCCAGCCGCTCGGCGTGCTCGGCAGGTGACAACGTCACGCCGAGGTCGCGCAGATCGCTTTCATCCATACTGGTCAGCACGGTCACCGCAATCAGTAACGGCGCGTCGCTGCCAAAGGGCACAAGCGCTTCTCGCGCGGCCGTCATCATTCTCGCCCCACCCGAAGCATGAACGTTAACCATCCACACGCCCAGCTCTGCTGCTGCCGCAACGGCATGCGCGGTGGTGTTTGGGATATCGTGGAATTTCAGGTCCAGGAAAACGTCGAACCCGCGCTGTTGCAGATCGCGTACGATTTGCGGGCCAAACAGCGTGAACATCTCTTTGCCAACCTTCAGGCGGCAATCGCGAGGATCGATACCATCGACAAAGGCCAGCGCAGCATCGCGCTTATTGTAATCGAGCGCGACAACAACGGGAGAATCGGTACTTACGCGGGAAGTGAAAGAAGTAACAGACGTCATGACCAGCCCTTTTCGTCTATGGGCGCGCAGCGGCGCGGAACAGATAAACGGCCAGCATTCTACCTGCCGGCGCCGCAAATTGACAGAATCGATTTCCTTTCCTGCCTGACCCGGGACCGCACGGTGGTGGGCAAGTCAAAAAACATCACAGTATGTTGTAACTAAAATAGTGCGTTTTAAAAAAGTATTACTGCCCGTCGAGCCCACGAATAGGCTTTATGGTACTCCAGGCGCGGCACGATGGGCAGTGCCAGTAAAGCGTATATGCGGTAAAACCGCACTTCTGACAGCGATAACGAGGCTTGCTGCGCACCTGCTCGCCCACCATGTCACGCAGAACCATCAGGCTCTCTTTGGCGCGCCCTTCTTCTGCATCATTGAGGTGGTAGTCCATTAGCTTATGGAATACGCGCATCGTCGGGTGACGCTGCAGCTGGCGCGTAATGTATACCTGCGCCGTGTCGCTGCCTTCATGTTGCTCAACGACGTCTGAAAGCATCAGCTCTGCCGTCGCTCCGGTATTCTCTTCTACGCATCGACGCAGAAACGCAACCCACTCGTCCTGCTTGCCCAGCTGCTGGTAGCAGGTTTGCAGCATTTCCAGAGTCTCACTGACCAGCTCTTTATCCTGGTCAATCACCCGCAGCAGGCTTTCTACCGCTTTGGCAAACTCACCGTTCGCCATGAAAACGCGGCCCATCATAATGGAGATGCGCGCACTGTTGCGATCCGCGGCGGCGCCTTTTTTCAGCAGCGTCATGGCTTTATCCATGTCATCGCTTCCCATCTGCTGGAGGGCCAGCTCGCAGTAGAAGTGCGCAATCTCGACGCGTTGTTTATCTTTGCCCAGCTTCACCAGGCGCTCTGCCGTCTCAATGGCCTTCTGCCAGTCGCTGGTTGCCTGGTAAATTTGCAGGAGCTGCTGAAGTGCGCTGATGCGAAAATCGGTTTCATCCACCAGCTGTGAGAACATATCTTCCGCGCGGTCATAAAGACCCGCGGCCATGTAATCCCTGCCCAGTTGCTGAACCGCAAGCAGGCGCTGGTCGTAGGTCAACGACGCGCTTTCCATTAGCGTCTGGTGAATACGAATGGCACGGTCAACCTCGCCGCGTGAGCGGAACAGGTTCCCCAGGGTGAGATGCGCCTCTACGGTTCCGGTGTCCTCTTTAAGCATGTCGAGGAACAGGTCTACCGCTTTGTCCTGTTGATTACTCAGCAGGAAGTTCACCCCCGCAACGTAGTCACGGGAGAGTCGGTTAGCTTCATCCTGTTTTGTTTGTTGCGCACTTCTGCGGCCCATATACCAGCCATAGGCTGCGGCTACAGGCAAAAGCAGAAACAACAACTCCAGCATATTCGATTATTCCTTGACTACCGGCACACCAGAGCTTTCCGGAATGTCAGTCACGGGCGCAATTTGATGTTCAAGTCGTTTAATTTTACGTTCAGCGCGCGCCAAAGAAACACGAACTTTAAGCCAGAACAAGCCGCACACCAGCCAGCCGATGATAAACCCGGCCGCAAACAGAACGGCCAGCAGGCTCGATACGCGGTACTCACCCTGCGCCAGCAGATAGTTAAAGGTTACCTGTTGATCGTTTTGTGCACCCAATGTGACGGAAATGACAAAAATCGCCAACACCAGTAAGAAAATGAGTAAATATTTCACATGACTTCCCGTTATGTGGTTCAAGCGAATAAAGTGTGTTCAACTCACCGCAATCAGCCTTATAAACTACCATTTTAGCGACAGGCGCGAAATGGAAAAAGTGACGCGCCAGCCATGGATTTATGGGCTAAATGCGGAAAATCAACCCTCAGCCTCCGCTTTGCTCCCTTTCGGCAATTTCTTTCTTCTCTTCCGGCGGCGGCATGAGCGGCCCGCAGAACCGTTCAGCAAGCCAGGTCGCCAGCGTGACCAGCAGCCATGAAATTAGCGTAGCGACCACCAAATCACGCGGCCAGTGCATACCCAGCAGCAAGCGGCTGCCCATCACGCCCGTTGCCCATAGCAGCAAAATCGCGATGGTAACCGTGCGACGGCGCGGCCACAGCAGGCCGACACCCAGTAGCGCCCAGCTTGCGGCAAACATTGTATGTCCGGAAGGGAACGCGAAACCGGTCTCTTTCTGCCAGTGTTTACGCAAAAATTTTGGAATGTCCGGCTGTTCCGAAAGCTGTTCTTTCACCAGTGCACCGCGATCTTTACGCTTTAAATTGTAGAACTCATCCACCGGAACATGGTGCGTTTTTTCCATCCAGACGACGAAGGGCCGCGGCTCCTGCACGCGATCCTTCACCCAGGATTTCACCCCTTGGCCAATAATGATGGCGCCGCCGAGAATGGCGAACAGCACGATCGCTGGGCGCAGACGAAAACGCAGACACCACAGAAACCAGGCACACAGCAGAACGTGTGTGATAATGCCCCACGGCTGCGTCACCGTCTCCGTTATCCAGTACAAGGTTTTAAGCCACGTGCTGTTTTGACCGGGCTGCCACGTCCAGCCGGAAAACCATAAAGCCACGGGCATAATAAGCAATACGGCTGCACCGGCTGCCGTTCGTCTGGCGATTGAAAGCATGTCCTCTCCTTTTACGCTAAGCGTCACAATCATAACTGAAATTCGTCGACCGGGTGGATATGTCGGATCGTGCGTTTAACGTTCATATAGCATGGTGCTGATTAGGCGAACTTACCGAGCTTGTGGCAAAATGATCGAATACAGAAAGCAAAACGGGCGGAAGGCACGAAACGTGTCAGCCTACTCTGGAGAATCACATGCAGCTTAAACGTGTGGCAGAAGCCAAACTGCCAACCCCATGGGGCGACTTCCTGATGGTGGGTTTTGAAGAACTGGCAACCGGACAAGATCACGTCGCGCTGGTATTTGGCGACATTTCAGGACAGACACCGGTACTGTCTCGCGTCCATTCGGAGTGTCTGACCGGCGATGCCTTGTTCAGCCTGCGCTGTGATTGCGGCTTCCAGCTGGAAGCTGCCCTGACTCATATTGCAGAGGAAGGCCGTGGAGTTCTGCTATATCACCGTCAGGAAGGTCGTAATATTGGTCTGCTGAATAAAATCCGCGCTTACGCGCTGCAGGATCAGGGCTACGACACGGTTGAAGCCAACCATCAACTTGGTTTTGCCGCTGACGAACGTGATTTCACCCTCTGCGCAGATATGTTCAAGCTGCTGGGCGTGGATGAAGTTCGCCTGCTGACCAATAATCCTAAGAAAGTGGAAATCCTGACCGAAGCGGGCATCAATATCGTTGAACGCGTGCCGCTGATCGTTGGGCGTAACCCCAAGAATGCGCACTACCTCGATACCAAAGCGGCTAAAATGGGCCACCTTCTGAGCGAGTGATCGCGAAAAGCCCGGCACGAAAGCCGGGCTTGCTTCCTCAATCCAGCATTTTACGAATCACATAATGCAAAATGCCGTCGTTCTGGTAATAGGTTAGCTCCGTTGCCGTATCGATGCGGCACCGGCACGCCAGCTCCTCGGTTTTCCCGTCCGCGCGCGTTAACGTAACCGGAACCGTTTTACCCGGCTGCAGGCTTTGCAGATCGCTGATATCAATCTGCTCTTCCCCCGTTAGCGCCAGCGTTTTGCGCGTAACGCCCTGCGGGAATTCCAGCGGCAGGATCCCCATCCCGATCAGGTTAGAACGGTGGATACGTTCAAAGGACTCCGCAATGACCACCCGCACGCCGAGCAGGCGCGGCCCTTTTGCCGCCCAGTCGCGGCTGGAGCCAGAGCCGTACTCTTTCCCGGCAATGACCGCCAGCGGCGTCCCTTCCTGCTGATACTTCATCGCCGCATCGTATATCGAGACCACCTCTGACCCCGGCAAGTGGCGGGTCATGCCCCCTTCGATGCCCGGCACCATTTCATTACGAATGCGGATGTTGGCAAATGTCCCGCGCATCATCACTTCATGGTTACCCCGTCGCGATCCGTAGGAGTTAAAATCTCTTCGCTCCACGCCGCGTCCCTGCAGATAACGTCCCGCAGGGCTGTCGGCTTTTATGCTGCCCGCCGGAGAGATGTGGTCCGTAGTGACGGAGTCACCGAGCATCGCAAGGATGCGCGCGCCGTGGATGTCCTTCAGCGGCGCAGGCTCAGCCAGCATGTCGTTGAAGAACGGCGACAGGCGGATATAGGTTGAATCATCCTGCCAGCCGTAAGTGTCTGAGCCCGTAACGCCGATCGCCTTCCATTCCGGCGTGCCTTCAAACACCTCGGCATACTCTTTGCGGAACATCTCCGTCGAGACCTTCTCTACTGCCCGCGCAATCTCGCGCGACGACGGCCAGATGTCTTTAAGATAGACAGGATCATTCTTACGATCGTGTCCAATCGGGTCGGTGGCCAGGTTAATATTCATGTTACCGGCCAGCGCATACGCCACGACGAGCGGCGGTGAGGCTAGCCAGTTGGTTTTAACAAGCGGATGGATACGCCCTTCAAAGTTTCGGTTGCCGGAGAGCACCGCGCCAACGGTCAAATCGCCCTGCTTGATCGCCACTTCTATTGGCTCAGGAAGCGGGCCAGAGTTGCCGATGCAGGTGGTACAGCCATAGCCGACCAGGTTAAACCCCAGCTCATCCAGATACGGGGTCAGTCTCGCCTGCGCAAGATAATCGGATACTACCTTGGAGCCGGGCGCCAGAGAGGCTTTGACCCAAGGCTGCGGTTTCAGGCCCAGCTCTACCGCTTTTTTCGCCAGCAGCCCGGCGGCCATGAGTACGCTTGGGTTTGAGGTATTAGTACAGGAGGTGATCGCCGCAATCACGACGGCGCCATCAGGCAGCTGATACTGATGTCCGTTCAGGACATAGTCGACCGGACGGCGATCCTTTTGCGCGGTATTCACTTCCAGTTCGCTGCTGGCAGCAAAGGCTTTTGGCACGTTGTTGAGCGCAACGCGGTCCTGCGGACGCTTTGGCCCCGCAAGGCTTGCCTCGACGGTGCCCATATCCAGCTCAAGCGAGCTGGTAAACACCGGCTCATCGCCTGGGTTACGCCACATTCCCTGAGCTTTGGTGTAGGCCTCAACCAGAGCGACCTGCTCCTCACTGCGGCCGCTAAGGCGCATATACTCTAGCGTGACGCTATCAATCGGGAAAAAGCCACAGGTTGCGCCATATTCCGGCGCCATATTCGCGATGGTGGCGCGGTCCGCCAGCGGCAAAGAATCCAGCCCGTCGCCGTAGAATTCAACAAATTTACCGACGACGCCGTGCTTGCGCAGCATCTGCGTCACGGTTAAAACCAGGTCTGTCGCGGTAATGCCTTCCGAAAGCTTACCGGTCAGCTTAAAGCCTACCACGTCGGGGATCAGCATGGAGACGGGTTGACCCAGCATGGCCGCTTCGGCCTCGATCCCGCCGACGCCCCAGCCCAGCACGCCCAGGCCGTTAATCATGGTGGTATGGGAATCTGTCCCCACCAGCGTATCGGGATACGCGACCCACTCTTTATCCTGCAGCTCACTCCATACGGCCTTACCGAGATATTCCAGGTTAACCTGATGGCAGATCCCCGTGCCCGGCGGTACCACGCTAAACCGGCTGAATGCCTGCTGCCCCCATTTAAGGAACACGTAGCGCTCGTGGTTACGTTCCATCTCCAGGCGGACGTTCTCGCCAAAGGCGTCGTCATCGCCAAAGTGGTCCACGGTCACGGAGTGGTCAATCACAAGGTCAACGGGAGAGAGCGGGTTAACTTTTGCCGTATCGCCACCAAGGCGCTTAACGGCTTCACGCATAGCTGCCAGGTCAACGACGGCAGGCACGCCGGTGAAATCCTGCATCAGGACCCTGGCCGGGCGATAGGCGATTTCTCTGTCGGCATGGGCATTTTTCAGCCACCCCGCCAGCGCCTGGATATCTTCCTCGGTGACGGAGTCGCCATCCTGCCAGCGAAGCAGGTTTTCCAGCAAAACTTTCAAGGACTTGGGTAAACGCGAAATGTCCCCAAGCGTTCTGGCGGCCAGCGGTAAGCTGTAGTAGTGCCAGGTTTTATTTTCCGCCTGTAATGTGTCCTTACTGGCTTCGCGTAGGGTTAACGACATAAGCTCCTCCTTAATTACAGAGATGTCCTGACAATCATCAGGGCTGTATTTAAAGATAACACATAGATGTCGTAACGTTTTGATAACAACCCGAATTGATAAATTTCGGATTGATCCCGCGCGGCGTGTGAAACAAAAAACCCCGCCAAAGCGAGGTTTCAGGATTTAGAGGAAGGCCAGCCAGATGAGCTGACACCAGAAGAGAATCGATACGGAGAACACGCCGATCCACGACCAGTATTTGGGAATTGTCATGTTATTCATCATAGGGACACCAGGCTTTAATTATTAAACATGCTGAGGTCTGCCCTCAGTTCTATATTGCTGATGTGTATTATTAAACGAGTACAAAAGCGCAAAGACATTATTCAATGTATTTGCATCATTACGCAATTAACTAAATTATTGTTTTTTGGGTTCGTCTTCTGCGAACACATCAATAAAGGCTTGCTGCTGCGCCGTTAGCTTCCATGATGCGGGAACGGTGGTCGCAGGCGCTTTTCGCGCTTGATGACCATTGTCACGATGTTGACACATTTGCTTAACCGTTTCTGTCCGTACCGTCACTGTCATATTCAACCCCAATATTTCCAGGCGAGGAGAGCAACCACCGCCCAGAACAAGGCGGAGACGAGAAAGACCGCCAGCCAGGCTTTACGCTTTAGCGCAGGATCCCTTTGCGGTTCTTCACTTCCTGAAGGCATTGCTAACCTCATACAATCGACATCGCTTATCATTTTAGACCAAACAATTGGTACAATTAATCATCTGTTGAGATAAATCCTAAAGAAACTTTAGCCGAAAAGCCAGTGAATTTGTGCTTATGGCATAAGGAAAAATTCATTCTTTTGACCAGAAATAAATAATTGAAAAGAAAAATTTGCGAAGCCGTAAATTACTTTCTACTTTTGTCGCAAATTTGCGACAGTAAAACCTTAAAGATTAAATGGGTAATGACATTATATGGCAGCGGCGGGTAGATGATGATAATTCTAATTTAGGTTTGAGAGGGTATTTCGGTATCTCTCCGCGGGGGAAAGATACCGGGTGTGATTATTTAGCAGGAAGCTTAATGTCTTTAAACATCTCTTCGATGTCTTCATTCGAGCGTAATGCAACGGCGGTATCGACAACGTCACGCGTTAAATGCGGAGCGAAGCGCTGAATAAAATCATACATATAGCTACGCAAGAAAGTGCTGCGACGAAAACCGATCTTCGTCGTACTGTGGCTGAAAACATCATGCGCATCAAGACGCACCAGATCCGGATCGGAGACCGGGTCAACCGCCATGCTGGCAATAACCCCTACCCCAAGCCCCAGGCGTACGTATGTCTTAATGACGTCCGCATCTGTCGCCGTGAAGACAATGCGCGGCGTTAACCCTGCGCGGTTAAAGGCCGTATCCAACTCGGAGCGGCCGGTAAAGCCGAAGGTGTAGGTCACCAGCGGATACTGTGCCAGCTCTTCAATGGTTACCGACCCTTTCCCGGCCAGGGGATGGTCCGGGGTAACCACAATTGAACGGTTCCAGTGATAGCACGGCAGCATCACCAGGTCGTCATAGAGGTGCAGCGCTTCCGTTGCGATAGCGAAGTCAGCATTGCCCTTAGAGACGGCTTCCGCAATTTGCGTCGGCGACCCCTGGTGCATATGCAACGACACGCGCGGGTAACGCTCAATGAAACCTTTAATCACGCCGGGCAGCGCATAGCGCGCCTGGGTGTGCGTGGTCGCGATATAGAGTGAGCCTTTGTCTGGCCAGGTGTGTTCACCCGCAACGGATTTAATGGCGTCCACTTTGGACAACACTTCCCGCGCGATTCGGATGATCTCTTGCCCTGCCGGTGTGACCTGAGTGAGGTGTTTACCACTGCGGGCAAAAATTTGAATGCCTAACTCATCCTCCAGCATGCGCACCTGCTTGCTGATGCCGGGCTGCGAGGTATATAGACCTTCTGCGGTAGAAGAGACGTTGAGGTTGTGATTGACGACCTCAACAATATAGCGGAGCTGCTGTAGTTTCATGCCAGACCATCCGAATTAGCGCACGGGTCAATCGTTTAAGACGATTTGATAATAAGAAAAGGGTTAACTATAACCACTATATCATTTATAGCTCGACTGTATAGTACGGAACAAAAAATAATAACCGCGTAATAAAAAAGGGCCGGAAGTCCGGCCCTTTCACGGGTAAGTGGCGGTAAGGGAAGATTATTTCTTGCCTTCGACCCATTTACCGTCAACAAAGAAGGCAGACCAGCCGGTCGCTTTACCGTCTTTCTCCGCAGCGACATATTGCTGCTTCGTTTTACGGCTGAAGCGCACAACGGTCTTGTTGCCTTCAGGATCCTGCTGCGGCGCGTCGGCCAGATAACGCAGTTTCTCCGGCATACGGTCGCGGAAGCGATGCAGCTCTTCCACCAGTGGAGCACGCGTTTCACGTGATTTCGGGAAGGTGTTGGCCGCAAGGAAGACCCCCGCAGCACCGTCACGCAGCACGAAATAGGCGTCTGACTTCTCACACTGCAGTTCTGGCAGCGGAACCGGATCTTCTTTAGGCGGAGCAACTTCGCCGTTACGCAGGATCTTACGCGTGTTTTTGCACTCGTCGTTGGTGCACGCCATGTATTTACCGAAACGCCCCATTTTCAGGTGCATTTCAGAGCCACATTTCTCACACTCAACGATCGGGCCGTCGTAACCCTTGATTCGGAACTCACCCTCTTCGATCTCGTATCCATCGCAGGTTGGGTTGTTACCGCAGACGTGCAGTTTACGTTTTGGATCGATCAGGTAGCTGTCCATTGCCGTGCCGCATTTCTGACAGCGACGTTTGGCGCGCAGTGCGTTGGTTTCTGCATCCTCACCTTCCAGCACGTTGAGAACTTCATTCTCCGGCACCAGGTTGATGGTGGTTTTGCAGCGCTCTTTCGGCGTCAGCGCATAGCCAGAACAGCCCAGGAATACGCCCGTCGTGGCGGTACGGATCCCCATCTTACGGCCGCAGGTTGGGCAGTCGATGCTGGTGAGTACCATCTGGTTAGGCAACATGCCGCCCTCTTCAGGATCTTTCTCGGCTTTATCCAACTGGTTGGTAAAGTCGCTGAAGAAGCTATCGAGCACTTTTTTCCATTCGGCCTGATGGCTGGCAACCTGGTCGAGGCTGTCTTCCATCTGCGCGGTGAAATCGTAGTTCATCAACTCGCGGAAGTTAGCTTCCAGACGGTCGGTGACAATCTCACCCATTTTTTCAGCGTAGAAACGACGGTTTTCAACACGGACGTAGCCACGATCCTGAATGGTCGAAATAATCGACGCATAGGTGGACGGACGGCCAATACCGCGTTTTTCCAGCTCTTTAACCAGCGAGGCTTCACTGAAGCGTGCTGGCGGCTTGGTGAAGTGCTGCGCCGGAATCAGCTCAACGAGAGACAGTTCATCACCCTTGTTTACCGCAGGCAGCGTTCTGTCTTCATCGCCTTTGCGCAGCGCAGGCATCACCTTCGTCCAGCCGTCGAAGCGCAGAATACGGCCGCGAGCCTTCAGACGGTAATCACCCGCACCGACGGTCAGCGTCGTGGAATCGTACTTCGCAGGCATCATCTGACAGGCAACAAACTGGCGCCAGATCAGCTGGTACAGCTTCTGCGCATCCGCTTCCATATCCTTTAGCGATTCAGCCAGGACGGAGACGTCAGAAGGACGAATAGCCTCGTGCGCTTCCTGAGAGTTCTCTTTGCTGGCGTACTGATTTGCGTTTTCTGGCAGGTATTTCTTACCAAAATTATCGCTAATGTAATCCCGCACCATGCTGACCGCATCCTGACTCAAGTTTGTAGAGTCAGTACGCATATAGGTGATGTAACCCGCTTCATACAAGCGCTGGGCCATCATCATGGTTTTCTTCACGCCATAGCCCAGACGCGTGCTCGCGGCCTGCTGCAGCGTGGAGGTTATAAACGGTGCACCCGGTTTGCTGCTGGTCGGCTTGTCTTCACGATCCAGTACCTGATAGCGCGCTTTTTCCAGCAGCGCCACGGCGGCCATCGTCTGGTCGCGGTTTTCAGGACGGAAAGGTTTGTCGTTGTGATGGCTTACCTGCAGCGGCAGCGCGTCGCCGCCTGGCGTGGTGACGTTGGCATCCACTTCCCAGAACTCTTCCGGAACGAATGCTTTAATTTCGCGTTCACGCTCAACAACAAGACGTACGGCAACGGACTGTACGCGGCCTGCTGACAGACCACGCGCAACCTTTTTCCAGAGCAGTGGAGAAACCATGTAACCCACAACGCGGTCCATAAAGCGGCGTGCCTGCTGCGCGTTTACACGGTCGATATTCAGTTCACCCGGCTTTTCGAAGGCCTGACGAATCGCATTCTTTGTAATTTCGTTAAACACCACACGGCTGTAGCGTTTGTCGTCACCCCCGATCACTTCCCGCAGGTGCCATGCAATGGCCTCCCCTTCGCGGTCAAGGTCGGTTGCGAGGTAGATGTGGTCTGCTTTTTCAGCAAGCTGCTTCAGCTCGTTAACGACTTTTTCTTTGCCTGGCAGCACTTCGTATTGTGCATCCCAGTTGTGCCACGGGTTAACACCCATGCGGTTGACAAGCGCGCTACGTTCATCCTTTTTAGGCTTTTTAGCCCCTTTGGTGGAGGTAGAGTCTGCGCTCTTTTTGCTGGCTGAGCCACTGGTCGGCAAATCGCGGATATGACCCACGCTGGACTTAACCACGTAGTCATTACCCAGATACTTGTTGATCGTTTTGGCTTTTGCCGGGGACTCAACGATGACGAGAGCTTTACCCATATTCACCTTTACCTAATTTAATTCTTCCAGGAATACGCCGCACGTTGATTTCCCTTCCGCTGACGACGAGCCAATGATATTGCGACTGTGTCAGGGGATATCAACCCCTTTGTCGTGCCGGAGGTCAAACAGATGACACCCAGGTCATTGAGTTATTAGGTATTTTTCTCACACCCAATATAATTCGTGACGAATTCCCGGTGGAATGTCAAGCAATTCTGTTGCCAGAATGACGAAAGCGCACACTGTACCTGATAAAATTCGTTACGCAACTTTATTAGCATGCAAAAGCAAATCCCGCCAGCCGCCCCCCTGTCCCTTAACCTCTCAGATATCAGGGAAAATTTGCCCCCAAAGCGCCCTCGGCGTAGACTAATGCCACTGTTTAAGGAGTAGATTATGCAGAATACGACCCAACCTATCGATCGCGCTTCTCTGCTTATCGAAGCGAACAAACTGATCCGCAACCATGAAGATACGCTGGCGGGCATTGAAGCCACCGGCGTAGAGCAACGAAACGGCGTGCTGGTATTCAGCGGCGAGTACTACCTTGATGAACAAGGGTTACCGACGCCAAAGAGCACCGCGGTATTTAACATGTTTAAATACCTGGCGCATACGCTCTCAGAGAAATATCACCTGGTCGATTAATGCAAAAACGCGAGGCACATGCCTCGCGTTTTTGTTTACAGCAGCGGCTTCTGACCGCGCTGCAGCCAGCGCAGGAGCAGGCGGTCGGCGCTTTCAGCGGCGCTGTTGGTGAAACGGTCAAGAAGCCGTTTACGCTGCGTAAAGCGCACGCCAACGAGCTCACGCCCTTCCATCAGGTTCAGCAACAGATCGTCACTGGTACCAACGTCATCAACAAGCCCTTTCTCCCGGGCCTGCGTACCGTACCAGTGTTCACCGGTAGCAACCTGTTCAATATCCAGCGCTGGGCGCATACGGTGCACAAAGTCTTTAAAGAGGTGATGCGTTTCATTCAAATCTTCACGGAATTTCTGACGGCCCTCCTCCGTATTTTCGCCCAGAAGCGTCAGGGTACGTTTGTACTGGCCTGCCGTATGCAGCTCGATGTCAATCTCTTTGCTTTTCAGGAAGCGGTTAAAGTTGGGGATCTGGGCGACAACACCGATGGAGCCAATGATAGAGAACGGTGCCGCGACAATTTTATCCGCCACGCAGGCCATCATATAGCCGCCGCTTGCCGCGACTTTATCCACCGCCACGGTGAGCGGGATCTGCTTGTCACGCAGGCGCTGAAGCTGTGATGCGGCCAGCCCGTAACCATGCACCACGCCGCCCGGGCTTTCCAGACGCACAACCACCTGATCCTGCGCTCTGGCGACAGCAAGTACGGCCGTTACCTCTTCACGCAGCGAGGTGACCTCATGCGCATCCATGCTGCCTTTAAAATCGAGCACATAAACGCGAGGTTTTACGTCCGTCGGTGGCGTATTGCTCTTCGCTTTTGCCTTTGCCGTTTTCGCTTCCTGCTTGTGCTTTTTCTTCTGCGCTTTCAGCCACTGCTTTTGCTGATGCTCGTCCAGCAGCGCCAGCGACATCTCTTCCTGCATCTCTTGATACTGCTCGCTCAGGCGGGTAATGCGTAACTCACCACGCTGACGCTTGCGCTGCGTCAGGTTAACAATCAGAACGGCTATCACCGCGATGGCGATCACCACCGTCGCGATTTTGGCCAAAAACAACCCATATTGAGAAAGTAATTCCACGCGTTCCACCTTGATTTAACCACGATTCCTACACGCCAGTGTACAACAGCCCTGCACGGGCGTCTCGCTCATGACATTACCCGTGCGAGCCGCTTTCAGAAATCCCCGAATCTGGTTTAAATATTTGCAAATTGTTAATTTCGCAGCGTTGCCTCCTGTAGACTGATTGAATTCTCATGTTATTTCGGGCATAAAGCCGAAAAGTCATAATAAGAAGACGCAATTTATGCCGCTGCGTCTGAGGAGTCACCGTGCATTATCAACCGCAAAAAAATCTGCTGCAGAACCGGATTATTCTGGTCACCGGGGCCAGCGACGGGATTGGTCGCGAAGCCGCGCTGACCTATTCTGAATATGGCGCGAGCGTCATCCTGACAGGCCGTAACGAAGAAAAGTTGAAAAGCGTCGTGCAGGAAATTGAACGGGCGGGCGGCACGCCAACTCCCTGGTATACCCTCGATTTGCTCACCTGCACGCCCGAAACGTGCAGAGCCCTCGCGCAGCGTATCGGCGCGCACTATCCACGATTAGACGGCGTTTTACATAACGCTGGCCTGTTAGGTGAAGTTCGCCCGATGGACGAGCAGGACCCGGAGGTCTGGCAGCAGGTCATGCAGGTGAATGTTAATGGAACCTTCTTCCTGACCCAGGCATTGCTTCCTTTATTACTCAATTCGGAATCCGGTTCGCTGGTCTTCACCTCCTCCAGCGTGGGCCGTCAGGGCCGGGCCAACTGGGGCGCCTATGCGGCATCAAAATTTGCCACAGAAGGAATGATGCAGGTGCTGGCCGAAGAGTATCAAAGCCGTCACCTGCGCGTGAACTGCATTAACCCCGGCGGTACCCGCACGAAAATGCGCGCCAGCGCGTTCCCGACGGAAGATCCGCAGAAGCTTAAAACGCCCGCAGATATTATGCCGGTCTATCTCTGGCTGATGGGCGACGACAGCCGCCGCAAAACCGGGATGACCTTTGACGCCCAGCCGGGCCGTAAACCGGGGATATCGCAATGAGTGAAGAACGTCACCAGCAGCGTCAGCAGCGCCTGAAAGAACAGGTTGATGCTCGCGTAGCGGCCGCGCAGGACGAGCGCGGCATCGTCATCGTCTTTACCGGCAACGGCAAGGGCAAAACCACGGCCGCATTTGGCACCGCCACGCGCGCTGTCGGACACGGGCAGAAGGTGGGCGTGATTCAGTTCATTAAAGGCGAATGGCCTAACGGTGAGCGTAATTTACTGGAGCCGCACGGCGTTGAATTCCAGGTGATGGCGACAGGCTTTACGTGGGATACGCAAAACCGGGAAACTGATACCGCCGCCTGCCAGGCCGTCTGGGAGCATGCCAAACGTATGCTGGCCGACCCTGCGCTCAATATGGTGTTGCTGGATGAGATCACCTATATGGTGGCCTATGACTACCTGCCGCTGGAAGCCGTACTGGAGGCGTTAAAAAATCGTCCTGCACATCAGACGGTGATTATTACGGGGCGCGGTTGCCATCGGGATATTCTGGAGCTTGCGGACACCGTCAGCGAGCTGCGTCCGGTTAAACATGCTTTTGACGCAGGTATCAAGGCGCAAATCGGCATTGATTATTAAGAAAAAAGCCCGGCTCTGTTAGCCGGGCTTTCATTTTTAACCGTTGTTATTACGGCTGCCAGAGCGGCGATTACTGTTCACCTGACTATGGCGTTTCACCGCACGACGGATCTGGTTCGCTTTCATGCGACGACGATCTTTCTCCACCGCCACTTTAGAGGTGGTTTCCGGCGTTAACTCTACCAGCTCGCGCAGGTAGTTAGTCTGGGTCAGATCCAGTTCGGTATAGCCGCCACGCGGTAACCCTTTCGGCAGCAGGATATCACCATAGCGGACGCGGATCAGGCGGCTAACCTGCACGCCTACCGCTTCCCAAAGGCGACGAACCTCGCGGTTACGGCCTTCGGTCAGGGTCACGTTGTACCACTGGTTGATGCCTTCGCCGCCGGTGAATTTGATGGTTTTGAATGCCGCAGGGCCATCTTCCAGCTGAACGCCACGCGACAGGTCGCGTAGCTTATTTTCATCAACCTGGCCGAAGACACGCACGGCGTATTCGCGTTCAACTTCACGGCTTGGGTGCATCAGACGGTTTGCCAGTTCACCATCGGTGGTAAACAGCAGCAGACCGCAGGTGTTCACGTCCAGGCGACCCACGGCAATCCAGCGGGCGCCGCGCAGTTTAGGCAGACGTTCAAATACCGTCGGGCGACCTTCAGGGTCATTGCGGGTACACAGCTCGCCTTCCGGCTTGTAGTAAGCCAGCACGCGACAGATCTGTTCAGCGGACTCTTTTACGGAGATGAGATGCCCGTCAATACGGATTTTCAGCCCCGGCACGATTTCAACGCGGTCACCCAGCGTGGCGATTTTACCGTCCACACTCACGCGGCCCGCTTCAATAATGGCTTCGATTTCACGGCGTGAACCGTGGCCGGCGCGCGCCAGCACTTTCTGTAACTTCTCGCTCATTGAGCTTCCTCAGGTGTCGCCTTCACAGGCGTCGAATCAGGTCAAAACAGGGCTGAGCCGTGTTTTGATGGCCGCGTAGTATAGCTGCTTACACCTTTACAAGAAAGGCTTAACATCGCCCACGCCTTCACGAATCACTTCCGGCGCGTCTTCGGTCAGATCGACGACTGTCGTCGGCTGCTGGCCAAGGTAACCGCCGTGAATGATCAGCTCAACCACCTTCTCCAGACGATCTTTAATCTCTTCCGGATCGGATTCAGTAAACTCGCTGCCCGGCAGCATCAGTGAGGTAGAGAGCATCGGTTCGCCGAGGGTTTCCAGCAGCGCTTGCGCAATCGGGTTAGACGGCACGCGCATACCGATTGTTTTACGTTTTTCTTGCAGCAAACGTCGCGGCACTTCTTTCGTCCCTTTCAGAATGAAGGTGTAGTTGCCGGGCGTGTTGTTCTTAATCAGGCGAAATGCGACGTTGTCGACGTAAGCATAGGTCGACAGCTCGGAAAGGTCGCGGCACATCAGGGTAAAGTTGTGGCCGTCCGGCAGCTGGCGAATGCGGCAGATACGCTCCATCGCCCCTTTGTCTTCAATTTTGCAGCCCAGCGCGTAGCCGGAATCGGTTGGGTAGACGATAACGCCGCCCTTACGGACGATCTCCACGGCCTGGTTGATCAAACGCGCCTGTGGGTTATCCGGATGGATATAAAAAAACTGACTCATACTTCCCTCTCTTCAATGTGCTGTGGCTGTTCCCAGAGTTGCCAGACAGGCTCAACGCCAGCGGGTAACCAGAGCTTGCGCCCCAGTTCAATCCACGCGCAGGGAAGATGGAAATCCGACCCCTGCGACCCAAGCAGGCCAAACTGACGGGCGTAGGCCGCAAGCTGCGCACGCTCATTGGGAGCCTGCTGACACTGAGCGACTTCCATCGCTTCACCGCCGCATTCGGCAAAGTGTGCCAGCAGTCTTTTCAGCCATTTAGCAGAAAGATTATACCGCCCAGGATGGGCCAGCACAGCCTTTCCGCCAGAATGATGAATGACATCAATAGCTTGTTTTATTGTACACCACTGCGGCGGAACGTATCCTGTTTTCCCGCGTGCCAGGTACTTTTTGAAGACATCCGCCATGGTCGTGGCTTTTCCCGCTTCAACCAGAAAACGCGCAAAGTGACCGCGGGTCACCGCCCCACCGTTTGCCATACTGCGCGCGCCTTCCAGCGCGCCCGGAATATTCGCCTTTTCCAGGCGCTCGCCAATCATCTCTGCGCGCTGGTTGCGTCGCGTTTTTTGCTCTTGCAAAAAGGCACACATTGCCGGATGTTCTATATCGATGTTCAGGCCAACAATATGAATTTCATGGTTTTCCCAAAGCGTTGAGATTTCCACGCCGGAGACCAGATTCAGCGCCAGTCCGCTACGGGCAATTTCAGCGCGCGCGGCCGGAATGGCGTCAGTCGTATCGTGATCGGTTATTGCCAGCGTGCCAACACGCATTTCAACGGCGCGATGAACCAACGCTTCGGGCGTAAGCAGACCATCAGAAGCCTGAGTATGGCTGTGTAAATCGTAAATTATGGCGTAGGTGGTATCGCTCAAAGCACTTCCCGTTACAGGTTGGAGACAACGCAAAGACCCTATGATAACGACTTGCCGCGAAATTCTGAAATCAAGGGTTGACAACACGCCATCGAACTAGTTAACTAGTACGCAAGTTCACACGAGAAAGGTATCTGAAAATGACTGCACATTTTGCTCTGCACGGTTGGTGGCGCACTTCCTGATTAACGGGCAGTGTCACTCGTCTGCGAAACGCAAACAGATACCCAGCCCGCTCCGAAGCGGGCTTTTTTTTGAACAAAATATGAGAACAACATCATGCAAACAGCCAAACCACACCTCGAACTGCTTACCTGCGAGGCGGCCTATCGCCACAACCCAACTGCGCTGTTTCATCAGGTGTGCGGTGCACGTCCGGCAACCCTGCTGCTGGAATCTGCGGATATCGACAGCAAGGACGATCTTAAGAGCCTGCTGCTCGTCGACAGCGCGCTGCGCATTACCGCATTAGGCGACACCGTTACCATCAAAGCGCTGTCGGACAATGGCGCCTCCCTGCTGCCTCTGCTGGATGCCGCCCTGCCGTCTGGCATCGACAACGAACGTCACCCGGAAATGCGCGTCCTTCATTTTCCGCCGGTCAGCCAGCTGTTAGACGAAGACGCGCGTCTTTGTTCACTGTCTGTTTTTGATGCCTTCCGCCTGCTGCAAAATCTGGTCTCTGTGCCTGAAGATGAACGTGAAGCCATGTTCTTTGGCGGGCTGTTTGCTTACGATCTGGTCGCCGGTTTCGAAGATTTACCTGAAACCGAACAGGGCAACCGCTGCCCGGATTACTGCTTCTACCTGGCCGAAACCCTGCTGGTGATCGACCATCAGAAAAAATACACCCGCATCCAGGCGAGCCTGTTCACGCCGTCTGCCGGTGAAAAGAACCGCCTTGAGCAGCGCATCGCGCAATTACAACAGCAAATGACGGAAGAACCGCCTGCGCTGCCGGTACAGCGCATTGAGAAAATGGCCTGCGACGTGAACCAGACTGACGATCGGTACGGTGCCGTCGTTCGTCAAATGCAAAAGGCGATCCGCGCCGGTGAAATTTTCCAGGTGGTACCGTCCCGTCGCTTCTCCCTGCCCTGCCCGTCGCCGCTGGCCGCCTATGACGTGCTGAAGAAAAGCAACCCAAGCCCGTATATGTTCTTCATGCAGGACAACGACTTCACGCTGTTTGGTGCGTCGCCGGAAAGCTCCCTGAAGTACGACGCCACCAGCCGCCAGATTGAGATCTACCCGATTGCCGGAACCCGTCCGCGCGGCCGCCGTGCCGATGGTTCACTTGATCGCGACCTCGACAGCCGCATCGAGCTGGAGATGCGTACCGACCATAAAGAGCTTTCAGAACACCTGATGCTGGTAGACCTGGCGCGTAACGATCTGGCGCGCATTTGCACTCCCGGCAGCCGCTACGTAGCGGACCTGACCAAAGTTGACCGTTACTCCTTCGTGATGCACCTGGTCTCCCGAGTTGTGGGTGAACTGCGTCACGACCTCGACGTGCTGCACGCCTATCGCGCCTGCATGAATATGGGCACCCTGAGCGGCGCGCCGAAAGTGCGCGCTATGCAGTTGATCGCTGAAGCCGAGGGCCGTCGTCGCGGCAGCTACGGTGGGGCCGTGGGCTATTTCACCGCGCACGGTGACCTGGATACCTGCATCGTGATCCGCTCCGCGTACGTTGAAGACGGTATTGCCACCGTGCAGGCAGGCGCAGGAATTGTTCTTGATTCAGTGCCCCAGTCTGAAGCTGACGAAACACGCAGTAAAGCGCGCGCGGTACTTCGCGCCATTGCTACCGCACACCATGCACAGGAGATTTTCTGATGGCTGACATTCTGCTGCTCGATAATATCGACTCCTTCACGTACAACCTGGCAGATCAGCTGCGTGCGAATGGCCACAACGTCGTTATTTACCGTAACCATGTTCCGGCGCAGACGCTGATTGAACGTCTGGGCACCATGCAAAACCCGGTGCTGATGCTATCCCCAGGGCCCGGCGCGCCGAGCGAAGCGGGCTGTATGCCAGAGCTCTTAACCCGTATGCGCGGCAAGCTGCCGATTATCGGTATTTGCCTTGGGCACCAGGCCATTGTGGAAGCCTATGGCGGCTACGTGGGTCAGGCGGGGGAGATCCTGCACGGTAAAGCGTCCAGCATTGAACACGACGGCCAGGCGATGTTTGCCGGGCTGCCGAATCCTCTTCCGGTCGCCCGTTACCACTCGCTGGTGGGCAGTAACATTCCGGCCGGCCTGACCATCAACGCCTCGTTTGAGGGAATGGTGATGGCAGTTCGTCACGATGTCGATCGCGTTTGCGGCCTGCAGTTCCACCCGGAATCCATTTTGACCTCAAACGGCGCGCGCCTGCTGGAGCAGACGCTCGACTGGGCGTTACAGAAACTGGAGCAGACCAATACCCTGCAGCCGATTCTGGAAAAGCTGTATCAGGCACACACCCTGACCCAGCAGGAGAGCCACCAGCTTTTCTCCGCCGTCGTTCGCGGCGAGCTGAAGCCGGAACAACTCGCCGCCGCGCTGGTAAGCATGAAGGTGCGCGGCGAGAGCCCGCAGGAAATTGCCGGCGCCGCCACGGCTCTGCTGGAAAATGCCGCCCCGTTCCCTCGTCCCGACTATCAGTTTGCGGATATCGTCGGCACGGGGGGAGACGGCAGCAACAGTATTAATATCTCTACCGCCAGCGCCTTTGTCGCGGCAGCGTGTGGCCTGAAAGTGGCGAAGCACGGTAACCGCAGCGTATCCAGCCGTTCTGGATCGTCCGATTTACTGGCGGCTTTCGGTATTAATCTGGACATGCAGGCCGAACGCTCCCGTGAAGCGCTGGACGACCTGGGCGTATGCTTCCTGTTTGCACCGAAGTATCACACCGGTTTTCGCCATGCGATGCCGGTTCGCCAGCAGCTCAAGACCCGCACGCTGTTTAACGTCCTCGGCCCGTTGATTAACCCGGCTCATCCGCCGCTGGCGTTGATTGGCGTCTACAGCCCTGAGCTGGTGCTGCCGATTGCGGAGACCCTTCGCGTTCTGGGTTATCAACGTGCCGCGGTGGTCCACAGCGGGGGGATGGATGAAGTATCTCTCCATGCGCCTACACTGGTTGCTGAACTGCGCGACGGCGAAATTCAGAGCTACCAGCTCGAGGCCTCTGACTTCGGCCTGGCGCCGTACCATCAGGAGGCGCTGGCCGGCGGTACGCCTGAAGAAAACCGTGACATTCTCACGCGCTTATTACAAGGTAAAGGTGAGGTCGCCCACGAGGCCGCCGTTGCTGCCAACGTCGCGATGCTGATGCGTTTGCACGGTGAGGAAGACCTGAAGGCCAACGCCCAAAAAGTTCTGGACGTACTGCGCTCCGGCGCAGCTTACGATCGCGTTACCGCACTTGCGGCAAGAGGGTAAAGAATGCAGACCGTTTTAGCGAAAATCGTTGCCGATAAGGCCATCTGGGTAGAAGCACGCAAGCAGCAACAGCCGCTTGCCAGTTTCCAGAATGAGGTCGTCCCAAGCCAGCGTCGTTTTTACGATGCCCTGCAGGGCGCGCGCACCGCATTTATTCTTGAGTGCAAAAAGGCCTCCCCGTCAAAAGGTGTGATCCGTGACGATTTCGACCCGGCGCGTATAGCGGGAATTTACAAGCACCATGCGTCGGCCATCTCCGTGCTGACGGATGAAAAATATTTTCAGGGCAGCTTCGATTTCCTGCCCATCGTCAGCGGCATCGCATCGCAGCCGATCCTGTGCAAAGACTTTATTATCGACCCATACCAGATTTGGCTGGCGCGTTTCTACCAGGCCGACGCCTGCCTGCTGATGCTCTCAGTACTTGACGACGAACAGTATCGCCAGCTCTCTGCCGTAGCGCACAGCCTGAATATGGGCGTGTTGACCGAAGTGAGCAACGAAGAAGAGCTGGAACGCGCCATTGCGCTGAAGGCCAAAGTGGTTGGCATCAACAACCGCGACCTGCGCGACCTGTCGATTGACCTGAACCGCACCCGTCAGCTGGCGCCGCGTCTGGGATCGGGCGTCACGGTGATCAGCGAATCCGGGATTAACAGCTATGCCAACGTGCGCGAGCTGAGCCACTTTGCCAACGGTTTTCTGATTGGCTCTGCCATGATGGAGCATGACGATCTCAACGCCGCGGTGCGCCGCGTGCTGCTGGGTGAAAACAAAGTCTGCGGCTTAACCCGCGAACAGGATGCGCAGGCCGCATACGAAGCCGGGGCGATTTACGGCGGGCTGATCTTTGTGGACTCTTCCCCTCGCGCAGTAAGCGAAGAGCAGGCGCGCAAGGTGATGGCGGCCGCGCCGCTTAGCTATGTGGGCGTGTTCCGTAACGCGGAGATCGCCGACGTGGCGGCGAAAGCCGAAAGGTTGTTCCTGAGCGCGGTGCAGCTGCACGGTGATGAAGACCAGGCTTACATTGATTCACTGCGCGCGTCGCTGGCACCTCAGGTGCAAATCTGGAAAGCGCAGAGCGTCGGCGACATGTTGCCAGCACGCAACCTGAATCATGTTGATAAATACGTGCTCGACAACGGTCAGGGCGGCACTGGTCAGCGTTTTGACTGGTCATTGCTGAACGGCGAAAAGCTCGGCAACGTCCTGCTGGCGGGCGGGCTAAGCCCGGATAACTGCGTAGAAGCTGCCAAAACCGGCTGCGCAGGCCTCGATTTCAATTCAGGCGTAGAGTCAGAACCGGGTATTAAAGATGCCAGCAAGCTGGCCTCGGTATTTAAAACTCTGCGTGCATATTAAGGAAGAGAAGATGACGACATTATTAAACCCCTACTTTGGCGAGTTCGGCGGAATGTACGTTCCGCAGATCCTGATGCCTGCCCTGCGCCAGCTGGAAGAAGCGTTTGTGAGCGCGCAGAAAGACCCGGCGTTTCAGGCTGAATTTACCGACCTGCTAAAAAACTACGCGGGCCGCCCTACCGCGTTAACCAAGTGCCGGAACCTGACGGAAGGCACAAAAACCACGCTGTACCTCAAGCGTGAAGATCTCCTTCACGGCGGCGCGCACAAAACCAACCAGGTGCTGGGGCAGGCGCTGCTCGCCAAACGCATGGGCAAGACCGAAATTATCGCTGAGACCGGTGCCGGACAGCACGGCGTGGCGTCAGCCCTTGCCAGCGCCCTGCTCGGCCTGAAATGCCGCATCTACATGGGAGCGAAAGACGTTGAGCGTCAGTCCCCGAACGTGTTCCGTATGCGCCTGATGGGTGCCGAAGTGATCCCGGTACACAGCGGCTCCGCGACGCTGAAGGATGCCTGTAACGAAGCGCTGCGCGACTGGTCCGGCAGCTACGACACCGCGCACTATATGCTCGGTACAGCCGCAGGACCGCACCCCTTCCCGACCATCGTGCGTGAATTCCAGCGCATGATCGGCGAAGAGACAAAAGCGCAGATCCTTGAAAAAGAGGGGCGCCTGCCGGATGCGGTGATCGCCTGCGTCGGCGGCGGATCTAACGCCATCGGCATGTTTGCAGACTTCATCGACGATACCCGCGTCGGATTGATTGGCGTTGAGCCTGCCGGTCACGGGATTGAATCCGGCGAGCACGGTGCGCCGCTGAAGCATGGCCGCGTGGGGATTTATTTCGGCATGAAATCCCCGATGATGCAGACTGATGAAGGCCAGATTGAGGAATCTTACTCCATTTCTGCCGGTCTGGATTTCCCGTCAGTGGGGCCGCAACATGCGTACCTGAACAGCACCGGTCGTGCGGAGTATGTTTCCATTACCGATGATGAAGCGCTGGAAGCCTTTAAAACCCTGTGCCGCAACGAAGGGATTATCCCGGCGCTGGAGTCTTCACATGCCCTGGCGCATGCGCTGAAAATGATTAAAGAGAACCCGGAAAAAGAACAGCTGCTGGTGGTGAACCTTTCCGGCCGCGGTGACAAAGATATCTTCACCGTTCACGATATTCTGAAAGCACGAGGGGAAATCTGATGGAACGCTACGATAATGCATTTGCACAGCTGAAGGCTCGCCAGGAAGGCGCGTTCGTTCCCTTCGTAACCCTGGGCGATCCGGGCCCGGCGCAGTCGCTGAAAATTATCGATACCCTGATTGAAGCGGGTGCCGATGCGCTGGAGCTGGGTATCCCGTTCTCCGATCCGCTGGCCGATGGTCCGACTATCCAGAACGCGACGCTGCGCGCGTTCGCTGCAGGCGTTACGCCTACACAGTGTTTCGAAATGCTGGCGACCATTCGTCAGAAGCACCCGACCATTCCGATTGGCCTGCTGATGTATGCCAACCTGGTGTTTAGCCGTGGCATCGATGAGTTTTATGCCGAGTGCGCACGCGTGGGCGTCGACTCCGTGCTGGTGGCCGACGTACCTGTTGAGGAGTCAGCGCCTTTCCGTCAGGCTGCGATGCGCCATAACGTCGCGCCGATTTTCATCTGCCCGCCAAACGCCGATGACGAACTGCTGCGCCAGATTGCCTCCTATGGTCGCGGGTATACCTACCTGCTCTCCCGTGCAGGTGTGACCGGCGCAGAGAATAAAGCTGCGCTGCCGCTGCACCATCTGGTGGAAAAACTGGCCGAGTATCACGCGGCGCCGCCTCTGCAGGGCTTCGGTATCTCTTCTCCGGAGCAGGTTACTGCGGCAATTGATGCGGAGGCAGCCGGCGCCATTTCCGGTTCCGCAATTGTGAAAATCATCGAAAAGAACGTGGATAAACCAGAGCAGATGCTGGCTGAGCTGAAAACATTCGTGACCGAGATGAAAGCGGCAACCCGTAAGGCCTGATGCTATAGCCCGTCTGGCGCTTCTGCCAGACGGTTTCTTCTTCCCCTCCTTAAGGGTTATGTGAAAATTGATCGCATCGATATTCTCGGCGTGACTGGCTTTTCAAACTCTGACGTAAGCGTATGATTCGGTTTCTTTCTGTTGATACCTTCTGAGTTCAGAGGCTTACACATGTCATGGCATCACTTCAAGCAGACTTACCTGGTTAAGTTCTGGTCACCTGTTCCGGCCGTTATCGCGGCGGGCATTTTATCTACTTATTATTTCGGAATTACCGGCACCTTCTGGGCCGTCACCGGCGAATTTACCCGCTGGGGCGGGCAGCTGCTGCAGCTGGCGGGCGTGCACGCCGAAGAGTGGGGATATTTCAAACTGATTCATCTGGACGGCACGCCGCTGACGCGAATCGACGGGATGATGATTATCGGTATGTTTGGCGGGTGCTTCGCGGCGGCGCTGTGGGCAAACAACGTTAAGTTGAGAATGCCGAAAAGCCGTGTTCGTATTTTGCAGGCGGTTGTCGGTGGGATCATCGCCGGATTTGGCGCACGTCTGGCTATGGGCTGTAACCTTGCCGCCTTCTTTACCGGCATTCCGCAGTTTTCTCTTCACGCCTGGTTCTTTGCCGTCGCAACCGCGATTGGCTCTTACTTCGGCGCAAAATTCACGCTGCTGCCGTTTTTCCGTATTCCGGTAAAAATGACCAAAGTCAGCGCCGCATCGCCCTTAACGCAGAAACCTGCGCAGGCGCGCCGCCGCTTCCGGCTGGGTATGCTGGTCTTTTTCGCCATGGTTGCCTGGGCTATTTGCACCGCGCTCAACCAACCCAAGCTGGGCCTTGCGATGTTATTTGGCGTAGGCTTCGGTCTGCTGATCGAACGTGCACAGATTTGCTTTACCTCAGCGTTTCGCGACATGTGGATCACCGGGCGCACCATGATGGCAAAAGCCATTATTGCCGGGATGGCCGTCAGCGCAATCGGTATCTTCAGCTACGTGCAGCTTGGCGTGGAACCGAAAATCATGTGGGCCGGCCCGAATGCCGTAATCGGTGGGCTGCTGTTCGGCTTTGGCATTGTGCTGGCAGGCGGATGTGAAACCGGCTGGATGTATCGCGCCGTTGAAGGCCAGGTACATTACTGGTGGGTAGGTCTGGGGAATGTAATTGGCTCTACGATCCTGGCGTACTACTGGGATGACGTGTCTCCCGTCCTGGCCACGAACTGGGACAAGGTCAACCTGCTTAACACCTTTGGACCACTTGGCGGCCTCATGGTGACCTATGCCCTTTTACTGATCGCCTTTTTACTGGTAGTTGCGCAGGAGAAACGCTTCTTTCGCCGTGCCGCTGTTAAAACTGAAACGCAGGAGAACGCTGCATGAAAGAGATTGTGCCTGATTACCGGCTTGATATGGTGGGTGAACCCTGCCCTTATCCGGCCGTTGCCACCCTTGAAGCGCTACCGCAGCTGAAAAAAGGTGAAATACTGGAAGTGGTGAGCGACTGTCCGCAGTCCATTAATAACATTCCGCTGGATGCTAAAAACCACGGTTACACCGTGCTCGATATACAGCAGGATGGCCCCACCATTCGGTATTTGATTCAAAAGTAACGCCGCGATCAAAAAAGGCCTCTGGGGAGGCCTTTAATTTAAACCACTGGCTTCAGCCACCGTCGTCGCTTTAGTTTCGGGAGGCAAGAATGTGTGGTGAGCCGCGTTCCGCAGACTGAGCAAACTGCACCATGAGGTTGGTTATGTGTTGTGCTAAAACGGGTGAAATGAAAATGTTTTCCCGCACATACCGGACACTCAAATTTAATGTTGGGGATATCCCCTCCATCCAGATGTATTGAAGAACCACCATACCGTAATTATCCGGCTAACAGGGATATATCGTTGGATTATCAGGCGCTGGCTTCAGCTAAAGCGGCCATCTTCTTGAAAAATATGTGTTATTGATCCACGGCAAAGCATCTTTTTTTTACCTAAGTAAAATCTCACGTCTGGTTTGAGTAAGGTTTTGTTGGGTTAATGTTTTTTAGAGTTTTGCTGTGCTGTATACTTTTGGTTCCGCTTCACGCTTCGTCTCTGAATTTCTCTTCAACGCTTCTACGATTGAACTGCCCTGACAGAGGGCTGGTGGAAGTTATCCTGCACGTATATGGACATACTCAGGAAAAATGGCGCGGTAATTTTGAAACCGGCGCGGGGCACAAGCGTTCCGGTGATACGGAAATCATTCCGTTCGCGAACGGTGATATTTTGTTCCATTCTATTTCAAGCGATGCCTTCAGCTACTTATATGATGGCGAATCGCAGCTCAGGCACTGCGCAAAGCTGGATGAACGACCTGTTTTTCCCTCGTTCTGAATGAAAACTGGCCGCAATGCGGCCAGCTGAATCTTTCTGATTAGAAACGATAACCCGCCGAGAACATAAATACCCACGGATCCAGGCGAGTGCTAATGCTCTGCTGCTCGCCGCCCGCCTTAAAGCGGACGTCAGTGTCGATATCCATATACCAGACCGAGGCGTTGATTAACCAGTCGCGGTTAATCAGGTAATCCACCCCCACCTGTCCCGCCACGCCCCATGAGTCCTTCAGGCTGAGGTCAGACAGCCCGGCAGCCTTGCCGGTATCGTTAAATTTCTCATCAAAGAAGGTTGTGTAGTTCACGCCTGCGCCAATATACGGGCGGACCTTGCTGCTGGAATCACCAAAGTACCACTGCGCCATCAGCGTTGGCGGTAAATGGTGCACCGTGGCGATGTCTCCGGTCGGCCCTAAGCCAACGCGGTGACGGAAAGGCGTGGCCGCAAGAAGCTCGACGCCAACGTTATCCGTTGCCATGTAGGTGAAGGTCAAGCCCAGCTGGGTATTGTTGCTGACGTTAAAACCGCCCATTCCCAGCACGCTGTCTGAGCCTTCCGTTGGACGCGCCGTTGCCGAACCGGCACGAATAAAGAATTCGCCTGCTTCATGCGCGTACGCGCCGCCAGAGAGACTGCTTAAGACAAGGGCTGCCACCGCTAATTTTTTCATATCCGCTCCATCGTTGTGGTTTTAATAGCGGAGGTGAATATACCTACAAATAAGTAATAAGTGATCTAACCTGGATCACATTAAAACCAGTAACTTAACATTTATTGATCCAGATTAATTTTTACGAACGTTGACTCAACGCGAATCTTGATGCGCTCATGAATTGCTGGATTACTCCTGCTTTACAAAGATATGCTTTTCCATACAAGCCTTGATGCTGCCACCAGCGTCCTATCCGGTGTACAATTGCCGGCTAATTAACACCTGCAATACTCAAGGAGAGTGCATGTCTATCACGGCGAAGTCTGTCTACCGTGACACGGGAAATTTTTTCCGCAATCAGTTCATTACCTTTTTACTGATCGCGTTGTTGTGCGCCTTTATTACGGTGGTGCTGGGTCATGCGTTCTCACCCAGTGATGAACAGATAGCCAGCCTGAGCCAGGGGGATCATCTTGCAGGCAGCGTAGGTTTGTTTGACCTTGTGCAGAACATGACGCCGGAGCAGCAGCAAATCCTGTTGCGGGCATCCGCTGCGTCCACGTTTTCGGGTCTGATCGGGAATGCGGTTCTGGCGGGCGGTGTCCTGCTGATGATTCAGCTGGTTTCAGCAGGACAACGTATCAGTGCTCTTCGTGCGATTGGTGCCAGCGCCCCCGTCTTACCCAAACTGTTTATCCTCATCTTCCTGACCACTCTGCTGGTTCAGATGGGGATTATGCTGGTCGTGGTACCGGGCGTGTTACTGGCCATCGTGCTCTCTTTCGCCCCAATCATGGTTGTGCAGGACAAAATGGGTATTTTTACCGCCATGCGCAGCAGCATGAGGCTGGCGTGGGCGAATATGCGTCTGGTGGCACCGGCCGTTATCGGCTGGCTTCTTGCCAAAACGCTGCTGCTGTTATTTGCACCGAATTTCGCTGTATTAACGCCAAACGTCGGCGCGGTCGTTGCCAATACGCTGAGCAACCTGATTTCAGCAGTTCTGCTGGTCTACTTGTTCCGCCTGTATATGTTAATTCGTCAGTAACTGGGATCGCAGAATGAAGCAGTTTCTTGATTTTTTACCGCTGGTCGTCTTTTTCGCGTTTTACAAGCTGTATGACATTTATGCCGGAACGACGGCGCTGATTATCGCTACCGCCATCGTGCTGATCTACAGCTGGGTTCGTTATCGCAAAGTTGAAAAAATGGCGCTGATTACGTTCCTTATGGTCGCCGTCTTTGGTGGCCTGACGTTGTTTTTCCACAACGATGAGTTCATCAAGTGGAAGGTCACGGTGATTTATGCGCTGTTTGCGGGCGCATTGCTGATCAGCCAGTGGGTGATGAAAAAGCCGCTGATCCAGCGCATGCTGGGTAAAGAGCTGACGCTGCCGCAGGAGGTCTGGTCCCGTCTGAATATCGCGTGGGCTGTGTTCTTTATCCTCTGTGGCCTGGCCAATATCTACATCGCTTTCTGGCTGCCGCAGAATATTTGGGTCAATTTTAAAGTCTTCGGTCTGACGGCGCTGACGCTTATCTTCACGCTGTTAAGTGGCGTCTATATCTACCGACACATGCCGCAGGACGATAAAAACTGATGTTCCTGGCCAGATCGCGACACGGTCTGGCCTTCTCCTCTTTCCTTTCACAATCTAAACCGTCTTCTTCAACAATGTCTGAATCATGAAGATTTTGTGGAGATTGCTGTCACTTTATTGTAATGAGAATCACTATCATTAATATTCTTCATCGCATTTTTAACAAATGGAAATGAGTTGATGAATAATATAATAAGATTTGCCCCCGCTTCACTTACGTTGGCCATTCTTACGGCATTAAGCCATGGCGCGCACGCAGCAGATGATACCCTAGCCGAGGGTGAAACCATGGTCGTTCAGGCGACTGCCGAAGAAGCGCTGAAGCAACAGCCCGGGGTTTCCATCATCACGGCAAAGGACATTGAGAAAGATCCACCGGTTAACGACCTGTCAGAAATTATTCGCAAAATGCCCGGGGTTAACCTCACCGGTAACAGCGCGACGGGCAGCCGTGGTAATAACCGTCAGATAGACATTCGCGGCATGGGACCGGAGAATACCCTGATTCTGATTGACGGTGTTCCGGTAACCTCCCGCAACTCGGTACGCTACAGCTGGCGCGGCGAGCGCGATAGCCGCGGTGATACGAACTGGGTACCGCCAGAAATGGTCGAGCGCATTGAGGTGCTTCGTGGGCCTGCAGCCGCCCGCTATGGTTCGGGCGCTGCCGGGGGCGTCGTCAACATTATTACTAAACGCCCGACCACAGACTGGCACGGCTCGCTCTCCCTTTACACCAATCAGCCCGAAAATGACAAAGAGGGGGCGACCAGGCGCGCAAATTTTGATATCAACGGGCCGTTAGCAGGCGATGCGCTGACCATGCGCCTGTACGGGAACATCAATAAAACCGACGCGGACGCTCAGGATATCAACACGGCACAAAATGGCTCCTATGCCGCCGGGCGCGAAGGCGTACGCAATAAAGACATCAACGCCCTGCTCTCCTGGAAACTCACACCGCAGCAGATTATCGATTTTGATTACGGCTACAGCCGCCAGGGCAACATCTATGCAGGCGATACCCAGTACAGCAACGGCAACCTTAGCCCCAATGGCGTCGTCTCGTCCCTGTATGGGCACGAAACCAACCGCATGTACCGCCAGAGCTATGGCCTGACCCACAACGGGATCTGGGACTGGGGCCAGTCAAAGGTCGGCGTCTATTATGAGAAGACCAATAATACCCGCCTGGAGGAAGGCTCAACGGGCAAAGTTGAGGGGATGATCAATAGCGACAAGTACAACACCAGCCGGCTCGAGTCATACCGTACAACCGGAGAGCTGAACATTCCGCTGTTCTGGCTGGTTGAACAGACTCTGACGGTCGGAGCAGAGTGGAACCGCGATGAGCTTAATGACCCTGCCTCCATGCAGGCGACAAACGTCTCCGGGGAAGTGATTAACGGCGTTCCCGGCACGGCGTCCGAGCGCAACAGCAAAAAAAGCGCTGACCTCACCGGCATCTATCTTGAGGACAATATTGAAGCGCGCCAAGGCACCAACCTCATTCCTGGGATCCGCTTTGATTATCACAACGCATTCGGCAGCAACTGGAGCCCCAGCCTGAACGTTTCCCAGGACCTCGGCGAAATGTTCAAGGTTAAGGCGGGCATCGCCCGGGTGTTTAAAGCGCCTAACCTTTACCAGTCAAGCGAAGGGTATTTACTTTCGACCCGCGGCAACGGCTGCCCGACGAACGTTAGCGAGGGAAGCTGTTACCTGCTAGGTAATCCGGATTTGGATCCTGAAATCAGCGTTAACAAAGAGATTGGCCTGGCCTTTGCGCTGGAAGGATACGAGGCAGGCATCACCTGGTTCCGAAATGATTACAAGAACAAGATCGTTTCAGGTACTGACGTACTGGGCCAGACGAGCAGCGGCGTGAATATTCTCCAGTGGGAGAATGGCGGAAAAGCCGTGATTGAGGGGCTGGAAGGGAATCTGACCGTACCGGTTATCCGCGACGCGCTTACCTGGCGTACCAATGCGACATATATGATCCAGTCTGAAAATAAAGACACCGGCAACCCGCTGTCGATTATCCCCAAATATACCGTCAACACGATGCTCGACTGGGAGGTTAACAGCAAGCTTTCAGCGAACGTCAGCTGGACAATGTACGGACGCCAGAAGCCGCGTGAAAATGCTGAAATTCGCAATGAGAAAGGCGCCATGTCAGATAAAGAGATCGGCGCGTATTCCATCGTCGGGATTGGCAGCCAATATCAGCTCACTAAAAAACTGCGCCTGAACGCCGGGATTAGCAACCTGTTTGATAAGCAAATCTACCGAGAAAATGACGGCGCATCGACCTACAACGAACCCGGCCGCGCATACTATGCAGGCGTAACTCTTTCCTTCTAACCCTCAAGCGCCCGCTGTGCGGGCGCTATACCCTATTCTCTATAGCCACGATTCATAGTAGCATCCCGCCTGAAGTCTTCAGTTACGAGTTAAACATAATGACAATAAACGACGCCCCGCAGGGCGAACTGGTTTTACGCACGCTGGCAATGCCTGCGGATACGAATGCCAACGGCGATATTTTTGGCGGCTGGTTAATGTCGCAAATGGATATGGGAGGCGCAATCCTGGCAAAAGAGATTGCGCACGGGAGAGTGGTGACGGTCCGGGTAGACGGTATGACCTTCCTGCGTCCGGTGGCCGTGGGTGATGTGGTGTGCTGCTATGCGCGATGCGTTAAACGCGGCAACACGTCAATCTCCATCAATATCGAAGTGTGGGTGAAGAAGGTTTCATCCGAACCGATTGGACAGCGTTACAAAGCTACAGAAGCGCTGTTTATTTACGTGGCGGTCGACAACGAGGGTAAACCTCGGCAGTTCCCTAAAGCCTGATCGTCAGGCAAAAAAAAGCCTCCTTTCGGAGGCTTTTTTTATTCCATCTGTGCCCCGCCGTTCAGGCGGAAGACAATGTTCACAATCAATCCGCGACCGGGCTTTCCGGGTTCATAACGCCATTTGCGCATCGCCGATTTCACGTCGCGCTCAAACATATTAGAAGGCTGGGCAGACAGGATTTCAACGTTCTCAACGCGACCGTCCGACGTAACGTCAAACTTCACACGTACTCGTCCTTCAATACGCAGTGCCTGGGCTCGTGACGGATACTGCGGCTGGTTACGACTCAGGGCGCGCGGACCGGCAGGAGCCGTAACCGTCGGCTTAGCGGCCGTCGGAGAATTATTCATTACCGGACGTGATGGCGCAGCGTTCTCGACAGGCTGCGTCGCGCGAGGCTCTACCGGACGTTCTTCACGTTTCGGGCGTTCCTCGACCTTCTTCACCGGTTTTGGCTTCGGCTTAGGTTTTGGCTTCGGCTCCGGTTTGTGGATCACTACCGGGGCTTCTTTAGGTGGCTCCGGAATCGGTTCTGGCTCTGGCTCGGGTTCAGCAACCGGCTCTGGCGGTGGAGGCGTAACCTGCGGCGGTTCAAGATCTGCGGGCGATACCATGGTCACAGAAATTGGCTGCGCGGGCGCTGGCATTTCAATAACCTGATGAACCGAAGTATAGAGCAGACCTGCCACGACAGCACCGTGAATAACGACTGACAGCAGTGTCGGCCATGGAAAGCGGCGAGGTAAATCCAGGGTCATCGAAGTCATAATCATCAACGTTAAAAAACCGAACTGTGATTTTAAATGCAAATAGCAATCATATTCAATAAGACACTTTGTTCTGACGCAATTTAAGCGCAAGAGAGGCTAAAAAAGGCGCATCCAGATCAGGGTATTAACATTGTTTCTATCTTTACATTGCAGACATTTCAGCTTTCACATAACGTAAACGACACTTTTAACGGTTAAGGAGCTTCACCGTGCTTTACGTGATTTATTCCGAAGATGTCGCTGATTCCCTGGAAAAACGTCTCTCCGTGCGCCCTGCCCATCTGGCGCGCCTGCAGCTTTTGCAGGATGAGGGCAGATTGGTTACCGCAGGTCCGATGCCTGCCGTCGACAGCAACGATCCCGGCGCTGCGGGTTTTGCAGGATCAACGGTGATTGCCGAGTTCGAGTCTCTCGAAGCCGCCAACGCCTGGGCAGAAGCCGACCCCTATGTTGCCGCCGGCGTTTACGCAAAGGTAACGGTACGACCTTATAAGAAAGTGTTCTGATATTAAAAAAGGCTCCCTCAGGAGCTTTTGAGAACGCTTCAACACAATGAAATAAAAGGATTTATTTCAGGTCATGTCCACATATTGACCACATCGATATGAGAGGCCCTTTTTTTAAGGGCTACTTTCATTAAAATTTACTCATCTGTTATTTAACATTTTATGCTAAAGCCTTTATGTAATTTTAGTATGAATTTGACACATGAATGATACTTGAGGAAATGTAATCTCTATAAGATTGTTTTACCTTTATTAATCTGTAATTTAGAAAAACTAATGACATTGGAGGTTTTATGGAGTTGACTACTATAAATGTTGCACTTTTGGCTGTATGTGGATCGCTTCTGGGTGTTGCAGTCACTGCATGTGTTAATTGGTTCATTGCACGCGACAATAGAAATAAATCAATGAACGAGTGGCGTAGAGAGCAGTTATTATTGAGAATTGATAATTTTCTTGATAAATTTAATAGCATCACCAGTTCAAATAATAGTAACCATTCACAATATGATCCTTCCATTATTTTAGAGGTTGCGCTTAAGAATTATACTTCTAGTGATAAAAAAGCATACCAGATATGTCTTTTCCTAACCAAAAAGGAAGGTATTGATTTTATAGATAAATATGAAGCACTGAAACTTACGACAGCCATTGAAACAGAAAAAATGCATTTGGCATTTATGACGGGCGATCATTATCAATATTTTGAGTCAAAAGCTGATTATAGTAAACTCAATGAGTTGATAGCTTTTTTATCAAACATCATAAAAAAATCCTTATAGAATCAATGAATGATTAATTTATTAAAAATTAATCATTCCCTACAGATCCCACATTTAGGTAATGCAATCTGGTGAAATCAAAAATGGCAGGCTAGCATTTACATATCACTACCTGCCTCAGTAATTTAAGTTATACGCAATGGAGTATAAATTATCTTGGAAAAATCAACAGACAACTCGTTGGTAAAAGGCTCTTTATATGCATTAGCATCAAAGCCTACAAAATCCACCCCATTTCCCCTTAGAGCGGTAAACACGCGGCATACTGCAGATACAAAAATTGGAATGACATTTATATATATTTGATTAACAGGGTAACGTTCTTGCGATGCATAACTCTTGACTTCAGCGAAATTTAATTCAGTATCAAATTGGGAAATCATTTTTTCGCGACTTGCATTTTTCATTCGCTGCTCAAGATAAGGTGAGTCTAACTTTTCATCAATTCTTAGATAGAAATCTTCGAGCTTATAGTAATATCTTTGCCTAGGGGGAGAACCAAGAATCTCGAATGCCACCAAAAGAAACTCTGCACCATAATGATTTTTATATCCATCATCTAGCGCCATTACCTGATTCCAGCTTTTGAACAGAAGATGGTCGCGATGATGAATAGCATTACGCATTAATATTAAAGCAGCCGTATCACCATTAGCAAAATAATCAATATCATTCTTCGTTACATCATACAGACTATGAAATGCTTCCAACTTCGCCTCAAATGCACGATCGAGATTATCTATTGCCTCCTCTTTATCTATTTTCACAAGCCTTTGAAAATCAAAGCATACCTCTCCATACATCCTCATAGAGTTAGCAAGTTTTTTTATTGCCTGCTGTATTATTTCCATTACTTACCACCTGTATTAAATTTTAGAAACCTCAAGCATTAAACTATTTATATATTAAATGGAATGCTTTTATACAGAAAATCGATGCATCTTAAGAATTTTACCCAACCTGTATCTTTTCCTTAAACAACATTAAAATCAACTAGTTGATGTGGATTATGAAAAATATGTGAAGAACATTAGTTTTGTAAATGAAGTTTCGCCAATTTTTTGCTTTTTTCAATGATCATTGCCAATGGATCTGCTGCTGGCCTGACGTTGTTGGATGCGGCGGTGCTGGCACTACCTCACCCGGTGAAACGATAAAACGTGAAAGGGTCTCGGTCGTGACAAACGTGCAACTGCAGTTGATGTTTGTGCACTGGTGATAGCGCTCTTTTGTAGTGTCAGAAAAATAGCGGCTTGTGCGAGCGTGAGCGGCAAAATGGCATTTAGGACAGTGAAACATGGCGAGCACCTCTTTTAATTTCCGATGCGCTAATTTTAACCCTTAAAACCATATATAACAAACAGTTAAAACACATTTATTAATTTTACTCTTCGCTTTCATACTCCACATCGGAAACCTTAACCTCAAGCTCTAGGCCTGTCGTGTAGCCGTTCCCGTTAAGAGAATGCACCACCCGGCTGATTATCCATGCCTGCTCGTCTATAACGCGCTTAAAGCCTTTCACAGCCACCGGCGTTTCAGGAAATAAATCAGCACGGCCAAACGCCAGCGAGATTGAAAACTCCGCGACCCCGCGCTGTATTTTGTCCCACTTTGCCTGAGCGGCGCGCATGGCCTGCGCCTTTGTCGCGTAGATGGTCGTGAGCTCCAGCACGTTGTCAGACTCACCGGCCATATACTCACCCTCGCGTGCTTCCTGCTCCTTTTTGGCTTTGGTCTTTGCCGTGGTTTTGGTCGCTTTCGGATGCTGTAGCGCGCGCAGGTGCTGCACCTTCGGTTTTCTCTTGAGCTTCACCTTTTGCTTTTGCGGCTTCGGGTCTTTGGTGTGCAGCCATTTTGCCGTTACGCCGGTGTAAGCCTCCCGGTCAGCAATAGCGAACTGATGCCTGTCGCCGTCGCTCCGTTCGACGGTCATTTGCGGGATGGGTTTACCGCTGGCCGTCACTGCGCTACCAGCTTTCAGGAATAATAATTTCCCATATTTCACCGATACTGATGCGCCGTTGCGGTCAGCCAGCCTCGCCAGAAATGCCGAGTCAGATTCCTGCGTCTGGTCAATGTGAGGCACGCGGATCGCTTTCAGCGTATCGGCCACGCTGGCCGTCAGCTTATTACGTGCGGCGATGGTCTCAACAATGACCCCGAGCGTGGTGTCATGCCATGACTGTTCCCGGCGTGAATTCAGCGTCCCGCGAAAATCCGCACTGCGCCCCCGGATTGTCAGCGTATCAGGCGCGCCCCGGTGCTCGATTTCATCAACCGTGAAACTACCTTTATTCAGCAAGGCCGAGCCCTGCCAGCCTAACCACAGCGTCAGCTTTGCCCCTCGCGGCGGCAACTCTACCAGACCGTCGGAGTCGTCGAGCTCGATATCGAGCTGGTCAGCTTCGAATCCGCGATTGTCCGTCATGGTCAGGCCGATAAGCCGGTCGCTGAAGTTTTGCGTGATATCGTCGCCATCGAGCGTGAGCATAAACGCCGGGGCAACCCGTTCCCCGGCCTGCACGTTAATACCGCTAATCATCCAGCCAGCCCTCCGATCCAGTTACCGGCAGACGACACCAGATTGTCTGCCTGCGTTTTCAGATCGCCGTAAATCGCTGCGAGCGACTCATCGACGCGTTTCAGCGAGAGGCTAAACTCGATTTTTCTGGCCGCGCCGTCGCTGAATAATTCGGTGTGCGTATGGCTCACCTTATCGATGACATACATGCCGTGGATCATGCCCGTTCCGTCAATCAGCGGCCACGCCCTCCCCTCGTCGGCCATCAGCTCGACAGCTGTCAGCGACAGGCGGCCGCCGGTGATTTCAGGGTAAAGCACGCCCGAGAGGGTGCGCGTGGTTTCCCCCTCCCCGAGAAACTGATAGGCCGGTGGTTTGCCGATGCGGTCGTTTGACGCCCAGCGATAGTCTTTTGAATACTGCATAGACTGATGCGGCAGCGTGCGGCGCTCAAACACAAATAAACCCAGTACCATTAACATGCTTTAGCCCTCATCCATCATGGCGCATACTTGAGCGCTGGCGCGCCCTTTCTTCCCGGTCGAGTCTTTCGACCGCTTCACGCAGCTGTCGGTCGAGGTCAGTTCCCGGCGCAACGCCACCCTGCAGAGTTATGTTGTATTCCCGCTTGCTCTGGTCGATGTAAGACCGGCCAGCAGGAGCCGTCACCGGCTGATATGCCTGATACCCCCCATAAGCAGACGTTACCGGGATATAAGACCCGTTTTGCGAACCGGCTGCTGCATCGGCTTTTGCTGCAGTCTGGTCGAGGTCGCCCGACTCCTTTTTGATAACCCCGAGCTTTTCAAGCAGCCAGCCGACCTTGCCGCTCAGGCTGTTAAAGATATTCAGGGGAGCCATCAGCGCATCGGCCAGCGCCTTACCAAATGCCACGCCAACATTTTTGCAGCGGTCGAGCGACTCCTGCGTCGCCTTAACCGGCGTTATCAGGTCAGTGAACCACTGCCAGACCCCGTGCAGTTTTTCCATGATGGAATCAAACACCGGCGCAAGCGGTGAAAAGATTTCAGCCACAGGCGCAAAGGCCGCTTTAAGCCCCTCCACCACACCTGAGAAAAATGCGCTGATGGGCTCCCAGTATTTGCGAATAAGGAGCGCACCGGCCACCACAGCCCCGACCACCGCCACCACCGGCAGACTGATTGCCCCCAGTGCCG